>Ga0163163_10000002_pt1 | contig 609846 bp, 624 predicted proteins | sample S65metaG_FD_119766 | JGI IMG/M metagenome (GOLD analysis project Ga0163163, IMG submission 119766) | Switchgrass rhizosphere microbial communities from Kellogg Biological Station, Michigan, USA - S6-5 metaG | ecosystem: Host-associated > Plants > Roots > Rhizosphere > Soil | place: USA...
TATGGGCGGCACCATGCGGCTGGGCGCCTATCCCGCCAATCTCAAGCCCGGCTCACGGGTGGCGGAAGTCTATGGCACCACCGTGATCTCGGAACGCCATCGCCATCGCTATGAAGTGAACACAAATTACGCCAAGGACCTGGCCAAGCACGGCATGGAAGTGTCGGGCTGGTCGCCGGACGGCAAGCTGCCGGAGATCATGGAAATCCCCGACCATCCCTGGTTCATCGGGGTGCAGTTCCATCCCGAGCTGAAATCCCGGCCGCTGGACCCGCATCCGCTGTTCACGTCGTTTATCGCGGTGGCAGTGCAGAAGAGCCGGTTGGTTTAGTTCAGGCCCCCGAGCACTTCCTTCATCCGTCCGCCGCCATGGCTCTTCCAGCCGCCGCTCATGGCGGTGAAGGCGAATTCGTTTTGATCCGTGAAGCCGGAATGTTCCAGCAGCAGCAAGGTGCCGCCCGGCTTTTCCGTCAGCGTCAAGGTCAGCACCGTGTCCAGCGGCTGGCCATAGGCCGGATTGTCCGCCGCGCCGCCTTTCCAGGAATAGGCCAGGCGCTTGTTGGGTTCGACCACCAGCACTTCGCAATGCACCACGCCGTCCCAATTGCCCATCGGCTTTGTGCGCATGGTGAATTTGTGGCCGACCACGGGCGCGATGTCGTTGGGCATCAGCCAGGCTTCCAGCAGTTTGGGTTCGGTCAGCACGCGCCAAACCTTGGCAGGCGGGAAGGGAAGGTCGTATTCGACGGTGATGGTCTTTGTGGCGATGGTTGAGGTCATTCCTCCAATCCTTCCAGAACGGCTTTGAGCCTGGCTTCGCGCCCCCGCCAGAATTTCTCGTAATGCGCCACCCAGTCGAACAAAGGTTTCAGCCCTTCCGGCCCGGCGCGGTAATGGGCTTCGCGCCCTTCGCGCCGCACCGTGACCAGCCCTGCGTCCCTCAAGGTCTTGAGATGCTGGGAAATCGCCGGCTGGGAAACCTCAAAACGCGCCGTCAGCCCGGACACCGTTTCTTCGCGCAGGATCAGCCGCTCATAGACCGCCCGCCTGGTGGGATCGCCCAGCGCCCGGAAAATCTCGTTCTGTCGCATTACCGTCTGCATACGAATATATAAGTAAATACTTATTCGTTAGTCAAGGTGGCATTTTCTTGCAGAGAGATTGCTTATCAGCCCGGGAGCTTGACGGTTCCTTGCCGCTCATGTTCGGCCCGCAACGCCAGGCTGCGCACCCGCAGCAGTTCGTGCCGCGTGACGATGCCGATCAGCTTCTTGTCTTCGCGCCCGATCACAGGCACGCGGGAGAAATGCCCCTGCGTCATGCGGTCGGCAAGCTGCCCCGCGGTTTCGTCGATAAAGGCGGTGGCCACTTCCAGCGCCACATCACCCAGCGGTTCCTCGCCGGTGGCGCCATCGCGCATCCAGCGCAGCACATCGCCCCGGCTGATCAATCCGGCCAGCCGGCCATCGGCATGGATCACCGGATAGCTTTTGTGGCGGTCCTGGCCGCTTTCGAAAAAGGCGATGGCCTCTTTCACGGTCATCACCGCCGGCAGGCTGTGGGCAGGGGAGGCCATGATCTCGCCCACTCGCATCACCTCGAAAGGATCCACGCTGTATTCCCGGGTCAGGTGCAACCCACGCCGGGCGATACGCTCGGTGAGGATTGAGCGGCGCATCACCAGCACCGTGAAGGCGAAACCCGCCGCACTGGCACAGAGCAGTGCGGGCAACACATGGAAATTGCCGGTCAGCTCGACGGCGAACAGGATGGCGGTCAAAGGCGCGCGCATGGTGCCGCCCAGGATCGCGGTCATGCCCAGAAGCGCCCAGAAGCCGGAATCTCCGAACGGCATCCAATGTGCCTCGATCGCGCCCAATGCGCCGCCCAGGATCAACAACGGTGCCAGCACGCCGCCCGACGTTCCCGAGGACAAGGCGACCACCCACACCAGCGCCTTGTCCCACAGCAGCATCGCTGCCGCGCTGATGCTCATGCCGCCTGCCAGCAGCAAGGTGATATTGCCGTAGCCCACGCCCAGCACCGCCGGATTGATCAGCCCGCCGATGCCCACCACCAGCCCGCCCAGGGCGGGCCACCACATCCAATGCACCGGCAGCTTGGCGAACAGGTCTTCGCAGCCATAAAGCAGCAGGGTCAGCAGAGATGACTGCGCGCCGGCCACCAGCCCCGCCACGATGCAGAGGCCCAGGCCCCACCAAGGCATCGCCGGATCGCCCAGATAGGGAAACAGCGGGCCCGAACCGATCAAAGCTGGGCGCCAGGCAAAGGCGATGATGGCGGCGACGCTGACGGGAATGAAGCTGCGCGGCTTCCACTCGAACAGCAGAAGCTCCACCGCCAGCAGCACCGCCGCGACCGGGGTGCCGAACACCGCGGTCATGCCGGCGGCCGCGCCCGCCACCAGCAAGGTCTTGCGCTCGGCGGAGGTGAGGTGGAAGAGCTGGGCGAACAGCGAGCCCAGCGCTCCGCCGGTCATGATGATGGGCCCTTCGGCGCCGAAGGGTCCGCCGGTGCCGATGGAGATGGCCGAGGACAGCGGCTTGAGCAGCGCCACCTTGAGCTGGATGCGGCTTCGGCCGATCAGGATCGCCTCGATGGCCTCCGGAATGCCATGGCCACGGATCTTCTCCGAGCCGTAGCGGGCCATCAGCCCGATCACCAGGCTGCCGATCACAGGGATGACGATGCTCCACACCGGCAGGTGATCCGGAATGGAGGCCGGCGCGATGCTGAGCCGCCCCAGATAGGCGAGATTGGTGAACAGCGCGATCAGCCGCAGCAACAGCCAGGCCGCGCCGGCCCCGAAGCTGCCGACGATGGCCGCCATCAGCGCCAACTGCAGCAGGCGCGGGGTGGCGGTGAAGTCGCGCAGGGAATCGGCGGCAAAGGACTGGTTGCTGGAGGCCATGAGAAATCCGTTGGAAAAATCCGGCGCCATTTATATCGTGATACGATATAAATCAACGCGGAGCGTGAGAGGGCCGGATGAAGAAAACGCGAAAACCATCGGCGATGACGGACGCGGACTATCGCGCCCTGGCGGCGTTTCGCCACGCCCTGCGGGAGTTCCTGGCCTTCAGCGAAAAGGCGGCCAGCCGGGCAGGGCTGACGGCGGCACAGCATCAGGCCCTGCTGGCCATCCGGGGGATGCCGGGAGATGGCGCGCCCAGCGTGGGCGAACTGGCGGCCTGGCTGGGTGTGCGTCATCACTCCTGCGTGGGGTTGGTGGACCGGCTGGTGGCGCTGCGCCTGGTCGCCAAGCGGCCGGACCCGTCCGATCGCAGGCGCGTGAGTTTGCGGCTGACAGTCCGGGCCCAACACGCCTTGGCGGAACTCTCAGCCGTTCATCGCGAGGAATTGCGGCGCCGGGCGCCCGCGCTGCTGGCGGCGCTGCATTAAGATTTGATTCACCCTGTTTTTATCGTCTTGGCATGACAGGAAAATCGAATAGGAAATCGGTAAGACCGGCGCCTGTAGCATGGGCCATGGGCCGCTTCCTGCCGACTTTTCTCACCCATCTCGTCACCCTGGTGCTGGCGGGCTTGCTGTTGTTCGCGGCGCTGGGTCATGCCCGCGCCCAGGATAACAGCCAGTACGACAATTACGGTCTCAAGCGTTTTCCCGGCGACAATTACGACACCGTGCCGGCGCGGCCGCGCGCCGATGCTCCGTATGCAGCGCCCACTGCCGTGCCCGCGGCCCAGCAGCAGCCCTTTGCGCCCGCGCCCGCTCAAGTCGATCCCGCGCCGGCACCACAAGCCACGGCCTCCGCGCCGCCTTATGGCTACAAACAGATCGCGCCGGTTGCGCCTGCCGCACCGGCGGCGCCCGCCTATCCCGCCCAGCGCCTGGCGAACACGCAGCCCGCGCCCACCAACGACGTCTATGGCACCTATCGCCAGCGGGGCACGGCCGGTTTCGATTATGTGCTGGGCGAGGGCGACAAGCTGAAGCTCACCGTGTTCGGCGAACCGGACCTGTCGGGCGATTTCACCATCGACGGTTCCGGCTATGTCCGCCTGCCGCTGGTGGGCGAAGTGCGTGCCGCCGGCTACACCTCGCAACAGTTGGAAGGTGTGATCGCCAATACGATGAGCAAGGGCTATCTCAAATCGCCGCACGTGGCGGTGGAGGTTTCCACCTACCGGCCCTTCTATATCATCGGCGCCGTCGGCCGGCCCGGCCAATATCCCTATGTCGAGCACATGAATGCGCTCAATGCCGTCGCCCTGGCGGGCGGCTTTTTGCCCACCGCGGTGGAAAGCGTGGTCTTTATCCGCCGCGAAGGCAGCAACACGGAAGAGGAAGTGCCGGTCGACCGCTCCACCCCCATTTATCCGGGCGATGTGGTGAAGGTGCACACCACGGTCTTCTCAGATCTCACCAGTTGGCTGTCGCCCTTGTCGGGCATAGCCGGCTCGGCGGCGACGGCGGCCATCATAAACTAGCGATATCGCAGTTGGATTGCGGCCCTTGAAGCTTTAAAACGGCTTCATGAACCACCATCCCGTCGCCAAACCGAATGCCATCGTAAGGCTGGGCCCGGAGGCCCATACGGTCGAGATCGGCAATGCCAAGAAGCTTTCCATCATCGCCGGTCCCTGCCAGTTGGAAAGCCGCGGCCATGCTTTCGACATGGCGGGAGCGCTGAAAGAAGCGTGCGGAAAGCTGGGCGTGGGCTTGGTCTACAAGACCAGCTTCGACAAGGCCAACCGCACCTCCGCCACGTCGGCGCGCGGCATGGGGCTGGAGAATGCGCTTCCCATCTTTGCGGACCTGCGCAAGCAGCTTGGCGTTCCGGTGCTCACCGACGTGCACGAGCGCGACCAGTGCGCCGTCGTGGCCCAGGCCGTGGACGTGCTGCAGATTCCCGCCTTCCTGTCGCGCCAGACCGACCTGTTGGTCGCCGCCGCCCATACCGGCCGGTGTGTGAACGTCAAGAAGGGCCAGTTCCTCTCGCCCTGGGACATGAAGAATGTGATCGCCAAGATCACCGGCGCCGGCAATGCCAATGTGCTGGTGACCGAGCGTGGCGTTTCCTTCGGCTACAACACCCTGGTGACGGACATCCGGGCGCTGCCCGTCATGGCCTCGTTCGGCGCGCCGGTGGTGTTCGATGCCACCCATTCGGTGCAGCAGCCGGGCGGGCAGGGCGACCGCTCCGGTGGCGACCGCACCATGGTGCCGTATCTGGCGCGCGCGGCGGTGGCGGCAGGCGTGGCCTGCGTCTTCATGGAAGTGCACCAGGATCCCGACCATGCGCCCAGCGACGGGCCCAACATGGTCAAGCTGAAAGACTTCCCCGCGCTGTTGGAACAGCTGGTCGAAATCGACGCCGTCGTAAAGCGCTAGCCGTTACCGGCCGCCGCCCGGCGGACGCATGGCGAAGTTCACCACATCGAGATTGGGCCCGGTTTTCGGTGCGGGCTTGGCCCAGCGGATGGTGCCTTTCAGATCGGCCGGATTGGCGGGCGCCTGCGACAGGGTGACGGTGAAGGATTTCGCATCCTTGGGAGCAAGGCGCGCCACCTGCCATTCCGCCACATTGGCGTTGGTCTTGGCATCCATATGCACGCCCTTGTAGCCATCGCCGGTGGCGCTGGTGACTGTGGTTCCCGCTGGCACCACCACATCGATCACCACGCTTTGCGCGCTCAGGCCTTTGCCGGTTTCGCCATTGTTGGCGACATTCAGCGCGTAACTTGTGCCGCTGCCGGCTTCCAGCCGCGCCTGCAGGTCCGGACGGAATCCGATGTCGTCATGGGCCCAGTCGAAGATTTCCTTCAACTGGCCTTCCGACAATCGCAGGGTGTTGAAATTGCCCATCCGCAGGCGTGAGCCGGGCCGCTGCGCCTCAAACTTGGGCATGGCGGTGGTGTGGGTGTAGACCAAATCTTTCATGGTCTGGAAATCGACATTGCGTCCGCCGAAAGTGGCGCGCGGCATGTCGAAGGTGGCGCCGTGGCATTGGGCACAGCCCTGGGACATGTAGACCTGCTGACCGTGCGGCGCGTCGGCCGCAAGCGGGACGCGCCAGGCGCCAAGTTCGCCGGCTTTCGGCAGGGTGGCAAAATAAGCCGCCATGCTGGCGATCTCGGCGTCGCTCACCTGATCCTCGACAAAGGCGGGCATCACACCCCAGGGTTTGCGCACCGCCTGCTGAAATTCAGCCGCCGACAGGCCGCGCCCGGCCAGGTCGGGACCGAAAGCGCCTTCGCCGTTCTTGCCGTGGCAGTTCTTGCAGAAGGTGTTGTTGCCTTCCCAGAGCGATTTGCCCGCGGCCGGATCGGGCGCCTGTGCGACAGACGCAGTCTGCAGAAACGGCAACAGCAACAGTGCGGCGGCAAATTTCTTCATCACAGGCCCCTTCAAAATGATTTCCCCAGTGGTTCTCGAAAATTATTCAGGTCGCCGTCGCCACGCCCCAGGCGCCTGCGATCCCCACAATCGCCAGCACCACCAGCCCCAGCACCGCGATCATCGAAATGCCAAAACCGATATGGCGGCGTTCAGGGGCCGCCATATAGCCGATGGCATAAATCACCCGGCCCAGGCACCATAGCAATCCCAGCAGCGGCGGTGCCCAGCCCTGGAAATAGAGTGCCGCCAGCCACAAAGCGGGCAGGAGGGCGACAAAACTTTCCACCGTATTGCCCTGGACTCGAAGCGCCCGTTCCACCGCCGGATGGCCGCTCATCGCCGGCGGCTGGATGCCGTTGGCGGTGCGGACGCGGGCCACCATGATGGCGGTGCCGATACAGATCACGACCGCCAGCAGGGTGACGATGGCCGTCAGCAGGGTGGCCGGTGCGGAAAGCATCATGATCTGCCCCTAATCTTGGCTGTATCCGCCCGGCTTGAAGGGGGCGGCGCACGTCTCTAGAACCGGACCCAAGCATAGGGAGTTCCTGCCATGACCGCCATCCTCGACATCACCGGACGCGAAATCCTCGACTCCCGGGGCAACCCCACCGTCGAGGTGGATGTGCGGCTGGAGGATGGCAGCTTCGGGCGCGCCGCCGTGCCGTCGGGCGCCTCCACCGGCGCGCATGAGGCGGTCGAACTGCGCGATGGCGGCAAGCGCTATGGCGGCAAGGGGGTCGAGAATGCGGTTGCCGCCGTCAACGGCGAAATCTTCGATGTCCTGGCCGGGCTGGACGCTCAGGATCAGATCAAGATCGACGGCACCATGGTCGCCCTGGACGGCACCCCCAACAAGGCGCGGCTGGGCGCCAATGCCATCCTGGGCGTCAGCCTGGCGGTGGCCAAGGCGGCGGCCGCTGCCGCCAATCTGCCGCTCTACCGTTATGTCGGCGGGCCCAAGGCCAATGTGCTGCCGGTGCCGATGATGAACATCATCAATGGCGGGGTGCATGCCGACAACCCGATCGACTTCCAGGAATTCATGATCATGCCGGTGGGCGCACCCAGCTTCCGCGAGGCGTTGCGCATGGGCGCGGAGATTTTCCATACCTTGAAGAAGTCGCTGCACGATGCCGGCCACAACACCAATGTGGGGGATGAGGGCGGTTTCGCGCCCAACCTGAAATCGCCCGATGAGGCGCTGACCTATATCTCCAAGGCGGTGGAGAAGGCCGGCTATAAACTGGGCGAGGAGATTTTCTTCGCCCTCGACCCGGCCTCCACCGAATTCTTCAAGGACGGCAAATATGTGCTGGAAGGCGAGGGCAAGAGTTTGTCGCCGGACGACATGGTCAAGGTCTATGCCGATCTGTGCAAGCGCTACCCCATCGTCTCCATCGAAGACGGCATGGCCGAGGATGACTGGGCGGGCTGGAAGGCGCTGACCGATGCGGTGGGCAAGACGGTCAACCTGGTGGGCGACGATCTGTTCGTCACCAATGTGAAACGGCTGAAACAGGGCATCGACAAGCACACCGCCAACGCCATCCTGATCAAGGTCAATCAGATCGGTTCACTGACCGAGACCCTGGAGACGGTAGAGATGGCGCATCGCGCCGCCTACAAGGCGGTGATGAGCCATCGTTCCGGCGAGACGGAAGACAGCACCATTGCCGACCTGGCGGTGGCGACCAACTGCGGCCAGATCAAGACGGGATCGCTGGCGCGTTCCGACCGGCTGGCCAAGTACAACCAGCTTCTGCGTATCGAAGAGCAGTTGGGCGACGCGGCGGTCTATGCGGGGCGGTCGATTTTGCGGAGTTAAAATATGAACCACAAAAAGAAAATGCGGGGTGCTTCGGTTCTAATCGCATTTCTCGTTTGTGTGTCAGCATCGCCTGATGCCGCGGAGACGAATTGGTCTCCCAATTCCGATCAGATTGTCCGTCTCGAAAAGAAGTTGGTTCTGCCCCGTGGTGCGCGCCCACTGCGCGACTATGGCCGCTATTATTGGGGAACCACCGAGAAAGGAACTAGAGTGATCCATGGTGCTTTGGTTTGGGGGCAGCAGATTGGCACCCACATCATCAACCGTCAGATTTTCCAAAAAGCAACCGACCAGGGCTGCGACTGGATTTACGTCTGGTATGAGCCGGCCAAGGACATGATCTCAGTCCGTTGCGACGGCGTGGGCTAGGACCAATCAGGCTGTCTACTGGTCATGGCCGGTCTTGACCCGGCCATCCGTATATCAAGCGGCGCGACCCGGCCGCTCGCCCAAGCTCGCGGCGTTAGTCGCTCGAAATGGTCCACTGGACCATTTCGTTCGCCTACGGCGAACCGCTCCTAACCCCTATCCAAATCCGCCGGTGGCGTTTTGCGCGGACGGGTGTCCTGCGGTGGGTTGATGTCCAGCCTGGCGCAGGCACCAGCCTGGCGGCAGCGCTCGAACAGCCCGGCGCCTTGCAACTCCAGCACCAGGGCATGCAGCACCGGCCGGGGCCGGGTCGCCACGAACAATCCGGCGCCCGCCAGGAAACCCAGCGCCAACAGGAGAACGACCGACAGCCCACGCATCGCATCACTGTAGAACATTCCGGCCCAGGCCTTAACCGGTGCCACCCTAAGTTCCTTGAATCCTTTACCCATTTTTCCTTGACCAGCCGAATCAGTCTGTGATTCGGTGGGGGTATGCGAATCAAGCGTTCGGTCACGCGCTTTTTCACCGTCCTGATCCTGCCGGCGATCACGCTGGCGGTGGTCGGCTATTTCGGGACCTACGCCATCTGGGGCAATCGCGGCATCCTGGTGCTGGAAGACACCCAGGCCCAGCTTGGGGTCCAGGAACAGCAATTGGCCCAGGTCCAGGCCAATCGCATGCGGCTGGAGCATCGTATCGCGCTGATGGAAAAAGACGGCGGCGATGCCGATCTGGTGGAAGAGCTGGCACGTACCCAGCTCATGGATGGCGCGCCCAACCAGGTCGCGGTCCCGCGCTCCAAATAAGTCTTCAGAATGCCGAGGGGCGACTTGCCGCAGAAGCGTCTTTCTGTGCGTCGCGCCCCTGTTGCCGCCTAACGACCTGTCGCCTTGACACCCGCTGTCCGCAATAACATTTCACAAAGTGCGAACACTGTTCGGAAAAGGCGTAAAGGTGCGGCGCAATAAAATAACAATGTTCTTGCCAAGCCCGGCGCGCCTTGCCACAACCCTTTTTAGCTCAGCGAAAACCAAGAAAACGGCGCCCCCAGAACATGCCAGACGCGGCCAAAAGCAACTCTGAATCCCTGAAAAAACTTTACCATGACATGCTGTTGATCCGCCGGTTCGAGGAACGGGCCGGGCAGCTTTACGGCATGGGCCTGATCGGTGGCTTCTGCCACCTCTATATCGGCCAGGAAGCCATTGTGGTGGGCCTGATGGGCGCTGCCAAACAGGGCGACCAGCAGATCACCGCCTATCGCGACCACGGCCATATGCTGGCCCAGGACGTCGATCCCAAGGCGGTGATGGCCGAACTGACGGGCCGCTCCACCGGCCTGTCGCGCGGCAAGGGCGGCTCGATGCACATGTTCTCGGCCGAGAAGAAATTCTACGGCGGCCACGGCATCGTCGGCGCCCAGGTGCCGATCGGAACGGGCCTGGCCTTCGCCAACAAATATCGCGGCAACGATGCCGTGACATTGACCTATTTCGGCGACGGCGCCGCCAACCAGGGCCAGGTCTATGAAAGCTTCAACATGGCCGAGCTGTGGAAGCTGCCGGTCATCTATGTGATCGAGAACAACCAGTACGCCATGGGCACCTCGGTGGCGCGCTCCAGCGCCGTGGCCGATTTCTCCAAGCGCGGCGCCTCCTTCGGCATTCCCGGTGTCACCGTCGACGGCATGGACGTGGAAGCGGTGCAGCAGGCTGGCCTGGACGCGATGGCACATTGCCGCGCGGGCAAGGGGCCGATCATCCTGTCGATGAACACCTACCGCTATCGCGGCCATTCCATGTCCGATCCGGCCAAATACCGGCCGCGCGAGGAAGTGACGGAAGTGCGCGAGAAGCGCGATCCTATCGACGGCTTCGGCAAGAAGCTGATCGAGCGCGGTGTGGTGAATGAGGAAGACCTCAAGCAGATGGACGCCGAGGTGAAACGGGTGGTGGTCGCCGCCGCCGAATTCGCCACCGAGAGCCCCGAGCCGGGCGTGGAAGAACTCTATACGGACATTTACGCCTGATGAGCACCGAGATCCTGATGCCTGCGCTTTCTCCCACCATGGAGGAAGGAAAGCTTTCCAAGTGGCTGGTCAAGGAAGGCGATACCGTCAAATCGGGCGACATCCTGGCCGAGATCGAGACCGACAAGGCCACGATGGAATTCGAGGCGGTGGACGAGGGCAAGATCGGCCAGATTCTGGTGCCCGAAGGCACCGAAGGCGTGAAGGTCAATTCCCCCATCGCCACCTTGCTGGCTGATGGCGAAGCGCCCGGCGCCGCGCCCGCGAAGAAAGCGGCGGCACCGCAGGCGCCAGCCGGCGAGGATCACAAGGCTGTCGCCGACAAGGGTACGGCGAAGGTCGAAGCGCCGAAATTTGAGACGGCCGCCGAACCGGAAGTGCCGGAAGGCACCGAGTTCGTCACCCAGACGGTGCGCGACGCCTTGCGCGACGCCATGGCGGAAGAGATGCGCCGCGACGAACTCGTGTTCCTGATGGGCGAGGAAGTCGCCGAGTATCAGGGCGCCTACAAGATCAGCCAGGGCCTGCTGGACGAATTCGGCGCCCGCCGCGTCATCGACACGCCGATCACCGAGCATGGCTTTACCGGCCTTGCGGTGGGCGCGGCGTTCGACGGGCTCAAGCCCATCGTGGAATTCATGACCTGGAATTTCGCCATGCAGGCGATGGACCAGATCATCAACTCCGCCGCCAAGACCCGCTACATGTCGGGCGGCCAGATGAGTTGTCCGGTGGTGTTCCGCGGTCCCAACGGCGCCGCCGCCCGCGTTGCCGCCCAGCACAGCCAGGACTACAGCGCTTGGTATGCCAGCGTTCCGGGCATGAAGGTGATCGCCCCTTACTTCGCCGCCGATGCCAAAGGCCTGCTCAAGGCGGCCATCCGCGATCCCAATCCGGTGATCTTCCTGGAAAACGAAATCGTCTATGGCAAGAGCTTCCCGGTGCCCAAGCTGGACGATTTCGTGCTGCCCATCGGCAAGGCGCGCGTCGTGCGCCCCGGCAAGGACGTCACCATTGTCGCTTACTCGATCACCGTGGGCCAGGCGCTGGAAGCAGCCGAGAAGCTGGCCCAGGACGGCATCGATGCCGAAGTGATCGACCTGCGTACCCTGCGTCCGCTGGACATGGACACGGTGATCGCGTCGGTGAAAAAGACCAACCGCATCGTCACCATCGAACAGGCCTGGCCGGTCTGCTCCATCGGATCGGAAATATCGGCCCGCGTGGCGCTGGACGCCTTCGATTATCTCGACGCACCGCCGACGAAGGTCTCGGGCAAGGATGTGCCCATGCCCTATGCCGCCAATCTGGAAAAGCTTGCGCTGCCCACGGTCGAAGAACTGATCGAGGCGGTCAAAGCCGTCAGCTACAGGGAGTAGCCGATGGCCACAAACATTCTGATGCCTGCGCTGTCGCCCACCATGGAAGAGGGCAAGCTGGCCAAGTGGCTGGTGAAGGAAGGCGACACCGTCAAATCCGGCGACATCCTGGCCGAGATCGAGACCGACAAGGCCACGATGGAATTCGAGGCGGTCGACGAAGGCAAGATCGGCAAGATTTTGGTACCCGAGGGCAGCGAAGGGGTGAAGGTCAATGCGCCTATTGCCGTCCTGCTGGAAGAAGGCGAAAGCGCCGATGCCGCCCCGAAAGCCGAGGCGCCGAAAGTCGACATCGCTGCTGCGATGAAGGACATCAAGTCGGCGGTGGCGGCGGAATCCGGCGCGCCGAAAGCGGATGCGCCTGCTGTTGCTGCGGCAGCCGCTCCCAAAGCCGACGGCGCGCGCATTTTTGCCTCACCCCTGGCCAAGCGCATTGCCGCGCAAAAGGGCCTGGACCTGTCGGCCATCAATGGTACTGGTCCGCGTGGGCGTATCGTCAAATCGGATGTCGAAAATGCCAAGCCGGGCGCGGCCAAGCCGGCGGCTGCCGCTACTGCGCCTGCCGGTGGCGCTGGTATCCCAGGTGTTGCGCCGCTGCCGGATGCGCGGCTGCTCTATCCGGCGGGTTCCTACGAGGAGACCCCGCACGACTCCATGCGCAAGGCCATTGCCAAGCGCCTGACATCCGCCAAGACGCTGATCCCGCATTACTACCTGACCATCGACTGCAACCTGGATGCGTTGATGGCGGTGCGCGAAAAGATGAACGCGGCTGCCCCCAAGGGGAAGGACAAGGTCCCGGCCTACAAGCTGTCGGTCAACGACTTCATCATGAAGGCCTCTGCCATGGCCCTGATGAAGCATCCCGACGTGAATGCGTCCTGGACCGATACCGCCATCCTGCGCCACAAGGATGCCGATGTCGGCGTCGCCGTGGCGCTGGATTTCGGCCTGATCACGCCCATCATCTTCAAGGCCCAGACCAAGGGGCTGGTGGAGATCTCGAACGAGGTCAAGACGCTGGCGGCCCTGGCCAAGGAAAAGAAGCTCAAGCCCAACCAATATGAAGGCGGCGGCTTCTCGGTCTCCAACCTGGGCATGTACGGCATCAAGAGCTTCACCTCCATCATCAACCCGCCGCAAAGCTGCATCATCGCAGTGGGCGCGGGCGAGGAGCGGCCCGTGGTGCGGGGCGGCAAGGTGGAAATTTCCACCATAATGACCGTCACCATGTCGGCCGATCACCGGGTGGTGGACGGCGGCACCGGCGCGAAATTCCTGGCAACCTTGAAGCAGTTCATCGAAGAACCTGCTTCGATGCTGTTGTAGGAGCGCGCCATGGCTGACTCCTATGACGTGATCGTGGTGGGCGGCGGACCGGGCGGCTATGTCTGCGCCATCCGTTGCGCCCAATTGGGCCTCAAGACCGCGGTGGTGGAACGCGACCGCATGGGCGGCATCTGCCTGAACTGGGGCTGCATCCCCACCAAGGCGCTGCTGCGGTCGTCCGAAATCTGGCACCTGATGCACCGGCTGAACGAGTTCGGATTCTCGGCCGACAATTTCAAGTTCGACATTGCCAAGATCGTGGCCCGCAGCCGTGCCGTCTCCAAGCAATTGTCCGATGGCGTCAGCTTCCTGATGAAGAAGCACAAGATCACCGTCATTCCCGGCGAAGCCAAGCTCACGGGTAAGGGCAAGCTCACCGTCACCAAGGACGGCAAGACCACCGACGTCACCGCCAAGAATATCGTGCTGGCCACCGGCGCGCGGGCGCGCACCCTTCCGCATCTTCAGCCCGACGGCAAGCTGGTCTGGACCTATCGCGAGGCGATGATCCCGGACAGCTTCCCCAAGTCGCTGCTGGTCGTGGGTTCCGGCGCCATCGGCATCGAGTTCGCCAGCTTCTATCGCACCCTGGGCGCCGAGGTGACGGTGGTCGAAATGCTGGACCGTGTGCTGCCGGTGGAAGACGAAGAGATTTCCGCTTTCGCCGCCAAGGCCTTCACCAAGCAGGGCATGAAGCTGAAAGTCGGCACCCAGGTCACCGAGCTCAAGAAGGGCGCGGACAATGTCACCTGCGTCTTGAAGGACAAGGCCGGCAAGACCGAAGAAGTCACGGTGGACCGGGTGATCCTGGCCATGGGCATTGTCGGCAATGTCGAAAATATCGGCCTGGAAGCCGCAGGCATCAAGGTCGAGAAGACCCATGTGGTCGCCGGAAAATACGGCGAGACCGGCGTAGACGGCGTGTGGGCCATCGGCGACCTGGTGGGCGCGCCCTGGCTGGCGCACAAGGCCATGCATGAAGGCGTCATCGTGGCCGAGAAGATCGCCGGCGTAAAAGGCGTGCATCCGCTCGACACTTCCAACGTGCCGGGCTGCACCTACTGCTGGCCGCAGGTCGCCAGCGTGGGTTTGACCGAAGCCGCCGCGAAGGCGACGGGCAAGAAGATCAAGGTGGGCAAGTTCCCCTTCATCGGCAACGGCAAGGCGATTGCGCTGGGCGAGGCCGAGGGCCTGGTCAAGACGGTGTTCGATGCCGCCACCGGCGAGCTTCTGGGCGCGCATATGGTGGGCGCGGAAGTCACCGAACTGATCCAGGGCTATGTCATCGCCAAGACCGGCGAACTGACCGACCAGGAGCTGGCGCACACCATCTTCCCGCATCCGACCCTGTCCGAGATGATGCATGAAGCGGTACTGGCGACGGATGGGGCGGCACTGCATATCTAGTATGCATTCGTCATGGCCCGGCCTGTCCGGGCCATCCATGATCCTCTCACCGTATGGATGGCCCGCATAAAGCGGGCCATGACGACTGTTTCACTGAAGCAACCGCTTCACATCTTCCGCCATCGCGGAAGTGTCAGTTGTGTCGGTGGTGACCAGCCGTGCGCGGCCATCCTTGTCGAAAAAGAACACCGCATTGGAGTGCATCACTTCGTAAGGTGGCCCCTTCTTCACCTCATAGGCGACGCGATAAGTGCGGGCCAGGTTGGCCAAGGCATTGGGTGAGCCGCGCAGCCCGACCACTTGCGGCGAGAAAGCCTTGGCGTAATCGCTGAGAACCGCATCAGTATCGCGCTCCGGATCCACGGTGACGAACAAGACGCGCACATCGGGACTTGCGACCTTGCCCAGCATCTCGGTCAGGTTGGCCAGGGTGGTAGGGCACACATCGGGGCAGTGGGTGTAGCCGAAATAAAGCGCCACCACCTTGCCCCGGAAATCCGCCGCCGTGGCCGGCTGGCCATTCGCGCTCATGTGGAAATCCAGCTTGGGCATGCCGCCGGAAATATCGGTCATGTGCCAGCCGGGTTTGGAGCAGCCGAGCAGAGCCAGCATTGCAAAAATCAGGGCTGCGAGGCGCATGGGCCGCGTCCTTATCACGCTGGGCTCGGACGGACGAGGCGCATATTGTAGCGGTCGCTCAAGGTATCGCGCTCCATGTATATACCCGACCATTTCCGCGAAGACCGCACCGACGTGCTGCTGGATGCCGTGCGGCGGATCGGTTTTGCCACCCTGGTGACGGAAGGCCTGGAAGCCAATCACCTGCCCATGCTCCTGCAGGACGCGGGCGGCGTTCCGGTCTTGCGCGGCCATGTCGCCCGCGCCAATCCGGTATGGAAGAAAGGCGAGGGCGAGGCGCTGGCGATCTTCCTGGGCCCGCATGCCTATGTCTCGCCCAACTGGTATCCCAGCAAGGCCGAAACCGGCAAAGCCGTGCCCACCTGGAATTACCTCACCGTGCATGCGAAGGGCGCCATCCGCTGGATGCAGGATGCGGACTGGCTCAAGTCTCATGTCGGGGAATTAAGCGCGGCCCATGAAGCGGGAAGGCCGCAGCCCTGGTCCATTGCCGATGCGCCAGCCAGCTATATCGACAGCATGGTGCGCGGCATTGTCGGTTTTGAACTGACCGTCGTCATGCTGGAAGGCAAGTGGAAGCTCAGCCAGAACCGCGACGCCGCCGACCATGCCGGCGCGCGCGACGGCCTGGCGCGAGACGGTCATGACGATGTGGCGCGGCTGATGGACCGCAATTGATCCTCGCAGCGACGAAGGACTGGCTTTGGTACGCCGGCCTGCTGGCGCTGGGCGCGGCGCTGTACCTGGTCTGCCGCCTTTTTCCCGCCGACCTGCCGTTCTGGCTGCCCTGGGAATTCTCCTGGCCCGAATATCTGGCGACCGCGCTGAGCTTTTCCTGGTTCGTCCGCGGGCTGAAGATTCTGCCGAAGGACCGGCACCCGGCGCTGTGGCGGCTGGCCTGTTTCGTGCTGGGTGTGGCCAGTTTCTGGATCGTGCTGCAGACCCGCATCGACTATTACGCCCAGCACATGTTCTTCGTGCACCGCTGGGCGCATTTCGTGCTGCATCATGCCGGTGCCTTCCTGATCGCGCTGGGCATGAGCGGCGAGGTGTTGTGGGCAGGATGTCCGGATTTCATCAAGCCGGTGATCAAGTCGCGGCCGGTGCAGGCCACGCTGTCCTTCCTGCAGAATCCGGTGATGGCGCCCTTCTTGTTCGTGGGGCTGCTCTATTTCTGGCTGATCCCGCAGATCCACACCCGGGTGATGCTGGATGCCAATCTTTATGAGCTGATGAACTGGACTATGGCGGTCAATGGCGTGATGTTCTGGTCGCTGATCCTGGACAGCCGGGCCAAGCCGCCCGCGCGTCTCAGCCACCTGATGCGCGCCGCCCTGATCCTGGTGATCGAATTGCCCCAGATGGTACTGGGCGCCGTGCTGTCGCTGACGGAACACGACATTTATCCGGTTTACACCATCTGCGGGCGCGTGCTGGACATGACGGCGCTGAACGACCAACATTATGGCGGGTTGATCATCTGGCTGCCCGGCACGCTCACCAGCTTCGCCGCCATGATCGTGGTGCTGGTCACCATGCGCCTGAACGAGGAGAAAGCGGCCCTTGAGGAACACAAACATGAAGCGGCTTAGTCTGGCATTGCTGTTGTCGTCGACTATCGCGGCTAATGCCGCGCCTTTCGATGTCAGCGATGCCTGGTTCCGCTCGCTGCCCGGCAAGTTGCCGGCGGGCGGTTATTTCACCGCCCAGAACAATACCGGCCGCGAAGTCGCCATCACCGGCGCCTCGTCGGATGCCTGCGGCATGCTGATGATCCACCAGTCCTCCAACAAGGGCGGCATGAGCGGCATGGACATGGTGGAGAGCGTCAAGGTCCCTGCCGGCGGCATCGTGCGGTTTTCGCCGGGCGGCTATCACCTGATGTGCGAGGGTGCCAAGATGAAGATCGGCACCAGGGTGCCGGTGCTGCTGCATCTGTCCGACGGCAACGCGGTGGTGGTGGGCTTTGCGGTCAAGAACGCAAGCGGGAAATAGCCGGTGCTGCAGGGGCGGATGTTCTGGCTGATCTGGCTGTTGGTCGGATGCCAACTGGTCTGGACGGCGGTGCGCGCCTTCCAGGCGCCCTGGGTGTGGAATCCCTATCAAGCGGTGACGGCGCTGTTCGTTATTTGCCTGGCCGCTGGTGTGGCCGGGCTGGCGACGCTGTGGCAGCGCGAAGGTATGACCGGCATGAAGGCCCGCATGACGGCTTTCGAGGCGGAGTTCGAAAAGCCGGGCAGCGCGACCGCCTGGCGTTGGAACCTGGCCTTCTGGATCGTGGCGGGTGTGCTGGTGTTTGCGTACTTCCGGATGGAGCCTCAGTAAACCGCTTGTCATGGCCGGCCTCCGAGCCGGCCATCCATCGTGCCGCTTGATAGGTGGATGGCCGGGTCAAGCCCGGCCATGACATGGAGTGGCTGAGGTTACGACCTGCTCGTTCGCTCCGAAAAAAGCTCTGCCAAGCGAGTCACCCAAAGATTTTCATATTCCGGATTGAAGCCTTCAGCCCGAAGCACCTGCGCCGCGAACTCGTAGGGGCCCAGGTCGGATATTCCTGATATTTCCATCCGTTTCTCCGCCGGGAGGCAAAAGCCCCACTTCCGGCATACCTCATCCAGAAGTCTTTCGATCTGCGCTGCCGGGACCATTCCTTATCGCGCATCCTCTGCCTGCAGTTCGGCGAAGCTCACATGGCAGTGCCCGCCATGCTTCTCGAAATAGCGCTGGTGATGCTCCTCGGCCTTCCAGAATGTGGGGGCGGGCTCGATCTGGGTCACCACCGGCTGCTTCCACTTGCCCGACGCCTCGACCTCGGCCTTCTCTTCGGCCGCGACACGCGCCTGTTCCTCGTCATAGGTGAAGATCACCGAGCGGTACTGGGTGCCGAAGTCGGGCCCCTGGCGGTTCTTCTGGGTGGGGTTGTGCATGCGGAAGAACAGCTCCACCAGGCTGCGGTAGGAGACCTTGGCCGGGTCGAACGTCACCTGGACCACCTCGGCATGATAGGTCTCGTCATTGCAGACCTGCTTGTAGGTGGGGTTCTCGGTGGTGCCGCCGGCATAGCCGGAGACGGCCTCGATCACACCGGGAACCTGGCGGAAGAAATCCTCCACGCCCCAGAAACAGCCCGCGCCGAAAAGTGCCTTTTCCATCACTGATTCCATTTTTGGCTCACACCCGAAATTGCCTCCATAATACGCGCAGGATGCGGAGCCGTTACAGCACGCAGAGCGGGTGCGCGGGCAGAGCCGAGCCGCTATAGAAGTTCATGGCTTTTCCAACCGTCCCAGCAGAGTGGCCCCGGTATGTTTCTAGTGCCTTCTGGTCTTTTTGGCGCCCCTTTCAGTTGCGAAATCGCTTTAGCCTCTTGACCTATCTTATTGGCAATTCAGCGATTATCGCCGCTGGGGAGGGGTGCCCGTGAACGTCGTCATCATCGGCGCCGGGGTCGCGGGTCTGGGCATCGGCTGGCGGCTTTTGCAGGCCGGATGCAAGGTCACCATCCTGGAGCGGGCTCAGCCGGCGGCAGGCGCCAGTTGGGCGGCGGCCGGCATGCTGGCCATCACCGCCGAATTGGAGGAAGCCGCCGATGCCGAGCGCGCCCTGGCGCTGCGGGCCAACGCGCTGTGGCCCGGCTTTGCCGCCGAGCTGGAAGCCGCCAGCGGGCGCCGCGTGTTCTTGAGCCGGGTGGGGGCCCTGCTGTTGGCAGCCGACGCAGCCGAGTTGGAAGTGATGCGCAGTCAAACCCAAGGCGAACTGCGCATCCTGGATTCCGGCCAGGCCCGGTCCCTGGTGCCGCTGCTGGGCGACACCGTCGGCGGGCTCTGGTCGCCGCATGAGGCCCATGTCGACAACCGTGCCCTGGGCGAGGCGCTGGCCATCGCCTTCCTCAAGGCGGGCGGCGCCATCAATGCCAATGAGGCGGCGGTGCGGCTGGAGCCGGGACCCGCCGTCCTGACCCCTTATGGCCACTATGCGGCAGATGCGGTCGTGATAGCCGCGGGAGCCTGGAGCGGGTTGTTGGACGACATCCCAATTCAGCCCATCAAGGGCGAAGTCATCGCCCTGGCGCCGCCGCCGGGCGCCGTGCTGCCGGTGCCGGTGGTGTGGGGCGAGGGTATTTATTGCGTGCCGCGGCCGCATCTGGGCGAAGGCGGCAAGCTCCTGATCGGCGCCACTGTCCAGGAGGAAGGCTTCGACACCAGCCCCACTGTGGAAGCGCGCGATCAGTTGCGCGCCGCCGCCCAGCGGCTGATGCCGTCTTTGCAGGATTGGGCGCTGGCCGACCATTGGGCGGGCCTTCGTCCCAAGAGCCCGGACGGCCTGCCGCTGCTGGGACCAACCGCCCGCGACGGCGTGTTCGTGGCCGGCGGCCAGTATCGCAACGGCATCCTATTTGCGCCGGCCATCGCCCAGGAGATGGCGGATATCATATTGGGCAACAGTGAAGCGGTGCCCGATTTCGATCCCAGACGATTCGATTCATAGAGAGGGATTTGCATGAGTGATTTCGCCATCGACCCGGTAATCCTGTCCTTGACCCACAAGCTGGCCGACTGGCCGCTGTCGCGCGTCTTTCTTTACAACGACTCCCGCTATCACTGGGGACTGCTGGTGCCGCGCCGCCCCGGCGCGATCGAGATGTGCGATCTGAGCCGCGAAGACCAGAGTCAGCTGATGAGCGAAATCGTGACCCTGTCGAATTTGATTCGAAATATTGCGGGCGTGGAAAAACTGAATGTCGGCAATCTGGGCAATATGGTGCCGCAACTGCATGTCCATGTGATCGGGCGCAGCAAAGGCGACCCCGCCTGGCCCGGCCCGGTCTGGAGCCACAGCAATCCGGTGCCGTGGCCGAAGCCGGCGGAAGCGCCACTCACCCAGGCGATGGCAAATCTGGGTCAATTCGTGACGGTTTGAAGGCAGAGAGTCTGTTCTGCAACGCTTGGCATGTCCGGGCGTTTAAGGCTGCATGCGTATTCCAAGCCGGCTCAAAGGCGCCCATCATTTTTTACCTTGGCTGGCTCTGGGTCCCATTACGGGACCGCTGGCGTGGGCGATGTATCGCAGCATCCGGACACAAAGACATGGCGCGGCCGCGATGTGGGGCTTGGCGATCGTTTGTGTCTGGGTCGGTCTGGGTGTTTATAGCGGCCAGGCCCTCGCCGCTCTTGCGCTTTAAAATTTCAGCCAGAAATTCCGTCAAAGCGGCGGACGCGCCACACCATCGGGCATCGTCATCAACACCACGATCGCGGCGATGATGGCAACCGCCAGACCCATCAACAGCGTGCGCTTTTCCGAAGTTTTCGACATCAGGGTCCATCTCCCGGGTGGAAATCGTCAACGACGGGCAGACGATTTCCGTTCCGGACGGTCGTCGGCCAGCCGGGGTTTAAGCAATAGTTAACCATAAGGCGGCAAAACCAGGAGCGACGGGCGGGCGGGCGCAAGCGAGCCCGATGCCCGCGCGACCATTGGATGCGTGATGCAGGCAGAAGCCGTTTCGGGTGCAGACCGTGTCGTCGCCGCCTTGCAAAAGGCCGCGGCGGCTACCGGCTCGGATTTCCATTACCTGCTGGGCACCGCCATGCGGGAGTCCAGTCTCAAGCCCAACGCCACTTCCAATTCCTCATCGGCCACCGGCCTGTTCCAGTTCATCGACCAGACCTGGCTGGGTCTGGTGAAGGAGCATGGCGCCCAGCATGGCCTGTCCGATTATGCCGCCGCCATCACCAGGCAGACCGATGGCCGCTATCGCGCCGACGCCGATGCCAAACAGAATATCCTGGCTCTGCGCAAGGATCCGGAAGTCTGCGCCTTGATGGCGGGGGAATATGCCAAGTCCACCCAAGGCAGTTTACGCGCCAGCCTGGGCCGCGAGGTTTGCGGCGGCGAACTTTATGCCGCGCATTTTCTGGGTCCCGACGCGGCCGCCAAACTGATCAAGCTGGCGGGCAGCGATCCGGCGGCCAGTGCCGCGGCGCAATTCCCGCAGGCGGCGGCGGCGAACAAAAGCGTGTTTTTCCATGCCGACGGCAGCGCCAAATCGGTGCGCGAGGTCTATGACTGGGCCCTGCGCCAGCCTGGCAGCGAAGGCACGGTGCGGATGGCGCAGGCGGCGCAGGCACATCCGGCTCCGGAAGCTGCGGTGTCGTCCCAGGCAGCCTTGACCAAAGTGGCGGGGGCGCAGGACGCACAGATTCAGATGCTGCTGGCGAGTGTGATGAATTGGCAGCCCAAGCACAGCATGTTCAGCGCATTGTTCGGGGCCAATGATGCCACGCCCAGTTCGGCGATGAGTTTCAGTCCCGGCCTGCTGGGGCTTCTGTCCGACGCGAAAAACACCACGTCCTAGCGGGCGGCGTCATTTCTTCGCCGCAGCCAGCACTTCATCCACCCGCGCGTCCAACTCGGCACACAATGCCTGGGCGATCTTATCGCTGGTGTGCTTGAGACCCTGCTTGTGGATCACCTGGATGGCGTTGACATGCGCGTCCACCAGATGGAGCGGGATGGGGGCCGTGGCCGGCAGCTCGCCGATCATGCGCGACAGCGAGGCGGCCACGCGCGCAATCAGGGGAAAGTTGAAAGTGGGAGCCTGGCCCTTGATGTCGTGCGCCGTGCGCAACAGGGCGGCGCGGGCCTCTGCATCGGGGGTCGCGGCACAACGGGCGCGGGCGGCGATCAGGTTCTTTACGTCGTCGGCGATCCAGTCGCCGAATTGGCTTTGCAACGCTTCCATCGCCGTTTCGGCGCGCTTTATCGCCGCCATGTCGGGGCCGCCCAGCCCGCCGCCGACCTTGGCTTTCAACATATTGGGCGGCATGAACAGTTCGATCGGTTGCTTGCGTGCCATGGCTAGCCGGCCTCCCGCTTGGGATTGTCGTTGCGCCGCTCGGGTCCGTGATATTCGCCGGTGGCGCGGCGGCGCCGGCAGGGGCCGAAGAAGCTTGCGGTGCGCACATAGGGGCGGGGATGTTCGATCACCGCCACCAGCCGCGACATCATGGTCTTGACCGAAACCGGTTTGGCGATGAACTCGTTGACGCCGGCATCGCGCGCCTGGTTCACATGATCCAGCGAGGTATGGCCGGTCAGCATGATCACCGGCACGAACGGATTGGGTGCCTGGGGGTTGGTGCGGATCATGCGGATCAGGTCCAGGCCGGACATGCCCTCCATCACCCAGTCCAGGATGATCACGTCCGGGTTGGAGTCGCGCAAAGACCCCCAGGCGCGGTCGGCATTCTCCGCCTCCAGGATCTGGCTCACGCCGAAGGCTTGCAGGATGGCGATGACGAGCTTGCGCATGTGAACATTGTCGTCCACCACAAGCACCTTCAGCCGGTCAAAATGGTATTCGCTCATGCCAGATCCAGGCTGCCCCCGCGCCTGTCTTTATCTAGCTTAATTTCCGTTAAACATTGGTGAAAGGGGGTAACATTCTCGGGTGTCCTTTTCCTGAAATCTCGAGCGAGGCATTCCGCCGAGCGACCAGCAACATCCGACAGCTTTCTCTCCCCGCGAGCGGAGCGACGAGCGAGGGGAGATGTCGCAGCGAAGTGTTGGCGAAGCTGGCCCGGCCTCGCGGCGCGCCTGGATGCGCGCCGCTGCGGCGTTCGTCGCTCTCGCAGGTCCACTGGACCTGCTCGTCCGCCACGCTGACGCGCGGCGGACCGCTCCTCGCCCCGAGCTGCGACAGAGGGGGGCTAATCTAATCGGAGAACTGCTCCGCCAGGATACGCTCGTCCAAATTATGTCCGGCGTCGTAAAGCATGGTCATGGAGATGGTGCGGTCCTCGGCCACGTCCACGGCATGGACATCGCGCACTTCAAAGTCGTCGGCCACCGCGCTGACCGGCCGCTTGCCGCTTTCCAGCATCTCGAACCGTACCTTGGCGCGATGGGGCAACAGCGCGCCGCGCCAGCGCCGGGGCCGGAAGGCCGAGATCGGCGTCAGCGCCAGAAGGTCGGCATCGATCGGCAGGATTGGGCCATGGGCGGAAAGATTATAGGCGGTCGAGCCCGTGGGCGTGGACACCAGCACGCCATCGCAGATCAGTTCCAGGATGCGGGGCTTGCCGTCCACCAGGATGCGGATCTTGGCGGCCTGGCGGGTTTCGCGCAGCAGCGACACTTCGTTGAAGGCGCGCGCCGTCACCGCACCGTTTTCGGTATGCGCCGTCATCTTGAGGGGATGGATCACCGCCCGCTCGGCGGCGGCCAGCCGTTCCAGCAGGTCGTCCTGGTGATATTCGTTCATCAGGAAGCCCACAGTGCCGCGGTTCATGCCGTAGATGGGTTTCGCCGCCGCGGTGAAGGCATGCAAGGTCTGCAGCATGAAGCCATCGCCGCCCAGGGCCACGATAATATCGGCGGCGGCCGGACCGGCGTCGCCATAGCGGGCGCGCAATTCGCGCAGCGAATCTTCGGCCTGCGGCACGGCGGTGAAATGCAGTTTGGTCATGGCCGGAGACTAGGCCCTGCCGCCAGAGTTTCCTAGCGCGGCCGCCTGCGCGTCTGGCATGGCCGCTTTGTGACCAGGACTCTTGTCTGCTTGACTCATGCATAACCCATCGGTTATGCATCCAATCAATAACCAACGGGTTATACGTTTATGTCGAATGCCCAGGACCTGCTTTTCCGCACCCTTGCCGATCCGACTCGGCGCACCATCTTTGAGCGGCTGTGCCGCGAAGGCGAGCAGACGGTCGGAGCGCTGACCACCCGCGCCAAGGTCTCGCAACCGGCGGTCTCCAAGCATCTCGCTGTCTTGAAGCAGGCAGGCCTGGTGCGTGACCGGCACGAAGGCCGCCAGACCCACTATAGCGCCCAGCTCAGCGCACTGGCTCCGCTGATCGACTGGACCAGCCAGATGACCGGTTTCTGGCAAAGCCGGTTCGATCAACTCGAAGACTTGCTCAAAAGGATGGATCAATGACCGACACCGCCACCGAAACACGTTCCGTCATCGTCGAACGGGAGTTTCCTCACGCCCTCGAGAAGATCTGGCGCGCGCTGACCCAGCCGCATCTGATCGCGGAATGGCTGCTCAAGAATGATTTTCAGCCTGTGGTGGGCCATCCCTTCAAACTGCGCGGCGATCCGCAGCCCGGCTGGAACGGCATCATCGACTGCAAGGTCCTGGTCGTGGAGCCCAACAAGACGCTGTCTTACACTTGGGTAGCCGGCGAAGCGGACCTTGCGATCCAGAGCGTGGTGACATTCTCCGTCTCGCCCGCGGGCGCGGGCACCTTGTTGCGCATGGAGCAGACCGGCTTCAGGCCGGACCAGCAGCGCAACTACCAGGGCGCCAAATATGGCTGGGCGCATTTCTTTGGCAGGCTTGAGCAGGTTCTGGAGAAACAGGTGTGAGCAAATCTCCGTCTCAAACGATAGATGCGCGGATCAAGGAGTTGGGCGACTGGCGCGGAGAGATGCTGGGCCGGCTGCGCGCCTTGATCAAGGAAGCCGATCCCGACGTGGTCGAAACCTGGAAGTGGCGCGGCGTGCCGGTGTGGGAACATGACGGCATCATCTGCACGGGCGAGACCTACAAAAGCATCGTGAAGATGACCTTCGCCAAAGGCGCGTCGCTCAAGGACCCCGCGGGCCTTTTCAACTCCAGCCTGGAAGGCAATACAAGGCGCGCCATCGACATTCGCGAAGGCAGCAAAATCAACGAGAAGGCCTTGAAGGCGCTTGTTCGCGCCGCCGTCGCTCTGAACAAGGCCAAGGCCTGAAGGAGCGGGCTAACCCGCCGACGCCAAAGTGCCGCGCAGTTCCTCCAGCGCGCTCTGGCGGGTGAAGCTGCCGAACACCGTATCCACCGCCGCCATTTCGGAAGCGGGCAGGGAAGGTTGCATGCCACGCGCCTGGCGCGACAGGTTGAACACGGTGGCGAAGACGGCGCGGTCGATGCCGACGGCCCGGCAGGACAGCGCCACGGCGCGGCAGCCGCCGCCATAGAAAGCGGCGCGGAAGGCTGAGAGTTCGGTGTCCAAGAGGCGCGCGAAAGCCAGGTCGAACAGGTCCACCTGGCCCTGGCTCAGCACCCGCATCAGGAAGCCGGCCTTTAGCTGACCGCTATTGGCAAGTTTCTCGATCAGTTTCTGCGCGCTGTCGGCGGGGGTATCCTTGGACGGCGCGGGCTTGCTTTTGACGACATGAAGTGCGTCGGTCAGGGCCGGCTCGACCCCCTTTGGCGCCAGGCGGGGATTGGTCTGGATGAAGGTCTTCAGCGCGTCCGACACCCATTCGCACATGCTGGTGGCAAGTTGCGGCGGCAGGTCCGGACGGCGCACCAGCGGTTCCTGCAAGCCGGTGAGGTTGCGCGATTTCTCCACCAGCGTCTTGTAGCTGGCATGGGAGATCCTGGCGGTGGCGTTGCGCACCAGCGCCATCAGGACGGATTCACTGTTGCTGGTGGCCAGGGCATCGGTGACCGCGACGCCGATATGGGGCCGCGCCGCCACCACCTCCTGGTGATCCACACCGCAATGGGCGATCAGGTTGAGGACGTCGCTCTCGGTGAGCAGGGGGGAATTGAGGATAAGGGGGCGGGCGACTTCGATGCTGTCGTCCACCAGCAGCAGGATCAGGTCATGCGGCGCGGCACTGTCTTCGGCCAGGCGCTGGGCGAGCGCGATGCGGATCGCCATTTCCACATCGAAGGTGAGCTTGCGCAGGATCTCGCGCATCAGTTCGCGCTCGCGCTGATTCAGCCCGGCACCCTGGATGCGATAAAGGGAGGCGACCGCGAGATAGATCTCTTCGCGGCTGGCTCCGCCCTGCGGATTGATCGCGAGCTGGGCCAAACGGCCCATATCGCTCATGTCGTTTGCGGTAAGCCCCACGATGCTGCCCCATGCATTCTGCATCGGCCGCTTTTCGCGGCCTGCTGACTTTCTACCAGCAGGCCCTTAACGCCCACTTAAGGGTGCAACTTTCGTTCTCTATGCGTTCCGTGGGGCCGGCTTACAGGCCGATCAACGGGCCGCCTTGGACAGCCATAGCCGCTTGAGGAAACCCAGCGCCGGATCGGTGATGGTATCGAAGGTCGAGGTGCTCTTGAAGGCGACGCCGATTTCCTCGCCCTTGTTCCAGATGAGCTTCGCCTCATGGAGCAGTCCGTCACGAACATTGATCAGATAGAAATCAGAAGGAAATTGCGCGCTTTTTCCCACAAGCAGCCGGGCGCCGCTTTCCGACAGATTGCGGATGGTGCAGTCGAAACTGTGCGCGCCTTTGGCAAAGGTAATAATACCCCGCAACAACACACGCTTGCGCGGCTTGGGCCGGCGCTCTGCGGGAGGAGGCTGGTCATTATGCGTGACGTTCAGTGCTGGCCCCCAATGCAGATCGACGCGGGACGCGGTTGCCCCGTTGCTGCCGACGTTCTCTCGAACCCGCTTTCCGAAGCATCGTTCCACCGCAAATGACGAAGTCTGTCTATCCACCAGAACGGGCATTCGGCGAGCTTACTTGCGACAATTTGCGACAATGTTAATGGTTGCCCCTCGGCGATGCGCCGAAAAAGTAAGTACCCCATGTAAACATGTTTATAAGTCCTGTGCATAGATGAGTGTCGGGCCGGATTTTGCCTTAACGTTCCTCAATCCGTGGGACCGGGGGCACTGTGGAACTGACGCAGCAATCACAGGTGGTGTGGCCTGATATTTTCGCGCAGAGCGAAACGCTTCGCACCAGCGAAGGAGAGCTTGAGGCTGTGTTCAAATCGCTGGGCCGCGCCTCTGTCCTGCATCTCGTGTCCGTGCCGGAGCCTTTCGGTTTGCCGCCGCCGGACCGGCTTGTGGCCCGGCGCTGGTTGTCGCGTCAGGCTTTCGCCCGGCAATTCCACCGCGATATGATGATCGTCCTCACCCTCGTGGCGGCAGGATTGGCCCTGGCGCTTGTGGTTTACAGCATCTACCTGGGACTGGGCGGTGCCGCGGGCGCCAGCGACTCCAACCGCAAGGCCGAACCGCCAGTGATGCGAAGCTCGCACTAGTCCTCCCGGTGGGCTCTTGCGTGCGCCATCCAAAACTGCGCTGCTTTCGCCATGCAAAAGAACCATCTGCTGGCAATAGACCAGGGCACCACCTCCACCCGCGCCATCCTGTTCGATGCAGAAGCGCGCCCCCTGCGTAGCCATGCCGTGCCGCTGCGCCAGATCTATCCAGCCAATGGCTGGGTCGAGCATGACCCGCGCGAGATCTGGCAGGCGACCTTGGACTGCTGCCGTGCCGTGCTCAAAGGCACAGGTGCGGAGAAGGTGGCTGCCATCGGTATCACCAACCAGCGCGAAACCTCGCTGATCTGGAACAGGAAGACCGGGGCGCCGCTGCACAATGCCATTGTCTGGCAGGACCGGCGCGGCGCGGCGCGCTGCGCGGAGCTGAAGAAGCGGAAGTTGGAACCGAGCATCACACGCAAAACCGGGCTGGTGCTGGATCCCTATTTCTCGGCGACCAAGCTGGAATGGCTGCTGAAGAATGTGAAAATGAAAGGACGGAGCGTCGGCGAAGCCCGTAGCGGCAGCGTGCGGGCGAGCGACCAATATAAAGAGATTGCCTTCGGCACCATCGACTCCTGGCTGATCTTCAATCTCACCAAGGGGCGTGTGCACGCCACGGATGTGACCAACGCCTCACGCACTTTGCTGTGGAACCTCAACACCCGCGACTGGGACAAGGACTTGCTCAAGCTGTTCGGCGTGCCGCGCGCCATTCTGCCGGAGGTGCGGGAAAGCCGGGATGATTTCGGCGTCACCGATCCCTTGCTGCTGGGTGCGCCCATCCCGATTCTGGGCGTGGCCGGCGACCAGCAGGCCGCCAGCTTCGGCCAGGCCTGCTTTTCCGCCGGCGATGTGAAGTCTACCTACGGAACAGGGTGTTTCGCCCTTGTGAACACGGGACCGCGGGTGCCGCGGTCGGTGAACCATCTGCTGGCCACCGCCCTGGCCGGGAAGCAATATGCCATCGAGGGCAGCATCTTCATTGCCGGCGCCGTGGTGCAATGGCTCCGCGATGAGCTGGGATTGCTGGCCACGGCAGCCGAAAGCGAAGTATTGGCCAAACGCGCCAGGCCGGCAGAGGGCCTCTATGTCGTTCCCGCCTTCACCGGGCTGGGCGCGCCTTACTGGCGGCCCGATGCGCGCGGCGCGATCGTGGGGCTGACCCGTGACGCCGGCAAATGCGAGATCGTCCGCGCAGCGCTGGATTCCGTGTGTTTTCAGACCCGCGATCTGCTGGAAGCGATGCGCCGCGACATGCAATCGGCGGGGCTTGCGCGCCTCAAGGCGCTGAAAGTTGACGGCGGCATGGTCGCAAATGACTGGTTTTGCCAGCGGCTGGCCGATCTCACCGGGCTTGTGGTGGAACGTCCCAAAGTGACGGAAACCACCGCGCTGGGCGCGGCCTATCTGGCAGGCCTGGGGGCGGGGATATTCAAAAACCAGAAAGACATTTCAGCGCGCTGGGCGCTGGATCGCCGCTTCAAACCGGCGATGAAAAAGAGCGAGCGCGAGCGTCTGTATACGGGATGGAAGCGGGCGGTGTTGCGCGTCTAGCAACCGGTGTTACGCTTTTGATCAGCGCGTGTATACATTCGTATACATGAACCCTGCATTTGCCGATTGACAACTATTCTTCGCACGCAGAGACTCCCAACACGCACGGGGGTGTGATGTCGGGGTTGGCTGGTCAAATCATCATTATGGAAAGCATGCAGGGTGGGCGCCGCAAGCCCGAGAGTCTTGCGCGCCTGAAGCAGGCTGCGCGCAAGCTGTTTGTGGAACGCGGTTATGACGCAACGCGGCCGCAGGACATCGCCCGCGAGGCCGGGCTGGGTCATGGAACTTTTTACCTCCACTATCCGGACAAGCGCGCCTGTTTTCTCTCCTTCGTCGAAGAGGCCCGGCTGGAGCTGGACGAGCATGTGCAGACGCGGCACACGGACGGCAGCCTGGAGCAGCGCATCGCGGCGACGCTCACCGCAATCTATGAATATGCCGACAGCCATCCCGGCGTGTTGCGCGCGGCCATGACCGATGCACGGGTGATCGATGCGGAAGGCGCGGAAGCGCTGCCGCTGGTGATGCAATGGGGCATGGAGTGGGCCGAGATGGTGCGCGATGCCGCCCATGAAGGCAGCGCCAGCCGTTCCTATGATGCCGATATCATCGGCCAGGCCATCGCAGGCGCGCTGCACCAGGCCAGCCGCGAAAGCCATCGCTCGGGCCGTTCCCGCGAGGCCCTGGTGAAGAACCTTACCGCCTTCCTCAGCCGCGCCCTCCGGCCGGAGTGAGCCGGGCCTGAAGTTTTCCCACAGGCCTTGCTCGGTTCCCGCTGTTTTGCCTACATATCGAAAAACAGGCTTGAGGGGGCTCTATGCGTGCATTCTATCCGATGGTCCTAACGGGCCTGTTCCTGGCGCCATACGCCTTTGCCCAGAATTCCGGCCAGGCTTCCGAACAGGCGGTCGGCGCGTTTGTCGAAAGCCACTCCTCCGTCTCCCGCATCGGCAAGATTGCACGCTGGGAGGAGGGGGTCTGTCCATCCGTGACCGGTCTGGCACCCACCTTCACCAAATTCATCGCCAAGCGGGTGCGCGACCTGGCCGCCCAGGTCGGTGCGCCGGTGAACGCCGATGAAAACTGCAAGAGCAATATCGATGTCGTCTTCACCACCGATCCGCAGGCGCTGCTGGATAATATCCGTGCCAAGCAGCCGGTGATGCTGGGCTATTTCGACAACAACGCCCAGGCCGACAGCATGGCCATCGTCAACCGTCCGATCCAGGCCTGGCATGCCACCCAGACGGTCGATCTGCGTGGCAACACGGTGATCGACAGCCGCAACACGATGAACGGTGAGATGACGCGAGGCGGCAAGTCGTTGAACAGCTCGGGCAGCCGGCTGGGCGATGGACTGCACAGCAGCTACTTCCACGCCATCATCGTCGCCAATCCCAACAAGCTGGGAGAGTATGAGATCGGCACCCTTGCCGATCATATAGCGCTGGTCGCGCTGGCCCAGCCCGCGCTGCAGGCGGCCTGTCCGGCGCTTCCCAGCATTCTGGATTTGACCAGCGCCGATTGCCGCAAGGACGTGCCGGTCAAGGCCCTGACCGCAGCCGACACCGGATTTCTGCGCGGCGTTTATCAGATGGATACCGGCACATCCGTGCAGACCCAGAAAGCCGCCATCGCCGTTCGCCTCAAAGAGGCGATGCAATAACGCGCGAAAGAGCTAGGCCGCTGTGAGCGCGGGATTGTCCGTATGCGTGCCTAGGACAGCGCCGGTAAATGCCTTGTCGAGATCGCCGCTTTTCTGCGGGTAGAGATAGCCGGGGTCGAAGTCGGCGAACGCTTCCAGCCGGTCGAGATCGGGGATGATGACGTTGCGATCCATCATCCGGATCAGGTCGAGTTCTTTGAGATGCTGCAGCACGCGATTGACATGGACGGTGGAAAGTCCCAGCGCATCGGCCAGCTCCTGCTGGGTGATGGGAAGACGGAAGCTCTCGCCGTCGGCCAATCCCACCATCGCGAGGCGCTGACGCAGTTCGCAGAGCAGATGCGCCATGCGTTTGTCGCCGGTGCACTGACTGATGTTGGCCAGCCAGGCGCGCTGCACCGCCTGATCCATCTGGGTGGAAGCCCACAGCGCCCGGGCCAGCTGCGGATGGGCAGACGCCAAAGCCTGTAACGTGGCGCAGGACACGTCGGTCACTTCGCAGGGCGTGAGCGCCGCCACGCCGAAATCCAGTTTCTGGCGGTCGGCAAAAAGGAGATTGGTGAAATCGCCGGGCAACAGGAAGCCCACAATGGCGCGCCGCCCGTCGCCCATCATCTTGTAGCGGCAGGCGATGCCGCTCAGGAGCAGGCTGGTATGAGACACCTGGCTGCCGTCGCCGAGGATGTCGTGATGGGCCGCCACGGTGCGGGCGGGGCCAAAGTCCAGCCGGGCCTGGTCGGCGGGCTCAAGGCCGCATAGGTGATCCAGCTTCAGGATCAAGGGATTCTGCATCTCGGCCTCCTTACTTGGTACGAACGGTGAGGGAACCAAGCGGTACTACGCACCTCCCCAAAAATAGTTCCTCGGGCCGCCGTTCAGCGCTGTCGCACCGGTCCTAGGCGCCGGACGCGACCGGCGCCACCTGGCCGAAGCGGCCATTGTTGAAGTCGTCGATGGCCTGGCGGATCTCGGCCTGATTGGTCATCACAAAGGGACCATAGCCATAGACCGGCTCGCCCAAGGGCTCTCCGGTCAAGACCAGCAGCATGGCCTCGCTGTCGGCATGGAGGGTCACTTTCGACCCGTCGCGCTCGAAGCGGACGATCTCAGCCTCGCCGGCGCCCTGGCCGTTGATCACAGCATGACCGGTGAGCACCGCCACCATGGCGGTGTGGCCTTGCGGCAGGTCCAAAGTCAGATCGGCATCACGGTTGAGGCGCAAGTCCCAGACATTGATGGGGCTGAAGCTGCGGGCCGGTCCTTTGGTCCCACCAAAGTCGCCGGCGATGATCCGGGCGCGGCCCGCGCCGTCGGCAAGCTCCACCACCGGAATGTCGGTATTGGTGATCGACTGGTATCCCGGCCTGGTCAGCTTGTCCTTGACCGGCAGGTTCACCCACAGTTGCACCACCCGGAAGGGGCCGCCCGTCTTGGTAAAGCCGGGAGAATGGAATTCCTCATGGATGATGCCGCCGGCGGCCGTCATCCATTGCACCTCGCCGGGGCCGATGGTGCCGCCGGCGCCGGTGGAGTCGCGGTGGGAAACCTCGCCGTCATAGACGATGGTCACGGTCTCGAAGCCGCGATGGGGATGCTGGCCGACGCCGCGCGGCCGCATGGCCGGCGGAAAGACATGCGGGCCGGCATAGTCGAACAGCAGGAAGGGGCTGAGCGCCTGGGCATCGCCGTCATAGGAAAACAGGGTGCGAACGGGAAAGCCGTCGCCGACCCAATGGCCGCCATGGGCGTGAATGACCTGCGCGATCTTCTTCATGTCGTGTCTCCGAAAGGCCTTGATGGAGAGAGGCCTTTGCCGTTGGTGATTTCTCCCGACACGGTATTTTGGGATGGTACGATCCATGCGCAAGTACGGTCCTTGAGGATACCGCCTATGCCCCGGCAAAAAGCCCAAAAGTCCGCCAAGATGGTCAGCTGCCCGACCGAGACCACCCTGGATGTGATTTCCGGACGGTGGAAGGTGATGGTGATCTACTGGCTGCTGCAAGGCGAGCGGCGGTTCAACCAGCTTCAGCGCGACCTGGCCGGGATCACCCACCGCACCCTGGCCAAGCAGCTCAAGGAGATGGAAGCCGATGGCCTGGTCGAACGCCGGGACCATGGCGAAATCCCGCCCCGGGTGGATTACCGGCTGACGCCCCTGGGCCGCTCGCTGGAGCCTGTGCTGATGGCGATGGACGACTGGGCCCAGAAATATGGCGGCAAGCTGCGGCAGCGGTCAGACTAGTGCAGTCGCTGCTCCAGCTCGGCGGTCAGCTTTTCCAGTTGCATTTCGCTTGCGCCTTTTTCTTTTTGGCAGACGGCCCGCATAGTGTCTGCAAGTGCGACCAGGGTGCCGGTGGCGGTATCCTGCTGAGGGCTCCATACTTTCCCCGTCAATAATCCGGTTCCAGGAGCCGCGATGCCGAAATGATAGGTTGCCCCATCGAGCCCCATCATATTGCGCTCGGGATAGTGGGTGCGCAGTAGCATCTTACGCCACACCTCGATAATGCGGTTACCCAGCGCATCGTTGATGTCTATTTCGCAGCGGTTCACTTTCAAATCATCTGGGTCACGCGGCACGGAGGATTCCAGCCGAGCTATCTCCTCTTTTTGAGCTTTTTCGGCACTTTGGTTCTGGTTTCCCAATTCTCTGACGCTGCCGTTCTTTAGCATGGCGATGGATTGATACGTCCACAGAGACGCCGCAGGCGCTAGCGCGAAAATACGATAGGGTGCCCTTTTTCCATACTGCCCCTTGCTTGCGAGCCCGACGGCATATTCGGGAACGAAGGAGGGGAGTGCGACCATGCGCACCACCACGCCGGGTCCGTAGGCCTCTTTCAATTTGCGCGCCACCTGCAATTCATAGCCCGCCATAAAGGCGTCGCCGCCCAGAATGGAGCCATCCGGTTCAAGATGATCTTCCGCCCCCGGAGTCTGCTGCGGCTGCGCCAGCGCGAAGCCTGAAAGCTGGGTGGTAAAAGCAACCAGAATGGCCAGCCAGCGCATGTCAGGGCTCCAGCCCCAGCACCTTCGCCGGATTGGTCTTGGCCATCAGGTTGATGTCGGCCACCGGGATGCCCAGCTTGTTCAAGCGCTGCATGAATTCCAGCATGCCCGCCGTCGGCATCGGGCGGGGATAGGGACGCGCGCCGCCAAGATCGGTGGACAGGATGCAATGCGCCGGTCCCACGGCGCGGATCCATTCGGCATATTTCTCCAAGGTGAGCTTGCTGCCGGGCTCCAAGGTGCCGCCATAGACGAATTCGACATAGCCGCCCATCCGCGCAAATTCCTGGGCCTGGGCGACGGAAAGATTGGTGGGCCCCGACATGCCATGGGTCGCCACCACATGCTGGATGCCGCGCGCCTTGGCTTCCCTGATCACCATCAGCGCCTCTTCGGCGGAGATATGGCCGGTCTCCAAGGCAAGCTGCTTGCGGGTGGCGATATAGTCCAGCAGCGCCAGCACGCCGGGCAGCAGCTTGCCGTTCTCCGAGACTTTCACTTCCGGGCCCTTGCCCTTGACCTGGTTCTGGGCGTCGAAGGTGGGCAGCCAGACGATGCGGCCATAACCGCCCTTCATGTCGGCCATATGCTTGACGGCTTCGATATTGATGCCGCCCACCGCCAGGTCCTGGGTGATGCCGCCAAAGGCTTCAAAGCCCGGCACCATCTTGCGCACCATATAGGCGAGGGAGGCGGTGTCCTCCCAGTGGTTCTTCAGCACCACGGCGCGCATGCCGGCGGACTTGGCCTGGCGGGCCACATCGTCGGCGTCGATGGCGCGGGGCGCGCTGTCGGGGTCCTGATGGACATGGATGTCGATGGCGCCTTTGAGCGATATCTCATCCTGCGCGAACGCCGGCGCAGCCAGCAGCGCCAAGGTGGCGACGGCAAGAGCAAATGTCTTCATGAGCGTGCCCCTTGAAATGACAAAGCCGCCTTTCGGCGGCCTTGTCGTTATTGTATTCTACTGCGGATACCACTCCAGCAGCCGTACCTCGACGCCGGAGCCTTCCAGCGCCTTCTTGAACACTTCCACGTCCTGGCCCTTATAGTGATAGGGGATCGCAACCTTGGGCTTGAACGCCTTGACCGCATCGGCAGCTTCGGCCGGGGTCATGGTGTAGGGCAGGTTCATCGGGATAAAGGCGACATCGATATTCTTGAGCGCGCGCATCTCCGGCACCCCTTCGGTATCGCCGGCGAAATAGAAATTCTTGCCGCCGTAATTCAGCACATAGCCATTGCCGCGGCCCTTGTCGTGATAGGGCTGGCCCGACGGCTGGTTGTGGTTGATGTTGTACATCGGCACGCCGGTGATCTTCCATTTCTTCCAGCTTGTGGTCTGGCCGTTACCCACCACCTTGGCCTGCTTGATGGTGGCGGCCACCGCGGCGGGTGCGATCACGGTGGTGCCGTCCTTCGACAGCGCCGTGACATCGGCCGCGTCCATATGGTCGCCATGGATATCGGTGATCAGGATCAGGTCGGCCTTAGGTCCGCCTTCAACCTTGGCCGGCTTGGCGGGGTCGATATAGATGGTGTCGCCGCCCGCTATGATCATGGCGGTGGCGTGATAGATGGGCGTGATCTCGACCTTGCCCGCCGAGGTGGAAAAGCTCTGGGTCTGGTCGGCCGCCAAGGCTGACGTCACGCATGCGGGCACCGCGAGCGCAACGCCCAACATCAGAGCCAATGAGAATTTCATCCGTGCCTCCTCAAATTTTGGCCGGAGCTTTCTCCTCGCGCTGTGCATTGTCAATTATCGGGAGAGGCGTGCGTCACCCTTTCTTGGGCGGTGCGACCGGCCCGACATGGCCGGTATATTTGGGACCGTTGACCTGCACCACAAAACCGTCGGGGTCGTTGAACTTGAAGCTTTCATCGTCGCCGCGTGAGCCCGGCGTGATCTGAAGCCCGTGCGCCGCCACCTTGGCGCGCATCGCCTTGGCGTCCCAGCCTTCCAGGCCGAAGTCATAATGATCCAGCGCCGCGCCGCCCGGCTTCTGTTCGAGGCCGAAGAAGCTGTCGCCTACCGACAGGATGTGGATGGTCTCCGATTGCTGCGCCAGCTTCATGCCGAAGAACTGCTGGTAGAATTTGGATGTCTTCTGCAGGTCCGGCACCCGCACCGTGACATGGTTCAGGGTGATGGCCTTGAGGCTGGGCGCGGCCAGGGCCGGGGTCGACAGGCCTGCGGGCGCGGCGGCGGCCGCGGCCAGCCCTGTCAAGGTCGCGGCGAGCTGGCGCCGGGTGAGACGCCCCCGTTCAAAGTCGTTCAGCATCTTTTCGACAAGCATCTGCATGGCGGTTCCCCCTGTTTTGCGGTCCGCAGCATAGCCCAGCGAAAATCCCCGGAAAGCTTGGGCCGACGGGGGCCGTTCAGTGGGTGAGATTGGCGGAATTTAATCCTCAGTCCTTCTCTAGCTCTGTACATGAGAATTATTCGCATCTATAGAGTGGCGATGCGCTCTCCCTGGGCATTTGCCGCCTTTGCCGCGGATTTGATGACGGCCGTTCCCGGCCAAGCCGCCGAACCGGCGGGGCAGGGCACCTGTCATCTCACCAACTGGACTTTCAGCCTTCCGGATAATCCATGAAAAAACTTGTGCCCCTCTTGCTGATGATTGCAGCGCCGATGATGGCGCCGGCGCTCGCCGATGATCCGGTGGTGGTGCATCTCAAGAACCACAAATTCTCGCCCTCGGTGATCAAGGTGAAGGCCAACAAGCCCAGCATGATCATCCTTTATAACGACGACGACTCCGCCGACGAGTTCGATTCCTCCTCGCTGAAGATCGAGCGGGTGGTGCCGGGCCACAACAAGGCCAATATCCGCGTGCGGGCGCTGGCGCCGGGCAAATATCCCTTTATGGGCGAATTTCATGCGGCGACAGCGCAAGGCATGGTGATAGCCGAATGATTGCCGCACTCATCATCGTTTTCCGGGAAGTGATCGAGGCCGGGCTGATCGTCGGCATCGTGCTGGCGGCCACCACCGGCGTGCCGGGACGCGGCCACGCCGTGAGCATGGGCGTGGTGGCCGGTGTGCTGGGTGCCTGCCTGGTGGCGGGTTTTGCCGGCGAACTGGCGAACCTGTTCCAGGGTTCGGGCCAGGAGTTTTTCAACGCCGCCATCCTGTTGCTCGCGGTCGGCATGCTGACCTGGCACAATGTCTGGATGGCCAGCCATGGCCGCGAAATGGCGCGCGAACTCAAGGCCGCGGGCCATCAGGTGCGCAGCGGCGAACGCACCTTGACCGCTCTGTCCGTGGTGGTGGGCGTGGCGGTGCTGCGCGAAGGCTCGGAGGTTGTGCTGTTCCTGTACGGCATCGCCGCACAAGGCGGCACCTCCGCGGCCGCCATGGTGGCGGGCGGCGGGATGGGGCTGGTGGCGGGCGCCGCCGTGTCGGCGCTGATGTATTTCGGGCTTCTCACCATCCCCGCCGGCAAGCTGTTCCAGGTGACGTCCGGCCTGATCACCTTGCTGGCGGCGGGCATGGCGGCACAGGCCGTGATCTTCCTGCAGAATGGCGGCTGGCTGGAGTTCTTCACCAACACGGTGTGGGACACCTCCTGGCTGATCCGCGACGACAGCATCACGGGCAAGTTGCTTCACACCCTGGTCGGCTATAGCGAAGCGCCCAACGGCGCCCAGTTGATCGCCTATGGCGCCACCATCGCGATGATCGTGATCCTGATGCGATTGGTGAATGCGCCTCAACCAAGCAAGCATCGAAGCGCACAAGCATAAATTGCATCAAATTGCGCAGGTTCCGGAACGGCGATGGTAAGAGCCGTGCGGTTAATTTCCATGCAGGGGCATGACGGGACCTGTTATGGAGGAACTTCTACCGCGCACGGACGAGATCCGCAGCCTGCTGTTGAACACAGCCAGGGCCATGGTTCTGCGCGGCGACAGCAAATTCTCCATCGCGGCGCTTTGCACCGAAGCCGGTGTGGACCGTGCGATTTTCCGCATGCATTTCACCGGCAAGACCGCGGTGATGGCCGCCTTGATGCACAGCCAGGCCGCAAGTGCCCCCGTCGCGGCGGCGGCTCCGTTGCCCCTGCCGGAACCGATGCCGGAACGAGTGCCGCAACCGGCTTTCCACACCATGCCGCAGGCCGTCCCCCACCAAGTGGTGAGGCCGGAAGCCGAGCCGGCGGTTGTCGCGCCCGACGCATGGCTCGAACGCCGCCTCCGGGTGTTTGAACGCGCCTTGAATGCGTTGGAGACCAAGGCGGAAGCCACCGCCCGCGAGCAGGCCCGCGCCATCGCGCTGCTGGAGGAAAAGCTGGGCGCCGCCCACACTGGGGTCCCCAAGACTGTTTCCGCGGCCGCAACCGCAAAAGAAGAATCCGCAGCCGCGCCAAGCGTGACTCTGGCGGTGCCGGCCAAGACCCCCGATCTTCCCAGAGAACCCAGTCTGGTGGCCCCGTCCCGGCCTCCCGTCCCGGCGCCCGCCGTGCACCGGGTGGAGCAGGCCTGCGTGGAGCAGGAAGAAGTGGCACCGGCGGAAGAGATGCGGCCCTCCCCGCAGCCCGTGCTGTTCGTGCCGCCTCCTCCGCCGCCGGCCACCATCAGCAAGGAAGAAATGGCCGATGTGCTGCAGAGCGCCCGCGAAAAGGCGCGCTCGGCCGCCATCGCCGAGCCGATGAAGCCGCCGCCGCCGCCGGACGCCGGCAAGCGCACCCGCTGGCTGGTCATTGGCGCCCTTTCCGGCATGCTGACCTTGGCGGTGTTGTGCCTCTATATCGGGTTGTCGCTGGGCAAGGGCCTGTTTGGCGCCAGCGCCACGGCGCAGGAAAGCGATGGCGTGGCCCATCGCAATGTCGCCAACACGGGATTGAGCAAGACCAAAGCTTTGGCCGACGCGGGCGATGCCCGCGCCCAAGCACGGCTGGCGTTGGCGTATCTGCGCGGGCAGGGCTCCGCGGGAGACGCCAACGCCGCGTTGCTCTGGAGCCGTGCCGCGGCGGAAGCGGGCAATCCGATGGCCGAATATCTGCTGGGCGTGATGTACCAGCAGGGCGATCGCGTGCCGGTTGACTCCGTCAAGGCCTTTGCCTGGTTCTTGCGGGCCGCGGAGAAAGGCAACCTCAAGGCGATGCACAATCTAGCCATTGCCTATGCGCAGGGGCTGGGGACGGTGAAGGACGAGGCCAAGGCGGCGGAATGGTTCACCCGCGCCGCCGAACGCGGTTATGTCGATTCCGCCTTCGACCTGGCGGTTCTCTATGAGCGCGGCACCGGCGTGAAGCAGGATCTCAAGCAGGCCCTGAAGTGGTACGTCATCGCAGCCATGGCCGGCGATGCGCCGTCCAAGGAACGGGTGGACTTCCTGCGCAGCGAGATGACGCCGGCGGATGTGAAGATGGCCGACAATGCAGCGCTGAGCTTTTCGCCGCTGCCCGCGCTGCAAGACGCAAACAATCTCTAGCACCGCCTGATCGGCCCCCCGGGAAGCCGGCGTCAACATGGCGGGCCGGCGGGGAATCTTTGTCCTGGCGGCAGACAAGCGGGCCGGACTCGTTGTTTGGTACGGCCGATACCGCATCCGGGTAAAGGGGAGGTGCGCCATGTCCATCTGGGATTGGCTGTTTAATCCGTCCGGGCTGACCCCGCACGGTTTCTGCCTGCTATGGGCGCCGGGCCTTATCGTCATGCATGCGGCATCCGACGCGGTGATCGGGCTGGCCTATTTTTCGATCCCCTTGGCGCTGGCGTCCTTTGTCCGGCAGCGCAAGGACCTGGAATATCGCTGGGTCATCAACCTGTTCGTCGCCTTCATCCTGGCCTGCGGCACCACCCATTTGATGGCCATCCTCACCCTGTGGACGCCCGTCTATGGCGTGGAGGGAATCATCAAGATGATCACCGCGGTGCTTTCCATCGCCACCGCGGTGCTGCTGTGGCCGCTGATTCCCAAGCTGGTGACCTTGCCGTCTCCCGGCCAGCTTACGCGGCTGAACGCCGAGCTGGAGGCAAAGATCCAGGAGCATCAGCGCACCGCGCAACTGCTTCGGGACAGCGAAGCCCAGATCCGGCTCTCCAACATGGATCTGGAAAAGCGGGTGGGGGAACGCACCGCCGAGTTGACCGCCGCCAATGCCAAACTGATCGAGACGCTGGCACAACGCGACCTGCTGCTCAGGGAGGTCTATCACCGGGTCAAGAACAACCTGCAGATCATCGACAGTATCGTGATGTTGCAGGCGCGCCGGCTTTCCGACCCCGAAGCCAAAGCATCCCTGCAAAGCCTGCGCAGCCGGCTGTTCGCGCTGGGCCTGGTGCATCAGCAATTGATGAGCTCGCAGAATCTCAAGACTTTCGACGTCTCGCCCTTCCTCAAGGAGCTGTCCAACAACATCATCGAGGCAAGCGCCGGGCGTGAGATCAATCTGGCCGTTCGCGCCATTCCCCTGGATGTCGGCATCGATTTCGGGATTCCCTTGGGACTGCTGGTCACCGAACTGGTCACCAATTGCCTCAGGCACGCTTTCCCCGCGGGAAAGGGAAATATCGAGGTGGCGCTCGAGCGGCGGCCGGACGGCTCCATTGCACTTGTCGTCTCCGATGACGGGGTGGGGGCATCTGAGCCGGGACCGGAGAAACAGGGGCTGGGGACAAGCATCATCAGTGGACTGGTGGGACAACTTAAGGCAATTATGACCGTCCGGATCGCAAACGGGACCCGCAGCGAAATCTCCTTTCCGGCGGCAAGCGTAGCATGAGCAGCCCCATGGCCGATCCCAAGGAAAGTCCCACGACAAGTTTGGCGCGCTCTGTCCTGATCGTGGAAGACGAATATCTGATCGCGCTGGCGCTCGCCGCGCGGGTGGAGGATATGGGCCTTGCGGTATGCGCCAGTGTGGAAACCGCTGCCGAAGCCATCGTCAGCGCGCAGACCCACCGGCCCGCCGTGGTGCTGATGGATGTGCGATTGAAGGGCAGGGAAGACGGCGTCGATGCCGCCCTGGTCATTCACAAGACCGTGGGTTCCAAGGTGATCTTCGTGACCGGCTCAAGGGAGCAGGCGACCATCGAGCGGATCAACCTGGACCATCCTTTCGCGACCCTTTTCAAGCCGGTCACGGACCGGCAGTTGCAGGGCACGATCAGCGACGCCCTGCACGCCGTGCCGGGGCTGGAGTAGACGGCACGGGTATCGGCCTCGCGATTCAGGGCGTCCGCTATTTCCGGCAGGTGGTGACGCGCTCGGTCGCGGTCTCGCGGGTCGAACAATCGTTGCGGGCATAGCGGCTGGAATGCCGGCGCGGATGATGAGAAGAAGAAGCCGACCGGTTCCAGGCCGGCTGACCCAGATTGATGGTGTCGGACGAGGTGAGGAGGCCGATCGCCGCGCCGCCAAGACCGCCCACCAAGGCACCCGTCGCTGCCGATCCGGCCAGCGACCCGATGGCGGCGCCGGTTCCCGCGCCCAATAAGCCGCCGGACAATCCACGGTCGCCTGGTGAGGTACCGCAGCCTGCAAGCAATGCTGTCAGCGAAAAGACGGTCAAAAGGCGCAATGTCTGTTTCACGGTTGGGACTCCCTCTCCAAATTTCCCACAGCCCCGGCAGCCCAACGATTGGTGGTATCACGGAGTTTCATCAGGGCATTGGGGCAAAAAAGAGACTGCGCCGATGGTCTCAGGGAACCGTTTCTTGGACGGCTTTTTCAGCGTTTTTTCTCTGGCTGCCATAATGGCTGGCCCAGACCTTGGTGAACTCCGCGCCCAGAAGAAAAATCTGCGCCGAATAATAGACCCAGATCAACAGCACGATGATGCCGCCCGCCGCGCCATAGATATTGGCGGTGATGAAGTTGGCCAGGTAATAGCCGATCAGGGTCTGGCCCGCCTCGAACAGGAGGGCGGTGCCGAAACTCGCCACCAGCACGTCGCGCCACAACAGCCTGATGTTGGGCAGGACCTTGTAGATGGCGGCGAACAATAGCGCGACAGTGATGAAGCTGAATCCCAGGTTCAGGATCGCGACCACCGTGTCGGAGATATCGGTGTAGCGGTTCAGCACATGACCCACCAGGCGGATGGCAGTGGCCAGCATCATGGAGGCCAGCAGCAGCACGCCCAGCCCTATCACCAGGGCCAAGCTCAGCACCCGGCCGCGCAGCAGCTGGTAGAAATAGGATTCATGGCGCGGCGCTTTCCAGATCACATTGAGCGCGTCCTCGATCTCGGTGAAGAAGCCGGAGGCGGTGACGACCAGGGCCACGATACCGATCAGGCTGCCCGCCAGTGTGTGGGTGCCGCTGCGCACCCGCAGGATGGCGAGTTGCACCAGGTCGGCCGATTCCGATGACATGATGCGGGTGAGCTGGATATGCACGGCGCTGCTGGCGGCATCCTGGCCCAGGCCAAGCGCCGCGATGGCGGTGGCGATGAACAGCACCGGCGCGATGGCGGTGACCGCATAAAAAGCAATGGCCGCGCCGCGGGTCAGGGCATTGTCGTCAATGAAGGCTTCCACGCCTTCCTTGATCAACGTCCAGGCAGTGAAGGGGCGGCCTATCATGGGTTCCCGGATTCGTGCTGGTTCCCCGAAACTAGCAGCCCGCAGATAAGTTGCATCGGCGAAAGTTCCCGGCCAAGGCAGATTTGTTCCGGCACATTTGTGAAGCCGATAAGCGTGCTGCCGCGTTAGCGAACGGAGAGGTTTGTTAAGCGGTTGATTTGGCATGTCGGTTACCCCGCATCGATACCAGGAGGGATGGTCGCGCGAAGGCTTGCGTGAGCGCATCGTCTCAGATTTCCGCGACTTTGCCTTCACCTGGTACGGCTTCTTCAAATGGACCGCCGTCACCCTGTTCGCGCTGCTGCTGGGTGCCTTTCTGGTGCTCTATTTCATGGACTGGAATGAGATGCGCGGGCCTTTGGGGCGGTATCTGTCGCATCGCACCGGACGCGAGGTGCGCATTGACGGCAATCTTGGGGTCAAGCTGTTCTCGTGGCAGCCTAGTGTGGATGCGGCCGGGCTTTATGTCGGCAATCCGGAGTGGGTGGGGACTCCGCAGGCCGCCAAGGTCGATGGGTTGCGTGTCGAAGTCAGGCTTGTGCCGCTGATTTTCGGTCACCTGATCATGCCCCTGGTCAAGCTGGACCGGCCCGACATTCTGCTGGTGCGCGATGCCACGGGGCGCACCAACTGGGACAGCGGCGGCAAAAATCCCAACCAGGCCCTCCGGCTGCCCCCCATCCAGCGCTTCCTGGTCAATGACGGCCATGTGCGGATCGACGATGCGGTGCGCAAGCTGCACTTCACCGGCACGGTCACGTCGGAAGAAAATGCCGGCAGCGGTTCAAAGGATGGCAAGGCCGCTTTCACGCTTACCGGCGACGGCAGTCTGAACAAGAACAAGTTCCTGGCCGATGTGAAGGGCGGGCCGCTGCTGAATGTGGACGAGACCAAGCCCTACAACTTCACCGCCGATGTCCATGCCGGCGCCACGCACGCCCAGGTCAATGGCGCCATCACCCAGCCTTTCCACTTGGACCGCTTCACCGCCGGGATCACGGTCAGCGGGCCGACCATGGCAGACCTTTATTTCCTCACCGGCCTGGTCCTGCCGCACACGCCCGCCTATCACATGACCTTGTCGGCGGTGCGCGACGGCAGTTTCTATCGCCTCAACGACATCAATGCGGTGATGGGCGTAACAGACTTGCGCGGCAACCTGACGGTGGAGGCGGCGCAGAAAATTCCCATGCTGCGCGGGCAGATGGCATCGCGGGTGCTGAGTTTCGCGGACCTGGGCCCGCTGGTGGGCGGCGGCAAGGCGGCGCCGGTCACCAGCAAATATCTCCTGCCCGAAACGGTGCTGCATACCGAAAGGCTGCGCCAGACCAACGCGGAGGTGGATTATAGCGCCGCAACCATCAAGTCGCGCGACTTCCCGCTCACCGGCCTTGCCACCCACATCAGTGTTGAGGGTGGAGTGCTGAACCTGAAACCTCTGACCTTCGGTTTCACCCAGGGCAAGCTTGCCGGCTCGCTCAAGGTGGATGCGCGCAAAGCGGTTCCCACCAGCACCGTTGACGCCCGCCTCAGCGATCTGCGCGCCGAGAATTTCATCAAGAGCGCCGACAAGCCGATCAGCGGCGTGTTGGAAGCGCGCGCCGTGCTGACCGGCACCGGCAATTCGGTGCATGCTGCGGCTTCGACCGCCAACGGCACTTTCACGGCGGTGGTGCCGTCGGGCGGCATGCGTCACAGCCTGGCGGAATGGACCGGGGTGGATGTGCTGACCGCCTTGAGCCTCAATCTCAGCGGCGACAATTCCAACACCAATTTGCGCTGCGCGGTGGCGAGTTTCAGTGCCAAGGACGGTGTGCTGAACAGCCAGCAATTCGTGATCGACACCGATCCGGTGCGGGTGGACGGCGGCGGCACCATCAATATGCGCGATGAGACACTGAACATGGAGCTTCAGGGCAAGCCCAAGAGCTTCCAGTTCGTGCGCCTGCGCGCGCCCATCACCGTCAAGGGAAGCCTGGCGCACCCGGCTTTGGGCGTGAACGCCGGCGCAGCGGTGGCGCAGGGCGGCATCGGCGCGGCGCTGGGATTGCTCAATCCCTTTGCCGCGATCCTGGCCTTCATCGATCCGGGCCTGGCCAAGGATGCCAATTGCGCCCCGCTGTTGGCCGATGCCAAGGCCAAGGGCGCGCCGGTCAAGCGGTCGGCGGTGAAGAGCGCGCCGGCTCCGCGGAAATAAGCCTTTCATCCCACCACCAGCCGAAGCGAGCGGTCGGCGACAAGAAGCTGGACCCGCCGGCCCCAGTCGAAACCCACGAAATCGCTTTCGATACCGTCCGCAAAAATCACGCCGCCTTCACCCATGTGAGAGGTGATGGAAAGGGCGGCTCTCGCGAGCTTGCCGCCGCGCAGCGCAGTTCCGGTTGAAACGCTAGGAAAGGGTTCGCGCACCAGATAAACCAGCGCCCGCTCCTCGGGCGTCAATAGCATATGCTGACCGGTCGCCTCCTGGATGGATCGTGCCCAACCCGTCGCGCCGGTGCCCGAAGCGACGATCAGTCCGCTGGAAGATTGTTCTTCGGTTTTGTCCTGCGCCTCGATGCGATAACGCGCGGATTGATGGCTGCGGTGGCCGATGAAAATCTCGTTGAGCGCCAGCAGTTTTTCACCATTGTCCAGCCGGGCCTCGATCATGGTCCGGATTTGCATCTTGGCGCTGCCGGATTGGGCGGACGGAAGCAGAGCGCCGAGTTGGCCGGCCGCCAGTTTCACCAATATGCCGTCATAACGTTGTGGCGAAGGGTTGACACCCAACACCGGCTGGCCGTTCAGGTATTTGGCAATATTTGCGACCAAACCATCCTGGCCGACCGCCACGATGATGTCTTCCGGCGCGAACAGGAAGCGGTCGAAGTCGGCACGCCGGACCTGCGCCTGACGCCAGTCGGGCGGCATGGAGGCCCGGCATTTGTGCAGGGCCTCCAGGAATTCCGCGTGCGGCTGTTCGACATCCTGAAGCTTCTGGCCCCGCGTCTCCAGGAAGAAGCGCGCCTGATCGTGCGTGCCATGCCGCGCAATCAGCCTTTCATAGTCGCTTTCGCGGGTGGCAAACACCACCCGGGGAGGAAGACCCGGCATGGCATCACCGGGCCGGTGTCACGGTGCGCGAAGGCTGGCGTAACTCACCTACGACAGCCGCCAGTAGGTCCGGCGTCACATTGAGATGTTCGATGCCTTTCACCTTGCCGGCGAAGTCGCGTGCCGCCAGTCCCATCAGGACGGAAGGCGCGATGTCACGGTAGATGGCGATCCGCGCTAGCTCCGCCTCTGCCTTGGCACTTTCGACAGTACGGATGCGGTCCGCTTCGGCGGCGGATTCGATCTTGCTGGCTTCGGCAACGCCGCTGGCGCGGTTCCGGGCATTTTCCGCTTCCTCCGCGATCAGCAATTTTTCACGCCGTGCCAGCTCAGTCTTGTTGGCCAGTTCATTTTCGGCAATCGCGCGTTCTTTCTCCACAGCCAGGGCCCGTCGTTCGAAAGTCGCTTGATCGGCCTTCTGCTGCAGGGACTCGAAGGTTGGGGTCTGGAGTGCCCGCTCCAGCTCCTTGGAAGGAGCGAGATTGGAGAGGCGCACGGCAACCACGCCGATTCCGATCTCGACCAGCGGCGCGGCGGCCGCCAGGGAAGCTTCAAGCCGGGTGCGCAGGGGATCAAGGCCGCCGTCGAGCAATTCCCGCACCGGTGAGTCCGCCATATATTGCAGCGTCGCCTGGCTCACCAGGCCGTTGAAGCGGTTTTCGATCCGCTGCAGCGGCTCGCTGCGGTGAATGCCGTTGGAAAGGCCGATGCTGAAATCCAGCCGCTGTGCCAGCAATTGGGGATCGGTGACGTGCCAGGTGATGGAGCCCTGCACGCCGACATCCTGGAAGTCCTTGGAGCGCCCCTTGACGAACACCGTGGTTTCTCGGTCGTCCATCGGGACTTCCGAAATGCTGGCATTTTCCGGCCAGAACCAGAAGGTGATGCCGCGTCCGCTCTGTACCATGCGGCCGTTGCGGAAGCGGATGATGTAGTTGGACGCTTCACTCCTAAGCTGGGCGAAGAAGCCCAGATTTTTTATATAAGCCACGATATGTCCTTTCTTTGTAATTTCGGTTGCAACAAGTCAAAGTTCGAAATTGAAGCCTCGTTTCCTCAAGGCTTCGTATTTTCTGGTGTCAAACCGGAACAGCTGCGCGGGACGATGCCTCCCGACCATCTTTGTTTCGTTCAGCGGCACTAGCAGTCCGAGATCCAGCACCTTCTTTCGGAAGTTGCGCTTGTCCAGCACCGTTCCGAGAATGGCCTCATACAGATGCTGCAACTCCGACAGCGTGAATTTGCGCGGCAAGAGTTCAAAGCCCACCGGTTGATAGCGCATCTTGCCCTGCAGCCGAACCAGGGCGGCAGCGGCAATGGCGCCATGGTCGAAGGCGAGGGGAGGGATATTCGCCGCTTCGAACCATCGCGCCTCGGCCGCATCTGTGGCGGAGCGGGCGTTATGGTCGGACAGCTTGACCAGGGCGTAGTAAGCGACGGTGACGACGCGCTCGCGCGGATCGCGCTCGACTTCGCCGAATGTGTAGAGCTGTTCGAGGAAAACATTCTGCAGCCCGGTTTCTTCCAGCAATTCGCGCCGCGCCGCCTCGTCCAGTGTTTCATGGATACGAACAAAGCCGCCCGGAAGAGCCCATTCCCCCTTGTAAGGCTTCAGTCCCCGCTGGATCAGCAGCAGCTTGAGCGCGCCATCATCCAGGCCGAACACCACACAGTCGACGGCCAGGGCAGGGCGGGCATGGTCGTAGGTGGCGGCCATAAGATCGTGTCCAGATAACACGAACTCAACTTAGTGTGTGAATTACACGATGTCAATAGTCGGGTCCTCGCCGCCCCGTTTGGCGCTCTTGGCTGTCAACAGATTTTACAGTTGTGGGTTACGCCAAAAACCATCTCTTTGATCTGCCAGCAAAATCCTTATCGGCAAGCGATTTGCATAGTTAATCGCGCGCTTGGGGCTTTCCATGGTTGTGGGAGGCCTTTTCATGTTGTCCGTTCTCAAAACGTCCCTGCGTAATGGGGCGATAATCGCTGCGCCGCTGCTTTTCCTGACGGCGCCTGCAGTCGCCGACCCCTTTGTTCAGACAAACCTGGTTTCGAATATCCCCGGGCTTGCGACCATCACCGATCCGCAGCTCGTGAACCCGTGGGGTTTTTCGCATAGCGCGACAAGCCCGTTCTGGATTTCGAACCAGGGGTCGAATGACTCGACGCTTTACGCCGTGACCGGCGCCACGACCGTCACCAAGACCAACATCAATCCTCCGGATGGTTTTGTCCTGGTCCCGCAGATCCCGGGCGGCCCGAACGGACCGACAGGCCAGGTCAACAACACCAACGCGTCGTCCTTCCTGGTGGGCAATGGCGGCAATGGCACCCGGGCCAGCTTCATCTTTGCCGACCTGAATGGCAGCATCTCCGCCTGGAACGGCGGCGCGACGGCCTTCAACCAGCAAACGGTTCAAGGGGCGGTCTTTACCGGGCTGACCATCAACCAGGCCCAAACCCAACTGTATGCCGCCAATAGCGCAGGGACCGGAGGTATTCAGGTCTTCAACAGCGCCTTTGCTCCCATAAGCCTCGGCGCGGGCGCTTTTTCCACGCCCTCCGCCATCGCGGCGCTGGGACTGGTGACCTTCAACGTGAAGGACATCAACGGCACCGTCTATGTCACCTATGCACCGCCGGGACGCACGGCCCAGACCACGGCCGCCGGTGCGGGGGTGGGCGCGGTGGCGGTCTTCAACGAGTCGGGGACCCTTATACGCACCTTGATCAACAACAACATGGCGGCGCCATGGGGTGTCGCGATTGCTCCGACGGGTTTTGGTCCCTTCAGTGACGCCTTGCTGGTCGGCAATTTCAGTTTCGCCGAAAGCGAGATCAATGCCTACGATCCCCTTACCGGCAACTTCCTGGGGTCCATCGCCATCAATACCGGCGGCGCCTCCGCGGGCGGGCTTTGGGAAATCGGATTCGGGGGCGGCGGCAGCAATGGCGATCCCAATACGCTCTACTTCAACGACGGCATCAATGGCGAGAGGGCCGGCCTGTTCGGTGCCATCCAGGCGATACCCGAGCCGGTGACGATTTCGCTGTTCAGTGCCGGATTGATCGGTGCAGCGGCTCTGCGCCGCAGGAAAAAACGCGCGGTCTGACCCTTAACGGGTCAGCCTGACATCCAGCTGGCGTTCGTCGCTTCGGCCGCGATCGTCCACCGCCCGCAGGCGATATTCGCCTGCGGCCGGTGGCTGCCAGAACAGGATCTCGCCCGGCTTGCTGGCGCCGACAAAGGCCTCGTCGACGAACCAGTAAAGCGAGCGCACATCCGCGTCCGTCACCGCGTTGAAGGCGATGTTCTGGCGGTCCCGCTGGGTGACGCGCAGCACATAGCTTGAGCCGCGCATGGGCGAGGTGATGCGGGGCGGCGTGCCGTCCGGCATGCCGGCATCGGTGCAATCGGGATTGCGCGGCGGACGGCGGCGGGGAATGCCGGCCTGGGCGAAGACCTGCAGCAGGTCGGAGGGCCAGAACTCATAGACTTCCTGGTGCACCGCTTTGTCCGCATAGGGCGGGCAGGCGGGCCGGCCGGTGGCATTGTCGATCACCAGCGGCCGGTGCACGTCGCTGACGCGGATGGGGGACTTGCCGGGAATGAACCAGCTATGGCCTTTCTGTGGGCACCATTGGTTGGGAAGATCGCCGCTGGCCAGGCATATCTCCACCGGTTTGACGCCGGATGGAATCCGGCCCGCCGGTTGCGGCAGGCCGGGATGCTCGGCCTCCACCGCATCCAATATCTGAAAGAACAGGGGCGCCGCCGCATCGGCGCCCACAAAGGCCGGATTGCCGCTGCCGTCGAAATTCCCCACCCAGACGATCAGCACATAGGGCCCGAAGATTCCCGCCGTCCAGGCGTCGCGGAAGGCCCAGCTGGTGCCGGTCTTCCAATAGACCGGGGCATGGACCGGCTGGGCGCCGGTGGTCTCATCGGGGCGCACATGCTGGCGCAAGATGTCGAGCGCCATGAAGCTGGCTTGCGCACTCAGCAGGCGGGTGCCGTCGGCGGGCGCATCGCCGGTGCCCAGCCGCAAGGGCTTCAGCACGCCCTGGTTGGCCAGCATGGCGTAAAGCCCTGCCATCTCCTGCATGCTGACTTCGCCGCCGCCCAGGACCAGCGCCAGGCCGTAATGTTCCGCACTGGCCATCTGGCCGATGCCGGCATTCTGCAGGAACTGGTAGAAATCCGGCCCGTGAAGTTGTGACGCGATCCACACCGCCGGGATGTTGCGGCTGCGGTTGAGCGCATCGGTGGCGGTGATGGGGCCCAGGAAGCGGCCGTCGAAATTCTCCGGCGTATAGGGCCCGAAGGAGGTCGGCACGTCGCGCAGCACCGTCTGGGGATGCAGGATGCCCTGGTCGAAGCCCAAGGCGTAAATGAACGGCTTCAAGGTTGAACCGGGCGAGCGCCGCGCCAGGGTGCCGTTGACCTGACCGGAAATGTCCCGGTCGAAATAATTGACCGATCCCACCAGCGCCTTGATCCCCATGTCGCGTGTGTCCACCAGGATGGCGGAGGCATTGGCAATGCCGCTGCCATTGTTGCGGGCGATGTAGCGGTTGATCTGGCGCTCCAGCACATGCTGCAGGCCGAGATCGATGGTGGTGGTGATCCGGGCTTCGCCGCCGCCGGCGGCGCGACGGGCTTCCAGCACCTGTTCCACGGCATGCGGCGCCTCGAAGGGCAACCGCGCCAGCGGGCGGATGGTGAGCGGCAAAGCGAAGAGCGGCTTCAGCGCCGCATCCTGCGGATGGCCTGCCAGCCATTGCCGATAGAGCCGGTCGCGCGAAGCCGTCAGCCGCCGGTTGATGATGCCCTGGGTCCCTGGGCCTTTGCGCAACTGGCGCGCCGGGTCCTGGGGCAGCACCGCCAGGGTGAGCGCTTCGGGCAGGGAGAGCGCGGCCACAGGCTTGTCGAAATAGGCGATGGATGCGGCCCCGGCGCCTTCTACATTGCGGCCATAGGGCGCGTAATTGAGATAGGCCTCCAGGATCTGGCGCTTGGAATAGAAAAGCTCGAGCTGGATGGCGCGCGCCAGCTGTTCCGTCTTGCCCAAGGGCGTGCGGGTGTTGAGCGGCCATAGCAGCCGCGCCAACTGCATGGTGATGGTGGAGCCGCCCTGGCGGTTGCCGTGGCGCACATAGGTGACCCAGGCGCCGCGCACCAGGCCGTAAGGATTGAAGCCGGGATGCCACCAGTACCAATTGTCCTCGTGCAGCAGCACCGCATCCACCAGCTGCGGCGACATCTGGTTCAATGGCACCCACAGCCGGTAGCGTTCGTCGCTGGCCAGGACCAGCCGCAGCAGCCTGCCATGCGCGTCGGTGACTTCGACGGAGGAAGGCTTCCAGTTTTTGAGCGGCGGGTGCGGCCACAGCCGCACCCCCACCAGCACCGCCAGGATCAGGCCCGCGCCCACCAGCCAGTTCTGCCAGCGGATCACAAAGCGGCGTGCCGATATCAGTAACGTGCGCAACGTCATTGCAGCACCATATTATGGCCGCTCCGGCTTTCGCCGACGCTCCTCAAGGCGCGGGTTTCACCGTCAGGACCGTACCGCCAGGCGCGCGGGCCTGTATTCTTCGGTCATACATCGACTCGGCATAGGCAGCGGGCGCGACGAACCTGCCGCTGCTGCTCGCCTTGATGCGATAGATATACTCCTCCACCAGCGGGAGAGCGAAACCATAGAGCACCACCCGATCCTCGCGTATGTCGGTGTATATCGGATTGAAGGTTGAGCCCAATATGCGCATGGTCGGGGCGGGCGCATTCTCGCCTTCGCCGGCATCGCCGCCCGGACGAGGCGGCTGCGTAAGCACCGGATCGAAACCGCCCGGTAGCAAATCCACGATCGCGATATCGCCCCAACCTTTGCCTGTGGTGGCGCGGATCTTCACATGCACGTCGATCTCATCGCCCAGGGTAATGGCGCCCAGAGGCTTGCCGTCGGGGCGGGTGTAATCACGGGTAACCTCGATCCCGTTGCGGATCGCGGTGGTGGGGATGTCGCGGTCATAGCCGGCCTGATTGGTGACCGACCAGGCGGGCAGGGCGCTGGCGTTGTTGTAGCGCAAACCGGTGGCCGATCCGCTCCAACTTCCCATCTGAAGCAGCTTGTTCTGCAGGGTGGCGATGGATTTGCTGGTGGCGCCGTGCAGTTCCTCGATGCCGAGCTTGTCAACGGCTTGCGCATTGTTATCGGCATAGGCGTCCAGCGCCAGCAGGGTCATGCCCGATGACAAGGTGTTGAGCCAGCCATTTTCCAGCGGGCGGGAAATATTTTCCATCGCGCGTGGCGAAAGTTTTTTTGCGCGATCGGGAAAATGCTTCGTGATCAGATAGAGAACCGTGGAGTCGCGGATCAGCGGATCCATGTAATAGCCGTAGAAATATTCCTCGCCGCCCAGGCCTGACCCGTTGCGGGCCTCACGCTCCAACTGACGCTGGGGACCGGCGATCAGCGCGTCGGCCTCCTTGTCCTGCTTCAGCATCTTGTAGGATGCCGCCAGCCAAGCGGCTGCCAGGTCGTCCTTCCAGGTGTTGGGGTAAGCGTCTTGCAGCCGTTTCTGTACTGCCGCCAATGCATTGGTGGTGACATTGCCTTGGCGGGTGAGCAGATAGACGGCATAGGCGCGCTGGCGCAGGGCCGCCTGTGAACTGTCGCCTTCCTCGCGCGCCAAGGTCTGCAGATAGCTGTTGCCGGCATTGATCATGTCTGTAGGAACGGCCGTGCCGCGGTCACGCGCTTCCAGCAGGAAATGCATGGCGTAAGCCGAGACAAAGGGTTCCGACTCCGGCGTCGCCGTCCACAGACCGAAACCGCCTTGTGCGTTCTGGCGTGTACGCAGCAGGTCGATCTGCGCCATTAGCGGGTCATTGTCGGGAGCGGTCTTGTCATTGGCAGGCAGCTGGCGGGCGATGATCGGCACCGCCGACCATCTGGATTCGACCAGTTGCGGAATGGCCATGCTGGTGACCTGTTCGCTGCAAAAGTTGCTGTACCTGGAGAGCCATTTGCTCAGGCCATCCGACAGAACCAGCGGTACGGTGGAGATGCTGGCCTTACGCTCGCTGTGTTGGTCGTACATGTTGCGCAGGCTCAGCACCGCCTTCTTGCTGTTGGGCGCGACGCGGGCGATGTCGATCTGGGCGCGATAGGCCGCCGCCGGCCGGATCGAGACATCGACCGATTGTGAGGCGGACTTGCCGCCGGAACTGGCGGTGAAGGTGAGATTGCCGGAGCCGAGCGCCGTGGTGGCGCGGACGCGGAAGCTCACCACACCTTCATGCATCGGAGCTAGGTTGAGGGTCTGGCTGTTGCCGCCCACCAGTTGGAACTGCGGTCCGGTTTTCAGGGTCACCGCCACCGGCACGGGATTGGTGCCGGTTCCGGTCAGATTGTTGGAGACGCCGACGCCGATATCGGCTTCGTCGCCGGGCGCCAGGGTGGTGGGCGCGGTGGGGGTCAGCACGAAATCGCCGCGCACGATGGTGGAATTTTCCGCGATGCCAATGCGGTCGGGCGCAACCGCCACCGCCATCACCCGCAGACCTCCGTGGAAGTAATCCGGCACGCGATACTGGAAATCCTTCTGACCGGTCACCTCGACAATGCCCGACCAATAGGTCACCGGCTTGTCGCGCTTGCGCTTGAAGGGATTGAGCTGGCGGCCGATGGCGTCGCCGCCGTCACCGCCTGGCGCCGCGGCCGCCTGCAGTTTCTTGAAGTCCGGCAGGATCAAATCGAGGATCTGCGCCGTCTGCACCTGCAGCATGCGCTTGCGGAAGAAATAGGTCAGCGGATCGCCTAGCTTGTAGTGGGCGACGCGCAGGATGCCCTCGTCCACCGCGAACACCACCACCCGTGCCGGACGTGCCGTCTGCAGGTGGAAGGTGACATTCTCGCCTGGCTTGACCAGTTGCGGCACATCCAGCTTCACATCATTTCGGCGCGCATCCACATTGACCGAGAAGGGCGCCACGCCAAAACTCAGCGGGCTCATGAAGATTTCGTCCGAGGCGGGATCGCGGACATATTGCACATTGATATAGCCATTACCCTCGAAGCCCGCCGGCACGCTGATATGCTGCACCGAATTGGTGGTCTTGGCCGTGAACCAGGCATGGGCATAGACCTTGTCGCGCTCGATCGTGATCAAGCCGCTGCCGGCATAAGGCGCACGCAGCGAGATCTCGATGGGCTCACCCGGCGCGAAGTCGGACTTGTTGAGCTTGACCTGCAGTTCGGCATTGCGGTCCAGAGAACGGGAGAGATTGGCCGCGCCGGTGATGGAATATTCGATGCGGTTGACGGTTGAATCGCCGGAACGGATCAGCACCGCGAAATCGCCGGGCTTGCCGGTGACCAGGGTATAGTCGATGCCGTTCACCGGAATGGCGAGCGGCGCGCTGCTGATGGGTACTTCCTTGAGCTTGGACTCATATTTGTAGACGCCGGAGTCCTGCTTGGTCAGCACGGAGACATAGCGCCGCTCGATCAACTGGGCCGTGAGCCCGTTCAGCGCGATGGATTTGGTCTGCGGGTCTACCGCCAGCAGGCGAACAAAATGGCGGCTGCCGCGCTGAAGATAGGCGAGGTCGTCGCCCGTCTTGTAACCCACCAGCCAGTCATTGCTGGAGACCAGGGTTTCCGCGCTGGCGGCGACATTGCGCCCGCCGCCGGCCTCATAAGCCTTGGCCAGGAAATCCAGCCGGTAGGTGGCGTCGGCATATTTTTTGAGATCGAGATCGAACTCGGCATGGCCTTTGTCGTCGGTGTGGCCGTCCTGCAGTTTGGTGGTGTAGCCGTCCTTGGCGTGACGCACATCATAGAAGTGATAATCCGCCCAGTTGCGGAAGGCCGGGAAGGTGGGATTGAGCGTCAGCGTGGCTTCCACGCGCCGATTGGCGGCCGGGGTGCCGAACAGGTTGTGGACATCCACCAGGCCCTTCAACGCGCCTGGCTTCACCCAGCCATCGGCGACATGCTCCGACAGACCGGCATCGACTTTCATGCTGTCGGGCAGGAATTCCTTCACCGAAACGGTGGTGGAACCGATGGAGCGTTCCTCATAGCCATTCTTGTTGAGGATATAGAGGTTGACCGTCCAGGTGCCGGTGGGCGCGGTCTCGGCCGGGGCGTAGTCCAACTCCTGAAAGCCCGACGCATCCACGGTGACGGCCTGGCGTTTGACGCTGACCCCGCGCGGATCGACGATCTCTGCCCTCAGCGGCACACCCACCGGGCTTTGCGCCCAACTGGCGGTACGCACGATCACGCCGATATGGAAACGGTCGCCGGGGCGGTAGATGCCGCGGTCGGAAAACAAATAACCGGAAAGCTGACCCGCATTGGCGGCATTGACTTCACCGCCGACGTCGAAGCGCGAATAGTCCAGCCGGCGGTCCATGTCTTCAACCGGAAGAAAGGACAGATCTTCGCCCTGGCGCACCACATACATCACCGGCCGCTTTTCACGGTTGAGGCCCTTGAGGGTGGGGAAATGCACCGCGCCATCTGCCGAACTGGTTTCGGTGAACAAGGTCTGGCCGTTGACCGCCATGATGGAAACGCTGGCGCCGGCCACGGGCCGTCCGGTGCGGATGGACTGGACGAAGACGTCGCGGCTGCCGTCCAGCGCCCGCTTGGCCAACAGGCCAAGGTCGGTGACCACGATCAGGCGGGAATCCGAAGGCTCAGAGTTGTTATTGTTATCCTCCTCTCCCTTTTTGTCCTTCGCCGGATCCCAGGACATCAGACGCAGCAGGAAGACGCCGCGCTTGCCTGGTGTGAGATACTGGCCCAGGTCCAGGCCTTCATAATGGGCGTCGCCGGGCTTGCCGGCCGGGAAGGGGTGCTTCTCCTGGAAACGCTCGACGATACGGTCTTCGTTGAACTGTCCGCTGAGATCGGGATGGGCATAGGTGCCGTTGTTGAGACCCACCAGATGCTGCAACTGGTCGGGCAGCACGAGCCCCACTTCCAGCTTCATGCCGGGCAGGTTGCGCGACACCACCGAGATATGCTTGTCGCCGCTCAGTGACAGCAGCGAGCCGTCGGCCATGAAGCGCAGCAGGGTGGGATAGTCGGGGACGGAGAAGATGCGGACATCGTTCTTGCCCAGGATATAGCCGCCGAAAGACTTCAGCCCCTGGGGCACGCGGATATAGATGCGCTGATAGGGATCGGCATTGTATTTGAAACTCTGGACTTCGGAAAATTCTTTTTCGGTGGGCAGCAGTTCCAGCTTGAGCGGCTGTGACTGGCGCAGCACATCTTCGCTGACTTCGCTCATGCTCCAGCCGTAAGGCCGGTCGGTTTCCGCCTGGCGCACCTTGGGATTGCGCTTGGGCAGGATCCAGGCCTTGACCGTGCTGGCCAGGTCGCTGCCGCGCACCGCGTCGCTGGCGGTCACGATCACCACCTGTTCGGGCTCGTATTTGTCGTTGTTGACCAGGGTCGGGCTGAGGCCCGCGACCGTCAGGCTGTAGAGGCCCGGCACCTTGGTTTCCATGGTCAAAGGGTCGGCGGTGGCATCGCCGCCACGGGCGCTACGCACGCCGCGCGCCACCGTCATCTTCACCGCGTCATTGTCGCGCGGCAGCGCCAGCGGCTGGGAATGGACAAAGGCTTTGATCCTGGCGCTGTCATAGGTGACGGTGAACTTGATCTGGTCCGTGCCCTTGCCGTCGCGGCCTTTCAGCACCAGGCCGATGCGCTTTTCCAGCTCCGCCGGGTCCACCGGATAGTTGAAGTCCAGCCCCATGATGGTTTTCTTGGCGGCCGGGTTGGCAGGGTCCTGGTAGAACTCGCCGCTGCCCGCGCTCATTTTGAAGGCGGGCATGTCGAAGGTGAATTGGTCGTCGGCCATCAGCACATGCGGCGCGAAAGCCTGGCGGACGTTGAACGCCACTTCGACATGGGCGCCGACCGGCCAGTCCTGGGCTGGCACGAAATGCAAAGTGCGATCGTCGGTCCAGCGCCAGACGCCTTTGAGCGCCGGACTCATGGTGATGCCTTTGCTCACCGTCTTGTTCACCAGTTCGATGGGCGCGGCCGAGGCGGAAAACTTCACGTCCAGGGGATGGATGATGATCTTGTGAACGCCATCGGCGGGGGTGTAATCGGTGATGGCAGGTGCCGGCGCCTGGAAGGTGATGCGTTCCGGTTCGGGCGGGCGCGGCAGGCTCTCGTACCAGGCCCAGCCGCCCCAGGCCAAGCCGATCGCGGCAAGACTGCCGAGTGCACCGCCGGCATAATGGCGCGGCTTCTGCCGGATGTGCGCGGCGAGGGCCGACATCCATTCCGGCCGCGACCAGGAGAAAGAGACATTGCCGAACGCCGCGCGCAATGCCGGTCCGGTGGTGCTGGCAACAAATTGAAACAGACTTTTTGTCAGAGCTTTTATCGCGCCGGCCAGCTTGAGCGGCAGCAGCGCCAGGAAACGCAGCAAGTCCATGGGACGCCCCTAAGGGGCGGGCCAGCGATACCCGCCCGAATCGCCTTGATTGCCCCAATCGCCGCCGGGGCAAGGAGTATCAGGTTTGCTGGATTTTCAAAGCGTCGGGGAGGCCGCCGTTTCTACGATGGCAAACGGCGCTTTTGCACGGCTGCGCCAACCGCATTATTTCTTCAGTGGGAGGATTGAGGCGGCACTTTCAATAGCCCGTGATGTTCGCGCCGATGTGAAGCAAAGCGCGTAACGATGACGGAATTGCGGCGCCGGAATCCTTGCTGCAAAAAATTTTGGCCAGACAATGAGCGATGGTTAAAGGACCAACAATACATCGCTCCAGGAGGGCCGTAAAAAGACGCGCCAGCCCCTCCGAATCGGCCCAATTGGTTCCCCCCGGCAGCGAAAAAACCCGGTCTTGCCTGAGCGCTGTGGCATTCGCCGCGGGTAAATGCTACGGCATCGCGGAAATCGTTGATCCCAAGCCGCCAGATGATCCATCCGCCCAGCCTTTCGCGTGCCCTTTTGCGTTACTGCGACCCCGATGCCCGGCGTGCGATCCTGGAAGTGGCGATCACCGCCGTGCCGCTGGTGCTTCTCTGGGTGCTGATGTGGTGGTCGCTGGGTGTGGGCTATTGGCTGACGCTTCTGCTGGCGGTGCCCGCGGCAGGCTTCATGGTGCGTCTGTTCATCATCCAGCATGATTGCGGCCACGGCGCCTTCTTCCGCCATCGCGCCGCCAACAGCTGGCTGGGGCGGGTCCTGGGGGTCCTGACCCTGACGCCCTATGACTATTGGAAGCGCAATCATGCCCTGCACCACGCCACCTCCAGCAACCTGGATCGCCGGGGTATCGGCGACATAGAAATGCTGACGGTCCAGGAATATCGCAGCAAGCCGCTGCTGGGGCGGCTGCTCTATCGCTGCTACCGCAATCCCCTGGTGATGTTCGTGGTCGGGCCGGCTTACATGTTCTTCCTCCAGCACCGGCTTCCCTTCCACCAGATGCGGGACGGCTGGCGGCCCTGGATCAGCACCATGGCGACCAATGCGGCCATCGCGCTGGTGGTGGTGGCTATGGCTGGCCTGGTTGGGCTGCGTCCGTTCCTGATGGTTCACCTGCCCATCATGTTGATGGCGGCCTCCATGGGGGTCTGGTTGTTCTATGTCCAGCACCAGTTTGAAGGCGTGACCTGGGCTCGCACCGGAACCTGGACGCATCACGATGCGGCGCTGGCCGGGAGTTCCTATTACGACCTGCCGGGCTGGCTTCGCTGGTTCACCGGCAATATCGGCATCCACCATGTTCACCATCTCAACAGCCGCATTCCTTATTACCGGCTGCCCAAGGTGCTGCAGGAGCATCCGGAACTGAAAGCGGTGGGCAGGCTTACCCTGATGGACAGCCTGAAAGGCGTCCGCCTGTCGCTATGGTGCGAAACGCGGGAAAAGCTGGTTTCCTTCAATAAAGTGGTCCGCGACAGGAAATGACCGGCGCGCGCTTGCGCCGGGCCTTTGGCTGATCAATCCTTGGTCAAAGGCGAGGTGCGGACTGTGCGGAAATGGCTTTATCTGGCGCTGGCCGCCCTGAAGTTGACCGCCCTGGGATGTGCGAACCTTGCCGCCACCACGGTGGCCGCCGAAGCCGCGGGCTGGCCGCACAACGACACGGTTCCCGATCCGGCGATCAAGCTGGGCGTGCTGCCCAACGGCATGCGCTATGCCATCATGAAGAACAACACGCCGGCCGGCGCGGTATCGATCCACCTCAGCGTGATGGTGGGCGCCAGTTATGAGGCGCCCCGCGAGCGCGGCTTTTCCCATTTTGTCGAGCATATGGCCTTCCGGGGCTCGAAGAATTTCCCCGATGGCGAGATCAACCGCACCCTGGAGCGGCTGGGCCTGCGCTTTGGCGCCGACACCAATGCCTCGACCGGACAATATCTTACCGACTACCGCTTCGACCTCCCGGCAGCCGACGCCAAGAGTGTCTCCGACGGCTTGGCCGTCGCCCGCGACGTCGCCAGCAATCTGAATTTCGATGCCGCCGCGGTGACAACCGAAGCCGGAGTGGTGCTGTCGGAAGCCGCCATGCGGAGCAATCCGGCTTTCCGCTCCAGCCTGGCGGAGATGAAATTCGAACTGGTGGATGAGCGGGCCGCCGCCCTGGCTGGCGGGGAAGACGATATCGTGCAGCATCCTTCCGCGCCCGACCTGCTTCGCTTCTACCGCACCTGGTACCGGCCCGACCGCGCGGTGCTGACGGTGACGGGGGATGTCGACCCGGCGCAGCTCGAAAGCCTGATCACCGCACGCTTTTCGGATTGGAAGGGCTCCGGGCCGGCGGGCCGGGATCTCAGCTTCCGCGTTCCTTTCGACCGCGGCCTGGAAGCCCAGGTCCATGTCGAGCCGGCGGCGCCCCAGCGGCTGGTGCTGACCTGGGTCAAGCCGCCTTTGACCCATCCCTTTGATCACGCAACCTGGAAAAGCCAGCGCATCCGTATCGTTGCGCTTGAGATCGCGGCCCGGCGGCTGGCGGCCATGGCGGCGCAGGCAGCGCCGCCTTTCCTCAACGCGCTTCCCGGACAGCGCGACGCGCTCTATGCCGCCCAGCTCTATACCCTGACGGCGGCCTTCAGCGATGGAAACTGGGAAAAGGCCCTGACTGCCCTGGCACAGTTGCGGCTGACCTTGCTGCACACGCCGGTATCGCAGGCGGAAGTTGACTCTGTGGTCACGGCGGAGGTGGCGTTGCAGCGCCGGCTGGAAGGGGCGGCGGACACCCGCGCCACGCCGCAGCTTGCCGCCTTGCTGGCCGCGGCCGCGGCGGCGGATGAAATCATCCAGAGCCCGGCGCAAGCGCGTGCCGACGTCGAAGAAGATTTGGCGGGCCTCACTCCCGAACGCATCGGTCAGGCTTGGGCGGAGATGTTCGGCCCAGACGCTTCCTCAAAGGGCGATCCTCTCATCTTTGTCTCCAGCCGCCAGCCGGTGGAGGAAAGTGCCGTGACCGGAGCTTATCGCGCGGTGACCTCGGAACCCCAGCCCGGAGAAGCCACGGCGGCCGTGAAGTGGCCCTATACCGATTTCGGTGCGCCGGGGCGGGTGGTGGAGACCACCAATGCGTCAGATCTGGGCATCACCGTGCAGCGTTTCGCCAACAATGTCCGCCTGCTGGTGCGCCCCTCCAAGTCGCGGCTCAACCAGGTGCTGGTGTCGGTCAAGGTGGGCGATGGCCGTGCCGGACTTTCCAAGGACAATGCCATCGCCAATTGGATCTTCAGCGCCTTGGTACCGGGCGGGGTGGGGGCGCTCTCCACTACCGAGATGGTCAGCGCCTTGTCGGGGAGAAGTTACCGCGCCTTGTCCACCCTGAGCGACGGCGCTTTCACCTTCAATGGCGCGACCACGTCGCACGACCTGGACATCCAGCTCCAGCTCTTCGCCGCCTATATTAAAGACGCAGGCTTTCGTGCCACGGCATTCGAACAGTTCCGCCAGCGCTCCATCGCCGGCCTGCGAGTGGCGGGCGCCACGCCGGCGGGGATCATGGCGCTTCGGTCCGCGGAGGTTTTGCATGGCGGCGACAAGCGCTGGTCGACCCCCAGCCTGGAAGAGATGCAAGGCGCCAGTGTTGAGAACCTCAAAACGCTGATCGGGCCGATCCTGGCCGATGCGCCGATCGAGGTGATCGTCACCGGCGATACCACGGTGGAAGAGGCGAGCCTGGCGGTGGCGGCAACCTTTGGCGCCTTGCCGCCCAGGAGCAACCATTTTCCTGTGCTCAACCATGACGTTCCCTTGCCGGCCACCGGTGCCGCGCCCGTGGTGCTGCCCACATCGGTGCCTTCGGCGCAGTCGCTCGCCAATATCGTCTGGATCACGCCTGCCTTGTGGACGGACCTTCACAGCGATGCCGCCATGCGGCTGCTGGCGGCGATCCTGCGCGAAAAACTGCTGGACGATGTGCGGGGCAAGGGGCTGAGCTATTCGGTATCGGTGGCGCCGGTGTCGTCGGCCGGGTTCGATTTCGGATATCTGGTCGCTTCCGCCACCATGCCCTCGGGGCAAGCCCAGACTTTTTATGACTCTGCCGATGCCATCGTGGCGGATTTGAAGGCCGGCAAGATCAGCGCCGACGAGTTTGCGCGCAGTCTCAATCCAACCGTGCAGGGCCAGCGCAGCTCGGAAGGCACCAACGACTATTGGCAAGGCCTGCTGGCCGCGGGCTGGGATCTGGACACCCGCTTCGAGCGGGGACGCCGCTTCGCACAGATCCTGCAAGGTATTACCGCTGAAGACGTGGCGGCGGCGGCGCGCAAATATCTGACGCCGGAGCGCATGGTGCGCATATCTGCCGGATCATAAACGCCGTTTGCGCCTTGCCGTACCCGAGATCATAATTGCGCCATGCTGGATACACGGACCAAGCGCGCCAATTTCCGCGCCCTGCACAGCCAGGGCTGTTTTGTGCTGCCCAATCCCTGGGACCTCGGCAGCGCGCGGTTGCTGCAGCATCTGGGCTTCACGGCTCTGGCATCGACCAGTTCCGGCTTTGCCTGGACAACAGGCCGCCCGGATTACGGCGTGACGCGCGATGATGTGTTGGCGCATCTGATGCTGTTGTGCGCCGCCACCGACCTGCCGGTGAATGCCGATTTCCAGGAAGGCTTTGCCGATGCGCCGGAAGGCGTCGCTGCCAATGTCACCATGGCGGTCGCGACCGGCGTGGCGGGACTGTCCATCGAAGACCGCAAGCTGGGAGGCGGCGGGCTTTACGATTTCGATTATGCTGTGGCTCGGATCAAGGCGGCACGGGCCGCGATCGACCGCTCGGGCGAAGACGTGATCCTGGTGGCGCGCACCGAAGGCTTGCTGGGCGAGGGATTCACCGTCTCGGACGCGATAGACCGGCTGGTGGCGTTCGCGGAAGCTGGTGCGGATTGTCTCTATGCCCCGGGCGTCAAGGCCAAGGCGGATATCGCTGCCATGGTGCAAGCGGTGGCGCCGAAACCGCTCAATGTGCTGATGTCCGGCCCCGGCTTCACCGTCGCAGAACTGGCGGATCTGGGCGTGCGCCGCATCAGCATCGGTGGGGCGCTGGCGCGCGTCGCCTGGGGCGCGATGCTGAAAGTGGCCGACGAGATCAAGCAAGGCTCCTTCGACGGCCTGGCCGCCGCGGCATCCGGAAAAACCCTCAACGGGATATTTGCGGAGTTCGGGTCGAAACAGGCCTGAAGGACTCACATCGTTATGGCACCTTTCTTGCGCATCACCAGATGGCAAATCGCCGGCAACACGAAGAGCGTCAACGCCGTCGAGGTGATCAGGCCACCGATGACCACGGTTGCCAACGGGCGTTGAACTTCCGCCCCCGTGCCGGTGGCGATGGCCATGGGCACAAATCCCAATGAGGCCACCAGCGCCGTCATCAGCACCGGCCGCACGCGCTCCATCGTGCCTTCCAGAATGGCCATATCCAGCCCATGGCCCAGTTCGCGTTGCCGGAGGATGGCAGAGATCAGCACCAATCCGTTCAGCACCGCCACGCCGGAAACAGCGATAAAACCCACCGCCGTGGAGACCGAGAAGGGGATGCCGAGCAGGGCTATGGCGAACACGCCGCCCGCCAGCGCCAGGGGAACGGCGGTGAACACCAGCGCCGCCAGCATCGCCTCGCCCAATGCCAGGTAGAGGACGGCGAAGATCATGATCAGGCAGAGGGGTACCAGGATCAGCAGCCGGCCGCTTGCCGCCTGCAGATTCTGGTATTGCCCACCCCATTCGATGGACATGCCGGGCGGCAGTTTTACCTCTTTTGCGATCCGTCCTTGCGCCTCGCCGACAAAGGAGCCCAGATCATTGCCGCGGACATTCGCCTGGACATAGATGCGGCGGCGGCCATTGTCGCGGCTGATCTCGTTGAGGCCTTCCGAGAAGCGGAAACTGACCAAACGCCGGAGCGGAACAGACGCTTCCGCGGTGCCTGCCACACCCGGCAGAAGGACGGTGCTGGGCAGCATCACGGGAATGGCGCCCAGGGCTTGCGGATCGTTGCGCTGCGCACTGGGCAGGCGCACGACGATGTCGAAGCGGCGGTCGCCCTCGAATATCTGTCCGGCGGCGCGGCCGCCCAAGGCGGTCGAAACCGTGTTGGCGACATCCTCCATGGTCAGGCCGTAACGGCTGATGGTATCCCGGTTGAAGCGGATGTCGAAGGTGGGAAAGCCGCGTGTTTGAGCGACACGCACATCGGCCGCGCCGGGGACCTTGCGCAACACGCGGGCGACTTGCTGGGCAATGGCATTCATCTGGTTGAGATTGTCGCCATAGACCTTGACCGCGACATCGCTGCGCACCCCGCCGATCAGTTCATTGAAGCGCATCTCGATGGGCTGGGTGACGTCATAGCCATTGCCGACAATGCGATCGATCTTTTCCCGGATGCGTCCGATCGCCTGATCCTTGGTCGTGACGCCAGCCGGCCATTCGTCCTTGGGCTTCAGGATCACGTAATTGTCCGAGGCATTGGGCGGCATGGGATCGGCGGCCAGACTGGCAGTGCCGCCCTTGGAATAGCTTGTCTTTACTTCCGGCAGCGTAAGAAGCGCTCGCTCCACGGCCAGATCCAGCGCCAGCGACTGGTCCACAGAGGTCGACGGAATACGGACCGAGGAGAGATTGAGGTTCTGCTCGTCCAGCTTGGGCATGAATTCGCGGCCGATCATCAGGAAGACAACAACCGACAGGGCAAAGACCCCGGCGGACGCGGCGATGAACGGCCAGGGCCGCGCGATGGCACGGCGCAGCCAGGGTTCGTAAAGCAGTTTTACTTTGCGGATGAAGGGCACCTCCTCCTCGCGGACGTGGCGGGTCAGGACCAGCGCCACCAGGGCCGGCACAAAGGTCAGCGACATCAGGAAAGCCGCCGCCAGCGCCAGCATCAGGGTGATCACCATCGGCGAGAACATCTTGCCTTCCACGCCCTGGAAGGTGAGGCAGGGCAGGAACACCAGGAAAATGATGATTTGCCCGAACACGGTGGGACGCACCATCTCTTGGGAGGCGGATACGACCTCCTGCAACTTTTCATCCTTGCCCAGAGGCCGGCCCAGGCGGGCCTGTTGCTCGGCATGCCGGCGCAGATTGTTCTCCACGATGATCACGGCACCATCGATGATCAGCCCGAAGTCCAGCGCCCCAAGGCTCATCAGATTGCCTGAGACCCCGAACGCATTCATACCGATGGCGCCCAGCAGCACCGATAGGGGAATCACCAGGGTGGCAATGATGGCGGCTCGCCAGTTGCCCATCAGGAAGAAAAGGATAGCTATCACCAGCAGCGCGCCTTCCGCCAGGTTGCGCCCGACGGTACCGATGGTTGCCGAGACCAGTTGCGAGCGGTCCAGGGTGGGCACGATCTCGACTCCGGCGGGCAGGGTTTTGGCGATCTCCTTGAGTTTTTCGCCCACATCTCTTGCCACCACACGGCTGTTGGCGCCGACCAGCATCAGGGCGCTGCCCACCACCGTTTCATGGCCGTCATGGCTGGCAGAACCGCGCCGCAACTCGCCGCCGATCTTGACGGTTGCCAGGTCGCGCACCGCCACCGGCACGCCATTGCGGCTGGCGACCACGGCGCGGCCAATTTCATCAAGACTGTGCAGGCGCGCCTGGGCGCGGACCAGATAGGCCTCGCCGCCACGCTGGATGAAATCGGCGCCCACCGACAGATTGGCTTTCACCAGGGCGTCAGCGATGTCGGAATAGGGGACGCCGAAAGCCGCCAGCTTGGCGGGGTCGGGCTCCACCACATACTGTTTGACGTAACCGCCCAGGCTGTCCACATCGGCGACATTGGGCACGGTGCGAAGCTGGGGGCGAATGATCCAGTCCTGGACGGTTCGCAGATAGGCCATCTGCGCCACCGCATCGGCGAGGTGTTCGCCTTCCGAGGTGAGGAAACTGCCGTCGCTTTGCCAGCCGGGCTGGCCGTCGCGGATCTTTTTCCGCTCACCATGCGTGGTGGTGAATTCGACATTGTAATGGAAGACTTCGCCGAGCCCGGTCGACACCGGACCCAATTGGGGATCGGCGCCGTCGGGCAGGGTGGGACGCGCCTGCTCCAGCCGCTCCAACACCCGCTGGCGCATGAAATAGAGGTCGGCTTTGTCCTTGAAGACCGCGGTGACCTGGGAAAAGCCATTGCGCGAGAAGGACCGCGTGCTCTCCACGCCATCCAGCCCGGTAATGGCGGTCTCGATCGGATAGGTGACGCGCTTTTCCATCTCGATGGGGGAAAGCGACGGCACGATGGTGTTGATCTGCACCTGCTTGTTGGTGATGTCCGGCGTCACATCGATGGGCAGCAGGAAAGCCTGCCACACACCGATGCCGGCCGCCGCCAGGGTCAGGAACAGGATTAGCCAGCGGGCCTTGACGGAATATGCGATGAGCTTCCCGATCATTCTTCGTCCTCGGCGCCTTTGCCCAGTTCCGCTTTCAGCAGAAAGGCGTTGCGCGTGGCGATGCGGTCGCCGGGCGACAGCCCGCTCGTGATGGTCGCCAGGCCCGCGCCACGGGCCCCGACCGAGACAGGACGCGCGTCAAAGCCACTCTGAGTACGCAGGAACACGGTGTCGCGGCCATCCAAGGTTTGCACCGCTTCGTCGGGCACCAGGATGCCGTTGCCGGCCGTTCCCTTTGCCTGGATGCGTACCTGCAAGGTCTCGCCCGGCGCCAGCGACAAGCCTTTCGGCACCCCAAGAACCACGGTCTGGGTGCGCGTCTGCGGGTCCAGGGCTGGTGTCACTGACTGCACCCGGGTCGTCATGGTGGTGCCGTCAGGCAGCAGCAGTGCCGCATTGTCTCCTGGCGCCACATGCGTCGCATCGGTTGCGGTGAGCTGTGCCTCGATCTGGATGATATTGGGATCGGCAATGCGGAAGAGTTCGGTTTCGGTCCGCACATAGGCGCCCAGCGCAGCAGCCTGGGCCGTGATGCGGCCGGACAGCGGGCTGACGACTTCCACGGAATGACCGTCGCGCGCCAGATTCGCCGTCACCGCCGCATCGCGAGCCCGCCGAGCGTCGGCCAGCGCCGCTGCCAGGCTGGCTTGCGCCGTCTCCAGTGAGCGCCGCGAGGTGGCGCCCTGGCTGTACAGCGCTTCTTCCTGCGCGGCAATGCGCTGCGCCAGCCCGGCCCGGGCATCGGCGCTGGCGCGGTCGGATGCGATCTGGGCCGCGTCCTTGCTGTCCACCAACGCCAATGTTTCGCCGGCCTTCACTGGATCGCCCAGCCGCTTGTAGAGACGGGAAATGATGCCTTCGGCATGCGCGGTGAGCGCCGCCACGCCGCCGGGCTGCGCCGCCACCGCGGCAGGCGCCAGGATCTCGGCGCCCAGATTTCCGGACGAGGTGGTTTCCACCGCGATGCCGGCTTCGCGAATACGGGCATCGTCCAGCTTCAGGTGCGAGGCAGCCTGTTCAGCCTCTTGCGTCTGAGCGGGTAGCTGTGGCGATGGCCGCATCAGCCAGCGGTCCAGACCGATGCCGGCGATAAGGGCGGCAGCAAACAGTGCCGCCAGAATAGCTTTTGTCACCGCCGGTGAAGGCGGCTGCGTGAGTTTGTGCACGATGGGCTCCTTTCGTGATCTGCATAAGGGCGCGCAAAGGCGCCTCAGCAATCACGCGCGAGGAGGGCGCAACAGTTCAGTCCGGGGAGCAGAGGGCGGGCTGTCATAGTCGCCGCGAACTGGCTCCAGGATTTTGGCGGATGGTTTTAAGTCCACCCGTTCCGCCAGCCTGGTCACGCCCACCCAATGATGGCAGTGACCGTGTGGACAAAGCGGGTCGACATCGTCCTGGTCCTGTTGCGGCTGGGCCGGAAATTGCTTTGCCGTCTGGACATTCTGCGCGGAGGCGACCTGCGTCGGCTGTCCGATGTCCGCAATGCAGATGAAGCTGTCTATGGTGGGGACCAGAAGCGCCAATGCCATCAGGCCGGCCAGCAAGGTGCCGCTCCATTTGCGCAGGAAACCGGTACGTCCCATGTATGAGCTTTAGCACTCGAGCTGGCGTCGCGTCGAATCCCGGCTCGCAAAAGGCGGGTTGCATAGATACTGCGAACCGGAAATCAAGCCCGATTTTTCCAATTTAGCTCTTGCGGTTCCCCCAACATACCCCACATTGCAGCGCGGGTATTTGCCCCCGGGAGCGTTTGCGAGAGCAAGAGCGACCATTGAAGGAGAGGAGCTTAGATGACGATTTGGAAACAGTTGCCCAAACTGGCTGCGGCGTTCGGCCTTGCCCTGGCTTTGGCCGGCTGCGGCGTCAACAACATCCCCACCAAGGACCAGGCAGTGAAGGCGCGCTGGGCCGACGTCCAGGCGGCCTATCAGCGCCGCAGCGACCTGATTCCCAACTTGGCCAATACGGTCGCGGCTTATGCCAAGCAGGAGCAGACCGTGCTGATCCAGGTGACCCAGGCGCGTGCCTCGGCGACCCAGGTCAAGGTGGATGCGTCCACCATTACCGATCCGGCGAAATTCGCCGAATTCCAGCAGGCGCAGGACAAGCTCTCCGGCGTGCTGGGCCGGCTGATGGCGATCAGCGAAAACTACCCCGAGCTGAAATCCAACCAGAACTTCCTGGCGCTGCAATCGCAGTTGGAAGGCACCGAGAACCGCATCGAGATCTCGCGCCGCGATTACAACAGCGCGGTGCAGGACTATAACACCGAGCTGGTGACCGTCCCCGGTTCGATCTGGGCGGCGACGTTCTACAAGTCTTACAAGCAGGCGACGCCATTTGCGGCGTCCGCGGCGGCGCAATCGGCGCCCACCGTATTCCCGGGGGCGCAGAGTGCGGCACCTCCGGCGGCGCCTGAAGCCGCCCAGCCCGGCACCCAGCCCACCAAGCCGTAACAAAGCACCAAGATGCGGTTTCTTGCCGCCACGCTTGCCTTTCTCTTTCTTCTAACCCCCGCTTGGGCAGCGCCGAAATTTCCGGCGCTGACCGGGCGGGTGGTGGACGACGCCAATATCTTGTCGTCCGACACCAAGGCGCAACTGACGGACAAGCTGGCCGCGCTGGAAAGCAAGACTTCCCGGCAGTTGGTCGTGGTCACCATCCCGTCGCTGGAAGGCTACGAGATTTCCGATTACGGCTATCAGCTTGGCCGCGCCTGGGGTATCGGCCAGGCCAAGCTGAACAACGGCATCCTGTTCATCGTCGCGCCGACCGAGCACAAGACCCGCATCGAAGTGGGCTATGGGCTGGAGCCCATTCTCACCGATGCCTTTTCCTCGGTCATCATCCAGACCCAGGTGCTGCCCAAATTCCGCGCCGGCGATTTCAATGGCGGGGTGCTGGCCGGCGCCGATGCGCTGATTCAGCAATTGTCGCTGGATACCTCGGAAGCCGAACGGCGCGCGGCCATCGCCGCCCAGCAATTGCAGCATCGCGGCAATGACAATGGCGGCGGCGGACTGATCGGATTGCTGGTGATCCTGTTCATCTTCATCGCCATCTCGCGCATCTTCGGCGGCTGGGGCCTGTTGCCGTTCCTGTTCATGGGCGGGCCTCGCGGCGGGGGCGGTTCTGGCGGCGGTTGGTCGGGTGGAGGCGGTGGCGGTTGGTCCGGCGGCGGCGGGTTTGGCGGGGGCGGCGGCAGTTTCGGAGGCGGCGGATCTTCTGGGAGTTGGTAGCAATGCTGAATGAACAGGACCGGGCGCGCATCAGCGCCGCCATCACCGAGGTGGAAAAGACAACTTCGGGCGAGACTTTCTGTGTGCTGGCCAGGGATGTTTCGCGCTATCGCGAAGTGCCGCTGCTGTGGGCCGCGGTAGCCGCCTTTGTTGTGCCGCCGCTGCTGGTGCTGTCGGGATTGCACCGGCTGGCGCTGGCCTCGATCTTCACAAGCTGGACGGACGAAAGCGCGCACGCCATGGAAGGCTTTATCCTGCGCGCCCTTTCCACCTTTGAACTGATACAGGCGGCCGTCTTCCTGGGCGTCGCCGTCATCGTGGCGCTGCCCGGTGTGCGGCGGATGGTGACGCCAGGTGCGCTCAAGACCTATCGCGTGCGCCAGGCGGCGCGGCGGCATTTTACCGCGGTAGGCGCGCGGCTTTCCGATGCCGAGCCGCATGTCCTGATCTATGCCTCGCTGGCCGACCGGCGGGTGGAACTGGTGGCACATGACGCCATCCACAAGGCGGTGGGCGAGGGGCCCTGGAACGACAGCGTCGCCGCGGTGGTCGAAGGCATGGCCAGGTCCGCACCCGCCGACGGCTTCGTCAAGGCGATCCAGATCTGCGGCGCCGCGCTGGCAAAGCATTTCCCGCCCAATGGCACGCCCACCAACCGGCTGCCCAACACGATCCTGGAAACCGAATAATCACCGTCTCTTTTTCGTTATAGTCTGTGATATATAACGAAGGGGGTACCCGGGAGGAATGGGATGAGAAAGCTCGCCATCTCTTTGCTGGTGTCACTGTCGATGGCGGGCGCGGTCCAGGCGCAATCCTCTTGCCCCGTCCCACCTGCCGCCTGGGGCACCAATGTCGAACTGAAAGCCGCCACCGCTTCGCCGGAGCTGGAGCCGGCGCGGCTGATGCTGGATCAGGCCGCCACGGTCACTTTGCATCCGGGCAATGATGTGCGTTTTGTGCTCAAGCCGGAAAAGCCGGGCTCAACGGGCAGCTATGGCGGCATGCTGTTGGTGGATGTGCGCGAGGCCGGCACCTATCAAGTGTCGCTCTCGGCCGGCGCCTGGATTGATGTGCTGAAGGACGGCGCGCCGGTTGCTTCGACCGCCCACGACCATGGCGCGGAATGCATGGGCATCCGCAAGATGGTCTCTTTTCCGCTGCAGCCGGGCCGGCACGTGATCCAGATCTCCGGCAACAAGGACGACACGATCAAGGTGCTGGTGACACGGAAGTGAGGAGCGGCGACCGCTAGGGCGCGAGCATGTCCGGTGGACATGCGAGAGCGACGAACGCCGCGAGCTTGGGCGAGCGGCGTCCGGCTTTGCTTTCCCGCACCGCCGGACGCTTTCATTCCATCAATGCAGCGATTTGAAGGATTTGAACGCCGCGCGAAGCTCCGCCGTGAAGAGTTCGGGCTGTTCCCAGGCCGCGAAATGGCCGCCCTTCTCCACCTTGTTGAAGTGGATCAGTTTGGGAAACACCTGCTCTGCCCAGCTCCGTGGGGCCGGATAGAGTTCGTCAGGAAAGACGCTCACGGCAACCGGGATGGAGACGCCTTTGGCGTTGAAATAGCCGAGCTTGTTCTCCCAATAGAGACGGGCGCCGGAAATCGCCGTGTTGGTCAGCCAGGTGATCGTGATGTTGTCGAGGACGTCGTCGCGCGTGAGTCCTTCGGATTTTCCGTCAAAGACGCGTGCGATGAGGTCATAGCTGCGCGCATCGTGATCCAGGAAATAAGCAGCCAGGCCTACCGGAGAATCCGCGATCCCGTACATCGTCTGCGGACGCAGCCCCAACTGAAAGCCGTATCCGATGCCTTTTTGATAAACGAACTGCAATCGGTCGTAGGCGAGTCTCTCATCGGCTGAGAGGCCTGATGGCGCGGGCGCCCCGGAAAAAGCGGCGTTGTTGATTTCGTCCGGAAACACGCCAGGCATGTTGGTATGAATGGCGAGCAACTCCGGAGGTGCGAGCAGACCCATCTGTTCGGTGATGACCGCGCCCCAATCGCCGCCCTGCGCCACGAATTTTGTATATCCGAGCCGCTTCATCAGCACGACCCAGGCTCGCGCGATGTGGACAGGGTCCCAGCCGGGGGTGGCCGGCTTTCCCGAGTATCCGTAGCCCGGTATGGATGGGATCACCAGATGGAAAGCATCTGTTTCATTTCCACCATGTGCCGTGGGATCGGTCAGCGGTTCGATGATCTTCATTTGTTCGATGATCGAGCCGGGCCATCCGTGGGTGACGATCATCGGCAGGGCATTGTCGTGTTTCGAACGCACATGGATGAAGTGAATGTCGAGCCCGTCGATCTCGGTCATGAAATTCGGCAATGCGCTGAGTTTCGCCTCGACCTTGCGCCAGTCGTAATCCGTCGCCCAATAGCGCGCGAGCGCTTGAGTGGTGGCGAGCTGCACGCCCTGGGATTGGTCCTGGACAGTCTCCCGCTCCGGCCATCGCGTCGCGACGATGCGCCGACGTAGATCGGCCAGTTCCGATTCCGGAACCATGTCGATATGAAATGGCCGGATTTCCTCGCGTTTTTCCGCCGTGACCAAGTCTCGCAAGCCGATGCCGCTTATGGCCGAAGGTGTGATGGGCATGTCGCTATGGCTGACCGGTGTTTCGGGCATGGCAATTCCTCCTCAATGGAAAAAGCCCCTTGATGAGGGTCAGCTTATCGCGAGATGGCAGGCCGCCGCTTTTCACAGACTGCTCGAAACTATTCAAAAACTGCTGAGCTGGCCCGGTAATCGCGAGGGGTCATTCCGGTGGCACCGCGAAACGCCCGCGAAAAATTCGATTGGGAGGAAAAGCCGGTGGACAGCGCGATGTCGGATATGGGCAGCTGGGGGGCCGCCAACATCTGCTTTGCGAGAGCGAGCCGTATCCGGGCCACAAATTCATGCGGACACTGACCCGTCGTCGCCTTGAACGACCGTGCGAAATGCGCGGGACTCATGCAAGCCACGGCGGCAAGGTCGGCCACGGTAAAGTTCTCCGCGATATGCGAGCTGACGAACGTCATCACGCGCGCCATGCGGTGGCTGTCGATCCGCTTTCGCGCACCCATGCGCGTTGAAGTTTTCGCGTGGCGCCGATCGTCGGAAGCAAAATTGCGCTGGCCGGAAAATCGCTGGGCAGGTTCACCCAATTCCCAATCGATCGCGATGGCGGTCCATTCGCCGAGGGACATGACACAATTGATTGGAATAGGGCTGCTCATGAGGGGGCTCTCATGTGTGCCCGCTGACAATAGCAGCCTTCCCATCCAAGGATAGCGTCGCTGTGTGACACGCATATGGTTTCTCCCGGCAACGGCGTCCATGGCGCCAAAAGTTCCCAAATCAGAGGCGTGGTCCGGAAACGAAAGCCCGCCGCCAGCGGCATGATCCAGATCAAAGCGTTTTTTCCTGGATCGCCGATCCTTGGCCAAGAGTGGAGGTGAAAATGGCTGTTGCCAGACTGGCGTGGTTTGCCGCGCTCTTGATCCTGACGCGGGGTGCGCACGCGCAGGACATCCAGGCCGGCGAAAAGATCGCCCGGACCTAGTGCGCGGGATGCCACCAGGTCGGCCGCAATCCCAAGGCGGGAAGCGACGCGGTGCCTCCCTTTGCCACCGTGGCTGCCAGCAAAGGCATGACGACAACGGCGCTGGCGGTGTTTCTCAGCACACCCCATGGCAAGATGCCGGACTACAGCCTGTCACGGCAGCAGATACGGGATGTTTCCGCCTATATCATGAGCATCAAGCGCTAAGGCAATTGTCTGACAATTGGGCCTTCTTTGCCGGGTCTTTCGTGCTATAAGCGCGAAAAATCCTGGGAGGGACATCCATGCTCAAGCATCTCACCGCCGCATTTCTCGCAACCGTCCTGGCCGCGCCGGCACTGGCGCAAGGCACTTCGATCAAGAAGCTCGACCCGGCGCTGGACCAGGTGATCGCGCCCGGCAGCAAGATCGAGAAGGTCGCCGGCGGTTTCATCTTCGCCGAGGGTCCGATGTGGAAGGAAGGCAAGCTGTGGTTCTCGGACGTGCGCGGCGACAAGGTGCGCACTTTCGACCCCGCGACCAACAAGGTGACGGTGGTCCTGAATGACTCCGGCGGTCTGAAGAACGCCCCACCCGACAAGAATTTCGGCTCCAACGCCATGATCACCGACAAGGACGGCTCGATCCTGCTCACCCGCATGTATATCGGCGCCATCGAGCGGATGGATGACAAGGGCGGCACCAAACCGTTCCTGTCCAAGTATGAGGGCAAGCGCCTCAACAGTCCCAACGACCTGGTTTTCACCAAGGACGGCGCACTGTGGTTCACCGATCCCGCTTTCGGCTTGCCCGAGATGGACAAGGATCCCAAGAAGGAAATCAAGTTCAACGGCGTCTACCGCTACATGGATGGCAAGCTCACGGCGATGGTCACCGACATGACCCAGCCCAACGGCATCGGATTTTCGCCGGACGGCAAGACGCTCTATGTCTCCAACTCCCTGCCGGACATGTATGTCCGCGCCTATGACGTCGCAGCCGACGGCAAGCTTTCGAATCCACGCAAGCTGATTTCCTGGCCCGGCTCGGCGCCGGATGTGCCGGATGGTTTGAAGGTGGACTCCGCCGGCAATATCTGGGCGACCGGACCTGGCGGACTTCGCATCATCTCGCCGCAGGGCAAGGTGCTGGGCCAGTTGATCGTGCCGGAGATTGTGGCGAATGTCGGCTTCGCAGAGGACGGCAAGACGGTCTATCTCACCGGCTCGACCAGCCTCTACCGGCTGCATAGCAAGATCGCGGGCGAGATCCCGATGTACTATCGGAAGTGAGAGGAGCGGTTCGCCGAAGGCGAACGAAATGGTGTCGTACGACGCTGTGGCTAACGGTGGACCATTTCGAACGACGAACGCCGCGAGCTTGAGCGATCGCCAGTCAGTGCCATCCGCGCTCTATGCACTTAAGCGATCGGCTGCGGACAACGGAAGGGCCAGATCGCTCAGCGACCGGTCACGAATAGAGATAGTGATAGCCGAGCCAAAGCGCGACCACCCAGAAAAGCGCGGTGCCCAGGATGACCAGCAGCCCGCGCTGTGCGCCGCGCGCCGATTCCTGCAAGGATTCACCCAACCTGCGGTGACGTCCGATCACTTGGTCTCTCCATCGTCCCGGGGAATGTCCGCCCAGGCAGGGAACTTTCCAGGCATAATCCGTGCCAGTTTGGTACGGTTGAAACCATTGGAGAATTTTCGAGCGTGTCGTGAGGGTTTACAAATGTGTGACGTAGAAGCGCGCAAACTGTAACCACACATTTACAACGGCTCATAACCTTTTCCGCCATAACAGGTTTTTCATTCGCGGCCAGGTTGTGAGCCCGCCGGTACCGAAAATTCCAGCGCGCCGGGCAGGTTGGTCAACAAAAGCAGTTAATTGCGAGACGCTCGCAGGATTAGCCCGAGGGCGAAACTACTCCGCCACCTTCACCCGGTCGCCATCGTGCAGCTTGTCGAGGCTGTCGCCGGCCAGCCGGTCCCCGGCCGAGATGCCAGACAGAATGGTGACCGATTGCGCGGTCTTGAGGCCCAGCGCCACTTCGCGTTTCTCGATCTTGTTGTCGGCGCCCAGTACGAACACGCTTCCTGTTTTGCCGTTGGCAAGCACCGCGCCCACCGGCACGCTGACCCGTGCCACCGCCTGCACCGCGCCCTTTTCCGGCGCGGTCATGAAGCCCACCCGAGCCGCCATGTTCGGCAGGATGCGCGGGTCCTTGCTCTTGATCTTGACCCGCACCGCCACGGTACCCTTGCTCTGGTCGGCGGTGGGAATGACGGCGAACACCGAGCCGGGAATGTCCCAGTCGGGAAAGGCGTCCAGGTGGATGACGGCGTCGCCGCCAATCTGCACCCGTTCGATGTAATTCTCACTGACATCGACCTGGACCTCCAACGAGTCCATATCGACGATGGTGAGGATGCCGGTGCGGGTATCGCCGCCGCCCGACGCCTGCGGCGCCACCACTTCGCCGACCTGCGCCACCTTGACGGTGACCACCCCGGAGAAGGGCGCGCGCACAAAGGTGTTGTTCAGGTTGCTTTGGGCCATCGCCACCGTGGCCAGCGCCGTATCATAAGCTGTGCGGGCATTGTCGTAAGCCAGCCGCTGGTTCTCCACCGCGTCGGCCGAGATTGCGCCCTGTTCCCTGGCGGTGCGGTAGCGGGCGTAGATCGGCGCGGTATTGTCCATTGTCGTCTTGGCCATCCGCGCCTGGGCCTGGGCCTGGTGCAGCGCCGCCTGATAGTCGGAATCATCCAGCCGCGCGACTATGTCGCCGGCCTTGACCCTCATGCCTTCCTCGAAATTCACTTCCGAGATCTTGCCCATGATCTTGGCCGACAGGGTTGCCTTGCGCCGCGCCACCACATAGCCGGATGCGTCCAGGCTGGCGCCGCTGCCGCCGGAACCTTCGGCGGAAGCGGTGATGACATGCACGGGAATGGCATTGTCCGGCCAGAAGAACCAGGCGGCCGCGGCAATGGCGACGACACAAGCTGCCGCTGCGCCATAGAGCAAGGGCGAAGTCCGTTTGCGCTGAACCGGCGTGCGCTCGATCTTCAGCGAGTCCAGCAGGGAGGATTTGTCGTTATGAAGGGTCATGTCGCCCTCAACGCTTCTACCACGGGACGCCTTGCGGCGCGAATGGACGGGAAAAGACCGCCCAGCAGCGCTACGGCACCGGCCCAGATCACACCCAGCTCGAATTGCGTGCGCGAAACGGAAAGATAGAAGACGCTGTTGCCGAAAAGGTCTTGTTTTCCGTCATACAGCGCCCAGGCGATGCCGGCGCCGATCACGGCGCCGATGACCGCCAGCAATACCGCTTCCAGGATCACCGACACCGCCACGGGAAAGGCGCCATAACCCAGCGCCCGTAAAGTGGCGATCTCGCGCCCGCGGGTGGAGACTGCCGAGTACATGGTGTTGAGACAGCCGAACAAGGCGCCGATTGCCATTACCGCGCCCACGACATAGCCCAGCAGGGCCAGCGCGAAGGTCGACTGGCTGGCGACCCGTTTGTACCAGTCGGAATGGCGGATCACATCCACCGACAGCGCCGGATTGGTGGTCAGCGCCTTTTTGAAAGTATCCAGCGAATCCGGCGAGGCCAGCCGCACCAGCACGGTGTTGTAATTGGTCTTGTGGGTGGAGGTCAGAAGGGTTTCGGTGTCGCCGACCAATTGGCCTTCCAACAGATCGCCGGTGGCGAACACTCCCACGATGGGCCATTCGCCGTCAGGCAGGATCACTTTGTCGCCCACCCGCATATGCTGAAACATAGCCTGGGCGCCCACGCCCACGATCATCTCGCGCTTGCCCGGCTGGAACATGCGCCCCGCCACGATCTTGAGCTCCGGCCGCACGCCCTGTCCCTTGTCGGCCAGGCCGCGCATGGTGGTGAAGCCCTTGCTGCCATCCTTGCGCAGCACGGGTACGCCCATGTTCAGGTTGCGGTCGGCCAGCGGCTTGCCGTCCTTGTCCTTGGCGATGCCGGGCGCGGCCGCGATCATGGGCGCCATGGCGCGGGTGATGGCGCTTTGGCCTTCCTGCTCCACGCCCTTGGTCACCACAATGGCGCGATTGGGATCGCCGGCATTGAGATAGGCCTGGCGCATGCCCGCGCTGAGCGACAGCATGGACAGCATCACGCCCACGGTTGCGGCCAGGCCCACCACGATCACCATCGACTGCCAAAAGCGGCTCTTGAGGCTTTTGAAGTTCAGGGCGGAAACGATCCAGATCTGGCGCAGCATGGCTCTAGCGTCCCGAAAGCGCGGTTGCGATGTCCATCCGCCTGAGCCTGAGCGCGGGCAGAGCGGAGCTGGCGAAGGCCACGAAGGCGGCGGCGAACCCGGCCCAGACAAACACCATGATTGTCATGGTGGGGATAGGCAGGCCCTGGCCCGGCGGCAGGAATTTTGGCATGACATTGGATACGATCTCCGCGACGCCCAGGCCCAGACCTGCGCCCAACAGGCAGGGAATGGCGGCTTCCGCGAACACCAGCGCTATGACGCCATTGTCGGAAAATCCGATGGTCTTAAGCGTGGCGAATTCCGCAAAACGCTCGCGCACAGCTTGCGCCAGGCCATTGGCGGTCAGGAACAGCACCATGAACATGCCGGCCAGGGCGACCTCGCGGTCCACCGCAGCGATGTCCATCCCGGTACCGGAAGAGACATCGAACGCGACTTTTTCCGTGAGGGTTTCCAGCGGTGTGGCGGAATTGGCAAAGACGGTGACGATCCGTTCGGCAATTTCGGCGGTCTTGCTGGCGTCGCTGACCTTGACGCGGAACTGCCCGATCTTGCCCTGATCCGACAGGATGCGGCCCTTGTCCAGATAGTCGGCGTTACCGAACAGATAGCCCTGGGACATATAGTTGATGTCTTGGGTGATCGCCGCGACCTGGAATTTCCAGCTGGTGGTGCCGTCCGCCTTTTTTATCCCCGGCACGACGATTGTGAAATTGTCGCCCGCCTTGAGGTGCCAGCGGTCGGCCTGCATTTTGCTAACCAACAGTCCCTGGCGATTGTCGCGGATCAACTGCCATTGCGCCGTCGTGATCGGCCAGTCATTCATCACCTTGGGGACATTTTCGTCCATCATCTGGACGAAGACCCGGTTCTTGGGATCCTGGGTATAACCGCCCATGAAGTCGGTCCCGGCGATCATGGAAACGCCGGGCATGCCTGCAATCTGGCGTGCCAGCGAGACCGGTAGGCCGCCGCCGAAGCGGGCAAAAGCGAAGATGCGGTCGTCGCGCGATTCTTCCTGCACCTTGGCGAACGTGGCGTTCATGCCGATGGTGAGCCCGAACAGCGTGAAGGCCAGCATCACCGACAGCAAGGTGAGGACGGCGCGGGTGGGCTTGCGCATGATCGCGGCCCAGACGAGGGGAAGATATTTCATGCCGCCCGCCTCACGCCGCAACCAGCGCGCGTTCGATCAGCTGACCCTTGTCCATCTCCAACTGGCGGCTGGCATGGTCGGCCGCCTTGGGATCGTGGGTCACCATCAGGATGGTCTTCTTGTGCAGGCGGTTGAGCTGCTGCAGCAGGGATAGGATCTCGTCCGCCGTGGCACGGTCCAGGTCACCGGTGGGCTCGTCGCAGAGCAGGAGAGGGGGATCGGCGACAATGGCACGCGCAATACCCACGCGCTGCTGCTGGCCGCCCGACATTTCGCCCGGCTTGTGGGACGCCCGGTCCTTCAAGCCCACAATCTCAAGCGCGATCTCAACCCGGCGCCGGCGTTCGCCTTTGGAAAGATTGGTGAGAAGCAGAGGCAGTTCGACATTGCCGGCTGCCGACAGCATGGGCATCAGATTGTAGAACTGGAAGATGAAGCCGACATGGCCGGCGCGCCATTTGGTCAGTTGGCCGCCGGAAAGCGATTCCAGATGTTCGCCGCCGACGATCACCTCACCGGAGTCGGCGTGATCCAGTCCGCCCACCAGATTGAGGATAGTGGTCTTGCCCGAGCCCGATGGCCCCATCAGGGAAACGAATTGGCCGGCGGGAATGTCCAGGCTCAGTCCATGCAGCACCGGCACGGATTCCTTGCCGCGGCGGTAGCTCTTCACAATATTGCGCAAGGAGATGGCGGCGGACATGCGGGGCTCCCTTTTTCTGCTTATGCGATATTTGTCATACGCTGTAGAATATATCGGATTTGGTCAAGCTGTCATGCCTTGATAGGTATCTTGCATAGACTGATAGCAGAGTCCAGAGCCTGTTTCTGACAGTTCGTCAGGGCTAGTCTTTATCTTTCGCGCCGAATGTCAGCGCAGGCTGACGATACGGCAGGCAATGGGAACGTTTTCATCCCTGTACCAACTGGCGCAGATACGGTGATAGCCATCCGCTACCTGCAGCGGCATGCCCGTGGCGGCGTTGCCGCGCACCAGCAGCACCGGCGACAGAGCCTTGCCTTTGCGGATTTTCTTGAGGTCGCCGGCGACATGGGGATTGTCGCGCGGCAAAAGCGGGAGGGCGCTGGCGCGCAGCAGGTCTTTCGCCTTGCGGTTTATGGTGGGCGCCTTGCGCAGCGCCGCAACCAGTTTGCGGCAAACGGCATCTTCGAGCACCAGGCTGAGATAATCATGGGCGGCCGGGTAATCGTGCGCCTCCGGATTTTTCTTCCAGATGTCGGGTGCCATGCCGCCGCCGCCTCCAGCCTGCCGGCTGTTTTATGACGCAGCCGCAGAACCGGAACAAGCAAGCCTGTATGACACTTGTGTTATCTGCGCGGTTTGAACCGCGGCAGTGCTTTCAGATTTCAACGTGGATTGCGGGCCGTGCCGGGATGACCGAAATTTCCGGACGGCCCACCGCTGGGTGCGGCACCGCCGCTTCCGCCGCCGCCGCCATGCCAGCCGCCGCCGCCGCCACTGCCGCCACCGGACCAGCCACCGCCACCACCGCCGCGCCCGCCGGACCAGCCTTGTCCGCCGCCGCGATTCCCGGACCAACCACCACCACCGCTACGGCCGCTATAATTGCCGCCTCGATACCAACCACCGCCGCCTCGAAAATCGCTGCGATAGCCCCGGTAACCGCGATAGCCGCCATAGCCGCCATAGGGAAAATAGAGACCGCCGTAATAGGACGGCCCGTAATAGCCGTAATACGGATTGTAATAACCTTGGTCGTAGTAATAACCGCCATCGCCATAATAACCGCGGCCGCTGTAATAGCCGCCGCCGGAATAGCCGCGGTCATAACCCTCATAGGCGCAACCGCCCAGAAACAGCAGGGCACCGCCGGCGATCAGGGCGGATATCAGGGTTTGACGTTTCATAATCGGCTCCATGGGCGATGGACGGTCTGCGGCTTTTGCAGGATCGCAAAACCCGCATGAACGGGACATGAATGAGGTGGGCCGGCATCGTCCGGGCGGCGCCCGCTTTCCGCCATATTTCAGCGCGCCTCGTCCGGAAACAGCGGTGGCGGAGTCTTCGCCAGCCGTTCCGCCACCCAATCGGCAGCAGCGCGTTCGATTGCCGAGCCCACCCGCACATGGGTGCCGGTGGAAAGCGCATAATAGGAAACCGGCGCGCCCTCGCGGATATATTTGTCGAACATGGCGCTGCAGTTGAGGATCACATTGGCGGGATCCAGTCCGCCGCAGGCGATCAGCGCCGGCGGCGAGGTCTTGGCGATATAGTTCAACGGATTGACGCGTTCGATGCGTTCGACGTCTTTCCACCAGCGGCTTTGGGTGTCGTGCTTGCGATAGGCGGCGACGATGGCTTTGGAATCCGCCTCATTGCTCCCCAGATAGTCGCCGAACATGGCAGCGGCCTTGTCGTCGGTGGAGAGAAACAGGTCGGTCAGCGGCGACTCGATCACGGACGCCTGCAGCAGGCTCGACTGGCCGCCATTGCCGCCGATATCACCTTCCAGATCCTTGACGTCGCCGGTCACCGCCAGCATGGCGGCCAGGTTGCCGCCGCGCGACACGCCCCAGATGCCGATACGCGCCGGGTCGATGTGATATTGCGCGGCATGGGCGCGGAAGAAACGGATATAGGCCTTGGTGTCGAACAGCATGGCGGGCATGCGTCCGCTTCTGCGATAGTCGATGCGGGCCACCGCGATGCCGCGCCTGCCCATGGCATCCAGCACCCGCTCGACCACTTTGTCGCGCGGATCGTTATAAGCGCCGCCTTTGCCATGGATGTAGAGCAGAAGCGGCATGGAGCCGGTGCGTGCGGGCGCCGGAGGCAGATAGAAATTGGCCTTCAACTCCATTGCCGTGCCGGAATCGTCGATGCGGGCTATCTCGATATCCGCGATATCCGGTGTGGGGGGCGGTGTCGTTTGGGCAATGCATGGCGCCGCCAGGAACAGGAGCGCTATGGTCAAAATCCGCATGATCTCCCTCATCAATATCTAAGCCGGAAAAGCCTTCCGGCGGCTCCAGATCGAAGACGTGGATGACCATCATTTCGCCGGCGGCAACGGCTTGCACCGGCAGCCGTTGCAATCCGCTCCTGAAAAAGTACCCTTCGATGCCCGACTTGTCACTCAGAGCAGACATGACCGACGCCGAACCCAAAATCCGCAAGTCGATGATCTCAGGCCGCGAACTTTTCCTGTGCGACGGCATGGTCAAGCCTGTGATGCTGCATCAGATCGCCACCCTGGTCAGAACGCTGCATTATGTGCGGACGGAAAAAAGCCGGGCCGAGGTGCCGGGCCTCGTCGCGGTTTGCGACTTCCCGCCCGAAACAATTGCCACCGACCCTTTTCTTCGCGGCTTGCGTCAAACGGTGCAAAGGCTATTCCCGGACGAACAGTTCACGGATCAGCGCGCCTACGTCAATTGCAGCGTTTATGGCGACGCCTACTACATGCACCGCGACTGCCTGGCACACGAGCGGCATGTGACGGCGCTCTATTATGCCAATCTGGAATGGCGGCCCGATTGGGGTGGCGAAACCGTCTATTACAACGATGACGAAGATGCCGAATGTGTCATTGCACCCCGTCCCGGACGGCTGGTGATCGCGCGCGGCGCCGTGCTCCATCGGGGCAATGTGCCCACACGCAGCTGCTATGAGGAACGCTATACCTTGGCATACAAGCTGAACTCGGTCGGCCCGTCACTACCTTAGCGGCGCGCGACCGGTCCACGAGAGGGCCGCTATCGCGGTGCGACATCAAAGGCGATCGTAGTGCGCGGCGAGCCGGCCTGAAGCGGGATGGTCCCGTGCCACATGTAGGAGGGAAACAGCACCAGCCGGCCGGGCACGGGCTGTACCGCACGGCGAACGGGATTCTCCAGCGGCAGCTCCAGCGAGGGTTCGCCGAACTTGATCCAGCCATTGTGGGTTTCGTGATTGTCCGTTTCCTTCGGCACCGTCACGTAATAACAGGAGCTGATCCAGCCTTCCGGGTGCAGATGGTTGGTATGAAAGCCTTGGCCACGCATCAGGCATGACCAGGCGCCGGCATAGCGGAAATTCCTGTTATGACGGGCGAGGAAGGGATGGCCCGCATCGGCCTTGAGATCGTCGATGTAAGCGGAGATCGCCTGCTCGATCCGGGCGCGGACTTTCTCCACCAGGGCATGACCGGCACCGAACAGCATGCCTTCCGTCTGGGTGCCGCCATAAAGCGATTGCTCCAGATAGGCATCGGTTTGCGGATGCAGGCGCTCCAGGTAGGAGCCGAGTTCGGCATTGAAGCTTTCCATGCTGGAAAAGCCGTCCGGCGGCTCGAGGTCGAAGACACGGATGAGGCGATCGTAGCCATTCAAGGTTTCGTCCCGCTCATCACCTTTAAGCCGCCAGGCCGTGCCCAGAAGTGCCAGGCAGGTCTGGTCGAAGGGAGCCAGCCGCAATCCCGACTGGCAGAGAAATTCCGCCTTTTGCGGATCGCCGGTCAGAAGCGCGGCGCTGGCCGCGGCACTGAAAACGCCCGGGGTCGCGCCGGGGCGGCCCAGCACGCTCTCAAAGACCGCCAGGGCTTCCCGGTTGCGCCCCTGTGCCATCAGATTGTCGGCCCAGCCCGAAAGTGCGGCGCCATCGAGCGGGTCGCGCGCCAGAAGCGTGTTGTAGATGGCGTCCACCTCTTCGCTGTGTTTCAGCAGAGAAAGGAAGCGGGCCTTTCCCAGCAATATCTCGCGCGTCTGCGGCGCCCGGTCATAGGAGGCGAGAAATTCATCCATGCGCCCCAGCCTGTAGAGAAGACTGTTATAGGCCTTGTGCAGTTGCACGTCGGCGGGGTTGCGATCCAGAAGTTTGCGGTACAGAACCAGGCAATCTTCATAGCGCCCCAGCTGGTAAAGCCGGTCGATGCGCCGCTGATCCAGATCGGGCAATTCCGGTGCCAGGCTTTGGGTGCGCTCCAGGTTTTGCAGGGCCTCTTCGTGCTTGCTTTGCTGGCTCAGCAGGATCGCCAGATTGTTATGGATGGCGGCCTGTGTCTTGGGGTCTCGCGCCAAAGGCAGCGCCCGCCGCAGCGGCGCCTCGGCTTCCGCAATTTGGCCCATTTCCGCCAGCGCAGAGCTGAGGGCGATATAGCCATCGACATTGTTCGGCTGGATGCGGAGCAGTTTGCGGTACGTGTCAGTCGCGTCTTCAAACCGCTTTAGTTTTCGTTGCGCCTGGCCCAGCGCCAGATAGACATCCGCGATATTCGGTTCGAGCTTGATGGCGGCTTGAAAAGCCGACACCGCTTCATCGAACCGGTTCAAGGCGGCGAGGGTGGTGCCGTGAAGAAAGGCAAAGCGCACTTCGCGCGGTTGAAGCGCCCGCGCGCGCTCGAACATCGGCGCGGCTTCGGCAAAACGTCCCTGCTGCAGCCTTATGGCCCCCACCAGGGGCACAAGCTCGTCTCGCATACCGGTGGCCAGTATCGGACGCACGATCTCCTCGGCAGAGGAGACCTTGCCGGACTGCAGGAATTGCCAGGCCAGGGCGATGGAGGGATGAGGGTTCGCGGTCATGGCTGCGGGATTGGCCCCAGGTCGGCGCGCGAGAATAGCCCCAGACTCGCCCGCGCAAATGCCGCCGGTAAAAATCGCATTCTGCCCCCTTCGCGGACGCGGCGCCCGGCCTGAGTCTAGTGCATTTTCTTCGTTGTCCGGGAGGCCAAGCCACTGAATTGGCTACAGTATGCGATAAAATTGGCACGCAGGGCCCCAAATTTCAGCAGCCGTGATATATTACAAGAAATTCATGTTAGCGCTTTCAGCCGGGAAATTTTCTCGCCGCGCTGCAACCGGATGTCTTGTCCGACATGAAGAAAAAGTCAGACAAATGCTTTTGGCGGTTATCAGAAATCTTTCCCGCGCCTGTTTTGTTGCGCCGCGGAATTCGACGGTTTGTCAGCATCCGCTGCCGGTCCTCTCCCCCGGTCTCAGAGATATGACGTGTACGGACGATGTCGCGGAAGGGCCGTAATGGCCCTTGACGGGCGGCGGGGTTTGGCTGCCAGATCGCACAAACGGCGCAGCAACAAGCCGAAAATTGAGTTTGAGGAGACGCGTATCTAAGCAAACAACAAATTTCCTTAGGGGGGAATATGGATAGTCTTTGCAAAAAGCTCATGCTGGGCGGCTCGATGGCCGCCATGGTCGCCGCGATTTCCGCAGCCGCCGAAGCCCAAGAACCGGCGACCGAAAGCGTAACGGTTTCCGCATCCCGTATTCAGGTCCAGGGCTACGAAGCGCCCACCCCTGTCACCGTGATCGGTGTCGAACAGTTGAACCGCGACGCCAAGGTGGACCTTGGCGATGCCATCCGCGAACTTCCCGCCGTCGGCGGCCGGGGCGACTCTCCAAGCAACGGTGCGCACTCCGGTAATGCCTCGCAAGGCGACGCCGGTATCGACACCGTCGATCTGCGCGGCCTTGGCGTTGTCCGTACCCTGGTGCTGTTCGACGGCCAGCGCGTCGTTACCTCCAACCCGAACTCGGGCGGTCCGCCGGCGATCGGCGGCGTCGACCTTTCCACCATCCCCACCTATATGGTCGAGCGCGTGGAAGTGGTGACGGGTGGCGCCTCCGCGACCTGGGGCTCGGACGCTCTGGCCGGCGTGGTCAACCTGATCATCAACAAGCACTTCACCGGCTTCAAGGCCAATGCCGTGTTCGGCAACAGCTCGCGCAACGATCACAAGGGCTACAAGTTCGAAGCCGCCTTCGGTACCGATCTGTTCGGCGGCCGCGGCCATACCGAGTTCGCGGCCAACTACACCATGAGCCCGGACACGATGTATAACTGGAACCGCCGGTGGTACGACAAGACCAACCGGGCGCTCTATTCCTGCGCCGTGGTCAATGGCGGCCCCGCCAATGCGCTGTGCCATACGCCCCAGGGTGTCTACTCCAACTCCTTCACCAATGGCGGCTTGGTCACAGCCAGCGCTGCGGGTGTTGCGCTTGCCGGCGCTAGCGCAGCCAATACGACTTTGATCAATAATATTCGGGCTGCCGGCGGCGCCTATGCGAATTTCGGCGCGGGCTCTTCCGCATCTTCCAATGCGCTCAGGGGCATCCAGTTCGTGGGGCCGAACGCACAGCAGGTGCCATTCAATTTCGGCGTAAACAATATCACGCCCGGCACCAATGCCGCCGGCAGCAACTGCTACAACTGCTCGGCCAATGTCGACACCAATGTGGCGAACGCGCCGATCACCGCGGTGCCGTATCACAACTACAATTTGTTCAGCTATACCAGCTACAAGCTGACCGACAGTATCAACGCCTCCTTGATGCTGAACTATGGCTGGAATGCCGAGCAGAACCAGGCCAATGCCGGGCGGCAGGGCACGTATGTCATGAACGTGGACAACGCCTTCATCCCGGATTCGCTCCGCCAGCAGATGATCGCCCAGAACATTCCCAGCCTGACCCTGGGTAGCTCGTCGATCGAGAATCTCCAGAACCACAGAGATGTCTCGATGTACAACCTGTCCAAGGCCATCGGGCAGAATTACATCCAGAACTACCGCCAGCTTTATCGCGGCGTCTTCACCCTGACCGGCAGCTTGAATATCTTCGGCGAGGACTGGTCGTGGAACGCCTATGCTCAGAACAGCTCGGTGCGCGAGCGCCAATGGGCGCGTTACAACACCCTGAACAACGCTATTAACGCAAACGGCGGCGCCAACACCGGTCTTGCCAACGCCTATGATGCCGTGGTGGTCCAGGCAAGCGGGCCCAACTCGCTGGGCGGCGGCAATGCCACCCTGGCGTCGCAGGTCCGGAGCATCCTGAGCGCTGCCGGCGTTCCTATCCCGCAGGTGGGCAGCATTGCGTGCCGTTCCACTCTGACCTCGACCGCCTTTGGCACCACCACCAATGCGGCCGGCTTCCAGGTGGTGGCGTCCGGCGGCCTGAACCCAGGCTGCGTGCCGCTCAATCTGTTTGGCGATGGCACCGTCAGCCAGGCGGCGCTCAACTATATCGCGCCCGGCCGCCAGGCCGGTACGGGGACCTTGAGCGGCGACGCGATCGCGGACCAAGCCCTCTACCGCATGAACCAGCAGGTGTTCTCGGCTTCGGCTTCGGGCACCTTGCCCTGGGGCCTGCCGGCCGGCAAGATCGCGGTGGCGTTTGGTGTTGAAGACCGGTTGGAGCAGCAGCGCAACCAGCGCGACCCGCTGCAACTGGGCGAATCCGGTGTGTTCGAGTCGGGCAACTTCTCCGAGTTTCCTGTTCTCAGCCGCATCACTGGCCAGTATGGCAAAGGCGCCTACAACGTTCAGGAGGGCTTCATGGAAATCGACATTCCGGTCCTCAAGAACCAGATTGTCGACGACCTGAACTTCCAGGCCGCCGGCCGCATGACCTCCTATTCCACCAGCGGACTGGTGGAGACCTGGAAATTGGGCGCCACCAGCCAGGTCAACGAAGACATCAAGCTGCGCACCGTCTACTCGTCGGACATCCGCGCCCCGGGCATCGGCGAACTGTTCTCGCCCATCCTGGTCAGCACCCAGTCCCAGTCCTATCCGCCGGGCGGTCCCAGCTTCCAGGTCCGCCAGCTCCAGGCGGGTAACCCGACCCTGGTTCCGGAACAAGCCTTCACGGTTTCCGGCGGTGTCGTGTTGACGCCGCACTGGATCGAAAACCTGTCCATGTCCTTGGACTGGTATTCGCTTACCCTGCATGGCGGCATTTTCTCACCAACATCGGGTCTGATCTTCAATCAGTGTGCCGTCCTGAAGAATCCGGCCTATTGCAAGTTCGTGTTTTTCGGCCAGGGTCCTGTTGTTAGCGGACTTGCGTCATCGGAACTGGACGGCAACGGTCAATCGCCCTCGGCCCTGATCGGGAACTTGACCTTCGCCGTTGCCAATTCCGGTGACTTTAACGGCTACTATCAGGGGCCAGTGAATGCCAACCGGGAAACCGTCTCCGGCCTGGACTTTGCGCTCGACTATACCCACGACCTGTTCACCGGCACTTTGGGCTGGCATGTGGTGGGCAACTATACCGACGAAAAGACCCGGACCACGCCGGATGGCATAACGGTGGACGGCGCCGGCGCGGTCAGCGGCGATGGCGCGCTCAATCCGTTGACCGGCTTCACCTCGCCAAAGTTCCACGCCACGATTGCGTCGACCTATGACGAGGGGAATTGGTCGCTCACCGCCCAGGCCCGCATCACCGGTTCGGCGCGGCTCACCAACAACCTGACCCAGAACCAGTCGATCTATAGCAGCATCGACAACAACGCCGTGCCGGCGGTGATCTATGGCGACTTCCGCGGCTCTTACCGCTGGAACGACCATATCCAGATCTATGGCGCGGTGGACAATACGTTCAACGCGCCGCCGCCGAACATTCCCACCATCGGCGGTGGCGGCACGCAGTGCAACATCTATGACTGCATCGGCCGGTCGTACCGTATCGGCGTGAGATTCGACGACTGAGACAAATTCGCAGTTAAGAAGAGCACGGCGCGGAGGCATCCCGCGCCGTGTTCTTTTGAGGCGTGGCAAGACCGGCGGACAGCGGTGCTTCTGGCGCTACCTGCCGCTCGCCTAAACTCGCGGCGTTCGACGCTCAAATCGATCCACCGGATCGATTTGCCCGGCTATGCCGGTCGCGTCTCACTCTTTTCGTTTTCTGCAGACCCCATTACCCGCGGCTGCCATTGCACGCCATGCGCCGTTGCCACCCGCTCCATTGCGATCCTGGCGTCGGGGTCGATCACGCCCAGATCCACTTCCCGGTCGGGCAGGATCACGATGGTGTGGCGGCGCTCGATCACCATCACCAGGTTGCCCTTTGCCAGCCCCTGGGCGGAAAGCCGCTTGAGCACCGAGAAATAGGGCTCGGCGCGCCAGGGCCGGCTGACGGCAGGATCGACATGGACGACAAACAGGCTGGGCTTGGAGTCGACCACCATCTTGCAGGTGCTGGGCTTCCATTCCGGGCCCATGCTGGGATCGGACAGCCATTGGCAGACAAAGTTGTGGCAGGAAGGCGGTCGGTCGGGATAGATGCGGCAGCCGACCCCCGCCGCGAAGTTGGGGCACCATTCGTCCTTGGGCTTCTTCAACTCCGGGATGCCCATGACTTTGCAACAGAGCGAGCAGTCGCCGCACTCTCTGGGCATGGTAGCCGGTCCGACCATTTCTAACGCGGCGTCAGCTTGAGCAGTTTCGAGGCTGCGGTCGTATTGTCGGTGATGGAGCTTAAGCCGCTGTCGGTCAGGACATAAACGGCGCCATCGGGACCCACCCGCACGTCGCGGATGCGCATCTTCACTTCGGTCAGCAGCGGCTCCTCATTGACCACCTTGCCGCCTGCCATGGTCAGCCGCTCCAGCGAATTGCCGCGCAAGGTGGCGACGAAGACGCTGTTCTTCCACTCCGGAAACAGGTTGCCCTTGTAGAAGGCGACCTGCGAGGGGCCCATGGAAGGCGCCCAGTAATAGACCGGCTGTTCCATGCCGGGCTTTGCCACCTCCCCATTGCCGATGGGCGGCCCGGGATAGTCGATGCCGTGGCTGATGATGGGCCAGCCGTAATTGGCGCCCTTCTTGATCAGGTTCAGTTCGTCGCCGCCGCGCGGACCGTGTTCGGTCTCCCAGAGATTGCCGTCATTGTCGAAGGCAAGGCCTTCCTGGCTGCGCTGGCCGATGGCCCAGATTTCCGGAAGCGCGCCGTCCTGGCCGGTGAAGGGATTGCCGGGTGCAGGCTTGCCGTCTTTGGTGATGCGGATGATCTTGCCCAAGTCGGTGTCCAAGGTCTGTGCCACCCGCCAGGCAAAGGAGCTGCCGGTGTCGCGGTCGCCGATGGTGATGTAGAGGAAGCCGTCCTTGCCGATGGCGAGACGCCCGCCGCTGCGGGTGCCGATGCCGGAGCGCGCATCGTTGGGCGTTGAGGGGCGGGCGCGGAAGATCACCTTCACATCGCTCAGCGCATTGGCAGCCTGGTTGAAGGTGGCGCGCGCCACCTGGATGCCGCTGATCATGCCGTGATCCCAGCCGAAGAAGGTGAAGAAGATGGTGTGGTTGCTGGCGAAGTTGGGATCCAGCGCCAGGTCGAACAACCCGGTCGCCGGCCAGCCGTCCGCCAGATGCTCCACGCCCGCGACGGGGGCAGCGATGGTCCCGTCCGGCGATACTACCCTGAGCGCGCCGGGAAGCCGCTCGGTGACCAGGAATTTGCCGTCAGGCAGGAATGCCAGCGCCCAGGGGGCGTACAGGCCGCCGGTGATCTCGGTGGTCTGATAGGGCGCGGTCTTGTGATAGGGCGCGCGGGTCTGTTCGGGATAAAGCGGGCGATCATTCTTGTTCTCGTTGAGACGGGTGTCGACCGGCTTTCCTTCTTGCAATGCGGCATAATCGGGATTGTTAGGGACCACCGGGGCGTCACCCACCGGTGCCGGGGTCTGGGCGATGGCAACAGAGGTCAAAGCGATCAACGCAACCGCAATATAAGTCTTCATGGCGATCTTCCCCGTTTCCGGCGCCTGTTATGGCACCTCGGCGTATCCGGCAAAAGGCCAGGGTTTTTTCAGGCCTTTTGCAACACAGACAGAAGACCGGGAACGGGGTTGCCGTCCTGGTCATGTTCGTGAACGACCTGGTTCAGCAGGCGCACCGAAAATCCGCTTTCGCCGGCCAGACGTTCGACATAGCCGGGGCTGTGGGCGAAACAGCCGCTCTGCGCCAGCCTGTCGCTCGAAGCCACCGCGAAATCCGCCTCGGTCTGGTTGAGGAAGAGGGTGAAGAAAAATAGTCCTTCATCCCGCAGGCATCCAGCAACGGCCTGGAACAGCACGCGAAGATCGCCGAAATGAATCAGGGTGGCCGCCGCTGTAATCGCGTCATACGTATCGCCGTGCTTGGACAGGAAGGCGAGGATGTCGGCCTGCTCCAGCCGGTCATACAAGATTTTGGCACGCGCCTTTTCCAGCATGGCGGGCGAGATATCGATGCCATCGAGCCGCCGCGCCATCGCTCGCATCTGTGCGCCAACCAGGCCGGTGCCGCAGCCCAGGTCCAGGATATCCAGATCGCCGCGTCCGGCGTGGCGCTTGACTGCCTCGGCGACCAGCATAGGCGCGAAATAAGCGCTTTCGCGGTCCCAGAAGCGCGAGCGCACCGCATAGATTTTCTCCAACTGCGCTTGCGACGTGCGTCCCGGCGTAGCGCCCAGGCCCAGATGCGCCAGCAGAACCCCCACGCCGCGGGAATCCCCGGGATCGCATTGCAGGCAGCGGTGATAATGGCGTGCGGCTTCCTCGCGCGCGCCGCTCTCGCTGCAAAGAATGCCGAGATTGTAATGCGTGTCGGCATTGTCCGGCCTGTATCGCAGCGCCTGCTCGAAGCTGGCTCGAGCCTTGTCCGTTTCGCCTAGGCTTTTCCAGATATTGCCCAGATTGTTGTGCGCGTCGGCATAGTCCGGCTTGAGCGCGATGGCGCGTTGATAGCTGGCCGCCGCTTCTGTCAATTTGCCGCCTGCTTTCAGCACAATCGCCAGGTTGTAGTGAAAATCCGGCATCCGCCCATCGGCGGCAATCGCCTCGGCGATCAGATTGGCCGCCGTCTCAAGATCACCGGCGCGAAAGGCCTGCACGCCGGCGGCATGCAAGGTGATGGGATCGCGCGCGCCGCCGGTCATCTGTTATTTCGGGGTGAGCTTCACCAGCTTGGAGGTCGCCGGGGTTTTGTCAAAGCCGGCGCCGCCATTGCCGCTGTCGGTCAGCGCATAGACCGCGCCGTCCGGCCCAACCTTGACGGTGCGGATGCGCAAATGCAGTTCGGTTAAAAGCGGTTCCTCATTGATCACCTTGCCGTCCCGCATGGTCAGCCGTTCGATGGAATTGCCCCGAAGCATGCCGGCAAGCAGGCTGCCTTTCCATTCCGGAAACAGATCGGCGTCATAATAGGCGAGGCCCGAGGGCCCTGTGGAAGGCGACCAGTAATAGGCCGGCTGCTCCATCCCCGGCCGCGCCACTTCGGCGTCGCCCATGCGGGGACCGGGATAGTCGGTGCCATGGCTGATGATGGGCCAGCCGTAATTGCCGCCCTTCTTGATCAGGTTAAGCTCGTCGCCGCCGCGCGGGCCATGCTCGGTCTCCCACAGATTGCCTTGGGCATCGAACGCCAGTCCTTCCTGGCTGCGCTGGCCGATGGCCCATATTTCCGGCAGCGCATCTTTCCGGCCGATGAAGGGATTGCCCGGCGCGGGCTTTCCATCCTTGGTGATGCGGATGATCTTGCCCAGGTCGGTATCCAGGGTCTGCGCCACCCGCCAGGGGAAGGGCCGGCCTGCATCGCGGTCACCGATGGTGACATAGAGAAAACCATCCGGCCCCAAAGCGATGCTGCCGCCGCTGCGGGCGCCAAAGCCCGGATTGTCGTCGCTGGGGGTGGAGGGGTGGGTGCTGAAGATCACCTTCACGTCGCGCAGTGCGTTGGCCGCTTCATCGAAAGTTGCGCGCGCCACCTGGATGCCGCCGATCATGCCGCGGTCGAAGGCGAAGAAGGTGAAGTAAAGGCGGTGATTGGTGGCAAAGCCGGTGTCCGGCACAAAATCGAACAACCCAACCGCAGGCCAGGTGACACCCAGGGCTTCGAAACCGGTGACCGGCGGCGCGATGCTGCCGTCCGGCGATACCACCCGGAAAGCGCCCGGGGCTCTCTCGGCGACCAGGAATTTTCCGTCCGGCAGGAAGGCAAGGCCCCACGGCGCGTGCAAGCCGCCAGTGATCTCGGTGAGCTTGTAAGGCACGGTCTTGTGATAGGAGGCGCGTGTCTGTTCCGGAAACACCGGTTGTCCGCCCGCTATTTCCGGCGGGCGGGTGTCGATGGGCTTTCCTTCCTGTACTGCCGCATAATCAGGAAGGTATGGCACCGCTGGCGCGGGGGGAGGAGGGGGTGTCGCCTGCGCGAAAGCCTGCGTCGACAACAGACCGGCAAGACAAACAAGGCCAGCCGCCATGCTGCGGTTCATGATGCAATCCCCTCCGAAATCGCGCTGTTATGGCATATTCCGGCGCGGGGTGCATCGACCGCCTGCTGCTGACAGTTGATTGCTAGAAACAGGCCACGGTCCAGGTCGTGAGTGCGGAGCTTGCATCCCGCGCCGCGGGCAGACAGGTATGGGCGGTCAGACTGTGTGCTTTTTCATATGCGGCGGCCAAGGTCCGGCCGTCCGGCATCAATTGCAGGCCTTGCGCCGCTATCTGATCCCATTCGCGCTGGGACATGCAGACCTTGGGTCCCATCATGCGGGATTGCGGAAGTTGTTGCGGCAGACGGCACACTGGCACCTCGGCGGTGGATGTTTCGCCGGTTGGTGTTGCCGCCACCTCTGAGTCCAACTGCGGTGTTGGGACGATGATGATGGGCTGGCCGGCGTCTATTTCCGGCGCGGTCAGAAGCCGTTGCTGCGGCCGGGGCGCCGACGTGGGAGCCGGCACGGTCTTGTGCATCGCTTTCGGGGTTTCGCGAACCGGTTGAAGGACCGGCCCGGCCGGCGCAAGCATTTGCGTCAGATCCTGCATCAGGTGCATGGCAGGCGCGGGCTTCAATCCGCCAAGCACCAGCGGCGTCATCACCGCGAACACGCCCAGTCCCGCCAGCAGCAGGATCTTGCGGGGATCGACCTCATCGATGGTGCGGGTCATCATGATGGCGGTGATGCGCCGGTCGAGATCGGCGCCGGAAACGCCGGAGGCGCAGGGAAGCGGCGAGCGGAAGTAAAGCCGGCAGACCTTGAGGATGGCCTGGGCGTAGTCCATGGGCTTCTTGCCGGTGTCCAGCACACCCTCATCGCAAGCCCGTTCGCGTTCCTCGACCAACCGGGCGCCGATAAACCAGACCAGCGGGTGAAACCAGAAGATCGCTTCCACCAGCATGTGGACCGCCGCCTGCAGATTGTCGCGGCGGCGCAGATGGCAGAGTTCATGGGCCAGGATGGCATCGATCTCGGTTTGCGAAAGCCTCTGCACCAGGCTTTCGGGCACAAGAATGACGGGGCGGACGATCCCGACAAGGCCCGGCTCCAGCAGCGCCGTCGTCGCCTTGACGCCAACCGCCGCATCAAGCGCAAGCGGTACCGCGCGTCGCACGATTCCGCCCAGCCGGACCGCGCGCACCAGCCAGAAAAGCAGGACGGCAACAGAGCCGAGCCCCCAGATCGCGGCGGCGGCGAGCGTCCATGGCACGGGGCCGGATGTGACGAGAATTGATCCTGCCGTCGCGGCGGCAAAGGGCGTGGCGGCAGGCTCGATCCTGGCCAGGGTCTGCATCGCACCGGGCGTGACGGTGTGGCTGAAGGCCAGATGCCCGATGGCGGCGAGCAGGGAGAAAGGCAGAAGAAATTTCATCGACGCCACAAACCACAGCCCGTGACGGACGCCGGCCCTGTTGTTGCGGAAGAGCAGGGTGAGGGCGCCGATCAGAAGTCCCGCCAGCGAGGACTGCCAGAGATGATCGAACACCGCCGCCGTCATGGTTTCCCATCTTTCGCGGCGAGTTCTTTCAGATGCTGTTCGACCCGCTTCACGTCTTCCAATGTGAGTTTTCCGGCCTGGACGAAGTGGGCCATGATCGGCTGGGCCCGGCCGCCGAACAGGGCAAGAAAGTCATCGACCAACCGGCGCTGGGCGATGTCGCGTGAGACCAGCGTGTCATAGATATGAGCGCCGCCGATCTTCTTGACGCGGGCAATCGCCTTCTTGGCTTCCAGCCGGCCGACCGTGGTCTGCACCGTGGTATAGGCGGGGCGCGTGCGCTGTGCAAAGCGTTCCTGGATCTCGCGGATCGAGGAGGGCCCGTGATCCCACAGCGCTTCCATGATCTTGAGTTCCAGTTTGCTGAGCTTCGGCGGCGGCATGTCCGCGTCCCCCAAAGTGAACCGGGCGTGAAGGTTAGGGCCGGTCCTTGTTTCCGTCAAGCGTAGGTGGTATCTGTTACTACATACGTGGTAATCATAACCTCAGATGTTGAAGAGGGGCGTGATGGGACGGATGGCAGTGATTTTTGCGGCTCTTGTGGGGTTGGCGGTTCTCCCCGCCCTGGCGCAGCAACCGGCGAGTTCGAGCCATCCCGACGGCACGGGCGATCCCGACGCCACCACCTGCCGCCCGCCGCAGGCCATTCCAAATTCGCGCCTGCACGGTCCGCCGGTCTGCAAGCTCAACAGCCAATGGGCGCTGCTGCGCAAGAACGGAGAGGACATCAGCGCGGACGGCAGGGATGTCATTCCCGAGGCCAAGACCGGCGCGATGACGCCAATGAACTGCAGCATGACGGGCGGCGGGGCGACAGGCGGCGGTCAGATGAACTGCCGGCCCCAGTGAGACATCATGGCTGGTTGGTTGTTGCGGGGATGGCCCTGAACGGTCCGGTCGCCGCGCAAGAAACCCAGCCCGCCGCGCCGCAGGAAAATATCACCGTCACCGGGATCAAGGATGTCGAGAAAGCCGTCGCCGATTTCGTCGGGGCCATGGCCGTGCCCACGCGGGTGGCGGACAAGCTGGCGCGCTGGCAGGACGGCGTGTGTCCCATCACCGCGGGCTTGCGGCCGGAAGCGGTGAAGCTGGTGACCAGGCATGTGAAGGACGTCGCCGCCCAGGTGGGCGCGCCGGTGAATGACCGGGAGGACTGCAAACCCAATATCGAGATCGTGTTCACGGCCACGCCTCAGGCGCTGCTGGATACGATCTTCATAAAATATCCCTATCTGCTGGGCTATCACGACAACAGCGCCGAGGCCACGCAACTGGCGGCGGTCACCCATCCGATCCAGTCCTGGTATGCCACGGCGACCAAGGACGTGCGCGGCCAGTCGCAGCTTGACGGTACAAAGACAAGCGGCGTTCGCATGGTTCTGGAATTGCCGCAGGGCGGAGTTGGCGGCCCTGCCGGAGGCGCGACGCCGATGTTTGAGATGAACATGCCCGGCGCGAGGGTGACAAATGTCACCGGCGGACGGCTGGGCGATGGCACGAGCAGCGAATTCAACCATGTGGTGGTCGTGGCCGAGCCCGCCAAGCTGCTGGACTATGAACTCGGCACCTTGGCTGACTATATCGCCATGCTGGCGCTGTCCCAGACGCCGGCGCCGGACCATTGCCAGGAGCTACCCACCATCCTGAACCTGCTGGTACCCGGCTGTGCATCGCCACCCAAGTCCCTTACCGGCGTCGACCTGGCCTATCTGCAAGCGCTCTACAAGATGACTCCCACCGCGAATTTCCGCGGCCAACGCAATGAGATCATCTACCAGATGGATAAGAGCCTGGGGGCAGGGCAGTAGCGCGGCACCAAGCCATCTGAGCTGATGCTAACTACTTCTGCCTGTTCAAGGTCGACAGCAGCGGTTCCGGATTTTCGTTGGCGGGATTGGCGGCAAAGGCGTTCTTGGTCGCCATGTCCTTGGCCACGCCGATGATCATCAGTTCCAGCGGCTGGCCGCCTGCCTTGAAGCTCTTGCTCTGGCCCACATCCACCGGGATGGCGTCGCCCTTTTTGATGGCGACGGTTTCGCCATTCACCGTGACGCTGCCATTGCCCGACATCACATAATAGGCTTCGCTGAGATTGGGCAGAGCGGATGCGCCGGTGTCGCCGCCGGCTTGGATCAGCTCATGATCGACATAGGCCCAGGGCGTGTAGAACACGCTGGGGCCCAGCGCGCGGCGGCGCTGCACCTTCCCGCCGTCAGGGGCGGGCTTCATCAGCGTCTTGTCCAAATGCATGGTGACGAATTGCGGGATCTTGTCCTTGGGCGCGCCCACCCGGTCGTCGCCCAGGTTGAAGGCGTCATAGACCTTGGAGGTGCCGACATTGATGTTCATCCACTCCACGTCATGGTCGGACGCGTTGTAGATGGCGTGGGAGGAGCCCATGCGGTCGGGCGCGCCCACCGTGCCTTTCAACAGCGAGGTGCGGCCGTTGATGGTGAATTCGGCCTCGCCGTCGAAGATCACGAACATCTCTTCGCAGTGATTGTGGAAATGCTGGCCAATGCCGCCATGGGCATGCAGCACGCCGCGATGCAGGAAGATGAAGTTGGTGGACAGGGTCTTGTCGTTCATCAGCGGCCCGAAATTCATCGTCCCCGCACCGTCATGCACCGCCTTGAGATTCTGCGTCTTGCTGAGGTCGTAATGTGTGATCTTGGACGCGAGCTGGGCGTATGCGGCTGTGCCGGACAGAAGCAGCACCGCGGACAGCAGGGGCATGATCTTCATAGGTGTCCTCTCTTTATTATGCCGCCATGCGGCTTTTTCCGATCCTTAGCATGGCGTTGTCCTTGAGTTGATGGCCTGGGCGCGGCCGCCAGCACACCGTTTGAGGCGGGTGTTCACGCGTGTCATAAATAACTCATATATTCCAATATCTTACAGAGCCATTGGAACTTACTGACTAATGAGTTAGTTATTTATCCATGGCCAAACGCTGGCAACGCCGCAAGGACGCCCGGCCTCCGGAAATTCTGGACGCCGCTCTGGCCGTGTTCGCGCAGAAAGGCTTCGCCGCCACCCGGCTGGACGACATCGCCGCCAAGGCCGGCATCACCAAGGGCACCATCTATCTCTACTTCGACAGCAAGCAGGCGCTGTTCGAGGCGCTGGCGCGCCAGTCCATCGGCGCCCAGCTCGAACAGATCGCAGCCCATCTCGCCGCCTTTCCGGGCACCAGCGCCGAACTGCTGCGCTTTGTCCTGACCACCATGGGCCGCTTTGCCATGACCAGCGACCGGGTGGTGCTGCCGCGGCTGGTGCTGGCGGAGGCCGCCAATTTCCCCGAACTGGCGCAATTCTGGCGCAATGAGATCATCGATCGCGGCATGGCACTGTTGGGCGGCATCATCGAACGCGGCATCGCGCGCGGCGAATTCCGCAAGGTTGAGCCGCAGCATGCCGTGCGCCTCTGCGTGGCGCCCATCCTGATGATCCTGCTGTGGCGCACCACCTTCGCCCAGTTCGATGCAGCGCCTTACGACTATCAGGGCCTGATCGATACCCATCTCCAAACCTTGCTGAAAGGGCTGGAACCGTGATGAGGAAATTTGTCCTTCCTCTGCTGCTGTTGCTGATCGCCTGCGGGCGCGAACAGAAGGACCAACCCTGGCTGGGTTATGGCGAAGGCGATGTCGCCTTCATCAGCGCGCCGCAGGCCGGTTGGGTAATCCAGATGAAGGTGGAACGCGGCACGGTGGTGCATCACGGCGACCTGTTGTTCACCCTGGACTCCAACCGCGAACAATCCACACAGGACCAGGCACAGGCGCAATTGGCCGAAGCGCGCGCCAGCCTGAAACAGGAGATTGCCAACCTGGCCTATGCCGGCGTCACCCTGGAGCGACAGAACCGGCTGGCGCGCGACAATGCCGGCACGCCCACCCAACGCGACCTGGCGCTGTCGAACTATCGTCAGTCCGAGCAGCGCATCGGCCAGTTGAAGGCGCAGATCGCCCAGATGGAGGCTTCGCTGTCGGGGGCGGCCTACAGCCTGACCCAGCGCCAGGTGATCGCGCAGACGGAAGGGCGGGTGCAGGACGTCTATTTCCGCGAAGGCGAATATGCGCCCGCCTCCACGCCCGTGGTCTCGGTGCTCCCGCCCAAAAATGTCTTTGCCCGCTTTTTCGTGCCGGAAACGGAACTTCCGCGCATCCATCTGGGCGGCAAGGTGAGGATCACCTGCGATGGCTGCAAGCCGGTGGACGCCACCGTGACCTTCATCGCGGCGCGCGAGGAATATACCCAGCCGGTGATCTTCAGCGTGGGCAATCGCGAAAAGCTGGTGTTCAAGGCCGAAGCGCGCCTGCCGGGCGGGCTGCCGCTGCATCCCGGCCAGCCGGTGGAAGTGCGCCCGCTATGAGCGAAGCCTCCGCCAACGGGTTTGCCATTGATGTGAAAGGCCTGACCAAGAAGTTCGGCAGCAAGATCGCGGTCGATCACATCGATATCGCCGTGCCCAAAGGGCAGGTGTGGGGTTTCCTGGGTCCCAACGGCAGCGGCAAGACCACCACCATCCGCATGCTGTGCGGGCTTCTCACCGCCGATGACGGCAGCGGCACTTGTCTGGGTCTGGATATCCGCACCCAATCGGAAGCGATCAAGCGGCAAGTGGGCTACATGACCCAGCGCTTCAGCTTCTGGGAAGACCTTTCCATCCGCGAGAATCTGGAATTTGTGGCGCGGCTCTACGAACTGCCCGGCAAAAAGCAGCGGGTGGACCAGTCCCTGGAAAAGCTGGGCCTGGTGGAGCGTCAGCATCAACTGGCGGCGCATCTGTCCGGCGGCTGGAAGCAGCGCATGGCGCTGGCCGCCTGCCTGCTGCATGACCCGCAACTGCTGCTGCTGGACGAACCCACCGCCGGCGTCGATCCCAAGGCTCGGCGCGATTTCTGGGAACAGATTCATGCCCTGAGCGACGCCGGGCTCACCGTGCTGGTCTCCACCCACTATATGGACGAGGCCGAACGCTGCGACCGCATCGTCTATATCCTCAACGGCAAGCTGGTGGCGACCGGCACGGTCCAAGACGTGATTGCGGGATCGCATCTCACCACCTTTGTCTTGGAAGGCAGTGGTGTGCGTCAGCTTCAGGGCGAACTGGCGGACAAGCCGGGCGTGGACTATGCCGGCTTTTTCGGCGCGGCGCTGCATGTCAGCGGCCGCGACCGGGGGGCGCTGACGCGTGCCATCGAACCCTATCGCGGCAAGGACGGGATTTCCTTGCGTGAGGAAGCCCCCAGCCTGGAAGACGTCTTCATCCAGCTTCAGGAAAAGGCGAGCTGATGCGCGGCTTTTCTCTGAAATTTTCTTTGGCCCGAGTCTGGGCGATCCTGGTCAAGGAAGTGCTGCAGATCGGGCGCGACCGGCTGACCTTGGCCATGATCATCGGCGTGCCGCTGTTGCAACTGACCCTGTTCGGCTTTGCCATCAACTTCAATCCCAAGTCTCTGCCCACCGCCGCATCCGTTTCCGATCCCGGAATCTTCTCCCGCTCCATCATCGCGGCGATGCGCAATTCCAGCTATTTCGACCTGGTGGCGGAAACGCGCTCCCCCGCCGAAGCGCGCAAGCTGCTGCAGGATGGCAAGGTGTTGTTCGTGGTGGAGATCCCCACCAACTTCACCCGTGATATCGTGCGCGGGGCCCAGCCCGATTTGCTGATGGAAGTGGATGCCACCGATCCCGCCTCCAGCGGCTATGCCATTCAGGCTTTCAATGCACTGGCGATGACGGCCTTGCGCGACGATCTGGTGGGGCCGCTGGCGGCACGCGCGCAGGGGCCGCCGCCGTTCAATCCGGTGCTTCATCTGCTCTACAATCCGGAATCCAACACCCAATATTCCATCGTGCCGGGGCTGCTGGCGATCATCCTCACCATGACATTGGTGCTGATGACCTGCATGGCGCTGACGCGGGAGCGCGAGCGGGGGACCTACGAGAACCTGCTGGCCATGCCGGCTACGCCGCTGGAGATCATGGTGGGCAAGATCGCGCCTTATGTGGTCGTAGGGCTGGTGCAGAGCACCATCGTCCTGGTGCTGGCGAAATATGTCTTCGGTGTGCCGGTGATCGGCTCGCTGACGTTACTGTGCATCGCGCTCACCTTGTTCATCGTCGCCAATCTGGCGGTGGGCTATACCTTTTCCACCATCGCCCAGAGCCAGTTGCAGGCCATGCAGATGACGGTGTTCTTTCTGTTGCCGGCGATCCTGCTGTCGGGGTTTGCCTTTCCCTTTGCCGGCATGCCGGGATGGGCGCAGACCATCGGCGAGATATTGCCGGCTACCCATTTCCTGCGCATCGCGCGCGGCATCCTGCTCAAGGGCAACGACTTCGCCAATATCCTGGGCGAGCTATGGCCGCTGGCGCTGTTCACCGGCGTGGCAGGCACCATCGCGCTGCTGCGGTTCAGAAGGACGCTGGACTAAAGGCGCGGGTCTTTTGCCCCCTGAGTTCGTCGCGCCTTCGCTCGTGTACGTCTTGTACACGTCGCTCGGCGCTCCTGCTCAGGATGCCAAAATACCTCGCGCCTCGCTTTCATTCACTCTGTTCTGCAAGCGCGACCGGCTACGCGTCGGCGGTTTCCAGCACGATCGTGCGGAAATGTTCGGCCTGGTAGCGATCATTGGGATCGCGGGGGCACTCCACCAGTTCCTGGATGGGAAAAATGCCCAGCTCGGAAAGCGCGCCCGGATGGGCGCTGTTGTAATAGATGCAGATGATCTTGCGAGGGACGCGCTGATAGGAATCCTTCAGCGCCAGGCCGAATTGCCGGATGGCTTCGGGGGTGAGGGGATTGAACAGGAAAAGCACCAGCGGCTCATCCGGCAAAGCAAATTTGGTGGCATCGGCGGTCACCACCTCCACCGGCGCCATCTTTGGATGGCGCTTGGCGAACTGACGGACATTGTTTTCCGCGGTTTCATTCAGCGGTGCGGAATGCTCCACGCCGATGACGCGGCGGAAAGGAAACAGTGCCGCGATCAGCAGGACGCGCCCCTTTCCCGATCCGATGTCCAGAAAGGTGAAACCCTTGGCACGGGGCGCGATCTTTCCGATCAGGAACTCGGCGATGGCCGGCGGCGTGGCGCCATAGGGCTGGCTGTTCCCGGCCTCCTGCTCGCCAAGGCCAAGCTGCTGCGACGTAAGATAGCCCGCCGTGTCTATGCCCAGCCGCCGGTCATAGCGCCGCTCCGCCGCCTGGGGCGAAAAAGGATAGGTGATGTTCTTCCAGATCAGCGCGGGCAGCTTCGCCGGATTGGCGGCATGGCGCAGCAGGCGTTGAAGCGTCATGATGGGTGCTTGCTGTTCAGGATATGGAAGCAGGAGGGATAATATTTGGCCATCAGGGACCAGAAAGTGTCGCGCGTGCATTCCAGGCGCCATGTGCGCCGCAGGATTCCCGGACCGAAGGTGTCGTATAATTTCGCCAGGCCCGGTGTTGAGCCATCCGTCTCCAACAGCAGCTTGCGCTTGGCGGCCTCTTCCATGGCGGTGAGGACCAGCAGCTTGGTGGCGTCGGGATGCAGGGCCCCGGGGGCGTCGGTATTTTCGCGCCGTCTGTGGGTCAGCCGCCACAGCTTGTAATAACCGTCCGCATTGTCCCACAGGCATGCCATGGCCGCAGCGGGCGGAAGGGGCACGCGATTTTCGGGGCTGGTTTTGCGGCGGACGGCTATGATCTGGGCCTTGTTGCGTAACAGCCCTTCCTCAAGCATCGCCCGGTCGGCGTTGGTGTTGCGGTAGCTTTCCTTGCCCGCCAGGTTTTCTTCCTGAAACCGGAAGAACTCGCTTGAGGACATCTCGATGGTCTCGAGGTCGCGCCGGGCGCGGCGCAAGGTGCCTTTGATGCTCTTGCCGGTGAGCGTACCGATCAGGTCGCTGCATTGCGGCGGCGGCGTATAGACGAAGGTTTCCACATCCCAAAGGGTGAAGCCCACGCTTTGGAAGGCATTGCGTACCAGAGCCTCGTCCTGCACGTACGGGCCGAACACAAAATGAAAGGATACATCCGAGGGAAGCTGCGCCAGCAATTGGCGGAAAATGGCCGCCTTCATTTTGTCGTCGGCGCAGGCCGCGATATTCTGCAGATAGATCCAGGAAGGCTGGCTGCCGCGGCGAATGCCGTTCTCGTCGCGGATCACAAAATAGGGCAACAGGCCCGTGCAACCCTGGGCGGCAACCCGTGCTTCGCAGAAGAAACCGGAAGCCGGTGTGCCCGCCCAGCCGGACGGTCGGAAATGCACCGCCTTGTTCAGGTAGAAGCGCGCGTTTTCCTTTGCCGCCGCCAGCCAATAGGGGCCGCCCCAGTTTCTTTTGCGAACAGGCTTGGAAGCAGGGACGGCGTCGAAAAGGCTCTGTTGAAAGGGAAGGGCACCCGCATCGTCACGGGCACGCGATGGCACGCGCGCTTGATATTTGACGCTCGGCATTTTTGCCCGACCCAAAACCCATATCCGCGATCTTGCCGCCGCGGATTTCCCCAATTTGATACAGGTTTAAGGGATTACACAACGTTAACTCGGACGGTTTGCTTAACGGGGATTGTACCGGGTCATCGGGTTCCCGGCAGGGGCGTGACCGGAAATCATAATCTTGTCAGTGCTTTATCCAAGATTTGGGCTGCAACCGTGGCTTGTGAAAGTTCGGCGAAATCGTCCGTGCGATAGCGCACCGGCACCGGCATGGCCGCTGCAGGGGACGGTGCACAGCGTTCCTCCCGCTGTACCAACTTCACACGACTCCGCCGGCAAAAGCCGTGCGGAGTCTTTCTTTGTCCGCGGCATGGCCGATGCATGGGACCCCTGGGCAGACCCAATCTGTCCCGAGGTGACACATGCACCGCAGCGAGATTCCCGACGTCTTTGAAATTCCCGAACCGATCGACGCCAGGCCGCGTTCCTGGCTTACCGCCCTGGCGATGACGGCAATCATCATCGCGGCGACCCTGGCGTTGGTGGTGGCGAACGAAGTGCCCCACGAAACTCCGCAAGTGACCGTTACGCGTTGAGCTGAGGGGGACAACAGCGGGCTTCCCCACCGTCACAAAGATACTGCCATAAAACCCGCAGCAATACCAGTCTTGACGGGAACCGGCCCCAGGTAGCGTATGCGCGCCTTTCGGAGGGCTGGAACACATGCGGGATCTCACACAAGGCGCGATCTGGCGGCATCTGGTCAGCATGGCGGCATTCATTGCCGCCGGGCTGATCGTGAATACGCTCTATATGCTGATCGACCTGTATTTCGTATCGCGGCTGGGCAAGGAGGCGGTGGCGGGCGTAGCCTCCGCGGGCAGTGCCATGTACATCACCATGTCCATCGCCCAGCTGGTGGGCGTGGGCTCTCTGTCGCTGATCAGCCATGCGGTGGGCCGCAAGGACCAGGCCGACGCGCAACTGGTGTTCGAACAGGCGCTGTCGCTGGGAATGCTGATTGCGGTCCTGTTCCTGGTGGTCGGCTATAGCGTGGGCGGCTGGGCGGTCGGCCACATCACGTCCGATGAGCTGACGGCCACGCAGGCGCGCATCTACCTGTTCTGGTATTTGCCGGCGCTGGGCAGCATGTTCGTCAATGCCGCGCTGGGTTCGGCTCTGCGCGCCTCGGGCGTGGTGGGCATCCCCACCATGATTCAATCGGCGACGGTGGTGATCAACGCCGTTCTGGCGCCGATCCTGGTGATGGGCTTTCTCACCGGCCATCCCATGGGCGTGGCGGGAGCCGGGCTGGCCAGCTCCATCGCGGCGCTGTTCGGCACCTGCGCCTTCGCGGTGACGTTCAACCGGGCCCAGAAATACATGCATCTTCATTCCGCGCTCAATCCCAGATGGGAGGTGTGGAAGCGCATCATCGCCATCGGCCTGCCCGCGACGGGGGAGTTCGCGCTGATCTTCATCACCACGAGCGTGGCCTATTGGGCGATCCGCGGCTTCGGTCCCCAGGCCCAAGCCGGTTACGGCATAGGCGCGCGCACCATGCAGGCGGTGTTCCTGCCCGCCATGGCGGTGGCGTTCGCAACCGGGCCCATCGCGGGCCAGAACTTCGGCGCCCGCCGTGCCCAGCGGGTGCGCGACACCTTCCGCCATGCCGCGATCATGGGGGGCGGCATCATGTTGACCTTGACCCTGCTGTGCCAGATCAGCCCGCATCTGCTGGTGGCGCCGTTCAGCGACGATCCGGCGGTGGTGGCGATCGCCACCGAATTCCTGCGCATCGCGTCGTGGAATTTCGTGGCAGTGGGGCTGACCTTCTGCTGCTCTGGCATGTTCCAGGCCCTGGGCGACACCAAACCGGCGCTGATCTCCAGCGGCAGCCGGTTGATCACCTATGTGGTGCCGGCGGTGTGGCTGGCGGGCCAACCCTGGGCGGCGCTGCATGATTTCTGGTATCTGGCCGTCGCCTCGCTGACCGTGCAGGCGCTGTTCAGTTATCTCTTGCTGCGGCGCCAGTTGCATCACAAGCTGCGGCTGTTTGAACCGCATGAGGCTGTTTCATGAAAGCCGGTTTTCTGGCTGTTCTGTATTTGCTGGCGGCAACGGTCCCTGTCTGGGCCGCGCCGCCCTTGCCGGCCGATCCGCGCGCGGCGAAGGCGGTGCGGGACTATCTGCGCGCGTCACAGGCAGAAGAGAGCCGCGACCGTGACGAACGTGCGGCCGCGCACCTGGATGCGCTGGAGAACAATCCCGGCTCGCCGGTGCTGGCCAATCCGCAAGGCTTCATTACCATTGTGGAGTTCTTCGATTACACCTGCCCCTATTGCAAGGCCGCCGAGCCGCGCCTGATGCGGCTGGTGGACAAGGACAAGCGTATCAAGCTGGTGACCAAGGAATTTCCCATCCTGACGAGAGTTTCCATGATCGCCTCGCGCGTGGCGCTGGCGGCGGCCAAGCAGGGCAAGTACCGCGCCTTTCATCTGGCGATGATGCGCCGGGAAGGCATGTGGGGCGAGGCGGATGTCATGGAGACGGCAAAGGCGGCGGGCGTCGATGTGGCGCGTGCCCGCCGCGATATGTTTGCACCGGACGTCACCGACGAAATCATCGCCAATTTCAATCTGGCGCGCGCCATTCGCGCCTTTCAGACCCCGGCCTATATCGTAGGCGGCCATATCGTCACCGGCGACTCCGCCGATATCGATTTCGCCAAGGAAGTGGCGCGAGTGAGAAAATAGAAAAGCCGCGCATCCAGCGACGCGCGGCCTTTCCTTCTTACATATGACCCACTTACATATGACCCAGTTACATATGATAAGTCAGGCGGCCATAGAGATAGCGGCCGTTGAACCCGAACGGCGAATATTCGGGAAACTGTCCCACGCCGTTGGTGGAGATATTGCCGCCACCCAGCACATAGGGCGGGGTGGTGGGATAGGTGTCGAACAGATTCTGCCCGCCCACCGCCAGTTCGAAGCCGTGACCGACATCGGCGCGGGCTTCCAGGTCGAACAGGATCTTGTTCGCCAGGTGATAGTCGGCGGCGGGAATGTTGGCATTGAAGGGCTGCAGCAGCGAGCCGTAATAGTTCAGGGTCGCCGTCATCCCCAGCCACTCATAGCTCCAGTCGGTGATGAAGGCGCTTTTCCATTTCGGCTGGCCATTGGTCAGCGAGGCGATGCGGTAGTGGGTGAGGAACGCCGGGGCCGGGTTCAAGGCCGATAGCTGCGGGGTGGAGCGCAGCGCCCGGATGGTGGTGGAATTGTTGCTGGCGCTGAAGCTGAAGTTGAAATTGCCGATGTCCCATTCCGGCTGCCAGCGATAGGTGCTGACGAACTCCATGCCCTGGGTCAGCGTGTCCACGCCATTGGTGAAGAAGCGTACGCCGCCGATCTGGGAGGTGGCCGGAAACAGGGCGATGGCATTGGCCTGGGTGATGCTGTCGGACAAGGCGATGCGGTTGCCCACGCTGATGGAATAGAGGTCCAAGGTGGCCGAGAAATTCTCCCAGCGGAACACGCCGCCCACCGAATAGTTCACGGAGTTTTCCGGCTTGAGCGCCACCGCGCCGATCGTGCCTGCAATCGGATTGGAAGCGCGCAGGATGATGCTGTTGATCGGATTGCCGTTGATGAAGGTGGTCGAGGTGTAGCTGACATATTCCTGCTGCAGCGACGGCGCTCGGAAGCCCGACGATATCGCGCCGCGAATGGCGAACATGTCGCTGAAGTCGTAGCGCGCCGCGATCTTGCCGTTCACGGTCGTGCCGAAGTCGGAATAATTCTCGAACCGTCCGGCGATATCCACGTCCAGGCCTTCGATGGGCTTGGCTTCGATGTCGATATAGGCGCTCTGCGAATTGCGGTCGGCCTTCACGGCGTCGCTGGGCGCGAAGCCTGGGAAGCCTTGCGCGCCCGAACCGCCGGTGGTGCCCGAGGGCGTGACATAGCCGCCGAAATTGTAGGATTCCGGCTGACCGGCGGTGATGCTGTAGGTCTCGAACCGCACCTCGCCGCCGAAGGCGAAGTTGACGTCATGCATGCCCAGCACATCCAGCGGCCGGCTGATGTCGAGATTCCACACCCCTTGGCCGTAGCGCGGGCCGCCGTCGGTGAAGGTGGTGGGGGTGTTGGGCCCCAGCGAAGTATTCAGCGTGTCGAAGGTGTTGAAGTGATAGCCGTTATAGCCATAGGTGAAGCTGGAATCCCAGTTCCAGCCTTCGGCCAGGCCGCGGATACCCGCGGTCATGGTGGCATCTTCGATGCGGCTGTTGATCTTGGGCAGGAAGCCGTTGGGATAGACGGACAGCAGGTTGCTGGCGGGGCTTGAGGTCTGCTGCAGCGGCCGGCGCCAGTTGGCGGCCGAGGTGGCGTTGCGGAACTGATAACCGCCGAAGGCATAAAGGTGAATATCGTCCGACAGGTCGTAGCCGGCATTCAGGTAACCGGTGACCTGCTTGATCTTGGGATCGCCATACCAGTTGTCGAAGCGATTAAAGGTGAGTTCGCGGGGATCCGGCGCACCGTTGACCAGCGAGTATTGCGAGCGCGGGTCGGGGCCGGCGCGGGTGGTGTGCTGCTGGTCCTTGAATTCCGCGGTGATGGTGACGAAGCCGTGGCCGTCCAGGTCGAAGCCGTGCCAGGCAGAAACGGTGGTGATGGCGCCATCGTCCAGGTGGCGCGAGCTGGGCAGGCTGACGCCCGCCGGCGGGGTGGGCGCGCCGCCCAGATTGTAGCGGACATCGGTGTCGTAGAAGCCGCTGGTGACGGTGATGTCGCCGCCCTCGCTGGCTTCGCGCAGGCGCAGATTGACCACACCGGCGATGGCATCGGAGCCATATTGCGCCGCCGCCCCGTCGCGCAGCACTTCCACCGAGCCCAGCGCCGCGGCCGGCAAGGTGTTGAGATCGAAGAAGGCCGATCCATAGCCCAACGAGCCGTTGAGATTGACCAGAGAGGACGCATGGGCGCGCTTGGAATTGATCAGCACCAGGGTCTGGTCCGGTGACATGCCGCGCAAGGTGGCGGGGCGCGCGGAGTCGGTGCCGTCGGTGATGGCGGGATGGGTGAAGTTGAGGGAGGGAAGGGCCTGCGACAGCGACTGCGCCAGGTCGGTGGAACCGGTGTGCTGGATCTGGTTGGCCGAAATCACATCGACCGGCACCACCGTGTCGAGCTGCGCGCGCGGGGCGGCGCGGCTGCCGGTCACCACCACGGCTTCAACATTGTCATTGGCGGCAACGTCCTGTGCAAAGGCCGTGGAGGCAGAGACGATGGCCATGACACTCGCGCCCGCTGCGAGCATGGATAGACGATGAAACATGTGAGATTTCCCTCGATCACAAAACTGTCGCTAAGGGCTAATTAGCATTCGCAACATCGGGCGATGGTTGCAAAAAGGCAGCAATCTTGGGGATTTTAAGACATTTCAGGCGGGAACTTTTCCCTCTGCAAGGCTCCCTGAATGCTAAGCCTTTCTATTCGGGCGATAATCCGAAAGGGGCATGCCTTTCAATTCTGCGGCTTCAGCGCTTTCTCAATTTCCCAATTGTTGAGATTGCATTCCTTCAGCACCCTGAGATAGCGCGCAGTATTTTCGGCGCCGGTGAAGAAGGGATTGGGCCGGTCGGGCAGGATCTTGATCTTGTCCAGCTTGGTGGCGGCTTCATCATAGGACGAGTGATTGCCGATGACGCCATCGGCTGTCGCCGCCTCTTTCAACAACCGCTCGGTCCACTGGTCATAGGCCGCGTGCATGTCGGGCTTGAGACCTTTGTTGGTGATGCCGCCCAGATAGAGCAGGGTGCGGTTTTTCCCCTTGTCCTGGACCGGTATCAGCATCGAAAGCGAGGCCGGGGTGTGGCCCGCGGTGATGAACAGCTTGATGGCTTCATCGCCCAAGGTGATGGTCTCGCCGTCGGTCGCGATCCTGTCGCGGTGCGGCGGCGGGCCCCAGACGGGCTGGGCATTGGGCCGCGGCACGGTCTTCTCCGCCAGGTCATAGTCCAGCGCCGTCATGTAGAGCTTGGCGTGATACTTGTCCTGCAGATAGCGCGCCCCGCCATAATGATCGCCATGGCCGTGGGAGACGATGATGGTCTTGATGCGCGCGGGATCCTGGCCCAGTTGCTGCAGGCCGCCGATAATGAATTTGTCCACCTCTTCCCGATTGTCCAAGGCGTCGATCAGGATGATGCCGTCACTGGTATTGACCGCCCAGGCCGCGACAATGCCGTCGCCCAGGAAATAGAGATTGTCGGCGGCCTTGCCGGGGCCAGGGTCCTTGATCACATGTTCGGCCGACTGACCTTCGTCCGGATAGCAGGTGATCAGAGCTGGGAATTTCCAGCCATTCTCACCAAAGGCGTCGGCGCGCGCTTTCGCCAGATGGGGTTGCGGGATTTTGGCGGATTCCAGGTTTGCCTGGCTGAAACCGTTGCTGGCCGGTGACAGAAACGCCGATGCCAGGAACAGCATACGGACGGAGCGGCGGAACGCAGTCATGGTTTTCCCCCTTGCGTTGTCGCGCGATGACAGATCGATGGGGCGGTCAAGTCAATATTGGCAGGCCCCGCCGGACACCCCGGTGACGTAAAGTCTGAGTAAATTTCCGCGCTCCGTCCGGCCTGCGGCGGTCCGCATCCCGGAAAAAGTCACGGCTTGATCTTCGCCAGCATCTCCTTTTTGATCTTGGCGACGATATTGATCTGCGGGTCCACCACTTCGGCGATCTCATAGCGCATGGCGGTCCCCAGTACCGCGGCGATCTCCGAAGACGACAGGTGATAGCGGTCGGTCAGCCACTGGGCGAGGCCGGAAGTCGCCACCCGCAGGGATTCATCCAGCGATCCGCCCACGCCCATCACGCCGATCTCGTCTCCGGTGTCGATCCAGGTCTGGCCCAAGGATTTTCCTTCGATCACTTCGACGGTGAAGCTCACATCCATGCTGGTTTCCATCGCCTGGCCGGGCAGTTCGCCATCGCCCTGCTGGGCATGGGTGTCGCCGATATACAGCAGCGCGCCGGGTTGGAAGACGGGCAGATAGACGATGGTGCCTTCATGGATCGATTGGCTGTCCATATTGCCGCCCCAGGGCCCGAGATTGGAGCTGGCAATGGCCTGCTGGCGCGGCGGCGCCACACCGACACAACCCAGCATGGGCAGCAGCGGCACTTTATAGTCGCGCAGATGTTCGCCCGGCCTGGCCAGGGTGCCCGTACCGCCGGCCGCATCCAGCCGCCACTCATTGGGCGTGTTGTCGCTTTTGGGTTGAGAAGTCAGATAGGCCGGCGTCAAGGCGCCGCCAAAGATGGAATTGGCTTGCATGGCATAGTCGCGGTTCAGGCGCACGCGGGTGAAGTGCACCACCAGCGTATCGCCCGGCATGGCGCCTTCGACATAGAAGGGGCCGGTGAGGGGATTGCCATGGGCGGAGCGGAAGATGTTCTTGCCGTCATAGCCGCGATTGTCCACCGTTTCGGTGTGCACGCTGTCGCCGGGAAACAAGCGCAATGCCACCGGCGCGTCGTGGGAATAGAGGGTGTGGAATTGCTTGGGCGTGAACTCGTGCTGGGACGGCTGCGCGGGCTTCGTGGCAGCGCGCTTGCCGGTGATCGCGATGGGCTCGCCCGCGATGGTGCCGGAGCCGGAAAGCGTGCCTTTGGTCTCCTTCAACACCAGTGCGCCGCAAGGTTTGCCGTCACTGGTGCAGTCCAGGTGCAATCCATCTTTCTGCACCGTGCCGGCGAAGCGCAGCGCGTTATAGATGCCGGTGTAGCTGTCGCCGTTGGCGGTGATCTCAAGCCGCCCGTCGGTGATGGGCTGGAAGGACGGATACATGTTGCCGAACTGGCGGCCGGAGATTTCCCAGCGGCCGTTGAAATCGGCCGCGAAAGCCGGCGAAGCCAGTGCTATTGCAATGGCGATGGTCGATAAAAGCCTCATGGCGCCCCCGCTTGTTTTGCCCTAAAGCAGAGCTTTCCACCCGGAACCGGAATAATCAAACCGCGCTGGAAAAACCGGCATAATGCGGGCCTTTCGCAAAACGCCGGGCACGCCGCAGGATGGCCGCAACTGGCAAAACCTCTGCACCGCGCTGGAGACGCAGGATGATATCGCCGCGCTGGAAGCCGGTGCGCGTCATGCCTTTCAGCGTTTCGCGGATTTGCCGGAAGACTGATTCCCAGGTTCCATTCTTTCCGGCAACGGGAACTTTTGTCCCGCCCATGTCTTATCTTTCCGGCTTCGAAACAGGGACTGAAGGCTTTTGATTTTGGGAGGATTTCATGTCCTTGCTTTTGATCATTCTTCTTGTGCTGCTGCTGGCTGGCGGCGGTTTTGGCTATAGCCGCTATGGCGCGGTGGGCGGATCCGGCATTGTCGGAACCGTGCTGATCGTGATTCTGGTGCTTTATCTGCTGGGCGCGCTTACGCCGACGCACGCTTTGCCGCTCTAGTCCTTTCCGTCACTGGAACGCTTCGTCAGCTAGAACCCGGGCCGGTCTTGCACGTTTTCACATTTTCACCCGAGGAGGTGGTGATGTGGATTGCCAGGATCGCGTTCGGGTTCATGCTGTTTACCGGGGCCTTCGCACAAGCGAGCCCCGACGAGTCTTCCCCCACAAAAGACCGCGGGGCCGAGAGCAGGACCTCCGGTCCGTCCAATCAGCCGTCCGACCGGCAGAAAAAGAGTACGGGACAATCCTCGCGCAACGTCCCGGCGAGAGACCCCAATCATCCGGCCATCGGTCCGTCGACTACCCAGGGCCTGGCGCGTGATGCCATCTCGGGGCTGAATACGCGCTGACGCTTCTTGTCAGGGCGTCTCGATCGTATGGCTGCGCAGGCAATTCGCGGTGGCTTCTTCGGCTGAAGCACCGGCCTTTTGTGTCTGGCTGCTCACACAACTGGTGATGGTGCGGTCATAATTCGCCGCGGTGTCGCCAAAGATCCGGTAATAGGCAAAGAGACCGACGGCCATCAACATGGCAATGGCGATCACCGGCCCAAAGCGCTGCAGGAAGGATTTTTCCGTGACGGGCACGTGCCGCGGAATAAGCGGCCTGCCATCCGGACCGATCTTGGGCTGGGCCCTGAACTTCTCGCGCGCCATGTTTTCTCCTTCCCGGTCCGGCAACCATAGCCGGATTTTTGGGTAGGTGAGAAGCGGTCGGGCAAGGCGGAAAAAGCATCCGTGAGACCCGACCGGCTGGCCGTGCGCGTCGGCGCTTGCCATTCGTATCCACGAGGTTTGTGCGGGACTTCTGCCGCGGCCGGGCACGACGCTGTCGCTGGCCCGGCCTTGGCATTTTTGTATTTAGGCTGCCGCGGGCCGATTGACGGCCGCACACTACGCTGACGCTGGTGCGGCCTATCGGCCCTTGGCATTCAAACGCCCACGGTCCGTGGGCGTTTGAATGGTGCCGGGTGAGAGGATTGAACTCCCGACCTTCGGTTTACAAAACCGCTGCTCTACCGCTGAGCTAACCCGGCCGGCATAGGCGGACCAAATACTTAGCCCGACCCAGGAATGCAACCCCACCTTCCGCGACCAGACCTTTACCTGGCCTGGACCTGTTCAGGCCACGCCTGCCCGCGTAAGGTCTTGGGGGGCTTGGTAGAGGGGCAAAATGCACGCTGAGAGACCGCATTCCATCGGGGCAGCTATTGCCGCCGATCTTTCCCAGCCGCGGTTGACCGACGAATAAGCATCGAATGAGCCCTGCCTCACATCTCAAAAGCATTTGGCCTTTGTGCCTGGTCGTTGTCGTGGCCCTATTTGCAGTGACGAATGGGCATCATTGGAATAGTCATCCTTGTGACAGCCCGATTGAGTACCGCGTCGGCGAAATAGATAGCAGATTCGCACTTAGCAAAGAGAGGGCAGCTGAGGCCTTGGCCATCGCTGCTGCGGTCTGGAATTCCGCAGCGAAAAAGACGCTGTTCTCAAGTTCGCAAGACTCTTCTCTGCCGGTAAACTTCACATTCTCAGATCAACAAATGGGTAACCGGAGACGTCAGGCGGTCGTTGCCTCGGCTGAGGATATACGCAGCCAGACCGGCCAGCTGGAAGCAGAGCTAAACAGGTTGAAACAGGACTATTCGGCGAAAAAACAGATCCTTGATGCGGATATATCCGCATTCAGACTCAAGCAAGCCTCATACAATAGCCGGATAGTCAGGCTGAACAGTAACGGCGGAGCCTCGCAATCCGAAATGCAATCACTCGAGATGGAGAGGGGCGATCTTGCCCGTCAGCAAAAGGCCTTGGAATACCGTGTACCGGAGTTGAATTCGATGAGAGAAAACCTGAATGGGTTGGTGGCGCAATACAACTTTCGGATAGATGGCGTCCGTCGGGATATTTCCGCGATCAATGCCGATGCAGGCAAAACATTCCTCGCGGGAGAATATGTGAACCGCTACGGCTCACAGCAAATCATTGTTTACGAATACGGCAGTTTCCCCGACCTCGTCGCCATTCTGACGCATGAGCTGGGACACGCCCTTGGGCTGGCACACAACAATAACCCGAAATCCGTGATGTCGCCCTCCAGCGAACAGCAGGATCGGGAATCCTTGGAAGCGGGTAGCCCAGCCTCGCCTTCACTGAGCGCCGACGACATGCGCGACCTGCGGGCAAGGTGCCTTCTTCAATAATCCCGGTGTTGGGAACGCCGGTCAGGTAAGGGCTGTGGGGGATGCCGTGCTGGTGATTTTGGACGTGCTGAGTTCGCTGCCGGGACTTTATCTGCTTTCCGGCTCTCATTGCGGATGAAAACCGCGATGCGCATTCTGATTGCGGCTGCGCTTCTCATAGTTTGCGTGCCGGCTGCCTTCGTCGTGACCCTGCTGCTCCTTCCCCTGTGGGGGATGATCGAAGCCAGGTTCGGCATCGAAGCCGTCGGCCATTCCGGGCCTGCCGACTGGTGCTTCTGGCTCGTCTATGCGGTGCTGATATCGGTCGGCCTTGCCTTCCTGTTTCTGCGCACCCCAAAACCGGCTGGGGACTGAAGGCCATCCCGCCGGAAGCAAAAAGGCCCGGCGCCTTCGAACCGCCGGGCCTCTTCTAAAGGATCGCAACCATCCCAGCCCCAGCAGGGATTTCATTCGCGCTCGCTTTGTTTGCGGTGTAGCTTCACCGGGTATTTGAATTCAATTCCGTAGAAATACTTAGATGAAGAACCGGCCATTCTTTCCGGCGGGGCGATAAACCGGGTCTTGAACCGCAAGTCCTTGATATCCTTGGTGACGGCTTCCTTTGACGCGCCTTGAAGCGTGTATCATGATTTTGCCTGCTTGCAGGGAGAGATTCCCCGCCAGGGATCGCCCCGGAAGCGTCTGTGGAGCGTGAACATGGGCAAATTCGTCGCCGGCCTGCTGATTGGGCTGCTTGTCGGCCTGATCTTCTCCGAGCAGCTTTTCCCCGATGGCTTCAGCGCGGCGGTCGAACGCTGGGCCGATCATGCGCGCGGCTCAATGCCGGGAAGCCATTAGCGTTTTACGCCGCGCGGCTGTTCCACCGGGCCCAGGCTTCAGCGGCGCTGAGCCCTGACACCTGCGGATTGGCGGCGCAATCCTCGCTCTCGCATCCAACCACATAGCGGCCGGCGATCTGAGCAGCCAAAGGCGGCTCGGAGCCGCAGAAGGGGCAAGGAGCGGTTGGCCGAAGGCCGGGCGGTCCGGCGGGTGTTTGCGGGGCCGCGGGAGGTGTCTCATGCCGGGCCGCTTCAGCGGCGCCGCTGATGATGACCTCCAGCATATTCATCGCCGGAACAATGCAAGAACACTTGTAGATTGTCAACAAGGTGGCTTGCTGCAGCGGATAAAAAAACGGCTCCAGCCAGGGGGACTGGAGCCGTGAGTTTGCCTTGCGCGCGGCTAGAGGGCGGCGCGCAGGCCAAGCGTGAAGTAGCGGCCCATCGGGCTTTGGCCGTTATAGCCCGACTGATAGGTCGGATAGATCTGGCCGATGGTGCCGTTGGGGATATAGGCCGGCATGGCGTTCAACAAGTTCTGGACCACGACGTAAGCGGCCATGTCGCTGCCATCGAGCATGAAGTGGCGGGTGACGTTCAAGTCCACCTGGTTCCACGAGTTGACGTGCGGGTTGACCCAATTGTTGAGGCCATTCGGAGCAGCGTTGTTGTACGCAGTGGAACCGGCCGGCAGGACCGGACCGCCCGCCTGGCTGAAGCCGGACACCCAGGTATCCTGCACGCCCATGGTCCAGTCGTTCAGGCTGTAGTTCAGCATGAGGGTGAAGCGGGTGCTGGGATCCGGCGTGCGGGTGAAAGGCTGGCCAGGGATGAGCGTTGAGTTGTTGATGACCGGTTGATAGGTCCCCAGCAGCCGTGCATTCCAGCTGCCCGGCACGATATCGGTCATGTCCCAGGCATAGTTGGTTTCGAAGTCCCAGCCTTCGGTCTTCTGAGACGCGGCGTTGAGGTTGAAAGTGAGCAGCTTGGTTGCGAAGTTTGCGCTGGTGTGATCGCTGAACGGCAAGGGACGCTGATAGTTCTGGCAATAAACCGAGGTGCCATTTGAAGCCTCGCACAAGGTCTGGATGGTGGTGCTGGGCCCTAATTGCGCGATCGCGTTGGCCAGATGGATACGATAATAGTCGAGCGACATCGTCAAACCGGGGATGAAATCCGGAGTCCACACTGCGCCCACCGTATAGGTGCGTGACACTTCCGGCACCAGCAGGGAATTGCCTTGGCTGCTGAAGGTGGTGGTGTTGCTCTGGAAGGTGTTGGGGCCGGTCGGGATGTGCAGATCGGTGAAGACGTTCTGGACCAGGGTCGCCGGACGGAACAGATCGTCCAGGGTGGGCGCGCGAATGTCGATCGAGGTGGTGCCGCGGAAGCGGAAGCTGTCGACCACGTTCCAGTTGAAGCCGATTTTCCAGGTCTGCACCGAACCCGACACCGAATAGTCGGTGTAGCGGCCCGCCAGGTTCAGCGCGACGGACTGGGCCAGCGGCATGTCCTTGAGCAGCGGTACTTCGGCTTCCGCTGCAAATTCCCACACATTCTGGCTGGCATGCGTGGCCTGAATGATCGACTGGGCATAGCTGGGCAGCGTCGGGTTGCAGATACGAAGGCCCGTGCAATCCACAAAGGTGCTGCTGGGCACGTTGGAATTGACGTCATACGCATTAAAGCGCATTTCGCCTGAAAGGGCGGCGGTGATCGGACCGGCCCAGGCATCCAGCACTTTGCCCGAGATGGCGCCGCCGAAATCATCCAGGGTGTTGGTCTGGTGGAAGGCCGTGGTCTGGAACACATACTTGAAAGCCGACTGACTCACTGCGGTGGGCCCGAAGGGATTGAACGGCGCGCAATTGGCATAAGCCGCCGCCGTCGCCGCCTGTGTTGCCGCATAGCAGGCCACATTGCCGCTGGGTGTCAGTACCGCATCTTCAGCCGCGTACATGTGCTGAAGGTTCTGGTTGTTGATCAGATCGACCGCCAGGCGGTTTTCGCCATGGGTGTAGAACAGGTCCCAGTTGAAGCGGCCATTCATCATGGTGCCGTCGAAACCGGTGGTGAAGCTCAGTACGCGATTGACGCTGCCGGTGGCGTTGATTTCGGTCTGGCCGTTGCCCACCAGGAACTCGCCCAGCTGAAAGGTATTGCCGGCCTGCACCGTGGCGCTGAGCTGGGTCGGGTTGGTGCCGTTATTGCCCAGCTGCGCCTGTACGCTGGGGCTCAGGAAGGCGTTGTTCTTGTAGAAGATGGCGGCCTGGTTGATGCCGGGCTGGATCTTCTGGGGGAAGTACCAGCCAAAGCTGTAGGCTTCCGAGCCCCGGCCCTGGATGTACCAGTTGATATTGTCGGTCAGGTCATAGCTGAAGCGGCCGAAGACAGAACCCTGGTGATAGCCGTTGAACACCTGGCCGTAGGGGTTGTAGGCGCCGTCGCCGCCCGAATTGAAATTGCTGCTGCCCGCGGTTTTGTTGCCGTTGGCATCGGTGGCGCCGGCGACGCCCGGAAAGAAGGGCGAGAGGACGCCGTTGCTCGCGAACTGCTGCTGGTTCGCCAGCGGGCAGGCCGGGACGCAGGCCTGGACCAGGCCGCCAAAGCTGGAATTGGGGCGGCGGGCATCGGCGATCCTGTTGAAAGGATTGACAGCCGTGCCGGTGCCGGCTTCGCCATCCGAATCCCTGAGGACCGTGGGACCATAGGGACGGGCCGACTGGTTGACGGGATCGCGGTGACGCCATTCCACCGCGGTTTCGAAATGGCCGCGGCCGCCGAACAGGTCGGTACCCGCCACCACGCTGAGATTGTAGCTCATGGCATCGCTGTAGGTGGAGATGCCGGCATTCATGTCGGTCTTGAAGCCATTGAACTTCTTGTCGAGGACGAAGTTCACCACGCCGGTCACAGCGTCGGAGCCATAGACGGCCGAGGCGCCGCCGGTGACCACGTCCACGCGGCTGATCAGTGCCTGGGGCAGGGTGTCGATATCCACCGTGCCATCGGCGTTGGAGGGGGTGTTGCGGTGACCATCCAGCAGCACCAGGGTGCGCTGGGAGCCGAAATTCCGCAGGTTCAGCGTGCTCGAGGCAAAGTTCTGGCTGCCGTCACCGGGACGGGTGATGGATTGCGAGCCCTGGAAGACCGGCAGTTTGTTCAAACCGTCGGGGAGGCTGGCGGGTGCCGTGGCCCTCAAGTCGTCGGTCGAGACGATGGTCAGCGGGGTGGGCGAATTGGCGGCGTCGGAAATGACGCGCGAACCCGTGACGGTGACCGATTCCACATTGCTGGCACTCTGGGCGTATACAGCCGTGGGCAGCGCGGCGAAGGCAACACCGCAGGCAAGCCAGGTTTTGAACTTGGAAGTCATTGAATTCCCCCTGAAAAATGTCACGGCTCCCTCTGATGAGAGCCTTCTCGCCGCCTAGACGGGCGGGGGATCGCAAATCCGCCATATCCGGCGATACGTTTTGGGTATTGGTTTTAAGCATTGAGGAAGGGTGTTGCCGATAGGGCGCACAGACTCACCTGTCACCCCCGGCAAGCATGCTCACGCCCTGGTGGACGCCGCTCCCCACTCAAAACAACTTGAAGCCGTCGGTCTCGCGGGAGAGTTGATCCAGGAAGGCTTTCCGCTCGGTGATGCGCGTCTCCATTTCCGCTTTCCCGGCGAGTGTGACCGCGCCTTTCTCGATCTTGGGAGCGCCATTGGTGAGAATATCGACGGCCTTTTGACTTGAGAGGCCGTTGCCTTTGTCGTCCGTATACACCAGCAGTGCCGCCGTTCCGACCGTGCCCACATTGTCCAGCGCGTCGGCGTCGTGCAGATAGCGCGCTTCCGGGCTCTGTCCCGCTTCACGATAGAACATGTGAGTGCGCATCGCTTCTCGTACCCGGTCCATCTTCTCTTTGGGAAAATCGGTGCCCGCCAGCATCTGGTCCAGCTTGGCGGCGGCGGTGTCGCCATGTTCCTGGCCCTGCACCTGCCAGCCTTCCATCGAGCCCACATCATGCAAATAGGCGGCGGCGAACATCACATCATCGTCCAGGGTGACGTGGTCGATGGCGGCCAGTTTCCTGGCCCAGAAATAGTCGCGCCGGTTGTGGCCGTCGGCGAACTGTCCATAGAGTTTGGCGGTGAAGGCGGTGACGTGCTCGCGCCAGCTTTCAGTTTTGGTTGAGGTTTGGGCAATAACTGGTTCTGCCATCGCAAGAATCAATCCCAGCACCAGCAAAGAGGCATGTTTTTTCAAGGCGCCCTCCTGATCCCTGTCACGGAAGGCTAGGCCTATGGGCGGGACGGCTCAAGCATGGACATTCGCCCGCCGGATTACCGGCCTGACGGATTATCAAGGGTCACAGCGACGCCCTCAGCCCCATGGTGAGATACCGCCCCATGGGGCTTTGGATGCTGTAACCGGACGTATAGACGGGATACCACTGGCCGATGGTGCCGTTGGGCACATAGGCGGGCTGGGCGTTGAACAGATTCTGGACCACGAAATAAGCGGCCAGATCGGTGCCTTCCACGGTGAAATTGCGGGTGATGTTCACGTCCGTCTGGTTCCAGGCGTTCACATGCGGGTTGACCCAGTTGTTGATGGTCGCGGTGACCGGTCCTGCCACCTGGCTGAAGCCCGACACCCAACTATCCTGCAGCCCCGCCGTCCAGGCGTTCACCGTGTAGTTCAGGAAGGCGGTAACACGCGTGCTGGGATCGGGCACGCGTGTGAAAGGCGCGCCCGGGAACAGCACGGATTTCTGGATGACCGGCTGATAGGTCGCCAGCAGGCGCGCATTCCATGCTCCTTTCCAGTCCGCCACCAGATCCGACATCTGCCAGGTGTAATTGGTCTCGAAGTCCCAGCCCTCGGTCTGGATGGAGGCGGTGTTGAGATTGAAGGTGATCAGCTTGGTCGCGAAATTTGCGAGGCTGTGATCGCTGAACGGCAGCGGACGCTGATAGTTCGCGCAATAGATCGAGGTGCCGCCTGAGGCCTCGCACAGCGTCTGGATGGTGGTGGTGGGCGCGATCTGCCCGATCGCGTTGTCCATGTGGATACGATAATAGTCCAGCGACACGGTCAGGCCCGGAACGAACTCCGGTGTCCATACCGCGCCCACCGTATAGGTGCGCGACACTTCCGGCACCAGATTGGGATTGCCCTGGCTGCTGAAGGTGGTCGTGGCGGAATAATATTGGGCGTTGGGGACCTGCGGCTTCGTCGGATCGGGGACGTGGAGATCAGTAAAGACGTTCTGGAGCAGCGTCGCCGGACGGAACAGATCGTCCAGGGTAGGCGCACGGATGTCGATCGAGGTGGTGCCGCGGAAGCGCAGGGAATTGACGGCATTCCAGTTGAAGCCGATTTTCCAGGTCTGAACTGAGTCCGACACCGAATAGTCGGTGTATCGGCCCGCAAGATTGAGGTCGAAAGCCTGGACCAGCGGCAGGTTTCGGAACAGCGGCACTTCGCTTTCCAGCGCCATCTCCCAGACATTCTGGCTGGCATGGACCGCTTGCAGCACCGACTGGGCGTAACTGGGGAGCGATGCGTTGCACAGGCGCAGGCCCGTGCAGTTCACGAAGGTGCTGCTGGGCACATTGGAATTGACGTCATAGGCGTTGAACCGCAGTTCTCCCGAAAGGGCCGCGGTGATGGGTCCGGCCCAGGCATCCAGCACTGTCCCTGCGATGCTGCCGCCCATGTCGTCCAGGGTGTTGGTCTGGTGGAAGGCGGTGGTCTGGAAAATATAATTGAGGGCGCTTTGGCTCGGGGCGGTGGGGCCGAAGGCGTTGAACGGCACGCAGTTGGCATATTGTGCCGCCGTTGCCGCCTGGGTTGCGGCGTAGCAGGCTACGCTTCCGCTGGGCGTCAGCACCGCATCTTCAGCCGCATACATATGCTGAAGGTTCTGGTTGTTGACCACATCGACCGCCAGGCGATTCTGCGCATGGGTATAGAACAGGCCCCAGTTGAAGCGGCCATTCAGGATGGTGCCATCGAAACCGGTCTGGACACTGAGCACACGGTTGACACTGCCCGTGGCATTTTCCTCGGTCTGGCCATTGCCGACGAGGAATTCTCCCAATTGGAAAGTGTTGGACGGCTGCACCGCGGGATTGGCAGTGGGATTCTGCAACACATTGGTGCCATCGTTGCCGAGTTGTGCCTGCACCGCCGCCGGCAGGAAGGGGTTGTTCTTGTAGAACAAGTCGGCCTGGCCGGCGCCTGGCTGGATTTTCTGCGGGAAGTACCAGCCGAAACTGTAGGCCTCCGAGCCCTGGGCCTGGAGATAGAAGTTGATGTTGCTGGTCAGGTCATAGCTGAAGCGGCCGAACACCGCGCCTTGGTGATAGCCGTCGAACAGCGTGCCATAGGGATTGTAGGCGCCATCGCCGCCTGAGTTCAGATTGCTGGTGCCGGCGGTCGGATTGCCGTTGGCATCCGTTGCGCCGGGGATACCGGCATAAAAGGGGCCGAGCACGCCATTGGCGACGAACTGCTGCTGGTTTGCCAGTGGGCACGCCGGCACGCAGCCCTGCACGACACCGCCGAAACTGGAATTGGGCCGCCGTCCATTGGGGATACTGTTAAAGGGATTGACCGCGGTGCCGGTGCCCGCTTCCGCCGCGAAGCTGGACGCAGGGCCATAGGGCCGGGCGGATTGGTTGACGGGATCGCGGCGGCGATATTCCAGCGAGGCTTCAAAATGACCGTGGCCACCGAACAGATCGCTGCCGCCCGCCACGCCGAGACTGTAGCTCATGGCGTCGCCATAGGTGGAGATGCCGGCGTTGAGGTCGGTCTTCAGGCCATCAAATTTCTTGTCCAGAAGGAAATTCACCACGCCGGTCACCGCGTCGGAGCCATAGACGGCGGCCGCGCCGCCGGTGACGATGTCGATCCGCGAAACCAGCATCTGCGGCAGGGTGTCGATATCCACCGAGCCATCGGCATTGGAGGGGGCGGCGCGGTGGCCATCCAGCAGCACCAGGGTGCGATTGGCGCCGAAATTGCGCAGGTTCAGCGTATTGCTGGAGAAGTTCTGGCTGCCGTCGCCGGGGCGGCCGATGGTCTGCGAGCCCAGGAAGATGGGAAGTTTGTTCAGCCCATCGGCGAGATTGCTCGGCGTGGTTTCGCGCAATTGTTTGGCCGAGACCATGGTAACCGGCGTGGGCGAGGCGCCGGCGTCGGAAATGACACGGCTGCCGCTGACCACGATGGATTCCGACGGCGGCACAAAGGCCTCCGTGCCGCTATCGTCATCGACGGGCAGGGCCCGCGTGCTTTGGCGAAGTACGATGGTGGCGCCGTCATTGCTGGCCACTTCCAATCCCGTGCCGACCAGAAGCGCCTTCAGCGCCTCGTTCAGTTCCAAGCGGCCCGAAACTGCCGGCGTCTTGATGCCGTGCAACTGGCTGACCGGCGCAATGATCTGGATGTTTTCCTGGCGCGCGAATTCGGGAATGGATTTTGCCGCTTCCTCGGACGGGATGTCGATGGCGCGCGGTTCGGCAAGGGCGGAACGCGCGGGCAGCGCTGCAAGGGCGACGCCGCAGGCAAGAACGTCGCGGGCAAGCCGGGCCTTGCGCTTTGATGCCATGATCCCCCTGGCGCAACTTATTATTTTATGGACCTTACCGCCGGAAGGTCTTCTTTATGACGGGTAGAATGGGCGCTCCCGCCGCGCAAGGCCATAAGTAATATTTCACCTCACCGGCGCCGCTCTGGCGGGCTGTGGATACGCGTCCGTTGGGGGCGCTCAGGACCAATTGACCGTTTCGTCCGCCTTTGGCGGACGGCTCCTCTCAGCGCGCGAGGCGTACTTCGCCTTCTCCGATCCGGGCATGGGCGTTCAGGCTCAGCGCGATGGTTTGGGCAAACCCTATAGGATCGGTGGCCTTGAACAGGCCGGCGATTTCTTCCCGGGCCAATGCCGGGTCGTCGATGACGATTTTGGTGTCGCTGTAGCGGGCGAATTCGGCCGCGGCCTGGGCCAGTGTCTCGCCCTCGAAGGCGATCTGGCCGCTCTGCCAGGCCATCTGGCGGTGCATCTGCACGGCGGGAATCGGCATCGCCGTGATTGCCGCTGTGTTGTCGGTCTGAGCCACCGCCATGCTGTTAGCTGAAATGCGGACCGGTTTGGTATCCTGCGCGGGCTTGAAAACCTCTACCACACCTTCACGCACCAGAACCTGGATGGGCGCGGTGTCGATGCGGCGCACGGAAAAGCTGGTGCCCACCACGCGCACGCTGGTGTCGCCGGCCGCGACGACAAAGGGCCTGGCCCTGTTCTTGGCCACGTCGAACAGCGCTTCGCCGCGGATCAGCTCCACCGAGCGCAGGTCCTCGCTATAGCTGACTTGAATCTCGGAGGAGGTGTTGAGGGTGACCACCGAACCATCCTTCAGCGCCACCACTTTGGTCTCGCCCTTGCCGGTGGTGAAGCGGCCGCGCTGGCGCAGTATCTGCCACGCCGCGCCAACCCCAATCAAAGCGGTGGCCGCGATGGCGCCGCCCGCCTGCAACAGGCGGCGGCGTGGGAAGAGCGATACGGATGCGCCGAAAGCGGCGGGATCGAAATCCGGCCCCAGGGCGCGGGCCCGCTCGGTGGTCAGCGCAAACGCCCGCATGCGGGCATAGGCGCCCACGCAGCGCACATCCTCCGCCAGCCAGGCATGGAACTGCTGTTCCTGCTCGCCCGCCAGGGGGGCGCGATCGATCCGGGCCGCCCAATCGGCTGCCTCGGTATCAATCTGATGGGCGGTCTTTTGTGACATCAAAAATACGGGTCCGCAGTTTCGCCGGTGTGGGATTAGACGGTTGAGAGAGCTCTTTTCCACCATGCTGAAATAGCTCCAGCATGATTAAGAAGCCCTTGGCCATGTGCTTTTCGACCGTGCTTTCGGCAAGTCCCAGCTTTTCGGCCACCTCGCGCTGGGACAGGCCATAGACCCGGCGCAGGGTAAAGACCTCCCGGACCTTGCCAGGCAGCCGGGCGATCATGTCGGCCAGGCGCATCAGCTCGTCGCGGTCGATCACCTGCCGTTCGGGCGAGGGGGCGTCGCTGACCACTTCCAGATAGTCCAGGTCCGGCAGCTGGGAGATGGAAACCACCTTCAACCGACGCAGGTGGTCGATCACCACCGAACCGGCGATCTGGAAGGCATAGCTTTTGGGATCATGGACATGGGCGACGCTTTCGGCGGCGACCAGGCGGGCATAGGTCTCCTGGATGATGTCGTCTATGTCCAACCCGCCCAGGCGGCGGTGCCTGAGCCAATTGCGCAGCGCCGGCTCATGCGGCAGCACATGCCGCCCCAGCCAGATCGCCCGTTCGTCGGATACCCCCGTCATGGGAGCATTTAGGGGTCAATTCCCAAGGCTTGCAAGCCGAGCCTAACAAAAGGGTCATATGGAATGGGCTACTCTTTTCCGGGCCGGGATGTGATCCTGAAACGGGGGCGCCAAGTTTCGCGATAAGGGGTAGGGGCCGATGTCCGACACGCGTTTACTATTTCTTGCTGCCCTTGCTGGGGTTCTGTCTTGCCTGGGCGCGCAAGCCCAGCAGGCACCCAGCCCCGGTCTTCGCATCAAGCAGATCAAGCAGGAAATCCTGGTGGATGCGGAAGGAAAGCGGATCAACACCACCGCGGCGCAGCTGCAGGTGCTCAACACCGGCGCGGTCTCCCAGCTCTCGCAGGTACCGGTGCGCTATGACGGTGCAACCGAAGAAATGGAAGTGCAGGAGGCCTATACCTTGAAGCCCGACGGGCACAGGATTGCGGTCGACCCGGCCAATGTCATCACCCAGAAGGCGCCCCAGGCCAACGCCCTGGTGCCGCTTTATTCCGACGCCGAACAGAAGATCATCATCTTCCCCAATGTGGAGGCCGGCGACACGTTGGTCTTCACTTACAAATCTATCGAGAAGAAGGTCGCCCTGACCGGCCAGTTCTCGCTCGCCCATTATTTCAACCGGAGTGTGGAGGCGGACGACAGCAGCTATTCGGTGACCGTGCCCAAATCCCTGCATGTCAATGCGGCCTCGCGCGAGATGGCCCAGGACGTGGCGACCCATGGCGACCTCACCACCTATCGCTGGACCTTGTCCAATCCCACGCCCAAGGCACAGCCGGTGCGGCTGGTGAGCGATCCCGATGACGATCCTCATTTTCTGATTTCGAGTTTCAAGGATTATGAGGCGTTCGGGCGCGGCTTTGCCGTCCCGATCCGCGCCAAGATCGCCGTCACGCCCGAGATCCGGAAACAGGCCGATGCCGTCACTGCCGGCATCAGCGGCCGCAAGGAACAGGCGCAGGCGCTGTATGACTGGGTCAACCAGCATGTGCGCTATGTGGGAATCGAGTTCGGGACCGGCAGCGTGATCCCGCATGACGCCAACTGGACGCTCGCCAATGCTTTCGGCGACTGCAAGGACCAGGCGATCCTGTTTGCCAGCCTGCTCAAGGCCAAAGGCATCGCCGCCGATCCGGTGCTGATCAATGCGGGCAACCGCTACCGGCTCAGCGGCGTTCCCACCGTCAGCGAATTCAATCACATGATCACCTGGCTGCCGGATTTCGGCATCTATGCCGACACCACGGTGCCGGGTCTTCCGTTCCAGATGCTGCCGGTGCAGGACTATGGCAAGCCGGTAGTGCACTTGGTGGAAAGCGGCAGTGCCCTGCATAAGACACCGGTTCTGTCCCCCGGGCTGGCGACGTCCAGCTACAAGGTGCATGCGGTGATGACCCCTGACGGACGTTTCGATGTGGATGTGACGACATCCGCAACAGGGCCCTGGGCGGCGAGCCTGCGCCGGATCAGCGACCAGATCGCCTCCGCAGGCGGCGGGGCGGCGGCGGTTGGCCTGTTGAAGAGCCACAATTTCCCCAACGCCACCGGGAGCTTCAATGCGCCCGCAAGCAACAGCAGCACGGCGGGCAGCTTTGCCATCAGCGGCGCGTTCCATACCGGCCATCTGATCGCGGGCGCCAATGTGATGGCGCTGTCCAGGGGATTGCAGATCATGAACCGGGCGGGCGATGGCCCCATGGGGCCGCTGGGTAACACCACCATCACCGACCAGGATCCGACACCCTGCTATAGCGGCCGGCAGAGCGAAGACATCGTGCTCGAGTTCGCCAATGGCGAGCATCTGGCGGACGTTCCCGCCGATATCCATCTCAAGACGGACAACGCCAGCTACGACACCCATTGGTCGGTTTCAGGGAACCAGGTGTCGCTGCACCGGGAATTCGTTTCCCAGATCGCCGAGCCCGTCTGCGCGGGCAGGGTGCGCCGGGACACGGCCCAGATTCTGGAGAAAGTCCGCAGCGACTACGCCCAGCCCGCCAAGATGGCGGCCAAGGCTCCCGCCGAAACCGCCAATTGAACGCGGCTGGTCCACGCGAACCGCAGGTTCCGTCCGCAAGTGGCATGACTGTGCAATTTCCGGACATTGCAGGCCATCCGTCCGTTCACCGGTTTATCGCCGTTGCCTGCTGCCCCGATCCGCTCTTTAGTGGCGAAGGACCGCAGGACGGCATGGATGCTCAATTTCTGGAGCCTTGCGCAGCGCACGCGTCCCATCCGCGCCAATCCGGCGCTGGGTTATCCGCTCGCGCTTCTCCTGGTGGGCCTGGCGATCCTGGTGCGGTTTGTGGCCGGATCGGTTCTTTATCCTTTTCCCATCCTGACCTTCTATCTGCCGGTGATCGTCGCCGCTTTTCTTTGCGGCCCCGGACCCGCCCTGATGACGGTGGCGCTGGGCACAAGCCTTTCCGCTTATTTCCTGCTGCAGGTGCCCAACCCGCTGCATTTTGAAGGCGTGGGGCTTCTCATCGCTCTGGCTTTTTATATCTGCACCAACGGGCTGATCATCGCGCTGATGGACGGCATGCTGAAGGCGATGGAAAGCCAGCATGCCACCGCGCAGCGCCTGCAACTGGCGATGGAGGCGGGCGGGCTGGCGGTGTTCGAGTATGAGCTGGCCCAGGAAAAGGTGGTGGCGACGCCGGAGTTGAACCGGCTTTTGGGTTTTGCGCCCGCCACCGGAATCGATGTGGCCCAGGTGAGAGGGCTGGTCAGGCCCCATGACTGGGACCGGCTGCGCGTGGCGGCGCGGCAGGCCATCCAGTCGGGCCGGCCCGATTTTGAACTGGAATTCCAGATGCGGCGCCCCGATGGGGTTCTGCGCTGGTATTGTCTTTCCGCCCAAATCCAGCGCGAAAAGACGGCGGAAAAAATTCTGGGTGTGCTTTCCGACATCACCGCGCGCAAGGAACTGGGAGAGACGCGCGAGCTCCTGCTGAAGGAGATGGAACATCGCATCAAGAATATGCTGGCCACGGTGGGCGCGATTACCGGCCAGACCTTGCGCGGCGATATCACCCTGCCGGAAGCGCGCAAGCTTTTGGATGGCCGTTTCGCGGCCCTGGGCCTGGCACACCAGCTTTTGATCCGCCGGCAATGGCGCGACGCGCGCCTGCGTGACGTGGCCGAGACGGCCCTGGATCCGTATCTGGCCAGCGGCCAGATCGCGATCGGCGGGCCCGATTGTGCGCTTTCTCCCCGGCGCGCGTTGGCGATGACCCTGGCGCTGCATGAACTGGCCACCAATGCCATCAAATATGGCGCCCTGTCGGGGCCGAGCGGAAGCGTGTCGGTGAGTTGGGAGACGGAAAAGGGCCGGCTGCTGTTTTGCTGGCGCGAGACCGGCGGACCTGTGGTGACGGCGCCGGTGCGGCGTGGTTTCGGCACCCAGATCATCGAACGGGTGCTGGCGGCGGATTTTGGCGGCCAGGTGACCATGGACTGGCAGCCCCAAGGACTGTCCTGCACCTTGTCCTGTCCGCTGCATGAGGTGTGAAGTTACCGAATGCCGTCTGCGACATCCCCGGCAAACAACCAGGGCAGTACCAATGCAGCGGCGGCCACGGCCAACATTTGCGCGGCCAGAAAACCGGGCACGGATGCCGGCGCTATGCCGGCAAAGCTGTCGGTGAGGGCCCGCGCCACGGTGACGGCGGGATTGGCGAAAGAAGTTGAGGCGGTGAACCAGTAGGCACCGGTGATGTAGAGTCCCACCAGCGCCGGTGCGCCAAGCGGCGCGAACTTTACTGCGCCCATGATGGTGGCAAGCAGGCCGAAGGTGGCCACGAATTCCGCCAGCCATTGTCGCGGTCCATCCCGCAGATGATGGGATATTTCCAGCACCGGCATGCCGAACATCAGATGTGCCAGCCACACACCTGCGACGGCGGCTGCGAATTGCAGCGGCAGATACAACGCCGCCACTTGCCAGGAGGTGTCGCCTCGCCAGGCGAAGTAAAGCGTCACGCAGGGATTGAAATGCGCGCCCGATATGGGTGCGAGTATTGTGATCAGAACCACCAGCGCCGCCCCGGTCGCAACCGCATTGGCAAGCAGGGCGACCGCCAGATTTCCCTCTGCCAGCCGTTCGGCCATGATGCCGGAACCCACCACCGCGACAAGCAGCAAGGCAGTGCCCAGGAATTCCGCGGCGAGCCGGCGGCTCACGGTGTTTTGCCGATATCCGCCACATGCTTTTGCAGCGACAGCCTGTCCAGGGCCGATATTTTCAGGTTGGAAAACGCGGTTATGCGGTTGTTGAGCATGCGGTAGGTGTCGGCAAAAGCCAGCGCGATCTCGGCCGGCGTGCCTTCCACTGCGGCCGGGTCGGGCATGCCCCAATGCGCGGTCATGGGCTGGCCGGGCCAGATGGGACAGACCTCACCGGCCGCGCTATCGCAAACGGTGATGACGAAATCCAGCGGCGGCGCGCCCGGTTGGGCAAATTCGTCCCAGGGCTTGGAGCGGAATGCGTTGATGTCGTAGCCCAGGCGCGAGAGCAGATCGAGCGCGTGCGGATTGACTTCGCCCCTGGGATGGGAGCCGGCGGAATAGCCGTGGAAACGGTTCGGTGCCGTCTTGTTCAAGATCGCCTCGGCAATAATGGAGCGGGCCGAATTGCCGGTGCAGAGAAAAAGCACATTGTAGGTCATGCGGAACGCTTTCGCGGGGGACAGCAACTGTTGACCGTGGCTGCGAGGGGCGCACAGATTTCCGGTCTTCCTTCGCAGCAATCCTTGGTCAGAAACAGGAGCAGGGCGCCGATGCGGTCGAAATCGGCCGCATAAATGATCGAGCGGCCTTCACGCCGGGCACGGATCAGTCCTGCACGCGACAGCGCCAGCAGTTGCGCCGACATGGTGTTGGGCTGGGTCTTGAGCTTTTTGGCGATCTGTCCCGCCGCGATCCCGGCTGGCCCGGCCTTCACCAGCAGCCGGAAGACCGCCAGCCGGCCGTCATGGGCCAGGGCGGACAGGCTGGCCAGGGCATTTTTCGTATCCATATTTCATGTATTATTGAAATATCTCGCCAAGTCAAATGCCGTTTGCGGGGCGTGATGGCGCGGGGCTGTTTCCGCGGCGTCAGGGCCGCGATAGCATTTCTATTGCCCGTTCGCAGAGCTGGTCCAGGTCCACAGGCTTCATCAGCACCCGCACTTCGCGGGCCCGGAGCGCCGCAGGCGGGGCCAGCATGTCGCTGTAGCCGGTGAGCATCAGGATCTTGATCTCGGGATTGAGCGCGATGGCCCGTTCCGCCAGGTCATAACCATCCATCCCGGGCATGCGCACGTCGGAGATCAGCAAGGCCGATGGTTGGGGATTGTCCTTCAGGATCTTGTAGGCCTCGGCACCATCCGCGGCCTGCGCCACCTTGAGCCCGGCCTGGCGCAGCGCTTCGGCGATCAGCCGGCGTAGCGAGCCGTCATCCTCCGCAAGCAAGACCTGATAGCGCTCCATCGCTTTGCACCCAAATCGCGGAAAGAGGATGTCTCGTTACGAGACATTAACGCCGGCACAATGGTGTAGGCCGCGAAAGTTCCATCGGCAAGGGCTGGCGAGCGACTGAGAAAATATCAGTTTGGGGAAAATACCAGTTCGGCGCTAATGGGTTGAGGCGGCAGTGAAACGTGCCATGGATTTTGCGGCACGTGGCGCGCCATAGATGCAATCCAGGCCGCGCCAGACTTCGAACGGCCGCCCGGCCGCAAGCACTTCCGCCGCGCGGATGGCGGTTGAGTCGTTGAGATGCAGCACTTCGACGATGGTATGGCCGCGTCCGCTGCAGAGAATTCGGAACTCATAATCCTGCATAAGAGCCCTCCGGCAATATGCAACAGCGAGGGCCGATTCCACTCCTGTTACACGCGCTTGTCCAGCAAAAACGGGCGCTAACAAATATTAATGCAGCGGCCGAAAAGCCTTAAGATACCGGGCTCAAATGCGTGAAAGCGGATTTTGGCGATCAGCTGTGCAGCAGTTGCACGCAATGGATCGCGGCCTGGCAGACCATCGAGACGACGATGAACGCCATCGTCAAAAGCACGGTGCGGGGTGAAAGCGTGGTTGCCATCGAACAGCCCAATACAGGCAATCATAATGCGATGCAATTGGTGTCGAAAGTGTGTCGTGCAGTCAATGTGTTGTGAATAGTGCGATTGTCTTAAAATTGAAAATAGTGAGGCACGTCCGCGTGAGCGGCAAATCGGTCCGGGGGGCGACTTGAGGGCCAGTTGTTCCGCCTCGCACCCCGCATGCTCCAGGTGTTGGGGAACTTCACTGTGCGTCATCCGGCTTCCTAACCACAAAGACCTGATAGGCCACCGCGTCCCAGGCATTGTGGATGCCGGCAAACAGCAGCAGCAGGACGGCGCCGCCTATCACGAACAGCGTCTCGCGCTCATAGGCGAGGGAGGGAATCGGCATCAGGCTCAGCAGCAGATAGGCGAGCAGCGGCAAGACGATGTGGAAGGACCAATCCTCGGCATCGGGGATATAGCCGCTCTGGCTTTTGATGCGCCGGATCAACAGCAGGGTATAGACCAGACCGCACAGGCCCACGGCGCAACAGGCCGATGCGGCCAGGGTGATGCTGGGCCAGGGCGCGCGCATCAAGGCCGAGAGCAGAAGGGCGGCGCTGAAATGAACGATGGTCGGCGTGGTGAAGACGGGGCCGGCCTCGGCGATGCGGGGTGAAGGCTTGTCGGCGATCAGGGTCATCACCACGAACTGAAGGCCGATCAGTGCGCCCGCCGCGCCGCCGACGATGACGTAGAAACTGTCCCACTCGCCCAATTCGGACATGGCACGCCCCCTTTTCCGAGATGCTAGCGGCGGCGAGAAGGGAAGGAAAGATCAGGCTGCTTTTCGGGCAATTGTCTGCCGTGCGGGCGGATGTGTGGCGGACGCGCGATGGAGCTAGAAAAGCTGGAACAGGAAATAGATAGCGGCGAAAAATGCGCCCCATCCGACGATGGAGCAGACCAGGACGAAGGCTATGGTCCTGCGCAATGGCCAGCGCGCGGACGGGTCGGTTTCCGGTTTGGCGCGGGCTTTCAGCTTCGGATCCAGGAAGCTGACCACCACGCCCAACTCGCCGGCGACTTTACCTTCGAGCGGGATTTTCTTCTGGGTGGCCATTGGCCTGCTCCGTTGCGGGAGATGCAGCCTGCGGAGATGGAGATTAATCGACCGTAAAAGAATGCTAGAGCGGCTGTGGAAGAAGCGCGCCTATTGTTTGTGCGCGGAAGAATTGCAACCGCACGGACATGTCGGGGAACATGTTGGCGATGGTCATGCGACCAGCGGTTGTTGATGCACTGCGACGACCAGCGCTTTCGCGTCTCACTTCGTTTGTCTCAAGGGCGTGGTGAATGTCCTTCTCGAATCGCGTCGACAACAGCCCTGACGGCATGGATCACCCGTTGCGGCTTGTGGATGCGATGGCCCGCATCCGGCACCAGCAGACGCCGGCTTGCCGTGAACCATTTCGCCCCATTGTCATGCAGTTTTTTCCACTCGAGGCGGAATTGCCGAATCCAAGACAGCGACAATAGATGGATGGCCGAGTCGGGGGCCGGCCATGACAAGTTTATAGTTGGATATTATTTTCCCGCCTGCACCGCGTTCACCACCGCGCCATCGGTGGCTTCGGCGGGCAAATCCACCGCGATGCGCGTGCCGGGCTTGATGCCGCCTGCGAGCATGACCGTGTCGCCGTCGGTCGAGGCCACCGCGATCTTGATGTAGTGCAGGCGCGAATCCGGGGCTACGACGGCCACGAACTGGTCGCTGCCACGGGTGATCAGCGCTCCCACCGGCACCTGGGTGGCGCTGGACACCGGCACATGCAGGGTCATGTAGGCGAAGCTGCCGCCCAGGAGGAACTTCTCGCGATTGTCCAGCACCACCTCTACCAGCATGGTGCGGGTGCGCGGATCGAGTTGGCCGGAGACGCGGGTGATTTTGGCGGTGATGGAGCGGCCGGTATTGGCGGCATCCACGATCTGGGCGGTATCGCCCTCATGTACGAAGGGCGCCGCGTCCTGCTGAACATAGGCCTGGATGCGCAGGCGGGTGTCGTCGGAAATGGTCACCACCGGCTGGGCCGCGGTCTGGCTGGTGGTGGCGTTCTGCACCAGCGCACCGGGATCGGCGAACCGGGCCGTCACCTGGCCGTCGAACGGTGCCACCAGCCGCTCATAGGATTTCAAGGTGCCGTACTGATCCAGGGTCGCGCGGGCCACCCGGGCATCGGCATCGGCCTGGTCGGCCTGCTGCGCGGCGATGGCGCTCTGGCGCAGCAACTGGTCATAGCGCTGGGCGATGCGCTGCTTGTTGATCAGGTCGGCGCGGGCGCTGTTGTACTGCGCATCGGTTTCCTGGGACTCGATGGTGGCCAGCAACTGGCCCGCTTTCACATGGTCGCCCTTGTCCACCAGCACCTTGGAGAGATAGCCGCTGACCTTGGCGTAAAGCGTCGCCTGCTGGTAGGGCGTGACGCTGGCCAGCACCGTCACGGTCTGTGCGGCGGGACCGGTGCCGGCCGCGATCACCTGCACGGTGGGGCCTTTGGAGGCCGCGTCCGACAGCTCGCTGCGCTGGGACGACAGATGCAAGTGCCGCCACACGATCACCGCCACCGCCAGGATGGCGGCCGCCACCAGCACCAGGATCGCGCCACGGCGAAAGGCGCCGGAGTTGTTTTGCCCCTCATTCATCGGATTCACTCATCCGGGATTTCCTTTCAGGCCGCCGCCCGTCATCTCTTCGTCAAAGCGCTTGTCGAGGGTAAAGAGGGTGGGCGGCTTCTTGCGCAACAGGATATAGCCGATCGGCACCAGGAACAGGGTGGCGAAGGTGGCCAATATAAGCCCGCCGATCACGGCACGGCCCAAGGGCGCATTCTGCTCGCCGGCTTCACCCAGTCCCAGCGCCATCGGGATCATACCCAGGATCATCGCCATCGCAGTCATCAGGATGGGGCGCAAGCGCGTGCGGCCGGCTTCGATCACCGCCTCCAGCGCCGAATGACCTTCGCGCGCGCGAATGTCGTTGGCAAAACTCACCACCAGGATCGAGTTGGACACCGAAATGCCCACCGACATGATGGCGCCCATCAGCGATTCCACATTGATGGTGGTGCCGGTCAAAGCCAGCATCCACAGGATTCCCATCAGCGCGCCGGGCACCGCCATCATGATGATCAGCGGATCGACCCAGGACTGGAACAGCACCACCAGCAGGGCATAGACCAGGATCACTGCCAGGATCAGGCCCAGGCCGAGGTCGCGGAAGGCGGTGTTCATCACTTCATTCTGGCCGCGGATGGTGATCTGGGTGGTGGCGGGGATGCTTGGCTTGAGCTTGTCGATGGCCTTCTGGATGTCGGATGCCACGCCGCCCAGGTCGCGGCCGTCGACATTGGCATCGACATCGATCACCCGCTGTACGGTGTAGTGATTGATGGATTCCATGTCGGTATAGGGCGCCACCCTGGCGATGTCGGAGAGACGCAAAGTGGGTGCGCCCGGCTCAGCCGATATCGGGTTGGTGGGCACCCGGGCGGCGGCCATCGGCATGTTCATCAGCTGGGAGACGGTGGAAACCTGGGGCAGGGGCATCTGCACCGCCACGAAATAATTCACGCCATTGGCCGGGCTCAAATAGAAGGAGGGCGACACGCCGGCACTGGAGGACAGGCCGGTCAGCATGTTGTTGGCCACGTCGCGCTGGCTGAGGCCTACCGCCGCGGCGCGCTGGCGGTCCACCGCGATCTTGAGGCCGGGATAACTCATCACCTGCTGGATATGGGCATCGGCCACGCCGGGAATGGCCTTGATCGAGGTGAGCAGCTTGCGGCCGATATCGTAGGACGTGTCGATACTGGGGCCGTTGATCTGCACATCGATGGGCGCGGCCAGGCCGAAATTCAGCACCTGGCTGACGATGTCGGCGGTCTGGAAATAAAAGGTCGAGCCCGGGAAGGCGGCCGGCAGGCGGCGGCGCATCTCGCGCATATAATCGATCGATGGGTGATGGCCTTCGCCGAGCTGGATCAGGATCTCCGCATCCATGCCGCTGACATTGTCGGTCGGCACCAGCGCCAGATTGTAATAGATCGGCAGGCCGATCATGTCGTTGATGGTGTGCAATTCGGATGCCGGGATGATCTGGCGAATATGCCGCTCCACATCCAGAACCAGCTTTTCCGTCTGCTCGATGCGCGTGCCGGGCGGGGCGCGGTAATGCAGCTTGATGATGCCGACATCGGCGGTGGGGAAGAAATCGGTGCCGATCACGGTGGCGAGGCCGCCGGTCAGAAGCAGCAGCACGCCCACCCCGATCAGGACCAGGCGCCGCTGCTCCAGCGCCACGGCCAGCGCCCGGCCATAGCCGTCGCGAACGCGCATGAAGCCCCGCTCGAAACTGCCGAAGACGCCGCTGCCTTCGCCTTCCTGATGCACATGCTCGGTCAAGAGGAAGCGCGAAAAGGCAGGCACCACCGTGAAGGAGAGGAAATAGGAGGCGATCATCGCCAGGACCACGGTGATGGCCAGCGGAATGAACAGGAAGCGTGCCGGTCCTTCCAGCAGCACCACCGGGAAGAAGACGATGCAGATGGCGAGCGTCGCCACGGTCAGGGGCTGTACCACTTCGCTGGCGCCGTCGACGATGGCGCGCGTCAGTCCTTTACCCAGGGTCTGGTTGCGATGGATGTTCTCGATGGTGACGGTGGCATTGTCGACCAACAACCCGATGGCCAGCGCCAACCCGCCCAGGGTCATCAGGTTGATGCTTTGTCCGGTCAAAAGCAGGCCAATCAGTCCGGCGCCGATGGACAGCGGAATGGACAGCGACACCACCACGGTGCTGCGCCAGTCACCCAGGAACAGCAGGATCATCAGCGACACGAGAATGGAGGAGATCAAGGCTTCCCGGATCACATTGGTGACGGCGGCGCGCACGAACACCGACTGGTCGAAATCCAGCCGCAGCTCCATGCCCTTGGGTGCCGCCGCCTGAATCTGGGGCAACAGGTCGCGGGTGGAATCCACCACCGCCAGGGTCGAAGCATCGGCATGCTTGAGGATGGCGAGGTAGGTGGCGCGCTTGCCGTCCACATGCACGATATTGTTCTGGACGGCATAGGAATCGTTGACGGTCCCCACATCGCTCAACAGCACGGGAACGCCGTTCACCACCCCGAGGGGGATGTTCTTGAAATCCTCCACCGCCTCGGGGCTGGAATTCAGCGACACATTATATTCATGGCTGCCGATACGGGCGGTGCCGGCCGGCACGATCACGTTGGAGTTCTGCAGCGCGTTCAGCACCGCCGTCGCCGTCAGGCCCTTGGCACTGAGCTTGGCGGGATCGACATAGATCATGATCTGGCGGGTCTTGCCGCCGAAGGGGGCGGGAGTCGACAGGCCTTGGATGGTGAAAAGCTTAATGCGGATGAAGTTCAACGCATAGTCGGCCAGCTGCTGCTCGGGCAGGGTCTTGCTGGAGATGGTCATCTGCACCACCGGCACATTGGCGGCGTTGTACTGGATGACAGTGGGCGGCGACATGCCGGGCGGCACATTGTGCAGCACGGTTGAGTTGACGGCATTGACCTGGGCAATCGAGGCGCCCACATCGGTGCCCGGCTGGAAATAAACCTTCAGCAGGCCGACGCCGGGAATGGCCTGGGACTCGATGCGGCTGATGCCGTTGACGGTGGTGGAATAGGCGCGCTCGCTGATCAGGTTGACGCGCCGCTCCATGTCGGTGGCCGACAGGCCGGGATAGCTCCACACCACCAGCACCACCGGGATATCGATGACGGGAAAAATGTCGACGATCATCCGCGTCACCGACAAGACGCCCAGCAGCGCGATCAGCAGCGCCGCGATGGCTGCAGTGTAAGGACGACGCAAGGCTAGGCGGATGAAGGACAGCAAGGACTGGTTCCTGCAGGACCGGATTGTTTTTAAAGAAATGCCGCCCGGCTTGCCAATGTCGCAAATTGACCTTGCAGCCGTGCAGTTCCTGCACGCCACCTTCGCAAACTATCTCAACACAACCTTGATGGCGTCAGGGTCAAAGCCGCGCAATCGCCCACAATTGTTACGATTTGCCCGCTATTTCAGCGGTCGATCAAGCGCTGGGCGGCATCGGGATAGCGCGCGCCCTGGACGGCGATTCCAGCGATGTGTGTTTCGATTTCCGCAACATCGCCGGGGGAAAGCTGAAGCGCCGCGGCAGCCAGATTTTCTTCCAGCCGGTTCAGCTTCGTGGTGCCGGGGATGGGAACGATCCAGGGCTTCTGCGCCAGCAGCCAGGCCAGCGCGATCTGAGCCGGTGTGGCGCCCTTGCGAGAGGCGATATCCTGCAGGACATCGACCAGCGCGAGATTGGCCGCGCGGGCTTCCGGCGCAAAGCGCGGCACCGTGTTGCGGAAGTCGCCGCTCTCCAATTTGGTGTCCTGGTTGATGGCGCCGGTGAGAAAGCCTTTTCCCAGCGGACTGAAGGGAACAAAGCCGATGCCCAGTTCCTCGAGCGTCGGCATGATCTCGTCTTCCGGCTCGCGCCACCACAGCGAATATTCGCTCTGCAGGGCCGTGACCGGCTGGACCGCATGGGCGCGGCGAATGGTCCTGGCGCCCGCTTCCGAAAGACCGAAATGCTTCACCTTGCCGGCTGCTATCAAGTCCTTCACGGCGCCAGCGACATCCTCGATCGGCACATCGGGGTCGACGCGGTGTTGATAGAGAAGATCGATCACCTCGACCTTGAGCCGCTTGAGCGACGCCTCCACCACCTCTTTGATATGCGCGGGGCGGCTGTTGACACCGGGCGGGCCTTTCATGCCTCGCGGATCCTTGTCGGGAGAAAGATCGAAGCCGAACTTGGTGGCGATCGCCACTTTCCCCTTGAACGGCGCCAGCGCTTCGCCGACCAGTTCTTCGTTGATGTAGGGGCCATAGACCTCGGCGGTATCGAAGAAGGTAACGCCCAGTTCTACCGCGCGGCGGATCAGCGCCACGCCGTCCGCGGTGCTCACCGCCTTGCCATAGCCGAAATTCAGTCCCATGCAGCCCAGCCCGATGGCGGAGACTTCGAGTCCGGATTTTCCGAGTTTTCGCTTTTGCATGGGTTTGCTCCGTGTGCGGGATGCGCACAAGATAGGCCTCGCCTGGTCCAGCGATAAGGCGTTAAAATGCGCATAGACTTATGCCGGATATTCATAAATGGCCAATCCCAGAAGCGAGCTTGGCGATCTCACTGCTTTTCTGACCGTGGCGGAGGCCAGGAGCTTCACCCGCGCGGCGGCCAGGCTCGGCACCTCACAATCGGCGCTGAGCCATACCATCCGCCGGCTGGAAAGCAGGCTTGGGCTGCGGCTGCTCAACCGCACCACCCGCAGCGTCGCGCCCACCGAAGCCGGTGAGCGCCTGATCCGCAGTGTCGGTCCGCGGCTGGACGAGATCGGCGCCGAACTGAAGGCGCTGACCGAATTGCGCGACAAGCCCTCGGGCACCATCCGCATCACCACCGGTGAACTGGCGGCGGAAAATGTCCTGTTGCCTGCGCTGGTGCGGCTGTTGCCGCACTATCCCGACCTTAAGGTCGAGCTGACGGTGGATTATGGCCTGACCGACATCGTCGCCGAACGCTATGACGCGGGCGTGCGGCTGGGCGAACAGGTGGCCAAGGATATGGTGGCGGTGCCGATCGGGCCCGACATCCGCATGGCGGTGGTGGGTGCGCCGTCTTATTTCGCGCATCACCCGCCGCCCAAGACGCCACGGCAGCTCTCCGATCACGTCTGCATCAATCTGCGCCTTCCCACCCGCGGCGGGCTTTATGCGTGGGAGTTCGAGAAAGGCGGGCGGCCGCTGAATGTGCGGGTCGACGGCCAGCTGGTGTTCAACACCGCCAGCATGATCTCGAAGGCGGCTTTGGCGGGGATGGGGCTAGCCTGCCTGCCGCAGGATGCGGTCAAGGCCCATGTCGATGCGGGACGGCTGGTGCGGGTGCTGGGCGATTGGTGTCCGCCATTCCCCGGCTATCACCTTTATTATCCCAGCCGCCGCCAGCAGTCGCCGGCCTTTGCCCTGCTGGTGGAAGCGCTGCGCTATCGCGGTCCCAAGCGGGGGTTGAAGCACAAGCCAATACCGGGCGATTAACCCAGGTTAACGGCTGGAGGTGACGAATTGGGAAGACAGGGCAGAGCTGGGATGGTTGTTGCCGTCCAGAAGGGCGACAGCCAATCCCGCCAGCACGAGAACTGCGGCACCGGCCGCCAGACGGATGCTTTGCCAAGGTGTGTCGCGGACGGTCGGGGTCGGTTTGATCATTTGTACGCCAATTTTTCGGAAGTCCGCGCCGCAAACGCTTGGCGACGCAAAACAGTTTCAACGAGGAATAGGAAAATTTGATGTCACTTTTGATATGACGCGCCAGGGAAAGCAATTATTCCCTGTGTGCCCGCGGTATACGAGATCAATGCGCGGTGAAATGCCGCTGCTCCTCGCCCATGGCGTGGAGCGGGAAGCTCTCGACCCGCTCTTCCCGCGTCTTCATGCAGGTTTCCGCGGCGTGCCGGTCACCCAGTGATTCGGCAATGCGCGCATATTCCGGACCGAATTGTTCGCGCAACTGCCGTGTACGCGCGCGCTTGAGATGGGCGGTAATGACCATGACGGCAATGATCGCGGCGACTGCCGCCAGGATAAGGAACATAACCACACCGGAACTCATACACCCTCTCCGTAATCTTCCCCATGCCGGCCACCATATACGACGGCGGCAACGGCTTAACGGCAGGGTGGGGCTCCGGTTCCAATTTGTTTTTGTTCATGTGGACGCCGCAACGGCGGGTATGAGGTGACGTTAAGAAATGGCCGGGGCCATTCAATCTGGAGTGGCACTCATGTGCGGACGGGAGCCTCGCCGGCGACGGCGGGGTTTCTTATGTATCGCCCCAGAGCCGCAGCAGATTGTGATAGACGCCCATCATGTCGACCAGCGCGGGATGGTCGGGAACATCGCGGCCCAGTTGCTGCAGGGAATTGTCCAGCTTAAACAGAATCGTGCGCTGGAAATCCAGCCGCACCATGCTCTGCAGCCAGAAGAAGGCGGCAAGGCGCGTGCCGCGGGTAACGGGCGTGACCCGATGCACCGATGTGCCGGAATAGAGCACCAGGTCGCCGGCGGCCAGCTTGACGCTTTCTTCCCCGTCCAACGTCTCGATGACCAGTTCGCCGCCGTCATAGCTCTCCGGCGGCGACAGAAAGAGCGTCGCGGACAGATCGGTACGCACCCGGTGCCGGGTGCCATAGACGGGCCGGATGCCGCCATCGATATGGCGGCCGTAATTCCCCGAATTGCTGTAGCGGTTGAACAGCGGCGGCACCACCTTGAGCGGCAGGGCCGCCGACAAGAACAGGGGGTGTGCATCCATCACATCCAGAAGCCGCTGCCCCAGCTTCTGGGCCAGGGGATGGCTCTCGCGAAGCTGGTGGTTGTTCTTGACCTGCCGGGAAAGATAGCCGGCCGTGTCCTTGCCGTCCGTCCAGTCGGCGCTCTCCAGCAGGCGGCAGAATTCCGCCGCCTCCTCGGGCGCCAGCACTTTGGGGATGCAAAGCTTCATGATCAATCGTTGAAGGAGAAGGTGAGCATGGCACTGCGCCCGGCGCCTGGTACTGCACGGAAGGGGTGGATCTCGTCGATGTAATTCCGGTCGGTCAAGTTATAGACATTCAGGCGCAGGGCATAGGCCGGGCTGATCCGGTAGGTCATGGCCGCATCCAAAGTGTAATAGGGCGAGCTCTTCAGGAACGACGCGGCGGTGTTCTGGGCCAGGCGCTGGGAGACATACTGGCCGCCCAGGCCCACCGACCATTCCGGCATGATCTGATAGTCGGTCCAGAAGCTGGCGGCATCCTTGGGCGTGTTGACCAAGGGCGATCCCAGCAGCGAACCGCCGGTGGCCGTGGCGGTGGTGTGGCTGTCGAGATACGAAAATCCGGCCCGTGCCCGCCACTCCCGGGTGATATTGCCGGACAGCGAGAGTTCAAAACCATCGACCCGTTGCGCGCCGCCCAGGATATTGACGCCGGCGACCGGCCCGGGGATGCGGGCATTGTCCTTTTCCAGGCGGAACAAAGCGGCGGTCGCGTCCAGCGCGCCGAACAGTTTCCATTTGGTGCCGACCTCGAAGGATTGATTCTTTTCCGGCGGCAGGAATGCGTTCTGCGTTGCCAGAGCGCGTGCGGAGGTCAGCTGGGAAAGCGACTCCGCCGACGGATTGAACGAGGTGCCGTGCGAGAAATAGATGCTGCCATTTTCTGCTGGCTTGTAGACCAGGCCAACGCGATAGGTGACGATGGGATCGACATTCTTGACCGCTACGGCGGCGGGCGGGGTCAGGAAGCTGGGCGCCGCCTGGGGTACACCGGGCACGGTGGCATAGGTGATGGAGTTGAAGTCCGAGGCGAACTGATCCCAGCGCACGCCTGCGGTCAGTTCCCATTGCTCGTCCAGCTTCATCACGTCCACGGCATAGGCGGCGTAGCTGGTGGCGGGCGTGGCGGCATAGAGGCGCGAGAACACATTGCCGGTGAAGGGCAGATGCTGCGGCGACACCAGGCTGACGGTGGGCACACCGGTGGTGTTCTGGAACAGCGGCGTGGAATTTTCCCAGTCCGCTTCCACACCCGCGACCACGGTATGGGAGATCGGGCCGGTGTCGAGCTTGGCGGTGACCTCGGCCTGCTCGGTGCCCAGGGATTCGGTGCTGAAGCCCTGCCACATATTGCGCGCGACCTGAACTTGCGACAGCGGTGTCGTTGCCGTGGTGCCCGGCGCCAGCACGCCTTCGGAGATACGGAAGTTGCGGCCATACTGGCCATAGCGCAGTGTGTTGCGGAACTGCAGGTCGCTGCTGAAATCATGCTCGAGCTTGAGCGTGAGAACGTTGGTGTCGGTCTTCAGGTAATCGGACTCAAAGCCGTAATAGTTGCTGTAGTCGACCGGCGCGGGCCGGCCGAAATACCATGGGATGCCATAGTCGGGGATGTCGTTGGCTTCCTCATGCAGGACGCTCACGGTCAAGCGGGTGGGCGTGCCCAGACCCAGCGCCAGCGATGGCGCTACGCCCCAGCGGCGCTGCTTGCCCACATCGCGGTCTGCGACATTGGCATAATGCGCCATGGCGGCGACGCGCACGGCAGCACCTTCGGCTATCGGCTGGTTGTAGTCGACGGTGAGACGCTTGGTGTTGTCGGTGCCCAGGCCGGCATCGGCCTCCAGCATCTCATTGAGAAACGGAGTCTTGGAGACCTGGTTGATCACGCCGCCGGTCGACCCCCGCCCGAAATAGACGGAGGAGGGACCCGACAGGACTTCGATCTGTTCGTAATCGAAAGTGTCGCGGTAATAGCTGCCGAAGTCCCGGATGCCGTCCAGATACATATCGTTGCGGGCCAGGAAACCGCGGATGGTGGGATTGTTGCCCTGCCAGGAGAATTCGCCGGCGCCGAGGCTGACACCTGGCATGTTGCGCAGGGCGTCGTTGAGATTGGTGGTGCCGCGGTCGCGCAGCAGATCGGCGGAAACGATGCTGACCGACTGGGGCGTGTCGATCAGCGGTGCCGGCAGCTTGGAAAGAGACGTGGCGTCGACGTTGTAGCGGTCCTCGGTGACGATGATGTGTTCGGTGGAGGCGCGCTGGGCCTGGGCGGCGGGAGCGGAAATCACCGGCCCCAGGGCGACGATGCTGGCCCCCAGCAGCCAGCAGCTCATCGAAGTGCGGGGGGGCGTTGCCGGACGGAGCCCCGCAAAACAGGAGGAATACACGGTTTTGGACCTTCCCCAGATGCTTATGCGACTTGTTCTTAATAGCACTTGGGAAAAAGTCCATATGCCCCGGCCTTAAACTTTCATATTTTGAGGTCGGCCTCTCACATATTGCGATCTGACCCGGCGGAGGATTGCTGCCGCGGTCAGGAGGCGGGGGCGGGCTGGGCTGACGGCGGGTTTGCCGCCCGATGCGCGGAATAGCTGTAGAGCACGGAAACGACCACCGCCCCCAACGCGATCGTGATGATGGTGGCAACTCCACCTGCCAGGGGCGCAATCAGGGGTGCCTTTTGCGCCAGCTTGACGAAGGCTCGTGCCGCCACCGCGCGCGCCGCAATGACAGGCAGCAAGGCCAGGACCAGGGTGCCCACCGTCAGCAGGAACATCCGCTCGGCGCGTTCCAGTGCCGTTTCCAGCCGGGCAGACACGTCTTTGGCCGGTTCTTCCACAGCGACGGAGGGAAACAGCGGCAGGGTCTGGATCAGGACGATGACATAGGCGAACAACAGGACGGAAAGCATCGGCACCAGGCCCGTTGCGCTCGCTCCCAGCAGTATGAACCACCGCAAAATCACCACCGGAATTGCAAGCGCCCAAAGCCATGCCGCGAACCGGATGCTCAGCCGCGAGATAAAGAAGAAATGGCGGGTTTCGCCCAGCAGGACAAAGCGATGCATCGCAACCGCGATGGGCGCGAGTATGACCGCGCGCAGCGCCGTGATGACGAGGTCCAGGCCGATGGCCTTCCACAGGCCGAGGGCGGGCAGGCGACTGTTGTTCTTCACGATGGCCGCGAGCGCCTCGTGGGATGGGATCGACAGAAGCGCGGTAACGCGCCCTGCCGCGATGTCCAGCCCCGCCAGCAGGCCATAAGCGATGATAAAAAGAAGGGCCATGCGAGGCAGGGCCGCAAACAGGCCACGCCAGGCAAGTCCCACAGTCCACCACAGTTTGGGACGTTCCGAATTTACCAGCATGCTTTCCTCGCGGCGATTTTGCGGCAGCCTATCACAGGGTCCGGTTTGCGGCGGATACTGTCCTGGGTTAAATCTTGGCTGGGGAGATGGGCATGCGCCGGGGCTGGATTTGCTGCATATCGCTGTTTGCGATGGTTGCGCAGGCGCATGTCGCCCTGGCAGATGAAATCAACGAAGACCCGCTGCCCAAATCGGAAGTCCTGAGCTGCGGCATGCAGTGCGTGAATTTCACGCCCGCCAAGCCACTCAAACATGAGATTCTGGAATTTCCGCGCAGCGAAATTGGTGCTTTCAAGGTCACCAATTCGGAAGGATTTGTCTGGTTTCTCTATACGGTCGGTGTCGACGGCAGGACTCATGACATTTCTCAGATATATGGATTGGGAAATCCAGAATTTTCTCGGCGGACCATCGAAACCGTAAAGAACTGGACCTTCGAGCCAGCCATGTCGAACGGCAAGCCGGTGCCCCAAAGCAAGACATTCACGGCGGACTTCAGTGTTCCAATTCCTGAACCCATACGGCCCGCGATCCTTGATGACTACAAGAAAGCCAACGCCTTATTCGACGGTGGAAAGACGGACGAAGCGCTTGCAGTTCTGCGCGAGGATCTGGCGCTGTCACGGCTGAGTCTTCTGGAACGCAGTATGCTCGCTCTGCCGCTGGCCAAGATTGCAATGGCCCGCAAGGATTATCTGGAAGCCCGCCGTTATGCGCTGATGGCGACCAGGGTCAAGCGGAACCTTATAACGCCTTCCATCGAGTCGGGACTGTGGGAGACCCTGATCACCGCCGATCTCATGCTTGGAGAAATCAGCGACGCGTTGAACGCGTTCAACGCTCTGACGCTGGTGTCCGGGTTTAATACCGAGTCGCCTTACGTGAATCTCATCAAGAATGCGCGCGCTCATGTGGATGCCACACCGCAACTGGTCGCTCAGGCGCGGATTCCGCTGGAGGGAACAGAAGGTCTTGTCTATTGGCACGACCTGTATCGCCGCACCTTCAGTTTTGCTGCCGTGACGGGGTCGCTGGACAGGTATGTGCTGAATTGCGACCAAAGCATGAGTGAATCCAAAATCTCGTTGAGCGCTGAATGGCATGTGCCCGCCGGCTGGAGCAACTGCATGATATTTGTCTATGGCGCGCCGGGCACCACCTTCCGAATTGTCGAGACAAATGACGACAAGCAGCAGCAGAGCCAGGTAATGGCGCATTACGATGACGCGATCCGTGCCGAGCCAAATAATGCGCTGCGTTGGCTGGCCCGGGCCCGGGCTTACAAACAGGCCGGCCGGCTGCCGGACGCCATGTCGGACTATTCCAAAGCTATCGAGCTGAACGCGGGGTTGGGCATTGCCTATCTTGAGCGTACCCGGATTGATCTCACCATGAATAACATCGCGGCGGCTACGGCGGATAGCGAAACGGCGTTGAGACTAGAGCCTAAGAACACAGACGCCATTTTTCTGCACGCCACCGTCCAGCGGCAAAACGGAAAATACCAGGAAGCGCTGGCGGAGCTGAATGGCCTGATCTCCGGCGAGCAAAAGGACCTCAACGTCAAGACTGTCTATATCAATCGGGCCATTACTCAATTCGCCCTCGGAAAATATGCCGAGGCGGAAGTGGATTTTCTTAAATCCATCGCGAATTTGGACCGGGACCTGTATGTCTACAACTGGCTCCATGTCGTGCGGACGAAACGCGGCATGGACGATGATCCGCTTTATGCCATCCTGCGCTCGGGACTTCCCGAGGCAAGCTGGATACGCGAGATAGCCGGTCTTTATCGGGGCCGGCAGAGTGTGGAACAGGCGGAGGTCACGATGAAGGCTCAGCGCGTCCATCCGGTGCTGGAGGGCAACTGGCCCTGTGCGGCGGAGTTCTATTTGGGGGAATACAAGTTGGCGCATGGGGATATCGCGGGCGCCAGGGCCGAATTCGGTGCGATTTCCCCAGCCAATTGCGACTATGGCGAAGCTGCTGCGGCGGTGGCGGAATTGAAGCGGTTGCCCGCGAACTGAAATACGACCGCCTGGTATGGCGGCTAATTGCAACTGCCCTGGGTCGGCTTGAAGTCGCCGCTGGGGCCGAACACGATAGGGATTTCGGCATCGATCTTATCGGCATGCATGCGGTCCGGAATGCGGGGCAGGGGTTGGGCCTTGCGCACCGCCTGATAGGCGGCATCGTCGAGCTCAGCATTGCCGGACGATTTGAGGATCTCCTCCCGGTCCAGCCAGCCACTGCGGCGTATCAGCATGCGCACCTCCACCACGCCGGTCACATGGTTGCGTCCCGCGCGGGGCGGATAGACGAAGAACTGGCCGATCCGCTTGTTGATTGCCATCGCCCACTCATAGTCCCAGCAGGCCGACGATGCCTGGCCATTGCCGCTTGTCCCGTTGGATGATCCGCCTGCTCCGGCCGTGCTGTCCGGCGCGCCGCCGGTAAGAGGCGAGGAGGCCGCAGCGGATGTGGGAAGCGGCGCGGGCGGCGCGGCCGTCGCCACCGTGAAGGCGGGCGGCGCCATGACTTCTGCACGCGGCTTGATGAAGGGCGCCAGGAACGGTGGCGGGACCGGAGCGAATTTTCGTATGGGAACGTCCAGCAACAGCTTGGTGATGATCTCGGACGGTGCCGGGTGCGGTGGCGCCATCCAAAGCATGCGGTGCGTCGCCAGGAATGCCAGCAGCGCAAACAGCGCCGTGGTCAGAAGGCCGGCGGTAATCCGGCTGGAGGCCGCGACCGGGACTGGCCGGTGATCGCGGGCGAAAGCGGCCAAGGGCGCATCGCCCCCACCGGCATTTCCAATCGCCACGCTTTGCATTGCGTTGGGCATCGCTTCCACCGCGAGACCGGACGGGCTCCGATCCCGGATATTGTAGCATAATCACACGCTGTGCGTGCACTGATTGATTGTCAATCATGTCGTAACCATCGGCGTTATCACTCCTTGCGATCAAGGGCGAACCGACTATGGTCGCGCCGGGCTTCTTGTGCCCAATAACAATCAGGCTGGGGAGCCTCACATGAAATCCAAACTAACGGCGGTCATCGCCGCGGCCTTTGCTGCGTCCAGCCTTTCGGCCTGTTCCAGTGTGATCGAAGGGACCAGCCAGGAAATCCTGGTCAATACCAATCCGGCCGGCGCCAACTGCGAGTTCGTGCGCGAAGGCAATGTGATCGCGCGCGTCACCCAGACGCCCGGCGGCGCCACCATCAAGAAGACCAAGCACGACATCACTCTTAAGTGCAGCAAGCAGGGCTATCAGGAAGCCACCTATCTCAATCATTCCGGCGCCGCGGGCGCGACTTTCGGCAACATCGTGCTGGGCGGCGGCATCGGCTGGGCCATCGACTCCGCCTCCGGCGCCGACAACAAGTATGACGGCGTGGTGAACATCACCATGGTCCCGGCCAATGCGGAGACGGTTGCCGCGGCGGGCGCGCCGGCTACCGTTACCGGCGGGGGCGCGACATCGGCCTGCTCGCACGATCAGCAAGTGCAGGCGCAACTGGCGAAGCAGAACGGCTACACCAGCGGGCCGAAGTGCGAGTAGGCAGGCGGTGTTTCAGTTGCCTTGCGGCCCGGTGACGTAAAGCCTGCGGCTGCCATAGGCGATGGCCAGGCGCATTTGGCGCAGCACATCCATCCCCAGCACCAGGTCGCTGCTGGGGATGAAGCCGTCGGTGGCGATGGCGATGCGCGGGTTCTTCACCGCCACGCCGCCGATCTCCAGGGTATGGAACGGATAGGCATAGATGCGGTAGCGGCCGGTGTCCCGCAGCAGTTCAAGTCCCGGTGATGAGGGATAGATCCCCAGCAGGGCGGCGGTCTGCATGCCCAGGATGGTGACGGTCGAACCCGTGTCCAGCACCCCGATTACCGTCGCGCCGTCCACCTTGACGGGAAAACGCACATGCCCGCCGGGGGCGATATCGACCGCCAGGGTGGCGGAGCCGGTTGGCGTCCATTCCGCCGGAGCGCAATAGCCGGACGAAAACAGGCTGAGGCTGCCCTGGGCCAGATCGATCTCGACATCAAATTCGTTGAGAATATCCGGTCCCAGAGTCCCGTCGGCATCGGGCAGGGGACGTGTTTCCACATAGATCGGTTTGTTGGCGACGCGCAGCTCTCCCAGCGAGAAATTCTGGCCGGCGAGCGTGAAGTTCAGCATGCTGCCTCCGACACCTGCCAGCGGGCGGGCGGCTTGCTTGACGGGAAGCGCCATCTGTTTCGCGGTATCCCATTTGACGGTGGTGCTGACGCCGCCGGTGTCGAGCAGGAAGGAAAGCGGATGGCCTTCGACCATGACGGGCACGGTGATGCGGCCGTCCGGGAGGCTGATGGTCTTGACAGTGGCAAGCCGCTCCGGCGCGCATTCCGCCGCGCGGGCGCTGCCGACGGCCAAACAAAGAGCCAAGCCGGTAAACGCCGCGGCGATGCGGGTGGAAATCATCATCGGCTTTCCGGCCAGTTGCGGCGGTCGAGAGTGTGCAGATGCCCCGGTGGCGGGGTCAAGACGTCTGTGAAAGTCAGAATCGTTTACTGAAGAAGTAGCGCGTTTCGCCCTTGGGAAAGTCGGCCAGGGTTCCGAAACAGGAATAGCCAAGCTTCTTGTAGAAGCCCGGCGCCTGGAAGCTGAAGGAATCCAGCCATACGCCGATGCTGTCATGCTTGCGCGCCAGGGCCTCGGCCTGTTGTATCAGTTGCGCGCCCAGGCCCTGGCCGCGCAGCTCTTCCGGCACGAACAGAAGCTCGACGAACAGCCAGCCGGCGGCAAAGCGGCCCCACAGGCCGCCGACGGCCGCATCCTGGCCGGGCTGTTTGAGATAGAACGCGACATTGCCGTATTTGAATTCGCCGGCATGGGCGAGGTTGAATTCCACCAGCGGGCGCAGGATCTGCTCGCGCCCTTCCGGTGCCGGATTTTCGTCGATCACGATCTCGGTCATGCGGCGCTCCATACCCGCCCGACCCTATCGAACCAGACCACTTATGTCATGGCCGGACTTGGTGAGAAGCGGCAAGTCAGAGGCGAACTTGCACCGCCAGCAATTTGCCCGAGCGATTGAGCTCGATAGTCACATCCGTGCCAGGTGCGCGAGCAATGGAAGATTGCAGGTCTGCCACCGTGTCGATGCGCGCGCCGTCGATCTCGGTGATGACATCTCCCGGCCGGATGCCGGCCCGTGCCGCCGCGCCATTTGATTCCAGCGCGCTGACAGCAACACCATGCTGGTCCTGAGAGAAATTTGCCGCGATCGTGCTGCTGGTGTCGACACTGGAAACGCTTCCAAGGCCAAGCGGCAGCATGGAGGCATAGCTTTTGGTGGCGGATGCGGGCGGCGCAAAGTTTGCGGATGCCTCAACCGGCTCCGGCCAGCCGGTGGCATAGTTCCTGGGATTGGTTGGGGCCGAACGGGCGATGACCTCATCCGGCGCCGAGCCGAACCGGCCGGCAATCTTGTCCGCCAGCGCCTGGTTCGCCCGGTGCAGGATCGCGGGATAGGCTTGCACCGCGTCGTCTGATGGCGTTGTCGAATCCTCAGAAGGCGATTGCACAACCCGCACAGAATAGCTTTTGCCGTCCAGGCTAGCGGTGAGTTGGGCGATAAACGGCGATGCGTCTGGGGTTGCCTCGGATGTATCGTACCAGCCTTCCGGCGTTTCTTCGCTGGAACAGGTCGATCCGGGCTCCGGCATAAAAAAGGAACTTATTCCACCACCGATAGCGGCCTCGAGTACACCGAGACCGGCAGTGCCGCTGATGACGGCGCTGTTAACAGCGGCTCTCCGCGAGCGGTTGGTGGAATTGAGATACAGGGCATAGTTGGAGACAGTCAGGGTCTTGCCCTTGATTGTGTCGCCCAGGGCGGTTTCGAGATCGGTCCGCAACAGGTCCAGCTTGCCCGGCGATCCCTTAGCATCTCCCAACCGGTAGATGCCGTAGTTGCAGCTCGTCACCCAGTAAGACAATTGGTGATAGCCCTCGGCCCGCTGCTGCGAAGGTCTGGCATCGACAATTTGAAAGCTGGTGTCCGTGGGGACGTTGCTGGTCTCCGGCGCTGCCGGTTCCGCTGCCCACACCGGCTGGCACAACGAAAGCAGGGCAGCGGTGGTGCCGCGCAAAATCTTCATGTCATTCTCCCAGCCAATGATTCAACGCGGCTGTTCCAGCCGCTATTCCATTGCCCCATTTTCATGGTCAGGAGTGAACGTCGGGTTGCTTTGACGCTTCGACTTCAAGCAATCGCGGTCTGACGTTTTGTCAGAACTGCGAAGTTGACAGAGCCACCATATTGTCATCAGCGGCGAGCAGTGTGGATTTATGCCTCGCCGCTGCCGACCACGCGGTGGATGGAGACGATGTCGCCGGCCTTGATGTCGAACAGCCGGGGCGGGTTGAACTGTTCCAGGGTGATCTTGCTCGCCGTGCGCTTGGCCAGGCGCTTGATCACTGCCAGCGGTGCTTCGCCGGCACCCTTGGGCGTGCGCTGCACCAGCACATAGGCGCCGACATCGATCGGCCTGCCGGGATGGATATGCACCACCTCGCCGGGGTGATAGCGCGGCTCCATGCTGCCGCCCACCACATAGACGGCATAGGCATTGGGCACGCCGATCAGGCTGGCAGGCCGCTCGATCAGATCGATCACATCGCCGTTCCACAGCGACCAGCCGTCGGCGCCGCATTCGGCCATGCCCAGCACCTTCAGTCTGTCGGCGGTGCCGGGACGGACGGGCAGGGGCTTTGACGGCACGGGGCCGCGGCCGTCCTGCAGCCATTCGGCGGTGACGCCCAGGGCGCGGGCGATGGGCACCAGGTGGCGCGAGCCGCCGCCATTCTCCAACTGCTGGATCGCCTGATAGGTGATACCGCCCACCTTCTTGGCAAGCTGCGGCTGCGACAGGCCCAGCGCGCGGCGGCGTTCGCGCACCCTGTCTCCTATGGAGTTAGCGCCGATGGATTTGCCTGCTGCCGCTTGTGGTTTCATGGGGACACCATACAAGGAAAACTGGTGGTTGCACAAGATGTCTTGTAATCTGGCGCCATTCCCGCCTTGGCACAAGTTCTCTTGTTGACCCCCTGCAAGTGTTCTTGTTTAGTTCTCCCCGTGGTGATTGGGGATGGCGATGCCGGAGAGCAGAGACCTAAGAAAAACCGGGATAGGGGCGTTGCGGCAGGCCATCCGCCATCACCTGAGAAGCCAGGTGGCGGTGGCGCGCGCGGTGGGGGTGTCGCCGCAAGCCGTCAGCGAGATCCTGCGCCGGGGCAAGCGGGTGCCCGCCGAATGGTGCCTGGCGCTGGAAACCGCCACGGCCGGCGCCATCACCCGCCACGACCTGCGTCCCGATCTTTATCCAGAAAACAAGGAAAGCCAGACATGACGAAATTCGCCCTGAATGTGGAACGCGTGAAGCGCAGCGCGGAGCCCGAAACCCTGCCCATCGCCGATCAGTTGATCGCCGAGCTGAAAGAGCGGCTGCCCGTCGACGCCTGCTGCTTTGCCGTGGCGCGCGATGCGCCGGGGATCGTGATCTGTCACCAGGGCCGCGCCCTGGGCCTTCAGTTCCGCGAAGGGCGGCTGTCGGCGGTGCAGGTGGATTGCTTCAATCGGCTGCGCAGCGCCGGCATGCGGATCGAGATGGCGCGCAACCTCAACGAAGCGCTGGGCCTGGTCGCGGAAATGGGCGTGGTGCTGAAGCCGCCGGTCAATTCCGTGTTCGCCGCCCGCGACCTGTTCCGGGAAGAAACCAGGCGCCGGTGATGCAGACAGAAGATGCGGAGGGGGTGGCATGAGAAAGACCAAGCGTGTTGCGGTTGAGGATGTGGTGGAAGCGCCCGCCGTCATCGGCAGCGACCATGTGCAGGACCGGGTGCTGTCGCCGCGCGCCGGCGCAAAAAAAGGCTGGTCGAAGCTGGCGCCTTACGAAAAGGAATTCCGCCGCGGCGCGCTTGCGTGCAAGGAGCGCTGCACCGGCCAGGCCGCGACGCGGGAGGAGGAGGCGCGGGCGCTGGACCGGTTCGCGGCGGCGCGGGCCTTCGATGAGGGTTGGCGGATATGCCATGTGCCGTTTCCGGCGGGGATCGATTTCGACCGGGTGAAAAGCGGCGGCGGCGGGGTGCCCGGCGCCTTTGCCGATCACGCACGCGAGGCCAAGGATTTCTGGCGGCGGGTCCAGGCGGCGATGGGGGCGAACGACTGGCTGATCTGCCGGATGGTCTGCGGCGAGGGCTACAGTGTGGCCCAGGCGGTGATGACGGTGAGCCCTGCTTATAAGTTCTCGACTCTGGCGAGGTTTCGAGAAGCGTTAGACGGACTGGTTGATGGAATGAAGAGGGCAAAGGTGCAGTGACGGACATCGGAAGAGGCTTCCGATCCAGTTGCGTCCGTGGGGGCTGCACACTGGGAGAGTTGATGGAGATGGGACACAGAAAGTGGAATACGCCTTTGCTGATCGCCTTGATCGCGGCGGTGGTGCAGATATTGGGGGGCGTTATTCACAAGATATGACGTGTAAGAGACTGGCAGGAAGATCACTCTACCTCGTGTGAGGTATGAAGTTTAAAAACGGAATCTTAAGGGCGCGCTTGGATAGCAATGGGAGACCACCTGAGAATATCAATTAAATAGCTCCAGCTCATTGGGTTGAGCCTCGGAATCCAATCTAGATTTTCGAGAAGCTTCGACAAGTCGGTACAGTTCATCTCTTAGTTCCGCTTTTCCGGCACCAAAGAATGTCCGGCTGAGATCGCACAGGCTGAAACCCAATTCGTCTCGATCTCCCTTTAATATTCGTTTGGCCCGAGGGCTCCAAATCAAAATCGGATCAAGAGCGTCTCTCTCCGAGCCGGGCTTTGCTCCAATGTTGGGCACTAAGCATCGCAAAATTTTCTCTTGAGAAGGTGTAATTGTGGGATGTACCTTGTCTCTGAAATTCTGAAGAGCGCGCAGCCTCCAATATGCTGTGCTCATGTTGATGTAAGTGGCGTGCCAGTCTGAAAAACTCAGTTCGCCGGTCCAATTCACGGCTCTGAACAGTTTTTTATCGTTTGAATAGGACTGGGAAAACCTAAAGAAAGCCGCGAAGGTTGTTGGAAAGCTAAATATGGTAACGGCCAGTGGTGGTAAACTAAATACGATAAGCCAAATTTTTTCCGGAATGTTCGCTAGACTAAGGAGTATCGCTGCCATTCCCAGACCTGAAATAAATGCCGCAAGTTTTGTAAGTTGACGCAGGCTGGGGGGCGTTTCGTACAGGAGCCAGACGAACGTTAAGTGTGCAAAGGGTAGTAAGCCTGGTTTCCAGAAGGGCCCTCGCGCTATCGCAGCCGTTGCCGGAATGATCCAACTCAAAAGGTAGGTCTGGAGACCAAAGACACATTTTGTTGAAACACTGATCTGAAAGTTTGTTGCTGGCAACTTGGACGATATGATTACAAGTAAGCATGCAGCGATTGGGTAAGCTCGCGATGTTAGCGCCCAAAACGGCGGTAATACCCAATACAAGCGAAACAGAAAAAAAATTGCTGGAAAAATGAGCAGTCCCCAATAGGGGTGCGATTTATAAACCAAGATATAAATGCCAGCGGCTGCTAAAAAAGAAGCGGTTGCATCAAGCCTGCGAAGATGATGGCCGGCGCGAGCTAAATCCAGAAAGAGCTGCGGACTTCGAAACCGGGATATATAGGCGCGGACAGTATCATAGTCCCGATATAGCTGTCCGGATTTTACCATCCGCCTGAGAATCGCCCTAATCCGGCCATGGATGAAGGGGGGTGGCGAAGCTAGTCGTGAGACTTGAAGAAATGCGCTGTTGTCCAGCCACGCGCTTCCGATATTCAGCGCGTCTTCTATTACCTTCAGGAGGGTTTCCTGATTTGCCACGCCTGCTATCTCGAGTGCTAGCTTTTTGTCATCTAGCCATGGGCTCGAAGAGGCTGACACCAATATCTTCGAAATGGCGTCGCTGACTTTTCCTTTTAGAAGTGTTGGGCGCGTAGCCAGACCAGCCTGCAGTAATTCAAGTAGATGATAAAGGCCTGGCGGCCATTTGAACGGATCTTGCGGGGATGACGGAGCTTGCAAAATAGCCGTTTGATATTTCGCCAAGAGGTGTTCGGCCTCATCGAGTATCAACGCTATTTCGGTCTGAGATCCCAATTGCAAGAGTGTAACTGCGGTCTCTCTCCAACGTGCGTCTAAGAGTAGGCGGCGAGGCGAGATCGTGTTTAGGTCTCTAATTACTACTGTAGTGGCAAAATATTCTTGGAATCTTCGGTGCGAGAACGTGAATTGCCTACTATCGCCCGAGACTTCGCGATCGGCTCTCCCTAGTTTCATATATTCCAAGGCATCCAGTATTTTATCGAGTTGGAGAGCGCCCGCGGAATTTGACGAGATAGATAAGGCGATCTTTAAATCCTTTCTTGTGGGGCTGAGGCCCAATCTACTGTCAACGGCCAGGGCAAATGCAACTCTTTCTGCTCCGCTAACGACCGTTTCTTTATCGAGGCCGAAGCGTTGCGCGACGCTTGTTTCGTCTCGGTGGAGCCGTGAATTGAGATAATCGGCAAAGACCTCGTGGGATGTCTGTGGAAACTTACCGCGATCGAGCATGTGTTCGCACAATAAGCCGAGGAGCATTGGGTTTCTCGCAAGGGATCGAATTTCATCAGTTGCGGTAGTAAGCTCGTTAGCTAGCGCGGCCGCTTGCGGTGTAGGCAGATGCGTCCGGCGGATTAACTCCAGTTGCCGCTCTTGTGAAAGTTCAACAATTCGAAATTTTCGCCACCCAAGACTTGCCGGGCCACGATAATTGCGCGACGCGACGATGCCGCGGCAAATATTGAAACCTGAAAGGAACGCATTTATGGCGGTGCTGTAAGCCGCTATGCTTTCGTCAACCTCTGTGGATGACAGGATTTCAGGTATTTCGTCGAAAGAATCAAATAGGAACAGCCATATTCCGGTCTCGATGCCTTCCTTAAATGTATCATCAAGAAATCTCGTTACGGCGCTGTCGTTAACTCGGTTCAAAGAATCAAGAATGAACCTTTCGATCAATTGTTTGTCTACTGGCTGTTCAGCCGATCGTTTTATTTCTTTTAGATTGACGTAGATTGGAAGAAGGCTATCGGCCGATCGTGACGTGCTGGCCTTTTCGGCAATTTTTAAAGCCACATGGCGGAGGGTGACGCTTTTCCCACTACCGGGATCGCCTTCGAGCAAGATTAGACGTTCGGTGCTTCGCCTCAGCGCTTTGGCTAGCGACTTTGCACGCCAAATTCCTGTTTGGGGCGCTTTGCGAAAAGTAAGGCTCGTTAGAGCTTTGCGAGACCCTTCTGCTTCAACTTCTGCCTCCAGCTCTGCGAACTCATCGTCACGCCAACTCTCTGCTCGATTTCGAGTGCGAAGCTCATTTACAAGGTGCCCAGCAAATATTTTGCGTCTTCCTGCGTTACGCTTTTTATCTTCATCGTAGAAGAGTGGCTTCAGTTTTGTTCTGCATATATCGGTGATGAGGCCGAGTGAGACAAAACCAGCGGTAACGATGATTAGTAGGAGTACAATCAGAACCGCTCCACCGATCAGTTGGCTTATGACTGGTGGAATGGTGTGTCCAAGTAATTTTGGTATCCAATTATAGAGCTTTTCCCAGTCGCTTAACTCTGGCGTATTGTCTTTCGCTTGTGCCAGAAATCGAGTATCAAGCCGCGGAATCATGATCCAGCCCTTAATTCGTAGAGAATTCACACGATGGCAATCAAACGGCGTGCGCAGCCGGCGCCAGCCCAGTTCATAATAACGACAAGCCCTATCCCATTGCCTATCCTCTCGATGTGGAACGCGGGGTCAAGGCCGGTCAGGAGGGGCTGATTATTCGTCAGAAGTCGACAGCCACAATTTTCCGGGTGTTAATTTAGTCTTGTCCGGCTCAATTTGGGGCGGGAGCGCAGAAGCAGCGAACAAAGAGTCAAGTCATCTTGTAATTTGCTCTCTACCGCTCCCGACTGGTTGAACCGCGCCGTCTGGTGATGAATCTGTGTGATCGCTTGAAACCAAGGAGCGATCAGCATGGAACTATTCCCCACCACAACAGCCCTTCTTTCCGCCTATCCCGTATCTCCGCCACTGACCGACGGCACCATGGCGGCGACGGCGGGGCGCAGCACCGCCGGTGACGGCGGCGGCGGCCATTTCTTCTACAAACTCTCCGACACCACCTCGGCCGACAATGGCGGCACTATCAGGATCGATGGCGCGGGCCGGCGCTGGTATTATGTGCCCGAAGCCGATGCCATTCCGGTGGCCTTGTTCGGCGCCACGCCGTCGACCAGCGACTGTACGGCCATCTTCAACACGGCCTTCATCGCCGCCGGCGCCGCCAACCTGCCGGTCAGCCTGTCGGGCAGCACCTATCGCTGCACCGGCACCATCACCATGGACGTGTCCAAGACCTCCATCATCGGGCCGGGCACCCTGGATTTCACCGGGCTGACCGCCACCAACGCCATCGTGCCCACCACAAGCTGGGGCGATCCCAACACCATGATGGCGCAGCATAGCACCCATCCGTTCAAGAATTTCCGCATCGTCGGTCCCAGCAATGGGCCGGGGAAATTCTGCTTCGCGCCCACGCCCAACATCATCGGCACCACGCCCTGGATCACCGGCATGGTGTTCCAAGACATCGCCGCGGCCGGGTTCGACGTGTTCTTCGACATCTGCGACGGCATCGTGCTGCCGGTGTTCCGCAATGTGGTCTATGGCTCCGACAGCGGCGGCCATGGCTCGGGCTGGATGTTCCGCAACATGGGCTTCACCAACACGGGCGAGAACATCTATCTCGACCATTGCGACTGCGTGAACGCCCTGGGCTTCATGATCGAGCAGGTGCAGAACCCCAACATGGACGTGTTCATCAACTGCTGCTCGTTCGACGGGCTGCAACTGATGATGGGTGGGGGCAACCTGGGCGCGCCGATCACCTCGGGCGTGTTGGGCAGCTACACCTTCCTGGGCGGCCATTGGGAGACCTTCCACAACAACGGCGCATTCCCCGCGGTGTGGTGCGGTTCGGCGGGCGTGGTGCGGTTGAACATGGTCAACCTGGTGCCGGATTCCTCGCCCTATTATCCCTTCCGGTCGGACGCCACGATGGTGGGATGCGGCATCATCCTGCGGGACGTGAACGTCAACTGGAACGGCCAATGGTTCAACGACACCATCTGCGCCGGCAGCGGCAATTTCGAGATCACCGCCAAGGGCAACGGCAACACCTTCATGTTGCACTACGCCTATGCCAACAACCGCCAGCCCGATTACGTGTTCGGCAGCAGCGGCTGGCAGTTGTGGAGCGGCATCTCCACGACCGATGCCAGCGACAAGCCGTCGGGCGCGGCCAAGTCGGCCGTCATTCCGCCGAACACGCTGTGCTCGTTCACCACGCCGTGCTCGCCGGGGCAGCGCATCGCCGCCGGCTTCCAGTACAAGTTCACCTCGCCGGGATCGGGCGATGTGCTGTATCTGGCGGCGGATTACCTGGACAAGAACGGCAACATCATCAGCGCCCAGAACACGGTCGGCCTGGGCGGGGCCAGCGGGTGGACGGCGGTGAATTGCGAGCCGCAATTCCTGGCACCGCCGGGCACCGAGCGGGCACAGTTGATCTGGAACTATGTCACCGGCGCGGGCGGCGGCACCGCCAAGTTCGCGCTGCCCAGAGTGATTGTCTCATGATTGCAGCCTGATACGGCGCGGCTGCCTCCGGAGCGAGAGCTCCGGGGGCGGCTTCGGCGCCGCGCTGACGGTTTGACCAAGGTTCGATTGTCAGGCTTATCTAAGGTGAGGAGGAACGCGATGACCATGACCAGGCAGCACCTTCTGTTGATAGCCCTGTTGTGCGCGTCCGCCTGCACGCATCAGGCAAAGGTCGAAGAGCACCAGGCCACCATGCTGTGTGAAGGCGACCGGCGGATCCATCTGGTCTTCACCGCCAACCGGGCCGTGCTGGAATCCCAGGGCGTGTCCGTGGCCATGGAGCAGAAGCCCACGGCCGACGGCTATCTCTATTCCGGTGGCGGACAAAGCGTGCGCGGGCGGGGCACCGAGGCGACTTGGACCGACGACAAGGGCCGCGCCCATCAGTGCAAGGAAGCGCCGCGTTAAGTTCTTGGGCGCCGGCGAATCGTCAAAAAATATGACAGCCGTTAACCCTTGTTTCCGCAGAACTCCCGGATTTGCTGGGTTCAGCGGCCCGGCACCGATCTTGCTTACATTGTAAATCGCGCAACATGGGGTTGCCTGGACGGCCATTCGGCCGGGTGTTTCGCGGTTCGCAAGGACCGCGCGTGAGGGGGGGTATCCAATGTCCTTGAACAAGTTTCTGGTCGCGGCTGCCGCGGTCCTTCCGGTTTTCGTCGCCAGCGCGGCCAATGCGGCGCTGATCACCGACATCTCCGCTCTGGGCGATCCCAACACCACCGTGTCCGCCTTCGGTCCTGCCGGGCAGTACAATTCCGGTTATGCCGAAGTGATCGTCGGGGCCAATCCGCTGGCGATGACCTATGCCAGCAGCGGCCAACAGCTTTACGTCGATTACACCGGCAGTTGGGGTCTGCTCTCCAATGGAAGCGTCGTCCCGGGCTCACCCAGCCTCGGCGTCAACCAGGCCGGCTCGCTGACCTTCATATTCCAGAACGGTCCCGCCAGCGGTTTCGGCTTCCTGATGAACTATGCGCCGGCCGGCGGCAATACCGTCAGCCTGATCGCGCTGGATGCCTCGCTCAACCCGTTCCAGACCTACGACATCGCCAGTTTGGCGCCGATCGTCGGCTCGACCTTCCAGTTCCGCGGTATCCAGGACCTGTCGGCGGACATTTTCGGCTTTGAATTGCTGGCAACCGGCAATCCTTCGCCGCTGATCGACAGCATCTCCTACACCGCCGCCATCACCGATGTGCCGGTGCCGGAGCCCGCGACCATCGCGCTGGTGCTGTCGGGGCTGGGTGTGATGGGTGGACTGCGCCGGCGGAGAAAGTAAGCGCGGGACCTCAATCCCGGCGGCCGAAGCTTGTGGGCTTGGGTGACCGGCGAGGCGAGGGTGCCGGTTGTCCGGCGGCGTCGTTCACTTCGATGTTTGTCTGGCGCCCGGCTACAAACCGGTTGCGGATATTGACCGCGAACATCAGCAGCGCCAGGAGCAGCGCCGCGCTGGTCACCACGATCAGGACCATGATCTGCGGCCTGGTGATATAGGACCAGTCGGTGGATATCGCCGGCGCGAACAAGGCGGCTTCGGTGTGGCCGGTCTTGGGATCGGGTGTGTTGGAGGAATCCAGCAGGAAAAGGATCTTAAAGCCTTCCACCACACAGAAGGCGATGCCCACCACCCAGGGCAAAATCAAAGCGAGTTTCTTGCCGTTCATGCCCGATGGTGGCATGGCGGCCTTAACATTGCATCAAGGCGCCAGGCCGTTGCCGGCACAAAGAAAAAGCCCGCCGGGCGCGCCGGCGGGCTTGCTTTAATCCTGGTACGGACGATCAGCGATAGGTCTCGCGTTCGCGGCGCACTTCCTCGGCGGTGAAAACGGGCGCTTCGGGGTCGTAACCCGTCCAGCCGCTGTCGCGCCAGGCATTGGCGCGCGCGGTCACGTCAAAGGCGCGCTCGTCCATGATGGCGGTATATTGCGCCTCGTCATCATCGGAGACCTTGGCAGTGACGATGGCGCCGCCGCGGCGCAGCGCTTCGGCATAAAGCTGGGCATTCTCCTTGCTGGTGCCGGATTCGACCAGTGCGCCGATCAGCCCGCCGGCGACACCGCCGCCGACCGCACCGGCGGCCAAGGCAGCCAGCCAACCGGCCGCAACCACCGGCCCGATGCCGGGAATGGCGATCATGCCAAGGCCCGCAGCCGCACCGGCCGCGCCGCCCAGGATGGCGCCCACACCGCCGCCGGTGGCGGCGCCTTCGGAACGGTCGTCCTTGCCGTCGCGGTCCTTGTCATGGATGGGGCTTACGGATTTGGCGCCGGGGCGGTGCCAGCCGTCGGCGTTGCTGGCGACCAGGCCGATATGGCTGTCGCCCAGGCCGGCGCCCTTGAGTTCGGCAACAGTTTCTTCGGCGCTGGCATAGTCGTCATAGACGCGGGTGATTGTCTTGGTCATGGCTTTTCCTTACGGGTTGGAATTGTTCAGTTGACGTTGCCCTGATAGTCGACGCTGACGGATGTGGAGGCGCCGTCCTTCTCGGCGGTTCCCCGCCAGACACCGTCCTTGTCCTTGGTCAGGCCGGCGATATGGGTGTAGCCCTTGGCTTCGATTTGTTTCTGGGCTTCGGTGCGGGTGAAGCTGTTGGCGCCTTTGACCGGCACGGCGGAATTGTTTTCGTGCATGCCTTTGACCGCCTTGTTCTGCGGCCCGGTCTGGGCGTCCTGAGTGGTGCTTTGTGCGAAAGCGGGCATAGCAACGGGCGCCGCCAGCATCAGTGCCGCGGCTGTGAGAAGGATGCGCATGGTGGAATCTCCCTGTGATTGTGATCTAGACGCCTAACTCGCGAGGGAGGGGGGATGTTCCTGTTCCGGTGTACAATGTTTGCGGTGTTTGAAATCCGGATTCTCAACGCGGAAAACACGCCGGATGATGTTTTGTATGACGGGCGCGTGCACATCTCGCCAGGGCGAGAGCAGGAGGCGCAACGCCCGTAACAAGGTGTCGTTTCTTGTCAGCCCGCTTATGGAACTCTCGCCCACCCATGTACGTTTTGTAACCTGGAAGGGCTTTTTGCCTTGGTTGCCGGACGGAGACTCCTGACGGCATCCCGAGTTTGGCCTGATCGAAAGGCCTTTTTTGAAAGGAGCGCCATGAAAACCTCTTTGAAGATTCTGCTGGCTGCCGGTGTGTTGAGCGTCGCCAGCCTGGCCACGGCGGTACCCGCCGCGGCGCAACCCACCGCCTTTTCGTTCCGCGTGGGCGACGTCGCCGTCGGCTATAACGATGGCTATTACGATCGCAGCCGTCGCTGGCATTCCTGGCGCGATGCGCGCGAACATGAATGGTATCGCGCCCATTACGCCCGCTATTATCGCGGCATGCGCCATGACCGGGACCGTGACGGCATCCCGAACCGGTTCGACCGCGATCGCGACAATGACGGCACGCCGAACTGGCGCGACAGCCGTCCGAACAATCCGTATCGGCGCTGATCCCCGATCGGTTCTGACCTGAACAGCAGGTGACGGGAGCATATGCTTCCGTCACCTGTTTTCTTTTGCGCCGATGGTTAGCCGATGCCGGGGCCGGCCTTGCCTTCGAGCTTTGGGCCCGGGCGAATCTGGATGCGGCGGTCATCATTGCGACGCAGCGGAAGCATCGTGGGCGCGTCTTTCTTTGCGTCCTGCGCGGCGGCCGGTGGGCTGGGCGGCGGAGCAGAGGGCGCCGCGCCTACGGGGCCGGCAAGCATCGAACTGGCGAGGGCGGCAAGCAGAAGTCTCATCGGCGCCTCCTGGTCACGGTCACCATAACACAAATCCCGGCCTGCGGAGGCTCGCCTGTGGGACGGACCAAGGTTAGGATCGGCGCGACTCGCATGGAGACCACGCCATGAAAGCTGCGGTTCTTGTCTCGCTTGTCGTCCTCGGTTTCGCGCCGGGACAGGCTTCGGCCATGGCGATCTGGGCCAAGGACGCGCCCGACCATGTGGGGGAGACTGCCACGGTGGTGGGCAAGGCCAGCGTGCAGAGAATGCCGTCGGGCGAGATCTATCTGGACCTTCAGGGCAGGGGCGATGGCGCGCCCGTGTCGGCCTATGTCTCGCGCTGGAATGCGAGGCGCTTTCCTGGCATCGCCGGCCTGGACGGCCAATGGGTGGCGGTCCGCGGCCCGATCGGTGCCTTCCGCTACCGGCCGGAAATCTTCCTCACCAATCCGGCGCAGATTGCGGTGGTCGACGCGCGGCCCGAGCCGCGAGCCAAGAGTGAGCCACGGCCCTTGCGCATCCATATTCTGGACGCCCGCTGATCGCTCCGTGGCTTGAGCGGGGCTATCCCTTGCCATGCCATCGGCGCCGGACTTAATCTTCGCACAAAAGAAGGGACCGGGAATGTCCCGTATGCCGTCGCGTCCGATGCCTGAACGTCAGGCCGCTTTCCGCGCCGATTACCGTCCCCGCATCGCGTCGGCCTATCGGGGCTGGCTGCATGTGGCGCTGATCTTTGCGTTGGGCGCCGCCGCGATCTGGGTTTGCGCGCGCCAGATCACCCATCCCGCCTGGTATGAATGGCTGGTGATCCCGTTGGCCTTCGCGGCCTCCAATGTCTTCGAATGGTGGATTCATAAGTATGTGATGCACCGCCCGGTCAAGGGGCTGATGGGCATCTACAAGCGCCACACCCTGTCCCACCACGAATTCTTCACTGATGCCGAGCCCAGCTTCGACAACAGCCGCGACTTCCGCATCGTCTTCTTTCCGCCCTATGCCCTGGTGGCGTTCATGACCCTGTCGCTGGCGCCCGCCCTGATCCTGGGGCTGCTGGGCGCGCCCAATGCCGGCTGGCTGCTGTTGATGGTCAACACCGCGCTGTATCTGAATTACGAGTTGTTCCACTATTGCTGCCATGTGAAGGACGACCGGCTGGTGCGGCTGATCCCGCTGGTCAATTCCATCCGCCGCCATCACATCGCCCATCACAATCCCGCGATCATGATGGAGCGCAACTTCAACCTGACCTATCCGGTGGCAGACTGGTTCTTCGGAACGTCTGACCTGAAATGCGGGCTGCTGAAGCATATCTTCAACGGTTACGATACCAGCACGGTGCGCGGCGATCTTCGCAAACGGGCAGCGTCATGAGCGCGCCGCGCACGTCCGTCACCAGCTCCAAAGCCAGCCTGATCGGCGGCATCGCGGTGGGTGCAGCCAGCCTGGTGCTGTGGCTGGCGGTGACTCATGAGCTGGGCTTCAACGGTCCGCTGGTGGTGGGCGCGGGTCTGCTGATCAGCGCCGCGATCGGCGTGTGGGTGCGCGTGGCCGATCTTTAATCGCGGGTGCGGGCGGGAAGGTCGCCGCCAGGAAAGCGCTGAGTTTGGCCATCGCTTTGGCCACCGTTGCGGCATCGGGCTTGCCGTCGCGCATAAAGCCGTGCCCCACATCGGGATAAAGCGCGATGTCCACCGGCACGCCTTTCTTTTTCAGCGCGTCGGACAGCATCTGCGCCTGGCTGGGCAGAACATCGGTATCGACGGCGCCATGCTGGATCAGGAAAGGCGGTGCGCTGACCGAGATGAAGGCCAGCGGCGAGGCCTGCCGCATCTGTGCCGGGGCGCAGGTTTTCGGCTCGCATCCCAGATAGGCGGCGATGTCGCTGTCTGTGGAATTTTCCAAGTCCACCAGGCCGAACCAGTCGATCACCGCCTCGGCACAGTCGCTGGGTGCGTCATAGTCCGGCTTCTGTTGTCCCTCATTCTGCGGCTCAAACGCCATCACGCCGCAGCTTACGCCCGCCATCGCCGCCAACTGGCCGCCGGCGGAGGCGCCCCACACCGCCAGGCGCGTGGCATCGCCGCCATAGGCGGCCGCATGGCGGCGCAGCCAGCGGATCGCCGCTTTCACGTCCTGAAGCGCGGTGGGAAAATGCACCTGGGGCGACAGGCGGTAATTGACACTGGCCACGACATAGCCTTGCGCCGCCAGCCCGGCCAGGGCGCGCGGCAGGTCGGTGAAGGACAGAGCATGGCGGGAGTCGCCATTCTTCCAACCGCCGCCATGGATGTAGACGACAATAGGAAGCGGCGGCTTTGACTGCGGCCGATAGATGTCCAAAGTCAGGGGCGCGGAACCGGGCGGCGTGGCATAGGTGATGTCAAACTGGGTACTGACGCCACCCGGAAAAGCCGTGGTGCCAATGGTATCGCCGGGACGCGGTATGGGCACGGGCGGCGGTTCTTCGTTTGGCGCGCCACGCGCCTGAGCCGGCGCAATGCCCAGCGCCAGGCCCAGCATCAACCCTTTAAGACGCCACATCCGCACAGCCTGCTCGATACCGATTCAATTGGAGCCTCTCACAGGCGCTTAGGGCGCATCGGCATAGGCCTTTTGTACCGCCTGGGGGATGCGGCCCATGCCGGACCAGCCGGCATATTTGGTCGCGAATTCATCGGCCACGATCTTGCCGGCTTCGTCCGCCGATTTGCCTTGCGCCTTCAACGCCAGGCTGCGCGACTGCAGGTCGGCCATGAAAGCGCGCTCCTGCGCGATCAGCGACGCGTCGCCCACATCGCTGTGGTCCGGCACCACGATCTTGGGATTCAGCGGGAGTGCGCGGTCCAATACCGCCAGCCAGCTCCGGGGCGTGCAGTCGGCGCAATAGAAGTAAGGCCCCGTCTTGTTCTGCACCACATCGCCGGAGAACAGCACGCTGTCGGGCTCGACCAGGATCAGTTCATCACCCTTGGTGTGGGCGGCACCGAACCACAACAACCTGACCGTCACTCCACCCAAATCCAGGCGGTAGTCGCTGTCGAAGGTGGTCGTGGCCGGCATGATGCGCGCATCCGCCAGCAGTGCCTTGTCCTCGGCCGAACGCTGGCTGAAGAAATCGATCAGCTTCTGGCCTTCGGCTTCCAACTCGGCTTGCTGCACCTTGGGCCGCACGATAATGGTGCCGGAGGGAAAGCCCGCATCGCCCGCAGCATGTTCGGCGTGATAATGGGTGGTGGTGAGATAGAGTTTGTTGGCCTTGGGTGACAGCGACCGGGCAATGTCCGCTACGATGGCGCCGTTCTTCGGCCCCATGCCGGTGTCGATCACCAGGGTGGCCTTGTTGCCGACCACGATGCCGATATTGGGAAAGCCCTTGGCCATCCAGCTATGGGGCGAGACGCGGGTGAGCCCCTCACGCGAGATCATGTGGCTGGCGGGCTGGGATGCGGCGGGAAGGGCAGCCAGCGCCATGAGAGTCACGAAAACCGGGACAAGCCGCATGAGCATCTCCATCACTGTCACGAGTTAAGCAGAGGCCAGAGGCAGGCGACAGGAGTTTTACGCGACGCTTACCTTCCGTCTAATGATATTTGCGCAATTGGCGATCCGTGGGCGTGGTGATGGCTGCTTGTGCTATCATTGTTCATGGCTTTGACCGGAAAGCTTCACGAAACGGCAAGCCGGCAAGAGCGTTGATGGTACGAGCGCCGGCGGAGTGGAACAGGTGACGCAGGATAAGGCAACGGGTGGCGATCATCAGCAGGCTCCGCATAGTCCGGAATATTTTCTGGCAAAAGCCAATGAGATGCTGAAGTGCGCCGAACAGGCGCCCAGCGAGGAGGACCGGAAGACCTTCCGCGCCCTGGCAGAGCAGTGGCAGCGCCTGGCCCAGGTGGCGGTGCGGCCGCACATCTAGGCGCCGGCGCGTTCACGGTTGTTTACCGGTCTCCGTCTTGTCCATCTTGCAGATTGCTCAACTGGTCTTGAAAGGTCTTGGCGGTCTGGGGCTTGATGAACAAGGCGACGACTTCGGGGTTGACCTCGCGCACGCGTTTTTCCAGGGCAATGATGGTGTCCTCGATCTGGGGTGCGCGCAGGCCGTCGGCGAATTCCACGCTCAGCATGGCGACGATCTGGTCGGGGCCCAGTTGGGCCGTGAACAAGCCATTGGCCTTGACGCAGCCGGTATGGTGGTTGGCGATCTCCAGGATCGACTTGCGCACGGAAGGATAGGCCTGTTCGCCGATCAACAGACTCTTGCTTTCCCGCGCCAGAAACAGCGAGGTCGCCGCCAGCAGCACGCCGATGGCGACCGAGCCCATGCCGTCTATGTCGGGGCGGTCCAGCGCGCCCGCCAGATAGGTGGTGAGCGCGGCGATGGCCAGGCCCAGCATCGCCACGCTGTCGGCCAGGAAGGTCATGAAGGAGGGCGGGTCCTTGCTGAGGCGCACGGCGTCGAAAAAGCCCAGTTCGCCCTTCACCCGGCTGAACTGGCGCACCGCCACGGCCCAAGAGCTGCCTTCAAACAGGAAGGCCAATCCCAGCACGATATAGCTGACAAAAGGGGATTCGATCGCCACCGGATGCAGTATGCGGCCCACACCCTGGAAGATCGAAACGCCAGCGCCCAGGGCGAAAATCAGCAGCGACACCACAAAGCTCCAGAAATAGATCTCCCGGCCATGGCCGAAGGGGTGGGCAACATCGGGTTTGCGGGCGGCGCGATGGATGCCGTAGAGCAGCAGCACCTCGTTGGTGGAATCCACGAAGGAATGGACCGCCTCGCTAAGCATGGCGGCACTGCCTGTGAAAAAAGCGGCGAAACTCTTGGTGGCGGCCACCAGCAGGTCGCCGATCAGCGCGGCCAGGACAGACCGGGTGGTGGCGGCGCGCTGATATCTGGCTCTCAAGGTTCCATCCGGGGATGCAAGCGTTAAGGCTAGCCCAACGGGGACGGGAATCCAGGGCGGGAAAAACCGCCATAAACCAATGGATTTATCGGTTTACGGACCGGTTCGGCCTTTCCGGCACGGCCTATGCAACGTCCCTGGGTGTAGACCAGGCGTGTACCAAAATGACCCGTTTGAACTTCCGAGTGAACTATGCGGCTCCCGTCAAGGAGCGCGACAGGGTTGTGGTGTTGATGAGGCTGTTCGCCATTACCGCCCTGGCCGTCGGAACGATGGTGGCCGCGCACATGCTGATCGACGCGGACGTCATCGATAGTCTCCGGGCGCTGACCTTCCGTTGGTAGGAATGCGCTCTATTGCAGCGGCTTCTGGTTGCTGCGCCATTCCGCCGGCGGCGTGCCCATCACCCGCTTGAAGGCCCGGCTGAAAGCCGCTTCGGATTCATAACCACTTTCCGCTGCGACCACCGCGATGCCGGCGTCGCCCTCCAGCAGCCGCGACGCCGCGATCTGCAGCCGCCAGCGCTGGAGATATTGCATGGGCGGGATTCCCACAAAGCCGGCGAAACGGTCGGCGAAGGCGGATCGCGATAGTCCCACTTCGCGGCTCAATCCATCCAGGGTCCAGTCGCGCGCCGGTTCGCCATGCAGCAGGTTCAGGGCCCGGCCGACATGGCGGTCGCGCAAGCCGCCCAGCCAGCCGCGGCTTTCCGGCGGCAGGCTTTCCACATAGCGGCGCACCAGCTCCGCGAACATCAACTCGCCCAGCTTGGAGAGGATGCCATTGCCGCCCAATCGCTTTTCGCCCGCTTCCATCACCGCGAAACGGGTGAAGGGCGAAAGCCAGTCCGATTGCGGTGTGCCGCGCATGTGCAGGATGGGCGGCAGGGCTTCCAGCAGCGGATTGAAGGGACGGCGGTCGCAGCCCAGGAAGCCGCACACCAGATGGGTGCGTTCCCGGCCGCCGCCGTCGAGATTCATCAACAGCGGCAGCTGCGCATTGCCGGGATGGGGGAATTCGCGCATGGGATCCTGGCCGCGCATGCCTGGTGCGCTGGACATCACATGGGCGTTGCCCAGCGGAAAGGCCACGACATCGCCGGCCGCCAGCCGCACGGCCTGGCTCTCATGCCCCACCAGCGAGGCCCAGCAACTGCCGCTGGTGACCACATGATATTCCATCACATGCTCGCTGGCCGGCAGGATGGCCGGCACGATCACATTGGCGGCCGGCGTCTCGGCCACCCAGGGCGTGGTGGCTTCGACATCGAAAAAGACGGCGCCCTTGAGCCGGACCGCCCGCAGCACGTCGGAGAGGGTGTCGTTACTCATGGTCTCTTGCACATGGGCGCACCGGGCACGGAGACGCCGGATTTTCGGTCAAGACATCCGGAAAGCCGGTCATTCATCGTTGGTGACGCCCCGCCTATAGGGAAGGGGCGAAAGGTGTAATCTGACCGCCACCACCCGTACAAGGTGTGGCGGCACGGTTTTCTTTATGCCTGATCGAGTGGCTTGATTTTCAAGGAGATTGTAATGGCCAAAACATACCAGGGCGCCTGTTTCTGCGGCACGGTGCGGATCGAGGCGGAGGGCGAACCCGAGGCGATGGGCTATTGCCATTGCAGCTCCTGCCGCTCCTGGGCGGCGGCACCGGTCAATGCCTTCACCCTGTGGAAGCCCGGCGCGGTGCGGGTGGTGGCGGGTGCCGATCACCTGGCCATGTATGCCAAGAACCCCTCCAGCGAGCGGCAATTCTGCGACCAGTGCGGCGGGCATGTGATGACCTACCATCCGCCTTTCGGCCTGATGGACGTATATGCCGCGACCCTGCCCGGCCTGAAGTTCGCGCCAGGGGTGCATGTGAATTATGCCGAGACGGTGCTGCCCATCCGCGATGGCCTGCCCAAGCTCAAGGATTTCCCCAAGGAGTTGGGCGGCTCGGGCGAGGCGCTGCCCGAGTAGCGCAAGGGATAACCGCAACGAGTTCCCGTTTCGAGCGTTATGACGGCCCATGGCACGATGCGCCCAGCCCAACCTGCTTGCGGCCTTCGGGCGTGGTCTCGTGCTGGCGGCGTGCGTCCTGTTGCTGGGCTGCGGTGCGGTCCCCAAGGTCGATGACACCCCGGTGCCGCAGGGCACGACCATCATCGTGGGGGCGCGCGGGCCGTTGACGCCAACACAGAGCAGGGCGCTGCTGGACCGGATCGCGCCCGAACCGGGCGATGCCGGCATCCTCAAGCGCCACATGGCGATCGAGGAAGCGGTGGCGGAGACACCGCTGGTGGCGGGCAACAACACCCGGCTTCTGATCGATGGGCAACAGACCTTTGCCGCCATGTTCGCAGCCATGCGCGCCGCCAAAACGAGCATCAACCTGGAATATTATATCTTCGAGGATGTGGTTTCGGACGCCGGGCATCTGGGCGACCTGCTGATCCAGAAGCGCCAGCAGGGCGTGGTGGTGAATGTGCTGTACGACAGCTACGGCTCCAGCGCCACGCCGCCGGAATTCTTCCGCCGCCTGCGTGATGCAGGTATCAATGTGGTGGAGTTCAATCCCATCAACCCCATCACCTTCAATTTCCGCGATCATCGCAAGATATTGGTCGTGGATGGCGTGCGCGCCATCGTGGGCGGGATCAATCTTTCTACCACCTATCAAAGCTCGGCGGGCTCGAGTGGCACCCAAGGCCAGCCGGCGCAATATTGGCGCGACACGGATATGCAGATCGACGGTCCCGCCGCCGCCCAGCTTCAGGCCCTGTTCCTGGAGCATTGGCAGCAGCAGAAGGGCCCGCCACTTGATCACGATCTGTATTTTCCGCGCGTTGCGCCGCAAGGACGCGAAGTGGTGCGCATCGTGGGCTCGACGCCGGATGAAAAGATGCCCCGCTTCTATGTCACTTTGCTGTCGGCCATCCGCAACGCCGAAAAAAACGTCTGGCTCAGCGCCGCCTATTTCGTGCCCACCGATCAGGAGGAGGAAGACCTGATCGCCGCCGCCCGGCGCGGGGTGGATGTGCGGCTGCTGCTGCCCAGTGACAGCGATTCCAAGATGGCGCTGGCGGTAGGACGCTCGCATTACGGCTATCTGTTGGAAGCGGGGGTGAAGATCTACGAGGTGCAGAATGAAGTGCTGCATTCCAAGACCGCGTCCGTCGACGGCGTCTGGACCAGTGTCGGTTCGTCGAATTTCGATCCCCGCAGCGTGGTGTTCAATGACGAAGTGGATGCCATCGTTCTGGGCAGCGCCACGGCGGATGCCTTCCAGCGGATGTTTGAGGCCGACCTGGCGAAAGCCAGGCAGATTCATCGTGAGGAGTGGCGCAGGCGGCCCGTCGGCCAGCGCCTGCTGGAGTTGTTTGAGGTGACGTCCTTCCTGTGGCGAAATTGGCTGTAAACAGGCGTTTTGGCCGACGGAAAGCTAGAAAACCGCTGCTGCTCTCAGGCCTTCGTTTACCCATCCAGCCCTAAGCTGTTGGTTGGAGACGGACCCGTGAGCCTTTATCGCACCGCAGTGCCGCGAAAAAGCTTTGGCCGCCGGGCGCAGCCTGAGCCGGTTGCTCCGCTGCGGCCGCCGGTCAGCTCACAGCGCGATGTGATGAAGCCTCCGGAGCCCGAACGGGTGCCACCGATTGATGCCGTTGTGGATGTCGCGGAGCCGGTGGATTTCGAGCCGGGCGAATTGATCGGCCGCAGTTTTGCGGTGATGGGCCGCAATGCGGTGACCTTCCTGGCGCTGATGGCGGCGGCGGCGATACCGGGCTATATGGGCCACTCTCTGTTGGGCGAAAATATTCTGGCATCGCTGCTGGTGCCCATGCTGACATTGTTCAGTTGCCTTGCACTTTACACCGCCATATTCCGCCGTGCGATGGCCAGCCTTGCGAATGAAACCGCAAGCTTCAGCGATTGCCTTCAGGCGGTGCAGCAAACATCCGCACAGGCTTATACCGCCATTGCCATCACGGTCCTGGCGGTCTGGTTCCTGGCGATCGTGCCATGGATCGGTGCCGCGGCGGACCGCGCTCTGACAGCGCCGGTCGCCATCCTGGAAGAAAAGGGTTGGAACGGGGCGCGGGCACGCAGCAAGGCCCTGGTCGCACCTTGTCGCGCGCGGGTGCGGATGCTCATGCTGCTGCTGGCGGTGCTGGCGGTTTCGCGCGCGATAGCGCCGGTTTCGGGTGGGCCCGATGAAGTCCTGCCGGCCTTCCTGTTCGGCGACTGGCTGTTTCCGTTGCTGCTGACGGCCTTCACCGCCACGGCCAGCGCGGTGCTGTATTGGCAGTTGGCCCATGGTGAAGTGGCGCCGCAGCAAGATTCGCGTTCACGGAATTCTCAAAGAGCGCCCCTCGCAATCTGAGGCGGCACCAAAGAAAAAGGGCCGGAGCGATCCGGCCCTTTCTTTGTTGATACTGCCGTCAGCCGGCGAAAGGCGAGGGCACCGACCGCATCGCCTGGCGGGTGGCTTCGCGGATACATTCCATATCCGCATCCCGGTCGTTGCGCAGTTCGGGAAACTGGTCGTCAAGCTGGAGGCACATATCGCTGGCCGCCTCGCGGACCCTGATACGCAATTCCACAAAGTCGGCATGGCGGGTCAGGTCCAGGTCGGCATAACTCACCGGCCGCGAAATGCGGTACTGAGTCGGATTGATCTCGCCATTGAAGCGGCCGATCAAGTTCCGCTTTTCCGCATAGCCATAGCCCGGCCGCACGATAATCGCTTCGGAAACGTCTTCATGGTTGGGCCCGTAGTGAAAGCCCTGCTCCGGGGTATAAGACGGCTGCGGCGGAGCATAGTCGCGGTCATAGTAACCGGGCGAATAGTCCTGTGCGGCTGCCACACCAGCGCCACAAATCAGCGCCGCGCCAAAAAGCGCAGAACCGAGCAGCGCGATTCCGTTCCTGGTCATGATCTGACTCCCTTGTCCATCCGATGGAGACAATGAGGGAAGCGGTGCGGTGGTTCCGGTGGAACTCCGATGGAACATCGATGCCGCAAGATCGCCATATTGCCGGCAGCCTGAGCAGGCTTTTTCAGCCGCCGGGCACATCCTTCCAATGCGTGCGGATGATTTCGCTCAGTGCATTCACCAGAATACTCAACTCCACCGCATCGGAATCGCCGATGAAATCCTGGACATGCCTGTGCCGGCCGGAGACGGCGATCTCCACTGCCGCGGCTTCGCCGTCCGCAGCCCCCTGGTGAGAGGTTTTCTGCGGCAGGCGCCAGAAGTCCGATTTGTTCAAGGCCGCCAGCAGGCGGTCGATCTCCGCGGCGTTCAGTTTGATGCTGTCGCTCATGCGCGCACCCGTGCCGTTCCTGGTCCAGCTGGCCGTCATCTGGGCCTCGCCGCCTCCGATTCCGATCCGCACCACCGTCACCGGGAACGGCCCCATCACGATATCGGCGCGCATGGCCAGCTTGGCCGTCTTCATGCCCGGCGGAAGCAGGCTGTCATCGGCTCCGCCCTGGGGTGTTTTGAATGCGATCAGGGAACAGCGCTGGTCCCAGTCATATTCGACACCGGGGCGGCATTCTGACCGCGTCTCAGCATCGGAAAGATCGCGGGCCGCGGCCAGCCCGCCTTGGCTGAGGGCCATGGCAGGAAGTTTCCGGTCGGCCTTGGCGACAAAGGGATCGCAGGCGAAGCGCAGCTTCCAGTAATCGTCGATATGCTGGGCGCACCAGGCGGCCGTCATGCACATCATGCGCCACTCGCCATCCTTGATGTCGGCCTTGGCGCATTCGCCGGGATGGGCGCGGGCATAATTGCCGGGCAGGGCGGTCGCGCCGCCGCCTGGCACCGTCAGCGACAGCGCGGCGATCATCACCGGCGCAAGAACGGGTTTTACGCGCATGCCGAATCTCTCCCGATTCGGATATTAGCGCGGCATCATGTCGGGAAAACGGGGACGAAAGCCGTTGCGATTGGGCATTATCACTTTCGGCAAACTCTGCGCATTGATGACCTGTTTGGCATCGATCACCTTGCTTTCGGCCAGGATATAGGCGGTGAGGGCGTAGACCTGATTGTCGCTCAAGGTCCTGGGCTCGTTCCAGGGCATGGCGCGGCGAATGTAATCGAACAGAGGCGGGGCATAAGGCCAGAAATTGGCAATCGTGGTGGTGCTCCCGTCGATGGGCTTGAACTTCCTGTCGCTGACCAGCACGGGTGGTGCGGGCAATCCGCGTTTGGCCAAATCGGTGCCGCGTCCGCCATCGCCGTGACAGGCAGAGCATTTCTCGGCAAACAGCGGCGCGCCTTGTGCGGCGGTACCGCTGCCGGGCGGCAGGAACGCGCCGTCCGCCTGGATGTCGATGTCCCAGCGCTTGATGTCCTCGGCGCTGACGGGTTTGCCCAGATGCGGACTTTGAAGATTCGGGGGGGCGGCAAAGGCCGCGCCCGCGGCAAGGCAGAACAAGATGGCGAGTCGGCTACGCATAGACATGGCGCACCGTCCCGCGCGAATCCACCGACCAGCTCGTCACCGCATTGAAGTGATGATTGCGGAAAGCGGTGACGGCCGGTTCGCTGTCCAACTGACCGCGCTGGGCCACAAACTCGGCCCGCGTCGGCTGGTAGGCGCCGTGATCGTCCCAGGCGCGGCTTTGCAGGATCGCGGGCCCGCCGCTCCAGCGCCAGGGCAGGCGAAAGCGGGTGAAGGCCTTGGTCTGGACCGGCGCCTGCAGCGCGGCTTCCGCCCAGCTCTTGCCGCCATCGGCAGAGACCATCACCTTGGTGATCTTGCCGCGCCCCGAATAGGCGATGCCGGAAATCTCGTAGATGCCGGGCTGTTTCAGGTCCAGGCCCGGCGAGGGCCGGGTGATGAAGGATTTGACTTCGTTGATGAAGGTGAAGTTGAAGGATTTGCCGTCATTCTTGTTGGGCGGCATCGGTTCGGTATAGACCTGCGATTCCCAGAAGCTCATCGCAGGGCCGGGCACCAGCTTGATGCGGCGCAGGAACTTGATGTTGAGATTGCCTTCAAAGCCGGGCAGCACCAGCCGCATGGGAAAGCCGTTGCCGGGCATCAAGGGCTCGCCATTCTGGTAAAAGGCGATCATGGCATCGTCCAGGCCCTTTTGCAGCGGCACGCTGCGCATCAGGTGCGGCGCATCGGCGCCTTCGGCGATGAACCATTTCGCCTTCGGATCGATGCCGCATTCGTCCAGCAGGACAGAGAGCTTCACACCCGTCCACTCGGCACAGGAGGAAAGCCCATGCAAGGCTTGCAAATCGGCCTGAATCGGCGTGGGCGAAAACAGGGGCGCGCTGTTGCCGCCACATTCCATGAAGGCAGCCATGGAAATGGTGGGATAGCGCAGCAGCGCATCCAGAGTGAAGACCTGAGGATGTTTGACCAGGCCATGGATCAAAAGCCGATGTGCGCGCGGGTCGATGTCGGGAATGCCGGTATGGTTGATGGTGAAATGCAGCCCGTTCGGCGTGGTCGAACCTTCCAGCAGATGGTGCGGGGTGCGCGAGATCGACGAGCGCGGCTCGAACTTGGGATTGGCCAAAGTGCGCACGATATTCTTCGAGAATTTCGACGGCACCTGATAAGCCGGCGTGTCCTCGCCGATCTGCAGTCCCCAAGGCTGCTCGATCAGCGGTTCCGCCGCGGCGCCTGTGGCGGCAGGGCCAAGACCGGCGCCAACCACCGCCGCGGCGCTTGCGCCCAGCAAGGCGCGCCGGTGCAACACGCCATTGCTCGCGGCCTGATCCGCTGTGTCATCGGGAGATTTACGCCGTTTCATCGCGCCGCTTCCGATCTGGCGTGAGACCGTAGTCAGTGACCCAGCCCTTATTTTGTGGATATTGAGGCAGAAGGGAACCTTGCTGGCAACAAGGGATATGCTTCCTGTCTATTGCGTAATGGATTCAGCGGGATGGCTGGTACCATTGTGTCTCTTGCGGCACATGTGCGAAGACCGCGCTCGACAAGTCGCGCCCAGACCCTATGGTCTGAATTCAGGAGGGCGCAAATTTTTAGGACATCTCAATGATGGACGATGAGCGGCGCGCGGAGCAGCCCGAACAGATCGAAGCATTGGTCGCGGCGCCTGATCTGGCGGACGCGCTCGAAAGCGAACAGTTTCGGCGGTTTCTTGACCAAGTACCGATAGCAATCATCGTGTCACAGATGGGGGCGAAAGAACGCATCGTCTATGCCAACCCGGAGTTTGAGAGAGTTTCCGGTCTGAGTGCGGCAGACCTTGAGGGAAAGCCATGGAGCGTCCTTCAATGCCGTTCATCCGATCCGGCCTCCGAACGCGATCTGGGGAGCGCCATTACCGACGCGACAGACTATGTGGGCACCTTCGTATTGACGGGTGAAGAAGAACGGGATGAGCGCGTTGACGCTTATTCCAACGTCATCGAAGACGAGCGAGGTGTTCCGGCGTACCGTTTCGCCGCACTTGTCAGGGTGGGTGCTCACAAGCAGGAGGAGCGGGACGAATTGGAAAGGCGTCTCAGGGAGAAGGACGCGCTTCTCATGGAGGTTCAACACCGGGTCAAAAACAATCTGCAAATGATTACCGCCTTGATGCGCATCGAGGCGCGCAATGCGGACGAATTGATCAATACCGTGCCGTTCCAGCGATTGGCCGGCCGGATCGAAGCCATAAAGATCCTCTACACGCTTTTATCCGACCATGGTGATGCGGCGGAGGTCGATCTTGGCGTATATCTGAGCGATGTCGCAGCCGCGGTGTTGCACGCGCACGCGGTTGAAGGGGTTCGGCTCGAACTCAAGGTCGATGCTTATCCGGTGTCGGTCAATGTCGCCATGCCGGCGGGGCTGGTTGTCAACGAATTGCTGACCAATGCATTGAAGCATGCATTTGTCGGGCGCCAGGGCGGCACCATTACACTCGAAAGCATCTCAGACGGCAACGGATGCCGGGTCACGGTCGCTGATAACGGCGTGGGCCTGCCCGAAGGGGTTGAATGGCCCAGGCGCGGCAAATTGAGTGCTCTTATCGTACAATCTCTCCGCGAGAATGCGAACGCGCAGGTCCGTGTGAGTTCCGCTCCGGGGGAAGGTATGCGCGTCACTCTGATATTCACACGAGCAGCTGCGGCTTCTGAGAACGATTGATTGTGGTTCAGGGCAGCCCGGCAGCCGCCATCTTCACCACGCCGCCGCGAGGCCGTCCTTGCGATGATCGGTGCCGGCGCGATAGGTGCCGTTCACCGGCCGCTGCGACGTCTTTGCCGGATCGGGTGCAGGCTCCTTGGGGTCGGGCGTGAACAGGATAGCCTGAAAGCCGCCCATCCCGGACCCGTCCACCGCCATCACATCATGTCCCATGGCTTTCAGCTTGTCGCCGACCAGCGCCGCCAGTTGCGATTCCAAATGCAGTTGATTGCTGATCTGGGCGTGATGAAAGCGTGCCATGTCGGTGGAGGCCTGAAGATTGGCGCCTAGATCGACCATATTGACCACCATCTGGGCATGGCCTTGCGCCTGCATGTCGCCGCCCATCAGTTGGAAGGCCATCAACTGCCCATCGGTGCGTCCGCCTTGCAGCAGGAAGGCGGCGGCCAGGGTGTTGAACGGCCGTTTGTGGGGCGCGATGGCATTGGGGCTTTTGGCATCCAGGCTGAACAGCCCGCCGCGATTGTGCAGCAAAAAGCCGTAACCGGGCACTGTGACGCCGGAGCCGAAGCCGGAGAAATTGCTGTTGACCCAGGACACCATATTGCCCCAGCGGTCGGCGGTGGCCAGCACGATGGTGTCGCCTTCGCCGCTGCCCCGCCCCGGCCGGGTCGCCGAGGCTCGCGCGGGGTTGATCTTGCCGCACAGGCTTTGCGCATGTTCGCGGGCGAGCAGGGCCTTCACCTTGCCGGCCAGCCCGGGATTGAAGTTGGGATCGCCATTGACCGAGATCATGTCGGCATAGGCAAGTTTCTTGGCCTCCACCACCATGTGCCAGTAGCGAGGATCGGTAGGGCCCAGCGACGCCAGACTCTGGCCGGGATAGACCGTGCCGACGCAGGCGCCCAGGATATTGAGCATCAGATTGGCGGCGAAGCCCTGGCTGGGCGGCGGCAGTTCGGCAAGCGTAAAGCCGTGATAATCGCTGAGCACCGGCTCGACCCACTCGCCTTTGTAGTCGGCGAGGTCCTGAAGGGTCATGGTGCCGCCCAATGCCTTTTCCTTGGCGACGATGGCCTTGGCGATATCGCCTTTATAGAAAGCGTCGCGCCCTTGCACCTGCATCAGCCGGAAGGCTTTCGCCAGGTCCGGATTGCGGAAGATCTGCCCCGGTTTGGGCGGCTGTCCATTGGTGTACCAGGCGCGGATGGAATCCGGGTCCTGCGCCGCGCAGCAATTGGCCAGCTCGGATCTGGTGGCATTCACCGCCTTGGGCAGGTGCCAATCGAACGACGCACGCTCGGTGATCGGAACGCCCTGGCTGGCATAGGTAGCCGCGGGCTCCAGCACCTGTTTGAAGGTCATGGTGCCGTATTTGTCCAAGACTTCCTGCCAGCCCCAGGCCGCGCCCGGCACGGTGGCGGACAGGACGCCGCGCTGGGGCATGCCCGAACCCGGGCCCCAGTTGGCGGGATCGGCGCGATAGCCGTGCGCGTTCATGAACGCCACCGTCTGGCCGCTGGCCGCCTTGCCGCTGGCGTTCAGCACATGCAGCTTGTGATCCCTGGCGGTGTAGATGATGGCGAAGAGATCGCCGCCCATGCCGACATTCATCGGCTCGATCAGGTTGAGCACCGCGGCGGTGGCGACGGCGGCATCCACCGCATTGCCGCCCTTGCGCAGGATGTCGAGACCGGTCTGGGCCGCCAGCGGTTCGCTGGTGGCCACCATGCCGTTGCGGCCCATCACTTCCGAACGGCTCTGGGCCATCCAGCCATCCGCCCGGTCGCCGCGCACCGCGTTACAGGCCGGGGGATTGGCCGCGCCGGAATTGCAGGTCGAGGTCGTCAGTTGCGAGGAGTCTGCGAAGGCGGCAAGACCCGAGAGCGTGAAGACAAATGCCAGAAGCGGCAACCTGACCGGTGCGTTCATCGCATACCCCTGTTCATCCCGCGGGCTGAGGCTATTGAGGCAGACCCGGGCAGGGCTGGCAATATGCGCCGGCAGGATTCAGGCAGCCGTCAGGCCGGCGCAGGCTGCTTTTCCAGCAGCATGAGCGGATTCGGCGTCGGTTCTGCTACCTTGACGAGGGTGTTCACATCGCGGTGCTGGAACGGTCCCTGGCCGTGCACCACCAGCATGGTGTCGAGCACATAGCTCCAACTGCCATCGGGATTGAAGGTGACCTCGATCTGATAGGAGTCGGTGCGAAAGGCTTTTTCCAGGAAACTGGTCGAGCAGATGCCGTATTCCGTGTCGCCGCGCCTGGCGGTCAAGACCAGCTTGTCGTCATCGGGCTTGGCATGGCCCGCGGCAAGCGCGGTTTGGCCCCGCGGGATCGCCAGACTCTGCAGCACCAGCCCGGTGGCGGGCTCCCACAGCCAGTAGCCGACCTGGTCGTGGAAGGTCGCATCCTCATCGGTGGCAAGGATGCGGGTATGGTAGCGCAGGCCGTAGAAGAATTGCGGACCGTTGGACTGGGCGTCGATGGGCTGAAGCTCGATGCGCTCGATGAATTCCTTGCGTTCGGGGCCTTCGGCTTTGGGGTTGAGGTCCACGCCCTTCTTGCCTTCCCAGATGCCCGCCAGCCGCCGCAGCGGCCCCAGATTGGCCAGCGTGTCGTCGGCGATGATGTCGTCCTGTTCGGTGAAAATGTCGTCGGGAATATCAGTCATGAATCAAACCGCTCTTTTTCAATGGGACAAATCAATCGGCCGGCGCCGGTGGGGCAGGGGTAGCATCAAATTTGCTGGGCGAGATACAGTCCCCCGGGAGGGCGACCTCCTCACCAGGACCCGCAGCGGTAATTTTCTGTGAGTAAATGACGACCAGCAGGCCGCCCTTTTTCGTGCAGGCGGCTTGCGCTTCCTCCAGGGTCATTTTTCCCTGGCATCCCGCCAGCGCAAACACACACACGCCCACAATCGCGAGAAAAGTGGTCTTCACAATCCATAATCCCCCGGCCGCGCCGTTTGCCCCGGCGCAGCCCTCATTCAATGCTTGGCGCTGGCGACGATCATATTGACGTTTTCCATCCCGTCTTTTGCCGCCATCCGCGCGCAATCATTGCCGGAATAGCCCTCCAGCACCGGATATTGCGTGGGCGGATATTTGCGATCGAGCTGTTCGCAAACCAGACGGGCGGCGACATGGATACGCCTGTCCATCTCAGCCACATCCGGTTCCCTGGCGAAATCCAGGTCGGAATAGGGCACCGGGATCGAGGCCGACACCAGGAATGCCGTGCCGAGATGCGAGGCCGTCAAAGCCATGCGCCAATTCATGGTGCCGCCAGCCCTGACGACGATGGATTCCACTTTCGGCTTCCATCTCGGTTCTGTCTGCTGAGCTGCGGCCGGACCAGCCGCCAATCCGGCAAATACAAGCAAGAAGGTTAAAAACAACAGGTGGTGAAGCGATTTCGTCATGATGACAAACTCCCTTCCCTCGCGCGTCAAAGCTTAGATCAAGACCGGCCATAAGCCAATCCGGCTCTGGCCCAATCGATCGACTCTTAGGCCCGGCCCGCCAGCCATAGCGCGATATTGCGGACATAGCGGTGGGTGTCGGCCAGCGCCTGGGGCAGCCGCTCCATGCCCTCGCCCGGCGGTTCGTCCACAAAGCTGGGCGCCCCGGCGGCGATGTCCCAGTTATAGTCCGCGAAATGATGGAAGGTGCTTTCGGCTATTGCCGGGCCGGCGCCGTCGTGCGGTTCAAACGCCACCGCCAGATTGAACCGCCGCCTCGTGACCTTGCTGGTGCCTGTCGCGATCACCCGCGCCTGTTCGCCGTCCGGCGCGCCCACTGCGCCTTCATGGGGATGGGCCGGCAGATAACGGATGGCGCCGGTGGGGGAGGCGGGATCGGCCAGCACCGGATGGACGGGCGCGGCAATCTCGATCTCCTGATAGTCGCCATTGGCGCCGGAGTGAAAATTCGGCCAGGAGATGGTGGTGGTATAGGGGTCGTCGATTTCCCGGTGGGAGGGATCGGGATCGAGGTTCAGGGTATGGAAGTAGTGCGCCTTTCCCACCCCGCCCAGATTGCAGATGGACGAGCCCAGATCCATATGGTCGCGGGTGACCATCAGGCCGCGGCCCAAGGCGCGGAAACGTGAAATGGCGGCGCAATCTTCGTCGGTCAGGCCGTTGCCGACATCCACCGCGAACAGCCACATCTGGTCGAAGTCGCTCTGATCCAGCTTGGACAAGAGCGAGTCCGGCGCACCCAGCGGGCCGCGGTCGCGGGTGGTGATCTCGAAAAGGGGACCGCCGTTGCCGTCCCGTTGGTTGCGCAGGAAATCCGCCAGATGGCTGAAACGGGTGATGGACCAGTCATCCCCGGTGGTGGGAATGGTGGTCTGCAGCAGGATCTTGATGGGGTTCATAGTCGATCCATATGGGGGCTAGACCCGCGCGGCGCAATGGGACACTAGACCCGCGCGACGCAATCCCTCAGCCAGTCGTCGAACCGGGTGGGCGCCACCCGCCAGGGATTTTCCGCCACAAGTTTTTCCGGACCCACCTCGGCGCCGAAATAAAGCGCCCGCGAGTCCGGCGTCACCTGCCGCGTGTCTTCAAAGGCCGCCATGACTTCGATGGCCAGGTCGGTCAGCCGGAATGTCTCGGGACCGGCAATTTCCAGGATAGTGTTGACCGGCGGCGATAGCGCAGCGTCCGCCAGGGCCGAGGCAATATCGCCGGCGGCGGCCGGCTGCATGGGAATGGGGGGGAGGCGAAGTGCCGTGCCGTTATCGGCATCGGTGGCGATTCCGTAGATGGTTTCGAAGAAGGGCGCGGACCTGAGGATGGTGTAAGGCAGCCCCGATGTCCGCACCAAATTCTCCTGTGTCAGCTTGGCAAGGAAAAAGCCGCTCAAGCTCAGCCGGTCGGCCCCCAGCATCGACAAAGTGACGTGATGTTTCACGCCGGCCCGCCTGGCGCCGTCCAGCAACACCCGTCCGGCATGGCGGAAAAATTCCTGCATCTCGATGGCATCATCCGACCGGGAATTTGACGCATCGATGACAATGTCGGCGCCGTCCAGAGCCTCGGCCAGGCCCTGGCCGGTCATGATGTCGACGCCGGCGGAACGCGATGCCGCGATGGCCTGGTGGCCCCGCTCGCGCAGCTTGCCCAAAAGTGCGGAACCCACCAGGCCGGTTCCGCCCGCGACGACGATCTTCATGAATATCTCATTCCTGGAACGGTGTGTTCATCACGAAATCGACGGAGGAAGGCGCCTTGTAGCCGGCGATGAAGCGTTCGCCGAAGTCGCGGGCGAAATTGTCATAGGTCGTTTCAGGATGCTTCTTGGCGATGTGGCAAAAGCATTGCGTCATCTTCTGCTTCATACCCAATCGCGGGAATTCCGCCACGATTCGCGCCATGTCGGCGGCAGGAATGAGTTCGTATTTCAGGCCCACCACATCCAGGCAGATGCCGGTGGTGCACAGGGCGACTTCCGCTTCCTTGTAGAGTCCGATGGAAGGGGTGGAGTTCAGCGCCACGCTGTCCCAGATCAACTGGGCGCGGCGTTGGCTTAAGCCCCGCTCGTTGGCGAAGTTCCGCGCCAGGTCGGCGCCCTCCACTTCAAACCGCCGCGGGCCGGCAAAACGGGTGTTGAGGGTGATGTCGTGCAGCAGGGTGCCGATGGCCAGGACTTCCGCGTCATGTTCGATCCCCTGCAGCTCGCCGATGCGGGCCGCGAACAGCCAGGAGCGGACGACATGGTTGAACAGATAGGGCTCGCAGGCCTTGCGGGCATAATCCATCGCCTCATCGACCAGCAGGCTGTCGGGAACGGTGATCCCTGCCAAAGTGCGGGTGGCTGGTATGAGTGTGGCTGGAGCGCTCATGGCCGCCTCACTGTGCTGCTTGCTGGGCGGCATGCGGGCGGTCCGCCGGATGCTGCTGACGGAAGCCGATCGCCAGCCGGTTCCAGGCATTGATCATGGCGATGCCGATGGAAAGGGTGAGCAGCTCGTCTTCGGAGAACAGGCCACGCACCTCTTCGAAGACGTCATCCGGCGCATGGGTCTTGGCAATCCGGGTGAGGGACTCCGCCCAGGCCAGGGCGGCGCGTTCGCGCGGGCTGTAGAGCTGGGATTCATGCCAGGCATCCAGCAGCAGCAGCCGGTCCTCCGCTTCACCCAGCTTGAGCGCCTCGTGCCGGTGCATGTGCAGGCAATAGGCGCAGCCGTTGATCTGTGACACGCGCACCTTGACCAGGGTCATCAGTTTCGGGTCGAAGCTTTTGGCGATCCAGGTCTCGACCGCGACCAGGGCGTCGATGCCGGCATTCTTCTTGGTCATGAAGCTCAAGCGTTGGGTCATGTGCGGCTCCGATAATTGGTGATGTCACTTCGAAAAAGTTGTCAGGTTCTCGCTCTTTTCACTGGTGTCCACTACGAACACGGCCAGGATCCGCGCAGGCTTGGTGGTGCTGGCATTGGCGCTGACGCCATGATGGTCGCCGGGATTTTCGGACCAGTTTTGCCCGGCACGATAAACCTTCACCGGCCCGTCATTGACCTGGCTCTTGATCTCGCCCTCCAGAACGGTGGCGTAGATGAAGGCGGATTTGGCGTGGATATGCGGCGGGGAAGAGCCTCCGGGCGCATATTCGACCAGGATCCCCTTGATGCTCTTGCCGGGCACATTGGGAATCGCGTGGTCGTAGACCACCGTTACTTTCGCATCCCCGCCCATGCCGGCGCCGCTCGAAGCATGCTGGGTGTGCTGGGCCGATGCTGGGATGACGGCAGCGGCCGCCAGTGCCGCCGCGGTGAGCAAAGTCCGGATCATGATGGTCTCCTGTTGTCGATGGATGTTGCGTGTTTCCTATGCGGCCCGTTTTCCCGCACTCTGGTCCTTGATGAAGGCCAGCAGGTCGTCATTGATGATGTCCGCCTGCGTGGTGATCATGCCGTGCGGCAGGTCTTTGTAGGTCTTGAGCGTGCCGTTCTTCAGCAACTTGGCGCTCATCGGGCCGGACGCGACATAAGGCACGATCTGGTCATCCTCGCTGTGCATCACCAGCACCGGTACCGTGATTTTCTTGAGGTCTTCCGTGAAGTCGGTCTGGGAGAAGGCGACGATGCCGTCATAATGCGCCTTGGCGCCGCCCATCATGCCCTGGCGCCACCAGTTGGCGATGGCGGCTTCCGAGGATTTCACGCCCGGCCGGTTGAAGCCGTAAAAAGGCCCTTCCGGAAGGTCACGATAGAATTTCGAACGATTGGCGGCCAACTGCGCCTGCAGGTCGTCAAATACCGCCTTGGGCGTTCCGTTCGGGTTGGCATCTGTCTTGACCATCAGCGGCGGCACCGCGCTGATGATTGCGGCCTTGGCCACGCGGCCCTGGTGGCGGGCAACATAATGCACGACTTCGCCGCCGCCGGTGGAATGGCCGACATGGATCGCATCTTTGAGATCGAGATGTTCGGTCAGCGCCGCAAGATCCGCAGCGTAGTGATCCATGTCATGGCCGGTGGCAACCTGCGAGGAGCGGCCATGCCCACGCCGGTCATGCGCGATGACGCGAAATCCCTTGTTCAGGAAAAACATCATCTGCGCGTCCCAGTCGTCCGATGACAATGGCCAGCCGTGGGAAAACACGATCGGTTGGCCCGAACCCCAGTCCTTGTAGAAAATCTCAACGCCGTCCTTGGTCTTGATCGTGCTCATGGTGTGCCTCCTCAATGGTTGGGTTGGTGGGTTTGCGAAAATTACGCTTTGCGCGCCGGCTGACCGAGCCAATCCTCGAAACTGGTCGAGCCAAAGCGGGGATGGTCGCCCGGCATCAGCGAGCTGTCGTCCAGCTCGGCGCCGAAATAGCGGGCATGAACGTCGGCGACGATCTGACGGCTGTCGCCCTTGGCGGCCAGATACTCCCGCGCGAAACTGTCCAGCGAGCAGGCGTCGGGGCCGGCGACCTCCACGGTGTCGTTGAGCGGCGGAGCCAGGGCGAGTTCGGCCAGCGCGGCGGCCACATCATCGGCGGCGATCGGCTGCACCAGGGCCGGCGATACATGGACAGCGCCATTTTCCGTGCCGGCCTGGATGATGCCGTCAATGAACTCGAAGAATTGGGTGGAATGCAGGATGGTGTAGGGAATGCCCGACCCTTTGATCAGCCTCTCCTGGGCCTGCTTGGCGCGGAAATAGCCGATCCCCAGCGGACGTTCGGTTCCCACCACCGACAGGGCGACATGATGTTTCACGCCGGCCGCCTTTTCGGCGGCGAAGATGTTGCGTCCGGAGGTTTCGAAGAATTCGGTCGCTGCCTGTTCCTCAAAGGACGGCGAGTTCGCCACATCGACCACGGTGTGTGCATCCTGGAATGCCTCGGCCAGTCCTTCGCCGGTCAGGCTGTTGACGCCGGAACTGGGAGCGGCCGCGACCACCTCATGGCCCTTGTCGCGCAACTTTTGGACCAGTCTGGAACCGATCCGACCTGTGCCTCCAATAACGACGATCTTCATGCCCTGCCTCCGTTCCCATCGCGTTGATCGCGACCGGTGACGGGACGATGCTGAAAAACCGGGCCGAAGACCTTGCCGCATCCTTCAAACGGCCTTGATTTTGTCTTGGATATTTGTCCAGAAAGCCCGGTGCGGTTGTGCTAGCGTGGCGCGTCCGGGCCGGGAGCAGCCCAGGACGACCCTGCATCAGACCGCTTTTATATTTGGCCTATTTGCAAGTGTGGGGATACCGGATGCCGTTTCAGTTCGGGGATTATGTGCTCGATCCCGACCGGCGGGAACTTTCCCGCGGCTCCGGCCCCGTCGCGATGGGGCCGCAAGTCTTTGATCTGCTGGTTTATCTGGTGGCGAACCGCGAGCATGTGGTCAGCAAGGACAGTCTGCTGGATGCGGTGTGGGATGGGCGGATCGTCTCGGAGTCCACGCTTGCCAGCCATATCAATGCCGTGCGCAAGGCGATCGGCGACAGCGGTGGGGAACAGCGCCTGATCCGCACGGTCGCGCGCAAGGGGTTCCGCTTTGTCGGCGAGGTGAGGGAACTGCCGGTCTCAGACGGCTCCCCGAAAGCGGAGAAGAAGCCCGCGCCAGAAACCACTGCAAAGACCTCGTTGCGTCATCCAGCGCTTCCCGGGAGGCCTTCTATCGCCGTCCTGCCCTTCGTCAATCTCAGCGGCGATCCCCTGCAGGATTATTTCGCCGACGGAGTGGTGGAAGACATCATCGCGGCCTTGTCGCGCATCCGCTGGCTGTTCGTGATCGCCCGCAATTCCAGCTTCACCTACAAGGACAAGCTGGTGGACGTGAAGCAGGTAGGGCAGGAATTGGGCGTGCGCTATGTGCTGGAAGGCAGCGTGCGCAAGGCGGCCAACCGGATGCGCATCACCGGCCAGCTGATCGATGCTTCGACCGGCGCCCATATCTGGGCAGACCGCTTCGAGGGAACGCTGGAAGATATTTTCGATCTGCAGGACAAGATGAGCGAAAGCATTGTTGGCGCTATCGCGCCGCAGCTTGAGCTGGCGGAGATCGAGCGGGCGGTGCACAAGCCGACCGACAGCCTGGATGCCTATGACTATTATCTGCGCGGCATGGCCAGCTTCCACCGGGCGACGCGCGAGGCAATAGACGAGGCGCTGCCCTGCTTCCGCAAGGCGTTTGAACGCGATCCGGACTATGCTGCGGCGTATGGCATGGCCGCCTGGTGCGTGTTCTGGCGCAAACTCAACGGCTGGATGGATGACCGCGCGCGGGAGATGGAAGAGGGCGCGCAATTGGCACGCCGCGCGGTGGAGCTGGGAAAGAACGACGCCATTGCTCTCACCCGGGGCGGCCATGCCCTGGGTCACTTCGGCGGCGAACTGAACGGCTGCATCGCCCTGGTCGACAAGGCGCTGGTGCTCAACCCCAATCTGGCGGCCGCCTGGTTTTTGGGCGCATTCCAACGGATCGCGCGGGGCGAGCCGGATGTGGCCATCGAACGCCTGCAGCACGGCATGCGGCTGAGCCCGCTCGATCCCGAGATGGTTCGGATGCAGGCCGGCATGGCGGCGGCGCATTTGATAGCAGGCCGTTTCGAAGTCGCTTCGTCCTGGGCGGAAAAGGCCTTGCGGGAGTTACCCGGCTTCGGGCTGCCGTGCGGTATTGGCGCGGCAAGCTATGCGCTGGCTGGGCGAATGGAGGAAGCGGCGCGCGCGATCCAGCATCTGCGCCGGATCGCTCCGCATATGCACATCGCCAATCTCCAGGACTGGATCCCGTTTCGCAGGCCGCGGGATCTGGAGCTGTTCGTCGACGGGCTGCGCAAGGCGGGATTGCCTGAGTGATAAGGCCCGGCCGGCTTGTCGCCGGGAGCGGTGCTTGTGCTTGAACAGGGGGGCGCCGCCGTGCCAACCTGCCGGTGCCGTCGCCACTCCATAAAGGCAGAAGCGACATGACCCAGATCACCCTGCATGTGAATGGCCGCGACCGCTCGGTCGATCTTGGCGATCCGGAAACCCCGCTGCTCTATGTGCTGCGTGACGACCTGGCCTTGCATGGTCCGAAATTCGGTTGCGGGCACGGGCAATGCGGATCCTGCGCCGTAATGGTCGACGGTCAGGCGGTGCGATCCTGCACGGTCAAGGCGGCTTCCGTCAAAGGCAAGATCACCACCCTGGAGGGACTGGGCAGTCCCGAGCAGCCCAGCAAGGTACAAGCCGCCTTTATTGCCGAAGCTGCGGCTCAGTGCGGCTATTGCACCAACGGCATGATCGTGGCGGCGACCGCGCTTCTGGGCCGCAATCCGCGTCCCAAGGAAGTCGACATCCGCACGGCACTGGCCGGCAATCTGTGCCGCTGCGGCAGCCATGTGCGGGTCATCGCGGCGGTGCTGCGCGCCGCCAAGGAGGGCTGATCATGAAACGCCGCTCCTTCCTTCAAGGCGCCGCCGGTCTTGTTGTCGCCTTTTCCATTCCCCGCTTTGCGGAGGCCGGGCCCAGTACGGTCGAAACCGACAGCGTCGATGCCTATCTGGCGATCGCGCCGGACGGCAGCGTTACCGTCTATGCCGGCAAGGTTGATCTGGGCACGGGGGCGAGGGCGGCCATTCGCCAGATCGTGGCGGAAGAGCTTGGCGTGCGGCCCGAAAAAATCGCGATGGTCGAGGGCGACACAGCGTTGACCCCCAACCAGGGCGGTACCGGCGGCAGCACCGGAATCATGGTCGGCGGCATCCAGATCCGCCAGGCGGCGGCGACAGCGCGGCAAGGACTGATCAATCTTGCCGCTGCTCGGTTAAAACAGCCGGCGGACGCTCTGGTGACGGCGGATGGCGCCGTCGTCCCGCGCGCGGGCGGTTCGGGTATCGGCTTCGGCGCACTGGTCAAGAGCGGCAGGCTCGATCTCGCAGTCGATAAGAATGCCAAGCTCAAGAATCCCGACGACTACACCATCGTGGGAAAATCCCTGGCGCGTCCGGACTTGCCGGAGAAACTCACCGGCCGCCACGATTACGTGCAGGATATCCGCGTCGACGGCATGCTGCATGCCCGCGTCATTCGTCCGCCGGCAATTGGCGCAAAGCTGCAAAATGTGGATGCCGCTTCCATCGCCCAGATTCCGGGAGCGCGCATTGTCCGGGTCAGGGATTTCCTGGCGGTGGTGGCGCGGCGCGAATGGGATGCGGTCCGCGCCATGCGGGTATTGCGCGCCACCTGGAGCGAGGCGGCAACCCTGCCGGGCTCCGAAACCCTGTTCGACACCGTTCGCAGCACACAAGTGGCGCGGACCGAGACCCTCCGCAACACCGGCGATGCAGCTTCCGTCTTTGCGGGCGCCGGGCGTGTGCTGAAGGCAAGCTATCGCTGGCCGATCCAGTCGCACGCTTCGATGGGACCGTCCTGTGCCGTGGCCGACATTCGCGACGGCGGCGGCACGGTCTGGACCGCCGCCCAGGGCACGCACCGGTTGCGTCAGGTCATCACGCAGTTGCTGGGTTTGGACATGGCAAAGCTGCGCCTGATCTACAAGGACGGCTCGGGCAGTTACGGCGGCAACGGCAATGATGACGTTGCCTTCGAGGCCGCGCTGATCTCGCGCGAACTCGGACGCCCGGCGCGCCTGCAATGGATGCGCGAGGACGAGCATGGCTGGGACCCGAAAGGGCCGCCGCAATTGCTCGATTTGCGCGCCGCACTGGATCCGGCGGGCGAGGTCCTGGCATGGGAAACGGTGGCGATGGTGCCGCAGAACAATCCCGCCCCGACCGGCGCACCGCTGCTGGCTGCGGTGGCGGGCGGCTTTGTCGACGGCTCCGGCATGTCCTCGGGCCTGACATCGCTCAACGCCGACCCGCCTTATCTTTTTGCCAATGCGCGCACCGATATCAAATGGCTTGCCACCACGCCGCTGCGCCCTTCGGCCCTGCGTGCGCCCGGCAAGATCGGCAATGTCTTTGCGGTGGAGTCCTTCATCGACGAGATATGCGCCGAGACCCATGCCGATCCGCTGGAATTCCGCCTGCGGCGGTTGAAAGACCCGCGCGCCATCGAGGTCCTGACGCGGGTGGGACAGATGATGGCCTGGAAACCGCGCACCACATCGCCCAGCCGTGGTGGCGCCATGCTGCGCGGCCGCGGCATCTCCTACATGCGCTATAAACAGGCCGAGAATTATGTTGCCATGGGCATGGAAGTCGAGGTCGAGCGCAACTCGGGACACGTGCGGGTGACGCGGGTGGTGTGCGCCCATGATTGCGGGTTGATGATCAATCCCGATGCGGTGCGCGCGCAGATCGAGGGCTCGATCATCCAGACCATCAGCCGCACCTTGCTGGAGGAAGTGAAGTTCGATTCCCGCCGCGTCACCACCACCGACTGGGCGAGCTATCCCATCCTGACCTTCCCGGAGGTGCCCAAGCTTGAGATCGCCCTGATCGACCGTCCGCATGAGCGGCCCGTCGGCGTCGGCGAGGCTTCGACCGCACCGGTGGCGGCGGCGCTGGGCAATGCGGTGTTCGACGCCACCGGCATGCGGCTGCGTGAGGTTCCCTTCACGCCGCAGCGGGTCAAAGCGGCCTTTGCGGCATCGGCCTGAACAAAAGGTCTGAACCAAGGACGCGAAATAACAAAACAACAATAACCAAACAGAGGGGCTAGCTATGAGGAACCGCCATCGCCTTTGCGCGGCCGGCGCATTCGGCATTTTTTTCACGGCGACATTCGCCTTCTCGCAAACCAATGACGCCGCATCCTCCGGACCGGCGGCAAATGGTTCACCGGCCTGGTCGCTGCAGGACATGCAGGGCATGATCCAGACCAGGGCGAAGCCCACTCCCGATGCGGGCATGGCCGGCTGCGCGGGCGACATCGCGAAATTCTGCGGCCACCAGCGGGGATCGAGCGCGCGCTATTGTCTTTTGCAGAATGCCTCCAAGCTTTCCGGTCAGTGCAAGGAGTCGGCTTCCGCCGCCGAAGCCGCGGCGCTGAAGAACACCTTGGGCACGCCCTATTGCTACAAATCGCCGGTTTGCGACCCCTCGCCGGACCGGGGCGGCAACCGCTTGGGGGTGAAGGCGGTGGAGTGGAAGCAGACCATGGGCTACAGCTTCGCCTATCCGATCGCCTCGCCCGAGGGCGAGCATTACGGCATGGTGGCCGTCGCGCTGGATTCCAAGGACAATCTCTGGGGCCTGCAGCGCAACCCGGCAGGTCGGCCGCAGCTTTTCAAATGGGACAAGAATGGCAAGCTTTTGCTTACCATCGGCGATGATGTGATCACCCACCAGGCCAAAGCGCACGGCATCGCGGTGGATGCCCAAGACAATCTGTGGATCACCGATGCTTCCGGTTCCACCGCCAAGAAGATAAGCCCCGAGGGCAAGGTGCTGATGACCATCGGCACGCGGGGACATCGCGGCGATTGGGATGAGGCCAAGGGGCAAAGATTGCTGTGGGAACCCCTGATGGTCGGTTTCAATGCCAAGGGCGACATCTATATCGCCCAGGGCCATGGCCATGAGAGCCCCAACGACACCGATTCCAACGACCCCACCAACAACAGCGGCGCGGCGCGAATCCTGCATCTGGACAGATCCGGCAAGTTCATCAACCAGTGGTGGGGCAATGCGGTGGGGCAGGGCAAGTTCACCATGGCCCATGGCTTTGCCGTCGATCCTAAAACCGGCGATGTCTATATCGGTGACCGCGAGGAATACCGCATTGTCGTCTATACCGGCGACGGCAAATTCCTGCGAACCATGCAGTTGCGCAATCTTATCTGCGCGCTTTATTTCGACAAACAGAACAATCTCTGGGCTGCTTCCGGCTGGGACGGCCAGTTCCTCAAGCTCAACAAACAGACCGGGCAGGTACTGGGCGCCATTGGCAACGGCAACGGGACCGGCGTGGGCCAGTTTCTGGAGGCCTCGTACCTTTCCACGGATTCGAGGGGTAATATCTGGACAGGCGACACTGCCCGTGGCCGTATTACCGAGATGATCGCGCCTCAGCGTTAGAAACAGCGCGGCACACAGAACAGAGAGGAAATATGAAAATCAGAGCAGCATTGGCGGTGACGGCCGCTTTGGGCTTCATGACCGTGGCGAGGGCCGAAACACCCGATACCGTCGAAGGACATGTCCTGGCCGCCCAGGAAGCGGCCGGGCTGGATTTTCCCGGTACCCTGGACGTTCTTTGCATCCAGCCTGCCGACGGCTCCGATCCTTCGGCGGCGGCGCGCGCCGCCAATGCCGGAAGGCCCAGAACGATTCCGGCCCGCGAGACCTGGTACGCCGAACCGGCCAAGGTGTTCGACAATGTCTATTTCGTCGGCACCAAGATCAACAACGCCTGGGCGATCAAGACCAGCGCCGGAATCATCCTGCTCGATACGATGTACAACTACGCCGCCGAAACCGAAATCATCGGCGGCTTCAAGAAGCTGGGACTGGATCCCACCACCATCAAATATGTGATCGTCAGCCACGGCCATGGCGACCATGACGAAGGCGCCAAGATGCTGCAGGACCGCTATGGCGCAAAGATCATCATGGGCGGGCCCGACTGGGACGCCATCACCAAGGCCAACAACATGCCGGGCGGCGTGCCCAAGCGCGACATCGTCGCCACCGACGGCCAGAAGGTGACTTTGGGCGACACCACCGTCACCATTCTGCTGACCCCGGGCCACACCTTGGGCACGCTATCCTTCCTGTTTCCGGTCAAGGACCAGGGCAAGACTTATCAGGTGGCCTATTCCGGCGGCATGGGATTCAATTTCCCGCGCAGCCGCGAGCGGTTCGATACCTATATCGCTTCGGCCAGGAAATTCGGCGATGCCGCCAAGGCGGCGGGCGCCGACATCATCTTCTCCAACCATTCCATGTATGACCAGGCCTGGATCAGAAGCCGCTGGCAGCGCAAGCCGGGTGAGATCAGCCCCTTTGTGGTCGGCACCGAAGCGGTGGCGCGCTATGCCACCGTGCTAAGCGAGTGCGCCAAGGCGGCAAAGCTCCGGCTGAAAGGTTCATGACGATATCGGCGCTGGCTCGCGCGAAAAGTGCTGCTAGTGCATCCTGAGATCGTTCGATATTGGCCAGGAACGGAATGACAAAACGGACAATCTCAGGCGGCGTTGCGCACGAGATGCCGGCGGATTTAAGGAGAGCCCTGTCCGCCGACAGCGTCGCACTGGCGAAATGGGAGGCTATTACGCCGCTCGCCCGCAACGAATGGATTTGCTGGGTCCAATCCGTCAAAACCCCGCAAACCAGAGCGGAGCATGTTGAAAGAACCGTGAGCGAACTCAAAGAGGGTGTGCGCCGCCCCTGTTGTTGGATGGGCTGCGTTCATCGCAAAGACAAGGCTTTGAGCCCTTCTCAGAAATTCCTGCTCGGCAAACGCTCCAAGGGGGTGAAGCGGAAACTCCAGCGCATGTGAGATCATGAGACAGGCTCCGGAGAAAGATTGTCTATTGCCTGGGCCATGTCGGTCAAAGCGCACTTTCGGCCGCGAAATCGTCCGATCTGCTTAGCAGCCTCCGGCGGCTGGGTTGCATGCGCCGTTTTCAGATCCTGAACGACCTGATATCGTCTTCAACACACCTTGTATGCTGGCGGGGCAAAATGCGTTTTGCGATCATGGCATTGGCGTTGTGCGCCGCAGTCCCGACCGTTGCCGCGGAGCCGCACCAGGGTGATTTCCTCCTGAAGGAATTCCGCTTCCATACCGGCGAAACGCTGGATTTGAATCAGCACTATACAACACTCGGCGATCCGAAGAATCCGGCGGTGCTGGTCTTGCATGGCACCAACGGCAATGGATCGGGCCTGTTGAATGCCAGTTTTGGCGGCCAGTTGTTTGGCTCCGGCCAGCCGCTGGATGCGGCGAAATATTACATCATCCTGCCCGATACGATTGGCACCGGGAAATCCTCCAAGCCCTCCGACAGCCTGCGGATGAAATTTCCGCGCTACACTTATGCCGACATGGTGACCGCACAGCACCGGATGCTGCTTGAACATCTGCATGTCAGGCATCTACGGCTCGTGACCGGCAATTCGATGGGCGGAATGCTGACCTGGACGTGGGCGGAGCAGTACCCTGATTTTATGGATGGAATTGTTCCGTTGGCATCGCTGCCGAGTCCTATGGCGTCGCGCAACTGGATGTTGCGCAGGATGTTGATCGAAACCATCAAGGCAGACCCGGTCTGGAACGGCGGCAATTACACGCAAGAGCCACCTTCTGTGAAATATGCCAGCTCCTTTTTCGGCATCGCCACCAGCGGTGGGACATTGGGTTGGCAGGCGCGTGCCGGCTCGCATGCCGAAGCGGACAAGGTGGTCGCAGATATGCTGGCCGCGCCGGTCAATGGTGACGCCAACGATATCATCTACCAGTTCGACGCGGCGAGGGATTACGATCCCGCGCCAAGATTGGAGGCAATCCAAGCGTCGGTTCTGGCAATCAATTCCGCCGACGACGAGCGCAATCCGGTCGAGACCAATATCCTGCAAGACAGCATGCGGCGCTTGAAGGATGGCCGTTTTTACCTCATCCCGGCCAGCGCACAGACGCGCGGGCATGGCACCACCGGCAACGCGGCGCTTTGGAAAATGCAACTCTCTACCTGGCTGGAGAAGCTTTCGCCTCGGTAGAGCGTGCCAGGTCGGCGCCCGCAACCGTGCCATCCATCGGCAGCGATCTTATGACAGATCGTCAGTGTAAATCACCGAAACAGTGGGCGATCTCTGAGCAGGAGAATCGCGATATTTAACCATCGGCACAACACTTGCTTGCAAAAACCGGAAACGGGAGAGCCTCCATATGCGCAAAACTCAGCTGCTTATAGGTACTGCGATAGTGGTCCTGGGGTTGTCGGCAGTGTCGGCGAAAGCCGACGTGATCTCGCAATCCAACACACTTATTGGATCAAGCTTTGAATTTCAGACTTTTGGAGGAAGCTTCAATCAATTCGATGGGTCGCTTGGAACACTAGACGCAGTCACGATCAGCTTTGCCGGCCAGCAGACATTCACCACGGCATGCGCACAGTGCTCTTTGCCGGCGCCATACTTCTATAGCATCGGCTATAATTTCAATGCGCCGGGTTTCCCGCTCAGGATACGTGCAATACCGTTCTACGCGCTGGTCAATGAGTCCGGATTGGTGGACTCTTCCAGTCCTAAAATTGACGGTCCTATCAGTTTCGGCAGCGGTCTACTTGGTGCCGATGTATCGGCTCTAGCAGCTTACATTGGGCTTGGAACCGTCGATGTCGCAGGCTTCATGTCGGAAGATTCCGATTTCTGCGACTCACTGGGAGCCAGGTGCTCCATGTCCAATGCTTTGAACTTGACCACGACGCTTACTTACAATTTCACGCCTATACCTGAGCCGATAACATTGACGATGTTCGGTGCAGGCATCGCGGGAATTGGTGCGGCACGGAGGAGGCGCCGGACCGCCTAGGAAACCCAGCGCCTCGATACCGCGGTGAGCTCTATTGCGGCGGGCGCGAGGTCTCGCGATCGAAGACGGCCTGCTGGTCCGGCGAAAGGGTGGCATAGAAAGCCTTGAGGGCATCGCCCCGCCGCTCCATGTCCCGCAGGTCCGAACGCATCATCTGGATGGAAAGATCCATCCTCTGCGGTGCTCTCAGGCTCCCCATCCTGTCGAAAGCGTCGCGTTGCCGCGCCTCATCATCGGCGCTCGGTGTGCTGGCCTGTTGAAAGACCTGCCAGGACTGTTCCTGATCGGGGCGCAGCCGCAGGGCGTTATGCAACCGGGCCGACCATTGCGACGGATCGGGCTGCGCGGCCACGGGGCCCGCAACCATGAAGAGTATGAACGCCGATGTGATGATATTTTTGGAGAAGTTCATGTCGTTCCGTACCTGTCTTGCCCTCGCAATAGCAGCGGACCATCTTGCTGCGGATGAAGTCAACCCGGCCTCAGTTTCCTTGCCGATTTGCAATCCGCCGCGCGAAACAGAGTGAATCGCAATCGGGGCCGAAGTTGGGCGCACCAACCGGAGCTGCGGAAAATTCCTTCGCCCGGACTGAAGAACTCCGGCTCTGGATCGGGCTATTCCGATGCAATAGGCTTGAAGCCGCCGATTGCAAACGCGAACGGGACAGGAAAGGGATGTCATCGCTGACCGGCCAGATTCTTATCGCGATGCCGCAGATGCATGATCCGTTTTTCGAGCGGGCTGTCGTCTATCTCTGCGCCCACAGCCCGGAGGAGGGCGCCATGGGGCTGATTGTCAACAAGACAATCGACTCGCTCACCATGGACGGCCTCTATGCGCAGCTCAAGATCGAGCCGGTGACGCAGTCCCAGCCGCAGCCGGTGTATTTCGGCGGCCCGGTCGCTACCGGCCATGGCTTTGTGCTGCACAGCCCGGATTACCGCGAAGACGCGACGCTGATCATTGGCGATGAGTTCGCCATCACCACAACGCTCGACATCCTGCGTGCCAACGGAAAAGGCGAGGGGCCCCGCCGGTCCCTTGTCGCGCTGGGTTATGCCGGCTGGGGACCGGGCCAGCTCGACGCCGAAATCCAGGCCAATGGCTGGCTCCTGGTGTCCGCCGACACAAGTCTGGTGTTCGAGGCGGAAGACGACAGCAAATGGCAGCGCGCGCTGGCAAAGCTCGGCGTCAGCCCGGAGATGCTATCAGGCGAGAGTGGACGCGCCTGACCTTGCTGACGATTAGGCTTGGCCGAGCATCGTGGTGGCGATCACCAGAGTTGCCCCAACGCCGGTTACAAAAACCAGCGTCCGGATAACCGGGATACCTGCGGCGTAGACGATGTAGTGGATCAGCCGCGCTCCCAGATAGGTTTTAGATGCCAAGATTGTCGCCGGCGTGCTCGTGCCGGTCAGCGCCAGGATGACAACAAGCGGCGCAAACACGGTCAGGTTCTGCGCCGCGTTGGCGTGCGCGCGCCGCGCCCGCTCGGCCCAGGCCGGGTCGGGTGGAAAGGCTGGGTCGGCAGGATCAGCCAGTGTCCGGACCGGCCCGCGCGTCAGGATTCGTGCGGCCATATAAGGAACCCACATAAGGACCGTCGTTACGGCGACGAGGGCGAGATAATAGAGTTCCGTTGTGAGCTTCATGGTGGACAGCCTCCTGATAATTGTGGGCGGTCGCGCCGCCTGCGCGGCGCGACCGCCTGCTTTCGTTATTTGTTCTGGATAAGACGGCCGAGTGGGGCGAGCGGCCCGGCGGGGATGAAGTCGAAGGTCATGAAGCCGCCTGCGGCGAGTGGCAGCGTGCCTACGGTTGCCTTGGCGTCATCCGCCGATGACGCTTCCATCAGGAAGATCACGCCCAGTCTGTCCTGGCGAAACCAGAACTGCTCGATCTTGCCGTCGAGATAGAGCTGAAGGGTGGCAGGTACCTCCTTCGGCATAATTGTGGCCTGCTGTTCTGGCGAAGGTGGGGCGGTGATGGCGCCGATGGCGAAAACTTTCATGATGAACTCCTTTGATGAGCCTGTTTGCTGTTGGCAGGAAATGTCTAGGCGTGCGCTCGCAATGGCGGTATTGTCGTAAACGACAATTTTATGGTCATTTCCGACATGCGCATCGCAGTCCTTGCTCTGGAGGGGTTATTCGACACCGGTCTGACTGTGTTTCTTGAGGCGTTCGGGCTTGCCAATAAGTTCTCTGCGCTATCGGGGACGCCCAAATTTGAGGTGTCGGTTGTCGGCGTGCGGAAAAAGGTTCGATCGGCGCTTGGGCTGAATATTCCCGTACAGGCGATCACGCCAAGGCTGAAACCGGATTGGGTGTTCGTACCGGCGCTATCCGCCCCGACCCCCGATCTTCTGGTGCCGGCACTCGCGCGCCCGGACGTGCTGTCGGCCCAGGCACAACTGCTCAAATGGCACCATGAGAATGTGCAAATCGCTGCGTCCTGCATCGGTACCTTCATTTTAGCGGAAACGGGACTGCTGGATGGAAGAGCGGCGACGACGACATGGTGGCTCGCCCCGCTTTTTCGCCAGCGCTATCCCAAAGTTCATCTCGATGAGACGCGAATGCTGGTGCCGACCGATGCGGGCGTTACGGCAGGCGCCGCGATGGGGCACCTCGATCTGGCGCTCTGGCTGATACGCAAGGCAAGCCCGGCATTGGCGGACATGGTGTCGCGCTACCTTTTGGCCGACATCCGATCATCGCAGGCCGCTTACATCATCCCAAACCATCTTGCCCAGGCCGATCCGGTTGTCATGCGGTTCGAGAAATGGTCGCGCGAGCATTTGAAGACTGGCTTCTCGCTGCAAGCAGCGGCGAAAGCCCTGGGGATTTCGCCGCGATCCTTGCAGCGCCGGTGCGAAGTGGTGCTTGGCAGATCACCGCTTTCCTATTTCCAGGATCTGCGCGTGGAGCGCGCGCGCTCGCTGCTTCACGGCAGCGGCCTTGGCGTTGACGCTATCGCAGCCGAAGTCGGGTATGTCGATGGCGCCACGCTGCGAACGCTTTTGCGGCAGCGGCTGGGACGAGGGGTCCGTGAGCTACGGGGCGATCTGCGTTAGCGGCGCGAGATCAGCGGCAGCGAACATTGCCGCGGTCGACCGACTGGCCGAGCAAGGCACCGCCACCGGCACCCAACAGCGTGCTGAGCGTATTTCCGCCAATGGCATTGCCCAAGACGCCGCCGGCAATCGCTCCGATCACCAGGCCGGTGGTGCCGTCGCTGCGCCGGCAATAGTAACGGCCATCACCGCCGCGATAAATCCGGTCATCGCGGCCCAGCCGGCGTTCGCGATAGCGCCCGGCGTGATAGTGCCGGGAGGGATCCCAACCATTGTTGTTGCGATCACCGTCCCAGCGATAATCGTGGCCGCGTTGTGCCATCGCTTCCATCGGCAAAGACAGAGGCAGGGCGATCACTGCTGCCAGCATCATTGCGGTCCAGCGCTTTGTCATCTGATGTCTCTCCCTTTGGGCGAATATTCAAATGTACAAGCAGCTTGCTTGAAGTGTCCATGCTCGGCCGCGCTGGTGGCGCTGGTAGCCGTCGGCAACATCGACAGGTTTATGATACGCCATCGATAGCCGGACGTCTGACGCCCATGGCCAAGAGCCGTGATCGAAGCAATCTTGAAGGTCGTGGCGGAAGTACGCCGCAATCCCAATTGGCCTCGGGAAACGCCGTTCCTGGCAGCGCTGTCAGTCCTTGGCGCGAGGCCGCCTCCTGACATAGGCTCTGTCCCAACAATAAGATCAATCAGACGACAAAAGGGGAGAACATCATGAAGAGATCGCTTGTTTTGCTGGCTCTTTGCCTGACAGCAGGAGCATCCATTCCGGTACTCGCCCAGCAGGGCGGCAGCCAGGCCGAAGCCCAGCGGGCCGCCGCCGCGGCGCGCGAGGCGCAGTTGGCCATTGAAGCCAAGACGCCCAAGCTGGCCGTGAGCGAGGAAATCCTGCCTCTGCGTATCCCCGGCCACACCATCGGCGAGACCGAGGGCGTGTCCAAGAACAAGGCCGGCCACCTCTTCGTCTATAGCCGCACCGGCTGGGGCGGTTCCTCTCGCGGTGGCAATGCGGCCCGGCTGTTCGAGTTCGACCAGAACCTCAAATACGTCAAGGAATGGCTGCCGGATTCCTATGGCGCGTCCTTCGCCCATGCCGTGCGCGTGGACCCCGAGCAGAATGTCTGGGTGGTGGATGAGGGCTCCAACACCGTGCAGAAGGTGGACCCCACCGGGCTGGTGAAGATGGTGTTGGGGCGCAAGCCGGAATCCATCGACTGGTGGGAGGAATTCGTCGAGCGCGGCGAGAAGGACACCAATCCCCATCCCAACGGCAATATGGGCACCTTCGGCCGCCCCACCGATGTGGCCTGGGGGCCGGACGGCACCATCTATGTCAGCGACGGCTATATCAATTCGCGCGTGGTGAAGATTTCAAAGGACGGCGTGTGGCAGAAGGTCTATGGCACCTATGGCTCCGGCGACGGGAATATGAAGATCCCGCACGGGATCACCGTGGGCGGCGGCCATGTCTATGTCGCGGACCGCAACAATGGCCGCATCCAGGTCTTCGACATGGACCTCAACTTCCAGAAATACATTACCGGCATCGGCCAGCCTTGGTCGGTGCAGTACGCGCCCAAATATCTCTATAGCGGCGACGGCACCGGCAAGATCTATCGCCTGGACCATGACGGCAAGTTGTTGGGCTGGGCCCAGACCAGCCTGGGACAGGGCCAGACCGGCTGCCTGATCCACTCGCTGCACGCCGAAAGCGATACGGTGCTCTACAAAGGCGCCTGCTCGCTGTGGAATGTGGAGAAGATCACATTCCGTGAATAGAAATCGTGGGCGAGCGGCTAGAACGGCTGCTCGCCGCGATAGTTGCCGGCTTCGGCATAACGGCAGACCAGGATGTCTTCGCTGGCGCTGGTGGCTTCCGCGCATCCCACCTGTGAGGTCGCGCGCCACACCACCTGCGTATAGTGACCGATATCCTCCACCCGGCCGGTGGTGCTGTTGTCTGGAAACAGGCCGGGGCGGAAATATTTCTTCTCCCGCACCCAGGCATTCACCATCGCTTCCGGCGCGTAATAGCCCTTGGTGCCGGCCCAGAGATTTTCGCCTTCCGGGGCGCGGGCGTTTTCCGGCGCATGCTCGAAGCGCCCTGTTGCCGCCAGATAATCCGCCCATCTCTGTGCGGACTGTGCAAGCGCCGGGTTCCAGCTCAGCGGTTCAAGGCCGAGAGCAAGGCGTTCGCTATTGTGAACCGCGAGAATGCGTTGTGCGAAGCGCGGCGGCAGTTGCGCCGAACCCATGACAAACGGCGTGAGAAGAAGGCAGGTTGACGCTATGACCAGCGATCTCCTGCGGTTGGGCGTCATGGGACAAGAAGCTCCTGCGTGGCGGCAGAAGTCTTGCTTTTGCTGGGTTTAAACGGGGTGGAGAGAGTTGGTTAACTGTTTTCCAAGCGCATGCTTAGAAACCAATTCAAATTGAACGGATCAGCTTTTGTTTTTCCCGTTATTCGGCGGCGCAGGAAGGATAACGACGGAATCCCCCTTGGCCGCAGCGGTGAAAAGCAGGCGGGCAAATTCCAGCGGCACGCCGATGCAACCATGGGTGGCCCAACCCTGAAGCACCGCACTACCGTGAATGGCCACGCCGTCCTTGGTCAGCCGCAACATATACGGCATCGCCGCGTCATAGCTGTGTGAGCGATGATCCGCGTCCTTTTCCTGAATCGTGAAGCTGCCGGTCGGCGTGGCTTTGCCATCGGTGCCGTAGAGGATCACGGCGGAGCCGATCTCATGGCCGGCGCGGAAGACGGACACAAGCTGGCGGGAAAGATCGACACGCACCCATACCGGACCTTCGGGAACGCGATCTGTGTTCCAGACAAAATCGCCGAACTGCATGGGCCGGGTGATGTTGAGCATGCTGCGCACCACCTCTTGCCGGCCGTCCGGGAGGGCAAGGCGGGGATAGGCGCTTTGCGGATACCAGATGCGGGCGGCAGGCCGTATCGCGCTCTTGATCGGAATCGGGCGCGCGACGGCCTCGTTGGCGCATGGGATCGATGACAGCGTGGCACTCACGTATAGTGCAGCGGCCATCAGCCGGGCCGGGGCCCTCGCCATTATTGTCATGCCCGGCATCGGCGGCGTGCGCTTGCGCCCGCAGCAAGCAGCCCCAACACCATCAACGTCCAGGTCGCGGGCTCGGGAATGGAAGTCGGCGGTGTCGGCAGTAGAGGCGAACCTGGCGGATCCGGCGGCAATGGGGAGCCGGGGGGGGGCGGGTCAGGCTGGGGAGCGCCCGGCGACGGATTGGACGGGGAGGAAATATTTATCGGCGGCAACGGCGCGCCCGGCGCCGAAGCGTCTCCGGGGATGGAAGGCGAACCATTGCCGGGCGCGGGAGCGCCTGTCGATGATGGTGTGCTGCCGGCGCCGGTGAAGGGAAAGACTGCCGGGATTGCGGAAAAGGGCCGCGTGAAATCGGGTGAGCCCGCTCCGCCGAGAGGCGTGCCTGCCAGCGGATTGCCGTCCGTCGGCAGCGGATTGCCTGCAAATTGGTCGGGCGCACCGGCGGCAAAAGGATTGTCCTGTTCTGGCACAGGATCACGATCACGCACGCTGGACAGCACGCGTTCATGCGGACCGTTTTTGGTCAGAAGCAGCGCCGCGGAACCGCGCGCGCCCGGCGAGCGGTCGGCGATAAGAGACAGTGGATCCTTCAGCGCGGCGACCGATTCCCGCAAGACCTTGCCGATGGCCCGGCCGTCCTGCACAGCGGCGGTTGCGAAAACCGCGCCGGCCAACACGCCGGCCAACAAGAGCGCGCGCTTCCGCTTCATACTGCGTCCGGCAGCACGGCCCGACGGCCGGAAAGCTCCTGAATGCCGCACTTAGATGCGCTGAAAAGCTTTTCACCGCTCAAGGCGCTCACACGCAAACACATGCTCCCCCAGCCATCCTGAGCAGGTCGCATCGCTGCATCTGGCAGCGATGGAACTTCCGACAATCCGTTGCGATTGATCAGCGCGAACAGCCCCGCGCGCGCTGACGTTAACCATGAAGTACTAACTGGTGCTTGACGGGTCAATTGGAACCTTCACGACGCGCGATCACGAATTGCGAGCCAATCGGAAACTTTTTCCATGCGCATGTGATTGCGCATCGAATTGCTTTTCCCTTCGACTCGACATGCGTGGAAAAGCGAATCAAAGATTAATGGAAGCTGAACAACAGTTCCTTCGCCGTCGCTTCGCGATCAGCCATTGGATGGAGCTGTATCGCCCGCTCGTTCGGCGATCGGGCGCGCATAGCGCAGCAGCGAGACCAGAAACTTGCCCGGCTCTTCGGTCATCGGCATGTGACCTGAGTCCTCGAACCAGACGAACTGCTTGAAGGGCGCCTTGATGTTCGCCGTCCACTGCGCCGCGACGTCGGAATTGGCGACATAGTCGTGCCGGCCGCCCATCACGATCAGCGGGCAATCGACTTGTTTGATGTTGCTCCAATCGGCGGTCACGATCGGCAGCAGCAGTGCGTTTTCGGTGAACTTGTTGCCGGTCCAGATGCGGGGAAGTTCCGCAGCCGTATAGTCGGGCGACAGCCGCGCCAGGTCGCTATCGGCGTCATTGCCCACGCGGTAGGCCATGGTGCCGCCGAATTCGCCCACCCATTTGCGCTGGATGAAAAGATCCCGGAGCGGGTTGGGATGGCCGGGCGCGAAATAGGGCGTGATGGACTTCAGTTGATCGATGGCCTTGCGATTGTTGGTGCGCTGGGCGGCGTTCATCGCGAAGGTCCAGCCGCGGCGTTCGCTTTCCGGCATGTTGGCCAGCTGGCCGACGCCGATATAGGCGTGAAGCCAATCGGGATGGCGCATCGCCATCTGAAATCCCGCATAGGTGCCTGCCGAATGACCCAGCACGAAAATCTTCTTCTTGCCCAGCTCACGGCGCACCCAGCCCGCCATCTCCTCGGCGTCGGCGAAGTTGCGCTCCATGCTCAAGGTGGGCGCGACCTTTTTGGGATCGTTGAGCATGTAGGTCTTGCCCGCGCCGCGCTGGTCCCACTGCACGACGGTGAAATATTCCTCCCAGTCGCGGCCGATCCACCAGCTCATGGGCATCAAGGGATAACCGGGCCCGCCATGGATCACCAGGATGACCGGATTGCGCCGGTCCCGGCCGCGGATCGAGACCCACTGATCGATCCCGCCGATGCGGACCTTCTCCAGGCGCGCGATGCCTTTCGGACTTGCGATCTTGCGGGCATTGGCGATGATTTTCGCCGCCGTGTCGTCATGGGTGAAGTCCGGCTGGGCAAACAGGTCGGTGGACGGCAGCATGACAAGCGCGATGAGGACGGCAAGGATGCGGCGGTTCATAGCTCCTCCATGGACAAGGACATCGGCCTTCCTAACACGTGGGCAAGGTGCCACCTTGCTGCAACTGCACAGGTCACGTCCATTACCACCTCGGCCAAATTCCCATGAGGAGCAGATTATAGTAGCGTGGCCGCCTGGGCCGGTGTTGCGCCACATCAACAAAATCATCCGCTACGCCGGGCAGAGCAGGATTTCGCAGTATTCGCGACTTCGGGGGAAGGGGCGGCGTATATGTCAAAACGCAAGGACGCAATCGGCCGCCGCGGCTTTCTGAAAGGTGCGGGCGCCGCAGGCGCCGCGCTTGGCGGGACGGTTGGCACATCCGCATCCGCTGCGGCGCAGCCCGCGCAACCGGCCCAACCCGCAGCCGCGCCCTTGCCCAATATGGCCGCCGAAACCATGCCGCCGGCGCCCGATCCGGTGCAGCAATCCTCCAGCGGCGGCGACTTCATGGTCGATGTGCTGAAGATGCTGGGGGTAGATTATGTCACTCAGACTCCGGCCAACACCTTTCGCGGCCTGCATGAGGCGATCATCAACCATGGCGGCAACAAGGCGCCGGAATTGCTGAGCTGCACCCATGAGGAAATCGCGGTGGCGATGGCCCATGGCTATGTGAAGATCGAAGGCAAGCCGCTGGCGATCCTCTGCCAGAGCACGGTCGGCCTGCAGCATGCCGCCATGGCGTTGTACAATGCCTATTGCGACCAGGCGCCGGTCTACATGATCCTGGGCAATTCGGTCGACGCCTCCAAGCGGCTTTTCTCCTTTGAATGGTCACACGCCGCCATCGATCCCGCCGTCATCGTGCGCGACTATGTGAAGTGGGACGACCAGCCCGGCTCGCTGCAGCATTTCGCGGAATCGGCGATGCGTGCCTGGAAGATCGCCATGACCCCGCCCATGGGACCGGTGCTGCTGTCGCTGGACAGCGAGATGCAGGAAAATCCCATCCCCAACCGCGCAGCCTTGAGCGTTCCGCCCTTGACCCGGGTGGCATTCCCGCAAGGCGACAGCGCGGCGGTGGCGGAAACCGCTGGCCTTTTGGTCAAGGCGGAAAATCCGGTGATCGTCGCCGACCGCCTCGCGCGCACGCAAGGCGGCATGGACCGGCTGGTCGAACTGGCCGAGACCCTGCAATGCCCAGTGATCGATGCCGGCGGGCGGTCCAATTTTCCCACCCGCCATCCGCTCAATCATTCCGGGCGCAGCGGCGCGGTTCTGGCCCAGGCCGATGTGATCCTGGGGTTGGAGCTGAACGATTTCTACGGCACCACCCATATGCTCAGCGACCGGATCGAGCGGCGCACGCGGCAGATCACCAAACCGGGCGCGCGCACCATCAGCATCAGCGCCAGCGACCTGTCCGGAAAATCCAACGACCAGCAGTTTCAGCGCTTCCAGGCGGTGGACCTGGCTATCGCCGCCGATGGCGAGACCACCTTGCCCGCGCTGATCGAAGAGGTGAAGCGCGGCATCGATGCGGCCCGCAAGACTGCTTTCGATGCACGCCGCAAGCGGCTGGAAAATTCCTATCATACGATGGTCGAGCAGTGGAAATCCGACGCCACCTTGGGCTGGGATGCGAGCCCGATCACTTTGGCGCGGCTGTGCGCCGAACTCTATGACCAGATCAAGACCGACGACTGGTCGATGGTGGGCAACGGCATTCGCGTCACCTGGCCGCGCCGGTTGTGGAATTTCGACAAGACCTATCGTTGGATCGGATCGTCGGGCGGCGCCGGCGTGGGCTATAACGCGCCGGCCTCGCTGGGAGCGGCGCTTGCCAACCGCAAATATGGCCGGCTGTCGGTCTCGATCCAGGGCGATGGCGACCTGATGTTCTGTCCCGGCACCTTGTGGACGGCGGCGCATCACCGCATCCCCATACTGTATGTGATGCACAACAACCGCGCCTGGCACCAGGAACTGATGTATGTGCAGGCCATGTGCAACCGGCACGGGCGCGGGGTTGAGAATGCTCATATCGGCACCACCATCGACGACCCCAATATCGACTTCGCCATGATGGCCAAGAGCATGGGCGTCTATGCCGAAGGGCCGATCACCAATCCGAAAGACCTGGCCCCGGCCTTGAAGCGCGCGCTGGCGGTGGTGCGCAAGGGCCAGCCGGCCCTGGTCGACGTCATTACCGATCCGAGGTAGCGATGAGAAAAATGCTGCTCGCCTTGATGATGATGGCCGCGACGCCTGCCTTTGCGCAGGACGTCCCCAAAGGCGATGGCGTCAATGGCAAGAAGGTCTATCTCGCGGACGGCTGTTATCAGTGCCATGGCCGTGTCGGGCAGGGGGGCCTGATGACCGGGCCAGCGCCCATCCTGGCGCAGACCAAGATGCCCTATGCCGCTTTCAAGCGCCAACTTCGTAATCCTATCAACGATATGCCGCCATATCCTGAGACTCTACTTTCAGAGAAGGAGTTGGCGGACATCTATGCCTTCCTGCAGGCCCTGCCGGGGCGGCGGCCGGTGAAGGACATTCCTATTCTCAACAACAACTACAACTGACATGGAGGGACCGGTGCGGACGCTTTTTCTTGTTTCTTTCCTATTGGGGATGACCGGCGCGGCGGCCCTCGCCCAGGACGCGCCGCTTCCGCCCAACTATGCCGTCGGGCCCAAGGATGCGGGCGACGGTCATGCCCCTGGGATGAAGGCCACCGAACTCGGGCCACGGACGCGCACCTTTCACATCACCTTCCAGAAAGGCGACGACCCGGCCGCGGGGCTGGCGGAATTCGCGCGCAAGAACGATCTGACCAATGCGCATTTCGAGGCCATCGGGGCGTTCGGCTCGGCGGTGATCGGCTGGTCCGACCGGCCCAAGAAGGCCTTCAAGGTGGTTCGGATCAACGAGGAAATGGAAGTTTCGGTTTTCAACGGCAATATCGTCCGCAATACGGAGGGCCAGCCGGTGGTGCATGCCCATTGCGTGGTGGGCATCCTCAGCAATGAGAAAGTCTATGCCGGCCACTGCCTGCAGGAGGAGGTCAGCCTGACTTTGCAGGTCTATGTCACCGACAATGGACCTTTGAAGGCGGCCCAGAACTAGATCGAAGAAAAACAACAATAGCGGGGGCGGGGACATGGAACTGAAGAAACGGGAGTTCATTGCCGCCAGCTTGGGTGCAGGGCTTGGCGCAGGTCTTGCCAGCGAGGCAAAGGCTCAAACGCGCATCACCGAGAATCTGGGCGGCACGCGTCCGGGCGAAGCGATCAATTCCGGCAAGCAGACCTCTTCCGTCGACCTGAACTACAAGCCACGCCGCTTCAACAAGGTGATCGAGTTGTGGGAAGACGGCCAGCCCGCCTATTACACCACCGTACGGCCCACCCGCGATGTCGACTCCTATGAACTGGGCAAGGCGATGTGCAAGACCTGGGCCGACATGATCAACTACGACATGGAGCATGATCTCTTCGACTTCCGGGATCTGCGCGATTTCATGCTTGGACTGGCGGATGGCGGGGGGACGCGCAGCGGTCATCGCATGCCGGTGGTGTTCGTAACCTGTCCGGTGCTGGGACTGAGTGAAGAGTATATGCTGGCCAACAGCTGGGTGCTGGGCCAGATTCTGGACCTGGGCGTGACGGGCATCCAGATCTGCCATGCCCGCGATCCCAAAGCGGTGGAAGTCGCGGCCCACATGGCCTGCCGCTACCCCTTCGATTATCCGGGCGTGCCAAAGTTGAGGCGCCAGGGCCTGCGCGGCGCCAGTGCCGGCATCGCCAACAAAGTGTGGGGGATGAACAATGCGCAATATGTGCGGATCGCCGATCTATGGCCGCTCAATCCCAAGGGCGAGATTTTGTTCGGCCTCAAGATCGAAGATACTTTCGCCAATGCCAATGCGGAGGCCTCGCTTGCCGTCCCCGGTATCGCCTTCGCGGAATGGGGTCCGACCGACAACAATTACTGGCTGAGCGGATTTGACGGCCTGCCGCTGGACGGCAGCCGCTTCGACGAGACCAAATTCCCCCGGATGATGGCGATCCACGATAAGGTGCTGGGTCTCTGCAAGAAGAACAATGTCCGCTACCTCAACATGGCGACCAGCGCGGCAGGGACTTTCAATTTCGTTCTCAACCAGATCAATGACGGCGCCATGTTGCTGGTGGGAACCGAGGAAGCCGTGCTGGTGGGCCGCGAACACACCAAGCGGAAAATGCCGATCTGAGCCGTTCCGGCTAGAGATGCCGGTCTGAAACCAGATGTTCGGTCCCCAAGGTGGGAATCCGGCCGCCCATCTTCACACGCCGGGGGTCGCGATACGTGCAGGCGGTACAGGCGCGGCGGTAAAGTTGCGTCAGCCAGGTCATGGCTGTCGGCACATAATGCATTTGTCCGCCGCAGGCCGGGCAGATGCGGGAAGATTTGTGATCGCGATGTTTCAAACTCATTCCCTGGGTGATCCTGTTTGCAGCATATGGCGATTCAACGCCAACGCCCACCCAGACAATTTTTAATACACGCGAGTCACGGATTTCGTTCCAGTTCCAAACTGGGACAATTCGTCCGCCGCAGAGAAATCGAGATCGTGCAGGGAATTTGCCGAAGTTGCGGCAGAATGCGCGTGGAGTTCCCGCACCACCTGTTGAATTTTTCTCACAGTGCAGGAAACCAATTGGAGCGGCGAGGGCTTATTCACCGTGCGCCATTGGGAGCAGGTCTGTGAAACCGAATCGACAATTTTCCGCTCCTTCCGGCCGTGGCGATCTGCTGGGGCTTCTGGTTGCAGCGATGATCCTGGCGGGTGGCGGGTTGAGCCTCATGGTCTGGGATGCGCGGCATGAGCGCGAAGTCTCGTTCATCGCTCTTTCGGTTGCTCCATAACCTCTGTGCAATGACATTTGTTGATTGATCCGCGGGTCCGCCGGCCACAGACGCGGAACTTTGCCCTGACATTTTTCATCCTGATCGGCAGGCGAATGATCGGACAAAGACAAGTTCCGTTTCCTCCCTCTGGGGCCGGTAAGCCATCGCATTCTTGTCACGATGCGCTCTCTTATCTCCGCGTTCCATCTGTCGCTAACGCAATGGCGGTTTTGACGGCGTGAGCGCGGCCTCAACTGCGCTCCGATGGTTGCGGTGGCTGACGAGTTGCTGCGCGCGATATCAATTGCAGCCCGAAGTTGCGAAATCGCTCACTTTGTCGCGACAATTCCTGTTATGCGCGGTGTGATTTTTTGTCGGTACGAATGAGTACGTGTTTTGTTTATCTTGTCGCATTTGAAAGCTTGAAACATCGCCGCCGATGTATAAGTTCGCCGGCGTTGGGTACCTTCGAAGCCTACGCCCAGCCCCATTGTTGCCCCGTCAGGTTATGCCTGGCGGGGTTCAACATTTTCAGGCTTCTGTCTCGCGGTGCCTCGGATATTCCAGTTGCATCGCGACCAGGGATGCGGCCGCCGCGCCATAACGATCGGCGACGTCTTCCAAAGATTGTCGCTCAGTATCCGTTCCCGCCGCCGTCATGGCCGTTATAGCCGTGCCAGGGATCCATGCGGCCGGCATCTTCCCAGCGTTGGGCATCGCTGGGCGGCACATAGAGAGGTTGCTGCGCATAGCCGTAGGGCTGGGAATAAGGCTGCGCGTAGGAGTAAGACGGACCGTAGCTGTAGGACTGGGAATAGGGCGGCCTATAACCGGGCGCGGTGCTGTAGTTATAAGACGGTGCCCGGCGCGGCGCATAGGTGTATGGACGGTCGCTGCGGGGCGCAGGGTAATCGCGTGGCGGCTGTTGCGCATGCTTGTCGGTGTCGCGTGGCGGAAAGGCGCGGTAATAAGCGCGGAGCTGGCGGTCATAGGCTTCGCGCAGTTCGCGATATTCTTCCAACTGCGAGCGGTACTGTTCGTGCCGGCTCTGGTCACGTACCGGCGGCGGTGCAGGCGGCGCGACATAAGGCTGAGGTGGTGGTGGCGCGTTGTAAGCCACGGGTGGCGGCGGCGCACCCGGCGGTGGAGGTGCGTAGGATGATGCGCTTTGAGGCGGCCCTTGAAGGGCTCTGGGCGGCGCGCCGGCAGCGGACGGCGGAAGCGGTTCGGCCCGGGCCAGGAATTCGCGGTTCAAACGGCGCGTCTCGGCACGCTCCGCCGGTGTGGAAGGCCGGTGCAGATCCCAGTCGTCATCATCGCGCCGTTCGTGCGTGGCGTGCCGTGTCTTTGCACAATTACAGTGCTTGGGCGGAGTACAGGGCTTGCGGGCCGCACAACTGGGGGCCGCCCAGGCCTGCGGCGCCATGAAAGCGAGCACCGTCAACAGCGCCGCCACACTCGCGCATGTCCGCATCGTCTTCTCCTGTCCCACACTTCTTATATGTCTCAGTATGGCACAAGATCGGTCCGAATTAACGGGGCTTGCCGTCCGGAAGGCGCGGTTTACCCGGGCTGTTGCCGCCAATTTTAACCAAGGCGCGATTTTTCCCTTTCGGGCATTGCGGTTCCACCGCCTGAGGCCGCCGCTTTTTCATTGGCCCCTGCGATCCAGGCCACGCGATTTGCGTGGGGGCTACTTCTTTGCCGCCTTCGCCGCCGCTTTGGCCATGCGCTCCTCGCGGTCGGCGGCATCCCCCAACTGCTTGACGCAGGCATCGGCGGCTTCGCGCACCGCATAATCGCTGGTGGAATGCAGGGTGCGGTCCCGCATGCAATCGGCCATGGCCTGTTCGTAATCCGTCGCCAGGTCGTTGCTCTTCTTGTCCATCAGATTGGTGCTGTACCAGGCGACGGCCACGATGCCGGCGACGACAAGCAAGGCGGCGATGGACCAAGCGTGACGTTTCAGGAAAGGCGGGCCTTTCTGAATCTCATCTTGGTTGGCCTTCCACTTCTTGGCCATTGCTAGTGCCCCCGTTTGCCGCGTCGTGCGCGTTATACCATAGCCGCGTCACCGGCGAGCACCAGTCCCCCAGCGATCAGCATCAGCCCGATCAGGCGCGAGACATTGCGTCCATCGGTGAAAACTTTCTCCAGCAGCACCAGCACCGCCAGGCCGGCGATCCAGGCGATGTTCATCACCCCGCCCACGAATAGAAGCAGCATCAGCGCCCAGCAGCAGCCGATGCAATACAGGCCGTGCCGCAGACCCAGGCCCAGGGCGGGCAGGGGACGCCATTTGAAACCGCCATGCTGTTGGATAAAGGCCAGCGGGGCGCGGCAGCCGGCCAGGCAGCGGTATTTCCAGGACGACCATTGATAGGCCCCGGCGGCGATCAAAATAACGCCGCCCATCACATGGCTGGTGCCGGCCAGCATGGGCGTCAGCAGTGCGGCGCGGATAAGGCCCGCCTGCAGCAATGCGGCAAGAAGCGAGAAGATCATCCAGGCCAGCAGATAGCCGCCGGCAAACCAGGCACTGGGGGCGAAAGGCTGACGCTCGGCCTGGCGGCCGACCCGGGCGTAGAGCAGAACCATGGGCGCCGTGGTCGGCAACATCATGGCGGCCATCATCACCCACCACATCACAAAGCTGAAAAACAGCTCCATGGCGATCCAGGGATGGAAGGCGGGTGCCATGGCCATGCTCATGTCCATCCCGGGCATCGATGGCATAGCGGGAGGCATGGCCATGTGCTGTGCCAGCCAGAACAGATAGGCCCAGGCCAGCGCCGTCAAAAGCAACAGCGCGCCCAGGACGGCGTAGCGATCGCGCCGCAGGATGGCTTCCAATCTGCTCATACCTAGTTGATGACGCCGCTCTGGCAGAGATTGAGTTCGCAGAAGTGGCCGTAGGAGTCGGCCAGGTCCATCATCAAAGGCTTCTGCGTCTTCGACCAGCCGCGTCCCACCTCGGCCAGGCGGAATTCAAATCCATTGGGACTGTCGATACGTACCCTGTGTTCGGCGCCGGTGACGGGATTGAGGATCGGCTCACCCCGGGATTCGACAAAACCCGGAATGGCGATGCGCGCCCTGCGGCGGTTTATGTCGATCTCGAATTCGATATCGGCAAAGACCGGCTCATGCACCGTCTCCAGTGTGGAAGCGAAGACATTGAAGATGGTGGCGCCCGGTTCGGTGTCCTGCCCGCTTAAGATGCGTAGCAGCGCTTCACGCTGGGCCGCACCGGCGCGACTGTCGATGATCAGCGCCGCTTCGCCATGGCCTTCATGAATCGGGCCCGGCCAGATGAACATGCCCGCGACCTTGAGGCCGTCGAGCCGGGTTTCGCCATGATGACCCAGATGGATCTGGAAACCCACCACGGCGCGGCAATGACCATGGGTGGGCAGCCCGTTGAACTGGCACGGGCAGCCATAAGAGCAGTTGCAGTTGGAAAATTCGTGTGCCCGGATGGTCCAGTTTGTCCCGGTCATGACCGCGCCCCCAAAGCCCACTTAAGACTAGCGCATCCAGGCGGCCGTGACGAGCCGTCCCGGACCCCCAAACCCTGCCAGTCCGCACTGGGGCCGGTTCGATCCGACCCTTCCATTTGGCGATCAGCATGGAAGCAGATCGCGATGCGTTCTTCGTTCCGCGAGAGACAAACAATGTCCTCACAATGTCCCGGCGATGTCTCTGGCAGTGGGCGCGCTTCGGCGGCATCGTCATGCGCAAGACGTCTGCGAGGCGCGGCCGTTAGCAAAGATTAAAATGTGCGAGTTCCATTCTTAACATCGCAGTTTTGCCGCAACCGTTAATTCGTCTGCGCATAACGCGCGAACATTCCGGACGTTTCATTGCTCTGCGTGCGGTGTTTTTCGCGCGAATGAGTCACGGCACGGATTTTCTGTAAACGGAATTATCAAACATGGAAAACGCCGCGACCGAAATCTGGAAATACCGCGACTGGTCCTGATTTTGCTTGGTTAATCGCATCAGCAGAATCGGAGAAATGCGATGTCAAAAAAATATTTTCTAGCCGCCGGTGTCGGCCTTCTGATGTCCGCTGCCGCGGCGCAGGCAACACCGATCCTCACCCCGCCGTCCGGCTTGACCGCGGTGGGTGACGTCACTGCGGTCTATGTCTTTGCCGACGCCGGCGACACCAGCATCCTCAACGAGCTGACGCCTGTCTCCATCAATCAGATTTTCTGCAACCATGCGAACGCTCCCTGCATCGCGGCCAACAATGCCGGCGATCAGGTGGATTTGGGCGTCCAGAATGGCGCGATGACGTTCAGCCTTGAAAACATCACCACCGGCTCCACCTTCACCAGCAACACACCTGAAACCCCCGGTGGTCCCTATCACGTGCTGGTCACCACCAACTATTCCGACTTCAACGTCGGCGCGCTGCTTCCCGGTGCGCAGACCGCGCTTGATGCGCTCACGGCCGCGGGCAAGAGCATCACCTTTGTCGGCTGGGAAGATCTCTCCGCCGCGCAGGGCAGCGATTTCGACTATAACGACCTGATCTTTGCCTTCGCCAATACCCGGATCACGACGAATGTTCCGGAGCCGTTGACGGTCTCGCTGTTTGGCGCGGGCCTGGTCGGGGCGGCGTGGCTGCGGCGGCGGAAAAGCAAACGCGCCTGACCCGGCGACCTGAAGTCCCCATCTGCCGCGCCGTTGGATGACGGCGCGGCAGGGGTTTCCGGGGTCCGTGCGTGCCCCCAGTACGGGTCAAAGCCAGTCAATCCACTTATGCTGCGGCTGCTAAATTGGCCGTTCACGCTGTCGCCCCCGACGGGGCCTCGCTGTATCAAAAGTGACCGAAAATACGGCACTTATGTAAACAGCGTTTACGAACACGACCCGCATTAAGGTACAAAACCCAGCCAAACTGCGGTTGGCCCCAATCTTGCGTGTTCCGTCGCATAACGTCGTCGGTTGCATATTGAAAGGGATTGTCATGGCCAAGAAATATCTGCTTGCCGCTGCTGCGGGCCTCCTGATGTCGGCCGCCGCCGCCAATGCAGCCCCGATCCTCACCCCGCCGTCCGGTTTGAACGCAGTGGGCGATGTGACCGCAGTTTACATTTTCGCCGATGCCGGTGACACCAGCATCCTCAACGAGCTGACCCCGTCCGCGATCGCCCAGATCTTCTGCAACCACCCCACCGGTGGCTGCGCGGGGAACGTGGCCGGCAACCAGGTGGACCTGGGTGTGCAGAATGGCGCGATGACGTTCAGTCTCGCCAACGTCACCACCGGCAGCACCTTCACCAGCAATACGCCTGAAACTCCCGGCGGTCCGTATCATGTGCTGGTCAGCACCAACTATTCCGATTTTGGTGTTGGCGCCCTTCTTCCCGGTGCGCAGAGCGCGATCAATGCGCTGCTGGCCGCGGGCAAGAGCATCACCTATGTCGGCTGGGAAGATCTCTCCGCCGCACAGGGCAGCGATTTCGACTATAATGACCTGATCTTTGCCTTTGCCGGCACTCAGATCATCACTGTCCCGGAACCTGTGACGGTGTCGCTGTTTGGCGCCGGCCTGGCCGGTGCGGCCTGGATGCGCCGCCGCAAGAGCAAGAAGGCCTAAGCAAGTCCAAAGCAGACTTTATCTGGCGCGCCGTCCAACGACGGCGCGCCAGAATGCTTTTTGGCCTGATGCTTTTTGGGCTGGTGCTATTCGGCCTGCTGATCGCGCCGGGCAAGGGCGCGCTGGCGGGCCAGGACCCGGTCGCGATCGCTGACATAGATCAGGCCGGCTATCCGGCGGATCAACAGATCCTCCTCCGGATCCAGCACGCCGTCCGCATAGACGACGTCCCACAACATCTCGACCAACTGGATGCGGTCCTGTGGCGGCATTTCGGCGGCGATCTGGCTGGTATGACCGTGCAGCTGGGTCATCTGGGCCGCGCGCGCTTCCGCCGCCGCCATCAATCCCTTGCAGTCCTGCGGGCTCAGCCCGAAGCGGCTGGTCAGCAGCGTCTCGATCATGTCCCGTTCCTGTGCGTCGAAGGTGTCGTCCTGGCGGGCGGCTTCCAGCAGCAGCACCGCCACCGACAGCCGCAGGTCGAGGGCGGGCGGCGGCTCCGGTGAAGCCAGCAGGCGCATCAGGGAATTGAAGATCATTTCTTCTTTGCGGCCTTCTTGGCGGCTTTAGGGGCCGGTTTGACGGCCGCCTTGCTGACCGGCTTGGCAGGCCTGGCAGCGGGTTTTGCGGGCGCCCTGGAGACTTTAGGGGCCGGTGCGGCAGCTTTCCTTGATGCCGCCTTGGGGGCAGCAGGCTCGGGCGCGGGCTCGTGTTTCGGGACTTCCACCTTTTCGTGCTTCTTGGTTTCCTTGGGGCTTTCCCGGGGCGGCAGGGCATGGCCATTCATCAAGGCCGCCATGCGGGGCGATATGCTTTTGGTTTTCCGTTCGTCGGCCGCGCCCAGGAAGACGCGCACATCCGCTTCCGTGCGGCACAGCCGCGCCTTGCTGGCGCCCGCAACCACGCCGGCCACCACCGGCGTGTTGATCAGCTGGGGATGCTCGATTATCCCGGTCCAAAAATCATTCTCGCTGATGAAGCGGTCGTCGAGTTGCAGCGCCAGGAACAGAGCATCGTAGCGGCGCACCAGGCTCTGGTCGGCATCGCGCAACAGCAGGGAAAGATGCTTGAGCTCCTCTCGCCCCGGTGGAGTGACGGTGACGTCCACCACCCGCGCCTCATGGCCGGCCGTCTGCAATGCCTCCAGCACATCGGCGGCGTCGTCGGACGCCGGATCGCAATACAAGGTAATGTTGACGCGCGGCGCGGATTTCGCCTCCCTGGGCAATTCCCGCGACGGTTCGCGCGGCAAATCCCTGGACAATTCCCTTGGTAATTCTCTGGGCACTTCCCTGGGGGCTTCGTCCAGCAGCTTGAGACGTACAGCCTTGGGGCCCTTGGTGTCGGCTTCCGTCTCGAACGAAACGCGCTGGCCGGCTTTCAGCCTTGCGGTGCCGGATTGGGTGATGGTGGCGGCGGGCACGAAAACATCCTTGCTGCCGTCGTCGGGCGTGATGAATCCAAATCCCTTGGCATTGTTGAAGAACTTGACGGTGCCTTTGATCATGACGTCCCGATTGGAGATGGCGGATGCGCGGGAATGGAAGGGGCCGGTCCGCACAGCTTTTTCGGATCGGCCCGCCCGCAGAACGCCCGCGCGGGTTCACCGCTTTAATGGCAGCGCGGCACCGGCGCAAGGGGCATTTCTGTGGCGGCGGCCAGGCGCATGCGACCCCGCAGAACTAGCTTTCGAGCGCCGCTTTCTTCCAGGTTTCGTTTTCCAGCAAGGTGGTCTGATACACTTTGAGCGTTGCGCAGCCTTGTGTTGCCTTGATGGCGCGCTTGACAGCCGCCGCCAGCGGCCGCGGCAGCCAGGGATTGAGCGTCACCCGGGCAATGCATTTGATGGGTACGGGGAGGCCTTTGGCTTCCATCTCGTCCTTCCTGTCTTCATAGACCAGGCGGAATTCGCACTCATCGCCATAAGGCTGGCGTTTCAGGAACGGAAGCTGCTCCAGCCTGGGCTTGAACCGCGGCAGGTCGGAAATCTTGCGATAGGTCACCGGGCCCGCCACCAAATTATGCCCGAGGGGCAGCGCGGCCAGCAGCGCATCGCGCTTGAAATGGATGCAGACACCGTCGGCGCCGCGGGTGAAGACGCGCCAATGATGATAGGTTTCGTCGCTTTCCGAAAAGCACAGCGCCAGCAGTGTTTTCAGTCCTTTGCGGGCCTTGTACTGGCTCATGTAAAAGGCGTCGTTGCGGTCCTCCCACAGGCTGGGACTGACCAGGGTGATCTGCCTGTCCTGAAGCAAGGCCAGCAGCGAGGCCAGGCTGGGATAGCGCCGCAGGATTGCAACCGGCTGTTTTTGACTTTGCACTTTTGCTTTCGCGGCCATCCCGGTTCCTGCTGGTTCAGCGTGTGTCCGCCACCGGCAATTGCCAGTGCATCAGGGCCGACATCACCCGCAGGACACAGCAGATAACCCCGCACATCACCGCCGCCCATCCGGACGGCACCTTGAAGTGCCGCGCCACCACCAGCACGGTGGCGCCGATCAGGGCGGAGGACGCGACAAAGTCCACCCGCAACACCGCAGGCACCTGCGCCAGCAGCACATCGCGCATGGTGCCGCCGCCCACGCCGGTGATGCCGCCCATGATGATCGCGGCGGGCCCTTTGAGGCCATATTCCAGCGCCTTTTCGGTGCCGGCCACCGCCAGCAAGGACAGGCCCGCGGCATCTATCGCCAGCAGCAGCCCTTCCGGAATCTCGCGGACATAGTGATAGGCGATGAAGGTCAGAAAGCCGCCCGCCAGCGCGATGGTCACCATCACCCAGTTGCGCAAGGCTTCGGGCGGCTGGGCGCCGATCAGGACGTCGCGGATGATGCCTCCGCCCATGGCGGAGACCATGGACAGAACCAGCACGCCCAACAGGTCCAGGCCGTGGATTGCGGCGATGGAAGCACCCTGTACGGCCAGCACGAAGCTGCCCAGTTGATCCACGCTGCGCAGATAGGGCCGGATGCGGTGTTCCATGCCGGCGCATACTAGCCTCGGCCTTGGTGGCCGCAACCGGGCCAAGCAGCAGAAAGACCAGACAGCTTGTCAGATGGGCAAAGCGCTGGCGGGCAACTGAGCGGTTACGCCGCGCGCAGGCTGGTGGCGGCCTCCAGCGCCTGCTGCAGGGACTTCTCGCGCTGTTCGGGCCCGACCTGCAGGCCTTCAGCCACGATCACTTCAAGGTTGGTGACGCCGATGAAAGCGAACACGCTGCGCAGATAGCTTTCCAGATGCTCCAGCGCCGACGCAGCCGAACCGGGTCCGTAAAAACCGCCGCGCGAAATGGCGATGATCACCCGTTTGCTGCCGGCCAACCCTTCCGGTCCTTTCTCCGAGTAGCGGAAGGTCTTGCCCGCCACCAGGATGCGGTCGATCCAGGCCTTGAGCTGGCTGGGGATGGTGAAGTTGTACATGGGTGCGCCGATCACCACGGTATCGGCCGCCAGGAACTCCTCCAGCACCGCCTGGCTGTTGGCCAGGTCACGTTGCAGGGCAGGGGATTCGGGGGTCGCGCCTTGCGCGGCGGCCAGGTGTTCGCCGGACAGATGCGTCAAAGGCTGGGCCGCCAGGTCGCGATAGGTCACTTCCAAGCCTGGCTGGGCGGCGCGCAGGCGTTCCACCACCGCGGCGGAAACCTGGCGGCTGGCGGAATTGGCGCCCAGGATGCTGGCATCGACATGCAGGAGTTTCATGGCTGGTATCCTTATGTTACTTAGCCGGTATCAAATTGTTACCTGGACTATATGGGATACCGGGATTACATCCCGCAAGAAGGCACCAAAACCATACAAGGGCACATTCAAGTGACTATCGACCACAAATCCACCGATTGCCGCGCCGTCAGTTCGGTGCTGTCGCGGGTGGGCGACAAATGGAGCGTGTTGATCATCGTATTGCTGGGCGACGGCCCGCATCGCTTCAACGAGATCAAGCGCATGGTTGGCGGCATTTCCCAGCGGGTGCTGACCCTGGCCCTGCGCGGGCTGGAGCGTGACGGGCTGGTGACGCGCACCGTCTATCCCACCGTGCCGCCCAAGGTGGAATATGAGCTGACGCCGCTGGGACGTTCGCTGTGGAAGGCGGTTGAGCCTTTGGGCGAATGGGCCAGAAGCCACATCCCCCATATCCAGAAAGCCCGCGACAAGTTCGAGAAGAACGAAAAGACGAAGGGGTGAGCCGCGAACCTTAGAGCGGTCTGTGCGAGGGCGGTCCCGCGAGCGTGGCGGTCATAGCCGCGGCGAGTTCGGGAATCTTGTCCGCACCCTCCCGGACCTGGACGGACGAGGCCTTGATCTCGTCCGGTGTCAACGGCTGCGCCCTGCCTCCAAGACAGTGCGCCAGGAATTGTTCGGCCACGCCTGCAAAGGCCAGGTTGTTTTCGGCACGCACAAGGCCGTGGCCCTCGTCGGGATAGTAGAGGTAGGTGACCGGCACCCCAGCGGCCTTCACCGCCGCGACCATCCGCTCCGACTGATAGGGTTTGACGGCGGGATCGTTGGCGCCCTGAACCACCAGCAGCGGATTGCGCATCTGGTCGGCATGGCTGAGGGGCGATTGCTCCTTCATGCGGGCCAAGCCTTCCGGCGTCGAAGGGTCGCCCACCTCATTGTGATTGAGCGCGCTGACGCCATAGGTGGTTGCCTCGCCCTGCAGGGTAACAAGATCGCTCAGACCAAACTGATCGATGCCGCAGGCATAGGTGCCCGGGTTGCGCGTCATGCCCCTGAGCACCGCATATCCGCCATAGCTGCCGCCCATGATGGCGATACGGGCGGGATCGGCGATTCTGTTGCGGACGGCCCATTCCACTGCGTCGGACAGGTCATCGTCCAGTCTGGTGCCCCATTCCCCGGACGAAGCATTGAGGAAGGCTTTTCCAAAGCCGGTCGAGCCCCGCATGTTCACGCTGAGCACGGCATAACCGCGATTGGCCAGCCACTGGTGGACGGGATCGAAGCCGAAATTGTTGCGGTTGTGTGGGCCGCCATGAATGGAAAGCATCAGCGGCAATGGAGTGTCGGGAATGCCTTTCGCAGCGGAATCGGCGCCGGGAGGAAGCGAGAGATAGGATACCAGGTCCTGACCGGTGCGGGACTTGATCGTCACCGCCTCCATATCGGCCAGTGCCGCTGAAGCAAGGGCAGGGCGGGTATCGTAGAGCTTGGCCAAGACCCGCTTCTTGCGGTCGTAGAGATAGGCCGAAACATTCTTGGGAGAGAAAACGCTGAGCTTCCAGTAGCGGCCGTCCTGCGACTGGGTATTCAAGAACCAATCGCCGATATCGTGACGGGCCAGAACATCGAGGTCGGGTTGTATGCGGGCGTCCAAGGCGCGGTAATCGCTGCGCGCCAGGGATACGGAATAGAACAGCGGCATATGTGACTTCTCGTCCAGGGCAACGTCCTGGACATCGGCACGGCTGTCTTCGCCCAAAATGGTCTCGGCACCGGTCAGGAGATTGAGCTTGGCCAGGCCGGTGGTATCGCGGCCGCGGCTATCCAGCAGGAACATATCCCTGCCGTTGGCGGCGATGGAAAGCAGCCGGGTGGTGCGCGTATCCTCCGCGGGAATGGTCATCAGGCTGCTGCCGTCGCTCAGCCGCACCACCGTCTCATCGTTCGATGCCTCGCGGCGGATGGCAAAGCGGGGGACCAGCCGGCCGTCGAGCAGGAAATTCAGATAGCCGGAATTTTTCAGCAGCAACGCAAGCGTGCCCTTGCGCAGATCAAGCAGATAAAGGTCGCCATATTGGACCGCCTTCCGGCTGATCGAGATGACGGCCTGGTCCGGTCGGGTGGAGCTGACGCCCACAATCGCCGCGCGGATATCATCCTGCGGTGTCATATCCCGGACTGCCGCGGTGCGCGTATCCAATGTGTAGACATGGGTGTTGCCGTCGCCATTATGATCCTGCAGGAACAGGATGTGCCTGCTGTCGTAGGTCCAGGTGACATTCGACGTGAAAGTACTGATGCCATGCCCGGTGTAGCGGGTCAGAGGCCGCGCCTGATCCAGATGACGCAGTGGCGCGATCCACAGGTTCATGACGCCGTTGTAAGGCGCCAGCCAGGAAAGCCATCTGGCGTCGGGACTGATGGCTGAAGCGTATCGCTGAGGATTGCCGAACAGCTGGTCACGCGGGATCAGCGGGACCGCCGCCGATGCCGGACTGGTCACCAATGGACCGGACAAGGCGAATGTGAAGGCGAGCGTCAGAACCAGCCGCGAAGCGCGCATAGGCGTCTCCCGAACTACGACGTTCGCAGGTGTATCGAAGAATTGGGCGGCGGCAAAGTCCCCGATCGCAATTAGGCTCGCAACAGCGGCGGCGGGTGTTTGGCGGTCCATTGGGACGCCTGTTCATAGGCATGGCCCAGCTTGAGACAATCCATATCGTGATGCACCGGCGCGATGATCTGAAGCCCCATTGGCTGGCCCGACGGCGAGAAGCCCGCCGGAACCGCCAGGGATGGACAGCCAGACATGGTGACCATGCAGATCGCCACCATCCATTCGTGATAGCTGCGCATGGTCTTGCCCGCGATCTGATGCGGCCAATGCTCATTGATGTCGAAGGCGAAGACCTGGGCGGTCGGCATCAGCAGGAAGTCATAGTCCCGGAACAGGCGGTGGAAGGCATTCGACCAGCGGGTGCGCGCGATCGAGGCTGCGGTGACGTCCGGGCCCGAAAGTTTCATGGCGCCTTCCACCTCATAAATGGCTTCGGGCTTCAGCAGGGCGCGCTTGGCCGGATCGGCGTAGAAGGCCCGGAAAGTGGGCCCCTGCTGGAACTGGCGCAAGGTGACGAAGGCCTGCCAGGCATCGTCGACGGAGGCATTGGGCGCCACCGTCTCCACCTTGCAGCCGATGGTCTCGAAGGTCTTGAGGGCCGCGCGGCAAACTTCCAGCACGCCGGGCTCGTAAGGCGCGGCGCCATCCAGATCGTTCAGCCAGCCGATGCGCTTGCCTTTGAAATCCGCTTCCAGGGGGGCGAGAAAGCGCGATCCCGAACCGTCCAGCGACAGCGGTGCGCGCGGGTCATAGCCCGCCTGGGTCGAAAGCAGCAGCGCCAGGTCTGACACGCTGCGCGCCATCGCGCCGGCGACGCTCATCGACGGGATCCAGACATCTTCGCCGCTTGCCGGCACCATGCCGAAACTGTTGCGGAAGCCCGCCACATTGTTCCAGCCGGCGGGATTGCGTAGGGAGCCGCCATAATCGGTGCCGTCCGCCACCGGCAGCATATGCAGCGCCAGGCTCACCGCCGCGCCGCCGCTGCTGCCGCCCGCCGACTTGGCCTGGTCATAGGCATTGTGGGTGGCACCATAAACCGGATTATAGGTATGCGAGCCCAGGCCGAATTCCGGCACGTTGGTCTTGCCGATGAAGATGGCGCCCGCCGCCCGCATGCGTTCGACCAGAAGCGAATCCTGGATGGGCACAAAATCCTTGAGCAAAGGCGAGCCGGAGGTGGAGACGATGCCTTTCACCGGCTGCAGGTCCTTCACCGCGTGGGGAAAGCCGTGCAGCACCCCCATGTGCTGGCCCCTGGCCAGCATGGCGTCATGCTCGCGCGCCTGGGCCATCAGGTGATCGCGGTCCTGCAGCGCGACAATGGCATTCACCTTGGGATTGAGGGCGGCGATGTGATCCAGATAGGCGCTCATCACTTCGGCGCAGGAGAGTTTTTTCGCGGCGATGGCTTTGGACAGGGAGCGCGCATCCATCATCACAATGTCGGACGCCTTGCCGGAGGTTGCCGCCGCGGCGGGGCCGGACGCCAGCATGGCGGCGGCGCTGGTCTGCAGCACGGCGCGGCGGTCGAAACTGTCGGTCATGATGGCCCCTCAACCTTTTGGTTCGATGCAGCGGAAACTTTCCATTTTGCTCCGGTCACCCTTGCCGTCCCATTTGGCGAAGGCGGGAAAGGCGCAGAGCGGGCGGGTGCGCACCACCAGCTTGGCGGCGTCGTCGTCCTGATATTTGGTCGCCATGATGCGGTCGGGCGCTTTGCCGTCTTCCACCCAGGCGCGGATCGCGGGCAGGGTCGCGAGGCTGTTGGGGCCGGGGCCGCCGCCGCAATGGAGCATGCCGGGCGCCATGAACAGGCGGTAGAAATCGCTGGTGTTGCCCATCCTGGCCTGCACGCTCTTGTAATAGTCGATGGAATCCATCGCCGGGATCGCGGGATCGGCCCAGCCGTGATAGTGGATCAGCTTGCCGCCGCGCGCCTTGAAGGCGGAAAGATCCGGATCGTAACTGTTGAAGGTGGACGCGAATTTGGCGTCGGTCATCGCCACATCGCTGTCCATGTTCAGCTTCATGATGTCGTAGCCGGGATCGGCGAACACGATATAGCGGAAGAAATTGGCGGCGAAGGCATGGATCAGCGCATCCTTGCCGCCCGGCGTCTGGCCGCTGATCCAGCGTCCCCAGCCATTAGGGCCGTCTTCGCCGCCCGGTGAGAAGCCGCTGATCACCTTCTCATGCGTGCGCGGATTGATGGCGCCCCGATAGATTGCGGTCAGGGTGGCAAGCTCCGCATTCGTCAGGCAGTTGGGCGCATCGCCGCTGGTGCAGCGGATTTTCGATGGCTGGAAATGGCAGGTAAGCGGGTCCTGGATCACCCCATCGGCATCGCCGCATTGCTTCACCGCTTCGGCCTGGATCAACGCCAGCTTGGTGGGCGATATCCAGCTTCCCGGTGTCCGGTTCAGGACCTGGACGCCGGCGGCAGCGCCTGCCAGCAGATGCGTCCAATGGTTGGCCGGATCGCCCGCGATGATGCCGTTAAAGTCGTTCGGATAGCGCTGGGCTTCCATCATCGCCTCGCGCCCGCCATCCGAACAGCCGAAGAAATAGGAATATTTCGGCGCCGCGCCATAAGCGGCGATGATCGTCTTGGCGGCGTCGGTGGTTTCCTTGAGCGCGCGATAGCCGAAATCGATCTGCTTTTCCGGGCGATTCAGCGCCCAGCTTGCATCGGTATTGTCGGTCGTCTGGTGCCCGTCATCCGTGCCCGCCACCGCATAACCTTGCGCTATGCCCAGCAGCATGCCGCGTTCCGGAATGACGCCGGCAAAGCCGCCATTGCCATATTGGACATAGCGGCCATTCCAGTTCTCGGGAATCCAGACTTCAAAGCGGATGTCGGAATCCGAGGTGGGATGGGCGGAGCCGCTGATGCGGCAATAGGCGGGATGATTGGCGGCGGCGCCGACCATCACCGCGCCGTTGATAGCGGCATGGGGCAGGGTGAGGCTGGTCATGCCGGCACATTTGCCGGAGGCCGGTTCGGCGGGCTGGGAGAGGACCGTGGAGCTGACGGCAAGGGGCAGGCAAATCAGCGCTATCCAGCCCAGAATCTTCATTTTCCCGCCCCGCTTATGTTCTTTGGCGGACTATAGACGCTGCGGCGTCCGGCGTCATGGCCGTGTTTTTGACGCCGGAAGCGGGAGCCCGCCGTCGCGACGGGCTCCCACGGCTTTCACTTCAAGGTGACGATGATCACACGAAGCGTGGTGGTGCCGATATTCTTCGCCGAATAGGCGCGCTTATCGGTGACGATCCGGGATTCGCCGGTCTTGCGGACCACGGTCGCCTTGGTGCCGTCGTCATAGGTCAGCTCCACATTGCCGCCCTGTACGTAATAATAGAACTGTCCTTGCCGTTTGATCGACGCCGTGGATTCCCCAGGCTTGCCGATGCTTTCCGTCACAACCATCTTGTCGTTCTCGGCGATGGTTTTCGGCGTTGCCATGCTGCCGGACTGCGCCCAGGCCGGTATTGTAATGGCGATCGTGAAAAGGGATGCGAAACATACTGCGGCTTTGAAATGAGTCATGGCGTCCTCTTTTGGTGAACCGATTATTCTCCGGAATTGGAGAGGAAATCGGCAATCGAGGCCAAGCAACAGGCAGTGAGCAATGTAATGATGAACGCGCCGGTCATGCCCGCGCTGTGCGGGCCCGACTCCGCCGCGACTCGTCGATCTGCAGCACCAGGTCGGCGACAGGGAAGGCGGCGGCGACGCAGGCCCAGACCACGATCTCGGCCGCGGTTTCGGGTAATTGAAAAAATACCAAAATTACGCGCACCTCCAGGAAGATCAGGGCGCATGCAAAACTGCGGATCATCCATTGGCGGTGCTGTTGAATCTTCTTCTGGCGGATGAAGATCAGCGCCATGGTGGTGGCGAAAATCCAGATGCCGGCATCCATGGCGGTGGCGATGGTGAAGCTGTGGGAATAGTTACCCAACTTTTCTTCGAACCGCTGGATGTAAAGGCCCAGAGGCGCGCCGAGATAGCAACCGGCGATGTAGAGATAGCCGAAGGTCTTGTGGACCGTGACATATTTGCGCCGCAGCCGCTCCGAGAACTGGAATGGGCCCAGCAAAAGCGCGAAGGCGGCGGCCAGCCCGTGCGGCAAAAGGATCATGCGGAAGGGCGCGATATGGGCCCATTCCGGATCGGACTTGTTGAACAGAAAACTCTCGGTGGTCACCAGGACATAGACATACATCGCACCGATGAACAGGAAGAGCAGGGTCTTGGCGCGCGGGGCCTGCCAGGCGTTGGGCACGTTGGGTGTCAGTTCCACGGTCATGGCAAACTCCGATCAGATGTGTCTGTTGGTTGCGAGGTCGGATTTTTCCGCCGGTGTGAGATCGATGGCGTCCGCGCGAATGAACCGGGGGCTCATTTCTTCACCTCCGGCAGCCAGGCTGGGCCGCCTTCTTCCCACTGATTGTCGGTGAGCTGTTCGAGGCCGGTGCCGTCGGCCCGCATCATGAAAATCTCGCCATAGGGCTGCGGCGCGCCGGTGTAGGGCGCTTCGTCCTTGAAGCCCTTCATCGAACTGGTGAACAGCAGGTGCTCGCCGTCGGGCAGCCAGGCCAGGTGCGCGTGATTGCCGCGAACATGGGTGAGCTGCTTCTCGCCCGACCCGTCCGGCTTGATGGTGAAGATCTGGAAGTCGTGGCCGATCCGCCGCACAAAGGCGATGCGGTCGCCCGTGGGCGACCAGACGGCGAAATTGTCCCATGTGCCGGTCAGCTTGCGGACGGAGCGATCGGCCAGGGTCATGATCCGCAAGCCGTCGCCATCGGGACCAAGCGTGCGATAGACGATGCTTTTGCCATCCGGCGCGAAAGACGGAAAAGCATTGTTGTTGCGGCCCGATGTCAGCAAGTGATAACTGCTGCCGTCGGCGTTCAGCATCGCGACCTGGGCGCCGCCATTGACCGGGTCGGAAGGTTTCTTGTTGCCGACGTTGAAATTCAGAAAGCCGGTAAAGGCGCCGACGCCCACCACGATCTGTTTGCCGTCGGCCGACCATTGCGGTGCCAGGATCAGGTCGTCGCGGTGCAGGATCGAATGCGCCGGCTTGTCCTCGTCAATGACCACAAGATCGGCGGAATGGCCGTTGAAGCGCATGGTGGCGATGCGGCCGGTGCAGCTCACCGACGACAGGAAGGTGGTGGAATAGAGTTCGAACCTGGGGTCCTTGCTGAACACCCGCATGGGCTCGGACGGGCTGCGGCCGGAAAACCGGCTATAGACGACGCGGCTGCCGTCGGGCGACCAGGACGGAACGCGCACATCCGCCCCCTTCGGGCCGCGTTTGCCGCCGGCATAGGTGACGCCCTGATCGGCGCCATCGCGGCGCAGATAGCCGAAGTCGCCGCCCGCCAAAGGGAAAGGCGCCTCCTTCAGCCCAGGGCCCGCAGCCAGCGGCTTCATCTTGCCGGTGGCGATGTCGATCTGACGCAGTTCGCTCATCGTCTGGTCATTGCCGACCCGGTTCTCCCAGGTGTCCTGACCCTTCATGCAATAGGCCACCAGGTTCTTGCCGTCGGCCGACCATTTGGGCGAGCCGCAGAAATTCTCGTCTTTTGCAGTCAGGCGCTTGAGGCCGGTGCCGTCGGGATGGATCAAATAGATGCCGGCGACGTGCAGCCTTTCCCAGCGGCCTTTGGCGGAGGGAAGGTCGCTGTCGCGGTCGGAGGAAAAAGCAATCCATTGGCCGTCCGGCGACCAGGCGGGACGGAAATCGCCGCCCTGGCCTGTGGTCAACGGGTGCTGCTTGTGGGTGGCGAGATCGAGAAGCCAGAGATTGGCAAAGCCCGCGGCACGGGTGGAAACAAAGACGAGTTGTTTTTCATCCGGGGAGAAAGCCGCCTGGTCTTCATAGGCAGGATTGTCGGTCAGCCGCTCCAGACCGCTGCCATCGGGGCGAACGCGATACAGATCGGCCGAGCCGTTGCGTTCCGACGTGAAGGCGATCCAGCCGCCTTTCGGCGACCAGGACGGATCGTAATCCAGAGAGGTAGAGGGCGCCAGCGCGTGCTCGCCGCTGCCATCGGTCCCCGACAGATAAAGCGCCGCCTTGGTGGGCCCGAGACGCGAGAACAACACGCGGTCGGCCGCGCCGGCAAAAGACGGAAGCATCAGGGTTAGGCAGACAGCAAGCGGCAACATACGCGTCATGATGGTTCCCGGATTCAATGGATGGACAAAAGCTCTGATTTTTCCGACGGCGTGAGATCGAGATTGGCGGCGCGGGCGAGGTGTTTCTGCGCTTCGGCTTTTTTGCCTGCGTAAATAAGCGCCTCGCCCCATTTGAGATGCAGCCGGCCCCAGTTGGGCGCGTATTGGTTGGCCTGCGAAAATTTTGCCAACGCGCGATGCGACTGGCTTTTCGCCATCAACGCCTCGCCCCAGCCCTCCAGCGGATCGGCGAAGTGCGGACCTTTCTGGTTGGCGTTCTTGAATTGACCGATGGCATCGTCGGGCTTGCCGCGATCCAGCAGGGCGCGACCCCAGTCTTCGTAGGCGAAGGGAATGGACGGCGCGTCGTGGATGGCACGGGCGAACCAGCTATCGGCGCGCGCCGGTTGTCTTGCGCGCGCAGCGATAACACCGCGCGCGCGCACGCAGTCATAGCAATCCGCCGGCGTGGCGGCGATCACCGCCTCGGCGCCCGCAACATCACCGGTTCGCGCCTTTGCCAGCGCGAGCCAGGGGTATAGCTGCACCGCAAAGCGCAGCCTGGTGTCCTGATCGGGCATCCGTTGCATGACAGACTTTTCGGTTGCCGCTTCACCGGCCACGACCGCCGGCCAGTTTCCAAGGATGCCTTCCACCTGAAGCCGCGTGATGAGCAGCGCAGTGGCGGCCCCGGGCCTGGACGTGGGGGGTATCTTGTCCAGCCAGGCCCTTGCGCCGCTGTCATGCTGCGCGGCCAGGAATAATCCCGCCTCGCGCAAGGCGTTGAACGGGGAAAACTGGGGTACGCCGGCGCCGGTCAACTCCGCGCCGATACGGGCCAGGCGAATGCCTTGTGCGTAATCGCCCGTGAGCTCCGCGCCGATGAGCTGGACGCTATTGCGCACACTGGCGGCGCTGCCGGGCAGCCAATCCGAGGAACCGCGTTCCAGCACCGGCAGCGCACGGGATATCAGGGCGAGCGCGGCCTCGGCGTGACCGTATTGCTGCTCCGCGCCGACCGCGTTGGTATAGCCAAGCGGATTGCTGGGGTCGATATCGCGCACCTGGCGAAACAGCGTCAGTGCCTTGCGGCCGTCACCCAACCGGTTGAAGAGGTTGGCGAGGGCGTTCAAGGCTTTCGCCCTGTTCTCGCGGGGCTGCGCAGGATCATTGGCTACCCGCTCCAGGATCGTCCGGCCTTCGGCGACCCGGGTGGAGCCCGGGGCCGTCAGATGCCCGGCAAGGCGCACAGGCTCGGTCACCTCGACGACATGCTCGGCCGCTTTCTGGATCAGGCTCCCCAATCCGGCCTCCGGCCCGGCATAGGAGGCGCCGTCGCCGGCGGCAATACGAACCGTCACCGCCACACCTTCCGGCGTGCGCACGATCTCGCCGCTGACCATGGTCTCGTGGCCCAGCCATTCGCGCAGGAAGCGGTAAACCTCACCCAGCGATATGCCGGTCTCGGGTATTTCCACCTTGATGTCGTTGGAGGAATTGCGGGAGACCGCCTGGTCCTGGACGACGGAGTTGAATTGGGTCTGTGCGACGCGGATTTCGTCGAGCAGCTTGCTTGCTGCCACCTCGCCGCTGACACCGCGGGCCGCCAGATCGGGCGGCACGGCGAAACTTTCGATGACAAAGCCGTCGGCATGGGCGGCTCTCCACACCATAAGGCCCAGTCCCGCTACCACTGCCAGCGCCAGCAGACCCAGCGAGGCTTCAAACGCGGCCTTGATCCAGCCGCTGAAGCGGCGCAGGCGCAGGTGCGGCAGCTTGTAGTGATATTCCTCACGCATCTCCTCCATCTGGAGATGCAACATGCGGCGCTGGTCATCCAGAAAAGCATCTGCCTTCGCGCGGCTGGCAGCGCCAAGTCCCAGCGCCATCGCCGCCGGATCGACACCGAGGCGCGCTTCACCGGCTGCTTCGGGGCCTTCCTCAGTCATGCGCCGTCCCCGTCAGTTCGGATTTTTCGGAGGGGGTGAGATCGAGCTGCGCGGCGCGGGTGAATTGCCCAGGGTTAGCACTGACAAGCGCCAACGCTGCCGGGCTGGCACTTCGGCCAGCCGCCGCTTCCGTTGCTGCTTCTTCCTTGTCCATGCGCCCCCACGGCCCCTGGCAAGAATGATTGTTACGTGACGCAACCGATGCCGGCGGAATGGAATAAGGGCCGGGTGTGACGCTGCTGAAAGGCCCAGACAGACGCCGGAAAAAGATCGGATAAAGAAGGACTTGAAATCCGGCGGCGAAGCGGCTGGCGCAGGAATACTGGCGGAAAAACCCGGTCTGAGATAGGGGCCTGTCAGGCTTTTCACGCGTTCAATAGTGTTGCCGATCTTTCACAGTCGCGGCGATTGGCCGGAATCAACCTGATGGAGGCTTTATGCGTATCGGCATTCTCGGCTCGGGATTGATGGGCAGCAAGCTGGGCACCATTTTCGCCCGGGCCGGTCACGACGTGGTCTTCAGCTATTCACACGACCGCAAGAAGTTGGAGCGGCTGGCCAGGGATGCCGGAGGGAAGGCGCGAGCGGGAACGCCGGCCGAGGCCGCGCGCGGCGCCGATGCCGTACTGCTGGCGGTGCATTGGTCGCGGGTGGATGATGTGCTGGATCGCGTTGGCGCCCTGTCGGGCAAGCTTCTACTGTCCTGCACCCTGCCGATGAACAGGGACGAAAGCGGGCTGGTCGTCGGGCTCACCACCTCCGGCGCGGAAACGCTGGCGGTCAAGGCGCCCCAAGCCCATGTGGTGTCGGCGTTCAGCACGGTGCCCAGCGAGGTGTTGTTTGCAGTTTTTGCCGCGCGCAGAAACAAGACGCGGCCGGACCTGGTATTCTGCGGCGACAACAAAAAGGCAAAGCGGGTGGCTGCCCGCCTGATCCGAGATGTGGGGTTCCATCCGGTGGATGTGGGGACGCTGTCTATTGCCCGATATATCGAGCCATTTTCGCTGCTGGCTGCGGAGATTGCCTATGAAGGCAAGGGCGGGCCGGAATTGGCCTACCGCTTTGAACACCACAAGGCAGTGAGGCGCCGGTCCTAAGGCTTGAGGGCAGCACCCGCCAGCCGCGCCATCGCCGACAGGGTGGTCTGGGCTGCGTTCAGGCCCAGGCGGAAATCCTTGTCGTCATAGGTCGTGTACAGGTCCGTGGGCTGGTGCCATTGCGGGTCCCAGCCTGCGCCGATATGGGCGCCGCGCTCATTTTCCCGCACGCTGATGGCGGCCACCTCGTCCTGGAATTCGCGGGAGTCGGTGTTGGTCATGTGACCGCCGATGTTGGCCGGATAATCGGTGGCATATTTCTCGTTGGCGGACTGCAGCGCGAAGGCCAGATCGCGCGAAGCGGCAGCGAATTTCGACTCCGCCTGAAATTCGATATTGACGTCGGCCTCCGGGCGTTGTTCGCGGCTGAGGCTGCCGTCGGCGTGCGGCATGCCGTGGTCGAACAACATCATGTCGTGCTGGATCATGCCCAGCCATTTGGGTTCGGGATAACGGCCCGATCCCGCCGGGGATTCCTTGCCTTGGAGGGCCCGTCGTTGTTCGACATAGGCATAGGCGCCGTTCAGTCCCGTCTCTTCATTGTTCCACAGGATGAAGCGGATGGAGCGGTCGGTTTTCACATCGGGACTGGCGAAGATGCGCGCCAGCTCCATCACCAACGCGGTGCCGGAACCATTGTCGTTGGCGGCTTCACCCCAGCCGATGCCGTCCATATGGGCGCTCACGATATACATTTCGCCGGGATGGGTGGCGCCGATCTTGGTGCACCAGACTTCCTCGCGCTCGCCCGGCTTGGCGGGTTCGGCATCCAGAACGCGGATGCGGGCATCGGGCTGGGCATTGGGATCGTCGTTGACCCCGGCGGGACGCAAGTTTCCGCGCAGACGCGCGCCACCCACGCCGAATTCCGGCTCCTCCGTGCCGGCGCGGCGGACTGAACTGGAAGCCAGGACGCGATGCGGCGGCTCCTCGCCGAACTGGTACTTCAGCCGCTCGGTGTTGGTGCAGCCATAGCTTTTGAGCTGGGCCTCGATCCAGTCGATGGCGGCGCGGTTGCGCGCCGTGCCCTGACGGCGGTCGCCGAACTTGGTGAGGCCCTTGATGGTGGTCTTGTATTTTTCCAGGTCCAGCCGCTGGACCAGGACTTTCACCGGGTCTGGAGTTTGGCCGGAGGCGGGCAGGGCGGGCGTGAGCATCAGAACGGCGATAGAAATAAGACCGTATTTCAAATAACGCTCCCCGGATAGCACACCTTCAGGTTGGCAAATCACGGCGCCTTTGTTGAGTGGCGGGCGACGTATCGGGGCGCGGCATCACCGCGCACGCGCCCTGTTCCAGTCAATCTGCCTCCGTTATGGTCACATCTGGTTTGAGGGAAGGCGATGGCGCAAAAGCTTCTGGTCTATCAGTCGCTATGGGCGATGGAGCGGCGGCGTCCCGACGGCCAGGAATGGTCGCTGGACGAGAAGCTGACCATGATCCACGACGCCGGTTTTGACGGCTGCGGCGTGCGTTTCATCGATCCGGACTATGCGCGCCAGGTCACCGATTTCCTGCGCGCCCATGGCATGAGCTGGCAGGCGCAATGCTATCCGCAGAAGGTGGACGACCTGAAGCCGGTGCTGGCGCTGGTCAAGGAATTGGGCGCCGATCATCTCAATCTGCAGCCGGATGTGCGGCCCTATACCCTTGAGGAATGCGTGCCGTATGTCGAAGGCTGGCGGAAGCTTGCGGCGGAGGCGGGGGTCGAGATGCATATCGAGACCCATCGCGACCGGATGACCACCGATCTGTTCTTCACCCTGCATCTGCTGGACCGTTTTCCCGATCTGCGCTTCACCGCCGATCTTTCGCACTATGTGGTAGGGCGCGAGTTCGCCTGGCCGATCGCGGCGGAAAACCACGCCATGATGCATCGCATCCTGGACAATAGTTGGGGCATGCACGGCCGGGTCGCCAGCCGGGAGCAGATCCAGGTGCAGTTCAATTTTCCGCAGCACAAGGACTGGCTGGACCTGTTCATGGGCTGGTGGGAATACGGCATCCGTTCCTGGAAGAAGCGCGCCGGGCCGGACGAGACCTTCACCTTCCTGTGCGAGTTCGGGCCGCCGCCCTATGCCATCACCGGCGCCGACGGCTATGAACTGTCGGACCGCTGGCAGGAAGCGGTGCAGATGAAAGACATGATCCGCGATCTGTGGCAGCGGATCGAGGGCTGACCCTTACGCTTGATACACCGTCCGTCCGCCCACCACGGTGCGCATGATCTTGACGTCCTTGATCTTGTCGGGCGCGACCGTGTGCAAATCTTCCGCCAGCACCAGGAAGTCAGCCAGCTTGCCGGTGGTGATGGAGCCCTTGTCTTTTTCTTCGCGGGAATTATAGGCGCCGTTCCAGCTATTGACCTTGATCGCTTCATCCAGGGTGATCTTCTGGCTGGCGCCCCAGGTCTCACCGTTCCATCCCGTGCGCGTCACCATGGCCTGGATCGCCATCAGGGGGGAGAAAGGACCGGGACCGAAATCCGAACCCGCCGCCGCCACGATCCCCGCATCCAGAAGGTCGCGGAAGGCGATCATGTGCTGCATCGTCTCCTGGCCGTAGAAATGGAATTTGTCGGAATTGTAGTAGGGATAGGTGCTGAACATGGACGGCACCACATCCAGCGCCTTCATGCGCCTGATCAGGCCGGGATTGACCTGGCTGCAATGGGTGATCTTGGGCCGGGCATTAGCGCGCGGGTAGAGCTTCAGCGCCCGTTCATAAGCCGTCAAGGTGCGGTCGATGGCGACATCGCCATTGGCATGGCAGTTGAGCTGGATATGGGCACGGTGCACCCGCTCGCACCATGTGTTCAGGTCCTCCTGCGTCTCGGTAAGGTTGCCGTGATAGCTTGCGGGCAGGCCGATATAGGACTGGCGCATCGCCATGGTGCGTTCCGACAGCGAGCCGTCCACCGTGTGCTCGGCGGTGGCACCCAGCCGCACCCATTCGTCGCCGAAGCCGCTTTCCAGGCCATTGCGGATCATGGCCTCCAGCAACTCGCCGCTCACTTCGTAGCTGACCCGGTGCTTGAGATTGCCGCGCAGCCGTTGTTCCTGAATGGCTTCCAGCGCGCCGTCTTCATTGTGATGCACGGTGGTGAGGCCGTATTGGGCGAATTTGGCGGAGATGAAGGCCACGCCCTCCAGCACGCGTTTTTCCCTCTGCGCCGGGGTGAACTGTTCCCGTTTGCCGGCCTTGGCGAGGGCGGCTATGGCGCGATCGGTGACCCGCCCGTTCAACTCGCCCTGGGCATCCTTGTCGAACGTGCCGCCGAACGGATTGGGTGTGGCCTTGGTCACGCCCGCCAACTGGAAGGTCTTGCTGTTGACGAAGAAGGTGTGGCCGCCGCGATGGACCACGCCGACCGGATGGTCCGGCGACACCTTGTCCAGGTCGTGGACATTCAGCGGCCGCTTGTCGGCCAGCTTGGTGTCGTCGAGGAAATTTCCCAACACCCAGGTGCCGGGCGGCAGGGTTTTCGCTTTGGCCTGCAGCTTGGCGATGATGCTGGCTATGCTGACCTGTTCCACCTCGTAGGGATTGCCGACATGCACGTCATAAAGCAGGCCCTCGCCGCCGGCATTGCCGGTGAACGCCGCGCCGCCCGCGCCGGCGTGATTGTGGGTGTCGATAAAGCCCGGCACCACCATCATGCCTTTGGCGTCGATGACCTGGGTTTTCTTGCCGGCAAGGCTCTTGATGTCGTTGCTTCCCACCGCGACGAAGCGGCCCGCGCGCACCGCAAGGGCCTCAGCCTTTGGCAGGCCGCTGGCGACCGTGTGGATGGTGGCATTGTGGATGATGAGGTCGGGTTCTTGCGAGTCGGCGAATGCGGTGGCGGGGGCAGCGAGCCCGCCACCAGCCAGCGCCAGAAGTGCCTGCGATTTGCCGCCATGCCCGCCCCCAACATCTGCAATGCCCCGGCCGATCCTAGCGCAGTTGCCGGGCAGCCACGCAAGGGCCCATCCTGGCGGTGCGCGTTCTTATTTCACCGGCTCGCGCCGGCCGATTCGTCCAGATTATGCGGCATGAATTGACGTGGATCCCTCTCACTTGGCCATTGTTCTGGGTCGCGAAAGGCGCTGTGGGGCTCAACTATGGAACCATCGAGAACAGCACCCAGCGCAACCAGCGGGAAAAACATACCTCCGGGCAGCATCGGAAGCGTTTGCTTGTGCGCCATCGCATTGGCCCAGCGGGCGTTGTCCTTCACATGGGACGGCACCCCCATGAGGTCGGGCCGTTCCTTGTTCGTCAAGCCTTCGCCGGGCTTTGGGCAATGGGCGCGCCGGTCTGGCGTCAGATCGGCATAATGCTCCGGCGCGCAGCCGAACAGCGCCTGGCCGAAACCGGCAAGGTCCGATGGAGGCGTCAAAGGCGATGCTGCGATAGGTGGCGAGACAATGACCGGAACAGGACGTGCATCGGAAGGTGCAATGCGTTTTCTGTGCTGGCCGCGCGCATCAATAGTCGAAGGCGTTGGCACCGCCGGCGGAAAGAATAGCAGGGTCTCGCGTGCCAGACTGGCCGGGCGGGTGGAATGCGATGGCGACAGCAGTACCGGCAGCAGAAAGCCGGCCTGCACCAGCAGAGCCAGCGCTCCGCCGACGAGATGATCTGGCTTCAGGCGATCACGCGCACTGGAAAGCTGCAAGCTTGCCGTCATCATCCTGGTGCAGCCAGCACAGGTGTTCGCCATCGGCGAATTCCACCGCATATGCCGCGAAATAGTTTGGCACGGCCGCAATGGTGGGTCCGTCGCCTTTGTCCTGCAGCCCCAGATAGATGATCCGCTGCAGCGCGCCCGGCTGGCTGGCGCGCGCCGCTGCCATGCTCTCGTCCAGCTTGGGATCGTGCGGCACGGCCTCGCCGTTCAGCACGGCGCGCAGCAGGCCGCCCTTGCCTGCGGCATCGGGTGCGGCGGGATCGAGCGTGATCTTATGGCCTTCCGAGATGTCGGAATCGGTGACGGTGATGCCCATCAGCTTGGCGCCGAAATGGCCGCGGAAAGCGGTGGCCGATGTCACTTCGCCGTCATAGACCATCCGTGCCATCATGGTGCCCCACGCGAGATGGAAATGGCTGCCATCCACTTCCAGCGAGCCGCCATCGCCTTTCTGGTAGTAGCAGTGGGTGTCATAGCCTTCATGGTCATGGCCGATGCGGCATATCCGGTCGATCAGGGGTCCCCAGGTGACCTTGCCGAACAGGTTCATCTGCAGCCAGCTTGGCTGGATCACATGCCAGAAGCCACTGAGGCTGCCGCCATAGACCGTGACTTTTTCCACATCCTGCGCCGCCGCCGGCAGGACCAGCAGGCAGACCAGGCCGGCTGCTGGAACCGATCGCCTCATCGCGCGGCGAGACGCCGCCGCGCCAGCCAGATCAGCGGCAGGAGCGCCAGAACATACTGGGCGGTGACGATGGGCCAGTCCGCGGCCGCCGTCTTCCAGCCCTTGGGCAGGAAAATCGGGGCCATACCGACGCCGATACGAATGCCGGGGTGTCCAGGGATGGTGAATTCGGCCACGCTGTGAAGGAACAGGAGGAGCGGGATGGCGACCGCGACCAGGGCCCAATAGAGGCTCAGGCGGTGACGCGCGACCAGGGCCACGAACAGGACGGACGCCAACGGAAAAAATACCAGATTGGCGCAAGCCGCGGTGGCCGTGCCCAGCTGCTCAAACCAGTGTGGCCGCGCTGCGCCTTTTTCCAAAAAGCCCAGCACTTTGCCGATCACCACCAGAATGCCGAGAGGAACGAGCATCGCGGCGGTCGCGGCAAAGGGCGGCAGGATACCGAATAGGGCCCAAGGCGCGCGCGCCGTGATGCTGCGCAGGGATTTCTGTTCCAGCATGGCGGCGGCCAGTTCGCGGTCCTCGCCCAGCAGCGCCCGAGCGCGCAACTCGGCGTCTTTACCCTCATAACCCTGCGCCCGTTGCTTTTCGGTCAGATCGTCCAGATGTTCGGAGAGCTCAGCGAGATAGCGGCGCACATGGCGGGGCGCGATTCCGCCCCTCAACAGCGTCTCGGCCAAATTATCGAACGGCAAGAGCGCCTCCCATCAAAGCTTGCACCGCGCCGTTGAGATCGCTCCAGCGGCTGGTGAGGGCGGAAAGCCGCCGCGCGCCCTTGGCGGTCAGGGTGTAATAAACACGGCTGCGGCCGGCGACCGTCTTGCGGCGGGATCTCAGGGCGCCGGATTTTTCCAGCGCATGCAGCAGGGGATAGATCACGCCTTCGCCCGGGGACAGCGCCGCGCCGGTGCGGGCCGCGATGGCCTGCACGATCTCATAGCCGTACATCTCCTGGTCCTGGAGCAGGCGCAGGATTGCCAGCTCCGGCAAGCCCGACATGAAGCTGTTGTCTTCCGTCATCTATACCTCGAGTCTCTAGGTATGATAGCAGCGCCGGCGCGGCTGGCAAGTGGCGTCGCTTTGCAAAGTGGGGTGCCGTGCTAAGGTCCTGTGCCGGGAGGGATCATGGCCGAGCCGAAACAAGAACAGCAAGACCAGGTTTTCGCCAAATGCGCGAAGCGGCTGATCCCTTTCATCATGCTGCTCTATGTCGCCAACTATCTCGACCGGGTGAATGTCGGCTTCGCGGCCCTGACCATGAACAAGGATCTGGGTTTTTCGGCGTCGGTCTATGGTTTTGCCGCCAGCATATTTTTCGTCAGTTATGCGTTGTTCCAGATTCCCGCCACCGTGCTGCTGGAGCGGATCGGGGCAAGGCGCACGGTGTTTGCCATCATGGCGGCCTGGGGCGCCTGTTCCGCGGCAAACGCCTTTGTGAACGGGCCGGTCGGTTTTTACGTTCTGCGTTTTCTGCTGGGCGTGGCGGAGTCGGGATTTTTCCCCGGGATCATCCTGTATCTCACCTTCTGGTTTCCGCCGGAATACCGCGCCCGCTTCACCGCCACTTTCATGATGGCAATTCCCTTCTCATCGGTGTTCGGTTCGCCTCTTTCCGGCCTGATCCTGGGGCTGGATGGCACGGGTGGGCTGCGCGGCTGGCAATGGCTGTTCCTGATCGAAGGGCTGCCCGCCTGTTTGCTCGCTTTTGCGGTGCTGAAATTCCTACCCGACGGGCCCCGGGACGCGAACTTTCTGTCGGAAGCGGAAAAGCAAACCATTGCTGCGCGCCTGGCCGGCGAGAAGGCGCCGGCGCCACCCAGTCTGCTGGCAGGACTGTATGATCCGCGCGTGCTGCTGTTGGGCTTTGTGGGAACCGGTATCGGGGCGAGCATCTTCGGAAGCCAGCTTTGGCTGCCCCAGATCGTCAAGGCGATGGGCTATTCCAACCTGGTTACAACCTGCATCGCGGCGCTGCCTTATGCGGTCGCGATCCCGGTGATGATGGTGGTGGGCCGTTCCAGCGACCGCAAGCGCGAACGCATATGGCACAACATCTTTCCGCTTGCGATGTCGATCTGCGGTTTCGTCATCGCGGCATTGGCGCCGAACCATTATGTCGCTATCGGCGGCTTGATCATGGTGGTGGCGGGATTGATCGGCACCTATGGGCCCTATTATTCGCTGTCGTCTTCCTTTTTCAGCGGACCGGCAGCGCCCAGCAGCATCGCCCTGATCAACCTGATGTGCACCGGGGCGGGGGGATTCATCGGCCCCAATGTCCTGGGCTTTTTGAAGGACAGGACAGGTGGCTACGAAGCGGGCATGTTCACCCTGGCGGGGGGGCTGGTCTGCTCGATCATCCTTTTGCTGGTGCTGGGCCGGGTGATCGCGGCGCGTCAGGCGCGGATGGTGACGGTGGCGGGGGAGTAAAGCGCCTTACCCCACTTGCACTGCGAGCATGGAGATGGAGCCGCCGTCCACGCCTTCGACCGGGAAGCTGACGGCTTCGCCCTTGCGCTGCGCGCCCAGAATGTAAAGCAGCGGCAGGTAATGTTCGGGCGTGGGAATGGAGAGTTCGGCGTCCCGGCCCAGCGCTGCATAATCAATCAAGGGCCGATGATTGTCCGACAGCATCAGTTCACGGGCGCGGCGCTCAAAGCTCAAGGTCCAGTCATAAGGCTCCGCCGGATGCCGGCCCCAGGCATAGGTGTGAAGATTGTGCACCAGATTGCCGCTGCCTATCAGCAGCACGCCTTCATCGCGCAAGGGCGCAAGCTTGCGGCCCAGCTCGTAATGGAAAGCGGCCGGTTTGGTCTCATCGATGCTGAGCTGGATCACCGGCACATCGGCGTCGGGATAGACATGCTTCAGGACCGACCAGGTGCCATGATCCAGGCCCCAGCCTTGGTCCAACCGTACGGGCAGGGGCGCAAACAGCGACTGGACGCGTTGTGCCAGCTCCGGTGCGCCGGGGGCGGGATATTGCACCCGGAACAATTCCTGCGGGAAACCGCCGAAGTCATGAATGGTGCGCGGATCGGGCGCGGCAGTGACCGCGATCTCCGGCACGAACCAGTGGGCGGAGACGCAGAGGATGGCTTTCGGTTTGCCGTTGGCGCTGTCGATCGCGCGTCCGATGCGCGCCCAGGCCTGGGTGTAGCTGTTATCGGCCAGGGCATTCATGGGATTGCCGTGACCGAAGAAAATGGCGGGAAGGGTCATGGCGATATCCTGTTCTTTTCGGGCACTTGCCGCAATGTGTGGCCGGCTGCTGAATATGGTAGCGTGCCGGCACTTGCTGAAGAGATGGTGGCCCCGATGAATCCGAACAAGGCGCTTTGGGAAAAAGGCGATTTCACCCGCATCGCGCGCACCATGCGCGAAAGCGGCCAGGCCTTTGCCGCCCAGCTTGGCATCGCCAAGGGCATGAAGGTGTTGGATCTGGGTGGCGGCGACGGCACCACCGCCTTGCCGGAAGCCCAGCTTGGCGCCGATGTGCTGGTGGTGGACATTGCCAGGAACCTGGTCGAAGCCGGCAACAAGCGGGCGCAGGAAGCGGGCCTTTCCAATTGCCGTTTCCAGGAAGGCGATGCCACCAACCTGGAAGGCATCGCGGATGAAAGCTTCGACTTGGTGGTCAGCGTGTTCGGCGCCATGTTCGCGCCCAAGCCCTTCGATGTGGCCAAGGAGATGGTGCGCGTGACCAGGCCCGGCGGACGCATCGTGATGGGCAACTGGATTCCCGGTGATCCTACTTTGGTGGCGCAGGTTTTGAAGATCAGCAGCGCCTATTCGCCGCCGCCGCCGGAAGGCTTTGTCAGCCCCATGTTGTGGGGCATCGAAAAGGATGTCGCCGAACGGTTCGGCGCCATGGGGATCGCGGCGGACAAGATTTCCTTCCTGCGCGATACGTTCACCTTCCGCCATCCCGGTCCGCCGGCCGGTCTGGTGGATGATTTCCGCCTCTACTACGGCCCCACCATGAATGCCTTCGAGGCGGCGGAAAAGAACGGCAAGGCCGATGATCTGCGCCGCGAGCTGGTGGAGCTGTTCGAGCGGCAGAACATCGGCGGCAATGCCGCGACCGTGATCCCGGCCGCATTTCTCAGGGTGACCGTGACGAAGGCTTGAGCCCGAGCCCCGGATAACGCTACCATGACTGCAAACGCGCCGGATAAAAGGTGCTGACAAGCAGGGGGCAGGCATGGCTTTGAATTTTTCGCGCAGCCGGTTTTCAAGACGCAAGTGGATGGTGCTGGCCAGCCTGGGCATGGGCGGTCTATTGGCCAGCGAGCGAAAAGCGGCGGCGCAGCCGACAGCGCGCGCCCTGGCCGATCCCAAGTCCGCCATCAAGATCACAAGGCTGGAAATCATCCCGGTCCATTCCCTGCGCTCCATCTTCGTCAAGATGCACACAGACGCCGGCATCATCGGCCTGGGCGAAGGCACGGTGGAAGGCAAGATCGAAACCGTGGTAGCGGCGATTGCCCAACTCGAGCCCTATCTCAAGGGCAAGGACCCGCGCCAGCCTGCGCATCATTGGCAGGCCATGTACCGTCACGCCTTCTATCGCGGCGACATCATCCTCACCAGCGCGTTGTCGGCGGTGGACATCGCCATGTGGGACATCAAGGGCAAGGCGCTCGGCACGCCGATCTATGACCTGCTGGGCGGGCCGACGCGCGACCGCATCCGCTGTTATGGACAGGCCGAAAGCGTGGAAGAGACCAAGACGCATGTTTTGGCCGAGGGCTATACCTCGATGAAGACCAGCGTCTCGTCCACCCGCGGGCGGCTGTCGCGCGCTTCCGAAAATCCGTATTACATCGACGGCTTTGTCGAGAAGGTGAAGGCGATCCGCGATCTGGTGGGTCCGGATTTCGACCTCGGCATCGAGATGCATGGCGAGCATGAGCCGCCGGCCGCGATGCAGATCATCAAGGCGCTCGAGCCGTTCCGTCCCTGGTTCTTCGAGGAGCCGATCCAGTTCCAGAACCTGCACCTGATGGCGGAGATGGCCAAGAAAACCACGGTACCGTTCGCCACCGGCGAGCGCATGGTGACCAAGTGGCAGTTCCGCGACCTGCTGACCGAGGGCGCGGCGCAGCTATTGCAGCCCGACATCACCCACACCGGCGGCATCACGGAGATGAAGGCGATCGCGGCGCTGGCGGAAGCCTTTTATGCCGACATGCTGCCGCATTCCAAGGAAGGCGTGGTGGGCTTTGCCGCCTCCATGCATGTCGCGGCGTCCATTCCGAATTTCCTGGCGCATGAAGTGCCGTCGCTGCAGGCGGTCAATGGCGGGCCCAAGGTGGATCGCAGCCCGTTGGGCAAAGGTTATATCAAAAAGCCCTTCACCATGGAGAAGGGTGCCATCCCGCTCAAAGGCAATCTGGATGCGCCCGGTCTTGGCGTCGAGCTGGACGAGCATCTGATCGACAATGAGCGCGGCATTCCCGAATGGCAGTTCCCCGAGATGTGGGACAAGTTCGACGGATCTGTCCGGGATCATTAACCGGGATTATTAAAGCGCGGCGGCTGCGCACCGGATAACCGGCAAAAGGCGGAAAAGCGGCACCCGCAATCGAGAAGTCCAGCCGTCCCTTACGTATTAATACCTAGGCCCAGGCCGGCGTTTACCAACGGCCGGTTAACCTCGCCATGTCAGGCTGCTGACAGGGCGCGCAAAGCGCGATCCCGTGGAGGCGCGCCGTTGTACCAACACACCATGATGCATGACGGCCCGCTGGCCGTGCTCTCCTTCGCGGTGGCGTTGTTTGCGTCCTATACCGCGCTGGACATGGGTTCGCGGTTGAGGCTTGCCCAAGGCAAGGCGCGCAAGCTCTGGCTATTGGGCAGCGCCGTGGTGCTGGGCGGCGGTATCTGGTCGATGCATTTCGTCGCCATGCTGGCCTTCAAGCCAGGATTTCCGGTTGTATATGATTTCGACCTCACCGCCCTGTCGCTTTTGATCGCGGTCGTATTCGTGGCGATGGGTTTTCAGATCGTCACCCGGCCCGACCCTTCCATCCGGCGCCAGATGAGCGCAGGCGCGATTGTGGGGCTGGGCGTGGCCGCCATGCATTACAGCGGGATGGAGGCACTCATTCTGCCCGGCAGGATTGTCTACGATCCCGTGCTGGTGGGAGTCTCGGTGGTCGTGGCGATGGTAGCGGCCACTGCCGCGCTGTGGCTCACCTTGAACCTGACCAATGGCTGGCAGCGGGCCGCCGCCGCGGTGGTGATGGCATTCGCGGTATGCGGCATGCATTACACCGCCATGGCGGCGACGTCATTCGTCTGTTCGATCGTCAAGGCGGCGGCAGGAATTTCCTCCTCCGGCACCATGCTGGCGATGGCGGTGTCCATGGCGCAGTTCCTGATCCTTTGCCTGGCCATGGTCTGCGTCTTCGTGGATCGCCGTTTCGAATTGCTGGCCGAACGCGAGGCCGAGAGCCTGCGCGCCGCCAACCAGGTCCTCACCGAGACCAAGGACGCCATCCGCAACCTGCTGGACAATTCCGACCAGGGCTTTCTGACCGTCGAGGCGGATCTTCTGGTGGGCGGCCAGTGCAGCGCCGCCTGCACGGCGATATTGGGAGAGGCACCGGAGGGAAAGCCGATCGTCGAGCTTTTGTACCGGGGCGGCGCGCCGGAGACGCTGGCCCAGGCGCGCACCACACTGAAAAGCCTGTTTGGCGAAGAAAACGAGTTCGTGCGCGACCTCAAGATCGGCCTTTTGCCGGAAAAGCTGACGCTGGACGGCAAGACCATCCGCGCCGCCTACAAATATCTGGCCGCCAAAGGTCAATTGATGCTGATCCTGACCGATGTCACCGAAACCGCCCTGCTGACCGAGGCGGTTGAGCGCGAGCGCCAGCGCCTCCAGATGATCGTGCTGGCTTTCACCGAAGGCGACGCTTTTTCCGCCCTGGTACGCGACTATCAGAAATTCCTGGGCGAGGAATTGCCGCTGCTGATCCGGCTGATCGGGGCTTCAGGCATGCAAAACGACCTCAAGCGGCGCCTGCATACGTTCAAGGGACTCCTGGCCCAGTTCAGCTTCCCCGACAGCCCGCAGCAATTGCATGCGGTGGAAACCACCCTGGCAAGCCGGCAATGCTGGACGCCCCAGACGGCGCGAGAAATCCTGATCCCGGAAAATCTGGCGGGCAGTCTCCGCCATGACCTGGACAAAGTGAACCAGGCCCTGGGAGACGATTTCATGTCGTCCGGACGGCGTGTCACCCTGCCGCAATGGCGGCTGGACGCGCTGCGGCAGGCAGCCGAGACACTGCTGGCGCGCGCGGGGACGGCGGAACTGCGCGACCTGCTGCAGTCGGTGGCCGAACTCGGCAATCTCGACGTGAAGGCGGCGCTGCTGCTGCATAGCCGCGGGATGGTTGCCCTGGCCGAACGGCTGGAAAAGCAACTGGCACCGGTTACCGTCGAAGGAGATCAGGCCAGCCTGCCGCCTGAACAGTATGGCGAGTTCTTCCGTTCCCTGGTGCACGTCTTCCGCAATGCGGTGGATCATGGCATCGAGCTGCCGGAAGAACGTCTGGAAGCGGGCAAGCCGGAAGCCGGTAAGATCCGTTGCGCCATCGCGCGCCGGCCCGATGGGCTGGACATCGTCATTGCCGATGACGGCCGCGGCATAGACAGGGCCATCCTGGAGCGCAAGCTGCTGGCTGCCGGCCGCACGCCGGCGCAGGTGACGGCGCTTTCGCTGGCAGACCTGGTGTTCTGCGAAGGCCTGTCTTCCCGCGACAGTGCCAGCCAGGTTTCGGGCCGCGGTATCGGCTTGGCGGCCGTCGGCGTGGAGCTGGATCGGTTGGACGGTTCGGTGACCGTGGAATCGGAAGCCGGTGCCGGCACGCGATTCCATTTCTTCCTGCCCGAGGGACGGGCGCCCATCCCAATGCCAAGAGAAGAGGTTGACGCAGCATGAACCCCGACAAAATGGGCCTCAGCAGCCAGATCGCGCTGGTCATGAAAGTGACCGAGCAACGCACCTTGTCTTTCATGCAGACGGAAATGGGGCTGACGGCGCGCAAGATTACCCGGCGGCTTGACCGCAACGAGCCGGTCAGTTTGCGCGCCATCACCGCCATTGTGGGGATCGGCTCGGGCGACGGTGTCTTTATTGCCTATAGCTATGACGAGTCGCTGATCAGGCTGATGACCAGCCGCTTTACCGCCGAATTGTCGGTACAGCCGGACGAAGAGGCGCTCTATATGCGCGAGACGGCGTCCGAAGTGGTCAACATCATTGTGGGCAATTCCACCGCCGATCTGGCCCGCCGCGGCCAGACGGTCAACCTGTCGCCGCCGATGCTGGCGATCGGGGCGCGCATCATCCAGGGCCGGCCTGGAACCGCCAATGCCGTGTTGAACCTGGATTTCGACCAAGGCGCGATGGATATCGCCTTTGTCGGCCCCAAGCTCTTGTTCGACGAATATCTGAATTACAAGGAAGAGGTGGCCTGATGACCAGGACCGTGATGATTGTCGATGATTCCCTGATCATGGTTCAGAAACTGTCTGCCATGATGCGCGACTTGGGCCACCAGGTGGTGAGAACCTGCAAGAATGGCGCCGAAGCCATTCACGATTACACGCTGGTCAAGCCGGATGTGGTCACCATGGACATCACCATGCCGGAAATGGACGGCATCGAAGCCATGCAGGGAATTCTCCAGCAGGATCCCGAGGCGCGGATTATCATGGTGACGTCGCATGGCCAGGAAGCGATGGTGCTCAAGGCGCTGGACGCCGGTGCGGCGGGTTATGTGCTCAAGCCCGTGGTCAAGGAAAAGCTGGCGGCCATGATCGAACGCGCTATGGCGCGGACGCCCAAGCAACCGCATCTGGTTTAAAGGAGATCCTGTTGCACGCGGCCCGTTCCATTTCCGTGTCAGCGGCCGTGCCCCAGATCTGGCCGGCGGAACTCACTGAGAATGCGGATCTGCGTACTCTTCTGATCCACTGGGAGAAGTTGCGCAGCACGCGCGGCGATGAGGCCATGCCACTGCGCGCCGTGGCCTCGTCCGAGATCGGGCGGCTGCTCAAATTCAATCATTTGTGCGATGTGGTGAACCGGGGCGAGGATTTTCGCTGGCGGATCGTCGGCATGGGCGTCTTTCCATCATTGGGGACCTTGGCCGGCCAACTCGTATCGCAGCATCCCGACATAGGGGTGCGATTCCGCTTTCCCATCCTGATGCGCGCGGCCGTCGAAGCCAAAAAGCCGATCCGGGGCACTGCGCTGCGCGAGACGGTCGGCGGCGCCTTTACCACGGAATCCATCTGGCTGCCTTTTGGCGACACCGATGTGCGGCAGGTGCTGGGCATGGTGGTCTTCCGCGACATGGTCCATGAGGAAGTGGCAGCGGCCGCGCAGTAGCGGCAGCCAGCCGCGGCGAAAGCGCAAATCTCAACGCAGAAATGCTGGCGCGGCTGGCGGTGGAGAACGGCCATGTCCACGATGCGCGATTCCGGTCCGGCATCGTGGACAAGATCGAAGCCCTACAGGTTTGCAGCCACGTCCATCATTGAGGGACGAAGCAGCGTGAACCGTCAAAGGTCTCTCATCGCGGTGCGGACGTTGGTGACCTTGTCATGGACGGTGCCGTCCAGATCGTTTTCGATCCGCGACATGGCCATATGGACCGATGCGTTGATGCAGTTGTCCATGGCGGTGTGGGAGACGTTTTCAGGATTGGCTTTCAGGCAGACGGCGGCCGCCGCGTCTTGCAGACGCGCAGCCAGCACCTTGGCATCCGCGGGCCGCGAAAGATCGAGGTCCGAATAGGAAACCGTGGTGGAAGCTTCGTCGGCAAAGGCGCTGGCGATACCAAGCGAGAAGAGGGCGGTGAGAGTGAGGGTACGCAACATGGTGGATCTCCTTTAAATCGTAACGGTTGAGACGTTCCACCCTGGCGTCGTTGTATCTGCGAATCTGTGCAGTGCAGTATGATATTGCCCCCGGAAAATATGACCGTCAAGATATTTTGCTGCACTGCAATATAACAGATTGATGACTTTTGCGGCAGCGGCAAGCAGGCGCGTTGCTCAAATTCATGCCACGCGCCGCCAGTGGTTGATGGCGCAAGATGCCGCCCGCGATGCCGTTTGCGTTTATGGGGCCACGTAATGCGCGTTTATCCGCGACAGGGTCTCGTTCACATACACGCCGGGATGCAAGGTCAGGCCATGCTGCAGCACTTCGCCGGGCAGGGTGTCGGCATGATACTGACACACGCCGCTCAAGGTCGGATGGGTCCGAAAGAATTCCTCCAGCGCGCGTTCATACTCCACCAGTTCATCGAAATCCTGTGCCGGCCCGAACTCCCACGCCATGTCGCCGGACGCCCACAGACCGGCATGGCCGTCCTTCAGCGCTTCGTCATGCGTCTCTTTCAGAAGCGCAAGCATGCGCTGGGAATTGAACGCGCCGTTGACCAGATGCTCATGGCCCGAAGACAGGACCAAACGCTTCTGCACAATCTCTTCGCTGACATTGAGGCCGGTGGATGTGAGGTAGGAGCGGATGCCGTCCAGCATCTCCGGACTGTTGAGATAGAGGCAGCGGTAGTTGGCGTCCAGCTTCTTGCGGATATGAAGCGCCAGGCTGGCGAGATGTTCCGACGGCGAGCCCCTGTAGATCAGGCACTGGTGGCGCGGGATATTTTGCACGAGACGTCCCCATATGGCGATGTGCGTTTTTAACCCGGTGCCGGGCTTCTTTCCACAGTTTGGCGGTTGTAACGGCTGCGTTCCGTCTCCGGTCCAGGTTCCCGCCAGTAGGCTTTTACGCCCGGACGTCTTAAGCTCCCATTAAGAATTATAAAGGGAGGGGTGCATGACCGAGACGAAAAGCAATCATCCGTCACGGCGCAGTGCGATGCAGCAGGTGGCGGCCGGCGCATCGCTGGCGGCGATGGCGGGACCCGAGGCGATGGCGCAGGAGCGGGCCGATTCCACGCCGGCGGATTTCGTGCGCCTGCAGAAGCAGCTTTCCAACTGGGGCCGCTGGGGCGCCGACGATCAGATGGGTGCGGTCAACCTGATCACGCCGGCCAAGCGCAAGGCCGCGATTGCGACGGTGAAGGAAGGTGCGTCCTTCTCCATGGCGCGCAATGCCGAGGTCAAGGAGGCGGTGGACAATGCCACGCCCATCGTGCGCAAGACCACGCGCACCGGCGCCAGCCAGCCCAAGACCGGCATCGCTTCGACCAGCGACACCTTCTTCATCTCCTATCACGGTATGGCGCACACTCACATGGATTCGCTGTGCCACTTCGTCTATGACGGCAAAATCTATAACGGCTATTCCTCCGACACGGTGGGTGAGGATGGCGCCGCCAAGAACAGCATCATCAATTTCAAGAACGGCATCATCACCCGCGGCGTCTTGATGGACATGGCGCGCTACAAGGGCGTGGACTGGCTTGAGCCCGGCACGCCGATCTACCCGGAAGACCTGGAAGGGTGGGAGAAAAAGGCGGGCGTGAAAGTGCGTTCCGGCGATGTGATGATCATCCGCACCGGGCGCTGGGCGCGGCGCGACGCCCTGGGCGCCTGGCCGGTGCAGCAACTGGCGGGACTGCATATGAGCTGCGCGCCCTGGATGCATGCCCGCGACGTGTCCATCCTGGGCGGCGACGATGCCCAGGATGTGCTGCCCAGCCGGGTTGAAGGCGTATCGCAGCCCATTCATGCGCTCTGCATCGTGGCGATGGGCATGCCGATCTTCGACAATCTGGACATGGAGCTGGTGAGCCGCGAGGCGGAAAAGCGCAAGCGCTGGGAATTCCTGGTCACGGCCTCGCCCGCGGCGGTGCCTGGCGCCACGGGTTCGGTGCTCAACCCGATCGCGACGTTTTAGATACCCTTGTCATGGCCGGGCTTGACCCGGCCATCCAAGCATCCATCCTGCGCGGGACTTTGAAATGGATGGCCGGCTCGGAGGCCGGCCATGACAGATAAAAATAACGGAGAGAGGATCAAGAAGATGTTTTACAGGATTGCTATTTCGCTTTTCGCTACTGCTTTGCTCGTGCCTTGCGCCATGGCACAGACGCCGCTGCGCAACCTGCCGCCGGAGGGGTTCAAATATCTCTCGGCCAAGGAGGTTGAGGCGCTGACAGCCGCGCCTGGGCCCGGCGCCAAGACGGCGTTCCCGGTCGATCACGAGAATTACAATGTCGAATATGCCCAGCGCAGCGACAAGGGCAACGAGCCGGAAGTGCATGCGCATAATACGCATTACATCCAGGTGCTGTCGGGCGAGGCGACCCTGGTCTATGGCGGCACCGTCACCAATGCGCGCGAGAGCGGACCAGGACAGACCCGCGGCGACGGCATCACCGGCGGCACCACCATGACGGTGCGTGCGGGCGACTTCCTGCAGATTCCGGCGGGCATGCCGCATCTGTTCAATGTCGCGGCGGGCGGGAAATTTCGGTATGTGGTGTTCAACACGCGTCAGTGAAAGCTTGAAATTGGAGGGTGATCTTTATCCCTCGACCCCCAGCGCCTCGGGCTTGAGATAGACCAGCAGGCAGCAGATGCAGATGCCCAGGCCCAGCAGGGGTGCGAACAGCGCCACGACGGACGCCAGCGCGAACAGGACAAGGGTGGTGAGTGCGCGCAGCCGCATGGTCCGGCGTAGGTTGGATGCGACCTTGTGGCCAGGCGCCTTGTCGATCAATTCGCACTGCGCCCCGGCTTTGGCTGGCTCGCGATGGCCTTGCGGAACGGGTTTGGCTCCCCATCTTCCAGACAGGCAGAACGGAGCTCGACAATGAAAATACCGGGTCCGGACCATCGCATCACCATCACCCCCACGGCGGGCCGGGTTGTCGTCACCCTGGCCGGCAAAACCGTCGCCGACAGCCGCAATGCCCTGACCCTGAAAGAGGCAAGCTATCCGGCGGTTCAATATATCCCGCGCGCCGATGTGGACATGTCGCTGCTGGAGCGGTCCGATCACAAGACCTACTGCCCGTACAAGGGCGACTGCAGCTATTACAGCATCCTGGTGGGCGGCGATCGCGCCCGCGATGCGGTATGGACGTATGAGGATGCCTATCCTTCCGTGGCGGCGATCAAGGGGCACATGGCTTTCTATCCCAGCCGCGTCGATGCGATCGCGATAGAGGCGCCATAGGCCTCAAGGCCGGCGAACCGGTTATGCCGGGCGCGGATCGCTGTGGCGGCGGTTCTTCGCCGCATCGCGATGCCTGGCCCAGGAAGATCCTACGCGCACCAGGGAATGGGGCAGGGGCTCGTCGAAAAAGCTCCGGCCGATTTCCTCCTGGCAGACGATCTCGCGCACCCGGTCGATATCATCGGCGCGCATCTGCGAAGCCCAGCGGTCCGCCGAACCGGCGCCGCGCGAGAGCGAGAAATAGGACGCGCCATCGCCGGCGGTGGAATGTTCGAGGAACCAGGAGGTGGTCTCCGACCATTCCAGGCCCAGGCTGGCGAACAGGGCGCAGAGCTGCGGTTCGGGATCGCGGGTGAGCTTGTCGTAATCCAGGATGAAGCCGCCGGATTCCGCCACCGCCGAATAGGCTTCCGTATTGGCCAGCAGCCAGGTCCAGGCCAGGCGGTCGATATATTCGCTGTCGTCATTCACGGCGGTCTTGGCATTGAGCCGCCGGGCGGAGCGCGTTTCCAGCAACTGGTCGAAACGGGTCAGCCTCGGCATCGCGCCGCGCCGCAGCCCCTGGAGGTAGGAATTCACGAAGCCGCAAGGATGCCGCAGCAACAGGATGGGGGTGAGCGGATAGCCGCACTTGAGAAAGGCTTCCGCCCGGCCCAGCGCGCTGACCGACTTGACCACCAGCCTGGGCTCGTGACCCGGCTGCACAAAGCCCGGTACCGACATTCTTTCCGCCAGCATGCGAAGGCCGGCGCGCTCCATACCCTTGCCGAAATAGATCAGGCTGGTGTGCAGCGCGCGATGCTTTTCGGCGCGAAAGTGCTTGGGGAAGAAGGGCGGCACGCTCACCGTGCGCAGGTTGCGGTTGGACGCCAGCCGCTCGAGATATTGCCGCGCCTTGTCCTCATAACCGGCGGGTTCATCGCTGAACCAGAAGGGCAACAGATCCGCGCCGCGATCGACGATGTCGGGTTCGTGGAGATAAAGCGTCCGGCGTTCGCTGGTAAGCGCCTTGGCGAGCCAGGTGGATCCACTGCGAGGTGCACTGAAAATGAAAATCATGGACGCGCAAATGCTCGTGTTGAACAAATCAATTCGCCAAGCCCACGAACATATAGCGGCACGATGCGCGCGCCCGTAAAGAGCTAATCGTCGCGTTAACGACGCTAATTCAATGTTTGAGAGCGTTGCCGACGCGTTGTCGCTGTAAGCTGTCTCATGATGAAACAGTCTACGGACAATCGGCCTGCGCCGCCCAGCATCAGCGCGAAGATGCAGACGATGTAGAGAAGGTCGGTCTCATAGCCGGGCTGGCCGAAATGCGCCCCCATGGCATCCACCGATTGCAGTTTGATGGAGCTGAAGCCGTTGGGCAGATGCACGGTGACGATGGCGACGGCAAGCACGATCAGGGATGAAATGCCGACCAGCGTGACCATCGCGCCCAGCAGAAACGCCGCGCCGCCGAGCAGCTCGATTGCGATGGTCGCCCAGGACAGCAGCGCCGGAAACGGCATGCCCAGCGCCGCCAATATGTGGGTGAAATTGTCAGGCCCGCGCGCGAGTTTGGCGAAGCCGTGTGCCATGAAGCCGTAGCCGACGATGGCGCGCAGCAGCAATGGTACCCAGCGCGCGGCCGGGTTGCTGCCGCTGGGGAAAAGCAGATCACGGATCAAAAGCAAAATGCCCTTTGGTGTTTCTCCAAAGGGCAATTCGCTGGTCGGTATGCCTGGTTACAGGGTGGCCGTTGCGCTTTATTGGAAGTACCAGTTGCCATCTTCGTACTGGCAGGCGGAGCCGCTGCGGGGCGTGCGGCGGCCACTGCGATAGGTGGTCGTGGTGTAATCCCGGCAGGTATATTGGCCGCGGCGATATTCCCGCGTCGGCGTGAAATTGCCGTAGTGGCGGTCCTGCTCGTTGCGCCAGGTGTAGCGCTGTCCGATGGGGCCTTCGAGGCCGCGCGAATAGGTGGGCTCGGCGTAACTGCGGTCGTTGCAATCCACATCGTGGGTCAGGGCATAGCCGGCAACGGCGCCCAGTAACACGCCCGCTATCGTGCCTGTGCCGCGGCTGCCGCGGCCCGCAACCTGGTTGCCCAACAGGCCGCCCGCGGCCGCGCCGATCGCGGCGTTGGTCATCTGCTTGTTCTGCTGGTCACTTCGGCAATCACGGTCGTCGCGGCCATAACCCTCGGCATAGGGACGGTTGTCATAAGCAACGCCACGGCGGCCGTAGTTGGGATCGTAGCCGGGTTGTGCCAAAGCCAGCTGCGGGCAAAGCAACGCCGCGCCGGCTATCCCGATGAGATAGCGGTTCATGTTTTTATCTTTCTGCTGATGCGCTCCAACCGACAAAACGCGTGGGTGGCCGGTTGGTTCCCATTGTTCCCGATGAACCTCAGATGATTCATCCGGTTCAGGGTGGCTTCAGCCCCGCGCCGCCATCCTGGGGCCACGTTGGAAGCCTGGAGCCTTTCCCCAATGGGCTTTCCTCGGATGGAGTAGAGATGATGAAAACCATGTTTTTGAAGGCTGCCTTTGCCGCCGGTGCATTGATGCTGGCCGCTATTCCTGCGTCCGCGCAGGGCTACAGCGCCGGCAACGGATATGACCACCATGGCGGTTATTCCAGCGACTATGGCCGCGATGACTATGGCAATGGCTACGGCGATTCCTACCGCTATGGTTCGTATCAGCGGTCTTATCACCGCGATCGCCATTTCCGGCGCCATCACCGCGATTGGGACGACCGGCGTCATGACTGGCGTGACGACAGGGGTTATGGCTGGTAATGACGGCTGAGCCGAAAAAGAAGCCGGCGGTGAGTGTCACCGCCGGCTTCTCATTTTTGACTATGACTGTTCAGCCTATTTCGGCGTGATGTGGAACAGTCCGCCGGTGGGGGAATCTTCCAGCGCCCACACCGTGCCATCGGGCGCGACTTCGATATCGCGCATGCGGTGGCCGACGCTCCAGCGCTCGGCAGGATGGGCGGTGGTGCCGTCCACGACGATGCGGTTGATGGTCTGGGTCACCATGCCGCCCATCAGGATGGAGCCGTTCCATTGCGGGAAGACATTGCCCTTGTAGAAGGTGATGCTGCCCGGCGCGATGATGGGCGTCCAATAGATCACGGGCTTGGTGAGGTCGGGGCGGGTGTCGAAACCGGGGATCGGCACGCCGTTGTAGTTGATGGCAAAACGCGCCAGCGGCCAGCCGTAATTCTTGCCCTTTTCGATCAGGTTCAATTCGTCGCCGCCGCGCGGGCCGTGCTCCATCTCCCACAGATGGCCGTCGGGCGCCATTGCCAGGCCATAGGGCGTGCGGTGGCCGGTGGTCCAGACCTCGGACGGCGTCTCGTTCTTGCCGGGGAATTTGTAGGTGTAGACCACCGGCGCGGTCTTGGCGGCTTCGGTGTCCGACGGCGGATTGATGATGCCCACGCTCTGCGCCCCGGTCTTGCCGTAGTTGGGATTGTCCGGCGACGGCTTGCCGTCCAGGGTCAGGTGCAGAATCTTGCCCAGCGGTTGGTTAGGGTCTTGCGCGGGGGTGAAACGCTGGCGGTCGCCGACCGTCAGGAACAGCGACTTGCCGTCCTGCGCGAAGGCAACCGCCGCGCCGAACTGGCCGCCGCGGCCGCGCGCGCCGTCGCGCCAAATCACCTGCAGATTCTCGAGGCTGGCGGTCGCGGGCGTGGCATTGTCGTTCAACACCAGCTTGGCCTTGGCCAGCGCCAGGCTGGAACCGCTGATGCCGGCGATGGTGCCGGGCTCGGAATAGGTGAGGTAGACCGTGTTGTCGGTGGCGTAGTTGGGCGAGAGATAGATGCCCAGCATGCCGCCCTGGCCGCCATAGAGCGAGGCGGGATAGTTCAGCACCGGGCGCTTCTGGCCTTGGGGCGTCACCAGCCAGATCGGACCGACCTTTTCGGTCACCAGCATGCGGCCGTCGGGCAGGAAAGCCATGCGCCAGGGCAGATTGAAGGTGGTCACCTGGGTCATGTTGAAGGGCAGGCTGGCCTCGGGCTTCTGGTCGCCCGCGTTCACCTGCGCATAGGCGGCGTAACTTCCCGCGGAAATCGCGGTCAGAAGCAGTGCCGTTTTCGCCAGTTTTGTCATGCATCGTTCCCCTGAAATGGCGCGGGAGATTGGCAGATGGCCGCGCCGGCTGTCCACCGGAGGTCCTAGCGCTTTGTCCGCGTCATTTCCAGCAGGGCTGCGGTCAGGTCCCGGGCGATTGTCCCGGCCAACTGGTCCTGGGAGGCCAGTTTTCCATCAAAGGACCGCTCATATAGGCGCGACCACAGCGCCTGGTCGGTGTCGAAATCCATGATTTCCACATGGGCCTTCACCTGGCCCTGAGCGGTTTGCAGATCGGCATAGATCGAGTAGCGGCGGCCCTGTTTGGGCCTGCTGGGATCGGGCCGCCCCACCGTCACATGCAAGCGCTTGTCCCGGGCCAGCGCCCCCACCAGATCCACCGTCAGCGCGGCGGCCAGGCTGGTCTGGGACGGTTGCCGCTGCACCGGATTCACCGGCAACACGATGACGGGGATCGTGTCGGAACCGCGAGAGAACGGTTTCAGCCACAAGAGCAGGCCCGCACCGGCCATGCCCGCCGCCGCGCCGATGAGCCATGTCCGGCGCGAGCTCCGTTGGACGGGCGGTGTGGTTGACGGCGCGCCCGGCATTTCCGCCACCAACGCCTCGGGCAGCAGGCGATAGCCGCGTTTGGCGATAGTCTCGATTACCGCCGGTTCATTGCGGGTATCTCCCAGCGCCTTGCGCAGATGGGAAATGGCCCGGGTCAGGCTTTCGTCGGCACCGAATTCCGCGCCCCATACCTGGTCGATCAGTTCGGCGCGGGTGAAGACGCGGCCCGGTTCCGCGGCCAGCACGCAAAGCACGGCCATGATCTTGGGTTCGATGCCGGTCTCGCCGTCGGGCCCGCCGATGCTGTTGCGCGCCGGCGTGACCAGCCTGTCCCTGAGTCGGAAGGGGCGAGAAGGCTGGGCTGTGGAATTCAAGCGGGTCTCTTTCGCGGGCTTGAGAAAATTTGTCGCCCAAAGCCTTCACCGCAGCAAGGGCCAAGCGGCTGGTTTGCCTCGCACAATCCACACCTCAGAAAAAAATCGGGATTCCATCCGATCCTGTTCGGGACCTCCGGCGGCATTTCAGGCGCAGATGGCGCGGATTTGAAACGGAAGGGCCCGATGACGAGCGGTTTGAAAGCGGATTTGAGGAACATGTGGCTGGCGATTCTGGGGGGCGGGGCCGGAGCCGGCGCGGCGGATATTGTGAGCGCCATCGCCAACCGGCGCGATCCCCTGATGGTGCTGCAATATATTGCCAGCGGACTGATCGGGAAGATCGCCTTCGAGGGCGGCTGGTTCTCGGCTTTGGCGGGACTGGCCGTGCATTTCGGGCTCACCACGATTATGGCGGCCCTGTTCGTGCTGGCGGCCCGGCGCTGGGCGGTGCTGTGGCAAAAGCCGTGGCCGGCCGGTCTCTGTTATGGCGTGCTGGTTTATGTGGCTATGTTCTATGTGATCGTGCCGCATTCCGCCGCGCAGGCCTGGAAGACGCCGGAGGGCTTCTGGCGCAATGTCAGCGCGGCCATGGGCCATGCCTTTTTTGTCGGCCTGCCGATCGCTTCCGCGGCGCGGCATTTCCTCGGCCGAAATGCTGCCCGATTGACTTAGCGCAGCATCGCCCGGGCGCTGTCGCGCCATTGACTGGCAAGCCCTTCGAGCCCGGCCATGCGGACGATGTCTTCGCCGGTGGCGCGGTTGTGGTAGACGATCTCGATCAGGCGGGTGAAGGGAAAGTCCGGATTGGGACGATCATGCAAGGCGACGGTATCGCCCGCCTGCAACGTCCCGGTCTGCAGCACGCGATAGTACCAGCCCGAGAAGCCGTTCTTCACCATCGCCTTGGGCAGATATTTGTTGTTGTGGCGCAGCGCGAACTTGAAGCAGGGCTGGCGCGGCTGGCAGACCTGGAGCAGCGCCGAGCCGATGGCGTGCACGTCACCCACACAGATATCGCTTTCATCAAGTCCTGAGACGGTGAGGTTCTCGCCCATCGCCCCGCCGGTGAAGCTGGCGGCAAGGCCGGGAAATTGCGCCGCCCAGGCGGGGTAGCGCGACGCGGCATAGGCATAGACCGCCTTCTCCGGCCCGCCATGGACGGTGAGGTCGGCCTGCTGATCGCCCTCAAGCCCCAGAAGAGTCACCGCCACGGCGCCCTGGCGCGCGGTTTTGACAAAGCCGCTGGGGACCTGGTCCGGCCCCAAAGGGGCGGCGCGGCCGGTCTGAACGGATAACAGGAGGGGCGTGGTCATGGGGTCACGGGCGGGCAACCCGTTAGGGCTAATGCAGAAAGCCGGGCCCGAATACCCCGGCAAAGTGGGCATCCGGGTTGACAGGAGCGCAATTTTGCGACAATTTGCGACAAACGGAATAATAAGGTTGTAAAATCAAAGGGGTTGAAATGGGGCCGTTCTTCATTGCCGGCGTGATGGCGGCGGGGTTTGCCGTCACGGTGGGGATTTTGTTGTTCGATGAGTGGGTCGCCAAGAGGCGGGCGAGCCGGAACGATTAGCGGGGGCACTATGGAGTTCGGTTTTCTGGAGTACGGACTGATGCTGGTCGCGGTGGTCAGCATCCTGGGCGCAGCGTTCACCCTGGCGTGGATCGACGCTTCTCCGCGCAAGTCGGCAGAGCCGCAGGAGTGATGCGGCGGCGCACTCAGCGCTGTCGCATTTTAATGACTTGACGCTGATAGCCGGCGGGCGAATGCTCAGGCGGTAGGGGCTTTCATCCGGCAGCGTGCTGCGACGGTGATCGATGCCTGTTTTCCATCCGGAAAATCTTTTCTCGATACCTCCAACGGCTGCAGGAAGGTTGGGGAGGTAGCGATGGCCTATGTCGTGCACATCAAGCAGATCGCCACGGGCGCCGTCAGGACCCGGCAAGAAGATGGCGAGTGGCAGTCCGACACGCGCTTATGGACGCGGGGCAGCAGAGCCTGCGATTGCGCCAGGGCGCTTCTCTTTGCGCGGGATACCGAAGACGTCGCCTGTCCCTGCGGTTTCAGCGCCTATGCCATCCGGGTCACCGCCCAGGATGGGCACGAATTCCATTGCGAGGACGCTTTTGCGGCTCGCGTGCAGATCGACTTGCCGGTTTGCAGGGAACATGCCGGAGCGGAGGTTGTTCACGGCGGACGGCTGGGGGCTTTGGCGCGTCAGGCATTCGGCCGGCTCGGCATGCATTGAAAAGCGTGGCGGTGGGCTTCACGAATTGTAACGCCCCGTTCGTAAGGATGAACGGATTTTACCCATAGAAAGCGATTGTTCCTTCTGGTTGTGCCGTCCGCTTTGTGTCATCGTTACCGTCAGAGAGAGCGCCGTATCTCAGATTTGGGGCTGGGAGTTGGCGATCCTTGAAGAGAAGGCCGGGCGGTTCGAAGGCGTCCGGCCTTTTCGCTTTTCAATCCACCGCAGCTACTGCCGCACGAATTTCTTCACCGTGCCGCTCAGCAGGCCCAGATAGACATCGCCATTGGGGGCGATGGCGCCGCCATGGGAACCGGAAGACGTCTCTCCCGGCAAGGCTTCGATCACCTTGCCGTCCAGGTCGCGCAGCACACCGCCCAGCCAGATGTGCTGGTCCGGCGTCATGATCAGTGAGGAGACGCCACCGACATGCTCCCACTGGCGCAGATATTTGCCCTGTGAATCGAAGATCTCGACGCGCTGGTTGTCGCGGTCGCTGACATAGATCAGGCCCTTGGCATCCACCACGGCATTGTGGGGGAGCTGGAATTGGCCGGGGCCGTTGCCGCGCGTGCCGAACTCGCCCAGATATTTGCCGTCTTTGGTGAAGCGCATCACCCGGTCGTTGCCGTAACCGTCGGTAACGATCAGGTCGCCATTGGGCGCGAAGGCAATGTCGGTGGGCAGGTAGAAGAGGGTGTTGGTCTTGCCACGTTTGTCGCGTGTGCCCAGGGTCATCAGGGTGTGGCCGGAGGCGTTCATCTTGGTGATGACCTGGCCCGGTGCGTCCACCGCCCAGACATTGCCTTGCGCGTCGACGCGGACCTCGTGGGCGCCGCAATTGCTGCAGCCGGCCGCGCCATAGACCGCCTGATAGCCGGACATGTCGGGCTTGCGCCCCGCCGCGGCCACGTCCTTGAGCATGGGCATGACCTTGCCGTGACTGAACTTCACGTCGCCGAAGGGGCCGACCAAGTCGCCATTGGGCTTGTATTCCAGGAGGGCGTCGTCGCCCCGGTGCATCACCAGGATGTTGCCATCCTTCTTCACCGCCACGCTTGTCACCTGGATGTAATTCCAGGGGCCGGCGGGCAGGCCCTTGTCGCCGGTGATCGGCTTAGGCCATTCCGGCACGGCCTTGTAGTGGATGGCCGGGATGTCGGACGCCGTGGATTGGGCGAGCGCGGGCGCGGGCAGGGCAAGCAGCAGAAAGGCAAGGCGAGAGAGACGCATGACGGACCTCCCTTTTTGTTTTGTGATGCGACTTTATAGCAGCCGGAAGGCTGGAGCTATCCGCAAAGCGGGGAATAAACCGTGGTGGTCCGATGAAAGCCAAGCCCGGCCCGGGCTCGCGGTTCATCGATCAGGGTCGAAAGGGCGTCACTGTCACCACGGGCAGGGCATTGGCATCGCCTTCCGGCAATTCTGAGCCTTGCGTGACGTAGACCATGCGCTCGTTGAACGCGATGTAGAGGTGCAGCCGCTTGAGCAGGTCGGTGCCGATCGTCAGCGCGGGCCGGGTGCCTGTCTGGTCGATGTTGCGAAGCAGGGTTCCGGTCTGGGGACCATAGTTGGTGCCGGGCATCTGCACAGAGTGTGTCAGCACCAGGTGCGGATTGCGGATAAAGACGTTGCCGAACGACAGGATGCCGAAATTGTAGGCGTAATGGCCGTCATCCTCCCGCGTCACGCCGGATGATTTTGAATTGCGGTAGAACAGGCTGTCGATGTCGTCGAATTGCAGCTCGCTGCGCGGCGATCCGGTGTTGATCGCCGCATCCATCTCCCGGCCGTCGACGGTGACCCGCACGGTGATCCGGCCGTTCTGGTAGCGAAAGGGTAGCTTGGCCGCCCCCGGTGCGCGCCAGTACAGCACCTGGCCCTTGCAATGGTCGGGCGCGAACATATTGAACCGACCCGCCTGGAAGTTCAGGTCGATATCGTAATGTTTGAAGAACTCCGCGCTCAGAATGCCGCCGCTTCCGGGTCTGGGAAAATCGGTGACCACGAATTGCAGATGATCCGTCCGCATCGACCCCAGGGTGAAGGGCGCGGCATCTGCCCAACTGTGAAACATTCTGCCCTTGGCATCATAAATGGCGATGGCGTTGCCGCCGGTCGCGCCGCCGGCGGATCCGTAGGTGCTGAGTGCGAACGCTGTGCCGTCGGTGTTGGTGCCCCCTGCCTGGGTCAGGCTGAAGCCCCCCGCGCCGCCACCATTCTGGGCCGGCACAAAGTCGATGGCGCCAAGTCCGAAATCGGTCATCGCGTCCTTCCCCATCTGGTTGTCCGGAGCGGCGGTGTCGATCTGGAATTGCATTTCCTTGGTCCCGACAGAAGCGGGCACCGAGGCGACATTGTCGGTGACCGTGAGGGGCACGGAGTTCAGAAGCGTCAGGCTGCAAGTGTCCGCCGAAGCATCGCCCGCCGGCCACGGCAACGAAAGCAGAGTCGGGAGTAATGGCAGCAGCATCTTTTTCGCCGGCACCAAGTATCCAGATCCCATATCGCGCTCCCCAACATTGCCCCGGAATTATACCGCCAGGGTTCCTCGCTCGCGAACCACCAAGCTAAACTTATTGACGGTGGCGATCCAATCGACAATCCGAGATAACGACCAGAATCCCAGCGCGGCGCCCGCAGAATGCATGAAGAATTGGGGTCGGAGCAGATGATTTCAAAACAAGAAGACTTCCTGCTACCAGAGAGAGCACGCATGCGCAGTCTCCTGACCGTTGGTCGAGGGAAGGGCAGGGGCTATCTATTCCGGCGCACAGAGCCTAGCGACGAAATAGGGCGACAGGATACCTATTGCACGCAACGCAACAAATCGAGTTTTCCTGACAACTCCACATGCGTGCGTCGTGGCCGCAGGTAATATGTATCCTGTCGCCGTATTCCCCGTATTCCCCGATATGGCTCACCGTTGCAAAGCGAGCAGAAGAGACTTTCAAGGATGGGTGATTTGTGAGCGATCTCCTGCCTTCGCAGGCGTCTCAGATAACCTGCGTTCCACTCAGCAAGCATTGTTTCGGTAGGGCAAGGCCAAGTTAGGTACTGGAACCCCACTGACACTCTGTCAGTTCCAACCGTTCATTCATCATGTCACGGGTTTGTTTCACGACCACTCCGGCGACGGCGATAAACAGGGGCATGGTCCAACCGAGCCAGCGACCCTCAGACGATTCCGGCAAAGCAATCCGGCTGCTGATCGCGGCGGGGGCTTTAGTCATTTTGGGGGTTTGTGTGTACTGGCTGGCATGACCCGCTGGGACGGCCAGCTTATCGCCCAAGCATATATATGCAGACACCCAGCACCAAGAGTCCCACCCCGAGGAGCATGAGCATTAGCCCTCCTCGGCGATTGGCTGGCGTGATCTCCGACGAATTGTTTTGCATATGCTGGCACCTAAGTTTGCGTTGAGACCAGAAAGGCCCGGCAGACGTTGAAACTGCCGGGCCTTTCATCGGGGTTACCTGCGGCTAGAGGCTGAATCCAGCCGCACTAACTCTATCGCTGCAGTGGTTCCAAGCCAAAATACATATAGTTCGGAATGGCGTTAACTGTAACGCCGGCGAGGTGCGCGCACCTATTAGGTAACCTGCCCGTTACAAGATTGGAGCCGCTCACGAATCTCCTCACCGGTCGGCTTGTTTCGCGAATGCCACCGTATGACCGTATACCCCGCCTGTTTCAGCATGGCGTCGCGCTTACCGTCTCGCGCGCTGTTATGCGACCGGTCATCTAATTCCACGATGGCAAGTACCCGAAGTTCTTTCGTGCAAATCACGTAATCGGCGATCTTTTGCGAGAAAGTGCCCCTCGTGCGATGGAATTGATTATTGCGACTGCTGGTGTCTGGCTGAAGCAGCGCGCCGAATGAGACTTGGGGGAAGACGTAATGCTCGGGCAGCGCGCCGACAAGCCGGGCGAAGAATTCGCGTTCGTTATCGGTCAGGAGACGTTTGAGCTTGTAGCGATAGCCGGGCTCCCGCCGTTGCAACATGGCGAGGACCAGTTTTGCGCACAGGATCAATAGGACCAGAATGAAGAGTAGCGGTAATAACTTCATTGTATGATGTTCCCCAGCCTGCCGTGGGCAGGATGCCCTAAAGCCTGCAGGTATAACACTGATGAAATATCAGGCCCGACCATTGGGATGGGGAAGGCCATTTAGTCCTTCCAAGGAAGAATTGGGGTCGGAGTAGATGATTTCAAAACAAGAAGACTTCCTGCTATCAGAGAGAGCACGCATGCGCAGTCTCCTGACCGTTGGTCGAGGGAAGGGCAGGGGCTATCTATTCCCGCGCACAGAGCCTAGCGTCCGCGCCCAACAGCGAACAGGAGCGAAAAATGGCAGCACGCGGAGCCAATGCCAGGAAGAAAGCCAAGAGACGGCGTCACGCCAAGTCGCGGAAGGCTGCCATGGAAGCTGCAGCTGCGGCCTCACAAGATCGCGCCCAGCCTCGCAGCCGTTAAGCCCTCGGCGAGGAATCGGAGCAGCTTGCTTGATCTGTAGAAATGCGGCGACGAAATACGGCGACAGGATACCTACTGCACGCAACGCAACAAATCGAGTTTTCCTGACAACTCCACATGCGTGCGTCATGGCCGCAGGTAATATGTATCCTGTCGCCGTATTCCCGGCTACCGTTGGCCATTGGCCACGCCCAAGTCGAGCAGCGATCCCATGTCAGACCCGATTTCCGCTGAGGACCCGAGCAATCGCCCGATATCGGAAAAGGCACCCTTAGCCCTGCCATTTTCCACCTGGATGCGCGGCTTTAACCGGTCTCAGCGGGTTGCCGAGCTGTTTCAACTCGCGGATGTGGCAATTGGCGGTTCGCGGCCTTGGGATATTCGAGTCCATCGCGACCGGTTTTACCGTCGCCTGCTGGCCGGGGGATCACTTGCCTTGGGCGAGTCGTATATGGATGGAGATTGGGACTGCGACGCGCTCGACCAGTTTTTCGACCGAGTGATATCGAACCGCCTGGGCGACAGTCTTGGCATGACCTTGCCGCTCGTTCTCCTGATCATGGCGTCCCGCCTTCAGAACCGCCAAACGGTAGGCCGGGCAAAACAAGCAGCCGACATTCACTACGACTTGCCCGTCGATATATTCGAAGCGACCTTCGATCGACGCTTGACGGGAAGCTGCGGTTACTGGGCCAGCGCCACCACGCTTGACGATGCGCAGGAAGCCAAGCTTGAACTCATCTGCCGCAAGATCGGTCTGAAAGAACAGGACATCGTCCTGGATATCGGTTGCGGCTGGGGATCGTTCATTGGCTATGCTGCGGAACGCCATCGCGCAAAATGCTTCGGGGTAACCGTTTCACCGGTGCAAGCCGATTACGCGATGAGGCGTTATGCCGGATTGGCGGTAAATCCCTTGTTGCAGGACTATCGCAAATATAGCGGCCCCAAAGCCGACCATCTTGTCTCGATGGGCATGTTCGAACATGTGGGTTCGAAGAATTATCGGACCTATTTCGAGTGCGCGCGCCGGTATATGAAGGACGATGGGCTTTTTCTTCTGCAAACGATCTGGGAAAACGAGCGCTATCCCACAATCGATGCCTGGCAGAACAAATATATCTTTCCAAACGGAGATTTACCCTCCGTAGGCCAGATCACCGCGGCCGTCGAGGGCCTGTTCGTCGTGGAAGATGTTCACAATTTCGGCGTCTTCTACGACAAGACACTGATGGCCTGGAACAGCAAGTTCCAATCCAACAGAACCGAGATGGTGCGCCGGCACGGTGAACGGTTCTGCAGGATGTGGGAATATTATCTGCTCCAAAGTGCGGGAGCCTTCCGGTGCCGCCATATAAGCGTCGGTCAATTCGTTTTGTCTCCGCACGGCGTGCGTGCCGGGTACCAGTCCGTTCGTTGACGAATTTGCCAGCCATCCCGGTGCGGCCGGCAGGATTGGGATCGGAAACATCCGTCGGCTTTCCGAATGGCACTTGACGTGCGCACGTCCGAGACCGCCGCGTGCGGCGCCTCTAAAATCGGAATCGGACAATCGACGTGCAGCCGGCCGGGGCGGTGAGGGCGGACTAGGACAATGTCCGCCGGTAAGGCAGGCGAATGCGTCTTGGCTTTCTTAAATAAACCAAAGAGACGATCGCCAGGAAGGCGCCGCCCAGCATTTCCAGCGGTCCGAATGCCACGCCATGCATGAACAAGGGCACAGTTCCAAGCCCGAGCCCTGCGGCCAGCACGCAGTACCAAAAAACCCTGTAATTACCAGTTCCCGTCATGGACATCCCTTGCATGTATGGGCGTCCCCCCAGAAAGTCCCAGCCTAGCCAGATGAGCTTGGCATGCAACCGGAAACCCGGTGGAACTCAGCACATTGTTTGAGTGGCTATCTTTTGTATCTACGAAATAGGCTAGACAGCGGGCGTGTCAGCCGTGCTAAGAGTCGGGGATGTCCGATATCGCATGGTACGTGGAGGCCTCGCTCATCGGCGAAGAGCATGTCTACTGCGCAGGCTCTCTTGCGCAGTGTGTCCGCCGCTGGAATCGCCTGTCGCAGGATGAACGGGTGATGGCCTTCATAAAGCTCCATAAAGCGACGGATGGCCATACACGGGTTGAGCGCAACGAAATCGAGCACTTGGCGCTTCAGCCCGACCTGGCGAGGGTCTGAGACGTTCGCGCCGCGGCATGCCGTCCTGCAGGAATGACCGCCGAACCAATTCATTGAACGACCATTGCGTGGTGGGAACATAATCGCGGGCCCAGGCGCCGGTCAGCCTGTATCGGTAACGCATAGGAGCAAGCAAGCCCTGGGCGGCGGATGTCCGCTTTGCGCCAAAGCGGATATTCAGCGATGCCTTGCCGACTATTCCCGATTGGAGACATTTTGTATTAGTCAAGTGTTTATACCAGGAAATCTCCGTGCTCAAAATCCTTGGCCGAACCACATCGATCAATGTCCGCAAAGTGCTTTGGACGGCGGCTGAGACGGAAGCCGACTTCGTTCACGAGAATGAGTGGGCGGGCGTACGCCCCACTTCCGACGTTGCATTTCTTGCCCTCAATCCCAACGGCCTCGTGCCCGTGCTGGTGGCAGATGAGGGAGTACTTTGGGAAAGCAATACGATCTGTCGTTACCTGGCAGCGAGGGCAAATCGGCACGACTTGTTGCCAGTTTCGGCCTTCGCCCGCGCCGATGTCGAAAAATGGATGGACTGGCAGGCTACAGACTTGAACGCTGCCTGGCGTCCGGCCTTCATGGCGCTTGTCCGCCAACGCCCACCCGCCGATGAGAACGACATAATACGGAGCGTCGATCAGTGGAACGCAATGATGCTACTTCTGGAACGGCGTTTGATGACAACAGGTGCTTTCGTCACTGGGGACAATTTCACCTTAGCGGACATCGGGCTTGGGCTCTCGGTCCAGCGCTGGCTCCTGACACCGATGGCTCGGCCCGACACTCCGGCGCTCCTTGCTTATCGAAAGCGTCTTCAAGAGCGGCCGGCGGTCCGCGCGTGGATCGCTCCGGACGTTCCGTAATGCGCCCGCTGCAAATGTCCGCTTTGCGCCAAAAGCGGACGTTGGCATATTTAGACGCTGAAACGGGTGCGACGGGGGCGGTCCGTGTTTGAGATTCGAGAAGATGACCTTTCGGAGGAAGGGACGCTCGACCTGTTGCGAATTCATCTCGCCGGAATGAGGGCCAACTCGCCCCCAGAGAGCGTATTCGCTCTCGACCTGTCGGGGCTAAAAGCTCCCCAAGTAACGGTATGGACGGTTCGCCAAAGTGGCCGGGTCATAGGCATGGGTGCACTTAAAGAGTTGGATGGCAGCAGCGGTGAGTTGAAATCCATGCGAACTCATCCAGATCATCTGCGTCGCGGAGTTGCCGCTCACTTGCTTGACTTCATGATCGCAGAGGCACGAGCGCGCGGATGGAGGAAATTGAGCCTGGAAACTGGTCACGGACCAGCCTTTGAGCCCGCGCTCAACCTTTATCGCAATCGGGGCTTCGTAGAGGGTGCGGCGTTTTCCGACTATCAGCCAAGTCCGTTCTGCCAATTTTTCCATATGGCACTCTAGCTCGGTGGGGAGCCGCTTACGCCATGTCCGCTTTGCGCCAGAAGCGGACATTCAATTTGGCTAAGCAGGTTCGCGGTCACCGTGGCTGGGGGGCACCGAAATCACCAAAAACTCGGCGTCGGCAGTCGAGCGGTTGAAAACCCGATGCGCGACCGATGGCCTGATCTCGATCCCCTGCCGTGGCGACAGGTCATGCTCCGTGCCTTCAACTTCGAAGGAAAGGACGCCCTTCAGCACATAGAAGAATTGTAGGGCGCGTTGATGGCGATGGCGTATTTCGGAGCCTCCCGGAGGGATCCGCTCTTCAACGACGCTGAGGGTGCCTGCCTTGGCCAAATGCCATCCCTCGCAGATGCCGCCCCAGCTGTAATGTTCTGCACTGTTCTTATCGATCCTGCTCATTGGTGTCTCCGTCGCATGAATCGCTTGTGGGTCGAACCGTCAAGTCGCCAGCGGGCGAACATACTTGTTGAGAGCGCCAACAAAGGCGTCCGGATTCGTGAAGCAGGCGTAGTGCCCGCCGTCCAAGGCGACGAATGCCTTTCTGGGTGCGCGCGCATCGTCCAGCCAGGCCTGTGCCGGTTCAAAGCCGGTGATGTGATCGTCGCGTCCCTGGCAGACGAAGACGGGAACCGGCATGTCCGTGCCCAACGCCCGTAAGTCTTCCGCCGCCATGGTCATGCCCACCGAGCTACCGCTGAAGCGGCCGCCTTCCGCCCAGTCCGCGGCATAGCGTGTCGCGGTTGCTTTGAAGTCGTCGATCATCCTGACATAAGGCTTGTCCGCTTCCGCCAGCATCCATTTCTTGGACGCGTGCCGCATCGCGCCCAGGCGGCGCAGCGGTGGAGAAAGCGCGTCAGCCCTGGCCAGCTCGGCCAAGGTGACCGCGTCGCCGGTTTCGGTGGCTTTCTTCCGCGCATAGTCCGCCAGGTCGGTAAAGGCGACGGTGATGCTTACGACCTGCCCTGTGCCGACATAAGCGTGAAAAAGGTCGGGGCGGCGCTTGATGGCATGCACGCCCAGAATCGAGCCCCAGGATTGCGCCACCAGGATGATCTTGCGCTGGGACAGGCGGGTGCGCAGGTGCTGCGCGATCTCGATCACGTCTTCGACAAAGCGGTCCAAGGTCATATCCGGCGTGGCGGCGCCATTACGGCCATAGGTCTTGCCGGCGCCGCGCTGGTCCCAGTTCACCACCGTGAAGTCGCGCGTCCAGGGCTTGAACTGGTCCACGAACGGTGACTGCGCTTCGCCTGGGCCACCGTGCAGGTACAGGATCACGGGATTGGTGCGGTCCTGACCCTGGATGGCGATCCACTGGTCGATATCGCCGATCTTCACGAAGCCGGACTCGTCGATTCCACTAGCGGCCAAGGCCGGCGCCGCCCCGAAAACGGCCGCACCCGCCATTATCTGCACCAGCTGACGCCTTGAAAGAGCTGCCATTTTTGCCTCCGTGGCATTTGTATATATCGATACTCGATAAATATATTGCTGTCAATCGATAATTATGATATCGATGTCCAATATGAACTTGAGGGAGGCTCAAATGCCCAAAGCGCACCATCTCTTCGCCGCCACTGGTTGGACCTTGAATGCCGCCATGCTGGTCAGCCTTTTCCTGATCGGGGTGCTGATGCTGGCATTCGGTGCTTGCGCACTGGCGGCGGCCGGGTTCATCCACCTGCCGATCCCGGTCCAGGATATGAAGGACCTCCAGGACATTCCGCTCCAACTGATCTTGCTGGCGGGTGCGACCGCCTGCGCCTCCGGTGTCTTCCTGTTGGCGCTGCTGACCCTGATGCTGCTGATGACGGCGCGGATCGTGAAGACCGCGGAGGCCGATCCATTCATCGAGGACAATGCGCGGCGGCTTATGCAGATTGGCTGGCTGCTGGTGGCGATGCAGATCGTCGGCCTGACCGCCGACATGATCATCTCGATGTTCCCCAAGGCCGTGAGTGACCATGTCCAAGCCGGGTTCGATCTTTCCCCCGTCGGCATCCTGGCCGTGCTGCTGATCTTCGTGCTGGCGCAGATATTCCGGCGGGGCGCCCAGATGCGGGCCGAACTGGAAGGCACTGTGTGATGGAGATCATCGTTAAGCTGGACGACATGCTCTATGCGCGACGCATGACCCTGACCGAGCTGGCGGAAAAGGTGGACATCACCCTCGCCAATCTCTCGATCTTGAAGACAGGCAAAGCCAAGGCTATCCGTTTTTCGACCCTGGCCGCGATCTGCGCCGCATTGAATTGTCAGCCGGGCGACCTGCTGGAGTTTGTACCGGACGAGGCCGAGGACGACGGAAAAATCCGTCTGCGGTTGGCCAAGTCGTAACGTTTATTGGAGGACGTGATGTTTAGCGCAAAGGCCGCTTTGGCCATCGCCCTTACCTTGTCTTTTGTGACGCCGTCGTATGCCGCCGCCGTTGATCCGGTCTTCGGCGCGGTGGACACCAACGCGCCGGGCTGCGCGGCGGGAGCGATGCGGGGCGGCAAGATTGTGTTTTCCGGGGCCTATGGGCTGGCGGATCTGAAACACAAGACGCCATTGACCGGCGCGTCGCTGTTCAACATGGCGTCGGTGTCCAAGCAGTTCACCGCTTTCACCGTGTTGCAACTGGAACAGGAAGGCTTGCTGAAACTGAGCGATCCAGTGCGCAAATATGTGCCGGAGCTGGGCGCGTTCGCGAACGACATCACGTTGTACCAGCTTCTGACCCATACCGGTGGCATTCGCGATTTTATCGCCATGGGCGAGATCGCGGGCACGTCGCCGGAGACGTCCATGACGGAAATGGCGTTCCTGGCCATCATGGCGCGGCAGACGGCGGGCGATTTTGTGCCCGGCACCAGCTTTGTCTATGGCAATTCCGATTATGTCCTGCTGTCTCTGGTGGTGAAGCGGGTGTCCGGCCAGACGCTGAACGCAGCGGCGCACCAGCGGATCTTTGCGCCTTTGGGCATGAAACATTCCATCTTCCGGCACGATCATCACACGGCAATCCCCGGCGTGGCGACCGGATATGCCCTGAAGGACGGCGCGTGGCAGGCCGCCAATGACGGGCAGGATGTGGTGGGCGGCAGCGGGCTTTATTCGTCGATTGACGAGATGCTGTTATGGGCGAAGAACTTCCACCATCCAGTGATCGGCGCAGCTGCGCTGGCGACCATGCAGACGCGGGGCGCGCTGAGCAACGGGCAGCAGATCGGCTATGGCATGGGCCTGGTGCCGCTGCCCTATCGGGGGCTGAAAGCGATCGCCCATAACGGCAGCCTCAAGGGATACCGGTCCAGCTTCCAGGTTTTTCCGGATCAGGACTTCGCCGCCATCGTGCTGTGCAATTCGGGTTCGGCCAATCCCGAACAGATCGTCAGCCGCCTGGCGGACACCTATCTGGCGGACCAGTTTGCGGGCGCGGCGGCGAGCGAGGCCGGCGGCGCGCCAAAGTCCGCACTCGCATCGAAATCTGTGCCGACCTCTGCACTACTGGATGCCTATGTCGGCGACTACGTCCGGGACAATGGCTATGGTATCAGCATCACCCGCAAGGGCGACCAGCTTGTGTGGCGGGCGACCGGGCTGGGCGAATTTCCCCTGACGACAATCTCGCAGAACAGCTTTCTGCTCGACGCCACGGCCACGCATTACACCTTTGCGGCGCCGGACGCGGATGGTCATGCCGCCAGCCTGGAGGCGACTTCGCCCAGCCGGCACAGCGTGCTGACGCGGATTGCGCTGCCGCCGCTGGTCCAGGCGGAGCTGGACAGCTATGCGGGCCACTATGTCAGCGCCGAGCTAGGCGCGGCCATCGACATTGTGGTGCGGGACGGCGCGCTGGTTCTGCATGCGCCGACGCAGGAGCAAAGGCTGTTGCGGATCGCGCCCGATGCCTTTTCCGCTGACTATCCCTTCGGGTCTGTGCGGTTCGCACACGATGGCACACGCATCACCGGTTTTGTGGTGAATGGCGCGATCAAGAATCTGCACTTTGACAAGACTTCAGCGCCCTAGGCCCGATTGACCTTGCCGGCATGACTTCGAGAGTCATGCCGGAGAAGGTCATTCCCGAATTAAACCGATGGATCGCGGCGCACGCTGGATAGGCGACCCCGGTTAATGGCCGCTACCATCTTTACAAAGGTACCTTGCTATGCAAGATACGCGTTCTTGGGTGATATGAGGCCAGACATGCTGCGTTTTGCCGCCGCGCCGATGATCCTGCTGTGCCTTGCCGCCGCCTTGCCGGCCCGCGCCGACGACGGCGGCACCATCCTTTATCCGGCAAGTTTTTTTGACTCCGCGCATCCCGCCACCGCCAATGACATGATCACTCGGCTGCCCGGCTTCTCCCTGGACACCGGCAATACGGCGCGCGGTTTTGCCGGTACCGCCGGCAATGTGCTGATCGACGGCACCCGGCCCACTGCCAAGACCGACGACCTGCAGACCATCCTGATGCGCATCCCCGCGGGCGATGTGGACCGCATCGAACTGATCCGCGGCGGTGCCCCCGGCATCGACATGCAGGGCCAGAGCGTCGTCGCCAATGTCGTGCGCAAGGCTTCCGCCGCCCAGCCGACCATCCTGACCCTGGGCAATACCTGGATCGAAGACGGCGAGTGGGTGCCGGCCGCGCGGCTGGAGCATAATGGCGCGCTGGGCACGGCCAATTACGAGATCGCCCTCGCGCGCACCGTGGACCAATGGGACGACTCCCCTGGCAAAGGGTATCGGAGCCTGACCGTGCCGGGTGGTGCACCCGCCTATGACACCGCCAAAAGCTACGGCATCATGAAGTTGGGCTGGAGCGCCCACGGCGCCGTCACGGCGCCGCTCTGGGGCGGAGTCTGGAATAACAATTTCACCCTGCAAACCACGGATTATTCCAATGGCATCGCCTATTCCGGCTATGGGGGCTCGCGCTTCGACAATACTCAAGGCAAGCGCAACGCCGAGTTCGGCAGCCACTGGCAGGGACTGGCCGGGCCGGTCAATCTGGAGACCCTGTTCCTGCAGCGGCTGGGCGACGAGCGCGACGGCAACACCGACGCGCAGCCTAGCGGGAATGAAGGCTTTTTCGGCGACAGCAGCAGCGGCGAAAGCATCCTGCGCCTGACCGCGCGCTATCTGGTGAGGGCAGGAATGACTCTCGAGGCCGGCGGCGAAGGCGCCTATAATTTTCTCAACGGCCATTCCCGCTTCGTCTCCAACGGCGGCGCGATCAGCCTGCCCAACGCCAATGTGCGGGTGAACGAGCAGCGCGGCGAGGCCTTCACCAACCTGACCTGGCAGATCTGGCCCAGCCTGGCCCTGGAAAGCGGCGTAAGGCTGGAGTTCTCCGACATCGCCGAGACGGGCGACACACATCTGGAGCGCAGCTTCTTCTATCCCAAGCCGCGGGCGCTGCTGTCCTGGGCGCCGGATGCGCTGACCCAAATCCGGATTCGGGCGGAAAAGAAGGTTGGACAACTGGATTTCACCAACTTCGTCGCGTCCAGCAACCTCTCCACCTTCGGCGTTGCGGCGGGCAATGCCAATCTGCGCCCCGACCAGCGCTGGCAGTTTGAGATCCAGGCTGAGCGGCATTTCTGGGGCAGGGGCGCAGTGGTGCTGGCCTTCATGCATGAGGACATCACCGACCTGCAGGATTTCATCCCGGTCGGCGGCGGGCTGGACGCACCCGGCAACATCGCCCATGCCACCAATGAAGAGATCAACCTCACTGGAACAGTGCCATTGGACCGGCTGGGCATCGCCGATGCTTTGCTCAAGATCACCGGCAAGTGGGATTCCAGCAATCTGATCGATCCTTTCACGGGCCTGGCGCGGCAAGAATCCGATCAGCGCAACCAGCGCCTCACGTTGGAATTCGATCAGGATATCAAGACGTGGAATTCAAGCTGGGGCATCGGCTTCTTGCCCGTCGGCGGCAGCAATTCCGATTTCCGCATTTCCCAGATCAGCACCGTGGATATCCATGTGCCCTACAGCTTCGCCTTCTGGACGTGGAATCCCTCATCCGACTGGAGCGTCAAGCTGACGGCTGACAATTTCACGCCCTATCGCTTCGAGTTGCGCCAGGCCATTTATGCAGGGGCGCGGGGCATTGCGCCGCTGGCCCGCACGCAGGACGTGCTTCTGCGCACGCGACCGAGGGTAGGGATCGAACTGAGAAAGACCTTTGATTAGGGATCCGTCGGGACCTCCAGCGCTTTCCCGCTGCAAGCGACCGGTTCAGAACGTTCATCCCAAGGCCCGCGAAGCTGACCGAGGGAAGGGAGCCGGGCTCAGCGACTATAATTGTGCTCACGCCCCGGCTAGCGGCCCCGGAAGTGTTGCTCCCCATTGTCACACAATTCCACTGCCTGCCGCATGGCCGTGCCGACCCGTGCGGCCATGCCTCTGTCGCGGAAATATAAATCGTCCCCCGACGCGTTGTCCCATCGCGCAATGTGCACAAGATAGACCTTGGGATAAGTGCGCACGAGGTAACGACGGCCGGATTCTTCATCAATCGACGTCACCCTTATGCTCCTGGCAAGGCGAAGTTCGATCGCGCGATCCTGCTCGGATATTTCTCTTCCATCCTGTTCGACATGCCATTGGTATCCCACCTGACATCGATTTGGATCGATGGTCACGTTGCCGGCTGTGTATGTAAGCTGTTCGGTATGGTCGCGGCCGGTGGCCATCTCGTGAAACTGCGCCGTAAAATTAATTGGCCCTTCGCCACCCACCTTGTCTGCGATCAGCGCCAGGGCTTGCGCCAAGGATTGGCCTCCCGGTTTCAGATCTGGGGAATTGATTTGGGGTGCGTTGGACGGCTGCTCCTTCTGGGCCTTTTGTGGCGGGATCGCCGAGGCTTGCTGCGTTTCCGCCGACGGCAGTGCAGGGGGCAGGGAGCGCAAGACGGCTTGTTTTGGACGGGATGGTTGCGCGGATGCCTGTTTGGCGTTTGGCGCGACTTGCCGCGAAGACGCAAGCACCATCACGATTGCGCACAAGGCGAAAAGAGATGCTGCCGTTCCAACGAAGACCATCGTCCGGGCGCTTTTTTTTGCAGTAGCCGCGATTTCAACAATGGCACGGCTGTTGGCATCGACCCGGCTGGCCAGCGTGAATGCTTCCGATGCACTCCTTAAGGACTCGGAAGCAGCTCCGTGTGCCTGTTCCGCAAGCCCCCTGATAGATTGCACATCCCCACGCAATTGAAGGAACTCGCGCTGTGCAAGCCATTGGCGCGCGACCTCCATTCCAGTTGGGGTATATGAATTGCGCTCGACGTAGCCACGAACTGCCTCTTCGCCGACGCTGTCAAATTCGGCCCACCACATGGCTCGCTCGCTTTGGAACGAGACATCGGAAAATGAGGGGCTGTAATCTCCCGCGTCGCCACTGTTGAAAATTGAATCGGATTCTTGGGGCACTTTGCGATCTCAGGCTCGAGGGGGCCGTCAATCATACCGATTGGATTCGCAACGACAAAGACGGAACTTTCGATGCGTCAGTGCGGCGAAAATGTGGCGCAATGATTCTGACACCCGCCGGAGAATTCGTTCGCCAATAGTCTGCTGGGAATGTTCGCTTTCGGCAAAGCGGTTATTCAGCCAATGTCCGCTTCCCGCCCAAAGCGGACATTCACAACGGGGGTGGGTGCCTATGCTGCCCCCCGTGGAGCCACCGCTACAATTGATCTGGCTCAAGGCGCGCACCCTACGTTCCTGCATAATTAATTTGGCTGCGGAACCATCCATTGCAGCAACAAAACTGGAAGGGAACACCATGAGAAAATTCCTGATTTTGACCGGCGCTGCGGTGCTGGCTGGTAGCTTATCTGCCTGGGCGGCGGAGACTGGCGCCACCACCGGCAGTACAACTGATAAAGCTACAGCCGGGCACACGACCGAGCAAATGACCGCAGGCATGCACACAATGGCTGGGAATAAACAGTCGCACATGAGCAACAAGGCGGCGCCTATGCATACACCGAACTGTTCTGAGGAAGCCCTGGCGAAGATGCCGGCTGAGCATCGCGCTGCTTGTGGCAAGAAGGATTGAACCCTGCCTGCCTCTGGGAGACGCGCTTTATCACAGCGTCTCCCGGCTTTTGGCTGCAAGCCGCCTGCGCCCGCGGTGTGTTGCTGCAAGTCAACTTCGGTTGTGCGATAGACCTTTCGCCCCGCCGCAGCAACCGCTACCGATTTTATCGCGCGGTGCGTGTTCGAGGTGCAGACTGACCGCAGGCTTATCGGGCGGATTTCCGCACTCACATACCGTGGCAGCGTTGGCTTTCCCGGATGCCTGATCGAGCGCGTCAGTAGCGGCACCGCCGCAGCAGCTTTGCTTGTGTTCCTCAGACATTGTCACCTCGGAGCCCTGCGGCGATATACCTATAGGGGGTATATGGGGCGGTGGGCGCGAACTTCAAGCTCCCAACCCGCAAATAGCTTAATCGCATGGAAGAACAAATCTGCGGCCAGTCCCGTATGAAGAAGGCCGCTACCGCATCGACATCATCACTGAACAAGAAGTTTTGACTGTCGAACACCGTTGAGTATTGATCTGGCTCAAGTCCGGCCAACCTGGCGATGCTATGGTGATCATTCAAGATATGGAGGCTATTCAACATGATGAACCGTGTATCAGCCCTTCGATTGGCTGCATCTGGAGCCATTACACTTGTCCTGCTATTCGCGCTTTGCTGGGTAGCCACCGGCGTGGTCCCAGTCGGGCCTTCTCATATGTTCATTTCGCTGTTCACTGCCGCACCGGTCAACTCCCTCTCGGCTTTGGTGGTGGGCGGCTTGGCAGCGCTTATCTCAGGCTTTATCGGTGGCGCAATATTGGCCTGGGCATACAACCTGACTGTGTTTGTTGAACGCTCAACATCATAGGAGAAGACCGTGAAGCGCTTATCAGCCCTTGTCATAACGGGAGCGTTGCTCGTTTCCCAAACGGTCTTCGCGCAAGACCATGATCATGCAGCACATGCCGCGCAGCCGGCTGCAGCCCAGAGCGGTGGCATGCAGGGAATGCGGGGCGGCAACATGATGATGCAGCCTGGCGATATGATGCAGGGAATGCGGGGAATGCATATGATGCCCGGCACGGTCTCGGCACTCGACAGCAAGACCGGCTTGGTTGACGTCACATCCGGTTCCATGGTCCTCAAGCTGCACTTCCCGCCGCCGTCCTTGGCAGATCTCAAGGTGGGCGACAAGATCAGTGTCCATCTCGGTTTCAGCAAGTCCTGATATTGGGCGCGAGGCTTCCTCGCGGTGGCTTCGCGCTCCTATCCCTTGTCACTGCAAATCGCAGGGAGGTGCTGGGAATGTCCGCTTTGGGTCGAAAAGCGGCATTCAGCCAATGTCCGGTTTGTGCCAGAAGCGGACGGTTCCCCAAGCCCGTCACTCCGCCTGCAAAGGGCTTTTCTCTCTACCTCTGCTTGGAGGCGTCCAAACGCTCCGCCTCTCTTCGGTGCCAAGACAGGCAATCCTGCTTCACAGTCTCGTAGATTTCCTCCGCAGGTCCGGCACCGTGCCCGTAGGCATCCATCGCGCTTCCCGTAGCAATGGCCTTACAGTCGTCCCCCCGTCGGGCAGCCTGCGCCGCGAAGCTGCTGTCTTCAGGCCGTGCGCAGCCCAACAGCATCGCAGCAAGCATGACACAGGCAGGAAGCTTTATCTTCATTGCTTCTCCGTGGTCCGCCCGCCCTTAACACAACATTGAATCTGGCTGGCGACCTGGACGCGCCTCTCTTTCAACGCAGAGACAATATGGGTGTCGGTCATGACCGCTTGCGCAGCCATGCCGACCGCAGCACGCCCCCAACGAGGACCAGCGCCACAATCCCGGCAACAAGTTCGCCGCCCCAATAGTTCGACATGAGGTCAATTTACCCCCAGACCCCCGAAATACAAACAAAAGGCTTTGGAAGCTTGCTGCCTAATACCGGAAACTCGGGCAGTTCGTTCTGAAACGGCACCCCCCCAGATGCGCCAGCAGCGCTTCGTCTCGCGTGCGTCCAGTGCCGGAAGGGGCCGGGCATATAGACCTCAACTCAAGATGGTCCGCCCACTTCGGCGCAAGAGCTACACCGCACAATGTCTGCTTTGCGCCAATAGCGACATTTCCCAGGCATTTAGGCTTTGGGTCGCAGCCCATACCATGGCCGCCGGTTATACATATGTATATTGACTCGAATATACGGGTGTATAATGATGCCGGCATGAGAACGAAGAAGATCCAGATTTCGGCAGCGGAAAGCCAGGTGATGGAGACCCTGTGGCGCAGGGGGCCTCAGACGCCGGAGGAGATCATTGCCGCTACTGCCAAGGCAAATGACTGGGGCGCGGGGACAGTGCGGACGCTGATAGCGCGCTTGCTGCGCAAAGGATTTCTCGCCGGTGCACGGCAAGAAGGCGGCTATGTTTACGAGCCACTGGTCAGCCGAGCCGACTATGTGGGGTCCGAAAGTCAATTGCTGCTGGACCGGCTTTTTGGCGGTGAAGTGACCCCGCTGGTAGCTCACTTCGTGTCGGCGCAAAAGCTGACGACCGCAGACATCAAGAAGCTCAAAAAGCTCATCCGAGAAATGGAGAAATGACGATGTCAGGATTCCTGCTCTTGCTGGTCAAAAGTAATCTGGCAATGGGAGTAGCGATTGTCCTGGTGTCGCTCATTCGCCGTCCATTGCGCGCCCAGTTTGGCGCGCCCATCGCCTATGCCATCTGGCTTCTGGTGCCGATAGCAAGTGTTGCAAGCCTTCTTCCGCCGCGCGAGGTTCCGGCTCCTGCGCACGTTGCGTCCATGCCTGCAACGGCGGCACCCGCACCCATCATGGGCGATACCGCCCATTCTGCCTTGCGCGCTGTAGAACAATTGGCCGGGCAGAGCGTGCTTATGCTCCCCGCACCCATGAAGCCGCCGGCATCAACGTACGGACTGTTCGACACCTCGCTGCTGCTTTTTGCGGCCTGGGCCTTGGGCACACTGTTCATGGCGGTATATTTGGCCCGCGTGCAGATTCGCTTCTCTGCTGCCGTGCGACGCGGGCAAGCGGGGCCGGCGGTGCTGGGTTTCTTTTTCCCCCGCATCGTGACGCCAGGTGGGTTTCAGGAACAATTCACGCCGCAGGAACAGGCGGCGATCCTGGCGCATGAGCGTGTCCACCTGGCTCGGCAGGATGCGCGCATCAATGCCCTGGCGGCGTTGTTGCGCTGCTTCTGCTGGTTTAACCCGTTGATCCATCTCGGCGCGCGCTTCCTGCGTATCGACCAGGAACTGGCCTGCGATGCCATCGCCGTTTCCGGAGCGATTTCCCGCCGCGACTATTCGATGGCGCTGCTGAAATCCCAGGTCATGGTTGGGGTATTGCCTTTCGGCTGCAATTGGCCCGGACCGCAGCATCCGCTTGTCGAACGCATTGCGTTGCTGCAGCGCAAGCCTCCCGGCACCGCGCGTCGTCTCGCAGGCATGAGCCTTGTCCTGTTGATGGCAGCTTCTGCGGGCCTGGGCGCTTGGGCCGCCCAGCCGCCCGTCGCCGCAAAACCCATGACTGCACCGAGCATAGTCCTGGCCGCGCTTCCGGCGATCGTCATGGCACCGGATCGGATTGCCCGCGAGCCCGTCACCAACGCAAATCCAGCCGGTGGTGACAATAGTGTTGATGTTTCCGACTCCGTCCCTCCGAATAAAGCGATATCTGCCACGCCGGTACCGGTGAGAGTGGAAGCGCCGAGAACGGTTGGCATCGCAGCACTGACGGGGACCGTCTCTGCCGCTCCACCACAGATAGCTTCCAGCATCGCGTTATTGGACACTGCCAATCAAACGACGGATCGAACCAGCCCGGACGCTTTGCCGGAGTCCCCAGACACTTCGACGGGGAGCACCGCAACAGCCCCTGCCACGCAAAACACCTCCGCCGCGGGTTCGGGCGTGCCTTCGGTTGCCGCAGCCGCGCCGCGCTTCGAATCGGCTTTTCAATGCTATTTACGTTTTGGCCCAACCAGTTGTAAGAAAAAGGATTGCGACGGTAGCAATGTCAAAAGAGTGTATTATCTCGGCTCTAACGCAACGGGCGCTGACATCTATGAGGTGCGATTCATGGATCGCTATGGGGCTTTTGTCATCGCACCCGATCCGGATGGAAAGACAGGCCATTACAGGGTCAAAGCCGGCGAACCCTACTGGATAAAACAGGAAGTTTCGTCACCCACCGCTCCGAACTTAATCTATACAAAACCCGAAAACGCACCCGGATGCTTTGGCAACGGGGGCTTAATATTCCCGTCCTCGAACGGGAGTGATTCTATGTCTTGGTCACCTCCTTAGTGACCTGTAGACACTCGCCCGCTCTCAGCCTAGTCCGGCCCGTTGAGCATTCGAAGAAGGACTGTCGGCTCCATGTCCGCTTTGGGTCAAAAGCGGTCGTTCAGCCCGGTTCGCCTTATGCCCTCTTTGCGCCACAAGCGGCCATTCCGGAGCGCTTAGCCAATCATCGCTTTTAGATGCGATGAACAATTGCTCTGGCGACGGCACCGTTACAGTTTGACCCAGGGTTGTGGTCAGTTGCGCCCGCCGACCGCACCACCCGCTGCACCAGGCGACATGGCACCCCCTGGGAGCGTCGGTTCAAATAGTGCGTTCGCGTACGCATTCGCATAGCCTGGTCGCGGTTTCCATCTCGGCTTGCAGCCACAGTCCACCAAAAATCTCCAATAGATATCATTGGCCCTCGACCTGACTTGGCGGTCCGTGACGCGATGGGCGTCCCGGTCCACCGCGAGTGCCTGCATGTCGGCGGCATAGACCTCAAACGCATCCATCTTCGTCAAAGCGATGGCCCTGGCAAAGCCGCGCTCGGCGGTCAATTGGCAGGCTTGCCACTCGGAATAGGTCTTAAATTCCTTTGCCGTCCATCTGGCTTTGCAACCAACGGTCTCCTGCTGCAGCCCGGCTGCCGCCTTTGGCATAGCCGATCTGTCGTAGGTGTCTGCACAGCCGGCCAGGATAAGAGCGGAAATCGTGATGGTCAGGATACGGCTCATGCCTGCCTCCCATGTGCCGGGACAGTCTATTACGCTGTAGGAATGGCGACAACGATGCCTGGCGAGCATTGATCGTTGTGTGACTGAAAAAGCTTCGGGAAAATCATCAACTAATATTATCGGCTTGGAACGGTGCTTGCGGCCTCATGGTCCCCTCAACCAGCAAAAGCCTTTTCCGAAAGGCTGCACGTTGGCCGGGGGCGCTTCAGGGACCGAAGCGTAAACCGGAATGTCCGCTTTGAGCCAGTGGCGGTCCTGCATAACCCGGCGGGCCGGCGCTCTGCCGATCCCCAACCGCTTCGCGATAGCCTAGAATGAAATACGGCGGCAGAATACCTATTGCACGGGTGCAATTGCGCCAAGCCCGGTTGCCAACTGGAGTACGCTCATGAGAGTGCTTCTTCGAACCCTGGTTGTTTGCATGTTGTTTGCGGCTCCGGCCGTCGCTGCCCCACCGCCGAAGGTCATCAAAGCGGAAGACGGTATCTTCACAGCTTTCCAAAGCCATGCGCTGGTGGGCCTTGGTGAATGGCATGGCTTGGCGCAAGAAGTGGATTTCTACGCTGCGCTGGTCCGCGATCCCCGGTTTGCGCGCGACGTTGGGAATATCGTGCTCGAGACGGGAAGCGCGGCGCAGCAGTCGGTGGTGGATCGCTACGTCAACGGCGAACAAGTTCCCTACGCCGAACTGCGCAAGGTCTGGGCTGACACGGTAGGTATGTTTCCAACAGTCTCAGATTTGGGCGCGATCAACCTCTATGCCAGCATTCGGTCCGTCAATTTGGGCTTGCCACCTGCCAACCGGATCAAGGTTTGGCTTGGCGACCCGCCTATCGATTGGCCGCAGGTTAAAACAAAGGATCAATGGCAAGTTCTCGAAAACCAGCGCGATAGCTATCCCGCTGCGCTCATTGAAAGAGAGATCCTTGGCAAGGGTAGGAAAGCCCTGGTGATCTATGGCGCGGCCCATTTTGCCAAATACCCCGGCGGATTGGCATTGTCGTCACCCGTCGTTTCGGAGCGCTCGCTCAATATGCGCGCCCGACTTGATAATAAGCATCCAGGCGCTCTCTACGTCATTACTCCCTACATCGGCTATACCGATGCGGCCTGCGCGGAAAAATTTGAGAAGGACTTTCCGGGTGCATCGGCCCCCGCGCTTGTATCGCCTATCCGGGGGTCGGCACTGGAGGCAGATGTGGCGAGCCCTGGCTGCTATCCGATCACAAAAATCCCTCAAGTCAGCCAAGAGGAGTACGAACTGTCCGCACACCAGTTCGCCGGTTTGGACAGCGATGCCCTTCTATACCTGGGTCCGCGTAAATCCTTGACGGAGAGCCCGGACGTGCCGGACCTTTATCTGGACCTGGAATTCCGTGCCGAGATGGATCGGCGCCTGCGGCTGCGGCTTGGTAGCGGGCTCAAGGAAATCCCCGAACCGTGGGGCAACCCTTCTGTCGCCCAACCGATGTTCGAGAACTAGCAACCTGCCGCTATTCGAAAGGACCGGGCGACAGCATGCGAACCTCTCCTCACGGTGGCAATGCCACTCCTGAACACAATCAAAGCAGACGCGTTGAGGCATGGGAGGAGTGAGACATGCCGCGCAAACTCAAGACCTTTGTCACTGAGTCCGGCTTTTTCGAACTGGCCGTGGCGGCGCCCTCCATGAAGGCGGCCCTCAAGGATTGGGGTATCGCGATCAACCTGTTCCAGCAGGGGCTGGCGCGGCAAACCGATGATCCCGCCATTGTCGCGGTGGCGGAAGCCGAGCCGGGCAAGGTCTTGCGCCGGCCCATCGGCAGCAAAGGGCCGTTCCGCGAAAGCGCCGAATTGCCCAAGGTCAAAGGCGGGGTGAAGCCTCATCCGAAACCGGGCCGTGCTCTGCGAGACGGTACTGCGAACAAGGTGAAGTCGACCAAATCGCGCCGGTCCCCGCCTTCGCGTGAGGCGGTTGACCTCAAGGCCGTTCGAGACGCGCGCGCTGCGCTGGAACGGGCGGAAGTGCGCCATGACAAGCGTGCCGCAGCGCTGGAGAAGAAGCAGGAGGAATTGCGGCGGCGCGCCGACGGGGAGAAGCAGAACTGGCAGCGCCAGAAAGAAAAACTGGAGGCCAAAATCGACCGGCTGAAAGGCTAGGGACCAGCCCCAATCATCGGCTTCGATGGCGAGCCCAAGGACGCGATTTGAGCTGCCTTCTCCCGGCAATCGTAGGGCAGGCCGGGTTCGCTGCAGAAATCCGGCCAGTGACCGGTCGCGCGCCAATAGGCGACAAGACCCAGCTTGTTCGCCAAAGGCATGAACCTGGAATCCGAGCGCATAGCTGCGGTGGATGCCAGAAACAGGAAGGGCGGCGAATAAGGATTGCTGGGCTGAAAAAGCTCTGCCTGGGCGAAGGCACCATCGAGATCGCCCAACATTGTCAGAAGCGTCAAGGCATGGCCGCGGCTCAGCGAGCCGCTATCGGCTGTCTGCTTGATCTGCGTGACAGCGGCAGCCTTCGCGGCCGGGTCGTGCGAAGCAATGGCTTTCAGCGCGGCGCTCCAGGCATCGGCGGACTTCTGGTCCATGAATTGCGGACGCCGTGCAGGATCGGCAAGTTGCGCCAGGACATCATCGGTGGCGCCGGCGACGACGCCTGTCCAGAAACGCGCGTCCTTGGTGGACATCTGGTCCGGCCAATCCTCTTTCATCCGCGCCACCAGATCACGGCTTTCCGCCGCGCGGCCTTCCGTCGCCAGACACAAAGCCAGGGACCAGGATTCGCCATTGTGCAGGGGATTTATTTCGTGCGCTTGCCGCAGCCAGGTGAGGGCTGCGTGGCCGCGCCCCACGATCCATAGCAGCCTGCCTTCCATCATCGCGATCGGCTCGAAATTCGGATCCATGGCGGCGCCTTGCACCAGCAGGGATTCGCGGCCTTTCCAGTCCTGCTGAGGCCATGCCAGCTCCAGTGCCAGATAAGCCTCGCCATTATGAGGTTCGAGCGCCAGCGCCCGTTTGGCTTCCAGCTGCGCTTCAGCGCGCAACTGTTGCTTGGGAGTGGTAGCGGCGTCCGGCAGATTCAAAAGCTCGAAGGCGTCGGTGACCGCTACGCCGGAATGGCCCCAGGAAAAGTCCGGCGCGGCGGCGACAACTTTCCTGTAGGCGACCAAGGCTGCCCCGCTGCTGCCATTGCGAACTCCCGTCGTGCTTTCACGGCCGGCGATAAATGCGGCCAAGGTCGCCGCATCCAGCTGAACCTTTCCGGAACGTCCTGTCTTGCCCCAATAGACAACGTCGGCTGCCTGGGTCGCCACCTGTGCCTGCAAGGAGTGCGGCGCATCGGCTGGCCCCTGGATATCATCGGACCAGATGCTCACACGCTCTCGGACGTCATCGAGAAAAAGATGGACATTGATGGTCTTGCCGTCGCTTTGCACCGTGCCGTCCAGCAGCAGATCCGCCCCCAATTTGTTGATCGCCTGGTCGGCTGCCGCGCCGCGCAGCGCCCGGCTTTCGGTTCGGGACACCGTCTGTATCTGGTTGTCCGACAGTTCCCTGACGATCTCGTCGAGCAGCTCGTCGGCAAAGCCCTGTGCCGGGCCGCCCGCCGTATCAAACGGCAGCACGGCCACGCGGGCCTCATGAGGCCCGGCCATCTGCTGCGGGCGATCGTGGAAGAACCACAGCCCAGTGAGCGCAGCGATGCCGGTGAGCGCAATGGCGGCCCATAGGACGGGCACGATGCGGTGCCCTGGGGCCGCCGCTGCGGGAGGCGCTACAGCCGGCTCTTGAGCCGGCTCCCGGGATATTGAATCTGCCGGTACGCGCGCCGCAGCCAGGCGGTAACCGAAGCCGTGGACCGTGCTCAACAGTTCGGCATCCGTGCCCAAGGTCTTGCGCAGGGCAGCGATTTGCACCTGTATCGCATTGTCCTCGACGATGGTTTTGGGCCATACGGCCGCCATCAGTTCGTCTTTGGTGACCAGGGCACCTTCGCTCCTGGCCAGCACGGAAAGCAGCTCCAGCGGCTTGCGGCCGATTGCGACTGGAATGCCGCCGTCCAGCAGCTGACGGAACGGCTGCAGGGTGAACCGCCCGACCCTGTATGCCTGACAATCCATAAGAACGCCTCCGGCACGGCTCAACCGGATCGGACAATTGTATCGGCGAAGACCCTCAGTGCCCGTGCGCGGCGGATTTCAGGAAAAACTCAGGAACAATTAAGCGCCACGCCAAGGACCTGGTGTGCCCACAGCCATACAGTTTGGGCTGCCGAGTTCAGTATTTCGCCAGCCTCCGACCCCGGAGGTCACAGTATTGAAAATGCGAGCCCGGGTCGAGCGAATGCCGCTCGATCCGACCTGCTTTTTCGTCCCGTGGCCTGGTTAACGCTGGACCCGGAGGAGGGTGCCTGGCTCCCCGGGTGCTCATTTGCCGTGACCGTTTTGGTCGTATCCACCGCTGTTTGCGTCAGCCCTGTGACGGCTGGCGTCAAAGCAAATTGAAGGAGACGAAGATGACAATCTCTACTCGAAGCCTGGCGATGGCGACCGCCCTGCTGGCGGCTTCCTCGCTGTTTGCCCCGGCCGCCTGGGCCGGTTGTGGTGTGAACGCAGCGATGCTGAAGAAGCAGGCGGCCTGGACGTCCGATGCCCGGGACAATGCGATGCTGATACCGGTGAATATAGCGCAGGGACCGGGTTCCATCGTGGGAATGTGGAGCGTGACACTCACAGCCGGCGGTGGCTCCTTCGACTGGGGCTATCAGGTCTGGCACGATGACGGCACCGAAATCATGAACAGCGGCAGCCGCGCCCCGGCGACGGAAAATTTCTGCATGGGCGTTTGGGCGCAGACTGGACCATTCAGCTACAAGCTCAATCACTTCGCGCTGAGCTACGATGCGGCGGGCACGTTGAACGCCAAGGTCAATATCAAGGAAAATGTCGTCGTGGACGCAAAGGGGGGCACCTTCTCCGGACCCTTTACCGCGGACATCTACAACCCCGCCGGCGGCCTGTTGCAACATGTTGCCGGTCAGATTGTCGGCCAGCGCGTCACAGTGAATTGATCTCGGCGGCAGGAGAGACCGAGCGGAATGCCGTTGTTCGCTTGAGCCCCTTTCGACCCGGCCAACACGACAGGCTCATGCAGGCCCCTGCCTGCATGAGCCTGGCCGGGCGACGGGTGCATGCGTGCTGATTGGCGTTCATCCGAGCGGCGCCGACACGATGGAGCTTCGATGAAGTTCGGGCAAACCCGGCTTGTGTTGCTGTTGCTGTTTGCAGGCATAGTGGCTTGGCAGCCGCCGGCCGCCAACGCCCAGATGTCGCCGCCGTCGACGGGTCCAATCCAAATCGTCGCCGTCACGCCCACCGATCCATCGCCCGCGGAATCCCGCCTGGTGCTGTCGTTCAATCAGCAACTGCCGCAATTCTCGGTCGTCAACAATGACGGCAACTCGGTGGTCCTGGCTTTTGCCGATACAAGCCTTGCGCCCAGCCTTGTGTTCCCCCTCGGCCGGCATGGGTTGATCCAGTCGATGAATTTTGCCCAAAACGGCAAGATACTGACCCTGACGATTACAGGTCTCGCGCCCATCCACATTGCAGCCGGGCCGCTGGCCGCGCGCGCCGTGGCGGTGGTCATTACCGATCTCACTCCGCCACGTCCGAAATTCGATCCCGAGCCATTGAGTCCGGTTGCGCACGCCGACGCTCGGGCCGATGACGTTTTTGAGATCGTCCCCCTGAAATATGCGGACGTCAGCGAGATCATCGGCCTTCTGACAGCCAACCAGTCAGTCAAGCCCAACGACCATTTTACACCGGAAGAGCCGGCTTTCGGGTCTGCCGGCATGCAGGGTTCCTATGCCGGCGCCGGCCTGTCGAGCCCGACCTTCAATCAAGGGCTGAACCTTTCGGGCGCCGCGACAGACTCTGTCGGCCAAGCCATCAACGACACTATCGGAATCGACCGTCGCCTGAATGCCATCGTGCTCAAAGGCGCTCCCGCGCTTGTCGCGAAAATAGAGGAACAGATCGCCAAACTGGACGTGCCGGTCAACAGCGTCGTGTTCGAGACCGTTTTCGTCGAACTGACCGAGACGGGTGCGCACAATGTGGGCCTGGACTTCAACAACGGCAACAACCAGGTCGCCAGTGTCGCCTACAGCTATGCCAGCGGCAGTTTCCCCGGGGTGACAAATACCGCCCGGACGGGCGGCGTGGCGGTCAATATGCAACTGGCGATCTATGCCCAAATTGCCAAGGGCAATGGCCGCATCATCTCCAAACCCCGCATTGCCGCGCAAAGCGGCACGACGGCCAAGATCATTACGGGCGACGCGCTGCCTATCCTGACCTCCATTGCCCTATCCGGCGTCAACGCCGTCCAGCAGCAGGTGCAGTACGTCAATGTCGGCGTCACCTTGCAGATTGCGCCACGAGTCAGTGATGACGGCTTCGTCACCTCCCACGTGTTTGCCGAGGTTTCCAGCGTGACCGGCATTTCCCAGGGTTATCCCACGATCAGCCAGCGCGAGGCTTCGACATCGGCCACGGTGCGCGACGGGGATTCCTTCATAATCGGAGGGCTGACCCAGGAAAGCGAACTCTCCCATCACAATAGGGTGCCCGGCTTGGGAGATATTCCGCTTCTGGGTGAATTGTTCGGATCCGAGAACAGCAACAACACCAAAACAGACCTGTATATCGTCGTGACGCCCCATGTGGTGCGGGGCAGTGATGGTGCTGCTGCCATGCTGCAAGGGATCAAGGCCGGGCAATGAATTGACTGCTGCCGGCGGAAGGCTTTCGGGGCTCACCAGCCGGGATGTTCGATCTGCCTGGCCAGTTCTTCCCAGGTGGCGGCCAGCAGGACCAGGGAGGTGCGCGTCTCTTCCGTGCCGGCTTCGTCGGCCAGTTTCAGCATGGTGCGGGCGCGTTCGCGATAATAGTCCGGGCTGCCAGCACGGGCCGGGTGTGTCTCTTCCACCTCTTACCTCTTTTACTCAGTACGCTAATGCACGATCCAACGCGCGACGCATCGAGTCGGTTTCGTAAATTATTTTCAAAAGCTTGTGACCAAAAAGGGGCGCCGCAAAGTTCCGCCGGGAACTTCAGGCGCTGCGCCGGCCGCGATTTTCCAGCGCCGCATGCATGCGGCGCATCACAAGCTGGAAATCATAGGGCTTGGGCATGATTTCGGCGCCCCAAAGATCGGCAGGCACGCCGTTCTTGCCCAACTCGCCCGATGCCAGCAAGACCGGCAGGTCGGGACGGTGTTCCCGGATCCAGCGCGCCAGACCGAAACCATCCAGCCGGCCCGGCATGCGCACGTCGCTGAAGACCAGATCTATCAGCGCGCCCTTGTCCAACAGTTCGGCCGCATCGTCGCCGCTTCCCACCGCCACGGCGTGAAAGCCGGCTTGGCTGAGATAGTCGCAAAGGAAACCCCGGATGACGGGTTCGTCATCGACAATCAGAATGGTGCGGCGGGAGCCGTCAAAACCATCCTGCGGGAAAGCGACGATATCGGCCATCCGAACTCAGTTCTCCGGAAACCAGCGATGTGAACAATAGCAACGCTGGAGAGGTGTTCCGTGTACTGCAAGAAATTATAGTTTAAGAACAACTTATTAACTCCGTCAAATCATCCAGGATGTTAAGATTTGATGGCGGATTTCCGCGGCTTTTCGCGCCGGCCAAGCCGCTGCTGCCCGAAGAGAAATCGGCAAAGGTTACAAGATGGACATCAAGACGGCGGTTAGGCGCCAGGCCCCGCGTTCAGGCCCGGCGCCTGGCGCGGCGTTCCAGGATGGCGCGGATCTTCCGGACCACCAGCTCCGGGTCGTAGGGCTTGGCGATGATGGAGGCACCCCAGGATTCTTCCAGGCTGTCCACCGTGTCCAGATCGCCTGATGCCAGCAGCACCGGCAGGTCCGGTCTGTTCGCGAACACCCACTCCGCAAGGGCATGGCCGTTGAGGATGCCGGGCATGCGCACATCGCTGAAGACGAAGTCGATGACGACGATGCCGCGTGCCAGCATGCGGGCCGCCTCATCCCCGGATTCCACGGCCAGTGCGTTGAAGCCTGCCTGGTTCAGATAGTCGCTGAGAAGCTCGCGCACCGCCGGCTCGTCATCGATGACAAGGACCGTATGGCGACGACGATTTTCCCGCGGAAAGGCAATGATCTCTGCCATTTTCGCCGTTTTCCCCCAAATGCGATGTGTACACCGCTTATATTGTTGCCTGGCGCCTTGCCATGCAACAGTTCCAAGACACTATCAGTTCGCTAGATGAATCCAAGATTGGGGATAGTTGAACCTCAAGGGCGGAAAGTCGGCTTTTGGGGGCAAATCGGGCCTCTCCTGCCAGCGGGATGGTTAAGGGTCTGACATTTTGAAGCTCAGGTCTTCTTGGCTGCCGCGCCGGCACGGCGGCTGAGCAATTCCTGTTCGCGGCGATTGGCGGTGAGGGCCGCGGCGGCCTCGAATTCGGCGCGGGCTTCCTCGCAGCGTCCCAGTTTCTGCAGCAGGTCGCCCCGAACGCTGGGCAACAAATGATAGGATTTCAGGGCTCCGCGCAGCCGGTCGACAATGACAAGTGCCGCCGCGGGTCCTTCCGCCATGCTCACGGCCACCGCGCGATTGAGTTCGATGATGGGTGAGGGTGCCAGCGCCACCAGATGGCCGTAAAGCGACGCGATGCGTTGCCAGTCGGTATCGGCGTAAACCGCCGCGCGGGCATGACAGGCGATGATGGCGGCTTGCAGGGCATAGAAGCCGCCCGCGCCATTCAACGCATGGGCACGGGCCAGGGCCTGCAGGCCGCGCCTTATCTGCGGCCGGTCCCAGCGGCTGCGGTCCTGGTCGGCCAGCAGGATCGGATCGCCGGCCTGGTCTATGCGCGCGTCCTGGCGCGAGGCATTCAACTCCATCAAGGCCAGCAGGCCATGGACTTCGGCTTCCTCAGGCATGATGGCGGCCAAGGCGCGGCCCAGGCGCAAGGCTTCGTTGCAGAGCTGGGGCCTGAGCCAGTCATCGCCGCGCGCCGCGGTATAGCCTTCGTTGAAGATCAGATAGATCACCTCCAGCACCGAGGAGAGGCGTTGCGGCAATTCCGGGCTGCGCGGGGGTTCATAGGCGAGGCCTGAATTCGACAGGCTGCGCTTGGCGCGGGTGATGCGCTGGGCGATGGTGGCTTCCGGCTGCAGGAAGGCGCGGGCGATCTCTTGTGTGGTCAGGCCGCAGATCATGCGCAGGGCCAGCGCGGCGCGGGCTTCGCGCGACAGGCGCGGATGACAGGCGGTGAAGATCAGCCGGAGCATTTCGTCGCCGATATCGTCGTCCAGGTCGGGATCTGGCATGGTTTGCTCCCGCTGCTCCAGCTCCTGGGCGATCATCCGGTGCTTGCGCGACAGCATCTTGCCGCGGCGCAGGTGATCCAGCGCCCGGCGCTTGGCGGTTGCCATCAGCCAGGCGCCCGGCCTTTCTGGAATCCCATCCGCCGGCCAATGCTCCAGCGCCGCCACCAGGGCTTCCTGGGTGAGATCCTCCGCGAGCGGAACATCGCGCAGCATCCTCGCCAGGCTGGTGATCAGCCTTGGTTGTTCGACCCGCCATGTTGCCAGGATGGCGGCGAGGATGGCGCGATGCGTGCCGGTCAATGGTTGTGCGGAGGCGTTGCGAAGAAGCGGATTTCGCAGGTGCCGTACCAGCCGGGCATCAGGTCCTTGTGCAACTGCATGAACTCGGTCGCCATGGCGATGGCTTCTTCCTTGTCGCGGAGTTCAAAGATGGCGAAGCCGCCGACCACTTCCTTGGCCTCGATGAAGGGACCGTCGATCAGGCTGAGCTTGCCGTCGGCGATGCGCACCTGCGCGCCGGTCGAAATCGGCATCAGCCCGCCATTGTCCAGCATGCGGCCGGCCTTGACCTCGCGTTCGGCAAGCTTTTGCATGGCTTCTCCCAGTTCCGGGGTGGGCGGACCGGGATGGTTGGATTTGACCAGATACATCACACGCATGTTTTGCTCCTTGGCTGGACGGCGGGCCCATGCCCGCCTTGTCACAGGAACGACGAACCAGGTCGCCGCGGATCGACATCAGGCCCGTATAATGTGCCGGCGGCGCGTGCCCGCGGTCTATCGGTTTCGGCTGTAAACCGCTACAACGGCTCAAGGAAACGCGTTCATCCAGGATAGTCCCCCTTGAAAATGTCCTTCCGCTGGTTCGGCGATCACGATCCCGTGTCCTTGGCCTATATCCGCCAGATCCCCGGCATGCATGGCATCGTCTCGGCCATTTATGACGTGCCGGTGGGCGAGGTGTGGCCGCTGGACAAGATACTGGCGCTCAAGGCCAAGGTGGAAGCCCATGACCTGGCGCTGGATGTGATCGAGTCCGTGCCGGTGCATGAGGACATCAAGCTGGGCAAGCCCAGCCGCGATCGCCTGATCGCCAATTACCAGCAGACCATCCGCAACCTGGGCAAGGCCGGCATCAAGGTGATCTGCTACAATTTCATGCCGGTGTTCGATTGGACCCGCACCTCGATGGCCAAGGTGCTGCCGGACGGTTCCACCACTCTGACTTTCTCCACCAAGGAAGTGGATGCGATCGATGTCAGCAAAGGCATTTCGCTGCCCGGATGGGATGCCAGTTACCAGCCGGAGCAGCTTCAGGGGCTTCTCAACGAATACAAGAATGTCGACGAGGAGAGACTGTGGCAGCATCTCTCCTATTTCCTGAGGGCGATTGTGCCGGTGGCGGAGGAGAGCGGCATCAAGATGGCGTGCCATCCCGACGATCCGCCGCGGCCGATCTTCGGGCTGCCGCGCATCGTCAAGAACCGCGATGACCTGGCGCGGCTGCTCGGCATCGTGGACAGCCCGGCCAATGGGCTGACCCTCTGTTCGGGTTCGCTGGGGGCGGGCCCCAAGAACAATGTCGAGGCGCTGGTGCGGGAGTTCGGCGGAAAGGGGCGCATTCATTTCGCGCATCTGCGCAATGTGAAAGTCAACGAGGCCGGCGATTTCGAGGAAACGGCGCACAAGAGCGAATGCGGCTCGCTGGACATGGCTGCGATCGTCAAGGCCTATCATGATGTGGGTTTTGAGGGTTATGCGCGGCCCGATCATGGCCGCATGATCTGGGGCGAGACGGGAAAGCCAGGCTATGGCCTGTATGACCGGGCGCTGGGTGCGGTGTATCTGAACGGGCTGTGGGAAGCCATGAAGTTTGCGGTGAGGAACGGCGCGCGAAGCGCGTGAGCAGGTCCGGTGGACCTGCGAGAGTGACGAACGCCCGTAGCGTAAGCGAAGGGCCGGGCCGCATGCTCGCTAACGCTCGCATAGGGCAAGCTTTTCTAAGCTCGTTTTACTCGCTAAGAAAAGCTAAGCCAGCCCGCCCACGTTAGAGGAGCGGTGGGCGGGAGAGGCCGCTCTGCCATAGGCCATAAGTTGGATTCCCGCTTTCGTGGGAATGACAATTGCGTAACTATGAGAAGTCAGACTTGGCCGAACGATAAGAACAATAATTGGGGGCACGATGCCGAAAATCCGCTGGCTGATCATCTGGATGTGTTTTGTGGGCAATGCGATCGGCTATATCGATCGCGCCAACCTGGCCATCGCCACGCCCGCCATCCGCTCCGAGCTGGGCATCGATGCCGCGGCCATGGGATTGGTGCTGAGCGCCTTCTTCTGGACCTATGCGGTGATGCAGCTTCCGGCCGGCTGGTTCATCGACAGGCTGGGAGTGCGCATCAGCCTGGCTTTTGCGGTCGGCTGGTGGTCGTTGTTCACCATGGCCACCGGCGCGGCGCGCGGCGTGGTGGAATTCATCGGCGCGCGGCTGATGCTGGGGGTGGGGGAGGCGGCCAGCCTGCCGTCCTTCACCAAGACCGCGTTCAACTGGTTTCCCAGAAGGGAACGCGGTTTTGCCTGCTCCATCTTCAACAGCGGCTCGACCGCGGGGTCGGCCTTGTCCTTGCCGCTGGTCACGGCGCTGATCGCTGTGGTGGGCTGGCGGGGTTCCTTTGTCGTCACCGGCCTGTTTGGCGTGGTGTGGGCCCTGGCCTGGTGGTTCATCTATCGCGATCCGGAAAAATACCGCGCCATCGCACCCAAGGAGGTGGATGCGCTGTTGGCGGAGCGAGGCCCGCCTCCTGTTGCGGGGCCGAAGATTTCCTGGCTGGACCTGTTCCGCTACCGCACCATCTGGGGGCTGATGATCGGGCTGTTCTGCCTGAATTTCGCGATCTATTTCTTCATCACCTGGTTTCCGTCCTATCTGCTGCAAGCGCGCGGCTTCTCGCTGGCTTCGCTGGGGACGTGGGGGGCATTGCCGGCGGTGATGGGTATCGTCGGCAACTGGGTGGGCGGTTATGTATCGGACCGGCTCCTCAAGCTGGGCTGGTCGCCTACCGCGGCGCGCAAGACCTGTCTGGTGGCCGGCATGGCAATGGCATCGTGCATCGGGCTTTCGGCGGTGGTGGAAAGCAACTGGCTGTGCCTGGCGCTGTTCACGCTCGCCTATGCCAGCCTGTCCTTCACGGGCGCCAATATCTGGACCGTGGCCAGCGAAGTCGCGCCCACGCCCGGCCATGTCGCGTCCATCAGCGGCATCCAGAATTTTGCCGGCAACCTGGCCGGCATCCTGCTCACCACCTTCACCGGCGTGATGCTGGTGCTGACCAAGGGGTCGTTCCTGATCCCGCTGGCTGTCGCCGGTGGCTTGTGCCTGGTGGGCGCCTTGTCCTACCTGTTCCTGGTGGGCAAGGTGGAACCGCTGCCGCCGCTGGAGCAACGCTAGTGTCGTGGTTTTGAAGTTCGCACTATCACCGATATCAACCTCAAAGCGAACTTCGAAACCAAACGACACTGGGAATCAATAAGTGCTGGTGTCCTTCGATTCCGAAATTGGCCAAGAGCCTGATATAGAGATCGTGCGAATTTCGGAATCGGGACACTAGGGATCATGTCGCCCAGAACCAAGTTGCTTGCCGGCGGCGCAGTGCTTCTGTTGATCCTGGCCGCAATCATGATCGTGCCGCGCGCGCTGCGGCTGTGGCATGCCTGCGCGCCTGTGCCGGAGAGGGAGCGCATCAACACCGGTATGCTGCTGGCACAGGCCGGTCCGATCAGCGCCGCCCTTGCCACCGGCCATGCCGCTATCGCCAACGCTCTGGCGGACAGAGCGCTGGAGAAACTGGGGGGCGCAGGGGGATTTTCGTCCGACGAACAGGAAGCGATAGACGGGGCGAAGAGACTGGCAGCGGCATCGGATTTCGAGCCCGCCGTGCGCATCAAGCAAAGCCTGATGGATCAGCGGATATCCGCGTTTCAGACGCGCGAGCGGATGTCGCAACGCTGCCATGCGGCGTTCCATCGCCTCGGTCTGCAATAGGTTGTTCGCAGTAAGCGGGCGGATCAGAGGCCGCGCATCCAGTGCAGGCCTTCCAAAGTGCCGCCGGCGGGATTGTATTCGCAGCCGATGATTCCGGCATAGCCCAACGCGTCGATCCTTTTCAGGACGCGGCGGTCGTCGACCTCGCCGGTGGTGGGTTCCTGACGGGACGGGACTGACGCGATCTGCATATGGCCGGTGATGGGCAGCAGTTCTTCCAGCCCGCGCAGGACTTCGCCATGGATCAACTGGCGGTGATAGATGTCGAACTGCAGCTTGAGGTTGGGCCGTTTGAGGCCGGCGATCAGGTCTGCGGCCATGGCGAAATCGTTCAGCAGATAGCCCGGCGCATCCTTGGGGTTCAGGGGTTCGATCGTGATGTCGATATTGTGGGCGGCGGCTTCGTCACAGGCGAAATTGAGCGCGTCCTTGTAGGCGCTGAGCGCCTGTTCGCCTGAGCCGCAGCCCGACATCAGATGCAGGCGCGGGGCGCCGGTGACGCAGGCATAGTCCAAGGCCTGGGCCAGGGCGGCGCGGAATTCCGCCCGCCGCTCCGGCAGGCAGGCAAGCCCGCGCTCGCCTTTGGAAAGATCTCCCGGCGGGAGGTTGAACAGGGCGAGCTGGAGATTGTGGCGCGACAGGCGTGCGGCGATCTCGTCGGGATCGTGATCATAGGGGAAGAGATACTCGACAAAGCCGAAGCCCGCATCCGCCGCTGCCGCGAAGCGGTCAAGGAAGGAATGCTCCTTGAACATCCAGGAGAGATTGGCGGCAAAACGCGGCATAGGGATGGTGATGCGCGGACGTCAGGTCAGGCGCTTGCGCCGCGGCTTGCCAGGTGTGGGATTTTGCGAAGCGGTAGCCTTGTCCTCGGCCTCCTTGGCCAGCCGCAGGGCCTTGAGCCGGGCGGTCTTGGCGTCGCTGGCGGCGCGTTCCTTCTCGATCTGGTCCAGGACGGCGCGGCTGCGCTGGTCCGAGGCGGAAAAGGTGGCAGGCGGTTTGGTGACCATGGCGGGAGCCTAGGCCGCGGGAACCCGCTCGACAAGAGCTAGGCACGTTTGGCGAACAACATGCGGCCAACGACTTGATCGTGCTTGACGAAATGATGGTACAGCGCAGCCGCAACATGCAGCAGGATGAAGCCCAGAAGCACGTAGACCAGGAGGTTGTGGATGTCGCCGCATTCATGGCCCCAGGCCGAGCCGGTGGGGGAAATCTTGGGCAGGGTGACCAGGCCGAAGAGGTTGACATCCCAGCCGCGCGAATTGGTCGCCGCCCAGCCCAGCAGGGTCATGACCAGCACCAGGATGTAGAGCGCCCAATGTGTAAAGCCGGAGAGAAATCTCTCCCACGGCGCCAAAGTGGGGAGTTGCGGCACCGGGTGCAGCAGCCGCCAGCCCAGGCGGAGGACGATAAAGAAGAGGATCGCCGCGCCGACGGAGAAGTGCCACGACACCCAGCCTTCGTTCACGGTCTTGCGCCCGATATGCGGCATGATCGAGCCGATGGCATACTGCACGGCCAGGAGAGCAAAGATCAGCCAATGCAGCAGCTTGGCGACAAGTCCATAGCCAGGCGCTTTGGTCAGGGCCATCTGCGCGGTCCTTATATATAAGTGTCGTTTTCGTGGTCGCGGAAACTATAGCAAGCGGCGGGAGGCCGAGAAATTGATTTCACTCAATGCCGGCGCGTGCGACTGATAATGAGTCTCTGGCTTGCGTGCTTATGATCCGGCCGTGCGGCAGGAGGAAGGCCATGCGGGTGCCCTTGCCGGGCACACTGTGCCCGATGAGGTCGCCGCCATGCAGCCGCGCCAAGGATTGCGATATGGGAAGTCCGAGACCGGTGCCTTCGTGTCTGCGCGCGATACGGGAATCCACCTGGCCGTAAATCGAGAAGGCCTTCTCCAATTGCTGCGCGGTCATGCCGATCCCGGTATCCGCCACATAGATTTCCAAACCGTCATCATTTTCCAAGGTGCCAACCGTAATGGAACCGCCGGGGGGCGTGAACTTGATGGCATTGCTCAACAGGTTGATGAGAACCTGCTTGGTGAGACGCTGGTCAGCCCGCACCAGGGCCGGAACATCAAGCCTCAGCTCCAGCGCAACCCGCCCTTTTGCGCTCTCGCGCAGCAGAAGCGCGCAGTCTTCGATCAGGGTTTTCACGGAAAAGACGCTCTCCCGCAGCTCCATCTTTCCGGCATCGATCTTGGACAGGTCCAGGACATCGTTGATCAGGTCGAGCAGATGCACGCCGCTCTTGTGGACGTCCCCGGCATATTCAAGATATTTGGCGTTGCCGACGGGCCCATAAAGCTGGCCGCGGATGATCTCGCTGAATCCCAGGATGGCGTTGAGGGGCGTGCGCAGCTCATGGCTCATGCTGGCGAGGAATTCCGACTTGGCGCGATTGGCGCGCTGGGCCTCGGCCGCCAGGCGGAGCGCCTGCTGTTCGCTTTGGCGCAAGGCGATGTTTGCCTGTTCCTCGCGCAACAGAGCGGCTTCCAGCCCGTCTTTCAGCTTGCGGCGTTCGGTGATGGCCGCCGCCGCCGGAAGCATCACCGCGACCATTACGCTGACCATCGCCTGGATGAAATAGAGCTGATAGCCGGGAGAAAGACGCGCCAGCGCGGTGGGGCCATGGCCCAGCGCCGTAGCGGCGGTCGTCAGCAGCAGAGTGATGGCGAGGCCGAGCGCCGCACCTTCCAACTCGCTGATCATGGTGATCACAAGCAAGGCCAGGGGCAGGATGAAAAGCAGCGGCAGCGCGAGCGGCAGGAAGAGGGTACCCAGTGCGGCTGCCAGGATAATCAGCCCTGCCGCCAGTGGCCGCCGGTTGGCCCATAACTGATCTGGTTGCGCAGTGGCCAGCAATACCGTCAGTGGCGTGAAGGCGATATAGGAAAGGGTGATGGAAATGAACCAGGCATGCCAGTCGCGCCAGAAGTGGTGCGCCCACCACAGGCTTTGTTCGGACGCATAGACGAAACCGGAAAGACCGCCGACCGTGATGGCAAGGGCTATGAACTGCACCAGGTGTTTCCAGCCGCGGAAATCTATCTCGGATCCGATCCGGCGCTGGCAGAGAAAGTCCATCACCAGCAGCAGGGCGGAGGTCAGGCAGGGAATGGCGATGCTGTCGAGCCAATCGGAGCCGAAATATATTTTGGCGATGATGCCGCCTGCCGTGCCCGTCAGCACAACCGGCCATTTCCAATCCCGGCCGAAAATCAGGATCAGCGCCAGCGCCACGCCGCCGAACGGCTTCACGGTGGTGACGCCGTCCGCGAGCTGATACAGGATCGCGCCCACATAGTTGAGCAATGTGAACAGCGCCGTCAGCGCCGCAAGCTTGACCGCCTGGCGGATGGTGTGTTTCGGAACCCGCATACCCAAACCCTTCTTCCGGAACAGTGGCATGGAAGGCAAAAGAAACGGTTATCGGAAAGCCGTGTCTGATGGGGCCGTTGGATGCGATTCCGCCATATCACCGGGAGTCCGTATCTGCCGCCAACATCGGCAAGACTTCCCTAACCATGATTTTGCAGCCAGGGCAGGCGGCTCTTTTGGCGGGAACTACATGCAATTTTAAACCGGGGGCGCCTAGGGTCATGTGTTCGCGAACAGGCGGATGTCGAATGACGATCAATGGCAATGTTGAGCTTGTCGGGGCGGAAGACCAGCGCGGAAATGTGCGCTTCGCCGCACGGCGTGCGGGCAAGCTTTTTCTGGTTGAAGGCGGTGTCCTGGATTGCGTGGTGATGGACCTGTCGGCGGGAGGTGCCGCTGTCTATTGCCCCGAGCCGGTGGCGCCGGATGTCTCCGTGGTGCTGTATGTGGAGGGTTTCGGCCGGTTCGATGCCCTCACCACGCGTTATGCGAAAGGCGCGTTGGGCCTGAAATTCGCCTGCGACGCGGCTGAGCGGGCAAAGCTGGAGCATGACCTCGCGGCCTTTGTCAGGGAGGGGATGACCAATGTCACGCGCTTGCGCCGTCACCACCGCGCCGGCGGTGATGCCGGAATCGATTTCTTCACCTGCGCCGATGGCAGTCCGGTGGCATGCCAGGTTCTGGATATTTCCTTCCAGGGCGCGCTGCTCAAGACGGCGATGCGGCCAGCCGTCGGAGACGTAATCCAGCTGGGGCGCACGCGCGGCTGGGTGGTGCGCCACCACGAACAGGGCATCGGCGTTCAGTTCCTGCAGCATTTCGAGGAAGCCTGACGGCCGGTGTTTGACGGCAACGTGATCAGGCCATCGCCAACAGAACAGAACCGGCGACGGTCAGAAGCACGATCGTCCAGGATGGAATCCGGGCGAAGACCAGGAGCGAAAATCCCAGGATTGCGAGGGCCGCATCCCGCCAATCGGCGATGGCGCTGGTCCATAGCGGGGAATAGAGCGCAGCCGCCAGGATGCCGACGACGGCGGCATTGACGCCGCGCATGGCGGCCTGCAGATCGGGGCGGGTGCGCAATCCATTCCAGAACGGCAGCACGCCCATCAGCAGCAGCATGCCGGGCAGGAAGATCGCGACCAGCGCCAGCAACGCGCCCCAGGCGCCGTTGGGCGGCGCGTTGAGCAATGCGCCCATATAGGCGGAGATGGTGAAAAGCGGGCCGGGCACGGCTTGGGCGGCACCATAGCCGGCCAGAAAGGTGGCCGAGCTGAGCCATCCCGGACGCACCACGGCATCGCTCAGCAGCGGCAGCACCACATGGCCGCCGCCGAACACCAGGGCGCCGGAGCGATAGAAGGCGTGGAAGACGGCGAAGGTGTGATTGGCTGCGGTGAACACCGGCCCCGCCGCGAGCAGCAGGAAGAAAAGGATGAGCGATGCAGTGGCGAAACGGTGCGAGACAGTGACGGGTAGAGGCGATGCCGTCGGGGCGCCGATGCCGCGGCAAAGGATGAGTCCGGCGCCGGCGCCGGTGGCAATGGCGAGTATCTGGCCGAAGGAGCCCGCCAGCAGCGACACGATAAGCGCGGCCAGAGCGGCGATGGCGATGCGGCGAAGATCGGGAGTCAGGTTTTGCGCCATGCCCCACAGCGCCTGTGCCACCACGGCGACGGCGACGATCTTCAGGCCATGAATGGCGGCGGCGGCGATTGCGCCGGTCAAGGACGCGGACATGCCGGCGAAGACAAACAGCAGCAGGGCGGAGGGCAAGGTAAAGCCCAGCCATGCCGCCAGACCGGTGGTCAGGCCACGGCGCGAAAGGCCCAGGGCAAAACCGACCTGGCTGCTGGCGGGACCGGGCAGGAATTGGCAGAGCCCGACGAGGTCGGCATAGGCGGTTTCATCCAGCCACCGGCGCCGGGTAACGAACTCGCGGCGGAAATATCCCAGATGGGCGATGGGCCCTCCGAACGAGGTGAGACCCAGTCCCAGGAATATGCGGAATACTTCCCACGGTGAACGGTCTTGCTGCCCCATGCCGTGAGGCTAGCATATGAAGGCGACTTGTCGTTGACGCCGCAGCGGCAGGTTTATTGCTGCGGGATGCGGTAGGTTTATTGCTGCGGGATGGTGGCTTCGCCCTGGCTGGTGGATTTCACCGGCGGGCCGCCCGGCTCATGCGCCATGGTCTTGGTGCGGCACTCGACGGAGTCGCTGCGGTCGTGACACACCGTGTGCGACTTGGCCATGTCGCCTCCATCATGGGCCATGGCCATGGCATTGCCATTGAGATTGTTGTTGCCATGGACGGCGGCGCGGGTCCTGGTGTTGTCGCCGGCGGCCGATGCGCCCATGCCCAGGGCCGAGGCGTCGCCGCTGGGGCTTTTGCTGACGGCGCCGGCGCCCACAGTGGAGGCGCTATTGCCGCCTACCGCGGCGGTGCCGGCGCTGCCGGCGGCGGCACTACCCTGCTGGGCGAAAGCGGGCATGGCAATCGCGGGCATGACAATCGTCAGGGCGAAGGCGAGAGGAAGTACGATTTTCATCTGACGCTCCTATGCTGATCGGTATCGCAGCCGAAATATTCGGTGCGCGAGCCGGGTGAACCGCCGCCTGCCACGGCGGAGGAACCGCCCGGCGATGTGGTCACGCTGGCAGAGGCCGAGCCGTTGCCGGAATGGACCGTAACACCGCGGCTGTTGCAGTTGCGGGTATCGTCGGTGCGGGGACCGCGCGCGACCTGCCGGTCATCGCTGGCGACGGGACCGGCTTGTGCCTGTCCGCGAAGCGGGCCTGCGGTGACGGCGGCCGACGCCTGGGCCAGTGCGGGAGAGACGGCGAAGCAGGCAAGAAGAAAATAGGCGTGGCGAAGCTTCATGGCGTGCATGTTCATGGGATGCTCCCAAAGCAAAAAGGCGCCGCGCGGTAACGCGGCGCCTTTGGCTTTATCTATTGGTCGTTTCGACGATCATTATGGGCCTGACGTCCGGGGTGACGTCCCCGGTCGGAGGCGGAATTTTCATCGGCGGGGACCCCCGAAGCGCGGTGATCGATTCCGGTGGATGAGGCTCCCGTGCCCATGGCGGTGCTGGTCTCGCCGCGGCCTGCGGTAGAGCCGCCGGCCGCGAGGCTGGAGGAGCTGCCGCTATTTGATCCCGATGAAGAACCGCCTGTTCCCAGCGCGGTGCTGGTCGAGCCGCGGCCGGCGGTGGCGCCGCCCACACCCATGGTGGAGGACGAACCGCCATTTGATCCGTAGCCGGACGATGATGCACCGGTGCCCAGCGCGGCACTGGCCTGGCCATTCTGCGCGCTGGCGGCGCCGACGCCCAGGCTGGACGAGGTTCCCGCGCTGCCCGCAGAGGAACCGCCGGTTCCCAGTGCGGTATTCGCACCGCTGCTGCCGGAGGTGGAAGCGCCGGAACCAACGGTCGAGGAACTTTGAGCCGAAGCCATTGGGGCCGCGGCCATCACAGCCACGATTGCGGCCGCTGAAAAGAGGGTTTTGCTGTGCGACATTCTGTTTTGCTCCATAGCTCATTGCCCCTGACCCAAATTGTAACGTGAGGTCCATGGTGACGTTCCGGGCAGATTGATAATTGCGATGGCAATCGGTCCGGTTCCGCCGTGCGGATTCCGCATCGGTACGAATCGTTCCGCGATTTCGCAGAGCGGTGGCGTGACTTTTTTGAGCTCTGCCAGCCCATTTTGCAGCGCGAATTCTGCGGGCTGGCGGTTCCGGCTGGTTTTGCTATCAATGGCATGGCCGCAGAATTGGCTGGGGTGGGGAAAAGGCCGGTCCCCGGGGGTTTCAAGTGTTTTGCAATTCCAAAGGATGGCGCCTGGCGCTGCTGTGCGCTTGTGCCTTGTGGCCCGCGGCGGCATGGGCGGCGGATCCGCGTATTGACGAACTGGCGCAGCGCCTGAAGGAAGTGCAGCGCCAACTCGATGCGCTGAAAGCTGCTTCGTCTGATCACAAGGCTGCGCTGAAGCAGCTTCAGCAAGATGCGGCGGAAAAACAGGCGCGGATACGTGAGGAGATGGACCGGCAGGCACGAGTCGGTCTCACCAACGGGCGGCTGAGTGTTGCGTCTTCCGATGGCGCTTTCAGCATGGCTTTGCGCGCAACGGTGCAGTTCGATGCCGGCTATTTCGCGCAGGGGCGCAATCCGCCCGGCGTGGATTTGAACAGCGGCACCAATTTCCGGCGGGCGCAGTTCGGGTTCGTAGGGACGCTGTGGCGCGATTGGTCCTACAATTTCACTTATGACTTTGGCGGCAGCGGCACCGAAAATCGCGGTTATCTGTATCGCGCCTTTATAGAATATGACGGACTGGCGCCGGTCGGCTTCCGGGTGGGCGCATTTTCGGCGTACGACAGTGTCGAGGATGCCACGGGCGGCGCCAACCTGGCGCTGATGGAGCGGCCCACCGCGGTGACCATCGCACGCGGGATTGGCGCGGGCAGCGGACGGGAAGGCGCGGAGATATTTGCGCAAGGCGCGAGCTATCTGGTGTCGCTGGCGCTCACCGGCGGCAAGACCACCGACACGGCGAGTTTCGACGAGCAAGAAGCGGTGGTGGGGCGCGTCGCCTGGCTGGCGGTGGATCGCAGCGATGTGAAGTGGCTGCTCAACCTGGATGCCACCCATGTGTTCAAGCCGGCCGACCTGACGGCGGGACCGGCAGCGTCCGGCGTCGTCCAGTTGAGTGCGGGGCCGGAACTGTCAGTAGACGGCAGCCGGACGGTCGATACCGGCGCGCTGGATGCGCGAAATGTGACCGAGTTCGGAATGGAGACGGCCTTGAATTTTGGCCGGCTGTTCGGACAAGGCGGGTGGTTTCACTATGACATCGCGCGGCGAAGTGCGGTGCCCGACGCTGGCTTTCATGGCTGGTACGCGATGGCGAGCTGGTCGCTGAGCGGGGAGACACGACCTTATGACCCGGTAACCGCGAGCTTCCATGGCCTGATACCGGATGCGCCCTTGGGCAAGAAGGGGTTCGGCGCCTGGGAAGTCGTGGCGCGCTACAGCAGCATGGACCTGGATTTCATGCCTGCGATTGCGCCGGGCGCAGGAGGTGTAGCAGGCGGCATCCAGAATATCTGGAGCGTGGGGCTGAACTGGTATCCCAACCAGACGGTGCGGTTCCTGCTTGATTACAACAATATCCAGGTAAGCCATGCCAATGCGCCGGCCGGGGATATTTCCGCAAACGCTATTGCGTTGCGGAGCCAGATCGCGCTGTAACAGGGGCGGATCGATGAAAAAACAGGAAAGCAGACGGCCTATCAGGGGCACTATGAAGGCCTGAGAAAATACAACGCCGCGCCAAGTGCTCCTGGTATTCCCAAGGGCGCGGACTATGCTAATGCGGTCTTGAATAATGCGTGGGCGAGCTATGGGGATTGGCAGCAGTAAAGCGATTACGGTCGCGGTTGTCGGGGCGCTTGCCGTTTTGCTGGGTGGTGCATCTGCAGCTCAAGGTCCGGACTACAAAACGGGCATCTGGAAAGTCATGCGTGCGGGGCATTTCGGCGGGCCAATGTCAAACGGCGCGCATGTACGCCCCGTCAAGGGATTTCTAGCCGCAAACGGCACGCGCTACAGATTTTGGGAGTATCGCTGGGTAAACCCGGAGACGCACCGTGAAAGAGATGAGTTGCTGGTGTTTGAACAGACCAGCCGTGGACTTTCTTATCTCGGGTCTTATGAAACCGATTGGGAAGATTTCAAGGGGCCAGTGCATCCTGCGATACGCGGGAAAACGCTCTTCTTTCCTTACCATGATATCGAAATCCTGGGTGACAAGCGCGCCTTTGCAATTTCGTTTGAGAATGGTCCGCCGCCGGAGCTCGTTCCCGGGAGCGTTTCCAAGTTTGTCCGGTGACGTTTCTTGGGCGGCGCAGACATGATATTTCACGGATCGATTCAAGATTTCTTGTAATCTGCGCGCGATATGTGCGGGGTGGTTGATCGGTTTTTCAACAGCCGCTACTGCTTTTGTCATGGTTGAGAACTGCGCCTGAGACGGCGCGTGTCACCAAGGGCCTCGCGAAAGCGGGGCTTTTTGTTTTCTCCGACGAAATCAAGACATCTCCCGCCGATGCGGGATGCAGGGAGTGCGCGCATGGCTGGCTGGGAATTGGTGGGCGGGCTGGATGATGGTCACCAACTCGTTCCGGCGCCGGGCGGGGTTTTGGATGGGTTGCCCGAGCGAGACAACAAGAGCAGCAGCCTTCCCCTGTTTCTGAGCGCAAAAGATATCGCGACGATTCCGGGATTACCGCAGCATGTTTATGAGGCGCCCAACTTCGATCAGCCGGCACGGCAGGATGCCGGCGCGACCGAAGATCGTCCTGCGGCAGAAGCAGTTCATGGTTCCGCCAGGGATTCTTTATCGGGCTATGCCCAATCGGCCATGGCCCGTGACGAAGCCCAGACTTCGTTGGCGAATTACGCCGATCTGCTGGCCGGCGATCATTCGGTGGATATCCCGCAGCGCCATTGGTCAATCAAAGACAGTTCGGTGATTTTGTCGCCTGAAATGGAGGGCAAGGTCGGTCCGGTTGCACAGGAGTTCTACGACAGGACCGGTAGAGATTTGATCGTAAATGATGGGTATCGGACACCGGCCGATCAGGCGCAGAGGATGTACGACAAATTCAAGGATGGCGATAAAACCACTTACGTTGGCCCGTTGGGACGAGAAATTCGGTCCATATACAATACAGGGATTGCCGCCGGAACGGACAAAGCCGCGATCCTGAACCGAATGGGCTCCAAAATCGGAGAGCAGATGACAAATGGTCATCTTGTATCGCAACATCTGGTGAATCAGGCGGTCGATTTCCGCGACCGAGATTTGACTGCGCCACAGAAGGGTATCCTGGGAGGCATAATCCGAAGCAACGCTGGCATAGCTTTGCCAGAGGGAATACCGCGGCACACGCATGCATCCTTCCCGTCGCGGAAAAGGTAAGCGTAAATCGGCTTGACCCTGGAGCCCGGTGTGGCATCACTATGCTGCGGTGATGTTCTTGGCAGAAAAACAATGCGAACGGTTAAGCGCACGGGGTTGGTTTTATCGGCAGCGTTGGCGGCTTGGGCTGCGATCGGCATTTCATATGGTGCGGAGGAGGACGAAGAAGGACGATACGTCGTCGTTAAACATATTTTCGACTGTTCTCCCAAAACCCTCAAGGGTGACCAGACGCTAATTATTACGCAGGTGCCGCAACAGGGATTGGAGTTGGCGATCAGGCGCCTTAGAGGCAATGTCTGGTATTACCTCGTGCAACACGGTTTTATTGGCGATGAGAAGTTCAAGCCGTTGATGTCTTCCGAGGAATTCGCTGCGGCGCGACGTGTCGAAATTCCGGCGACGATAACTGCCTACAGATCAGGGCCAAACGGTCCCTTGGAACGCGTCTTCAGCAAGCCGGGACGTTATATCCTATATACGTCGGATACCCTGGAGTCGGAGCGGGGCGGATATATCTGCACGATCAATTACGTCAAATAAATTTCCTGATGCAGCCTGGCACGTGGGGATCAAGGCGGCTTGTAATCTGAAGCCGGCCTGCGGTGGGTGATTGATCCGGGTTTTATAATTCGGGTATCACTTTCGACATGGTGGCGAGATGCGCCCGAGACGGCGCGTGTCACCAAGGGCCTCGCGAAAGCGGGGCTTTTTGATTTCCAGACCGGGATACGCGCTTGGCACCCACGCTGAAATCCAAGGCGGCGGAGATAAAGGCGCTGGCGCGCAAGCACTCCAAGGCCGCGGTCAAGGTGCTTGCGGCGATCATGAACAATGAGGAAGGACCCGCAACGGCGCGGGTGTCGGCGGCGCAGGCGCTGCTGGACCGCGGCTGGGGCAAGGCGGCGCAGCCCCTGGAGGGCGAAGACAGTGGCTTGCCGGTCCTGGCGCGTATTGAACGGGTGATCGTTGACCCTCGGCAGACCAACGAAACCAACGGCGCCGGCAAAGACGGCGGGCCGCATCCTTCGGATTGACACGCCGAGAGCTTTCCTGCCGCTGCTCGGTGCCAGCCGTTACAAGGGTGCCTATGGCGGGCGGGGATCGGGCAAGTCGCATTTCTTCGCCGAGCTGCTGATCGAGGATTGCCTGGCGCAGCACGGGATGCTGGCGGTCTGCGTCAGCGAGAGCAGTAACGGCCATGCCGTTACCCTACTTTCCAGAATCGCCCACGAAATGATCCATCTTCGCCAGCACCTGACTGGCGATCACCAACTGCATGGTCCGCGCTTCCAGCGCATGGCGGCGAAGATTTGCGCTACTCATGGCTTTGATCCCAAGACATTTTGAAGGGCCGCTTGGCCGCAGATTATTTCCCAGTCCTATATGTACTGTCCGGCGATCCGCGAAAGCGGTCGCCGTTTTTTTATTGAGCCGCATAGGTGTAGGTATAGGTCCAGCGCTTCTCTGCGCCGGGCGCAAGATCGATGGCGATATAGGGCTCGACCGATTGCACCCGGTCGATGGAAAAGATGTTCAGCCGCGTCACGGGATTGTCGCCCTGGACCCGGACACTGGCGCCGACACCAGCAATCGTGAAATCGTAATCAGCGGCAGCTTTTCCAAAGCCGGTGACCAGAAATGAAATGCGTTCCTTGTTCGCCATGGGCCTGAGATAGGTGAGGGCGTGGCCCTGGATACGCATCAGGTCTGACGGCGGCGGGCTGGCGGCAGCGGGCGTGAAGGGAAAGGTCACGGTCACGCCGCCATTCCCCGGGATTAATCGCAGAAAATTGTGGTCGTAGACAGATGTGCTGATCACCTTCTTGCCGGTGTTGCGCAGCCGGTGGGTGATAAAAAGCTCCGGCTTGCCTGGCACCAGAGTGAGGGTCTTTTCATAGACGTAACCATAGCCCAAGCCACTCAGGGCCTGAGTAAAGGTTATGCCGGTCTTGGTAACGCGCGTGGTTCGTTCGCCCGCATTCAAGATCCGGTAGTGCCGATAATGATCGTAAGGCCGGGTGTCAGGCTGGTAGAGCAGGCCCACACCGGGCTTGATGAACATGCCGGGTTTTGTCTCGAAATCGAGCGGCGCGAACTCTTCCACTGGTCCGCTGGCGGCGCTGTCCGGACCGGCGACGATATTTTCCCCCACATACGTATAGTCCAAAACGTCAGGGGCCAATTTTTCAAACCATGGCCCGTAGAATTCCCGCCCGTTCAGGGTCAGGCTGGTGATCACGCCTGCCTGGTCGAAACGCGTCCCGTTATAGAAGCCCTGGGCCGCGTCGATCTGCGCCACCTTGGCGGTAATGACACCATTGGAAATGGTGATCGCAGGCGCCGTGGCGAGCAATGCACTGACTGGCGCGGTAGTCGCGGGCGGCAGCTGCACCGGCTGGGCCCAGACAGATTGCGTCAGGGCAACGGCGGCCGCGCCCGCAAAAGCTGCGATGTGTTTCATGTCATGTCTTACTTGGCGTCGCCCATCACTTTGAATTGTCAGGCCCGTAATAATCCAATGTGTGGGTCCAGTGCTTTTCCTCGCCGGGCTTCAGCTTGACGTCCATGTAGGGCTCGATTCCCATGGTCGAAGGCACCGACCACCATAGCAGCCGCGTCACCGGCATGTCGGCACGAATGCGCACGCCATAGCCCGTCTTTGTGTTGGTGACCCGGAAGTCATTGTCGCTGACGGCATTGGTGAAGCCGGTCAGGTCGCTGGCCACCTGCTCCTGACCCGTGAGACCGCGCAGGTAGGTCATGCGCGCACCATCAAATTTCACAACATCCGATGGCATGGGGCGGGCGTGGGCCAGGGCGAAGGGAGCCTGAAGCTCCACGCCGTCCTCGCCGGGACTGATGGTCATGAAATGGTGGTTGTAGACGGTGGTGTCGATCGGTTTTTTGCCGGTGTTCTTCAGCCGGTCTTCGATCACCAGTGTCGCCTTGCCGGGCAGCAGCCGCACCGTCTTGGTGTAGGAATAGCCATAGCCTGACGGATCGCCGGAGACTACCTGGTCGAAGCGGATGCTGGCCTTGGTGGCGGTGGTCGTGCGCTTGCCCTGATTCAAGATGGGATAGGTGTGGAAGCGGTCATACTTGTCGGTGTCCCGCTTGAGGATTCCCACACCGATCTTGAGGAAACGCCCGTCGGGGCCGGCGGCGTCAAAACCGTTCTCGCCGAATTCCTCCACGGGTCCCGCGGCGATATTGGTGTTGTGCGCCACCAGACCGTCGGCGTCATAGGTGAAGTTCTTGACGGCCGGAGAGGTTTTGACGAACCAGTAGCGGCCATAGTCCTGGCCCTTGTAGGTAATGTGGGTGATCATGCCGGCATGGTCAAAGCGCGTGGCGCGATAAAAGCCGAACTCGTCGGGCAGATAGACCTTGGCCGACACGATGCCGTTGTCGATCACCTTGTTGGGGAAATTGTCCAGGGCACTGGCCGGGGAAGTGGCCCTGGGATCGACGGGCACGAAAGGCGCGTTACCTTGTGCCCAAGCCAAGGTGGTTGAAGCCATCAATAGCGCGGCGATGGTGGTGTTTCTCATTTCTTATCCTCCCCAGGTCCAAAATAGTCGTAGGTGTAGGTCCAGCGCTTGGTCTCACCCGGCTTGAGTGAAATGTCGATATAGGGCTCAAGGCTGTAAGTGGTGCTGATCGACCACATGTTGATCTTGGCGATGGGCTGATCGCCGCGGATACGCTGGCCGAATCCGGTCTTGGTGTTGGTGACGGTGAAATCGTAATCGCCGGCACGGTCGCCGAATCCGTTCATCAGGCTGATGGTGGTCACGCCCTTGGGGATGGGCGCGATGTAGCGAATGGTCTTTCCGTCCAGCTTCACCAGTTCAGGCTGCAGCGGTTTTTCCGCGCTCCAGGCGAAGGGCGCGGTGATGACCATGTGCTCGCTGCCGGGGCTGAGCGACAGGAAATTGTGGCAGTAGACGGTGGTGACGATGTCCTTTTTGCCGGTGTTTTTCAGCACATGGACGATGGTCATTTGCGGCTTGCCGGGTACTAAGGTCACCGTCTTCACATAGTTGTAGCCATAGCCGGATTGCGAATCCTGCAGATCCTGCGTGAAGCGGGCGCTGTTCCTGGCCGCCTTGAAGCTGCGCTTGCCTTCATTCAAGACGGGCAGGGTGGGAAATTTCAGCGGGTTGTCATTGTCCCGCTTGAAAATGCCGATGCCGGGTTTGAGAAATCTTCCACCCATGCCGGCTTCATCAAAACCAACCGCCGCGAACTCCTCCACCGGGCCGCTGACCGAACAGCACGAATGCTCCACCCCGGCCGGATATTTGCTGTCGTCGCTGGGGTCGGTGACAAAGCGGTCGAACCAGTAGGTGCTGTAGTCCTGGCCCTTATAGGTGACGTGGAACACCACGCCGGCATGATCGAAGCGCGTGCCTTGGTATAGCTGCTTCTCACCCGGCGGATAGACCTGGGCGGTGATCAGGCCGTTGGAGATTTGCACATGCGGGAAATCTTCCAATGCGGTGGCGGGCAAAGTGCCCGGCTGGCCGCTCGCGCTGCCGCAAGCGCCCATCGTCAGCGCGACGATTGCCGCCGCGCGGCGCATCGCGGCCTTCACCTTAACCCTCACCGGGGCCAAAATAGTCGTAGGTGTAAGTCCAGCGCTTGGTCTCGCCTGGCTTGAGCGAGATGGCGATATAGGGCTCCCAGCTGAAGGTGGTGCGGATGGACCAGAAATTGATCCGGGCCAGCGGCTGGTCGGCGCGGATGCGCTGGCCGAACCCGGTCTTGCCGTTCACGACCTTGAAGTCGTAGTCGCTGACCTTGTCGCCGAAACCGGTAAAGGGCGAGGTGACGCTTTCCCCTTCTTTGACGGGGCGCAGGTATTTGAGCGTCTTGCCGCTGACCTGGGCCGCATCCGCCGCCAAGGGTTTTCCGGCGACCAGGGTGAAGGGCGCGGTCAGCGCGATATTTTCGTTGCCCGGGCTGAGGCTGAGGAAGTTGTGGCAATAGACCGAGGTGACGAGATCCTTGGTGCCGGTATTCTTGAGCACATGCTCGATCTGCATCTGCGGCTTGCCGGGCACCAGCTTCACCGTCTTGACGTAGCTGTAACCGTAACCGGTGTCCTTGTCCGACAGGTCCTGGGTCAGGCGCACGCTGTCCTTGGTGGCGGTGAAACCGCGCTTTCCTTCGTTCAGCACCGGATAGGTATGGACGAAGTCGTAGGTGTCGGTGTCGCGCTTGAGGACGCCGACGCCGATCTTGAGGAACTTCCCTCCGGCGCCGGCTTCGTCGAAGCCGATGGTGGTGAACTCCTCGGACGGGCCGGCGGCGCCGCTGGCGGTGGAGACAGTGACCTGACCGTTCTGCCAGGCAAAATCATGGACGTCCGCGGACTGGCTGGAGAACCAGTACTGACCATAATCCTGTCCCTTGTAGGTGGCGTGGGCCACGACCCCGGCGCGGTCGAAGCGGGTGCCGCGATAGAAGCCATTTTCCCCCGGCAGATAGACTTTGGCCGAGATGATGCCGTTGGAGATGTCCTTGTGAGGCAGGCTGTCCAGGGCGCTGGCCGGGGTGACACTGGAAGCGGGACGATTCTGGGCGCTGGCCATCACGATCCCGGAGATGAGGATTACGGCTGAACCCATTGCGAAAACGGCGAAATTCGACTTCCTGACCGGCATATACTACCCCTTTTGCTTCCTCGGCCGTCCCCTTGTATGAGGACTGGTCCTTTACGCACTTCTATATAGCAGAACATGACCCGCCGCATCCTCATCACCTCCGCCATCCCCTATGTCGCCGGGGTCAAGCATCTTGGCAACCTGGTCGGCTCCATGCTGCCGGCCGACATTTTCGCCCGCTATTGCCGCTCCCGCGGCTACGACACCCTGGCGATCTGCGCCACCGACGAGCATGGCGCGCCAGTGGAACTGGCGGCGCTGGAAGAGGGGACGCCGGTCGCCGAATATGCCGCCAAGTGGCATGCCGTGCAGAAAGAACTGGGCGACAGGTTCGCGCTGTCCTGGGACAATTTCGGGCGATCATCTTCGCCGCAGAACCATGAGCTGACTCTGCATTTTGCGCGGGCGCTTTGGAAGAATGGCTGGCTGGAGTTGCGCACCACCAAGCAAGCCTATTCGGTGACCGACGGGCGGTTCCTGCCCGACCGTTATGTGATCGGCACCTGTCCGCATTGCGGCTATGACCGGGCACGCGGGGACCAGTGCGAGAACTGCACCCGGGTGCTGGACCCGGTGGACTTGATCAACCCGCGTTCGGCGGTGTCAGGCGCCCAGGACATCGAGATCCGCGATTCCACCCACCTGTTCCTGAAACAGTCGCAGTTCGCCGACAAGCTGCGTGCTTGGATCGACAGCCATAAAAATGACTGGCCGCAACTGGTGACGTCGATAGCCTACAAGTGGCTGGACGAGGGCCTGCAGGATCGCGGCATCACCCGCGATCTGGAATGGGGCATTCCGGTGCCCGACGACATTGCCGATGGCAAGCTCAAGGGAAAAGTCTTCTACGTCTGGTTCGACGCACCCATCGAATATATCGCCTCCACAAAGGAGTGGGCCGACAAGAACAAAAAGGGCGACGCCTGGAAGGACTGGTGGTACGGCGACAAGGCCAAGGCCGTCACCTATTGGGATTTCATGGGCAAGGACAATGTGCCTTTCCATACCGTGGGTTTCCCGGTCACCATCATGGCGTCGGGTGAGCCCTGGAAGCTGGTGGACCGGCTGAAGGGCTTCAACTGGCTGAATTATGACGGCGGCAAGTTCTCCACCTCGGGCAAGCGTGGCATCTTCATGGACACGGCGCTGGAAGTCGCTTCCGCCGACTGGTGGCGCTATTACCTGATCGCCAATGCACCGGAAGGTTCGGACAGCAATTTCACTTGGGAGCATTTCGCCGGCGTCATCAACAAGGACCTGGCGGACGTGCTGGGCAATTTCGTCAATCGTGTCACCAAATTCTGCGTCGCACGGTTTGATGGCCAGGTGCCGGGCGAAGGCGAATATGGCGAAGACGAAAAGGCGCTGATCGCCGAACTGGACCGCCGTATTGCGCAATATGCTGCGTTCATGGAAGACGCCGAATTCCGCAAGGCGCTGGCAGAACTCCGGGCCATCTGGGTGGCGGGCAACGAGTATCTCACCCGCGCCGCGCCCTGGACCCATATCAAGACCGACCGCGCCAAGGCAGCGGTGGGCGTACGCATGGGTCTGAACCTGGTACACCAATTTGCGCATTTGATCTGGCCAGTGATGCCGTCCTTCGCCAGGACGGTCCATGAATGCATCCAGCCGGTGGGTTATCGCGCCGGGGTGATTCCCTTCCCGGACGTTTCGATGGCCGAAGCGCTGGACGAGCTCACTCCCGGCCAGACCATCAAGGCGCCGGAGGTGCTGGTGGCCAAGATCAGCGACGAACAGGTGGCGGAGTGGAAGGCGCGGTTCGGTGGTATTTCGGCCTGATCGCCGACTACACTGGCTCCCAGCTTCAGAAATAACTATCGTCCTTCTGGTAACCGGCCGCGTCCTGGACCGAAGAATGCCGGTGGGAGGATCGCGTGGCGCATTCCGGACGCAAACATTGGCTGGCACGGGCTTGGGCTCAAGCCTTTGGCCCCGTGCGGGAGCCGGAGGGCTTCTACCGCCACCGCGCCCTGGTGCGGCTGACCCACTGGATCAATGCGCTCTGCATCCTGTTCCTGCTGGGCTCCGGGCTCAACATCTTCAATGCCCATCCGCGGCTGTATTGGGGCCTGTACGGCACCGACGGCGACAAGCCTTTTCTTTCCCTGGACGCGGTTGATACGCCTGCCGGTCCGCAAGGCGTGACCCAGCTCGGCCCTTGGCATTTCAACACCACTGGCGTGCTGGGCTGGTCGAGAGTGGATGGCGAATTTCAGGCGCGTGGCTGGCCGGAATGGCTCACCATTCCCAGCTTCCAGGATTTGGCGGATGCACGGCACTGGCATTTCCTGTTCGCCTGGATACTTGTGTTCAACGGCTTGGCATATCTGATCTACAGCCTGTGGTCGCGGCACATCCAAAGGGACATCGTTCCCAGCCGCGCTGATCTCAGGGCCATTCCCCGTTCGATCCTCGATCACATCAGGCTCAAGCATCCCACCGGGGAGGCGGCGCGGCGCTACAATGTGTTGCAGAAGCTGGCCTATCTGGGCGTGATCATTTTGATCAGCCTGATGGTGCTGACCGGGCTGACTATGTCGCCAGGATTCAATGCGATCTTTCCCTGGCTGCTGGATGTGTTTGGCGGGAGGCAGTCGGCGCGTAGTATCCATTTCATCTGTGCCGGCCTGATCGTTCTGTTCGTGGTCGTGCATCTGGTGGAGGTGCTGCTGGCCGGCCCGATCAATGAAATCCGTTCCATGCTGACCGGCGATTATCGGATTCCCCAGGATCATCATGTGCCGAATACGCCGTTGAAGGATGAATCCTGATGACGAACGGTAAGATCATCACGCGCCGGGTGGCGATATTGGGTGGTTTCGCCGGCGCGGGCCTGCTGGTCGCCAATGCCGACAAGCTGACTCTGAATTCCGATTTCGCGCATGTTTTCCGCAGCGTGGAAGACTGGACCAAAACCTCCCAGCGCGGGCTTCTATATCCGGATCGCCTGGCACGGGAATATAGCGCTTCCGATATTTCCCCCTTCTTCAAGCCCAACGGCACCTACAATCCCGGCACGCCCGAATACAATGCCTATGCGGGGCGGAATTTCTCCGGCTGGCGGCTGAAGATCGATGGCCTGGTGGCCAAGCCCTTGTCACTTTCCGTGGATGACCTCCGGCGCCTGCCGCGCCGCACCCAGATCACCAAGCATGACTGCGTCGAAGGCTGGACGGCGATCGGCATGTGGACCGGCGTGCCGGTGGGTCTGCTGCTCAAGGCGGCGGGGCTTCAGCCGAACGCGCGCTATGCCGTATTTCATTGCGCCGACAATCTGACCGGCGAGCCTGCCAAGGGCGGCGAGCAGAGCCCGGGACAGTATTATGAAAGCATCGATTTGCGCGATGCCTTCCATCCTCAAACCATCCTGGCTTATGGCTTCAACGGCAAGGCGCTGGATGTGCCGCATGGCGCGCCGCTGCGGCTGCGGGTGGAGCGCCAGCTCGGCTACAAGCAGGCCAAATATGTCCAGCGCATCCAGATCGTCGATAGCTTTGCTTCCATCGCGGGCGGGCAGGGCGGCTATTGGGAAGACCGCGGCTATGAATGGTATGCCGGAATCTGAAATTTCCGCTCTTCGGCTGTAACCCGTCGCGCCGCGGTCCGAATATCCCCTCAGAGACCCGCCGATCGGAAAAAAATCACAAATCCATCGGCATGGGCTCGGTACTTTGTGCGGATTTCCATGCCGTGATGGTGCGGCAACAGGTTGGCGGGAACGTCATGAAACAGATCAAGGCGGCAATGTGTGTTTTCGGCCCGGTGCTGGCTCTTGCCGGTCCCGCAGTGGCAGATGCGACGCCCTCCCTCACGGTGGTGAAGTTGTTCCAGAGCCAGGGCTGTTCCGATTGCCCGCCCGCCAATGCCAATGTGATGGCGCTGAGCGACCGGACGGACCTCCTGACCCTCAGTTTCGGCGTGACCTATTGGGACAATCTTGGCTGGAAGGACACCTTTGCCTCTCCACAATATACGGCGCGGCAATGGGACTATGCCCACGCGCTGGGTCACAGCGAAGTCTATACGCCACAAGTGGTCGTGAATGGACGTGCGGACATTGTGGGCCGCGACAGGAAGGCGCTGGAAGCATTGATCACCCGCGAGACCAACCGTTCGGGACCGCAGCTTCAGTTGGCCCAGGGCGCCGCCAAGATCGGAGTTGGCAGGCCCGGAAAGTATGATGTGTGGCTGGTGCGCTTCAATCCCCGGATCGAGAATGTGCCGATCGCCCGCGGCGAGAATGGCGGGATCACCTTGCCGCACAGGAATGTCGTCAAGCAACTGATCAAAATCGGATCCTGGAACGGCACCCCTGCGACCTACAACCTGCCTGCTGCCGCACAGCCGGGATTGCGCGAAGCGGTGCTGGTGCAATCCGGTCCCGGCGGCGCCATCGTGGCAGCGGCGCATGATTGAGTCACGCCAGAATGATGCGGTCCGTTGGCCGCGCAAGCCTGTTCCCAAGTGGTGGAACGTTCAGCCGCGTAACACGCGGTCATTTTGAGGAGAAAGCGATGAGGAGTTTTGTAAAGACGTCTGTCCTGGCCTTGTTTGTCGCCGCGATTGCCGGTCCCGCATTGGCTCAGTCCAACACCTCTGGGTCGATGTCGAACGGGTCGATGTCGAACGGTTCCATGTCGGGTGGATCCATGTCCGGCGGCGCCATGAGCGGGTCCATGACTGGCTCGATGGATCACGACAAGATGAAAGGCAAGAAGAAGCACAAGGACGCCATGACCAATGGTTCCATGTCCGGTGGTTCAATGTCGAGCGGCTCCATGAGCAATTCTCAGCATTGATGTCGGCACGGGCGGCCGGGTTCCCCGACCGCCCGCAGGCCTCGGCGTTTGTCAACGCTTTGGCAGCGGCGTCAATCGGACCAGATTGTTTGGCTGCTCGTCCTTGGCTGCCAAAGCCACCCTGACCGTCCGCCCAAGTTCGGCGAGATTGAAGGGCTTGCGCAACAAGGGAAACCCAAGTTCGGCAGAATTGCTGCGGTTGTATCCGGTCATCAGTACGATGCTGAGGTCCGGATTCTGTTCGCGGATATGGCGCGCCAGTGCCAGGCCATCGATCTCACCGGGCATGATGATATCTGTAAGCACCAGCTTTGGCCGATGAAGCGAAAGTGCCTGAAGGGCGGCTTGGCTGTCGCTCGCGGTTTGGACCTCATAGCCCAGTTCCTGCAGCATCATGGCTGTGGCCTCGGACACTTCCGGATTGTCCTCCACCAGCAGCACGGCGTCCTGCTTGCCAGGGCGATGATCGGGTTCGCCGACCTCCGGCTCCGGCGCGGCAAGCGAGCGGGGCAGGAATAAGGTGATCCTCGTGCCCTGGCCCAGTTCGCTGTCGATTGTGACGGTACCGCCCGACTGATGGACAAAACCGTGAACCTGCGAGAGACCCAGGCCGGAACCCTTGTTGGTCTGCTTGGTGGTAAAAAAAGGATCGAATATCTTGGGCAAGATATCGGGCGCGATCCCGGTTCCTGTGTCGGAAACCGTGATGGCCACGAATTCGCCGGCGATCCGGGCCGGGGTGTCTTCCGGTGCCAAAGCCGCATTCTCGGCGTTGATCGCGATGGTGCCTCCTGAGGGCATCGCGTCGCGAGCATTGATCACCAGATTGAGCAGTGACAGCTCCAGTTCATTGGGGTCGACCTTGATGAGCCATGTGCCGGGAAGCACGGATATGAGGATATTCTGGCCGCCCATTGTTCCCAGCAGCATGGATTTGAAACGCTCCAAATGTGGGCCGATTTCGACGGTGCGGACTTCAAGCGTCTGCCGCCGCGAAAAGGAGAGCAATTGCCGGGTGAGGGATGCACCACGCGCAATCGCGATTTCTATCGCTTCAGTGGCGCGGCTGCCTCTGGGATTGTCGGCGGTCAGGCGTTTCAATGCCTGATTCTGGCCACTGATGATCATCAAAAGGTTATTGAAGTCGTGCGCCACACCGCCGGTGAGATGGCCAAGCGCCTCCATTTTCTGGGCCTGATGGCGTTCAGCCTGGGCATTTTGCACCGCCAGTTGCGCAGCCCGGCGCTCAGTGACATCGCGGGTGATCTTGGCAAACCCAACGAGCCGGCCCTTTTCATCCCGAATGCAGTCCAGTACCACACTGGCCCAGAAGGTGCTGCCATCCTTGCGCACCCGCCAGCCTTCGGTTTCGAAGCGGCCCTCCCGCTCCGCCATGGCCAAAGCCTGCGCCGGCAGACCAGCCGCTCGGTCGCTTTCCACATAAAATCGCGAAAAGTGATTGCCGATGATCTCGCCCGCGCGATAACCCTTGATGCACTCGGCACCCGCATTCCAGCTTGCCACGATGCCGTTGGGGTCCAGCATGTAGATTGCATAGTCGCGTACGCCCCCGACCAGAAGCCGGAATTGCCGTTCGCTTTCTCGCAATGCTTCCTGCGCAGTGCGGCGCTCGCTGATATCGCGCGTGATTTTTCCAAAGCCCAGCAATTCGCCGTTCGGGCTGTGGATGGCGTCGATGACCACAGAGGCCCAGAACCGGCTTCCATCTTTGCGGATGCGCCAGCCTTCGGATTCATATCGGCCCTCGCGTGCAGCCGTTTCCAGAACCCGTGCCGGAAGTCCCGCCGCCCGGTCCTCCCGGGAATAGAAGCGTGAAAAGTGCTGGCCGATGATTTCGTCCGTTGCATAGCCCTTGAGTCGCTCGGCGCCGCTGTTCCAGTTCGTAACCATGCCGCTGGGATCGAGCATATAGATGGCATAATCGGTCACCCCTTCCACCAACAGGCGGAAACGGCGCTCGCTGTCGAGCAGCGCTTGCTGCGCGGCGCGCCGTTCGGTGATGTCGCGCATGGTCAGGGCGAAGCCGATCAACGCGCCCTCGGAATTATGGGCGGGGCGCACGATGGTAACCGCCCAAAAGCGGCCGCCATTTTTGTGGATATGCCAGCCTTCCTGCTCCGCACGGCCGCTTTCCAGCGCGGTCCTGAGCATCCGGGCCGGCAAATCGGCGCGCAGGTCCTCCGGCCGGAAAAACCGCGCGAAGTTCTGCCCCAGGATTTCGGTTGAGGCATAGCCGGTTACCTGCGAGGCGCCTGAGTTCCAGCTTGCAACCACACCCTCAGACGTCAGCATGCAAATGGCATAATCGGTAACGGAATCAAGCAGCCAGCGCAGGCGCTCATCCTGTACGTCATGGTACGCTTGCTGCACTTTGATCACAGGTTAGGCTCTCCGTGGCCCCATACGTGGCTGATTTCCCTTGCGGCCCGGCATTAGAAGGTTAGGAATACGGTATCCGAGATTCAACGGACGCGCCATGCAAACGGCTACTCATCACTACGTCCAGGTTTCCATCCGGCCATTACACCACAGGTTCGCCTCTCACGAAGACTCCAATGGAGAGGGTATTCATGGCAAGTCCTCGGGACTGACGCCGGCCCGGGGAGAAGACCTGCCTTATAAGGTCGAAGTCTGGAACGCGGACCGATCCATGGTCGAGCAAACTCTGGCGATGACGACGAACGCCAGTATCGGATATGCCGCCTATTACGAAGCAACCAAGGAATATCCGGATCAGTATGTGACGCTGCGCCACAAAACTCGGATTGTGGCGCGATGGAATCCGCCGGAAGATTGAAATCTGGTCGGCCGGCGCAGCTCCGATGGTAGACAGCAGGCGATCCATGACGGTACGCCAACAGAACAAACTTCAAGCAGCCGCGAAAAACGACAAACTGCCCTATTTCATCGAGCTTTGGGACGAAAGCAGTTCTCAGGTGGAACAGGTGCTGGCGCAGGCGTCGAAGATTTCTCTGGCGCGTGCCATCTTCAAGGCCGCTCTTGGCGAGCATCCCGGCCGGCGTGTTACGCTGCGCTACGGATCGCGTATCATGTCGGACGATCCGCAGGCCTAGGGCAGAAAAGGTCGAATATCCGGGGGGATCATGCGCTTGTTTCTTGTCGTTGTTTTCGTAGCCTTCTCTTTCGCCGACGCAAATGCCGCCGAATTGACCGTGCTGGCGCCGGGCTTTGTGAAGTTCGCCGGCATCGACGACCTTGCCGCCGCCTATACCAAAGAGACCGGCATCAAAGTGACGGTCAATTCCAAAGGCATGGGCGCGATGATGGAGACCATCAAGACAGGCACGCCCGCTGCCGATGTGGTGATGCTGCCGCAGAACCTGATGGACCAGCTTTCCGCCGACAAGGGTGTAGTCGCGGGCAGCCGCAAGTCGCTGGGCCGGGTCGAGATCGTGATGATCGTGCCCGCCGGCGCCCCGCATCCTGATATTTCCACCACCGCCAAGCTCGCCTCGGCGCTGCATGCGGCGCGTCATGTCGCCTATTCCAGCCCCTGGAAGGACGAGAAGAGTGCGCAGGCCATGATCATCTACGACATCCTGCAGCGGCCGCAATTCAAGGGCACCCATGAAGTACTCATCATGAACGGCAATGGCGTGAAAGGCATAAAGGATGGCGCCGACTTGGCGCTGCAGTTGGAATGCGAGACCCGCGATCCGGCGGTATCGGTGGTTGGCGCCCTGCCACCTGAATTGCACGCATGGCTGGATGGCGATGTGGCGATTTCATCGCGCAGCGCCGACACCAAGGAAGCTGCCGCCTTTGTCGCCTATATTACGCGCGACGCCGCGACTAAGGTGTGGAAGGCAAACGGGCTGGAGCGCCGTTGAGCTGACCTGACAGCCATACCAGCGCGGCGCTGGCGGCGGGGACATGCAGGGTGGCGGTGCCGTTTGCCACTTTGACAGACTCGTACTTCGCGCCCCTCCAACTGCCGTCGGCGGCGACGGGAACTCCTCCCAGCAGCACGCCATCCCTGGCATCCAGTGCTGGTCCTGTCAGGCGCATGGCGCGGCCGCGCGTCATCCTGACATTCGGTTTGACGTCGGGGCCTACCATGTCGATGCCTGTGATGGAGATATCCGCGTCCTGCACCGTATCCTTGTTGATGATGGCCAGCGCCCGTTCGCCCTTGCGAATGTCCATGACGGACCAGGCCGTCAGGTTGATGCCGTTCGCCTCTATGGCCACCGGCGACATGCCGCCGTCCGGCAGCTGGGCGAAGGCCAGCAGGCCGTAATATTCCGGCGCGGCGCTGTAATGGCCGTTCAGGTCGTCACCGATGGGCGTGTAAGTGCTGATCTTGCCCAGATGATTGACGCCGGTCTCCATATTGATGCCCGAGCAGCCGTAAGACGCCAGCACGAACAGATAGTCCAGCACCCACAGCGTTGCGGCGAAGGTGTTGCTCACCCCATCCCTGCCGCCGCCCGAAAAGCTGGCTGTTTCGCACATGCGCCAGTCGATGTGAGTGGCCAGCATGGTATCGCGGAAGGTGGCCAGCGCGCCTTGGAACTTCTTTTCTTCCGCCAGCATCGTCTCTTGTGTGGCGGCGGGATTGGCCTGTCCGGTGATATAGTGATGCGCGGTCAGAAGCGCGATATCTTTTCCTTCATCCTTGGCAAAGCGTGGCATCCAATCCGCGGCGCCTGCCAGGTCCGGGCCGGCAAAGCGGGCGCCGGGCACCACAGCGCGGATCGCCATCTTGTAGCGGCGATAGTCCTTGAGCCAGGCGTCATAGTTGTAGCCGGCGGGCCGATGGCCGGCGAGGACAAAGAGGTCCGGCTCATTGCCGATCTCAAAAGCGATCAGCCGGCCTTCCATGATGCGGGCGATCGCGCGGGCTTGTTCCACCGCATTGTCCAGCCGGTCGCTTCCCAGATTGAGCCCCCAGATCAGATTCCAGCCCAGCGCATCCAGGAAGCCGCGCAGTTCCACGAGGTTGGCTTCCGTTACCACCGTGGCTTTGGGTGAAGAGACCGGCTTGCCGCTGGCGGCATAGGTTGAAAAGTCGGACGTGTTGCCGCCGACGCGGATCACACCGCGACGGTCCATGAACTCATTGCGGCCGAGATTTCTCACAAGCTGGACGTAAGAGGCGTTTCCAGCCGACAGAAGTCCCGGCACGGCGACGGAGGAAATCTCATACCCCAGGCCCATATAGTCGGGCATGATGATGCCATTGCTGCGGGATTGATTGATCGACAGCGTGACGGCGCCCGCGGCGCGGGCACAGCCGCCGAGACAGGGCAGGGCGGCTGCGGCACCCAACAAATGACGGCGGGAGAGGGGGAAAAGGGGCATTTCGGCACCTCCGGTCGGCCTCTCTTCTTGGGAAGAGGTCTATCCCAGCTTGCCATTGCAGCGCACACAGCACTAGCCTTCTTTAAGGGACCGGCTTTGAACCAAAGCGGGGAGGGGCGCATGCAAGGCTTGATGCAGCGGCATGAGTTGCTGATTTCTTCGATCCTGCAGCATGCCGCGCGCCACCATGGCGATGCCGAGATCGTATCGCGCCGCGCTGACGGATCGCTTTCACACACCACTTACGCCGCACTGGCTGCGCGCGCCCGCCAACTCGCCGGTCTGCTGCGGGAGCTGGGCATTATGCCCGGCGACCGCGTCGGCACCCTGGCCATGAACAGCGACCGGCACATGGAGCTCTATTATGCCATTTCCGGCATGGGCGCGGTTTGCCATACCATCAATCCCCGCCTCAGTCCCGACGATATCGCCTATATCGCGGACCACGCCGAAGACCGCGTAATCTTCTGCGATCCGCAATTTCTTTCGATTGTCGCGGCAATAGCACCCAAGGTGGAAAGCCTGCGCGCCGTTATTGTGCTGTCGGCTGATATCGTGGCAATGGCGAGCGTACAGTTTCCTTCCCATATCGCATTCCATTGCTATGAGACGGTGCTGGACCGGGCCGAACCGGTGTCGGCTTGGCCGCAGTTTGACGAGAACACAGCATCGGGTCTCTGCTACACCTCCGGCACTACGGGCCGGCCCAAGGGCGTGCTTTATTCTCACCGCTCCTGCCTGCTGGCGGCGATGGCGTCGAACTTCCCCGATGTGATCGGATTGCGCGCCACCGACCGGGTGGTGGCAGTGGTGCCCATGTTCCATGTCAACGCCTGGGGCCTGCCTTACATGGCGCCGATGAGCGGCGCGGCCCTGTTGATGCCCGGCGCGCAACTCGATCCGGCATCTCTGCTGGACCTGATGAACAGGGAATGTGCGACTTTCGCAGTGGGCGTGCCCACCGTCTGGCTGAACCTTCTCAACCATCTGCGCGACAAGGGCGGGAAGATCGAAACCCTCAAGCGCATCATGATGGGTGGGGCGGCCATGCCGCGCGCCTTGATGCTGGCTTTTGGCGAGATGGGCATCCGCGTCACCCAGGGCTGGGGCATGACGGAATCCAGTCCCATCGTGACATTGAACGCGCCAAAGCCCGCCTGCCTGAAGCTCGAAGGCGAGGCGCAATTGTGCCGCCGCACCGCCCAGGGGCGCGTGGTCTTCGGCGCCGATCTCCGCGGCGAGGATGAGAACAGTCAAGAAGTCATCTGGGATGGTACGACCCAGGGCAATGTGTTGTTCCGCGGTCATTGGATCGCCAGCGGCTATTACCGCATGCCGCAAACCACCGGGCCGGAAGGCTGGTTTCCCACCGGCGATGTCGGTGTGATCGACAGCGACGGCTTTCTGACCCTGACCGACCGTACCAAGGACCTGATCAAGTCGGGCGGCGAATGGATCAGCTCCATCGCCATCGAGAATGTCGCAGTCGCTCACCCCGAGGTCGCCGAAGCCGCGGCCATTGCCGTGCCGCACGAAAAATGGGGAGAACGGCCGCTCCTGATCGTGGTGCCGCGCACGGGATGCACGCCCCAGCCGGAAGCCTTGCGCGAATTCTGCCGCGGCAAGATGCCGGACTGGTCCATCCCCGACCGCGTTGTCGTCGCCGACAGCATTCCCCACGGCGCCACGGGCAAGGTCCTCAAGATCGAGCTGCGCCGGATCTACGCCAGCGCCTGACGCCTATCTGCGCCCGGACATGGCGTGCAACAGGCTCGATCCCATATTGCTCATGTCGAAGGCGTGAAGCCCAAGCTCGCGCGACAGCGCAGCGCAGCATAATTGTCCGCGCACGGAATTTCCCACCGAATCCAGCCGGGGTGAGAAAACCCCGATGCCCAACTGCCGGTTCACCACCGCCAGGATGCCGCCGCCCACCCCGCTCTTGGCAGGCAGGCCCACCTTGCAGGACCAGTCGCCGGCGCCGTCATACATGCCGCAGGTGAACATGGTGGAGAGGGTGTCGCGCACCGGATCCAGCCCGAAGACTTCCTTGCGAGTGACCGGGTTGACGCCCAGATTGGCGAAAGTGGCGCCCATGATGGAAAGATCGATAGCCGTGACCCGGATGGAGCATTGCTGGAAATAAAGGTCCAGCACGTCATCCACCGGAACATCGAAAACGCCCACCGCGCGCAGCAGGTGGCCGATGGCCCGGTTGCGGTGGCCGGTTTCGCGTTCCGACCGGAAGACCTGCTCGTCGATGTCCAAGGCACGGCCTGCCGCCCGGCCGAAGGTCTCCAGCACATGCTCGATGGCACTCTCGCCCAAGAGCTGGCGCAGCCGGCCGGCGACGGCAATGGCACCGGTATTGACCATGGGATTGAAAGGCCGATTTGTAAGCGGATTCAAATTGATAGCATTGAATGGCTCAGCCATTGGTTGAACACCGACATAGCGGTAGGTTTCCTCCTGCCCCACCCGTTCCAGCAGCATGGCGAAGGTGATCGCCTTGGAGACGGACTGGATCGTGAAGGGCACGGAGGCATCGCCGATCCACACGGTCTTACCCTGGTTGCTGGTCAGGGCGATGCCGAACTGATTGGGGGGCACCTTGGCCAGTTCGGGGATGTAGTCGGCCAGCGCCCCACGGATATTGCTATGAAATTCATCATAGAGCCTGGAAATCGTGCTGCGCATCATCGCTTCGGAGGATGGCTGCGGCTGCGCCTTGACGCTATCCGCGCGATTTTGCTCAGCGCTCATCGGTCCGGCCCCCCTTTTCGGTAAACGCAAAAATAGTTCCGCAATTCGCATGCCAGCCGGGAGGCGACAGGGCCGGCGTCACAAAAGCTTCATTCAAAAGGTCCATGCCATGGGTTGGGCGGGCAAAAACCCAGGTATCCTGGGATGCCCGGTGCCCCGAGGCTTGATCGCCCGGAGATGGTATGCAGCATTCGGGACGGTTGGGCATGGGGCCGGTTCAACCAAGAATTGGGGCGGACAGTGGACGAGGGGCAAACCCAGGTTGTGACTTTTGCGGGAAGCGCTGACTTCGCGCTGGAAACCCGCGCCCATTGCCTGGAATTGATCGAAGGACTTGAGACTGGCCGACGCTATATCGTGAGCGCTCTGGGCGCCAGTATCGGCCGCCAGCCGCCCGCCGACATTGTCCTGGCCGACTCCGAAGTCTCCCGGCTGCATTGCCGGCTCGGCCTGGAAAACGGCGTGCTGACGGTCACCGACCTCAATTCGACCAACGGTACATTTATAGACGGCACCCGCGTCTATGGGCCTACGCCGATGCCGGTCGGAGCCATCCTTCGCGTCGGACGCCAATCCCTCAAGCATGAATGGCGGACTCACCGGGAAATCCTGCTGCAGGACGAATTCGACCGGGACATCCGCAAGGCCCGCTCCTATGTCGAGGCAATGCTCCCGCCGGTGATTCCGCAAGGTCCCATCCGGACCGATTGGCTGTTTGAACCCTGCTCCCAACTGGGCGGCGATGCCTTTGGCTATGGCGCCCTCTCCGATAACCGCTTTCTGATCTACATGGTCGATGTTTCCGGCCATGGCGCCGGCGCGGCCATGCACAGCGTGACAGTGATGAATCTGCTCAGGCAACGGGCCGTGCCTCATGCCGATATCACCGACCCCGCCCAGGTGCTGACCACGCTCAACCGCATGTTTCCCATGGAGGATCATGCCGGCATGTATTTCAGCATGTGGTATGGGGTCTATGACGCCGCCAGCCGGGAGTTGACCTATGCCACGGCGGGCCATCACCCTGCCTTTCTGATACCGCGCGAACGCGACCAGGCGATTGCGCTGCGTACCCGGTGCGGCCTGATCGGCGTCGATCCCGGGACCCGTTACGTCTCCGCCACGGCTCACGTGCCCCCGGGCGCTTTCCTCTATCTTTTCAGCGACGGCGTGTTCGAATTTGTCACAAAGGATGGCATAGAATGGGGTTTGAATGATCTCATTCCGTATCTCCAGCGTGCGCCGGTCCCTGGAATGACGGAAAGCCAAAGGCTGTTCAAGGATGTGCGCGTGCTGGCCCAGCCCGGCGCGCTGGACGATGACTTTTCGTTTTTGGTGTTGGCATTTGACTGAGAAAGTATTCGAGGGAGCAGGCTATGGAAATGCAGCATGACAATGTCGGGGACGTGCGCAGGGTTGTGCTGGTCGGCCGTCTGGACACCAAGGGTGTCGACCTGGTCGAGACCCGCTTTGGCGCCGCCATCGTGCCCAACGGGAAAGACACCATCGTCGATCTCACGCAGGTCACCTTCATGGCTTCGATGGGGATCCGCATGCTGATCTCCACCACCCGGGCTTTGTCGCGCAAGGGGGCCAAGCTGGTTCTCTATGGCGCCGGCCCCGGCGTGAGGGATGTGATCGAGACCACCGCCTTGACCGAGATCATCCCGCTTGCCGGAAATGAAAGCGAAGCGCTGGGCCTGGTTGCCGGGTAAGGTTGCCAGACGGCGATGGCGGACCGTTCCAAGGACGATATCAGCGGCTTGCGCTCTTCTGCCATCGTCAATGGCAGGCTGGAGATCGTACTGAACAACACGCTGGAGGCCATAGAAGACGGCCGCTGCAGCATGCTGGATTTCCTGGCAAGCCAGCGTTTGGCGGATGCCGTCCGCCACCGGCTGGAAGTGATATTTGAAGAGCTCGTGTCCAACACCATCCGTCATGGCTTCACGCGCCACTCCCGCCAGTCGATTCATGTCCGGATCGAGCCGCGTCCCGGTCTTGTAGAATTCACGTTCGAGGATGACGGCGCGCCCTTCAATCCGCTGGACGCACAGGTTCCCCAACGCTTCTCCACCATTGAGACGGCGCGGATCGGCGGATTGGGGATTCCCCTGGTTACCCGGCTATCCGCACATCTTCGCTATGAACGCTTGCCCCAGCGCGCGGACGATGCAGATTTCGCGCCTTGCAACAGGCTGGTGGTGGGTGTCGCAGTCTGACCATCAAAGCTTGGCGGCGTCAGAGGCGGCATGAAGACTCGACAGGGTGGCCTGGCCTGCGGTCAGTTGCGTGATCGCCGCATTCACCATTTTCGGGTCCTTGGCGCTTTGCGCCAAACTGGCGGCCGAGTTCAATTGTGTAAGAAGCGCCTTGGCCTGGGCGGCATTGTCCTGCCGGATCTGATAGGCCTGCTTGCGCGCCTGTGAGGCAAGGAACCAGGGCTTGGCCACGCCGGCCATCGCCACCACCTGCTCCGCTATGGCCTGCACCGATGCCTGCAGATCAGAAAGCTCTTTTTTGCGGGCGGTTATGAATAAAGGCGATGCCGCACCATAGGCCTGCTGGAACGCGGCATAGGATGCCAGAGCCTGCTGGAGGGTGCCGGTCGCCGCCGCTGCGTCCAAGGTTGTCAGGTCAGCCGCCAGCTTCCCGTCCAGGTCGGCCTTTGCGGTCTTGATCTGGTTGATGGCATTGGTGGGATCGGGGACGCTCTTGCTGTCGGGCACAGCCCCCAGATCGCGCCAAAGCCGTCTTGCGCTGCGGCCCAGCGCAGCGATCTCCGTTTTGGCCATGTCCCTGGCGGCATCATTAAGCTGATCGGCCGTGCCGGGTGCCTTCTGCTGTTCCAGCGCCAGCAATTTGGTCTTGGCATCGCTCAGCGCGCCTATCTCGCTTTGCGGCCGGCTCACGGTCTGGGCGGCCGCGATCACGCCATCCAAGGCCTTGTCCAGACTTTCCGGTTTCACGCTGGGGGTGGCACTGGCAAAGGCGCTGGCCGGAAGCGGGTCCAGCGCGGTCTTGGGCCTGGGCCAAAGCAGGAAGCCCGCAATGGATATCAGCAGGATTGCTGCCAGCGAGCCGATGACGGCGGGTTTGAAGCGGCCGCCTGCCGGTTTGGATTGCGGCGCGGCCTTGGGTGGTATTGTGGCGATCACGGGAGACCGTATTGCGACGGGCTGTGCCGGACGGGCGGTCATGACAGGTACGGTGGGATCGGCGGGGATCACCGTTCCGATGCGGGTCGCATCCCCGGCGTCGCTGCGGGCTTCGAACAGTTTCAGCCAATCGGAAATGGATTGCGGCCGTTCCTGCGGCCTAATTCCCATGGCGGCATCGACCGCCCGGGTGAAGACCTGGCTGTATCCGGGCCATTGGCGGGCGGAAAGTGACTGGCCCAACCCGCCATGCAGCCGCTCCAACACTTCCGGCGGCTTCTCGCCCGTGATGCATTGATACATCGCCACGCCCAGCGCATAGATGTCGGTCCAGGGGCCTTGCGGGAAGGTCTTCACATATTGTTCGATCGCCGCATAAGGCGGGGTGTAGAAGGTCACCTTGGTGTTGGTGGCCTGGCCGGAATCGAAGCGGGCCGAACCGAAATCGATCAGCACCGGTCTTCCGCTCTGATTGATCAAAATATTGGCAGGCTTGATGTCCCGGTGCAGCACGCCGGCCTTGTGAGCCCGGTCCAACCCCTCGGCGATGGGCCTGATGATGCCGAACAGGCTTTTTTCGTCGAATTTGCGGCCCTGGTGCAGCATCTCGGAAAGCGAGGTGCCGCTCTCGAAATCCATCACCATATAGGCGGTGCCGTGGATCTCGAACAGGCTGCGGACGCTGACGATGTTGGGGTGCCGCTCGGGGACCGAGAGATTCCACAAGACCTTGGCTTCTTCGAGGAATTTCCTGCGGCCCAGCTCGTAGATTTCTTCCGATCCGGAATCGGTGGGCGCGACCGTGGTGCCGTCGCGGTCGCTGATGGAGCCCGGGAAATATTCCTTGATGGCGACGTCTTCGCCGAAATAGACGCCTTTGCCCCGGTAGACGATACCGAAGCCGCCCGCGCCCAGCACCTCCTCCAGCCGCCACTCGCGCAGGATCGTGCCCTGCGGCAAGGCCTTATTGTGATAAGGCACGTTCAATTGCTAGCATCCCCATGACGGTCGTCGACAACCTCCGGTAAGCAAGACACAATTATACGCTCTTTTCCAGTCATCCGGCCGTCGCGCGGGTGGCTTAAGGACAAAAACATGCGCCTGGAATGCGTTGTGCGTACTCATGTCGGCTGCCGGCGCAAAATTAACGAGGATTCGCTTCTTGCGCGTTCCGATCACGGACTATGGGCCGTCGCCGACGGAATGGGCGGGCATGATGCCGGCGAGGTGGCGAGCGCGCTTCTGGTGGATATGCTGGCCGCCGACCTGGAGCAGGCGCCCCTTGCAGCCCGTATCGCCGCCGCCCAATCCGCGCTGGCGGATGCCAATGAACGGCTTGTGGCGATGGCGCAAACCTCGGATGAACCGCGCACCATCGGCAGCACTATCGTCCTTTTGGCGATGGACGCGTATGCATTCTGCTGCCTGTGGGCGGGTGACAGCCGCGCCTATCTGGTGCGGCGCGGGGCGATACAACAATTGACCCGCGACCACAGCCTGGTCCAGCAACTGGTGGATTCCGGCGACCTGGACAGGGAAGAAGCCGCGCAGCATCCCAACGCCAATGTGATCACCCGCGCGGTGGGCGCGGCGCCGGAACTGGCGCTTGACCAGCTGGAAGGGGAGTTGCGCAGCGGAGATGTCTTCCTGCTGGCCAGCGATGGGCTGACGCGCCTGGTCAGCGACGATGAAATTCTCAAGGAGCTGAAAGCGTCTGACCTGGAATCGGCCGCCGAACGGCTGCTCGACACCTGCCTCAAGCGCAAGGCGCCGGACAATGTAACCTTCATCATCGTCAAGCTGGGCTGAGGATCGTCACCGTCCGCGCGGCTTGTTCTTCAAAATCACCGGCCCTAATGCTGCGTGACCTGGGCCGAAGGGCGGATGTCGATCGCCTTGCCCTGGGCTGCGGTCACTTTCACATCATCCAGCACGACGCCTTGCGCATCGCTGACGGTCATGCCCTTGGTGCCGCCGAGATGGACATTCTTCATGGTGAGATTCTTCACCGGCGATTCCGGCAAGCCATAGACCACAGCCGCGGTCTGGCTTCCTTTGGCGGTGATATTCTCGAAATGGAAATCGTGGAAGAAAGGCGTCAGCCGGCCGATGGCCTGGGGCTTGTTGTCGGCCGGCGGCTCGACATTCGGATAATATTCCGAGATCAGGATGGCGGTCTTCACGCCTTCCATGTCGATATCCTTGAAGAACAGTCCGCTGACGTCATGGCCGCGGTCGCGGTTGGACTTGATGCGGATGCCCTGATCGGTGCCTTGGAAATGGATGCGCTCGGCGCGGACATTTTGTGCCCCGCCTGCCAGTTCGCTGCCGATGGAAAGGCCGTGGCCATGCAGGAAAATACAGTCGGTGATGGTGATGTCGCGGCTGGGAGAATCCGGTCCCGGCGAATTTATCTTGCCCGACTTGATGGCGACATTGTCGTCGCCGACATCGGCCGTGACATGATCGATCGTCACATGGCTTGAGGAAAAGGGATCGATGGCGTCGGTATTGGGGGAGTCCGCCGGCGCCAGCACCTTGATACCCGAAATGGTCACATCGTCGCTGTAATAGGGAATGATCTGCCAACTGGGCGAGTTCTGCACCGTGACGCCGCTCATGCGGATATGCCGGCTGTGGTCGAACACGATCAGCCGCGGCCTGAAGACGATCTCGCCCATGATGCCGCTGGGGCGTTCACCCTTGGAATCGCGCCACCAGACCTTGCCGTTGCCGTCGATAGTGCCCTTTCCGGTGATGGCGATGTCGTGTGCGTTGACGGAGGTGAGGAGAGCCTGCCTTCCGGGGGCGCGAAAGACGGCGGTTTGCGGATAATCCGCATGATCCGGCGAGCCCAGCAAAGTGACGCCTTCCGCCACGTCCAGGGTGATGTTGCTTTTGAGCAGGATGGGAGCGCTGACATACACGCCCTTGGTCAGGGCAACCGTGCCGCCGCCATGTGCGGCGCAATCGTCGATTGCCGCCTGGATGGCTTTTGTGTCCTTGGTGAGGCCGTCGGCCTTGGCGCCGAAATGCATGGGATCGCAGGTTCGCGCCTGCGCCATGCCCGCACCGAGGCATAAAAAAGCCGAACCCAACATAGCGATGCGCCAGTTCATGAGATTCTCCTTGTCGTCCAATGCCCGACGCGCCGTCTCGTGCGATCTGCGCGCGGGCTGCGAGATTATCCGGGCTAAGGGGTCACATGCCAGGCCGGTACCTGCGCCGCCGCGGGCATCTCGTCGTCGTAGCTGATGAAGCTGCCCTGGTGAATGCAAAGCTCGACCACTTTGCCCAGCGCGATCTTGAAGGAGGCGTTCCAGGACGCGTAGGACACGACTTTTTCCAGCCCGTCGCCGCGCACGCTGGAATAGGTGGGGGGGCCCAGGACGCGCGCCAGATCCTGCTCCTGGCTGAATTTGTCGAACCCCAGCAGATTCGAGAAGCTGCCCTTTTCACAGATCACCGCCGCGCGGGGCCCGGACTGTCTGGAGCCATGGAAGGTGATGTTCAGTGCATAATCGTCATTATGCTCTTTGGTATAGACATAGGTGAGGTGGCTGTTGCCGCCGTCATCGGTCTGCAGCGCACTGCTGGCGGACGGTTTTCCCAGCGCCAAGGTCACCTCCGTCGGTGACATGCCCAGCCGCAACCCGCCCATGTCGGTTATCTGCCTGGCCTCGGGGCGCTTATCCCTGTCCGGCTTGAGCACAAAATAGCCCGCGCCGGCCAGCACGCAGGCCAAGCCTATTATCCCGGCCACTTTGGTGACTGTCCCCTGACTCATCCCCGCCCCACAACCCGTCGCAGAAATCTGCTCAGGTGATGGCCCCGGATCGGAATCCCCCTTCCGAAATCGGGACCAAGTCCAACTATATATTTCTTCTGTATACGCAGCTTTCTATGGCTTCAACGGCTCCCAGCCGCTCTGGGTCAACGCTTCCAGCGGCGAGAAGCGGATCTTGTAGTCCATCTTGTCGCTGCCCCGCACCCAGTAACCCAGATAGACATAAGGCAATCCTGCCGCGCGGGCGGTTCGCACATGGTCCAGGATCATGTAGGTGCCCAGGCTGCGGCCCACTTCGCCGGGATGGAAGAAGCTGTAGACCATGCTGAGACCATCTTTCAGGTGGTCGGTCAGGGCGCACGCCAGGAGCGTGCCATCTTCTTTGCGATATTCGACGATATGGGTTTCGACCGGCGTCTCCTCGACCATGGCGACATAGTCGAACAATCCCATGTCGCTCATGCCCCCGCCGGGATGGCGAGAATCCAGATAAGTGCGCAACAGGGCGAACTGCTCCCGTGTCGCTTCCGCCGGCACTTCGGCGCGCAGCAGGTCCCCGCCGCGGCGTAGGATGCGTTTCTGGCTCCGGCTGGGCTGAAACTCGCCGCAGCGGATGCGCACCGAAACGCAGGCACTGCAGCCTTCGCAGGCCGGGCGATAGGCGATGGACTGGCTGCGGCGAAAGCCGGAGTGGGTGAGGGCTTCGGAAAGGGGCTGGGCAAGGTTGCCGCCCAGCCGGGCAAAAACCTTGCGTTCCGTCTTGCCGGGCAAATAAGGGCAGGGCCCACCCGGCGTCAGGAAGAACTGCGGTACGCGTGTATTACGCTGGTCGGTCACGGGCTGGCGAACCTCTTGGCCAAAGTCTTGGCCAAATTCTGTGTCCGAGTATGCCCCGCTTCGCCGCAGAGAAAAGTGGATTATTCGCCAGGGGCGTGGATTTTTTGCTTGTGGTTACAGGGCTGTACCCAGCCATCCGGCAGACAAGGACTCAGTTAAGGCCGGTATGGGCGGGTACCGGTGGGGCTTCCCGCATCAGCAAAATCGAAAGCCGGCGGTTGGCGCTGGCATTGGGGTCTTCCGGCAAAAGCGGCTCCGAACCGGCCTTGCCGGCCACTTCGTAGATCCGGTCGCTGGAGAGGCCACCTGTTTGCAGCATGGCCCGGGCCTGGTTGGCCCGGGTTGAGGACAGTTCCCAGCTCGCGCCGCCGGATGCGTCATTGCCACTGGTATGGCCGCTGATCGAGACCCGGTTGGGGAGGGAGGCAACGATGCCGCCCACCGCTGCCAGCAGCTTCCTGGCATAGGGCATGGGCTGGTTGGAGCCCTGCTGGAACATGGGCCGGCCATCCTGGTCAACCAGCTGGATGCGCAGGCCCTGAGGCGTGTTCTCGGTGATCACCTGGTGAGAAAGATTGGCGATGTCGGGATTGTCCTGCACCGCCTGGTGAATGGCCTCGGCGGCGCGGGCGAATTCCCCATCCTGGGCGGAGTGGGAATCGGCATTGCTGGTGGAGTTGGCATTGGCGCCACCCTGCGTGGCACCCGCCGCCAGCGACTTGGTCGCCGAAGAGGGCGCGGGCGGTGACTGTTTCTGCATCACCGATTGCGCGCCGCCGGCATGGGCGCCGTCTTCGCCCATCACCTTGCCGCCCAACACGCCGCCGGAGCCGGACACTGTCTGGGCGATGGATTGGGGCGCGAAATAGTCGGCGATGCCTCGTTTCTGTTCCGGCGTGGTGGTGTTGATCAGCCACATCAGCAGGAAGAAGGCCATCATGGCGGTGACGAAGTCGGCATAGGCGACTTTCCAGGCGCCGCCGTGATGGCCGCCATGCCCGCCCTTCTTGATGCGTTTGATAACGACCGTGTTATCGCCGGCCATGCCTGCCACCACCTATGGATACCCTGGTTTAAGCCTTGCGGTCTTTTCGCCACGTCGCCTAACCTGATGCGTGATAATGCATAATCCCCCTTAATCGAGTGTGAAGCGCCGCTTATGGACTTCGATAGCAAGGCTTTTCGCGAGGCGCTGGGCTTTTTTCCCACCGGAATTGCGGTCATCACCGCGGCCTTTCAGGACGCGTCCCATATCGGGATCACGGTAAACAGTTTCACTTCGGTGTCGCTGGACCCGCCTTTGGTGCTGTGGTGCATCGACCGGCGCTCGCGCCGCTACCCCCATTTTGCCCAGGCGCCGGGCTTCACGGTCTCCATCCTGGCCAGCGGCCACAAGGCGGTGTCGGCACGGCTGGCCGGCGCCGGCGAGCACAGCCTGGACGGCATTGCACTGATCCCCACCGAACTGGGCCCCCCCGCACTGGCCGACTCACTCGCCATATTCGAATGCGCGCGCGAGAGCGTGCAGGATGCCGGCGACCACGCCATCCTGATCGGCCGGGTCTTGCGTTTCGCCCGCCACGAAGGTGCAGGGGCGCCGCTGGTCTATTACCGGGGGCGCTATGGCGCGCTGGCGCAGGGCGGACCGCCGGACGGCCTGCCGGGAAGGCGCGCGACGGACGTGGATTGATGCCGGTTTAGAGGCGGACGCCGAACCGGGCTGCAACCAGAATGGTCAGGCCATAAAGCGCGATTGTCAGAAGACAGGCCCCGGCCATGGCCGGCCAAAACCCGATGCCATGACGCAGCATCCAGGGCAGGGCCAGGAACATCGGCAGGGAAGGGATTACGTACCAGAAGGTGGCTTCCGCGTGGTTGGCAATGCGGGTGGCATCGCCCGTGTCCCGCCATAGCCAGAGAATGCCCAGCAGGGATACCAGCGGCAGCGACACCACCAGTGCGCCAAAGGCGGGACTGCGTTTTGCGATCTCCGACACCGCCATGACGATGATCCCAGACAGGAGCGCTTTGATGACGAGATAGAGCATGGCTATTTCCCCTTGCGGCGGAATTGTTCGTAGATATCGTCAAACAGCTCCTTGCCGCGTGCCACCCGCGCTTCGTCCGAACCCTGGGTGCGGCAAATACCGGCGATGACATGGGCAATGCCGGGCGTTTCCGGGTGGCCGAACCGGCCGTCGTTCAGGTCGATGTCATGAATGATTTCGCCGATGGACTTCAATGCCGGGTCGGTGATGCGGGCGCGGGCCAACAAAGTTTCGAATGAGCAATTGTCGCCTTCATGGGTGAACTCGCCGTCCTGCATGTCATACCGGTACTCGCCGGGCTGCGGCAGGTAGGATCGGCCGGACACGAATTTCAGCGAGCCTCGGGGGTCGACGAAGCGCTTGATCAGCCAGGCGCAGGCGATGCGATCCACATGGATGTCCTGCCGTGTGACCCATGTCTTGCCGGTCAAGTCGCGGGGTCCGATCGCGGCTATCGACGCGGTTTCCTTCCGGATGATGGCGCTATGATCCAGTTGCGCGAGCAAGGCCTCGGCAGCGCGGCGCCCCGATGCGGCAAAGAAATCCAGCCGTTCGATATCGGCCAGGCGCTGACGCAGCTTGACCATTGCCGGTGCGGTATCCGGCGTGACCTTCTTTTTCCGTTTGATGGTTTGCAGCAGTTTGCGCATGTCGCGCGCCAGCAGGTCATAGTCCTTGTCGCGGGCGGTGTTGAACAACGCCCGCAGCTGGTCATCGCGCATTCCCGCGACAAGTTCGGATTGACACAGAACTCCGTCTCCGCCGCAAAGGTCGATCTCGTGCAGGATGCGTTCGAATGCGTCACGTGTGCCGGGTTGGGATGGAAGAACGTAGACCGAGTTCCGCAAGCCGATGGCGCCGATGGCGTGGAGCTGGCGCCACAGCTTCACACGCTGATAGGCCGGTTTGGCCGGCAGCTGATGCATCAGCATCAGCCAGCCCGGCCGCGTGCCGTCGCGCGTTGCATTTTTCCTGGTTCTAGAGGCCATGATACATCCGTATCAAACAGTTGACCGGGGCGGGTGTCTGTATCAGTTTCGATGCACCGGCAAGCGGTATCAGAGTTCATTGTCATGCATCAAGTTCCGCGCCGTCAGATAGTCCCAGCCTGCAACCTGACGGTGACTGCCGCCTGTTTCTTTCTCGCGGCCTGCGCCGCGCCTCCCTCTTCGGAAGGCGATCTGGCGCCGGAAAGGCTGGCACAATTGCAGCGCATCTGCACCGGCACAATGAAACTGGATCGTGGCACCGTGCATTTCGAGGACTGCATGGATGTTCTCAGTGAGGCAGCGCGCAAGGTCGATCAGCCGGAAGCGCGGCCATGAAGGCGAGATTGGCAATTTGTATAGTTTCTGTGTTGGCCGCGGTTCAAGTTTTGTCTTCCTGTGGCACCGAGGGCATTTCGCCGAACCAGGCGCAGTGGCAGCGCGCCAGGACGGCATGCGAACAAGTCGGACTGAAACCGGGGACGCCGCAAGCGGGTGATTGCGCCGCCGAGATGCAGGCCCGGTTGAACAACAGCGCGTTATAAAAGCAGAAAAGCGAGGGGAAGATCATGCCCGATACCGAGATGCGCACCCCCCGGCGGGGGCCAGTGATTCTGGCGGTTCTCGTTTTCCTCGCCATTGCGGCAGGCATTTTCTACTTTGCAATTCTTCCCGGCCTGTCGGTGGCGCGCAACGAGCCTTCCAAGTTGGAAGTGGATGTGGCCACCTATCTGCTTCGCCACAGCGTGCCGGCTTCCGCCAAGGCGATGGTCAGTCCGCTGGGTGCCCATCCCGATCCGGCGGCGGTGCGGGCGGGACATGATCTCTACACCGCCAAATGCGAGACCTGCCACGCCTATGATGGCGGCGGCCGCACAGAAATCGGCGGCAACGCCTTCCCGCGTGTACCCGCATTGCGCCCGCTGGTGGCATCCATGAGCGACGGCGAAATTTTTTATCATATCCGCAACGGCATCCGGAACACGGCGATGCCGGCCTGGAATTTCCCCGACCGCCAGGTCTGGCAACTGGTCGCCTTTATCCGCAACTTGCCGATTGTGGCCGCCCGGCAGCAGCAGGATATCGCCGGACAACAGGCTTCCGCGGTGCTGGCGGCGCATTATGTCGGCTCCAAGGCGTGCCAGAGCTGTCACCAGGACATCTATGCCCGCTGGCAGAAGACGGCGATGGCCAATGTCCTGCGCGATCCCAAGGTGCATCCCGATGCCATTGCCGCAGATCCGGCCACGGCGCCCGAAGAGCTGCGCTTTTCCAAGGACGATGTTGCTTTCTCTTATGGCAGCAGATGGAAGCAGCGCTATTGGAAAAAGGCCGGCGACACCTATGTGCCCCTGACCGCGCAATGGAATTTCGAAACCAAGAAATGGTCGAAATATCACGTTCCCGACACCGGGGACTGGTGGGCGGTGCACTATCCCGATCCCAAGGGCGACAACTCCAACCGCCCCACCGCGCCGTTATGCGACGGCTGTCATTCGGTGGATTTCAATATCGACACCAAACAGCCCCTCGAATGGAATGTCGGCTGCGAGGCTTGTCATGGCGCGGGCAGCAACCACATCGCCAATCCCAAACTGTTCAATATCCTCAACCCCGCGCGCCAGGATTTCGTCCAGGCCAACGACACCTGCATCCAGTGCCATTCCCAGGGCCAGCCGCTCACCAATCCCATCAAGGGCCAGTATTACGACTGGGCGGTGGGCTATCACGCGGGATTGAAATTGTCGGATTACTGGAAGCTGGAAGAGCACAAGCTGGGCGAAACCACCTTCACCCATTTCCCCGACGGCACCGCCCACAAGAATCGCATGCAGGGCAACGATTTCGTCCAAAGCCTGATGTACAACCGCGGCGTCACCTGTTTCTCATGCCACGATCCGCATGGCACCGAGAATGATGCCATGCTGCGCAAGCCGGTGAACGAGATCTGCGCCTCCTGCCATAGCGTGGGCAGCCAGAACGGACCGCATACCGCAAGCCTGGAGGAGCACACCCATCACCCGGCGGGCAGCCCGGGCAGCCAGTGCGTGGCTTGCCACATGCCCAAGATCCTGCCCGAACTGCCCGGTGGACCGTTCGTCGCCACGCACACCTTCCATTTCGTGACCCCGAACGACACCGCCAGCATGCAGATTCCCAATGCCTGCAACACCTGCCACAAGGACAAGGATACCAGTTGGGCCGGCACGCAGCTTGCGACCTGGAAGAGCAGCTCGGTCTGGCGCATGCGGCAATAGCCTATGCGTGCCCGGCTTGCCGTGTCGCTGCTGGCGGCTGCCGTTGTCTGGCCTGGGGCGGTTTATGCCTATCGTCCTTTCGATTCCACCGACGCTGCGGTGGCGGATAATGGCGCCTTCGAGGTCGAACTCAGTCCTTTGAGCTATCGCCATGACGATGATGGCGTTGCCTGGATCGCACCGTCGGCGCGATTCAATTATGGCTTTGCCGAGGATTGGGAAGCCGTGCTGGAGGGCCAGGCTGAGCATTTTTCCAATCTGCCCAGCCGCCTGACACAGGCTGCTCTTTCGGTGAAAGGCGTGCTGCAGGCCGGAAGCCTCCAGGAGAAGGATGGTTGGAGTTTGGCTACCGAAGCTTCAGCCCTTCTTCCCGGAATTCATGCGGATGATGGCGCCGGCCTCGAGTTGACCGGTATTGCCAGCCGGCGCTGGGACTGGGGCACCATCCATGTCAACATTGCAGCCGAGCTTACGCGCGGCCGGCGGCTTGGCACCTTTGCCGGACTGATTGTGGAAGGCCCCGATGCCTGGACCGTGCGGCCCGTTGCCGAAGCAAATTATCAGCGCGAATTCAGCATCAGTGAAGAGACGTCCTTCCTGCTGGGCGCGATCTGGAAGGTGCGGGACAGGCTCGCCTTCGATATCGGCTTCCGTCACGCCTGGGTTGATAGCCGTCCCGATGACCAGATCAGGGCAGGCCTGACTTTCGACCTCTAGAAGCGGACGACCTGTGAGCGGCGAGGCTTTCCTGCCACGCTCCTGAAAATTCCTTAATCTCCACAGCCGCGACAACTTAACTTTGCCCGGATTCCGCTGCATCCGCGAAGGCTGTCACACATCTGTCATGGAACCTTCATCGTCCTGTAGCCGCCCCCTGCGACAGCAACCGCGCGCGAAATTGCGTGAGATTCACAGAGGGACTGAGGGTAATGAAGATCGGAAAAATTGCGCTGATGAGCGGTGTCGCCGCCATCGCTGTTGCAGCCGGTGCGGGGGCCCGGGCGGCCGACAACAAGGATCGCGATCAAATCCAGCCCAACCTGGTTCTGGCCCAGAATGTGACGCCGTCCAATTCCACCATGAGCAATGCCGAACTGGCGGCGCGCCTGCAGGCGGTGGAAGACCAGTTGGCCGCCCAGCAGGACCGCGCCAACTCCGACCGCACCCGTCTTTCCACATTGGAACAGGGTTATAATTCGGCGGTGTGGAATTTCGACAATGGCCGGGCCACCTTCGCGTCCGGCGACGGACGCTTCACTCTTGCGATCCGCGCCCGCATGCAGGCCGACTTTGCAGGCTATATGCAGGATTCCACGCACGGTCCCGGTTTCGCCGGTCCCGCCGACCTCTCGTCGGGTGCGGTGATGCGCCGTGCCTATTTCGGTATCGAAGGCAAGGCCTATAACGATTTCGCCTATGAAATCCGGCTCAATGCCGGTGGTGCCGATGGCGGGCTGAATTCCGCCTGTACCTCCACCACCACCATCACCGCTCCGGCTGGCGGCGCGGCCACCTCCACCTGCGCCGTGGGCTCTATCCCCTCGGGCGGCGAAGGCGATCCTCTGCTCAACAAGATGGTGATCACCTATACCGGCATTCCCAACTGGCACTTCAATGTCGGTGTGATCGAGCCTTCCTTCATGATGGAAGGTACCAGCTCGTCCGCCAACCTGATCTGGATGGAACGTCCCGATATCGAAAACATCGCCGCCGACAGTTTCGGCGCCGGCGACAGCCGCCGCGGCATTGAAGTGGGCTACAACAAGGTCGATGCCTTCTGGCCGGGCGACAATGTCGCGTTCGACGTAGCTTTTACCGGCGGCAAGACCGGCAGCGCCGCGACCCACGGCAATGGCGGCGACGAGCAGAGCCAGATCCTGGGCCGCGTGGTCGACCGTTTCTGGAGCGACGGCATCTCCAATTTCCAGGTCGGCATGAGCATCGCTTCGGTGCTCTATAGCGGCAATTCCGCGGGCGGCGGTTCTCAGACGCTGCGTTTCCGCGAACGTCCGGAAATCCGCGTCGACGGTACCCGCCTGATCGACACCGGCGCCATCGCCGCCAAGACCGGCGACATGATCGCCTTCGACCTGGAAGGCAACTTCCAGAATTTCTACCTGGAAGGCGAATGGGCCCAGTTCAAGATGGACCGCCAGTGCGGCGGCATCATTTCGCCGACCTGCACCAGCTCGATCGCGGTGATCGACCATCCGACCTTCAGCGGCTGGGCGCTCGGCGGGACCTGGATCCTCACCGGCGAAACCAAGACCTATACACCGGCCGGCATCAACGAAACCCAGGCCGGTTTCGGTGCGCCGGTTCCCTCGCGTCCCTTCTCGCTGGATGGCGGAAGCTGGGGTGCCTGGGAGCTCACCGCCCGTTACACCGACACCGACCTTAACTGGCACGGAACCCAGGCTGCCAACACCACGCAGCTCGCCGGTATCAATGGCGGCCGCCAGCGTATCGCCGCCTTCGGCATCAACTGGTACCTCAACCGCAATGTTCGCATGGTCCTGGACGACAATGTCGTGAGCATCACCAAGGGCACCGCGGCGCTGCCCGATCGCGACAGCCAGGACTTCAATGTCGTCGGCCTGCGCATTCAGTACGCCAATTAATCATTCTCGTTTGAACGGAGACCAAACATGAAGATGAACTACAAGGCTTTGGTGGGCGCCGTCGCAGGTCTTGCGATGGCAGCAACAGCAGCGGTTGCCGACATCACCGGCGCGGGCGCGAGCTTTCCCTTTCCGATCTACGCCAAATGGGCGGCGGTCTATAAGGGCGTCTCGGGCGTCGGCCTGAACTATCAATCCATCGGCTCGGGCGGCGGCATCGCCCAGATCAAGGCCAAGACGGTGGCGTTCGGCGCGACCGACAAGCCGCTGACGCCCAAGGAACTGGCGGCCGCCGGCCTTACCCAGTTCCCCACCGTGATCGGCGGCGTGGTGCCGGTGGTCAATGTCCCCGGCATTAAGCCCGGCCAGCTTACCCTGGACGGGGAAACCCTGGCTGCCATCTACCAGGGCAAGGTCGCGCGCTGGGACGATGAAGCCATCAAGAAGCTCAATCCCGGTGTGAGCCTGCCCGGTAAGAGCATCAGCGTGGTGCATCGCTCCGACGGTTCGGGCACCACTTTCATCTTCGCCACCTATCTCAGCCGCGTTTCCGCTTCCTGGAAGGCTGATGTGGGCGCGGACACCGCCATCGACTGGCCCACCGGCATCGGCGCCAAGGGCAATGAAGGCGTGGCCGGCAATGTGGCGCAGATCTCCGGCTCCATCGGCTATGTCGAATATGCCTATGCCAAGCAGAACCATCTCGCCCATGTGAAGATGCGCAACAAGGGCGGCCAGGTGGTCGAGCCGACGGTGGAAGCCTTCCGTGCCGCTGCTTCAAATGCGGACTGGGCCGGTGCCGCCAAGGACAATTTCTACATCATCCTGGTGGACCAGGCTGGTGCCCAGTCATGGCCGATCACTGCCACCACCTACATCCTGGTCTACAAGAATCCGCCGGACCAGAAGGCGACGCAGGACACGCTCAAATTCTTCCAGTGGAGCCTGCAGAAGGGCGACCAGCTTGCGCTGGGCCTGGACTATGTCCCGCTGCCTGAGAATGCAGTGAAGTCGATCGAAGCGAGCTGGAAGGGCATCCAGGGCTCGGGCATGTAAAGAACGCCTCGCAGTTCTTGCGCGAAAAGGGCGGTCCTCAGGGCCGCCCTTTTTGTTTTGAACCCCCTCCGGCCTTCGCAACTTTGCCGTGGTGCTCGGCGTCGATGCGCGTCTTTCGCTGTCGCTCAAGACCTATCGACCCTGCGCGCCACGGCGTTGCTACGGCCACCTCCCCCTTGCCGCGCTTCGCGCAAAGGGGGAGGTGGACCTGTGCTGGGGCTGTCCTTTTGGGCCGCACCCGGCCGCTCAGCAAACCGCCGCGCGCATACCCATCCTGGCGGAAATAACATAGCTTATAATATTGCCTGATATAATAACGCCGCTTATGTTTTCGCCATGAAAACCGAGATGCTTGTGGAACTCTACGACGTGGCCCGCCTGATGCGGACCCGTTTCGACCGCTGGGCCCGCACTTACGGCATGACCCGCGCCCAGGGCGTGATCCTGGCGCGGCTGGCGCGACAGCCCGGAATGACCCAGAACGAAATGGCTGGGCTTTGCGAAGTCGAACCGATCACGGTCGGCAGGCTGGTGGACCGGCTGGAGGCGAGGGGGCTTTTGGAACGCCGGCTGGATCCTGCCGACCGCCGTATCCGGCGCCTGCATCTGCTTCCCGCGGCTGAGCCCATTCTGCAAGAGATTCAGCGCTACAAGGAAGAACTCTACCGCGAAATCACCGCCGATCTCGACGAACAGACGGTGGAACTCGTTACCAACGCGCTGTTGAAGATGAAAACCCAGCTCACCATGGAAAGCCCCGCGAAGGTCGCGGCGGCTGGGGAATAACATGTCCGCCATTGACGACAGCATCTCGGCTTACCCGGCCCGGAAACAAGGATGGCTGGCTTCGCTGTGGGCCGACAAGGCGCGGCTGCGCCGCATACTGATGGTCTGGGGCGTGGGGATTTTTCTTGGCCTGGCCGGCGTCTTCTATCTGGCGGGCGGCCGCTATGTCGGTTCCGACGACTCGTATGTGCATGCCAACAAGTTGATGGTCTCCACCGACGTGTCGGGCCTGGTCAAGACCGTCAATGTCCGCGAGGGCCAGCAGGTCAAAGCGGGCGATGTCCTTTTCACCCTTGATCCGCAGCCGTTCCAGATCGCGCTGGAAAACGCCCAGGCCAACCTGGCCTCGACCGTGCAGGATGTGGAATCCACCCGTGCCATGTACCGCGCCGCGGTAGGCCAGATCGCCGCTCAACAAGCACAACTTAATGTGAACAGGCAGACGTATGACCGCTACCAGGCGCTGGCCAAGCAGAACGCCATCGCCGCCATGCAGGTCGACGCCCAGCGTGCCGCGGTGCTGAGCGCGCAGGCGACCTTGGCCTCGCTGCAGCAAAACGCTGCCACTCAGCTCGCCAAGCTCAACGGCAATCCCAATCTTCCGGCGGAACAGACGCCGTCCTACCTGAAAGCCAAGGCCGCGGTCGACGAAGCCCAACGCCAGCTCGACCATACCGTCGTGCACGCGCCTTTTGCCGGCACGGTGGGCGAGGTCGATGCGTTGCAGCCGGGTACCCTGGTGATCTCCGCCATGTCGGCCTTCACCACCACCAGCGCGGTGGGCCTGATCGGCAAGGATGTCTGGATTTCGTCGGACATGAAGGAAACCGATCTTACTCATGTTCATCCCGGCCAGCCGGTGGCCATCACCGTCGACACCTATCCCGGCTGCAAATGGGAAGGCCATATCGCCAGCGTGAGCGCCGGCAGCGACACCAGTTTCTCCGCGCTTCCGGCCGAAAATGCCAGCGGCAATTGGGTCAAAGTGGTGCAGCGCATTCCCGTGCGCGTCAATATCGACAAGAATGAATGCGACCGCCCCTTGCGTGCGGGCATGAGCACGGTGATCAGCATCGATACCGGCAAGCGCCGCATCACGCGGCTGCTCGGGAACTGAAGCGCATGTCCCAGCCGCACCACGCCCATGTCTATGACTCCAAGGTCGCGGAATGGGCGGTGCTGATCGGCAGCATGGCGGGCGTGCTGATGCAGGCCCTGGACACCACCATCGCCAATGTCGCCTTGCCGTATATGGAAGGCAGCCTGTCGGCGTCGCGCGATCAGATCACCTGGGTCCTCACCAGCTACATCATCGCCGCCGCCATCATGACGGCGCCGGTGGGATGGCTGGCGGCGCGTTTCGGCAAGAAAAATTTCCTCATCACCTCCATCGCCGGCTTCACCGTTGCTTCCATGCTGTGCGGCGCGGCGCAGAGCCTGGAACAGATGGTGCTGTTCCGCCTGGTCCAGGGCGTTTTCGGCGCCGCCCTGGGTCCTTTGTCCCAGGCTGTGATGCTGGACATGTATCCGCCCGAGAAGCGCGGCAATGTGATGGCGATCTGGGGCATGGGCGTGATGCTGGGTCCGATCCTGGGTCCTACCTTGGGCGGGGTGCTCACCGACGCCTATAACTGGCGCTGGATTTTCTACATCAATGTGCCGTTCGGCGTGGCGGCCTGTGCTTTGCTGGCGGTCTTCTTCAAGGACACGGCGCGCGATTCCACCCTGAAATTCGACTGGTTCGGTTTTGGCGCCCTGTCGGTCGGACTGGCGGCGTTGCAGCTGATGCTGGACCGCGGCACCACCAAGGACTGGTTCTCATCGACCGAGATCGTGATCGAAGCGATCATCGCGGGCGTCGGGCTCTATCTGTTCGTGGTGCATATGCTCACGGCCAAGAAGCCTTTCATCCCGGTTGTGATCTTCAAGGACCGCAACTTCCTGGGCGGACTGGTGCTGATGTTCGTGATGGGGATTGTGCTTTTGGCATCTTCGGCGCTTATCTCACCCTATCTGCAGAATCTCTCAGGCCGCAGCGTCACCCAGACCGGCTTCCTGATGGTGCCGCGTGGATTCGGAGTGATGTTTGCGATGATGTTTGCCGGCCGCCTGGCCATGAAGGCCGATCCGCGCGTGATCATGACGGCGGGCGCGAGCCTGTTGGTCTGGTCGCTGTGGGAGATGACCGCCTGGACGCCCAATATCAGCGTCAGTTCCGTTTCATGGGTGACTTTTTTTCAGGGCGTAGGCATGGGGCTGGTCTTCGTTCCCATGAACATGGTGGCCTTTGCGACACTTTCGCCACAGTTGCGCACAGATGGGGCGGGTCTCAGCAACCTGATGCGCAATATCGGCTCGGCTATCGGGGTCTCCCTGACCTCCACCATCCTGGCCAACTCGATCCAGACCATTCATGCCCAGCTCACCAGCCATGCCTCGGTGTTCAACCGGGCGCTGGGCGTCAACGGACCCTCCCTGATGATGAGTCCACAGATACCTTTTGGGTTGGCAAATCTGAATTCTCTCATAGAATACCGGGCGCAAGTACAGGCCTACGCTAACGATTTCCTTTTCATGTTCCTGGTTTCCCTGCCTGTATTTGTGGTCATTTGGCTGATGAAACGTCCGTCGTTTGCAGCCGGCGCAACCCCTAAGATGGAAGTGGTGGACTAATGAAAGTGGCATTCATCGGCCTGGGCGTGATGGGCTATCCGATGGCGGGTCACCTGAAAAAGGGCGGCCACGACGTGACCGTCTATAACCGCAATCCCGAGAAGGCCAAGCAGTGGGTTGCGGAGTATGGCGGCAAGTCCGCCCCGACCCCCGCCGAAGCGGCCAAGGACCAGGAGATCGTCTTCTGCTGCGTCGGCCGGGATTCCGACTTGCGCGAAGTGACCCTGGGCACCAATGGCGCGTTCGGCGCCATCAAGAAGGGCGCGCTGTTCGTCGATCACACCACCGCCTCGGCCTCGATCGCGCGCGAACTGGCGGCGGAAGCGGAGAAACGCGGGTTCGATTTCGTGGATGCCCCGGTCTCCGGCGGCCAGGCGGGCGCGGTCAACGGCAAGCTGGGCATCATGTGCGGCGGCAGCGAAGCCGCCTATGCGCGTGCCGAGCCGGTGATGGCGGTCTACACCAAGATGGCCAAGCGGCTAGGACCGGCGGGTTCGGGCCAGCTCACCAAGATGGCCAACCAGATCTGCATTGCCGGCATCGTCCAGGGCCTGGCGGAAGCCTATAGCCTGATGCGGGCCGCGGGCCTCGACATCGAGGCGGTGACGGATGTGATCTCCAAGGGCGCGGCGCAGAGCTGGCAGATGGAGAATCGCTATAAGACCATGAATGCCGGCGAGTATAATCACGGTTTCGCGGTGGAATGGATGCGCAAGGACTTGGGGATCGCGCTGGAGGAGGCGCGCAGGCAGAGCGTCAGCCTGCCGCTGACCGCGCTGGTCGATCAGTTCTACGCCGAAGTTGAGAATTTGGGGGGCAAACGCTGGGACACGTCCAGCCTTTTCGTGCGCCAGGAGACCGCACGCAGGGGCAACAAGTCATAGAGGTTTGCTTATGAGTAACGAGCGGGATACGACCACGGTGCCCACGGCAGTCAGGGCAGCGGGGGGACGGGGCTATCATCACGGTGACTTGCGCAACGGTCTTTTGGAAGCCGCGCGCACCATCCTGGAAGAGGAATCCCTTGCCGCACTGACGCTGCGCGCGGTGGCGCGCAAGGCAGGTGTCAGCCATGCTGCGCCCTACCGCCATTTCCCCAATCACGAGGCGCTGCTGGTGGAACTTTCCATCGAGGGCTTCGACGAGCTGCGCGATGCCATCGGCGAAGCCGCCAAGGCACAAGGAAGCGAATCCGACAAGATCGCCAATATCGGCGCCGCTTATATGCGGTTCGTGGCGCAACGTCCTGCCCTGGCGCGGCTGATGTTTGGCGGCCAGCTTCCCAACCGCGACCAGTTTCCCGCTCTGGGGCTGAAGGCGGATTCCATCGGGACCGAAATCGGCAATGCGCTGCATGACGGCGGTCTGGGACTGGCGGTGTGGTCGGCCATCCACGGCCTCGCCATGCTGGTGCTGGAAAACGTGATCGATCTGGGCCAGCGGCGCTCCGGTCTGCACGTGCTTCCGGCACGCGCGGAGATCATTCTGCGCAGCCTGTTTTCGACGCGGGAGTGATGCGAGCTAGAGGAACCGGCTGACGATCAGGCCGGCCACAAACGCAGCGATCACCGATCCCAGCGGATTGTCCCGTATCGTTTCCGAAAAGCTGTATTGCGGTTCGGGCGGCAAGGCTTCGTCGCCTGTATCGATCTCGTCATCGGGCGTGATGGGCATGTCAGTTACCTCTGCTTGGCATTGGTCCACGCGCGATTTCCGGGGGCACCTGTGAAGCCATATCCAGCATTTCCGTGTGGTCCAGTTTCGCGATCACTGTGCACAACCGGACGCATTCGCGGCAGGCCTGTACGCAGTCTTCCATGTCGCCCAGGGCTTCGCAATCCTTGGCGCAGGTTTCGCAAACCTCTGCGCAAAGGGCCGCGAAGCGATTGTGGAACTGGCTTTTGCGGCCCAGCGCATCGGCGGTGAAGGCGCACAGCGCGGCGCAGTCCAGCATCAGCCGGAGATGCTGCGGCCGGGCATGCTCGCCGTCCATTTCCAGGCAATGAGTCATCGCCATGGAAGAGCAGGTGATGTGACAGCGTTGCAACGCCTGGATGGCTTCCTGCGCCTGCCGGCTCAACTGGTTCATGCGATCCTCCGGCCTGTCAGGCCGCGGGCTGGCCTTGCTGGAGTGGGGGCGCCTTCATGGTCAGGGTGACGGGGGCAGGCAGGCCTTTGGATTCAAACTGATCCATCAACTCCTCCTTGCGCGCCGCCATCTGTTCACCCAGCGCGTCCAAGTCCAGATCGGCCTCACGGGCGCCGCTGAAAACGCCGCCGCGTTGTTCCTCTTCCTTGACGTGATGCTTGATCTCTTCCGAAAGCACCTTGACCTTGGCATCGTAAAAGTCGTCGTCGGGCGAGCCGGCTTCCAGTTCCGCGATAAGGACCTTGGCGCCGTCATGCTCGACATTGGCTTCGTCCATCATGTCGCTGTCCACCCCGGCCTCGCGGCAGGCGGGGTAGAAGATTTCTTCCTCCAGCATGGTGTGGATGGTCAGTTCCATGCAGATCTGCTTGGCAATCTCCGCCTTCCTGCCGCGTGCGGTTTCATACTTTTCGAACAGCTCCTCCACCTTGCGGTGATCGGCCTTCAACAATGCGATAGCGTCTTTCTTGGCAGCAGGCATGGGGTGTCCCCTCATAAGGTTGGCGTGTAGCAGCAACGTGGTGTGCGGTTGCGGCGTTCCCCACCCCGTTGCCTCGGGGGACATATATTTTGATGGCGGAGCCGATGATTCCTCCGCGTAGGGTCTTCAGGCGATGCCCCGCTCGAGAAGCTGGAAAGTTCGGCGGCGCGCCCTGAGCGGAACTTTAAGCAGCAGGCCGCATTACCTCCGGCGATAAGAAAAGAGGGAACACCCCATGCGCCTGGTCCTGCTGATCATTGTGATACTTCTGCTTGTCGGCGCGCTGCCTGTTTGGCCCTACAGCGCCAATTGGGGTTATTACCCGGGCGGCGGTCTTGGCCTGGTGCTGGTGATCGTTCTGGTCTTGGTGCTGCTGGGCCGATTGTAAGGCGCAGCCGGAGTTCGGGGCAGGGGCTCGCGACACACTGGACAGTATTCAATCCTCCGCGTGCCAGCCGCCGGCACCGACCAGCTTGACGAAGCGCACAGCTTCCAGATCGCATTCCTCATAAGACGTTTCGCTCTTACGGATGATGCGCACGAGTTGCTGGCTGTCCACGGACCCAACCGGAATCACCAGGCGGCCGCCGATCGCCAACTGCATTTTCAGCGCCTCCGGTATCCGGGGAACGCCGGCCGAGACAATGATGGCGTCAAACGGTGCAGCTTCCGGCCAGCCGGCGCTGCCGTCTCCGGTTTTGAGTATCACGTTGTGATAGCCCAGCGCCTGTATCCGTGCGCGCGCCGCGTCCGTCAGAGCGGCATGGCGCTCGATGGCAAAGACCTTGGCCGCGATACGGCTCGCCACCGCGGCGGCATAGCCGGAGCCGGCACCCACTTCCAGCACCTTGTCGCCATCTTCCAGTTCCGCGGCTTCCAGCATCGCCGCCACGATATAGGGCTGGGAGATAGTTTGGCCTTCCGCGATGGGAAGTGCACTGTCTTGGTAGGCGAATTCCTCACATCCGGCGGCGATAAAGGCCTCGCGGGGCACCGTGCGCATCGCCTCCAGCACACGAGAATCACGCACGCCCCGACGCGCGATCTGCGCTTCCACCATCCGGTTGCGGGCCTGGACATAATCCATGACAGCTCCAACGACAGAAGAACGTTCCGTCCCAGCCATGGTTCTGTCAGGGAGGGTACCTTGACTTGCTTTTTTCGGCCATGTACTTTGCGATACAAAGTGGATTAGCGATGCGCGAACTGAACCGGGCACTGGCGGACATCCTGGAAATAAGGACCCAGATCGCAGCGGGGACCTCGTTCCGTGGTTATGGTCCAACCACCATCGCGGCGACCGGCGTCATCGGCATGCTTACCGCGGCTTTGCAGGCGGTGCGGCCGGATATTTTCGCAAGCAGCCCCAAGCGCTTTGTCGTGTGCTGGATCGCCGCCAGCGTGATTTGCGCCATCGCAGTGCGGATCGAAATGCAGGGCCGCTCGCGCCGCCTTCATTCCCATTTGGCCGACACCATGATCAACCAGGCGATCGAACAATTCATGCCGGCCGCCGCCGCCGGCCTGTTCCTGCCTTTGTTCCTGCTGAAATTCGCAGCCCAGGATATCTGGATCATGCCCGGCCTGTGGCAGCTCTTCGTCAGCCTCGGCATCTTTGCCTCGGTGCGCTCCCTGCCGCGACCGATGGCGCTGGCCGGCGGCTGGTATTTCATCAGCGGTTTTGTCTGTCTGTTGTGGGCCAGTGGCACAAAGACCCTGTCGCCTTGGGCGATGGGGGCGCCATTCTTTGCCGGCCAGATGCTGATGGCCGCCATCCTTCACCTTTCTTCGCAAGGAGGGCGCAATGAAGAAGACTGAGGCTGTGGCCCCTTTTGCTTATGAGGGGCTGGAACGGGTGATGCACGAAAAGGCGCGGCTGGGCGTTCTCAGCTCCCTGATCGCCCACCCCAAGGGGCTGGCCTTTGGCGATCTCAAGCAGCTTTGCAATCTGTCCGACGGCAATCTCAGCCGCCATCTCCAGGTGCTGCAGGAAGCCGGGCTGGTGGAGATCATCAAATCCTTTGAGGGCAACCGCCCGCAGACCACATGCCGGCTGACCCGCAGCGGTCGCCGCCGTTTCCTGGACTATCTGGCTGTGCTCGAGCAGTTGGTGCGCGATGCCGCCGAAACCGCAGGCGAGGATTTCGGCCATGCGCGGGCTCGTATCGTTCCGGGTTGACCGGTGTTTTTTTGACAGGAGACTTTGTAATGCAAAGTACTTTAAAACATAGGATTCACCTGGCGATCATCATGGACGGCAATCGCCGCTGGGCTGCCGGCCGCGGCCTTGGCCATGGACAGGGTCACGAAGCCGGGGCGGAAGCTCTGCGCCGCATCGTCCAGGCCGCCCCCGATCATGGCGTCGCCACGCTCACCGTCTACGCCTTTGCCTCCGAGAATTGGCGGCGGCCTGTCGAGGAGACCGCCGCCATGATGGCCCTTTTCCGGCGCTATCTCGACAGCGAGACCGAAGCGCTGGTGCGCGACGGCGTCCGGCTTTCGGTGATCGGCCGCCGCGACCGGCTCGGCGATCAACTGGTTGGCGAAATCGAGCGCTCGGAAGCCGCCACCGAATGGGGCGACTCCATGCATCTGCGCCTGGCGGTCGACTATTCCGCCCGTGCCGCCATCCTGGAGGCCGCGCGGAAAGTCGGACGGAACACCAGCGCTGAGGAGTTCGCCGCCAGCCTGAACGGCGAGAGCGGCGATGTGGATTTCCTGGTCCGCACCGGCAACGACCACCGGCTGTCCGATTTTCTTTTGTGGGAATGCGCCTATGCCGAACTTTATTTCACGCCCTGCCTGTGGCCCGACTTCGGGGAGAAAGACCTGGCCGCGGCGCTGGATGATTTTCACCGCCGCACCCGGGCGGCAGGCGTGGCGCGGGCCGCCTGATGCGCATTCTTCTGATCAACATTCCCCATCCTTCCATCGGCAGCCGCATCCCCGACGACCATTTGCCGCCGCTGGGCCTGTTGTCCATCGGCGGCCCGCTGATTGACGACGGCCATGATGTGACCTTGCTGGATGCGGAATTCGGTCCCATGCCGCTGGCGGATATTGTTTCGGTGGCCGTGGCGCACGAACCCGATGCCGTGCTGTTCGGTCATTCGGGGTCCACCTCCGGCCATCCCATTATTGCGGAGGTGGCCTCCCGTATCGCGGCAGCGATGCCGGGAATCCGGATCGTCTATGGCGGCGTCTTTCCCACCTATCACTGGCGCGAAATCCTGGCCGCCGAATCCTGCGTCACCGCCATTGTGCGCGGGGAGGGTGAGGAAACCGCCCGGCTTTTGATGCGGGCGCTGGAGCGGGGAACCCCGCTCTCGCAGATCCGCGGCATCGCCTATCGCCGGGATGGGCGTGCCTGCGCCACGCCGCCCGCAAGCGTGATCACCGATCTTGATGACTACCGCGTGGCCTGGGAATTGATCGACCATGCCCGCTACGGCTATTGGGGCGGACTGCGCGCCGTGCTGGTGCAGTTTTCGCGCGGCTGCCCGCATTTGTGCAATTACTGCGGGCAGCGCGGCTTCTGGACGCGTTGGCGCCATCGCGATCCTGTGCGCTTTGCAAGAGAGTTGGCGCGGCTCCATCGCGAACATGGCGTCAAGGTAATTAATTTCGCGGACGAGAATCCCACTGTGTCGAAGAAGGCATGGCAACAGTTCCTGGAGGCCCTGATTGCGGAAAAGGTCGATCTGATCCTGGTCGGTTCTACCCGGGCCGGCGACATCGTGCGTGACGCGGACATCCTGCATCTCTACAAACGGGCCGGCTGGCAGCGCTTCCTGCTGGGCATGGAAAACACCGACGAGAAGACGCTGAAATTGATACGCAAGGGAAGCGCCACCGCCACCGACAGGGAAGCCATTCGCCTGATGCGGCAGCATGGCATTCTGTCCATGGCGACCTGGGTGGTGGGTTTCGAGGAGGAACGCGATCGCGATCATTGGCGGGGGCTGAGGCAGCTTCTCTCTTATGATCCCGACCAGATCCAGATGCTCTATGTCACGCCGCATCGCTGGACGCCTTACTACCGTCTGGCCGAGCATCGCAAGGTCATCCAAACCGACCGCCGGCTTTGGGATTACAAGCACCAGGTGCTGGCGACCCGTTTCATGCCGGCTTGGCGCGTCCTGTTGTGGTTCAAATTCACTGAGCTGGTGGTTCAGCTTCGTCCCAAGGCGCTGTGGCGGGTGTTGCTCCATCCCGACCCGGGCTTGCGTCATGCCATGCGCTGGTACACCAGGATGGGGCGCAGGGTTTGGCCGCACGAAGTGCTTGGCTTCCTGTTTCGCGACCGCCGCACCAGTCACGGCCCAAGCGTTGGCGAGTTCTGGGGCAAGGCGCAGGATCAGGAGGAAGAGTCGATGATTCCCCAAACACGGGCGCGGCTGCCGCTCGCCGCCAATTCCTGATTGCGATGAAAACTCCCATGATAAACGCCCGTGGCTTGCTGCAATTCGTGCTGGGCCTGCTGTTCCTGGCGGCGCTGTTTCTGGTCCTGTATGCCGGCTGGGTCGAACCGTCGACCTTGCGGGTCTCGGCCTATTCGATCTCGCAGCCTTCGCCTCTGCTCAAGGGGATGCGCATCGCCGTGATCAGCGACCTGCATGGCGGCGCGCCTCATATCGACACCGCCAAGATCGACCGGGTTGTCGCCATGACCAACGCCGCCAGGCCGGATCTGGTGCTGCTCACCGGCGATTATGTGATCGGCCATGTGTTGGGCGGCGAACATATGCCCATCGAAACCATCGCCGCGCATCTCAAGGGCCTGCGCGCGCCGCTGGGCATCTATGCGGTGCTGGGCAATCATGATCGTTGGGAAGATCCCGATCATATCGCCAACGCGCTTCGCCAGGCCGGCATTCCCGTCATGACCAACAGCCATGTGATGCTGCCGGCGCCCAGGAACGCGGTCACCCTGGTTGGGATTGGCGATCGCGCCAGCGGCGGGGCCCGTCCCGGCAAGGCGCTGGATGGGGTGACGGGGCCGGCGCTTTGCTTCACCCATTCCCCCGATATCTTCCCCAGGCTTTCGCCCATCTGCACCTTGACGATTGCCGGTCACACCCATGGCGGCCAGATTTCCCTGCCTTTGCTGGGCCGGCCGGCTGTTGCGGAAATTGCCTCCCGCTATGGCCAGCGTTATGCCATCGGCGTCATCCGCGAGCGCGGCATGGTCCTGTTCGTCAGCCCCGGTATCGGCACCAGCGGCCTGCCGCTGCGCTTCGGTGTGCCGCCGGAAATATCCCTGCTGAATCTGCAGTGATGTTCGCTTGATTATGCGGACCGGAACTTCGCAAGGGCGCTTGTTGAAGGTTCCGCCAATTTGCACTGTCTGTGCACTGCTCAATATCGTATGATGGCTGTGCGAGGCGTTGGTTCGATGAGAGAGCTATGCGCTATTTCTTTCATGTCCGCGACGATGCCGGCCTTATTCCTGACGGAGAAGGCGGCGAATTTTCCAGCCTGAAGGCCGCTTGGAACGAAGCCGCCGCCAGCGCGCGGGAGTTCGCGGTGGATGACCTGCGCTGCGGCGCACCGGTCAGGCCGCTCAGTATCGAGATTACCGACGAACATGGCAGAATTCTGAAGACCATCACGATTCGTGACGTTTTGATTGCCGGTTGATCCTGTACGATTTCGGACGGAAAACAGCCTCGGGATTTCCACAAATGGGGTGAAATATCCGGCCCGTCGCATCACTGTAGATTTTTAAAAGTGTGAATTTGCAGGGGTAAGGAAGATGTCCTGTTACGAGATCAGGCTGCACGGTCCCGATGGCGAATATTCGGCCAGTTGTTTTTCTGTCCACGCTTCCGACCGAACCGCCTTGATTTCCGCACGCCAGCTCTTGAATGAGAGATTGCCCAGTGCCGGCATCTGGCACGACGGCCGCCGCGTCGGTGTGGTCTATCGCGCAGCGCCGATAGCGGCGTGAACTCCATCTTGCCGGCGGTGATCAGCGCCGCAGCAGCCTGGCGGCTTCCACTGCGAAATAGGTCAGGATGCCGCTGGCGCCGGCACGCTTGAAGCCGGTCAGGGATTCCAGGATGGCGCGGTCGCGGTCCAGCCAGCCTTTTTCAAAGGCCGCGGACAACATCGCATATTCGCCCGACACCTGATAGGCAAAGGTCGGCACGCCGAAACGTTCTTTTACCCGGAACACCAGGTCCAGATACGGCATGCCCGGCTTGACCATCACCATGTCGGCGCCTTCCTGAAGGTCCAGCGCCACTTCGCGCAAGGCCTCGTCGCCATTGGCCGGATCCATCTGATAGGTGCGCTTGTCGCCCGTAAGCGACTTGGCGCTGCCAACCGCGTCGCGGAACGGCCCGTAAAAGGCGCTGGCATATTTGGCGGCATAGGCCATCAGCAGCGTGTTGTGGTGCCCGGCCTTTTCCAGTGCGGCGCGGATGGCGCCGATGCGTCCATCCATCATGTCGGAAGGCGCGATGATGTCGCAACCGGCGGCGGTCTGCACCAGGCTCTGCTGGACCAGTATCTCCAGGGTGGCGTCATTGTGCACATCGCCGTCCCGCAACAGACCGTCATGGCCATGGCTGGTATAGGGATCCAGCGCCACATCGCACAGCACGCCGATCTCCGGCACCGCCGATTTGATCGCCCGCACAGCCCGGCACACCAGATTGTCGGGGTTCAAGGCCTCGCGGCCATCCTCGGTCTTCAATCCCGCCGGGGTCTGGGGAAAAAGCGCGATCACCGGAATGCCGAAACCGGCGGCCTCTTTCGCCGCCGTCACCAGCAGGTCGACCGACAGCCGCTCCACGCCCGGCATGGACGAGACCGGCTCACGCTTGTTGTCGCCCTCGATCACGAACACCGGCCAGATGAAATCGGCCGGTGAGAGCGTGTTCTCGGCGACAAGGCGGCGGGTCCAGTCGTGGCGGCGGAGGCGGCGCAGACGCAGGGCAGGGTAGGTACTCATGCCGGCTCTCTTGCCAATTTTGCCGCCTGCACGCAAGTTTTAGCCATGGATTCTCATGTAAAGCTTGAAAAGCAAGGCGCCCTGGGCCTTCTCACCCTGAACCGGCCGCAGGCCCTCAATGCCCTGACCCATGGCATGATTTTAAGCCTCCTGGGCCAGCTCGAAGCCTGGGCGGAGGACGTCTCGGTCAAGGCCGTCGCCATCCGGGGCGAAGGCGATCGGGCCTTTTGTGCCGGCGGCGATATTCGCGCCGTGCAGCAGGCCGCAGCCGCGGGCAGGGATGACGGTGCCGACCTGCTGCGTGACGAATATCGCATGAACGCTTTGATCGGCAGTTATCCAAAGCCTTACATTGCCATGATCCATGGCATCTGCATGGGCGGTGGTGCCGGCGTGTCGGTGCATGGCAGCCACCGCCTGGCGGACGCCTCGCTGGATTTCGCCATGCCCGAAACCGCCATCGGCTTCATTCCGGATGTGGGCAGCAGTCATTTCCTGTCACGCCTGCCCGACGAGATCGGCATGTATCTCGGCCTCACCGGCACGCGCATCGGACTTGGTGACGCGTTGGATACCGGATTGATGACTCACGCGGTCCATCGGCAGGATTTCGATACCGTGATCGCGCGCCTTTCCGCGGGCCAACCGGCAGGCGACGCCATCGCCGGCCTGGTCCGCAAAGCCGTGCACGGTCCGCTGCACACCCATCGCCGCCGCATCGCCGCCGTCTTCTCAGCCGCTTCGGTGGAAGGCGTTCTGGAAAGACTGGATCGCGACGGCAGCGACTTTGCCCGCGACACCGCGCAACTGATCCGCACCCGCTCGCCCACCTCGCTCAAGCTGGTCTTCCGCGAGTTGCGCGAAGCCCGCGCCTTGAATCTCCGGCAAAGCCTGGCGATGGAATACCGCCTGGCGGTGCGGGCGCTGAAAAGCCACGACTTCCGCGAAGGCGTGCGCGCCGCGCTGATCGACAAGGATCGCAATCCGAAATGGGAACCGGCATCGCTGGCGGCGGTGGGGGATGTCGAAATTTTCTTCGGCACCTTGAGTGTGCAGGAACTATTCTGATTTTAGCGAGGCGATTTACGTTTCGTTTGCCATAAGCCCAAGCGCGCGCAACAGTTGCAACCGCTGGTCGACATTTTACGCGTCTTTAAGACATCCCACCTAGTGTGGTCCCAACAACAGGTGGGCCCTGCGAAAAGTGGGGAAAATTGAGATGACGGCGATGGCAAAACCGCAGGCCGCAGCGACGCTTGCAAGCGTCCCTTCGGTACGCAAACAATATCTTGAGGCGCTCAACCTCGTGGAGCGCCTGCATCGGCAACTCCTTGATGTCATCAAGGACGAACTGGATCGTCGCGACGAGCGCGAGATCAATTCCGTCCAGGCGCTGCTGCTCTTCAATGTCGGCGACCAGGAACTGACGGCGGGCGAATTGCGCACCCGGGGCCATTATCTGGGCTCCAATGTCTCCTACAATCTCAAGAAGCTGGTGGAAGGCGGATATATCCACCATGAGCGTTCGGAATCCGACCGCCGCTCGGTCCTGGTGCGCCTGACCCGCAAGGGCGAAGTGGTGCGCGACATGCTGCGCGAACTGTTCGACCGCCATCTGGGCTCGCTGGAAGCGGTGGGCAATGTCGGCGGTGACCAGTTGGAAAATGTGAACACGACCCTGAAGCGCCTGGAACGCTTTTGGATAGATCAAGTCCGCTTCCGCCTCTGAGCGAAGCTTCAATCAGATCGACCATGGCCGGCCATCGCGCCGGCCATTTCTTTTTGGACATGCGCCGCCGGCAGCCGACTCAGCTAATCTCGCCCCATGCAGGGCTTCATCTTCCGTCACGGACGTTTCTATTCCGCTTTGGCCTGCGGGCTTCTGACCGGAATTGCCGCATGGCGTCTGGGTTTCGACTCGCCCTTCGTGGCCGGCGGCAATGTCTTCTACCTGGTTTTCCTGGGCCTGTGCCTGGTGATGATCTCCAGGCAGAAACCCCGTGACCTGAAGCTCCGCGCCAAGACCGAGGACGAGGGCATCGGCATTGTGCTGCTGATCACCGTCGTCACCATGGGATTTTTCTGTGAGGCCGTATTCATCGCCCTCAACAAAAAGCATGTCATGGAGGTGATTCCCCTGGTGATGTCGGCAATAGGCGCCATCGCGGGTTGGTTCACCCTCCACACCCTGATGGCCTTTCACTATGCCGATATCCATTATTTCGACGATCCGGACTGCCAGGGCGACGAGAAGGATCTGGCTTTCCCCAACACCCAGAACCCCGGCATGTGGGACTTTCTCTATTATTCCTTTGTGGTGGGAATGACGGCACAGGTCTCGGATGTACAGATACTCACCACTGCCATGCGCCGCGTCACACTGCTTCACGGGCTGCTTTCGTTTTTCTTCAACACCGTCTTCATCGCCATGGCGGTCAATGCCGGCGTCGCGCTGGCAGCGATCTAGATCCGCGGCGATTACTCCCGTGGCGGCCAGGGCAGGAAGGTGCTGACGCGCCGTTTATAGGCGGCATAGCCGGGCCGGCGGTTCTCGATTCCATCTTCCATCAGGGCGATGCCGGAAACCTGCAACAGCAGGAAGGTGACCAGGAGCGGCGACAGGATCAGCCACCACATATGGCTGGCGGAAAAGCCGATGGCGAAATAGCCCCACCACATGGCTGCATCCCCGAAATAATTGGGATGGCGTGACCAGCCCCACAGCGCCCGGTCCATCACTTTGCCCTTGTTGGCGGGGTCGGCGCGGAAGGCGGAGAGCTGGAAATCTGCCACCGCCTCGAACAACAGGCCCAGGGCGGCCAAACCGATTCCCAGGTAGTCCAACCAGGCCAGCGGCCGGTGTCCGAACATCACCGCCGCAATCAGGGGGGCGGGAACAAACCAGATGAGAATCGCTTGCAACAAGAACACCTGCGGCAAGCTGATCCACCACCAGCCCCGCGCAAAGCGTTTTCGCATTGCGGCATAGCGGTGATCCTCGCCCTTATGGCGGGCCCAGATGTGAGCTCCCAGCCGCAGGGCCCACAGATTGACCAGGAAAAGCACGGCGGAAGTCCGTTCTCCGCTGGAATGGCCCAGCCAGGCGGCAATATCCACCACGATGGCGATCCCCGGACCCCAGAAAATATCCACGATGCTGGCATCGCGCAGGCGCAGCGAAACCAGCCACAGAACCAGCCCCGCCGAAATGGCGAAAATCAGGCCCCAGACGGGGGGCGAAAAAACAGGGATTGTCATGTGACAAATTGCGTGGAATCAAACACTTGTTTCGCGTTATCTTCGATTGTGAAGGCGTGACCTGTTCCAAAGGCTTTCGGCATGACGTTTTCCTATAAGTCCCGGTTTGAGGATGCCCTTGCAGCGATCCGGCGTGAAGGCCGCTATCGCGTTTTCGCCGATCTCAAGCGCATTCGCGGCCGCTTCCCCCAAGCGCTGTGGACGGGCCCCAACGGCGAACATGAAGTCACCGTCTGGTGCTCCAACGATTATCTGGGGCAGGGGCAAAATCCGGTGGTGCTGGATGCCATGCATCAGGCCATCGACAAGTGCGGCTCGGGTTCGGGCGGCACGCGCAACATCTCCGGCACCACCCATTACCATGTCGAGCTGGAAGCCGAACTGGCCGACCTGCACGGCAAGGAAGCGGCCCTGCTGTTCACGTCCGGCTATGTCTCCAATGAGGCGACGCTTGAAACCCTGCAGATGATCCTGCCGGGCCTGATCATCTTCTCCGACGCCTTGAACCACGCCTCGATGATCGCGGGCATCCGTCATGGCCGCAGCGAGAAGCATGTCTTCCGCCACAATGATCTTGAGCATCTGGAAACGCTGCTCAAGGCGGCGCCGGTCGATGCGCCCAAGCTGATCGCCTTCGAAAGCGTCTATTCCATGGACGGCGATATCGCCGACCTTAAGGGCCTGGTCGCCCTGGCCAAGCGCTACAACTGCATGACCTACCTGGACGAAGTCCATGCGGTGGGCATGTACGGCAAACGCGGCGGCGGCGTGGCCGAGCGTGACGGCGTGATGGGCGAGATCGACATCATCGAAGGCACCTTGGGCAAGGCTTTCGGCATGATGGGTGGCTATATCACTGCCGACGCGGTTCTGATCGACGCCATCCGTTCCTATGCCCATGGCTTCATCTTCACCACCTCGCTGCCTCCGGCTTTGGCCGCCGGGGCGCTGGCCAGCGTGCGCTGGCTCAAGGAACATGACGAAGTCCGCCGGGCCCATCAGGAGCGCGCGGCCACCTTGAAGCGGCTTTTCGCGGAGGTCGGCCTGCCGGTGATGCCCTCGGTCAGCCATATCGTGCCGGTGCTGGTGGGCGATCCGGTCCACACCAAGCTGGTCTCGGACATGCTGCTCAACGACCATGGAATCTATGTGCAGCCGATCAATTATCCCACGGTGCCCAAGGGCACCGAACGGCTGCGCTTCACCCCCACGCCCTTCCATGATGACCGCATGTTCGATCATCTGGTGAAGGCGATGGACGCGCTGTGGTCGCACTGCAACGTCAAGCGCCTGGGCGGCGTGGCGGCGTGATCCCGTTTCGCCGATAGAGCGAATGGCGGGCCGCGAGATCTACGTCGAATTCGTCACGCTCGGTAACACCGTCAAAGCGACCGCGATCGACCCGGAAACGGGCCTGGAGGCCAGCGTGGTCGGTCCCGCCAACGCGCCCCGTTCCGTGATGGCGGAAAGCGCCCGCAGGAAGCTGGAGTATCTGGCCAAGAAACGGACCTGACCAAGAGCGCAATCCGGAAAATCGGAATCGGTTTTCCGGTAAATTGCGCGAGAAACCAAGTCCTCTATATCGGTTTTATATTTCCACACCGCGTCATAGCGCATCGAATCTATATGCCCGCCCCCATACATCTGCCGCCCGGAACGGAGGCAGATATGCTGGATTCGATCTTCCTGGCGGCGGGCTTGGCCTTTTTCGGCCTGGCCATCGTCTACACCCTGATCTGCGAGAGGCTGTGATGAGCGGCGATTATATCCTCGCGGCCTTTGTCACCTTGGGCGTGCTCGGCTATCTCGTTTACGCCCTGATCCGTCCTGAAAGATTTTAAGAGGGGCGGTTCTGACATGACCATAAATGGCTGGATTCAAATCGCGCTTTACTGCCTGGCAATCATCGTCTGCGTGAAGCCGTTGGGACGTTATATGGCCCGCGTCTTCGAAGGCGAGATCAAGTTCTTAGGCCCCGTGGAGCGCTTCATCTATCGCATCTGTGGCGTCAAGGGCGAAGAGCAGCACTGGACCACATATACCATTGCCATGCTGGCTTTCAGCATCGCGGGCTTTGTTTCGCTTTACCTGATCCAGCGCCTGCAAGCGGTGTTGCCGTTCAATCCGCAAGCCATGACGCCGGTGACGCCGGACCTGGCCTTCAACACTTCGGTCAGCTTCATCACCAACACGAACTGGCAGTCCTATGTCGGCGAAACCACCATGTCCTATCTGGTGCAGATGCTGGGATTGACGGTGCATAACTTCCTGTCCGCAGCGACCGGTATCGCGCTGGCGATCGCGCTGGTGCGCGGGTTTGCCCGCCGTTCGGCAAAAACCTTGGGCAACTTCTGGGTCGATCTCACCCGCTGCATTCTCTATGTGCTGATTCCCATCAGCATCGTGATCGCGCTTGTGCTGGTCTGGCAGGGCGTGCCGCAAAATCTGGGCGCCTATACCCATATCGCCGGCATCGACGGCTTCAAGCAGATCATCGCCCAGGGCCCTGTTGCCTCCCAGGAGGCGATCAAGATGCTGGGCACCAACGGCGGCGGCTTCTTCAACGCCAACTCCGCCCATCCCTTCGAAAGCCCCACCTGGCTGACCAACTTCCTGGAGATGTGGGCCTTGCTTGTGATCGCCGCGTCGCTCACCTACACCTTCGGTTATATGGTCAAGGACACCCGCCAGGGCTGGGCGATCTTTGCCGTGATGGGCCTGTTGATGCTGGTGGGCGCGGGCCTGCTTTACGGCGCGGAAGGACAGGGCAATGCCGCCGTGGCCGCCGCACATGTGGCCCAACCCATCGGCAACATGGAAGGCAAGGAAGTGCGCTTCGGCGTCGCCATGTCTTCGCTGTTCGCCACCATCACCACCGACGCCTCCTGCGGTGCCGTCAACGCCATGCATGACAGCCTGACGCCTTTGGGCGGGCTGATCCCCATCATCAATATCGAGCTGGGCGAGATCGTCTTCGGCGGCGTGGGCTCGGGCCTCTACGGCATGCTCCTCTGGGCGGTGATCGCCATGTTCGTGGCCGGCCTGATGGTGGGCCGCACCCCGGAATATCTGGGCAAGAAGATCGAGGCCAAGGAGGTCAAGATGTCCATGCTGGCCATCCTGATCCTGGCTTTCTCGATCCTGGGCTTCACCGCTTTGGCTTCGGTGGTGAAGGCTGGCCTGGCCGGGCCGCTCAACACGGGACCGCATGGCTTCAGCGAGATCCTGTACGCCTTCACTTCGGCCACCGGCAACAATGGCAGCGCCTTTGCGGGCCTGACGGCGAACACGGTGTTCTATAACACCACCTTGGGCTTTGCGATGCTGATCGGCCGCTTCCTCTTCATCGTGCCGATGATGGCGGTGGCGGGCTCGCTCGCGGCCAAGAAGATCGTGCCCGCCTCAGCCGGCACTTTCCCGACCCATGGCGGTTTGTTCGTCGGCTTGTTGACCGGGGTGATCCTGATTGTGGGTGGGTTGACCTTCTTCCCGGCCTTGTCGCTCGGCCCCATCGTCGAACATCTGGCGATGCAGGCCGGCACCTTCTTCTGAGAACCATCATGACCAAACATCCGCGCACTTCGACCATGAATTCGGCCCTGTTATGGGCGGCCACCGGCAACGCGTTGCGCAAGCTCGACCCCCGGGCAATGGCGCGCAATCCCGTGATGTTCGTGGTGGAGATCACCGCCACCCTCACCACCTTCCTATTCCTGCGCGATCTTACCCATGGCCATGCGCATCTGGGCTTCGCCTTTCAGATCAACCTCTGGCTCTGGTTCACCGTGCTGTTCGCCAATTTCGCGGAAGCGGTGGCGGAAGGGCGCGGCAAGGCCCAGGCCGAAACTTTGCGCCGGACCCGTTCCGATACCATCGCCAAGGTGCTGGCCGATCAGGCCGCCAAACTCTATTCCAAGAAGCCCGCCCAGCTTTTGGAGCGCGGCGATCTGGTGCTGGTGGAGCCCGGCGACATTATTCCTTCCGACGGGGACGTGGTCGAAGGCGTGGCCAGCGTGGATGAAAGCGCCATCACCGGCGAAAGCGCGCCAGTGATCCGCGAAAGCGGCGGCGACCGCTCCGCGGTGACCGGGGGCACCCGCGTGCTGTCCGACTATATCGTGGTCCGGATCACCGCAACCCGCGGCTCGACCTTCCTGGATCGTATGATCGCCTTGGTGGAAGGGGCGGAGCGCCAGAAGACCCCCAACGAGATCGCCCTCAACATTCTGTTGGCCGGGCTCACCATCATCTTCGTCTTTGCGGTGGCGACCATTCCTGCCTATGCGGCTTACGCCAATGGCGCCCTTACTGTGCTGGTGCTGGTGGCGCTGTTCGTCACCCTGATCCCCACCACCATCGGCGCGCTGCTGTCGGCCATCGGCATTGCCGGCATGGACCGGCTGGTGCGCTTTAACGTCTTGGCCATGTCGGGCCGTGCCGTGGAAGCGGCCGGCGACGTCGATACCTTGCTGCTGGACAAGACCGGCACCATCACCCTGGGCAACCGCCAGGCCACCCAGTTCCTGCCGCTGGACGGCGTCAGCGAACAGGAATTGGCGGAGGCTGCCTTCCTGGCTTCAAAGGCCGACGAAACGCCCGAGGGACGCTCCATTGTGACCCTGGCGCAAAGCAAATACGGAGTCGGAGAGGTTCAGACCAAAGGGACTTTCGTGCCCTTCACCGCCCAGACGCGGCTGTCCGGCATCGACTCTCTCAATGGCTCCATCCGCAAGGGTGCCGTGGACGCGGTGTTGAACTGGTCGGGCCTTTCGCTGTCCGGCGCGGCGCTCACCACCATCGCCGACCGCATCGCCAAGACCGGCGGCACGCCGCTCGCCGTGGCCAAGGACAAGCGCCTGCTGGGTGTGATTCACCTGAAAGACATCGTCAAAGGCGGCATCCGCGAGCGCTTTTCCGCCTTGCGCCAGATGGGCATCCGCACCGTGATGATCACCGGCGACAACCCGCTCACCGCCGCGGCCATCGCAGCCGAAGCCGGTGTGGACGATTTTCTGGCCCAGGCCACGCCGGAGAATAAGCTGGCTCTGATCCGCGAGGAACAGGCCAAGGGCAAGCTGGTCGCCATGTGCGGCGACGGCACCAATGATGCGCCCGCTTTGGCCCAGGCCGATGTCGGGGTGGCGATGAACACCGGCACCATGGCGGCGCGCGAAGCCGGAAACATGGTGGACCTGGACAGCGATCCCACCAAGCTGATCGAGATCGTGGAGATCGGAAAGCAACTCTTGATGACCCGCGGTGCGCTGACGACTTTCTCCATCGCCAATGACGTGGCCAAGTATTTCGCCATCATCCCGGCCATGTTCCTGGCTTTCTATCCGCAGCTTCAGGCGCTCAACATCATGGGGCTGCATTCGCCGCAAAGCGCCATCCTGTCGGCCATCATCTTCAATGCGCTGATCATCGTGGCGTTGATCCCACTGGCGCTGAAGGGCGTGAAGTATCGTCCCGAAGGCGCAGGCGTGATCTTGCGCCGCAATCTGCTGGTCTATGGCCTGGGCGGCATCGTCGTGCCCTTCATCGGCATCAAGGCCATCGATCTGATCGTCACCGCCTTTGGTCTGGCTTAGGAGCGTTGGCGAGAGCCAGAGCGACAATTAGAAAAGGAGGCCGCCATGCAACACATTCGTCCCGCCATCATGATGCTCCTGGTGATGACCTTGATCACAGGATTGTTCTACCCGCTGGCCTTCACCGGTGTGGCCGGCCTGATCTTTCCCCATCAGGCCGCCGGCAGCCTGATCACCGTCGACGGCAAGGTGATCGGTTCGGAAGTGATCGGGCAGCAATTCACCAGCGCCAAATATTTCCATGGCCGCCCTTCGGCCGCCGGGAGCGGCTATGATGCCGCCAACAGCTCGGGCTCGAATTTCGCGCCCACTGCCAAGAAGCTGAAGGACCGCATCGCCGCCGACACCGCCAAACTGCATGCCGAGAATCCCGCCATGCCGGTGCCGGACGATCTGGTGACCGCATCGGCCAGTGGGCTGGATCCCGACATCACCCCGGCCGGCGCCCTGTTCCAGGTGCCTCGTATCGCCAAGGCCCGCAATATGCCCCCGGAAAAGGTGTCGGCCCTGATTGGAAGCCATGTGGAGACCCGGCTGTTCGGCATTTTTGGCGAACCCCATGTCAATGTTCTGAAACTTAACCTTGCGCTCGATGCACTTTCTAAGGGCACCCCCTCTACCTTCGCTGTCCCGAGGGCCAGCTACGGCATCTCCCCCTCTATGCGCTACGCGCAGAGGGGGAGAGGGGCGTCTAGCGCGCAAAGCGGGGCCAATCGGTCTAATCTCCCGGCCGGATGACTGATACCGGCCTTTTTGGAAAGGAAGAGGGGCGCCCTTCGCCGGACGCCCTGCTGAAGGAAGCGGGGCAGGCGGGGCGTGGCCGTCTCAAGATTTTCCTGGGCGCGGCGCCCGGTGTCGGCAAGACCTATGAAATGCTGGTGCAGGCCCGCCGCCGCAAGCTGGACGGCGTGGATGCGGTGATCGGCGTGGTGGAGACCCATGGCCGGGTCGAGACCGATCTCCTCACCAAAGGCATCGAAATCGTTCCCAAGAAGCGCGTTCCCTACAAGGGGCGCGTGCTGGCGGAGATGGACCTGGACGCCATCCTGCAGCGCCGTCCGCGCCTGGTGCTGGTGGATGAGCTGGCCCATGACAATGCCACGGGCAGCCGCCATCCCAAGCGCTATCTGGATGTGGAAGAACTGCTGTCGGCCGGGATCGACGTCTACACCACCCTGAATGTCCAGCACATCGAAAGCCTCAATGATGTGGTGGCCAAGATCACCCATGTGCGGGTGCGCGAAACCGTGCCGGATTCCATCCTGGATCGCGCCGACGATATCGAACTGGTGGACCTGACGCCGGAAGACCTGTTGCAGCGCCTGAAGGAAGGCAAGGTCTATATGCCCGAGGCCGCCGAGCGGGCGCGGCAGAATTATTTCGTGGCCGGCAACTTGGCGGCCTTGCGCGAATTGGCTCTGCGCCGCACCGCCCAACGCGTGGACGCGCAGATGGTGGACTATATGCGCGCCCATGCCATCGCTGGCCCCTGGGAAGCCAGCGAGCGGTTGATGGTGGCGGTGAATGCACGGCCCGGTGCCGCGGTGGCGGTGCGCTACGCACGCCGCCTGGCGGACCGGCTGCGCGCCTCCTGGACCGCGGTCCATGTCGAGACCGGTACAAGCCAGAGCGAGGCGGAGCGCGACCGCGTCGCCCAGCTCTTGCGGCTGGCGGAGCGGATGGGCGGCATGGCGGCGACCGTACCGGCCGCGGGCGAAGCCGACGGGCTGATGCAGTTCGCCCGCGCCAACAATATCTCCCACATCGTGATCATGGCCTCGCATGGTTCGCGCTGGCTGGATCTGCTGCGTCCGTCCCCGGCGCAGGAGATCATCCGCAGCGCCGGTGATATCAGCGTGCATGTCGTCCCGGAACGGGGCGGCAAGGAGGATATCGCCAAGGAGCCTGCAGCCGAGCGCGCTCCTCTGGAGCCGCGTGCTTTCGCGGCCAGCCTGGTGTTCAGCGCGGTCGCATTGGCTGTGAGCCTGCTGCTGCGCCAGACCCTGGCCGTGTCCAATGTCGCGCTGGTGCTGTTGGTGGCGGTGCTGGTCAGTGCCGTGCGCTACGGACTGCTGCCGTCATTGTTTGCCGGCCTGATCTGTGCGCTGTCCTATAACTTCTTTTTCCTGCCGCCGCTTTACACCTTCACCATCGCCGACCCGGAGAATGTGATCACCCTGCTGGTGTTCATGCTGGTGGCGGCCATCGCCTCCAACCTGACGGCCCGGGTGAGGACCCAGGCCATCGTGGCGCGCCAGCGGGCCGCCACCACAGAAGATCTCTACCGCTTCAGCCGCAAGCTGGCGGGCATCGCCACCCTCGACGATCTGTTATGGGCCACCGCCTATCAGGTGGCGCATATGCTGAAGCTGCATGTGGTGCTGCTGATACCGGGAGACGGCGACTTGCAGGTGCGAGCCGGTTATCCGCCGGAGGACACGCTGGACGATGGCGACCTCGCCGCCGCCAAATGGGCCTTCGAAGAAGGCCATGAAGCGGGCCGGGGTTCGGATACCTTGCCGGGCGCGCGGCGCCTGTTCCTGCCCATGCGCACCTCGCGCGGGGTGGTAGCGATCATCGGGCTGGACAGCGAAAAAACCGGCGAGCGGCCCGGTCCGCTGCTCACTCCCGATCAGCGCCGGCTGCTGGATTCCCTGTCGGACCAGACCGCGCTGGCCATCGAGCGGCTGAACCTGGCGGGTGAGATGGACCGCGCCCGTGTCGCCGCCGAGACCGAGAAACTGCGCTCGGCGCTTCTCACCTCCATCAGCCATGACCTGCGCACGCCGCTGGCCTCTATCCTGGGCTCGGCATCGTCGCTCAAGGCCTATCGCGCCAGCCTGGACGCCGGCAAGCAGGACGAGTTGCTCGGCACCATTCAGGAGGAAGCCGAACGCCTCAATCATTTCATCGCCAATCTGCTGGACATGACCCGGCTGGAATCCGGCGCCGTGATGCCGAACCTGGAGCTGATCGATCTTGGCGACGTGGTGGGCTCGGTCCTGCGCCGTGCGCCGCTGCAGAACCACAAGATGGTGCTGGACCTGGAGCCAGGCCTGCCCATGCTGCGGCTCGATCCCGTCCTGTTCGAGCAGGTGTTATTCAACCTGCTGGACAATGCCGCAAAATATGCGCCAGCCGCCACCACCATCACCTTGCGGGCGAAGGCGGAGGGCGGCGCCGTCACCATCCAATTGCTGGATGAAGGCCCGGGCCTGCCGGAAGAAGATCGCGAGCGGATATTCGACAAATTCTACCGCGTGCGATCCAGCGACAAGAAGCGCGCCGGTACCGGTCTGGGCCTTGCCATTGCACGCGGCTTCATGGAAGCCATGGGCGGCACGATCATCGCCGCCAACCGGACGGATGCGTTGGAAGACGGGCACAGCGGCGCGATCTTCACCTTGACCATACCCGTGCCGCGCGAAGCCAAACTTGTCGAGCCCATGCCATGAACCCGCTGCGTATCCTGATCGTGGATGACGAACCGCCCATCCGCCGTTTCTTGCGAACCGCACTGGCGGCACAAGATTATCGGGTCGAGGAAGCGCCCGATGGGGAGGCGGCGCTGGAATTCCTCAAGCGCAACCCCGTCGACCTGATGGTGCTGGATCTGGGGCTCCCCGGCATGGACGGACTGGATGTGGTCCGGCGGCTGCGCCAGGAGGGAAATCCGCTTCCCATCGTCATTCTCTCCAGCCGCGATGACGAAGCCGGCAAGGTGGCGGCGCTGGACCTGGGCGCTGATGATTATGTTTCAAAACCGTTCGGTGTTGAGGAATTGTCGGCCCGAATCCGTGCCGCCCTGCGTCATCGCCTGCAAAGGGAAGGCGAGAAGCCGCTGTTCCGCAGCGGCGACCTCACCATGGATCTGGTCCGGCGCGTCGTGACGGTGAGGGGCGAAGAGGTGAAGTTGACTCCGCGGGAATATGACCTGCTGCGGCTGCTGGTCGCCCATGCCGGCAAGGTTCTCACCCACAAATTCATCCTGAAGGAAGTGTGGGGCACAGAGACCGACGTTCAGTATCTGCGCATTTATATCCGGACTTTGCGCCAGAAGCTGGAGGCCGATCCCGAGCAGCCCAGCCTGATCCTCACTGAACAGGGTGTGGGCTATCGGTTGCGCTCTGCGGATTGATTCTTTCGATTGTCATACTCAAGCACTCGGCCGCTCGCTCAAGCTCGCGGCGTTCACCTACTCTCGCATGTCCACTGGACATGCTCGCACCGGCGCCGCAGGCTCACTTCTTCCGCTTCCCCTTGCGGCCTTCGCCTTTGCCCAGCCCGATCTTCTTGGCGAAGTCGCTGCGCTTCTGGGCGTAGTTGGGCGCCACCATCGGATAGTCGGGCGGCAAGTTCCAGCGTTCGCGATATTCCCCTGGGCTCATCTTGTAGCGCGCGCGCAGATAGCGCTTGAGCATTTTGAGCTTCTTGCCGTCCTCCAGACAGACGATGTAGTCGGGCTGGACCGATTTCTTGATCGCCACCGCCGGCGCGCGGGGCAGGGTGCGTTCCTCCCGGGCTTCGGCAAAGCCGCCCAAAGTGGCATGCACATTCTTGATGATGGCGGGGAGCTCATGGGCTGCGACCGGATTCTTGCTGACATAGGCGGAGACGATTTCCGTCACCAGCTTAAGAATGTCGTCGTCGTTATCCTTGCCGTCCTTGCCCATTACCCGCCTGATGTTGTCACTGTCACAATAGGACGCCCCAAGAGACGTCTATCCGATACAGGAAATCTCAGCTTTTCCCGTGCCTTGCAAGAAGCACTTCAAATCTTGCCCAAACCGCTAGATTTGGTGCTGGGGAAGGGGTAAATCCGCCATTCCTGCGCGTGGGCCCCAAACCAAGGCCCCTGTCTTCTTGTTGCTATGAGGCGTTCTATGTCGGCTGCTGCCAACCCCTTGGACCAAAAGTCCGATTTCTTCACCCGGGGGCTGGAAGCCGCCGATCCGGACGTGTTCAGCGCCGTCCAGGACGAACTGAACCGCCAGCGGGACAAGATCGAGCTGATCGCTTCCGAGAACATTGTCTCCAAGGCGGTGCTGGAAGCCCAGGGTTCGGTCCTGACCAATAAGTATGCCGAGGGCTATCCCGGCAAGCGCTATTACGGCGGCTGCGAATATGTCGACGTGGCCGAACAACTGGCCATCGATCGGGCCTGCCGGCTGTTCGGGGCGGCCTTTGCCAATGTCCAGCCCCATTCCGGCGCCAACGCCAACCAGGCCTGTTTCTATGCCCTGCTGAATCCCGGCGACACCTTCATGGGCCTGGACCTGGCGGCCGGCGGCCATCTTACCCACGGTCATCCCGCCAACTATTCCGGCAAATGGTTCAAGCCGGTCCCCTATACCGTGCGCCGCGATAACCAGCAGATCGATATGGATCAAGTCGCGGCACTGGCGCGCGAGCACAAGCCCAAGCTGATCCTGGCCGGTGGCTCCGCCTATGCCCGTATCATCGATTTCGCGGCCTTCCGCCGGATCGCCGATGAAGTGGGCGCACTGTTCATGGTCGACATGGCGCATTTCGCCGGCCTGGTTGCGGGCGGCGTGCATCCCAATCCCGTTCCCTATGCCGATGTGGTGACCACCACCACCCACAAGACTTTGCGCGGCCCGCGCGGCGGCATGATCCTGTCGCGGGACGATACCTTCGGAAAGAAGATCAACAATGCGGTTTTCCCCGGCCTTCAGGGCGGCCCGCTGATGCATGTGATCGCCGCCAAGGCGGTGTCCTTCGGCGAAGCGCTGAAGCCGGAGTTCAAGACCTATGCCCGCAATGTGGTGGAGAATGCCAAGGCGCTGGCCGAGGTGCTCAAGAACAGCGGGCTGGATATCGTCACCGGGGGCACCGACACCCATCTGATGCTGGTGGATCTGCGTCCCAAGGGCGCCAAGGGCCGCCCGGCGGAACATGCGCTGGATCGCGCCGGCATCACCTGCAACAAGAATGCGGTCCCTTTCGATACCGAAAAAGCGGTCGTCACGTCCGGCATCCGTCTGGGCACGCCGGCGGGTACCACCCGCGGCTTCGGCGCTGGCGAATTCCGCGAGATCGGCAAGCTGATCGTGGAAGTGGTGGACGCGGTGGCCAAGAATGAAGCCGGCGACGCCCAGGTCGAACAGAGCGTGGCGCGCCGCGTCAGTGAATTGTGCAACCGCTTTCCGATCTATCCATAACAACAAGGGGAAACCATGCGCTGCCCTTTCTGCGGACATGACGACAGCCAGGTGAAGGACAGCCGGCCTTCCGAGGACAATTCCGCCATCCGCAGACGCCGCCATTGCCCGGAATGCGGCGGCCGCTTCACCACTTTCGAGCGCGTGCAGTTGCGCGAACTGATCGTGCTCAAGAAAAGCGGCCGTCGCGAGGCGTTCGACCGCGATAAGCTGGAACGCTCCATCAACCACGCCTTGCGCAAGCGGCCGGTGGAGCGCGAGCGGGTGGACCGCACCATCACCGGCATCGTGCGCCGCCTGGAATCCATGGGCGAGAATGAGATTCCGGCTAACGTGATCGGCGAACTGGTGATGCAGGCCCTGGCCAGCCTGGACAAGGTGGCCTATGTCCGCTTCGCCTCGGTCTATAAGAATTTCCGCGAGACCCGCGATTTCGAGATGCTGATCGGCGAACTCGAGGGTGATGAGGACAAAGTCTGACTTTGGTGCAGCTTGGCTGAGGCCCGCCTCCCCCTCATGCGCGTAAGCGCATAGGAGGGGGAGGTGGCTTCAGCGATCGAGGCAAAGCGTGAGCGAGCCGAGAGGAAGCTGAAGCCGGAGGGGGTCATTATGAACATTCTTATTGTTGAATCTCGTTATCATCCCGACGTCGCCTCCGCGCTGGTGGACGGCGCGACTGCCGCTTTGCAACAGGTGGGCGCCCACTTCGAGCGCCTGGCGGTGCCCGGCGTGCTGGAAGTCCCAGCCGCCATCGCCATCGCCATGCGTTCCTCCAAGCTGTTTGACGGTTATATCGGGTTGGGCTGCGTCACCGGACCTGCGCATCTGGCTGATGTCTTCTATGCCGAGACCATGCGAGGCTTGATGACGTTGGGCACATCCGGCGCAGCGCTGGGCCAGGGCATTGTGCTGGCCGGCGATGAAGGCGCGGCGCTTGATCTGGCGATTACCCATGATATTGGCGGCGAGGCGGCACGGGCCTGCCTGGCACTGGTTGCCTTCAGCGAGCGCCTCACGTCATGAACCCGAATACGAGTCAGGCGGATGCCCGTCATGCCGCCCGGCTGGGCGCGGTGCAGGCGCTCTATCAGATGGAAATGCTGGGCGCCGATTCCGAGGAAGTGGCGGAGGAATTCGCCGAACACCGCTTCGGCGAATTGCCGGTTGCGCCCGATGCGGAATTCTTTCATGCCATTGTGACCGGCGTACCGCCGCACCAGGTGGAGATCGACCGCTCCATTGCCGCCTCCCTATCGCAAAGCTGGAAGCTGGAGCGGGTGGATTCCATCCTGCGCGCCATTCTGCGTTGCGCGGTTTATGAACTGGTGGCCCGCCGCGATGTGCCGGCCAAGGTGGTGATCGACGAATATGTCGCCGTGGCCGGCGCCTTTTTCGGCGCAGACGAGCCGGGCTTCGTCAACGGCGCGCTCGATACGATTGCGCGGCGCAAGCGGGCCGCGGAGTTTGGTTTGCCAACGCCGGAAGACGAGCTGGATTTCTAAACTCCCTGTAATGTGGTTTTTCGCATTTGCGAAGTTTTTCAGGGCCTTGCCGCTGTCTCTTGCGGGATGCAAGGTCGCGGGACAAAGGCGGCAACAAACAAACCCAACAAAGCCCGCCGCGAAATTCGCAAGGAGAGAAACATGGACATCAGCAAACGTGACCTTCTGGTGGCGGGTGCCGCCTTGGGTGTGGGCGTTGCCGCCAGCAATGCGGTGGCGCAGCCGCGCCGCGACCGGCCGATCAACACCGGCACCCAGCCTTCGACCGTGGACCGCAACTACAAAGCGCGGCGTCTCAACAAATGCATCGAGCTGTGGGAAGACGGCCAGCCCATCTACTACACGGGCCCCGGCATCGGTCCCGGCGTCGATCCCTATGAGCAGGGCAAGAAGATGTCCAAGACCTGGGCCGATGCCATCTGCTACGACATGGAACACAATCCGCTGGATTACACCGCGCTCCAGGCCTTCATGAAAGGCATCGTCGATGGCGGCGGCACCGCCTCCGGCCATCGCTTCCCGATGGTGTTCGTCTCCACCCCGATCATCGGTCTGAATGAAGCCTATATGTGGGCCAACAGCTGGGTGTTCAGCCAATTGCTCGACACCGGCATCATGGGCATCCATCTCTGCCATGCCCGCGATCCCAAAGCGGTGGAAGTCTGCGCCTCGGCCTGCATCCGCTTTCCTTTCAAGCGGCAGGGCGTGCGCCAGCTTGCGCATGAAGGCCTGCGCGGTTCACCACAGGGCGGAGCGGCGGCGATCTGGGGTCTCAACCAAGGCGCCTATCTGCACAAGGCCGATACCTGGCCGCTCAATCCGCAGGGCGAACTGATCTTCGGGATCAAGATCGAAGACGTGCATGCCGACGCCAATGTCGAAGCGACCATGGCGGTGCCGGGCATCACCATGGCGGAATGGGGCCCGGGCGATCACGCCTATTCGCTCTATGGCCTGGAAGCCTTCCCCGAGGACGGTCATTCGCTGGGCGAGCTGGCGGCGCGGCCCGAGATGAAACGGGTGCGCCAGAAGGTGGTGGACCTGTGCAAGACGCACAATCTCAAGTTCCTGAATGCCGGTCGTGCCGCCGACAACAGCGTCGACAGCGTGATCCAGCAGATCAAGGACGGCGCCATGGTTATTGAATCCGACGAGGAAGCTGCCATCAAGGGACGCGAGTACACCAAGCGCAAAATGCCGGTTTAGGCGCGGTTATTTTACGCCAGAGCGATAGAGGCGGTGGCCTTTTGGGGCTGCCGCCTTTTTGCTTTAGGCTGCCGTCATGGACGAATTTGACATCATCGCGCGTTACTTCGCACCTCTGGCAGGAGACGGCGCCTTCGGCCTGAAAGACGACGCCGCGCTGCTACCCTCGCGGCCTGGCCATGAACTGATCGTCACCACCGATACCATCAGTGAAGGCACCGACTTCTTCGCCTTCGATCCGGCCGATACGGTGGCGCAAAAGGCCTTGCGCGTGAATCTGTCCGACCTTGCCGCCAAGGGGGCTGAGCCGGCAGGTTATCTTTTAAATCTCACCTTGCCGCACAGCGTGACGGAAGACTGGCTGGCGATGTTCGCGTCTGGCCTTGCCCGGGACCAGAAGGAATTCGGCTTCTCCCTATTGGGCGGCGATACCGGCGCCGGCGAAGGACCCTTGACCATCGCGATAACCGCTTTTGGTTTTGTGCCGGCGGGAAAGATGATCAAACGCAGCGGCGCAAAGCCGGGTGATGCGGTTTACGTCACCGGCACCATCGGCGATTCCGGCGGCGGGTTGGCGATCTTCAAGCGCGAAAAGCACACACTGCCGGATTCCGGCCGGGACTATCTTACGGCGCGCTATCGTGTCCCGCGGCCCCCGGTTGGGTTCGCGTCCAGGTTGCGCGATGTCGCCCATGCCAGCGTGGATATTTCCGACGGCCTCCTCGCCGATCTCGGCCATATCGCGACGGCTTCTGGCGTGCGCATTGTCGTGGAAGGCGGGCAGGTGCCCTTGTCTGCGCCGTTAAAGGCGATTTGGGGCAAGGATACGTTGCTGCGTGCGGTGACCGCGGGTGACGATTACCAGATCGCCTTCACGGCAGAGCCGGGTCTGGGTGGACCTTTTACCTGCATCGGGCGGGTCACAGAGGGCGAAGGCGTTAACCTGATGGTCGAGGATCGTATCGTCTCGGTACCGAATTCCGGCTACCGGCACTTCTAGAGCGCAAGCCAAAAGAAAGCATACGACGCGTTCCGGATTGTAACCCGGATTTCTCCACGCTATCCCTTTTGCATAAGGGAAATGGCGCGGGGGCGCTGACGATGACCAAAATAGCACTGACAAATGCTCAGCGACTTGTCCGGGCGCCGGCTTTGCTTGCCGGAATGGTGTTGGTCTGTCTGCTGACCTGCGGAAACACTTTTGCCCAGACCACGCAGGACACGAACGCATCGGTCCCAGCTTCAGAAAAGGGTTCTGTGAAGCTCGTCGGCGTGTATATGGCGCTTCCGGCCGGCTGGCCGTGGCTGTCGTTGAGGGTTGGTTCCCTGCTTTGCATTTCGCCGCCTGTCGTCAAGACCTGGCAGGGCGGACGCGCCGCGCAAGAACTTTCGGCGTTTACCACGCCCTTCAAGACGGAACTGGAAAGTGCCGGATACAAAGTCGTCACGCCGGGCGAGGATAATCTGTTCGATTCAAACGCCGGCTCGGCGGACTATGAAGCGGCGGCTGTGATCAACGGCGCGCGCTTTGATGGCTGTGTGAGCAATGGCGCCTACTTCAGCAATATAGGAAGCGTGCGGGGTGACGGATCCCTGACAATAGAATGGCAGCTCTATTCGCGAATCAGGAAGCAGGTGGTCGCGCATGTCAGCACGGGCGGTAATTCCAAACTGGAAAACAGCGTGCCCGGAGGCGTTTCGCGGCTGATTACGGAAGCCTTCGCCAGCAATGTGCGCGCTTTGGCGGCAAATGCCGATTTTCGCGCCGCCTTGAGCGCTCCCAAGGCTGTTACGAACGGATTCGTAGCGCCGGGGCAGCAAAGCAAGATCGCTCTTCTTGGCAGCCTGAAGGCCGGTCCCCGCCATATCGATGACGCGGTGGGAGGCGTGGTGACAATCCTGACCGGGACAGGCAGCGGATCCGGCGTCCTTGTTTCCGAGGATGGGTATGTTCTGACCAATGCTCATGTCGTGGGGGACGACAAGGAGGTCCGGGTGCGCTGGTCCGATGGGATCGAAACGCTGGCGCAAGTGGTGCGGGTCGCCAAGGACCGTGACGTCGCGATCATCAAGACCAATGCGCGGGATCGGACGCCGCTCGCCATCAAGCGTGGCGCCGTAACCCCGGGACAACGCGTCTATGCCATCGGGTCTCCGAAGGGCAAGGCGTTTCAGGGAACCGTCAGCAGCGGCATCATCTCGGCAAATCGCATCGTTGACGGCCTGCGCTATATTCAGAGCGACACGACCGTGTCGCACGGATCAAGCGGCGGCGCGCTGCTGGATGAAACTGGATCGGTCATCGGTCTCACCGACCTCGCCATTCAAAATGACGGCCCGGCGGGACTTAACTTGTTCATTCCCATCGGCGACGCCATGGACTTCTTGTCTCTGGAACAGCATTGACGCCCCCGGCGAACGGCCGCCGTTAATGACTTGCTAACCCTGTTTTGCCAGCTTTCCGTCATGGGAAAAGCGGCGAGCCTGTTCTTGGCGACGGCGGTGGCGGTCTGCGCCTTCGCGCCGGTCCTTCGCGCGGCGGAAGAGGGCGGTCATGCCACCAAGCCGGAAGGGGAATCCAAAAAGGACGGCGAGCCCAAAAAGGGCAAGCCCGGTACCAATGTCGACATGCCCTATCTGATGGCGCCGATCACCGATGCCGACGGCAAGCTCTCCGGCTATGCCTATCTCTCCACCCGCCTGACTGCATCCTCCGAAGCCAATGCCTTGGTGGTGCGCGACAAGTTGCCCTTCATCCAGGATGCGATGGTGCGAGACGTCAACGCTTTGGGCATCACCACCTCCGATCCGGAAAAGGTCGACGTGCCCGCCACGGAAAAGCGGCTGCTGGCCGATGCGGCCAAGGTGATGGGGGCGGGCAAGGTCAAGGTTCTGACCGTCTGCAGCGTCAATATCGCCCCGTTGCACCCGGTCCAGACCCCCGCCAGGGACGTGCCGCCGGAACAGATGATCCCGGCCGGCACCACCCCCAAGAACCCAGTAAAGTCCCGTTGCGACTGAGTTTTGTCGTCATTCTGTCTTGTGCGCCGGGACCCATCTCCCCGGTTGCCTAGCAAACGGGCTTTTGGCAATCTTCGCCCGCCCTTGAAGCGGCGAGTCCAGCCTTAGAGGCTTGTGACACCGGCCATGGGGATCGGCGAGAGCCCATCCCTGCTTCGACAGGGCTGTTCTCCCCGACCCGGCAAAAACGAAAGTCACGAGGGGACGAATATGCAATTGGAAGTGATTCTGGCCTGCGGTGTGCTCGCACTGCTGTACGGCCTCTATACCATCAAGGCCGTCCTGAGCATGCCCGCTGGCAATGCCCGGATGCAGGAAATCGCCGCCGCCATCCAGGAAGGCGCGCGCGCCTATCTCAACCGCCAATACACCACCATCGCCATGGTGGGCGTGGTGATCTTCGCCCTGGCCTTCTTCTTCCTGGGCTGGCAGGTGGCCATCGGCTTCCTGATCGGCGCGGCGCTGTCGGGCGCAGCCGGCTATGTCGGCATGTATGTCTCGGTGCGGGCCAATGTGAGAACCACGGAAGCCTCGCGCGCCGGCCTGGCCCAGGGCCTGTCAGTCGCTTTCCGCTCCGGCGCCGTCACCGGCATGCTGGTGGTGGGCCTGGGCCTCTTGGCGGTCGCCGGTTATTTCTTCTTCCTCACCGCCGGGCTCAAGCTTGACCTCGCCAACGCCGAACAAAGCCGCATCATCGTGGACTCGCTGGTGGGCCTGGGCTTCGGCGCCTCGCTGATCTCGATCTTCGCCCGTCTGGGCGGCGGCATCTTCACCAAGGGGGCCGATGTCGGCGGCGACATGGTGGGCAAGGTGGAAGCGGGAATCCCCGAAGATGACCCGCGCAATCCCGCCACCATCGCCGACAATGTGGGCGACAATGTCGGCGACTGCGCCGGCATGGCGGCCGACCTGTTCGAGACCTTTGCCGTGACCACCGTGGCCACCATGGTGCTGGCATCGATCTACTTCTCCGGCGACATCAAGGTCCAGTTGATGACCTATCCGCTCGCCATCGCGGGCATGAGCATCATCACCTCCATCATCGGTACCTTCTTCGTTCGCCTGGGCGCTTCCAAGAACATCATGGGCGCGCTTTACAAGGGCGTGATTGCCACCGTGATCCTGTCGCTGATCGGTCTGTGGCCGCTGACCAACCGCATGATCGGCATGGACACGGCGCTGAATTCCGGCGGCGTCGACTATAGCGGTATGACTCTGTTCTGGTGCGGCGTGGTCGGCCTTGCCGTCACCGCGGCCCTGATCGTGATCACCGAATATTATACCGGCACCAACTTCCGCCCGGTCCAGTCCATCGCCAAGTCGTCGGTCACCGGTCATGGCACCAACGTGATCCAGGGCCTGGCGATCTCGATGGAATCCACTGCGCCGGTGGCGCTGGTGATCTGCGCCGGCATCATCGTCACCTACATGATGGCGGGCCTGTTCGGCATCGCCATCGCGGTGAGCACGATGCTGTCCTTGGCGGGCATGGTGGTGGCGCTGGATGCCTTCGGTCCGGTCACCGACAATGCCGGCGGCATTGCCGAGATGAGCGGGCTGGAAGGCGATGTGCGCAAGACCACCGACGCGCTGGACGCGGTGGGCAACACCACCAAGGCCGTCACCAAGGGCTATGCCATCGGTTCCGCCGGCCTGGGCGCGCTGGTGCTGTTCGCGGCTTATACCCAGGACCTGAAGTATTTCGCGGCCCAAGGCACCGGCTTCTTCGCCGGCATGGAACTGCCGACCTTCAGCCTGTCCGAGCCTTGGGTGGTGGTAGGCCTGTTGTTCGGCGGCCTGTTGCCTTACCTGTTTGGCGGCATGGCGATGACGGCTGTGGGCCGCGCCGCGGGTTCGGTGGTTGAGGAAGTGCGCAAGCAGTTCCGCGAAATGCCGGGCATCATGCAGGGCACGCAGAAGCCCAACTATGCCCGCGCCGTGGATCTGCTGACCAAGGCCGCCATCAAGGAGATGGTGGTGCCATCCATGCTGCCGGTGTTCTCGCCCATCGTTCTGTTCGTGCTGGTGAACTGGATCGCCGGCAAGACCCAGGCCTTCAATGCGGTTGGCGCCATGCTGATGGGCGTGATCGTGACGGGCCTGTTCGTCGCGGTCAGCATGACCTCGGGCGGCGGCGCCTGGGACAATGCCAAGAAGTACATCGAGGACGGCCACTATGGCGGCAAGGGCAGCGACGCCCACAAGGCCGCGGTGACCGGCGACACGGTGGGCGATCCCTATAAGGACACTGCTGGTCCCGCCGTGAACCCAATGATCAAGATCACCAATATTGTGGCGCTGCTGTTGCTGGCCACTCTGGCGCATCTGGGTTGATCCGATTGTAAAGAGTGCAAAAGGCGCGGGGCTAGCCCCGCGCCTTTTGCCTTTTTAAGCGCCTTTGCATTGCAGCGGCTGCCGGACTAGCTTTCCCCGCCATACAGGAGCTGCCGATGAAAAAACTCTGCTGGATGCCGGCCATCGCGGCGGCGATTTTCCTGATGCCGGAAATCGCCCAGGCGCATTTCACCCTGGCCGAGCCTGCAAGCTGGCTGATGGAAGTGAACGCGCTGGGTGATCCGCAGAAGCTGGCGCCCTGCGGCGGGACCAGCCAGAACCCGGGTACCCCAACCGGTGCGCTCACCGAAGTCATGGGCGGCGCGCCTCTGCATATCAAGCTGCGGGAGACCGTCTTTCATCCCGGCCATTACCGGGTGGCGCTGGCGGTGACTTCGCGTTCCGAACTGCCGCCCGATCCGGAAGTCACCACCCGCGACACGCCCAACGGGCCCCGTTCGGTGTCGGCCAAGATCATGAGCCCGGCGGCGCCGCCGGTGCTGGCCGACGGCCTGTTCGTCCACACCGAAAAAGCCGCGCCGGATATGTTCTTTGAAACCGATGTCAGGCTGCCCAACATCAACTGCGCCAAATGCACCTTGCAGATCGTCGAGTTCATGGCCGAGCACGGCCACAATCCGGACGGCGATTACAGCTATCACCACTGCGCCGATCTCCACATCCGCGCCAATCCGTCCATGCCGGTCGACAAGGCCTGGCCCGGACAGTCCTGACCACGACGGCTCGCTGACAGCCGATAAACGGGCAGTACCGGTCCCGATGGATACGTCTTGCTTGGGTTATATACGGACGTATATAACGATCCTTGGATATCCGGCACGGCGATGCCGGGGCGGGGATCACAGTGAAAAAACTTTGGCTGCTGCTGGGCACCGGTTTTCAGGCCTTGACCTTGCCGGCCTCCGCCCAAACGGTCGCCGGGCTTGAGAGTGTCGTGGTCACCGCAAGGTTGAGGGCGGAGGACCCGCAGACCGTGCCGGTCTCCCTGTCGGTGGTCGACAGCAGCAGCCTGACCGCCACCCGCACCGACAATATCCAGCAGTTGCAGTTCCTGGCGCCCAGCCTGAACTACGGTTCCCCCAATCCCCGCAACACCTCCTATACCATTCGCGGCCTGGGCAGCAGCGTGGTGGCTATCGCCCAATCCAATGACGGGCTGGAGCCGGGCGTGGGCTTTTACGTCGACGGCGTCTATCACGCCCGGCCGGCGACCGCCGCTTTCGACTTCGTGGACCTCGAGCGGGTGGAAGTGCTGCGCGGGCCGCAAGGCACCGTGTTCGGCAAGAACACCACGGCCGGCGCCATCAGCATCATCACCAAGGCGCCCAGCTTCGATTTCGAAACCCGGGGCGAATTGTCCGGCGGCGACTTCGGTTATTTCCAGGCCAAGGGTTATATCACCGGACCGATCTCAGATGAGGTGGCGCTGCGCCTTTCGGGCGTGATCACCCGGCGCGGCGGCGTGCTGTACAACGCTTTCAACGGCAGCACCGACAATGATATCGGCAATATCGCGGTGCGCGGCGAGCTGCTGTACCAGCCCAGCAAGGATTTCCACCTGCGCCTGTCGGCGGACTATACCCAGTTCGTCAATCATTGCTGCACCCAGGTCTATGTCACGGTGGGCCAGACCCTGAAACCGGCGGCGCGCCAGTTCCCGGCCCTGGCGGCAGCGCTGAGCTACACGCCGCCCAGCATCAATCCCTATAACCGCGTTGCCGACATCGATGCGGCCCTGGGCGTGAACACCGACGAGGGCGGGTTGGCGGCAAACGCCGACTGGAATCTGGGCGCCGTCACCCTGACCTCGATCAGCGCCTATCGCTGGTGGAACTGGGACGCCGCCAACGACCGGGACTACACCTCCATCCCGGTCCAGTTGCTGCAGCACATTCCCTCCTATCAGCGGCAGTTCAGCCAGGAATTCCGCATCGCCTCCAATGGCACCAACACCATCGACTATGTCGCCGGTCTTTACTGGTTCTATCAGCGCATCACCGGCACGCCGATCACCGGTTACGGGCCGCAAGCGGCCTTCTGGCTGTTGGGACCGGCGCCGCAATTCCCCGCCAATCTCCTGGACGGGTACCGCACCGATGGCTTCACCCGATTCAACACCTTCAGCTATGCCGCCTTCGGCGAAGCGACCTGGCATGTGACCGAAGCGCTCAGTGTCACCGGCGGTGTCCGTTATACCTATGAGGACAAGGACGGCAGCTACGCCTCCACCGTCTCCGGCGGTCTACAGACGACCAACCAGACCTTGATCAATGCCCAGCTTTCGATCCTGCGGCCCCAGTCCTACACCGCGGCGGTCAGCGACGGCAGCCCGTCGGGACGCGCCAGCATCTCCTATCAGATCGCCGATGGCATCATGGCCTATGGCACCTATTCGCGCGGCAGCAAATCGGGCGGCATCAACATGTCCGGCCTGCCGTTGAACCCCTCAAATCTGCCGGCCCTGTCCACCGCGGTGATCCGGCCCGAGCAGAACACCACCTGGGAAATGGGCTTCAAGACCAAGCTGCTGGACGATCATCTTCTGGTCGATATCGACGGCTTCGACACCACGGTGCGCGACTTCCAGGCCAATGTGGTGGACACGGGTCCTGGTGCCTTGCGCGGCTATCTTGCCAATGTCGGCAAGGTCCGGGTGCAGGGCGTGGAGCTGGACAGCAATTTTGCAGTGGACGAACATCTGTCCGGACATCTGTCGGCCACCTATAGCGCCGGCAAATATGGCTCTTATCAGAACGGTCCCTGTCCACTGGAATTGATCGCAAGCAGCACGACGGTGTGCGATCTGAGCGGCCGGCCGCTCTCCGGATTACCGGTCTGGTCCCTGTCCTTGGGCGGCGAATACACCTATCCGGTCGCCGTCATGGATCTGGCCGGTCAAGCCTATCTGCATGGCGAGTACAGCTATCGCGGCAAAATGTATGGCGATCCGTCGGATTCCCGTTACACCTTGATGCCGGCTTATAGCCTGCTCAACACCAGCCTGGGCGTGCGCAACGGGCAGTGGGACTTCTCGGTCTGGATCCGCAATCTGACCAACGAACATTATCTGCAGAACGTTACGGTGCAGGCCGGCAATTCCGGCCTGGTTGCGGGAACCCCAGGCGATCCGCGCACCGCGGGCGTCACCCTGCGCGCGACATTCTAGGCCTTATTGAATCGGCAGTTCGAACGGCCCGGCGGGAAGCCCCGAAGCATCCGACAGGGTGCAGATGGGACTGTCGCCCCAGCAATAGCGCACCCGTGTCGCGGCTCCAGCCAAGGTCACAGACGCTCCGGACAAGGTCGCCTGGGCCCAGCGGCATCCTGTGGCGTCGCAAAGCTCGAAGGCATTGGGCTGGCCGTTATAGGCGGTCAGGGCGCCGCTCACGTCCTTGAAAGACACGGTCACCTGATCGCCGCTGCGCCGGGCCGAAACCGCCCGCGCCCCGGACGGCGCGATCTGCTCGCCATAGACCAGATACCGCGCGGCGATGGACAATCGTCTGCCGATCTCCTGCTTGTTCGGCGGATGCAGGTTCTTGGCCTCGCCGATATCGAAAGTGACGACCAGCGCGGCGTGGCTGTCGGCCTCGGCGATCTTGCGCTGGGCTTCGCGCACATCCGACCACAGCGATTCCTCCGGCTTTGTGGGCGTGGGGCCATAATCCGGTATCTGCACGATCAAAAAGGGCAGGGCGGCACCGAATTGCTTGCGCCAGTCCGCCATCATCGCCGTCAGCACCGCCTGATAGGTGTGCGCGAAATAGATATTGGACTCGCCCTGGTACCAGATCGCCGCCTTGACGCCATAGGGGCCGATGGGCGCAATCATCCCGCCATACTGGAGCCCCACGCCGTGCATCGGCCCCCAGGGGATCTGCGGCGCGATCAGGTTCTCGATCCGTTTGTAATGCCAAGGCTGATCCAGCGCCACGCTGCTGCCATCGCCAAGCCGGATCGCGCGCGTCGCAGCCGGCCCGCTGAGGCCGCAATTCTTCCAGCTGCAGAAGATGTTGAGCGTGATGCTGTTGTCGCCTTCGTGCAGAAGTCCGCGCGGCAGGACATGAACGGCATTGGGTTGCTGCGAACTGCCGCCGACGCCAACGCCATTGACCCAGCTTTTTTCTTCTTCATTGGCACGGCCCAGTTCCAGGGTGGCGGGTTGCGCAGCTTGTGCGGCTGTCAGGCGCACATGGGTCGAAAGCCAGAGCTGCCCGACAAAGCCCACACCCGGTTCGGCCGAGCCTTCCGGCAAACCCAGACCGGGCCAGTCATTCCAGGGCCCCAATTCTTGCGGCGCCACCGGCCAGGACGCGGTGTCTTCTTTCCAGGGTTCGCCCTTGCCATTCGCGTGCCACCAGCTTTCCCAGGCGGCATCCCAGCGCCGTGAAGCGGCCTGAGGATCGCGCTGGTACAGCGCCAGCATGTCGAGATCGTCATTGAAAGTGCCTAGGGCGCGCAGGGTGGGATGGCTGACCCAGCCACGGTCTCGCGTACCGCCCCAGGCCACTGTGATCAGACCGACAGGCACCTTCACATGCTTGCGCAATTCGCGGGCGAAAAAGAAACAGCTCGCCGAAAAATCCCCCGCGGTCTGGGGCGACTCCACTTTCCAGGAAACTGAAGACTGAAAGACATGCAGCGGTATCGGGCTGGGAACGCGATCCACCGCCAACTCGCGGACCTCGCCGTCGGTCGCCGCCGCGATTTCGCCTTCCGCATTGGCGGCGCGGCGCACGCTGAGCTGCATGTTGGACTGGCCGGTGCACAGAAAGACGTCGCCCACCAACACATCATGGATATCCTGGCTTTCCGCCCCGGATGCAACGTGCAGCGTATAGGGTCCGCCGGTCGGCATGGCGGGCAGGGCAGTACGCCATTGCCCATTCTTGTCCGCGCGCGCCGTGGCGGTGACGTTGCCCAACTGCAGGCTGATTTCGGCACCCGCTTTGGTACTGCCGTAAACTGGAATCGGCATATCCCGTTGCAGCACCGCGTGATCGGCGAACATGGGATGCAGAAGGGGCTCCGCGACTGCCGGCGATGCCGTCAGCAGCGCAAAGGCAATGGCCGCGAATTTCATGTTTCCGCCCTAGGGCACCGGGCCGCCGCCGTTACCCGGATTGGTTTCCTGGATATTGGTCGCGGACGATCCCGGCGTGGCCTTCAGCAATTCCTGCAGGAAGGTGGTCTCGCGCCCGCGCGCCGGAGTCTCGCGAGTCTCGAAACTGATCAGATGCCCGTCTCTCAGGCCATAATGGCGCACGCCGGTGACCTTGTTCTCCCTGTCGAAAGTGACAGCCAGGACCTGACGCTTCAAAACCGTCGGCGTGAAAAAGGCCACCTGCTTTTCGGTGGAGGAGATGTAGTACCAGTTGTCGTTGCCGAAGGTGGCGGTGGTGGAGGCATAGCCCAGCCGCGACTGCACGGTGGTCTTGGTGTCGGTGCCGGTCTTGATCGCACTTTCGATGTCCGGATCGGGCAGATAACCGCGCTGGCTGATCACCGGGGCACAGGCGATCAACGTGCTTATGGTGATCAGGGGAATGATGGCGTACTTCATGTCTCAACCTTCGACGGCGGCCCAATATCCGACGATGTGCTAACCTCCGAAGGGCGGTCTGACAAGACCCGCCCGTATTCAGGGACTTTCGCCAGGGACCTTTTGATGCTGAATTTGCTCAGGAAATCCGCCGCACGCAAGCAGCAAGCGGCCTGCCTTTATGACGGGCTGGTGGCCCGCGCGCGGGAACCTGTATTTTTTGCAAAGTTGGGCGTGCCCGACAGCCTGGACGGCCGGTTCGACCTGCTCGTGTTCCATGCCTGGATGGTGCTGGCGGAACTCAAGGGCGCCCCCGTGGCGCAAAGCCTGATCAATATTCTTTTCACCGGCTTCGATGAAGCCATGCGCGAGCAAGGCGCCGGCGATATCGGCATCGGCCATCGGCTCAAGGACATGGCCAAGGCTTTCTATGGCCGGATCGCGGCTTACGAGGCGGCCAAGAATGACGAGGAACTGGCGGCGGCGCTGGCCCGGAATCTGTGGCGCGGCGCCGCGGCTGAAGACCGCGCCCGGGCGCTGGCTGCCTATGGCCGGCGCGCCCGCCAAAGCCTGAGCCGCTCCTTGCCGGAGGCAGCCGATTTTGGCTCCCTTCCTGAAATTCCCAGGGTGATTATATAGACGCCATGAGCGAAGGACTTCCGCTGACCCATTTCTACAATCTCGGCCGGCTGGGCAATGCCGGCGACGCCGTCCATTTCGCCGCCGATGCGGCGGAGCGGGTGGCAATCGCCGGCTGGGCGGACATCCGGTCGCTGGAAAAGCTGGATGTAGGGGTCGAGATCAAGAAGCTGGGGCCAACCCGTTTTGGCTTGGCTTTCCAGCTGAAGGCTGAGCTGACCCAAAGCTGTGTGGTCACCCTGGACCCGGTACCCGCCACCATGGATCGCAGTTTCAGCCGGGAGCTGATCTTCGTGGGCACTTCCCGCCAGAAGCCGGGCCAGATCGAACTCCCGGCCGAATCGGAAACCGTGCTGGTTTCCAGTGAGGAGGAGGGGCCGGAAGAGATCCAGAGCCTGCATTTTGACCTGGCCGCCCCGGTTTTGGAGGAATTCGTCCTGGCCCTGGAGCCTTATCCCCGCCGGCCCAATGTAGAATTCAGCGCGGAATTTCACCCGGAAAACGAGGCTTTGGACCCTCCCGAGAGCCCTTTTGCCGTCCTGAAGGGCCTCAAATAGGGCTCTTAACTCCTTCAACTTCCCGGCTTTTGGCTTGAAACAGGTGCAGCTTTCCTGCTACCCACGCCGCCTGTTTTAGCCCCCCGGCGCCCCGGAGGGGTCTTCCTAGGAGCTCCCCGCCATGGCGGTCCCGAAACGAAAAACCTCGCCGTCGCGCCGCAATATGCGTCGCTCGCACCACGCGTTGACGGCCGCCGCCCATGGCGACTGCCCCAATTGTGGTGAGCCCAAGCGGCCGCATCATGTCTGCGGTTCCTGCGGCCATTATGCCGACCGCGAAGTCGTGAAGGCGAAGAGCTGACACTCCACCCCCGAAAGGTGGCCGTGACCCGCGCCCTGACCGTCTCGATAGATGCCATGGGCGGCGATGCCGGCCCAGGTGTGGTTGTGAGCGCTCTGCTCAAGACGATCCAGCGCCACACCGACGTCCAGTTCGTTCTGCATGGCGATGAGGCGCAGCTGAAACCGCTTCTGGCGCGCCAGCCCAAATTGTCGGGCCGCGCGACTGTGCGCCATGCGCCCGGCAGGGTGAGCATGGAAGACAAGCCCAGCCATGTGTTGCGCCGGGGCAAGGACACTTCAATGTGGCGCACCGTCGACTGCGTGAAGGCGGGCGATGCCGATGTCGCGGTTTCGGCCGGCAATACCGGGGCGCTGATGGCGGTCTCCATGTTCGGCCTGGGCATCATCGAAGGTATTTCGCGTCCCGCCATCGCGGTGATCTGGCCTACGCTCAAAGGACAATGCGTCGTCCTCGATGTGGGCGCCAATGTCAGCGCCACCGACGAGCAACTGGTGGATTTCGCGGTGATGGGCGAGGCATTTGCCCATGTGATCTTCGGCCTGGAAAAGCCCACCGTGGGCATCCTCAATGTCGGTGCGGAAGAGCAGAAGGGCAATGAAGGCGTGCGCGGCGCCGCCCAGATCCTGCGCAATTCCAACCTGCCCATGGACTTTCACGGCTTTGTCGAAGGCGATGACATCGCCAAGGGTACGGTGGATGTGGTGGTGACCGACGGCTTCACCGGCAATATCGCGCTCAAGACCGCCGAAGGCACGGCGCGGCTGGTTTCCTCCTATCTGCGTCAGGCCCTCAAGCGCTCCATGCTGTCCAAGCTGGGCGCGGTGATCGCGTCGGGCGCGCTGAATGCGCTGAAGCGCAAGATGGATCCGCGTGCCCAGAATGGCGGCGTGTTTCTGGGCCTGAACGGCATTGTGGTGAAAAGCCATGGCAGCGCCGATGCCGTGGGTTTTGCCAGTGCCCTGGACATCGCCATCGACATGGCCCGGGCCGACATCAATGCCCGCATCACCACCGACCGTTCGGCCGTCACGGCGGAAAGCGCCGGCGCCAGGGCCGGTGAGCTATGATGATTCAACCGGTGGTTCAGTCGACGGTACGGGCCCGCGTCATCGGCTGCGGTGCCTATCTGCCGTCCAATATCGTCACCAATGACGATCTGGCCAAGCAGATGGACACCTCCGACGAGTGGATTCGCGAGCGCACCGGTATCCGCGAGCGCCGCATCGCGCTCCCCGGCGAAAAAACCTCCGACCTGGCGGTGGGCGCGGCGCGGGCCGCCTTGATCGACGCCGGCATCGATGCCGGCGAACTGGACATGATCATCTGCGCCACCACCACGCCGGATGAAAGCTTTCCCGCCACCGCCACCATCGTACAATCGCGCCTGGGCATGTCGCAGGGCGCTGCTTTTGACGTACAAGCGGTCTGTTCAGGCTTCATCTACGGCCTGTCGGTGGCCGACAGCATGATCCGTACCGGCTCGGCGCGTACCATTCTGCTGATCGGCGCCGAGACCATGTCGCGCCTGCTGGACTGGAACGACCGCGCCACCTGCGTGTTGTTCGGCGACGGGGCAGGGGCCATGGTGCTGCAGGCCCATGACGGCATCGGCACCAATGCCGACCAGGGTGTGCTCAATACCCGCTTGTTCTCCGACGGACGGTTGCACGACATGCTCTATGCCGATGGCGGCGTCTCCTCGACCCAGACGGCGGGCAAGCTGCGCATGCAGGGCAAGGAAGTGTTCAAGCACGCCGTCACCAATATCGCCGCCGCCATCACCGCCTCGGCCGATGCTGCGAACATTCCCGTCTCGGAGATCGACTGGTTCGTGCCCCACCAGGCCAATCAGCGCATCCTGGACGGCACAGCCAGAAGGCTGAACATCGATCCCGACAAGGTGATTTCTACCGTCGCCGTGCATGGCAATACCTCGGCGGCATCGGTGCCGCTGGCGCTGGTGACCGCCGTCAAGGACGGCCGCATCAAGCGGGGCAACCTGGTTCTGCTGGAAGCCATGGGCGGTGGCTTTACCTGGGGTGCCGCTCTTCTTCGCTGGTAAACAGGTGGCGGGTCCCGTACCCGGTTGACGGCGTAAGCCCACTTAAAAGCCGCTTTCCAACCCCTTGATCTTGACGGGGTTTCACCCCCGGCCTAGCCTGATGGCCAGACTTAGAGAGTCGCGGGGAGAGTCGCGGGCCATGACCACGGGAACTTTGACAAGAGCCGACCTGACTGAGGCTGTTTTCCAGGCGGTCGGGCTGTCACGCACCGACTCCGCCCAAATGGTTGAGGACATGCTGGAAGAGGTCTGCGGCGCGCTGGCAAAGGGGGAAACGGTCAAACTGTCCTCCTTCGGCACCTTCGCGGTACGCCAAAAATCCCAGCGCATGGGCCGCAATCCCAAGACCGGCGACGAGGTGCCGATCGCGCCACGCCGCGTGCTGGTGTTCCGTCCCAGCCATGTGCTGAAAGCGGTGATCAACGGCCAAACCCCGTCTCCGGAGGGTGAAGACTGATGTCGTCAGCGGCTTTAGCCTATGCGCCCAAGTCGGCGGAAGCGTTCCGCACCATCAGCGAAGTCGCCGTGGAATTGGACGTGCCGCAGCATGTGCTGCGCTTCTGGGAAAGCCGTTTCAGCCAGATCAAGCCGGTGAAGCGCGCCGGCGGACGGCGCTATTACCGGCCCGAGGATGTCGATCTGCTCAAGGGCATCCGCGCGCTGCTCTATCACGACGGGTTCACCATCAAGGGCGTGCAGAAGGTGCTCAAGGAACGCGGGCTGCGCCATGTCGCCGAAGTGGGACGTGGCGATGCCAGGTCAGCGCATGCCGAGCCGGTGGTCATCGAAAAGCCGGTGGTGGTGGAAAAAATCGTCTATGTGGAAAAGCCGGCCGCACCGGCCGCGATTGCGCCGGTGAAAAAGGCGCGTCCGTCCCATCTGCGCGCCGTGCCCGACATGTCGTTGCCTTTCTTCGACGAACCCGAACGGCGCCACGATTTTCCCGTGCTGGATTCCGCCCCCCGGGAACGGGTGGTTGAACCGGTGGATGAGATCGGCCTTCCGGCCGAAGAACGCGAGCGGCTGGAAGAGCTGCTGGACGAGCTCAAGACGCTGAAAAGCCGCCTGCAGACCGTCCGCGGCCGCTGAAACAGGGCCAAAACCGCGAAATAAGCTTTTTGGAATGCGGGCTTGCTGGCAGAGGACGCCGCCGCTATGTTCCGCGCCCCTGAGGTTTAAGCCCTCAAAAACCGGTATCGGAGCGTGGCGCAGCCTGGTTAGCGCACCAGTCTGGGGGACTGGGGGTCGTGGGTTCAAATCCCGCCGCTCCGACCATTTATTCTCCTGCAGCACCGTTAGGCGGGATTCCCGGCCCCCTCGCTTCGCTCGGGGGCGTTCGATGCTTTCGCAGGTCCACCGGACCTGCTCACCCGCTGCGCGGGACGCATCTCACCCCGCCGCTCCGACCATTCGTTTCCGCACGGTCCGTGCGGAAACGAATGCCAAGCGCGGCTAGCGTCAGCGTAGTGCCGCGCCGCGGCAGCAGGCTGGCCCACACCGTCCTGTGTAACAGCGTCTTCGCGGGTTTGCGCGGCAGGACGCAAGCACCGTTAGGCGGGATTCCCGGCCCCTCGCTTCGTGTATCTCGCAGCATCTGGCTGGCGCGCTGGACGGCAAAAAGCCCGGATTGATTGCTTAGGGTCACCGGCTTGCGCTGCCGCTAGAGCTCATGGACGGTGCTAGCGCGACATCTAGACTATGAATAACCATAAACACGGCTTTCGCTTTCGAGCCCTTTCGCCATGGTAAGACAATGCCATGCCTGGATGGGAGATGCAGGCAATGGGCGCACAGGAACAAACTGACGGCTGGGTGACTGCTGGCACTGTCTTAGGGCGTGATCCTCGCGCCGCCGTACTCTGCCCGGTCTGCCAAGACGCACATCTCACAGTGATGGATTCGCCTCCGTACGGCAGTCCCAAACGGATCGATCGTCACCTTTGGTGCAAACGATGTGGCGCCAAGAATATCGTGTCCGGCATCACGCCGCTCAAAGGGTGGGCCAGACTAAGTCCTAAACGCGCTCTGCTGCTCATCGCGCTGCTCTGGACTTTTTGCGGCGTAGGTTTTTGGGTGCGCGCCGTTCAACAGGATAATTATCGAACCTCTGGTGAGCGGGCTTTAGGATTGCCACTCATGATCGTTGTTTGGCCGGTTGCGCTTTACCATGAATTATTTCCGGTACCTCCCAAGACCCCTCAGTTCTATTAGGCTTTCCGTACGTTCCGTGAGCGGCCAATCGTCCGCAACCGGCTCGGTGATCGACCAATTAAGCAACGGCTGGACCTCGGGCAAACAACCGCGACCACCACGCTAGGCCTTAGCAGTCCTTCGGCGACGGCGGATTGCGGCTGCGGCGCCAATCAGGCCTGCGCTGAAAATCGAGATCGTCATCGGCTCCGGCACAATCGTGACCTGATTGTTGTTAGGGGCAGTGATCAGATTGAACGTCACTGTGGGCGTGAGGCCTGCATAGCGATCGGAATTGCCATCATAAACGTCCCCGGCCATGGTGACATCCAGTACGGCGCCATTGGAGAAATTCATCACCGCCAGACCACCGCTGCCCCAAACGAGGCTGTCATGCGCCGAATTGCCCGGCGTGGAGAAGACATCGGTCCCCTGGATTGCCGCCACACCGGATCCAGGCAGCGTGAAGTTGAAGGCGGCCGTGATGTTGGTGGTACCATCGAAATGTTCGATCAATTTCGCCAGATTGAATGTTTGCGGCGTACCCAACACCAGGTCCATCGAAAATGGAGAGGAGAATATGTTCGTAATCGTCGGGCTTCCCGAACTGGTAACACTGTAGGTCCCGGTAATCGGCGTGGCGTATGCCGCCGCCGTGCTGACGATCAGGGCGAACGCGCTTAAATACAATCTGCGCATTTGGCATTCCTTCGGGTGACGACACGATTGACGAATTGTACGTCGAAGACCCTTAACCGAAGCTAATTCGCCTTGTGCCTCGCAAAAACCGGTGCCGCTCGCCCAGGCTGGCTTTTTAAGGTTAGCATCGTAGAAATAACCGGTTTCATGAAAAGGCCGGGGTTGGCTGTGGGGGCCTAAGGCCCCTTTTGAGCCAAACCAAACAATCGCGACGCCCCAGGTCCGCCCACAATCACGCCGGCCGGGAGCCGTGCGCGGCGCCTTGGCTAAGGGCAAACACCTTCTTTCTTGGCAAGCTCCAACACACGTTGCGGCGCATCCGTTGCGTTGCACGAATCTTGCGCCATGACATGCGCAGACTCTAGATTTCCGTTGGCCTTGATGGCGAGTGCCAGTACCAGCTTAATACTGTGGCCAAAAGCAGGTGTGAATATTGCTTGATTGGCATCATAACGCGCGAGGGCAACTCGCAGGTCGGCGACCGCATTCGGTGCGTCCCTGTGGTCGAGATAGTCCAACGCCTTGAAGTAATATCCCCGTGGATCGTTGGGATATTGAGTAATCCACTCGGATGCGTGTTTTATCGCCTCGGGTCCGTCCCGATAGTCACGTTTGGGAATAAACTGCGGCTTTTCGGCCACGTAAATTGGGGCGCGGGATAACGTCGTGGCGAAGGCTGCGGAAACTGCGACCCCGAATGCACAGGATATCGCCAATGCAAGTCTCGGCAGAGCGGGCCGGCGCGTCTGATTGTTCCATGTGACATGCAAAAGTATCGCAGCCAAAGCTCCGGCGATCGCGCCACCCATGTGGGCGCCGTAGTCGACGTGCCCATGATTTGCGCTGGCGGAAATCGCGGCGGGGAGTGTCGCCGGAATCAAGATGCGCAATGCAATCATCCGCATGCGTCGTCGCAGTTTTAGATCGTTGGTGCGGGCGCTGGCGACAAAGGCAGTGGCGAGAAGCCCGCTGATTGCGCCCGAGGCCCCCACGGAGACAAGCTGCGCATCATTCTGCGCCATGGAGCCGAACGACCCTCCTATGGCAGATATGGCGAAGATTGCGACAAACCAGCTCGGGCCAATGAGCGGCTCAAGAGACCAGCCGACCAGCGCCAGGACGGCGCAATTGCTGATCAAATGGAAAAGGCCACTGTGCAGCATCGGAGCGGTAAATACGCGCCACCATTCCGATGAATCAAATACAAGATGGCCGTCTATGGCTCCGAGCGCGATGAGTGCTTGACGGCTGGGGGAGAGGAAGGAGTCCAGCTCGAACGCGCTGTTGATCTCGACGAAGAAGATAAGACAAAGAATCAGGATCAACCCAACGGTCGCAACGGGAACGAAAACATATCGATCCTGTTTTGGGCGAGGCCCCCGGGCGCTCACATCGAACGGACGTGAGCTCGCGCTGCGGCCTTCCAATGTCGCTCCCGACGGCATGCCCACCCATCTGCGTGACAATCTGAGGCAAGCTATATCCCAATCGTATCGGAATATGGCCGCTACGGCGTCGGATGGTTAGTGACAATAAGTCAGATGCTCGCGTCGTCAGGCATTTTTGATAGGTTTACCTGAACGGGACGGGGACCATGCACTGTGGGCTGCTTCTCTGAAATGGGCGAATTTCGGTCTCGTAACCAATGGTGGCTGAAACAGCGAAAAGCATACTGCGCGTTTGTTGCTGCAGCGGCCTTGGCCGGCTGCGATAGAACAATAACAACGCCTGAGGCAGCAATCACGGTCGCCCAACGGGACTGTCTGAAGGGCCCAGCACCACTTGCATGGACGGCCTCGTTGCAAGGCGAAAGCTGGCAGGTATCAGGCCAGGCTCGAAACCTGTTCCTGTCTGTGCGCGTGCCGCGAGACGGCCATGGACGTGCGATTTGCGTGGCGATTCACAACGTACCAGGAGAAGTCCATCTGAGGGATTTCCAAATGAAGTAGGACTCTGGTCGGCGCAAGCGCGTGTGAAAGGATACTTAAGCGAGCCGCACGGTTCCGTATGCGGTACGCGTTCGCGTGATTCTCTCCGCCGAGCCTCAATAAATCTCCACCAGTGCCGCATTGTGGCTGTGCAGCCGGGCATGCCGCGGAAGGAATTTGTTGAACACCCGGGTGGCCAGATCGGTGGGCGGAAAGTTCTTGAACCGGTTCATCGTCATATAGGCGTCGTGATTTTTGACCGGATAGACGAGAGTGCCCGGGCCATTTCCCTTGAACAGGTTGACCTTGCCGACCGGCGACAAAAGATCCTCAAATTCCTGAGTGGTGTATTCCCGCAGGTGATAGGGCCAGGTGCAGCGCGTCACCGACCAGTTCGGGGTCGTGATGAAGAGTTTTTCCCGCGCGATGCGGCCAAGATGCTGCACAAAGGTCTTGTCGTCTTCCACATGCTCGACGACATCCATCGACACCACCACGTCAAAGGACTTGGATGGTATGTTTTCGAGGCCGCCGATGGTCACGTCGTCGCGCTTCAAGCGTGAATCGAGGTCCTGGCCGTGAGCGCGTTGTGCCGCCTGTTTGAGAATGTCCAGGCCGCTGCACAGGCCGCATCCGGCGTCCAGGACCGTCTTGCCCTGGCAGAATTGGCTGGCGAAACGATACCAGGCGGTCTGGCCGGGCCCGCGCCCCGCATCGACGGAATCGTCCCCTACCGTACGAACCTGGGCAAGCGCGCTTTGAACCATGAGATATCCGGTAAAGGAGAGGGCAACAGCTGGCCGAAAACTATCTCAAGCCGGGTAGTCAATGAAAGATGATTTCATGACAGGCCGGGAAAGCGGAACTCGTCTCAACGCCACTGGGACGAAAGCTGGAGTGCCGCCGGCTTGCTGGGGAACCCAGCCCCACTCGCCAGCAGGCTTTTGAGCATGGCGCGCGCTTCATCCCGCTTGGAATTGGCATCCAAGGCAACCGCCAGATGATAGCTGATCTCTCCGTCCTTGGGACGCAGGTCATGCGCCCGCCGCAGATAGGGCAGTCCTCCGGCAGCGTCCTTCCGCTGCACCTTGAGCCATCCCAGGCTGTCATTCACGTCCGGCGAATTTGGCGCCAGTTGCACAGCCTTGGTGAGCAGGGACGCGGCGCGATTGGGATCGCTGGGCTGGATCAGACTGCCCAGATTGTTCATGGCCAGGACGTTGTTAGGCTCCCGCTTCAACACGGCATCATATTGCGCAACAGCCCGCGCCGTATCTTTGCGGGCCATGTAGAAATCGGCGAATTCAAGCCGCGCCCCCGTGTCGGCGGGATTTTGCTGCAGCCACAAGGTCAGGGCGTCGTCGGCGCGCTTGCTTTGGTTTTGCGCCGCCGCCAGCCGCACATATCCGGAAAGCACCACCCGACTGGGCTTGGTGGCGAAGCTTTTCGACAACAGGTCCATGGCCTGATCGGCGTGTTTGGTCTTTATCAGCGTATCCGCCACCAGAAGATCGGCCTCGGGTCCCGGATTTGCCGTCCGGAATGTCTGCGCGGTGGACACGGCGCGGTCCGATTGGTTCATGGCGATTTGCAGGCTGATCTGGGCCGCCTTTATCATCGCGGACTTCGGATCGAGGCCCGCCGCCGAGTCCAGCGCCCGGGCTGCACCCGGGCGGTCGCCGGACGACAGGAGGGCGTTGCCCAATTCGACCTGTGCCTCGGCAGAGTCCGGCTGCAGGGAAACCAGCTTCCAGAAGCTTGCCACCGCTGCGCCTTTCTGCCCCATCTTCAGCAGCACCGTGCCCTGAAGCTCCACGGCAGCCGGGTTGGACTGCTGCATTTTCAACAGGGTGTTGGTCTGTCCCAATGCGCCATCAAGGTCGCCGTGATCGCTGAGATATCGCGCCAGCTTCAAACGGGGCGCCGGCTCCTGAGGCGATGCGGCAACCGCCTTTGCAAGATTGGAGCGGGCGTCCGCATCATGGCCCAGGGCCGCGGCGACGTCTCCAAGCAGCATCAAGGCCGCGGAATCTTTTTCATCGCGCGCCACGATGGCGCGGAGGTCGCGCTCGGCGGCATCGTATTTCTTCAGTGTGATGTACAAGCCGGCACGCGACAAAAGACCGGCCCGGTTGCCGGGTTCGAGCTTGATCGCCTGGTTGAAGGCCGCCTCGGCTCCGGCCATGTCGCGCTTGCGCATCAGGATGTCGCCACGCAACTGCATCGCCGCAGCGCGCTGCTTGGGATTGGCCGCCAGCTTGTCTACCAGCGCGGATGCTTCGTCATAGCGCTGCGCCTGGGTCAGGGCGAAGATCAGCGGCGCCATCAGCACCGGATTGGCCGGGTCTTTTGCGAGCGCCTCGGAAAGATCCTTGATCGCCTGGTCGAGATGGCCGGCCTGGATATTGTCAAAGGCGTTTCGGCGGATTTCCTGCGCACTTGTGCCGCCGGCGGTCCCCAGTTTCTTCAAGATGTCAGCCGCATCGTCCGGGCGTTTGAGCCGCGCATAGGTGCGCGATAGCAGCCTTATGATATCGGGATCGGTCGAATCCCGTGCCGGCGATAGAACGGTGAGGGCGGAGTTGGCATTGTCCTGGTCCAGATAGAGCGAGGCGAGTTGCCGCCGCGCCGCCAGATTGTCCGGGTCGCGGCCTATGACCCCGCCAAGGATTTTGGCGGCGGCATCCGGGTGACCCGCGTCGACCGCCATTTGCGCGACTGCCAGCCCGGACCCGGTCCCTTCCTGCACCTCTTTCGGCAGGGTGAGCGCCAAGTCCCATGCGCCTTTGGTGTCCCCGGCCCGCGACGTCAGCAGGGCCTTGTAGTAGAGCGCCAGGGGCATCCCAGGCTGCTTGACAAGGATGCCGTCGATTTCTGTTTTCGCCTTCGCAAACTGCTTCTGGTCCAGCAGCAGGTCGAGACGCGCAAACGCCACGTTGATATCGTCCGGGAACCTGGTGAGCAACTGATCGCTCCAGGTCATGGCGGCGCGATCATCCTTGGCGGCCCTGAGAACGTTCAGTTTGAACAGGGCGATTTGCACGCTGCCGGGCGCACCCTTGATGGCTTCATCGGCGAATTTTCGGGCTGAATTGAAATCGCCCTGCTGCAGGGAAAGGCCGCCTCGCGCCAGCAACCCCTGTCCGTCGCGCCTGAGCTTGAGCGAACGATCGGCGGCATCCAGCGCCTCCGGCCCATGGCCGGTGCGTTGAAGGGCAAAGGCTCGCGCCTTCAGGAGATCCGCCGTTGCGGGGCCGTTGGCCGAACCCGGATCGGGAAATTCGCTCAAGATCTCCTGGTTTTCCTGGCGCGACAGCATGATCTGGAACAGGACGGGCAAGACCGTCTTTTCCGGCGCGCCGTTCTTCCAGGCTAGGCGTATTTCGCGCTCGGCGCCTGCCGGGTCGCCGGTCTGGAACAGGACAAAACCAAGCTGGGCGTGTGCGCTGCCGTTTGCCGGCGCAACGCGAACCGCGTTCCTCAGATAGATCAGGGCGAGGCGGAGATTTCCGCCTTTGATGGCCGCCTGCGCGTCGGAAAGAATTTTTTCCACGGCGCTGTCGGCAATATTCGGTTTGCCTTGCACGGGGGCGGCCGGCCGTGGGACATCGGCCGAAGCTTCACCGGCAGGCAAACCCAGCAGGCCACCCAGCGCGGTTCCCAGCAAAAGCCTGGTCCATGCCTTGTTGCTCTTGGGAAAATTCGCCACAGCCCCTCCGAAATCGCCCGCCTTGTCGCAAAACGGTACAACTTAAGGATGTTAAGCGAGGATTGAGGTGCGCACTAGCGTTCCATCCCTTCATTGTTAATCCGGGTCTCCGTCGCGCCACCACGGAAAGGGGCCTGGATTCAAAGAGCTACCATCCCAGGGGCTGCGGCCTGCACCATCTTCGGCCGTATTTCCAGCTCCGCGGTTACCCGCCGGACGCCGGGGCAGTCGCCCCCAATTCCAATGACGGCCTCCTTAATCGAGCCCGGCATCGAACGCAGGCGACGGCCCCGGCCAGAGTTCCAACCGCATTTGTCTCAAACTTTACGGCAAATTTCGCTTCCATTCTTACCTGCCGGTATCGCGGTGCACGCAATTATGGCGCGTCGCAACGACTTAGCTGTATCGATGGCGCCTCACGTGACCGCTTCCGCCAAGAAAAAAGAGGCCGCGCTTCCGGCCTTCGCCAGCATCACGTCCGCCGACATCATTCGCGCGCCGGTGGTCCAGCGCACCATTCCGCTCGACCTTGTCCCCTTGCTCAAGGCCCATAAGCGGGCGGGCCGCCTGTTCCTGCGCGTCGAACGTGTGCCGCAACGCGCCAAATTGTCGGCAGGCAAGCGCAATGGCGACGGCTCCTGGACCTTGGCGTCCGATGAGCTGGAAGATTTGAATTATCTGCTTCCCTCCAATGTTGCCGCCGAGCACGAACTTACCATTCGCGTGATGACGTTCGAGGAGGGTGCCGCCTCGACCTTGAAGGTTGTCCAGTTTCCGGTGCCCCTGGAGGAGACGGCGGCGGAAGCGCCGGATGGCGACGATCCGCTCAGCCGTGGCGCGAATTCCGCCGATCCGATTCTGCGCAACCAGTTGGGCGAGATGCAGTCGCTGTTTGCGGTGCGCGAATCCGAACTGGTCGAACTGCGTGCGGCGCTGGAACAGGCGAGAAATGCAACGGGCGCCGAGGTGACGCAAGCACGCGCCGCCTGGGAGCAGGAACTGAATCAACGCTTGTCGGAGTTGGCGGCCCGGCTGGAAACCGAAAGGAAGATCGAACGCGACAACTGGCAGGCCCAGGCCGACCAGCGCGCGGAAGCCGAACGCCAGCGCTGGGAAGCGCAGGCCCAGCAGCGCCTGGAGAGCGAACGTCAGGCATGGACGGCGCAGGCCAGCCAGGGTTCGGCGGCTGAAAGGCAGCAATGGGAAACCCTGACCCGAAAGCAGATCGAGGAAGAACGCCAGCGGTGGGAAGCGCTGGCGCAGCAACGCCTGGAGACTGAGCGTCAGGCATGGATGGCGCAGGCCAGTCAGGGTTCGGCGACGGAGAGACAGCAGTGGGAAGCCCTGGCCCTGCAGCGCATCGAGGCCGAACGCCAGAATTGGGAGAGGGCTTGGCAGACGCAAACCAATGGACAGCTAGAGGCGGAACGCCGGCAGTGGCAGGCGCAGACCGATCAGCGGTTGGAGGCCGCGCGCCAGAGTTGGGAGAAGACATGGCAGGCCGAAGCCGATCGGCGGACCGAGACGGAACGTCAAGGCTGGCAGGCGCAAATCGAGCAGCGCATCGAAAATGAACGCCGCACCTGGCAGGAGACATGGCAGGTTCAGGCCGACCAGCACCTGGAGATGGAGCGTCAGCGCTGGCTGGCGGAAACCGAACAACGCATCGCGGTCGAACGTCAGGCTTGGCAGATGCAATTCGGCCAAGGCTCCGAGGCAGAACGCCAGCGGTGGCAGCAGGAATCCGAACAGCGCCTGGCGGCAGAGCGCCAAGCCTGGCATGCGCAGGCCGTGCAACGCACGGAAGCCGAACGCCAGCGCTGGGAGGCCGAGAGCCTGTCGGCGCTGAAGCAGGCGGAAGAGCGCTGGAAGGCGGGCGAAACCGCACGGTCGGAAACGGCGCGCAAGGAATGGCAGCAACAGGCGGCTCGTCTGCTGGTGGAAGAGGCGGACAAGGCCCGCAGGCTGGAAGCAGCCTTGGCCGAAGCCCTGAACCAGGCGAAGAATGCAGCGCCCGTTTCCGGTGATGGGACGGCGGAACTTGCGCAGTCGCGCGGCGAACTGGCGATGACGAAGGCCATGCTCTCCGAGCGCGACCTGGAGCTTGGCCGGCGCCGTGCCGAACTGGAACAGGAGCGCGCGGTCTGGCGGCAGGAGTCCGAGACGTCGCTGGCGGCGGCGGCCACGGCGTGGAAAGCGGAAGAAAGCGCGCGCCTGGAGGCCATGACGGCGAAGGTCCGGACGCAATGGGAAGAAGCACTGGCGGCTGCCGCCATGCGCTACGAACGGGCGGAGACCGCCCTGGCGGTGGCCAAAAGCCAAGCATCCGCGGGGCGGCGTGATGACGGCTATATCGAAAGCCTCAGGTCGGAAATCGCCAATCTGCGGGCCTCGCTGGCCAGCAGCGAAGTGGAACTTGGCCGCACCCGGGCTGCGCTGGAAGACGCGCGCCCTCTCCATGTCCAGCGGTCGCAAAATCAAAATCTTCCCATCCAGCGGTTTTCCGGTCCCGACGACCCGGCGGTGGAAGAGGCCGAATCCCCCCCCAAGCGGACTTTCATGCGCGATTTCGCTGTGGCCGCGGGGGTGATCGTTCCCTTGGTCCTCTGCTATCCCTGGATTGCAACCTTGCTGCCGGACAATGTGCGCAGCGGCATCGCCTCGCTGAGTGGCGGCCTGCTGAGCACCGGAAACGGCCAGCCTGCCGTGACCCATGTCGTGCAGCCGCCGGCGCCCGTTGTTCCCAAGCATCCCACAGCCGCCGTCGCCCGCACCGCCAATGTTCGCGCGACTCCGGTGGCCAAGGGGACCGTCATCGTCACATTGCAACGTGGCGCTCCCGTCACCGTCCTCGAAGAGCGCGGAAACTGGACTCTGGTTGAAAGTGCGGGCAAGGACGGCAAGGTTCAACGCGGTTGGGTATTCAGCACCTCTCTGGGTACCAATTCAGGCGCCGGCGCCAGTCTGAGCCCGAGTCCCAGCCCGAGTGCGGGCGCAATTGCCGGCCCCACTCCCGGACAAAGCTCTGGTCAAAGTTCCAGTCAAAGTTCCAGCCCGGCCACTGCTCATAGTGCCAACTCGAATGCCGGCTCCAGCACTGGTTCAAGTGCTCCTCCGAGTCCCGGCCCAAGTGCCGGCGCGAACGGCAATGCGAGCCCAGGCACTGCTCAAAGCGCAGGCGCCAATGAGGGTTCGAGCCCTGGCCCTAATACGGGTCCAAGTGAAACCTCGAGCGCAGATCCAGGCGCGGCAAAAACCGAAAGCTCGAATTAGCCATCGCCGTGCCGCCTTTCAGGCTGGCCGTGCGAAAATCGCGATCACAAAAAGGCAACCAAAGGCGTTCTTCGCCGTTGCGCCTTTGATAGCCGTGTGAATCCCACAAAGGATTTCAGCAGGGAACAGGCGATCCCCACGGCCGATTCGCGGCAAAGCGCAGGAGGCAATTATGCAAATACAGGACATCATGACCCATGACGTAACCCTCGTCAGTCCGGACGAGACGCTGCAGACGGCAGCCACGCGGATGGCCGAACTGGATGTTGGCATTCTGCCGGTGGGAGAAGACGATCGCCTGGTTGGCATGATCACAGATCGCGACATTGCCGTGCGCGGTGTCGCCGCCGGAATAGGGCCGCATGCCACGGTGCGCGAAGTGATGACGCCGGAGATCAAGTATTGTTTCCTGGACCAGGACGTGGACGAGATCGTCAGCAACATGGCGGATATCCAGATCCGCCGGCTGCCGGTGCTGGATCACGACAAGCGGCTGGTCGGCATCGTGTCGCTTTGCGACATCGCCACCATGGAAAGTCCGGAACAGGCCGCGGAAGCCTTGGGCGGAATCTCGCGCCCGCGGGCGGACATTTTGCAATCCTGGCAGCGATCCGGGCTGCACTATTGGGCCGGCTGATCGATCGCGCCGATCGATCGCATAAGGCGAGGTCCATCACCGTTTGCGGAAAAAGAGCCCTGCGCCGTTGGAAAGACGCAGGGCTCCTTCTATCAGCTGAGTTTGGTGACTTTGTTGATGATGTTCTGTTTGGCCCCGTTTTCGGTATTCACCGTTTCGGCATTCACTGTGACCTTATCGCCGACCGCCAACCTGTCCGGCGTCACACCGGAAGCGAGCGTATAGGTACGGCCGTTGTCGAGCGCGATCTGGCGTGCCTCGGGATTGATGCTGGTGATGTGGCCATTGACGTGCGCCCAGGCCCAGGCAGGCATGGTCAAGACACCCAAAAATAACGGAACCATGAATTTCTTCATGCGGCCTCCTTGTTGGCGGGTGAATATGGAGAACGTTTCGCCAAGGCGAGGTTTCCGCAGGTTCCCTGCCGCGATGGTCAGCTTTCGATCAAGCCCGGCGGGGCGTCGGGTGCCAGTTCCGGCACTTCGGTAATGCCGCGCCCGACATGGCTGTGGCGATAACCATAGGCGAAATAGAAAACCAGTCCGATCGCCGTCCAGATGGGAAACAGCAGCTTCGCCTGCCAGGGCAGGAAAACGAAGAGCATCAGGCAGCCCAGGATCGCCAGGGGCGAGAACAGCCACAGCATCGGGGCGCGGAACGGGCGATGGCGGTTCGGCTGGGTGTAACGCATCACCAGCGCCGCCAGAGAGACCACCGCGAATCCGAACAAGGTGCCGGAGTTGGAAAAATCCGCGAGCTGGCCCACCGGCAGGAAAGCGGCGCCGAATGCCACCGCGACGCCGGTGATCCAGGTGACGACATGGGGTGTGCGAAATTTTGGATGCACGCTGGACAGGACTTCCGGCAGCAGGCCGTCACGCGCCATCACAAAGAAGATGCGGGTCTGGCCATAAATCATCATCAGAATGACGGTGGGAAGCGCGATGCCGGCGGCCAGCCCCAACAAATTGCCCACGAACGGATGATGGATGGAGCGCAGTACATGGGCCAGCGCTTCATGCGAACAAGCCAATGGCTGGGTGAGCAGTCCCGAACATTGGGCCTGCAAGGCCATTGAGCCGGGTTCCAGCGCTTCGCCATGGGGACCGTAGACCGGCTGCGCGCCATAGGAGCCGATCGCACCCGCCGCGACCAGCAAATAGATGACCGTGCAGATGGAGAGCGACGCGATCAATCCGATCGGCAGGTTTCGCTGAGGATTCTTGGTTTCTTCAGCTGCCGTGGAAACCGCGTCGAAGCCGACATAGCCAAAGAAGATGGAGGAGGCCGCGCCCACTACCCCTAAAGTGCCCCAGCCATTGGGCAGAAAGGGATGGAAGTTGCCGCTTTTCATCACCGGTAACGCCAGCCACAGGAAAGCACCCAGCGCCACCAGCTTGATTGCCACCAGCACGGCATTGACGTTGGCGCTTTCGCGGGTGCCGATCACCAGCAGGGTTGTGATCACCAGCGCGATGAAAACACCCAGCAGATTGACCACGCCCCCCGCATAGGGGCCGGCGGCCAGTTCCGGTGGGATGACGATGGGGTGGGGCAGGTTGGCCAGCAGTCCCACGATGTAACCCGACCAGCCCACCGACACCGCGCTGGCGGCGACCGCATACTCCAGCACCAGGGCCCAACCCACCAGCCAGGCCACCAGTTCGCCCAGCACGGCATAGCTGTACGTGTAAGAAGAGCCCGAGACCGGCACCATGGATGCCAGTTCGGCATAGCAAAAAGCGGCACAGGCGCTGACCGCGCCGGCGATGATGAAGGACAGCATCATGCCGGGACCGGCTTTTTGCGCGGCTTCCGCTGTCAGCACGAAAATGCCGGTGCCGATGACGCCGCCGATGCCCAGAAGGGTAAGCTGGACGGGACCAAGACTGCGGCGGAGGGTTTTCTTTTCCGCGGTAGCCAGCACCGCGTCCAGGGACTTGACCCGCCACATCCGTTTTTTACCTCTTAGTCCAGATTCGAGTTATCGGGATCAATTCGACTTGGTCATCGGGCAACCGCCCATGCGACATGAGGTAACGATTCGCCACAAATTCCCTAATCCAGCACATCCTGGGCTTCCGGATGGCGGGCGAACCAGGCGCGTGCATAGGAACAGCGCGGAACGATGACCAATTGCTGGGCACGGGCGTGATCGACGATGTCCTGCATCAGCCGTCCGGCTGCGCCGGTGCCGCGCAAGGGCGGATCGGCCTCGACATGGGGAATCTGGTACTGGCCGTCGCGGACGCGGTAGGTGGCCCAGGCCAGCAGGCCGTTCTCCTCCCGCTCGAAGCGGCTTTTCTCCTGGTTGTCGATCATCTGGTCTTTTCCCGGTACATCCAGGGCAAGGACAGACCGATGGGAACGACCCAAAGGGTGCCGGCCAGGGCATAAAACAGCAGCGCCACATACCAGGGCGCGCCGGGCAGGACATGGCGCGCCAGGCCCATGATGAACAGGGCATAGAAGGGCAGCCAGAAGAAAACGATCACGATGGCGGCAATCAGGGTCTTGGTGCGGCGGGACATGACTTCGTTATCAGGAGGGGTGTTTTGACGGTTGCAGGGCGGGAGGCTATCAGAAGCCCCGCATGAGTGAAAACTTCTGGAAAAGTCGCCGCGCCGTGGGCTTCTGGTTGCTGGCCGTGGCGCTAGTGATTTTGGCGATGGTCACCATCGGCGGCCTGACGCGGCTGACCGGTTCGGGCCTTTCCATCACCGAATGGAAGCCGATCATGGGCGCACTCCCGCCGCTGAACGAGGCCGCCTGGGCGGATGCCTTCGCCAAGTATCAGCGCATTCCGCAATATGTCCTGGAAAATCGCGGCATGACCCTGGATCAGTTCAAGGGCATTTTCTGGTGGGAATGGATTCACCGCTTCCTGGGGCGGCTTTTGGGTGTGGTGTTTTTCGTGCCTTTCGTCTGGTTCGCCGCAACAGGTGCGATCAAGCGCAGCGAAGCCCTGCGCTTTGTGGTGCTGTTTCTGCTGGGCGGCCTGCAGGGTTTCATTGGCTGGTGGATGGTGACGTCCGGCCTGGAGACACGTGTTTCCGTCAGCCAGTATCGATTGGCGATCCATCTTGGCGCGGCGCTGCTGTTGTTGGTGGCGATATTGTGGATCGCACTGGAATATCTGCGTGGCGGCAAAAGCACCGGCCTGTCGAAACGCGCCACCGGTTTCGCGGTATTGGTCTACTGTCAGATGCTGCTGGGCGCGCTGGTGGCGGGGCTGCATGCCGGATTGATCTACAACACCTGGCCGGACATGAACGGCAAGGTCTTTCCGGAAGACCCGTTCTATCTGTCGCCGTTCTGGAAGAACCTTTTTGAGAATGAGGGCCTGGCCCAGTTCAACCATCGCATCGGGGCATATATCGTGGCGGGCTTCGCGGCCTGGGTCTATCTCCAGGGCATCAAGCTATCCGGCTATGCCGAGACCAGCGCCAAACTGGTGGCGATCATCACCACCTTCCAGATATTCCTGGGTGTTACGACCTTGCTGCTGATGGCGCCAGTCTGGCTATCGGCCGCACACCAGGTCACGGCGGCGCTGCTGCTCTGCGCGGCAGTGTGGCACGCGTATGAGGTGAGGGTTTATCCGGCATAACAATTGTCATGGCCCGCGAATGCGGGCCACCCAGATGAAGTCTGCGTCTGTCCTTCAGAGAATGGGCTTTCTTCATCTGGATGGCCCACACTCCGGTGGGCCATGACAAGTTGGGCTTAGCTCATCGCCTGTTCCAGGTCCGCGATGATGTCGGCCGTGTCCTCGATCCCGATCGAAAGCCGCACCACATCCGGACCGGCACCGGCCTTGACGCGATCCTCGTCCGAAAGCTGACGATGGGTGGTGGAAGCCGGATGGATGATCAAACTGCGGGTGTCCCCGATATTGGCAAGATGCGAGAACAGCTTCACGCCATTGACCATCTTCACACCGGCCTCATAGCCGCCCTTCAGCCCGAAGGTGAAGACGCTGCCCGCGCCCTTGGGGCAGTATTTCTTGTGCAGGGCGTAGCTGTCATTGTCCTCCAGCCCGGCATAATTCACCCAGCCCACCTTGGGATTGGCCTTGAGCCACCTGGCCACGGTCAGGGCATTGTCGCAGTGCCGCTGCATGCGCAAGGGCAGGGTCTCGATCCCGGTCTGCACCAGGAAGGCGTTCATGGGCGACAGGGCCGGTCCCAGATCGCGCAGACCCAGCACGCGGCAGGCGATGGCAAACGCCATGTCGCCGAAGGTCTCCCACAATTTCATCCCGTGATAGGAGGGGCAGGGTTCCGACAGGGAGGGGAACTTGCCGCTGCCCCAGTCGAACTTGCCGCCGTCCACGATCACGCCGCACATGGAGTTGCCGTGGCCGCCCAAAAACTTGGTGGCGGAATGGATCACGATATCGGCGCCCCATTCGATCGGCTTGATCAGGTAGGGCGAGGCCAAGGTGTTGTCGACGATCAGCGGCACGCCGGCGTCATGGGCGATCCTGGCCACCTTCTCGATGTCGGTGATGATGCCGCCGGGATTGGCGATGCTTTCGACAAAGATCGCCCGGGTGCGATCGTTGATGCCCGCCTTGAAGCTGTCGGGATTCTTCGCGTCGGCCCAATTGGTATGCCAGTCGAACTTGGCAAAGCCCTGGCTGAACTGGTTGATGGAGCCGCCATAGAGCTGGCGGGCGGCCACGATGTTGTCGCCCGGGCTCATCAGAGTGTGCAGCGCCAGCAATTGCGCCGCATGACCCGAGCTGCAGGACAGCGCGGCACGGCCATTCTCCAGTGCGGCCACCCGTTCCTCCAGCACCGCATTGGTGGGATTCATGATGCGGGAATAGATGTTGCCGAAGACCTGCAGGTTGAACAACGCCGCCGCATGATCGGCATCCTCGAACACAAAGGCGGTCGTCTGATAGATCGGCGTCGCCCGCGCGCCGGTGGCGGGATCGGGCTGGGCTCCGGCGTGAACCGCCAGGGTGTTGAAGCCATAGTCGGCCATGTCAGTCTCCTCACTGTGTTTCGGTCCGCGGTCGATCATGAATCGCCGCACGCTTTATGGGGCGGGCTTATCGGCAATCCCCGGCGGCGCATAAATGGCAGCACGTCCGGATATCTTGACCAAAAATCCGACGTCTGTCTGCCGGTCGATTTCTCCTAATTGAGATGGCCGATGCCCAGATCGTCCTCGACGCGCCCCACCCAGGCTTTCACCCGGGGATATTCAGCCAAATCCAGGCCGGCCTGATGGGCGAAACGGGTATAAGCCACCAGCGCGATATCGGCCAGCGACAGTTTTTTGCCCACGAAATAATCGCAGGTCTCCAGATGGCCGTTCATCAGGGCAAGCGCGCGGGCGCATTTCTTGGGCAGGGCGGGGTCGATCTCAGCATCGCTCTTCTTCAGATACAGTTTCTGGAAGCGCAGCACGGCGATGGCGGGTTCGTGGCTGTATTGCTCCCAGAACAGCCACTGGAACATCAGCGCGCGCTCGAACGGATCGGTGGGGATAAGATCGGTATTCAGGGCCAGGTGCAGCATGATGGCATTGGACTGTGCCAGCACACCGCTGTCGGCAAAGCGCACCACCGGCACCTGGCCGGCCGGATTCATCGCCAGGAATTCCGGCGTGCGGGTCTCGGCCTGCAGCACACTGACCTCGACCCAGTCATAGGGAAGGCCCAGCCGGTCGGCGACGAACTTCACCTTCAGGCAATTGCCGGAGATGGAGTCGCCGAAAATCGTCATGGATGCGCTATCGAGAGACATGGGTTTCAGACCTTTACATGTTGCATCTAGTGTCGTGGTTTCGAAGTTCGCAATATCAATGATATCGGGCTGGGAGCGAACTTCGAAACCAAAACGACACTAGAATCAATAATTGCTAGTGTCCTTCGATTCCGAAATTCGCCTGAAATCGATATAGAGATCGTGCGAATTTCGGAATCGGGACACTAGGGCCGGTCCCGCGCGATCCGCAGGATCGTGGCATTGTTGTTCTCGGCCACCCAGATGGCGCCATCCTCGGCCACCGCCATTCCCACCGGTGAGCCCTTGGGATGCACCCCATCCACATTGTTCCAACCCGGTGTGAGCAGAAGCGGTTCGGAGGCCGGCCCGGCATAGGGCAGGCTCACGGTCTCATCGCCGTTGGGTCCGGCATAGATGTCGTAATGGGCATTGCGGACTTCCAGCGGAATGCCGCGGCGATCGACGGTGAAGGCGGCGATGCGCGCGCCGGCCGGACGATAGCCGTGCAGGGCGATCAGCAGCTTCCCGCGCAATTTGGGAAACATCGCGCCGTCATAATAAAGCATGCTGAGTGGTGCGCTATGCGGCGGCAACAGGCGCACAGGCTTGGTGTGGGCGGCACTGCTGCAGTCCATGACATGCGCGTCTGCCCATGTCGGATTGGTGCCGGTCATGTCGTAGCAATAGGGCCAGCCATAATGGGCGCCCTGTTTCAACACATTCAGCTCCTCGAACGGTGTATCGGCGGGGACAAAGTCCACGCTATTTTCCGCCTGCAGCAGGGTGCCTGAGCTGTGCCGCACCATGGCGACGGAATTGCGCAACCCCCGCGCCATGACCGTGAAGCTGGTCGACCATTTGCCGTCTCCCAGATAGGCATAGCGCCGGATACCGGCCGCCATGTAGTCACCTTCGGATCGGGCACAGAATTTGTCACCGTCCGGCTTGCTGTCGTTGCTGGACGGCGGTCCGACAAGGCACTGGTCACTGGGCGCGCCCACCGAAACCAGCAAGTCGTTATTCTTGTCGAACATGAAACTGGAAAGCGGATGGAAATTGTAACGGGTGCGTGTGTCCGGCGCGTCGGGGATCACGGTTTCGATCGTTGCTTGAGGATCGGCAGCAAGCGGATCGAAACGGAAGATGCGGCCCTGTTCGTTGACATAAACCTTATCGCCGGGGCCCCACATCATGGCGTGGGGCATGTAAAGGTTGGTCAGGATGGGCGTGATGACGGTGGGCTGGCCACGCTCGGCGGTGATGCGGAACACCGCCCCGCCCGGCGCCTGCCATCTGCCGACATCGGTGACCAGGAAATCCTTGCCGCCCGGCAGCGGCAGCACAACACGCGGCACCCGAATGGTGCGAGCATTGAAGTCAGCCGGCGGCGCCACCACGATCCCGGCACAAAATCCCGGCGCCATGCCGATGGCGGCGCGAGGCCAACCATCGCATGTCTGGCCGGTATCGGCATAGCGGGTGCGCGGCGGGGGGGAAGGCGGTGGTGTTTGGGGCTGTGGTTGCGGCTGGGTCTGAAGTTGAGCCTGAGATTGGTTCTGTGCCCATGCGGGCGCCGCCAAAATCGCCGCCAGCAGTAGGACCGCCCCCGTCCATCCTGGGTTGGGCCGCATCGTCAGTTGTTCCGCAAAGACCCGCCGCGGCCGAACAGCAGCGGCTTGCGATTGTCGATCACCTTGCGGTTGACACCCATCCAGCCGATCTCGCCGGAGAAACGGCCATGTTCGATCTTGGGGCAGCGGTTCATCACCACGGTCAGGCCCGCATTCGTGGCGATCTTTTCTGCTTCCTGGCTGATCACGCCTAGCTGCATCCACAGCACCTTGACGCCCAGCCGGTCTTTTTCCGCCACCGTTTCGCGCGCGATCTCGGGCGCGTATTGGGACTCGCGGAAGATATCGACCATGTCGACCGGAGCCGGCACGTCTTTCAACGAGGCATAGACCTTCTGGCCCAAGATCTCCTTGCCCACCATGCCCGGATTTACGGGAATGATGTTGTAGCCCTTGTTGAGCAGATACATCATGGCGAAATAGGACGGACGGATGTCATTGCCGCTGGCGCCCACCATGGCGATGGTCTTGACGTTGCGCAGGATCGATTTGATCAGGCTGTCGGAGTATTGGGGCAGGGCTAACTCGGCCATTTCGGCTCCCGCTTCCCAAGAAACGCGCCGATCCCTTCGCAGGCTTCCGCCTCCAGCATGTTCTCGGTCATCACCTGGCTGGCATAGGCATAGGCCTCGGCCAGCGGCATCTCCAGTTGGCGATAGAAAGCCTCCTTGCCGATCTTCAGGGTCTGGCGCGGCTTGGCAGCGATCTTGGCCGCCAGAATCGAGGTCTCGCTTTCCAGGGTCTCCGGCGCCACCACCTCGTTGACCAGGCCGATTCGGCGGGCCTCCTCGGGCTCCACCATCTCGCCGGTCAAAAGCATCTCCATTGCCGCCTTGCGCGAGACATTGCGGGACAGGGCCACCATGGGGGTGGAGCAGAACAGGCCGATATCCACGCCGGGGGTGGCGAAGCGCGCTGAGGTCGAGGCCACGGCCAGGTCGCAGCTCGCCACCAGTTGGCAACCGGCGGCGGTGGCGATGCCCTGCACCTGGGCGATCACCGGCTTGGGATGGCGCACAATGGCTTGCATCATCTTCGAGCATTGGGTGAACAGACTGGCGTAAGCGGCTCGCCCGGCGTCACCATCGGCGCGATGGCGCGCCATCTCCTTCAGGTCATGGCCGGAGGAAAAGACCGGCCCTTCGGCCGCAATCACGATCACCCGGGTGGCATTGTCGTTCGCCGCCCCCTCCAGCGCCGCCAGGATCGCGCCCATCAGTTCCGACGACAGGGCGTTGCGCGCCTGAGGCCGGTTCAGGATCAGGCGCAGGATGCCGCCGGTCTGGGCGGTCAGGAGCAGGGGCGGAGGGGCGGATTGGGTCATGGCCTGGGTCATGGTCAGGGAATGTAGTTCGGGAACGGCGCATTTACACGCCCCAGGCATGCGGAACCGACCCCCGAAATACGCCGGGCGGCTTTGGTGAGGAGGTTACGGATACGCGGCGGCCCAGCGCGGTGCTATGCTGGAGGCGTTCGGGCAGTGGGGCAGCGACCATGAAGCATCTGATCGCAGGACTGGTGATAAGCGCCACCGTATGGCCTGGCGCCGCTAGTGCCCACTGGCAATACACCAGATGGGGCATGACGCCGGAAAAGGTGCAGTCCGCCGCCAAGGGCAAATTGAGTCCCGTCGCGGGACAGGATGGCTGCCCCTCCTGCAGCTCCGTGCCGCTGCTGGCGGGCGACTATTCCGCCGGCGGCCAGCAGTTTCGCGTGGTGTTCGGCTTTACCGACGGCAAACTTTCGCAAGTCATCCTGGCGATACCCGCCACCAGCCGGACCTGGGGCTGCAACGAACTCTATGACCGCCTGAGCCAGAATTACGGTGCGCCCGTTTCGCATGCGCCGCTGACCGGAGATGGCACCTTGCCCAATTCCCGCTGGCTCGATCCCAAGCAGGATAACACCGTTGCCTTCAACGACACCTCGCAGCAGAACGGCATGTGCGAGATCCTCTATTCGCCGATCCCGACCGGCAAGGGGCTGTGACTTTCAGCTGAAGACTTCCGATACGTCCGACTGCAATGGATCGGGTCCGAAGCGATTTTCTCCTTTGGTCCCGGGAATGCAGAACCACACCAGCATGATCAATCCGCCGGCATAGGGAATGAGCGCCAGCAGGATCCACCAGCCGGAAGCATTGGTATCGTGCAGCCGCCGGACTTGAGCAGCCAGCGACGGAAGAATGATTCCGAGAAACGCGATTCCCAAGGCGACAAAGAGCATAGTCTTGCCGCCCAGCAGAAGGCCCACCACAGAGGCCGCTATCAGAAGCAAACAATATGACAGGACGAAAAACCAGTATTCCGAGCGCGGCGCACGGCCGCTGAATCCCACATAGTTTTTCTGATAACAGGAAATGATCGCGTCACGAAACCCCATGTCCCCAACCCCGCTTTTCCCCGCTTCAGACTAACAACACGGTCGGCAAGTTCAAATAGTGAATCCAGCTTCACATTCAAATCTGATTATTCGTCAGAAACCCGTTATCCATAATTGCGTAAAGTAGCTGCGAAGGGTGACCCTAAATGAAAATCGCGCAATGCAGTTGCGGGGAACTGCGCGCAGAGGTGCGCGGGCTTCCCGATGGCGGAGTTGTGGTGTGTCACTGCGCCGAGTGCCAGCGCCGCACGGGCGCACCCTTCGGTGTCGGCGCCTACTATTCCAGGGACAATGTGAGGATCACCGGCACGAGCACGCTCTATACGCGCGAAGCCACCTCAGGCCATCCTTTTCACCAGCATTTCTGTCCCACGTGTGGCACGACGCTCTACTGGTATTCGGCGTATATGCCGGACACGATCGGGATTGCGGTGGGCGGATTTGTCGATCCGCAATTCCCCGCGCCGGTGCGTTCGGTGTGGGAGCAGACGCGCCATGACTGGGTGGCGCTCCCCGACGCCGTGCAGCACTTTCCGCAAGGTCGCAACAGTGGCCCGGCGAAACAGGCTGGCCCGCGAGTACGGGACGTGTAACATCGCCCGCAATTTACGGTATCATGGTACCGCATTAGAAAAATGCCGGAATATCGGGCATTTCTGTTGACCTTGCCGGATCATCCCCCTATAAGCCGCACCGAAATCACCGGAATACCGCTATGAAAACCTACTCGGCGAAAGCCTCCGAGATCGAAAAGAAGTGGGTCCTGATCGACGCCGAAGGGCTGGTCGTGGGCCGGCTTGCTTCGATCATCGCCATGCGGCTGCGCGGCAAGCACAAGCCAACCTACACCCCCCACCTGGATTGTGGCGACAACATCATCGTGATCAACGCCGCCAAGGTGGTGCTGACCGGACAGAAGCTGAAGAAGAAGGTCTATTACCACCACACCGGCTATATCGGCGGCATCAAGGAACGCACCGCCGGTGCCATCATGGCGGGCCGCTTCCCGGAACGCGTGCTGGAGAAGGCGGTTGAGCGCATGGTGCCGTGCGGTCCGCTGGGCCGCCGCCAGATGTCCAATCTGCGCGTCTATCCCGGTCCCGACCATCCGCACGAAGCGCAGCAGGCTGAAAAGCTGGATGTCGCCAAGATGAACCCCAAGAATACTCAGTATAAGACGAAGGCAGCCTGACCATGGTTGAAGACAACAAGTTCACCGAACTCAAATCCACCCTGATCAAGGCCAGGCAGCCCGGCGCCGACGATGCCGCCAAGGCGGACAACAAGCGCGACGCCCAGGGCCGCGCCTATGCCACCGGCCGCCGCAAGGAATCGGTCGCGCGCGTCTGGATCAAGCCGGGCACCGGCAAGATCACCGTCAATGGCCGCGACGAAACCGTTTATTTCGCCCGTCCAGTCTTGCGCATGATCCTGCGCCAGCCGCTGATCGCCACCAATCGCGACGGCCAGTTCGACGTCGTTGTCACCGTCAATGGCGGCGGCCTGTCGGGCCAGGCGGGGGCGGTGCGTCACGGCATTTCGCGCGCCCTGGTGAATTACGAGCCTTCTTTGCGCCCCGTCCTGAAGCCGGGCGGCTTCCTCACCCGCGATCCGCGCGCGGTGGAGCGCAAGAAGTACGGCCGGCCCAAGGCTCGCCGCAGCTTCCAGTTCAGCAAGCGCTAAGCTTCAAAGAAGCGAATACAGAAACGGCGGCCCACAAGGCCGCCGTTTTCTTTTTCGGCCGGCGTTCAGACGGCTTGCCGCTGTTCTTCCCGGTTTGCCGCGATCCAGGCCGCAAAGGCGGCATTGGCGGCGCTGATGCCCACATCCAGTTCGCCGATCAGCCGGCCGAAATCATCCAACTGGTGGTTCTTGCAGGCCTGTTCCACGGTGCGGGCCATGGCACTGAGCTTCATGGCGCCGATATTGCCGGCGGTGCTGACCAGGATATGGGCCTCGCGCGCGATGCTCTTATAGTCGCTCTCGGCAAGATAGTTCTTGATCCGCATGGCGTGGCCATTGGACTCGGCGGTGAACAAGCTGACCAGGTCGATAACCCCCGTGAGAGGCAGATATTTCCGCAACTCGTCCAACTTCTGCACATCCACCACGGCCGCATCGGAAACGGCGGGAGGAACGGGATCTGCCGGCGGCGGCACCGGGACCAGCGCGACTTTCGCGGTCCTGGGGACGCGCGCGGGAAGGCGGGACAGCCTGGTCAACAGACCCTGCGCATCGATCGGTTTGGAAAGGTAATCGTTCATGCCCGCCGCAACATACTGCTCGCGTGCGCCGGTCATCGCATTCGCCGTCATGGCGATGATATAGGCATTGCGGGCCGGGGCGGGCAGGGCGCGTATCTGCTTGGTGGCTTCGATACCGTCGAGTTCCGGCATCTGGATATCCATAAGCACCACGTCATATTGATGCTTGCGCACCGCATCCACGGCCTTGTGCCCATTGTCCACCACTTCGACGGCATGGCCGGCCTTGTTGAGCAATGCCAGTGCGAATTGCTGGTTGATGCGATTATCCTCAACCAGAAGAATGTCCAGCGGCGAGGAGGTGGACGCAAATTTTGCTGCGCCGGCACCAACCGGCTCGGCCACCGGTTCACCATCGCCGGGCCGTCCCGTAAACAGCTTCAGCAGGCAGTCGAGCAGATCCTGCTGGCGCAGCGGTTTTTCCAGGATGGCGTCCAGCAGATCGATCGCCGGCTTGCTCAAGCCATGGGCGCCGGCAGAAGACACCAATACCAGCTTGGTCTCCGCAAAGGCCGGCATGGCGCGCAGCCTTTCCGCCAGGCCTTCACCTGACAGGCCAGGCATCATCTGGTCGAGGAAGACCAGGTCGTAAGGCCGTCCCTTGTGCCACGACCGTTCCAGCTCGGCGATGGCCCCGAAGCCGTCGCTCACGCCATGGATCTTCATGCCATAGGCACTGAGCTGGCGGCCGATGATTTCGAGATTCATTTCGACATCGTCCACGATCAGGACGTTCAGATTCTTCACGCGGCCGGGCAGGGTCTTGGGGTCGTGCAGAACCGCCTTGGAGCGTTCCAGAGGAAGCTGGAACCAGAAGGTGGATCCGGTCCCCACTTCGCTGGAGACCCCGATATTGCCGCCCATCAGCTCCACCAGATGCTTGCAGATGGCCAGCCCCAGCCCGGTGCCGCCATAGCGGCGGGTGATGGAGCTGTCGGCCTGGGAGAATTTCTGGAACAGTTTCTGGCGCACGCTTTCGGGCATGCCGATGCCGGAGTCGGCCACCTCGAAACGAATGGGCCGTTTGGCCGACAACCCCACCTTGGTTTCATCCGGGCGCAGGAAGACCTGGACCGACACGCCACCTTTTTCGGTGAACTTGATGGCATTGCCCAACAGGTTCAGCAGAACCTGGCGCACGCGGGTGGGATCGCCGCGATAGGCACCCTGCAGCGACGGGTCGATATAGATGCCCAGATCGATGCCTTTTTCGCGTGCCTTGCCCGCCATCAGTTCCATGGCGTTCTCCACCGCCGAGACCAGGTCGAAATCGATCACTTCGATATCCAACTTGCCGGCTTCCAGCTTGGAGATGTCGAGAATGTCATTGACGATGGCCAAAAGCGCGTCGGCGGATTCACGCACCGTGCTGGCGAATTTCCGTTGCTCGTCATTCAGTTGGGTATCGAGCAGCAAGCCGGTCATGCCGATGATGCCGTTCATCGGCGTGCGGATTTCATGGCTCATATTGGCCAGGAATTCGCTCTTGGCCCGGTTGGCGTTCTCCGCGGCATCGCGCGCGGTGGCGAGGATTTCGGCCTGCTGTGCCAGCCGCGCCTGACTGGCCTTGAGTTCGTTTTCGGCCTCGTGCCGGCGCATTTCGTGTAGCAGAAGCGTGCCCAAGATTAGAGCCGCGCTGACGCCGGCGATCACGGCCGCGGCCGCGGAATCCGCCACCGCCTGGCGGCCTTGAGAGAATGCCAGGTCGCTCAGTCCCCCCAGCGCGGCGGCCAGACCCAGGACCGGCAGATGGATATAGCCGAAAGGCCGCTTCCAGCGGGCGTGGCAATAGTCGGAGGCAATGCGGAAGAACAGGCCGATCACGCCTGCCGTAACGGCGGTCAGGATTACCGGTCCGCCCAGATTGCCGCCAGTGGCGATGGAAAACACCACCGCAGCCACCGCGATGATGATCGCCGTCACCCCCGCCGCCAGACCTGCTACCGGCGCGGTCAAGGCAAGCAAGATAGTCTGGGTTCCCGCCGAGGCGCCTCCGCCCATATGTACGGGCAGCAACAGAGCTACCGCGGTCGCCAGACCGAACAGGGCGCCGACCAGAAAGCCGCGGAAAATAGCGAACCGCGCCGGCAGCTTTTCCGCCAGCGATGACAGCGGACCATAGGCGATCACCGCCGCCGCGAAGATCGCGACGTTGAGCAGAAATTCGACGATGGTGATCTGCCAGAAGAAATCCATCTAGAAGCTGGCCCCCAGATTGACGAAGACGCGCCGCTCGATCGGGGAGCCGGATGTCTGAATCTGCCGCGATTGCAGCAGGTTCTGGCCGGAAACTGAAACAGTGAGATTGTCATTTATGCGATAACCCACGCGCGCGTCGGCGTTGAGATAGTCCTTGACTGGGGTGAGGGTGGTGCCGGTCAACGTGGGAATGAGCCCCAAGGTATTGGATTGATAATAAGCCGCCACATCGGCCTCCCATTGGTCGAGGGTCCAGCCGAGATTGGCTTTCAGTTGATGTTTGGGTGTCGTGTGCTGGAAATCGATATAAGCTGCGCCATTGAGGGCGAATGCCTCGAACTTGTCTTTGATTGTTTCCAGACGATAGCTTAGGCCCCAACTCCAGCCTTGTGCGAAAGCTCCGCTAAGCGAAATTTCTCCCCCTACAGCATCTGAATTGCCGACATTGCCGGTGGTTGAGTAAGCCGGAGGCCCCGGAAAGTACGCGCCGGCGAGGCTAATGACTTCGGTGGTTTTTTGCCAGTAGAGAGAACTGCGCAAGATGACATCGATGGATTCGATGTTGCGGTCCCAACCCAGCTCGTAGTTCATCACCTCCGAATCGTCGGTAAACGGGTTGCCGCTGCTATTGAGCCAAGGCACGTTTACTAAAAAACCCCCGAAATTGGACAGGCTGGGAAGTTGAATGCCGCGGCTGACAATGAGGCGCAACGTGTCGTCAGCTGTCGCCTTCCATACCAGCCCGCTGTTCAGGCTCCACTCCGACAAGTTGCGGTCCCAGTCGCTATTGTTGAAAGGGTAGCCAGCCGGGGCAGTGCCCGATCGTCCCAACGCCACTGAATCAAACCGCACCGCATTGGTCCAAGACAGGCTCGGCGAAATGGTCCAGTTCCACATGCCGCTAAAAGAAGGTGTGTTGTAGAATATGCGTCCGCCCTCGGTTGGGGTGGTGTTGACTTCATTGTGGCGAAACTCGAAAGCGGCGCGCACCACATGGTTAGCTCCGATGCGAACCACGTCTTGCAACTGAAGCACCATGCTTTGGTCGTCAAAGTCCATTGGTTGGCCGAAGGAATTGAGTTCTGCATCCGCCGCTATCCAGTTGGTATAAGCGAGGAACTGTACCAACCCGAAATCGGTATCCGCATTCACTTGTCCCTTCACCGAACTTGTCATGTAGCGGCTCGAATCCATTACATAGGCGGGGTCCATCTCATAAATCTTGACCTCGGAATGGTTCAACTCCAGTCCCACCTGCAAATGCGGAGTCACTTGGAAGATGCCATCCACGTCCACTGCGCCGCGTGTATTCTGTTTCTGGTCCAGGGGCGGGATAAAGGCGGGGAACGCCATCGCGAAGTCATGATCGAGACCGGCGCTGGCCGAGACCCTAACCGCCCAAAGGCCTTTATCCTGGAAAGTGGTGACGGCAGAACCGCGGATGGTGCCCTGGGTGCCGCCAGTGACCGTAATGGCGTCCACGTCATCATAGAGCGGATTATAGGTGATGATATTGACCACGCCTGAAACGGCATTGAATCCGAACAGCGCAGTGTTGGGGCCTTTGACCACCTCGATCTGGCGAATAGCGGAAAGCTCAACGGGCACAGTGCTCCAAGGTGTATAACCATAGTGATCGGCATAGACTTGGCGTCCGTCCACCAGCACGAGCAGACGCGGCGAGAATGCCTGGTTATAGCCGCGCACGCTGACGTCGGCATTATCCGTGCCCCATTGCATCACATCCACGCCTGGTGTCTGTTTCAGCACCCCTGGAATGTCTATGGCGCCCGAACGGCGGATCTTGTCGGCGGTGACGATCTCCATCGCCGCGGGGACTTCGGTGGCGCGCTGCGGCTGGCCGGTGGCGCTGGTGGTGACGGATTCGCCGAACAGCTGTTCCAGCGCACCGTAATCCACGGTCTGCGCCTGGGCGCCGCCACCCAGAACCAGGAAAGACAGAAGTGGCAGGAGAGCCGCACCATGGCGCAGGCCAAACCTTCGGGCATTTCCCCGGGATATGGGATGCGGGCTCATTTGTGTTTCACCATCATTGCGAAAACCGAGGAAAAGGAGACGCCGGCGGAGTCCGCCAGCGCGGAATCCAGGACGATCTCGACCCGGCCGGTGTCGCGAACCATCAACATGCAGCACCGCTGATCCAGGCAGGCGGGATCGTTGGACATCACCAGCAAATGCTCGCGTCGCGCCACGTCGGCGATGCCGTTACCGGTGGAACCCGGCAGAAGATAGAGAGCGGTGAGCCCGGTGGTGTGGCCCGCAAGCTCGTGGAGGGAAATCAGGTTGGGCTTGAGCACGGCATTGTTGGGCCCTGCCAGGCTGCGAAGCCGGTCCGCGGTCTGCTGGGCCAGCGCCTTGCTGGCGGGAACGCCGGGCAGATAGACGATGCCGACTTCGACCGTGCTGGTGCGGGGAAGATTCTGCAAAAAGCCCAGCGAGCGCGTCGCTGCCTTCAGGTCGGCCGGCGAAACGTCGTTCGCCGCGCGCGCAGGATTCGCCGCTGTTAATCCCAGCGCGAAAATCGTTGCCGCTCTTGAAAGCAAAATCGCCCGCATTCCCCACACTGTCTTTTGTGCCGGCCAATCCCTCTTTGGAGAGCGAGATTGGTATCGTTCACATAAAGATAGAGGCGTCAGTGCTTATGAGACGTTAAGTATCGGCTACGGGATTCTACGTAGAGCGGTGCGTCATCGTATGCGGGATATGAGCAAATACGGGCGCGTTCCCGCCATAGCCGCAGGAGTTCCGGGAGTTTCCGTGCTGCGATTGCAGGTCGGTTATGCGCGAACCGCCAAAACCCGCGCCGCGTGCCGAACCGCGCGCTCAAAGGCGGTCAGGTTTCCCAACAGATCGTTTGCGGGCGTTTCGGTGGTGAAGATTTCGCCAACCTCGCGGATCGGTACTTCGATCATCAGATTTTCGAGGAATCCGAAATCCTCCACCTGCCAGCCATTCTCATCCAGGCGCCCGCCAGCCGTGAGTGTGTGTGGGATCCTGTCCACCAGCAGGCTTGCCACATTGGCATAGCCGAACAGCTTGATTCCTCGCGCCGCACAGAAACCGATCTCGAAGGCGGTGCCGGTATCCATCGCGTGACCGCGGAACGGCGTCAGGTTGGCAATCACCGCATCCGCCGACAGCATCAGCCCGACATTGGCATGATAGATCGCGGCCGCCAGTTCGGCGGGCGGCAGCGACGGCTGCTGCTTGTCCAGCGGAAACAGGCCTTCCAGGCCATGCGCGGCGCAGATGCGCTTTTTGGCGGCGCCGATTTCGATGGCGTTGGGTAGGAAGACTTCCGGTCCCGCCAGATAGACTTTTGGCATGTTATCCGGCAGGGCGTTTTCTCAGACGGCAGGCCTTACCGACGGGTCGAATGCGGGGGGAGGCGGGCCGTAGGCATTGTCGCCGGGATTGCCGGGCTGGCACCAGAAATAAATCGCCACCACCGCGGCGATCAGTGCGACCAGGTTCAGCAGCCAGCCGATGGTCAAATAAAATGCCAGGAACCCAATCACGCCGAACGGTCCCCAGACCAAAAGGCCGAACAGTTGGATGATGAAAGAGGGGATCAGCAGAATCCAGATCAGCTGGCCGTTCTGGCCCACGTCCTGCAGCCGCCGCGCGCCCATGCCCGCCATGGGAAGCAACAGCGCCAGGCCCAGGATGGCGTTGAAAGGGATGAAGGTGATCGCATGCAGGATCGCAGCCCCGATCCCCAGCACCACGCAGCACAGCACGAAATACCAGAACTCCGAGCGGCTCACCCGGCCCCTCATGTCGAAATAGTGCTCGGTGACGGTGCGGCGGAAGAGGCCGACCAGCGCTTGCGGATCCATCAGCTACCCCTGTTCCCGGCCGCGTCTTTGGCGTATGGGACCCCGGCCGATTGTTGAGACCTAGGCTCTGCGTCCGGCGCAGAACCGGCACGCGCCCCTTATGGGGGCGAAATCAGCTAAGAACGGCCTTACCTCCGTGTCAATGTTGGCGGGAAAAGGATGAGCGAGCAGGCGAAGATTTTCATAGACGGCGCGGCCGGCACCACCGGGCTGGAGATCCGCGAGCGCCTGGCCGGCCGGCCCGAACTGGCCCTGGTCACCCTGTCCGATGCCGATCGCAAGGACGCAGGCGCCCGCAAGGCGGCGTTGAACGCCGCCGACCTGGTGATCCTGTGCCTGCCTGATGAGGCGGCGCGGGAAGCGGTTTCGCTGATCGACAATCCGGCCACCCGGGTGATCGACGCCTCCAGCGCCCACCGGGTGGCGGAAGGCTGGGCCTACGGCTTTGCCGAACTGGAAGCCGACGGTTATCAGCGGATCGCGGCGGCGAAGCGGGTGAGCAATCCCGGCTGCTGGCCCACCGGGTTCCTGGCCATCGCGCGGCCCCTGGTGCGGGCCGGACTGGTGCCGGCGGATTTCCCCGTCAGCACCAATGGCGTCTCCGGCTATTCCGGCGGCGGCAAAAGCATGATTGCGGAGTTCGAAGACGAAAACGGTGCGGGCTATGTCGAGACCGTATCGCGCCTCTATGGCCTGAACCTGTCGCATAAGCATCTTCCGGAGATGCAGAAACATTCCGGCCTGGCCCATCCGCCCTTGTTTGAGCCCAGCGTGGGCCGCTTCTATCGCGGCATGCTGGTGGAAGTGCCGCTGCAACTGTGGGCGCTGCCGGGAAAACCGCTGGCGCGCGACATCCATGCGGCCCTGGCCAAGGCCTATGCCGGCCGGCCGCTGGTCACGGTTGCCTCCCTGGAAGATGCGGCCGCGGTGAAAAGCCTGGATGCGGAAATCCTGGCCGGCAGCAACAGCCTCACGCTTTATGTCTTTGCCAACGAGAAGGCACAACAGGCGCGGGTGGTGGCGGCCTTCGATAATCTGGGCAAGGGCGCGGGCGGCGCGGCGGTGCAGAACTTGAACATTATGCTCAGGTTACCCGAAACCACAGGCCTCTAGAGTTGTGCTAAACAGGCCGGATGGTCTGGAAAGGCATTGCCGTTTCATTTGCCGTGGCGCTGGCGCTGTTCGCCGGCGTGGTCTTCCATGCCGTGCGCCATGCCCCCAAGCCGCGCGGCTTTTCCGGCCTGCAATTTGCGCCGCTCACTCCGGCTGCGTCGGCGCGCACGCCCTTGCTGGAACACGGTGGCGCCCTAGTGCAGCAGGTGGTCGACGGCAGCCCTGCTGAGAAGGCCAAGATCGAACCCGGCATGGTGGTGGCCGCGATTGACGGCACACCGGTCAAGTCGGCCCCGCAGGCCTCCGACATCGTGCGCCGTCATGCTGCCGGTGACCGCATCACACTCACCCTGTACGACATCACCCAAGGCGAAGTGCATCCCCAAAGCGTGTCGCTGGTGTTCGATCCGGCGCCTCCCGTGAGCAAGAGTTTTTCCGTGCGTCCGCCGCGCACTTTGGCCAAGGAGCTCTTCTTTCCACCATTTCCCGCCGCGCATGCCTTCTGGTCGCGCCAGATTCACCTGGGCCCGACCATCCGTCCGCTGGCCTTGAGTGGGCTGGGCGCCGGCCAATGCAATGCTTTTGCGCCGGAGGGCTGGCGGGTGGCGGCGCATGCGCCCGGCAATTCGCTGTTCCATGTGATGGCGGACGAGGGGTTCGAGCACGCGCTTTACAAGTCGGATGAGCTGAAAGGCGCATTGCCACAGGATTATGTGCGCAGCTTCCTTGCGGCGACTTTCGGATCGCCCGTGGTGCTGACGCCGCCGCAAGCGCGCCCCTTTGGTTTTACCGTGCAGGATTATGGCAATCGCAAAGGCGGGGCGGGTTTTGCGCTCTATCGCGTCAACGGCAACCGCATCGCCATCTGGGCAGCAGCGGTGCCGGGCGGCGATGCCGGTTGGGCCAAGCCGCTGGTGGGATCTGTGGCGCTTTCCATGCGCTGCGCCTCACCCGGTGCGCCAGCGCCGCAACCGCACGATCCCCAATTGCCGTCGACGGGCGTTTCGCTGCACTGTCTTCAAGGCCAATGCGAGGAGACCGATTTCGCCGCCAGCTATCTTACAGTGCTGCGGCTGGGTTATGTCCACAACATGAAGGGTGACATGTTTCTGGTGCATCCGCGCAAGGATTTCTGGCTGAATGGTGCGGAAGGCCCCGGTTTTTATCACCAGATCGGCGGCGAAAATGAGAAGCTGCTGCCGGGCCGGATCAACTGATACAAACGCACTTTTGGGAACCGTCATGAACATCCATAGATCACTCTGCATCCTGGCCGCTGTCATGGCTGGTTCCACCGCCCTGGCGGCAAGCTATCCCGGCCATCCGTCCACCACACCCGACATCAATGGCGCGGACATCTCGGCTCGCGACAAGGCGCTGGCGGATGATACTTTCGAAGGCCGCTGGCCAGGCTCGCCCAGTGGCGAGGCGGCGGCGCAGTGGATCGCCGACGAAATGAAGCGCATCGGGCTTCAGCCCGGCAACCACGGCAGCTATTTCCAGACCGTTCCGGCCGTCAACATCGAGCTTGATGCCGGCAAATCGAGTGTCGCCTTCGACACCAAGGGCGGCCCGCTGAAGCCGAAATATCTCGACGATATGGTCTATGTGACACCGCACTATGCGGGCGCAACGATCGATATCGCCAAGTCGCCGCTGGTGTTTGTCGGCTATGGCGTGGTGGCGCCGGAATATCACTGGAACGACTATGCCGGGATCGACGTGAAGGGCAAAACCGTCGTCATCCTGATCAACGATCCGGGCAACGAGTCCGCCAAGCCGGACCCGAAATTCTTCAAGGGCAAGGCCATGACCTATTATGGCCGCTGGACCTACAAGTATGAAGAAGCCGCGCGCCAGGGCGCCGCCGCCGCCATCATCGTGCACGAGACCATTCCCGCCGCCTATGGCTGGGACGTGGTGCGCAATTCCTGGTCCGGGGCGCAAATGCTGCTGGAGGCCAAGGACAAGAACGCCTCGATGCTGCCGGTCGAGAGCTGGGTCACGCTCGGCATTGCGAAGGATTTGTTCAAGCGCGCCGGGCTGGATTACCAGGCCGAAAAGGCCGCCGCGAACCGGCCGGGATTCAAGCCGAAGGCGATGGCGGGCGAGAGTTTGACGGCGCACCTGACGTCGCGCATCGAAAAACACACCAGCCGCAATGTCGTGGGCGTGGTCAAAGGTACGGCTCAGCCGGACGATTATTTCCTCTACATGGCCCATTGGGACCATCTGGGCAGCAAGCCGGGTGCCAAAGGCAGCGACCACATCTATAACGGCGCCATCGACAATGCCATGGGCGTGGCCAGCATCCTGGAAATCGCCGAAGCCATGGCGCATGCCAAGCCCAAGCGTTCGGTCGCATTCCTTTCCGTGACCATGGAAGAGCAGGGGCTGCTGGGCTCGGAATATTTCGGCGAGCATCCGCTGTGGCCGCTGAATCATATCGTCGGCGGCATCAATATCGATGGCGGACTGCCGCAAGGCCATGCCCGCGACCTGGTGCTGATTGGAAATGGCGCTTCGGAATTGGAAATTCCGCTGGCCGCCGCGTTGAAGGCGCAGGGCCGGGTGATCTCACCCGATCCCGAACCGGAAAAGGGCTCCTTCTATCGCTCCGACCATATCAGCCTGGCCAAGGTCGGTGTGCCGATGCTCGATCCCGATGGCGGCTATGACCTGATCAAGGGCGGAACAAAGGCCGGCCAGGCGCTGCGCGACAGCTATCGCGAGCATGATTATCATGCGCCATCCGATGAGTGGCATGCCGACTGGGACATGACCGGCATGGCCGAGGATATGAAGGCGCTCTATCAGGTGGGTGAAGGCATCGCCAATTCTGCCGCCTGGCCCAACTGGTATGCCGGCAATGAATTCCGCGCTATCCGGGACAAGGAGATGAAATAGCGCGCGGTCCTTTTGCGTCGTGAGTTCGTCGCGCGTGCTCACGTACTATTCGTACGCTCCGCGCGACGCTCCTGCTCACGCCGCAAAATTCCTCGCGCTCGCCAAGCGTGGTCAAAACAAACCACCATATTGCGCCGGCAAGCCCCAATCCAAAGACGATTCCGAATGCGCCGCCAACTCCAAATCCGTAAACAACGATTGGCGGAATGGCCGCGATGAACCCAGCGGTCATCAAGCAAATGAGCACAAGGAGGGCCCACTTCACTATTGCGCCTTCACTTTGACATAGGTCCCGGGCGCATCGCCCAGCACCTTGAGTGCGCCGCCGCCCGGCTGGCGCGCGGGCACCTTCGCGCCCGATAGCTTCGACAGCCACTGATCCCAATCCGGCCACCAGGAACCGGGATGTTCTTTTGAGCCTTTCTTCCAGGCCTCGATGGTCTTGGGGCCTTTCTTCTCGGCAAAGCCGTCATTGGTCCAATACTGGTATTTCTTGGCCACCGGCGGATTGATCACGCCGGCGATATGGCCGGAGCCGGCGATGATGAAACGCACCGGCCCGCTGAACAGATTGACCGACTTGAACACCGAATTGGCCGGCGCGATATGGTCTTCCTTGGCCGATTGCAGATAGACCGGCACTTTCACCTTCGACAGGTCCAGCTTCACACCCGCCAGGCTCATCTTGCCCTTGGCCAGCGCATTCTCCTTGTAGCAGTTGCGCAGATAGGAGAGATGCAGCTTTTCCGGCATCCGGGTGGTGTCGGAATTCCAATAGAGCAGGTCGAACGGCATGGGCTGCTTGCCCAGCAGGTAATTGTTGATCACGAAGGACCAGATCAGATCGTTGGCGCGCAACATGTTGAAGGCGCCCGCCATCTTGGAGCCGGGCAGCACGCCGCCCTCGCTGTCCATCTTCTGTTTGAGCGCGTCGAGTTGGGCTTCGTCCACAAACACCGACAATTCGCCGGCCTCGCTGAAATCGGTCTGGGCGGCCCAGAAGGTGGCGGAATGGACGCGGTCGTCGTTCTTGGTGGCCATATAGGCGAGGGTGGCGGCCAGCAGGGTGCCGCCGATGCAATAGCCCACGCAGTTGGGATCGCGCACCCCGGTGGCTTTTTCCACCGCGTCCAGGGCGGCAAAAATGCCGCCTTGCATATAGTCCTCGAAGCCCTTTTCCGCCATGTCGGGATCGGGATTGACCCAGCTGACCAGGAAGACGGTGTAGCCCTGGCCCACCAGCCAGCGCACCATGCTGTTCTCGGGCCGAAGATCCAGGATGTAGTATTTGTTGATCCAGGGCGGGAAGATCAGCAGCGGCCGCTCATGGACTTCATCCGTGGTCGGAGAAAACTGCAGCAACTCCATGATCTGGTTGCGGAACACCACCTTGCCGGGCGCGGTGGCGATATTCTCGCCGATGACGAACCCATCGGCCGACTGGCGGATGGAAAGTTCGCCATGGCCGCGCTCGATGTCGGCCAGCAGATTGTCCAGGCCCTTGACCAGGTTCTCGCCGTTGGAGGCGATGGTGGCCTTCAGCACCTCGGGATTGGTCAGCGGGAAATTGGTCGGCGCCAGGGCATCGGCGAACTGGCGGGTGAAAAAGGCCACCCGTCCGCGCTCCTTATCGTCCAATCCGTTAAGCTTGCCCACCATCTCCTGCATGGCATTGGCGGTGAGCAGATAGCTCTGCTTGATGAAATCGAAGATCTCGTTCTGCTGCCACTCCTCGCTTCGGAAGCGGCGGTCGCCCGGCGCGGGTTCCACCACCGCCGACGCTTCGCCGCCCAGCATGCGCCGTGCCGTATGTTCCCAGAGCGTGAGAAAATTGTTCCACCATTCGGTTTGCGCCGCGACCACCGCTTCACGGTCGCCGCCCATCGCCTTGACCAGCGCCAGCATGGCACCGGAGATGTTGAGCGGATCGATGGGGCCGGCATTTTCCTGGTTGCTCATGCGGGCGACGAAGTCCAGCACCAGCTTCTGGCTCTTCACCCCCACGGTGAGCATGTTGCGGGCGAATTCGTCGGGTTTGAGCGCTTCCGTGGCCGGGGTAGATTCGGGGGCGGGGGAAGCGGCAGGGCCTTTGGACGGCATCGGCTTGGGATCGCCTTTCATGAAATCTCTGATAACCCGGCTGGGATACCGGCCGCAAGCCGCGCCAAATAGGGACGGTTCATGCGAAATATCGCAATCATTCACGACATTTACCTGCACTTTGGCTGGCGCGGGCGCTTTGGTCGCGGTATATCGGAAAAGGCCGGCTGGCGCCCCGGCTGCAATCGCACTTCGATCGTGCAAAGGGCGGGGGAACCGGTGCCGGTTAGAGAGTTAAGGGCTGTTTGGATGACTAAGACTTACGCGCGTCCCCTGGTGATGGCGGCGTTGGCGATTACGCTCGCTATCGGCGCTTCCGGCTGCCAGACCATGTCCGATCTGGACCCTACCGGTCTGTTGGGTGGCGATGACACCACGCCGGATACCCAGTTCCCCACCGACAGTGCGCAGCAGGCGGAAGTCGACGCCAAGACTACGACGCCAGATCTGGCCAGCATCCCGGCGCGCCCAGCCGCGCCCGATACTTCCGCCCAAGCCAACACCACGCAACAGGTCACGGCAGCCGGCACTCAGGCGCAATACAGCGCCGATGCCCTGCGCGCCGGTACCGATGCCGCCGCGCCACCGCCCGGCGCCGCCGATGCCAATGCCACCAAACAGGCGCTGGCCAGCGCCGCCGCGCCGCCGAGTGCCAGTCCCAATGTCAGCGCGGCTCCGCCGTCCGCCAGCGACACACCGCCCACCGCCAGCGACGCCCCGCCGTCGGCAAGTGCCCAGCCGCCATCGGCCAGCGATCTGCCGCCCACTGCCAGCGACGCAGCGCCTTCGGCCAGCCCGCCGCCGGTAGCCGCACAGGCCGCACCGCCGCCGACCGGCCCCGCGGCCGTTCCGCCGCGCACGCGGGTGGCTTCGGCATCGCCGCCGCCGGTTGCCAATCCTCCTGCTCCGCCGCGGGCTGGTCCGCCATCTGCCAGTGCCCCATCTGCCAGTGCACCATCTGCAAATCCGCCGGACGCTGAGCCTCCCAGCGCCGCTCCACCTCCGGTAGCCGCCAGCGTGGCGCCCGCCGCGACCACGGTGGCACCGCTTCCCGCGGCCCGTGGCGAACCCGCGGTGCCTGCAGCTCCAGGTGGCCCAAGCGTGCGTATGGCCTCGGCAAATCCGACGGACGCCGATCTGGGCTTCAGGCCTTCCGCGGCGCCGCCGCTCAATCCCAGCATCTCCAAATGGGTGTCGCCGCCCATCCTGGCGCACTATCGCCAGACTGCGGCGCAGGCCGGTTCTGCCGGTACCAGTGCGGCGGCCGTGCCTGCCGTTCCCGTCACCGGCGGCCGCAGGGGCGCGAGGAATGTCGCCGTCGCGAACAACAACAATACCGGCGACGTCGTTGCCAATCTCGACGCCGTTCCCGGCACGCCCAACGGCATGGCCGCTGCCATGAATGGCGGCGTCGCGCCGACCGCGATCGTCTATTTCCCTGGCGACAGCACCGGCCTGCCCAAGGCCGCGCGCAACCAGGTTCGTGACGCGGTCGCCGCCTTCCGCGCCGGCGGCGGCAATGGGATCGTGAAAGTCGTGGGCCATTCCTCCAGCCGAACCGGGAACATGACTGTGGAGCGTCACCTGGAAGTGATCTTCCAGAAATCGCAGGCGCGCGCCAATGCCGTGGCCCAGGCCTTGATCAAGGCAGGCGTGCCTGCGGACAAGGTGCAGATCGAGGCGGTGGGCGACAGCCAGCCCATCTATTACGAATCCATGCCCAAGGGCGAAGCCGGCAACCGCCGGGCAGAGATTTATGTGCAGGGGTGAGGCGCGACCGGCGTAGCCGGTCAAATCGATCCTGCGGATCGATTTGAGCGCCGAACGCGGCGAGCTAAAGCGAGCCGCCGGAGGAGGCGCGGAGTTCGCGAAAGGACCTTTCGCCCGCGATCACGCCGCGAGCTTAGGCGAGCGGCCGGAGAGGTCCCGCCACAAGCGCCGTTAACGCTGGCGAACCGCTGCCGCGCTTTCCCCGAATATGTGATTTGCACCAAAGTGCCGCATTTTGACCCAAAAAACATTGCGCCAGGGGTGTAAATCCCGGATTCTCAGGCGTTTCTAGGACTTGAGTCATGCAAACCGATTTCTACCGCATCAAGCGGCTGCCGCCTTACATCTTTGAGGAAGTGAACCGCCTCAAGGCGCAGGCGCGCGCGCGGGGCGAAGACATCATCGATTTCGGGATGGGCAATCCCGACATGGAAACACCCCAGTATATCGTGGACAAATTGTGCGAGACGGCGCGCGATCCCAGGGCGCACCGCTATTCGGCGTCACGCGGCATCAAGGGCCTGCGCAAAGCCCATGTCGCCTATTACAAGCGCCGCTTCGGCGTTAACCTCAATCCCGACACCGAAGTGATCGCGGCCCTGGGGTCCAAGGAAGGCTTCGCCAATCTCGCCATGGCCATCACCGCGCCGGGCGATGTAGTGCTGGTGCCCAATCCCGCTTATCCGATCCATGCCTTCGGCTTCATGATCGCGGGCGCCGCCATCCGCCATGTGCCGGCCACATCGCCGGAAGAATATCTCAGCAAGCTGGGCACCGCGACCCGCCATTCGGTTCCGTCGCCGCTGGCGCTGGTGGTGAATTATCCGTCCAATCCCACAGCCCAGGTGGTCGGACTGGATTTCTACAAAGAGATCATCAAATTCGCCAAGAAGCATGAGATCTGGGTGCTCAGCGATCTCGCCTATGCCGATATCTATTTCGGTGACGAGCCGCCGCCCTCGATCCTGCAAGTGGATGGCGCCAAGGATATCGCCATCGAATTCCAGTCCCTGTCCAAGACCTATTCCATGCCCGGCTGGCGGATGGGTTTCGCAGCCGGGAACGAAAAGCTGATCGGGGCGCTGGCCCGCATCAAATCCTATCTGGACTATGGCGCCTTCACACCCATCCAGGTGGCGGCGGCGGCGGCGCTGAACGGGCCGCAGAATGTCGTGGACGAGATCCGCGCCGTCTACAAATCGCGCCGCGACGTGCTGGTGAAGAGCATGGCCGCGGCGGGCTGGGATATCCCCGCGCCGCCGGCCTCCATGTTCGCCTGGGCACCGGTGCCGGAGAAATATCGCGAGCTGGGTTCGATGGAATTCGCCAAGGACCTCCTGATCCATGCCAAGGTGGCGGTGTCGCCAGGCATCGGCTTCGGCGAATATGGCGAAGGCTATGTGCGCGTGGCCCTGGTGGAGAACGAGCATCGCATCCGCCAGGCGGCACGCAATGTGAAGAAGTTCCTGCAGTCCGGCACCAACATGGCGCCCTCCGATTCGGAAAAACCGGAACCGTCCAGCAAACCAAAAAAGAACCTGGCGCCTGCAAAATGACACAGGTCTTCAAGATTGCCATCGCCGGTCTCGGGACGGTCGGGGGCGGTGTGGTGAAAGCGCTTGCCGCGCGGTCGGATGAACTCTCGCGCCGCGCGGGACGCCAATTGCAGGTCACTGCCGTCTCGGCCCGCGACAAAAACAAGGTGCGGGACTTCACTGTCAGCGGCTGGACCGACGATCCCTTGTCACTGGCCTCAGGCGATGCCGACCTGGTGGTGGAACTGATCGGCGGCGACGAAGGCATCGCCCGCCGGCTTGTCGAAACCGCGCTGGCCAACAAAAAGCATGTGGTGACCGCCAACAAGGCGCTGCTGGCCAAGCATGGCCTCAAACTGGCCGAATTGGCGGAGCAGAATGGCGTCACCCTGAAGTTTGAAGCCGCCGCGGCCGGCGGTATTCCCATCGTCAAGGCGCTGCGCGAAGGCCTGATCACCTATCCGGTGGCGGCGGTGAAAGGCATCCTCAACGGTACCTGCAACTACATCCTGACCGAAATGGAAGCGTCGGGACGTGCGTTTGCGGAGGTACTGAAGGAAGCCCAAGCCAAGGGCTATGCCGAAGCCGATCCCACGCTCGATGTCGGCGGCGGCGACACCGCGCACAAGCTGGCATTGCTGGCCAGCCTGGCTTTCGGGACCGCGCCCGATCTGAATGCCGTGGCGGTGGAAGGCATCCAGCACATCACGCCGGACGATATCGCCTTCGCGTCGGAGTTCGGTTATCGCATCAAGCTCTTGGGCGTGGCCCGCAAGCTTGACGGCAAGATCGACCAGAAGGTTCATCCGGCCATGGTGAAAGCCCGTGCCGCATTGGCCAATGTGTCCGGTGCCGCCAATGGCGTGCTGGTTGACGCCGGTGACGCGGGTTCTTTCTTTTTCTCCGGGCGCGGTGCCGGCGAAGCGCCTACCGCCAGTGCCGTGGTTGCGGATATCGTCGAAGCGGCCAGCGGTGGGCCCAGCTCTGTCTTCGGCCGTCCCGCCAAAAGCCTGTCGCGGCTCCAAGCCGCGGACGGCAAGCAGGCGGTATCGCCCTGGTATCTGCGCTTTGAAGTGCTGGATGTGCCGGGCGTTTTGGCTTCCATTGCCGGAAGCCTGGCCGAGGCCGGCGTTTCGATCGAAAGTATGATCCAGCGCGGCCGCGCCCCCGGCGAGCCGGTGGCTATTGTCATGATCACTCATGAAACTGCCCAGGCGGCGGTGGAACGTGCCTTGAAGGCCATCGCCCTATCCGACAAGGTTCGGGCCCGGCCATGCATGATTCCAATGGAATCGTGACTGCCCTTTGGGCCGCGGAATGCAATTGAACTCCAGCCAGGAAAAGACATGACCGAACTACGCCCGCCCATCCAGGAAAAGCCGCTGGATCGTTCCTTTGCGCTGGAAGCGGTGCGCGTCACCGAGGCGGCGGCCATTGCGGCCTTCGCCCAGATCGGACGCGGCAACGAACACGATGCCGACCAGGCGGCGGTGGAGGCGATGCGGGCGGCTTTCAACGTGCTGCCCATCGACGGCACGGTGGTGATCGGCGAAGGCGAGCGTGACGAAGCCCCCATGCTATTCATCGGCGAGAAGGTGGGGCAGGGCGGTCTGGCGGTGGACATTGCGCTGGACCCGCTGGAAGGCACCACGCTCACCGCCAAGGCGATGGCCAATGCGCTGGCGGTGATGGCGATGGCTGAGCCCGGCACCATGCTGAACGCGCCCGACACCTATATGGACAAGATCGCCATCGGCCCCGGCTACAAGGACGGGCTGGTGGATCTGGATGCCGAGCCCGCCGACAACATCAATGCTTTGGCCAAGGCCAAGAGCTGCAAACCGGGCGAGATCACCGTGCTGGTGATGGACCGGCCGCGTCACGAGGGCCTCATCGCCAAGATCCGCAAGGCAGGCGCCAAGGTGAAGCTGATCACCGACGGCGATGTGGCGGGCGTGATCGAGACCACCGATCCGCTCACCGGTGTGGACCTTTACCTGGGCACGGGCGGCGCCCCCGAAGGCGTGCTGGCGGCGGCGGCCCTGCGCTGCGTCGGCGGCCAGATGCAGGGACGCCTGGTGTTCCGCAATGACAACGAGCGGGCGCGCGCGGCCCGCTGGGGGATCAAGGACCTGACCCGCAAATACCATCTGCACGAGCTGGTGGCGGGCGATGTGGTCTTTTCCGCCACCGGCGTCACTGACGGCTCGATGCTGCGGGGCGTGCATCGCGAAGGCGATTTCATCACCACCGAAAGCGTGGTGATGCGGGCGACCACCGGCACGGTGCGCTGGATCAAAGCGCGCCATCGTCGCGGTGCTTGAGGTTCCCATAGAAGGCCAGGTGGCGGCGTTCGGTGTCGCCCGTTCCTTCACGGGCCGTCGCTGGCTGCTGAAGCCGGTGGACGAAAAGATCGAGCGCGAATTGCTGCGCGAAATCTCGCCGGTGCTGGCCCGTCTTCTGGCCTTGCGCGGCATCACGCCGGCGCAAGCGTCCGACTATCTGACGCCACGGCTGAAAAATCTTCTGCCCGATCCATTTGTGCTGAAGGACATGCAGGCCGCCATGCTGCGGGTGACCGCGGCGCTGGAGGCAAACGAACGCATCGCGGTATTCGGCGATTATGACGTTGACGGTTCGACCTCGGCTGCCCTGCTGTCGGATTTCCTCTCCGCACCGGGCGCGGGTCCGCGCATCTACATCCCCGACCGCATGACGGAAGGTTATGGACCGTCACCGGCCGCCATGCGCGTGCTGGCCGCGGAAGGCGCCAGGCTGGTAATCACGGTGGACTGCGGTTCGGCCGCGATTGCGGCCCTGGAGGAAGCCCGGACCTTGGGCCTGGATGTGGTGGTACTGGATCACCATCGCGTCGATGCCTCGCCGCCGGCTGTTGCGCACGTCAATCCCAACCAGCCGGACGACACATCGGGACTGGGACATCTTTGTGCCGCCGGCGTGACCTTCCTGTTCCTGGTGGCGCTCAATCGCCATCTGCGCGACACGGGCTTCTATGAACAGCGCGGCATGGCTGAACCGGATCTGCGTCTGTTCCTCGACCTGGTGGGACTGGCGACCATCTGCGATGTGGTGCCGCTGAAAGATGTCAATCGTGCCTTTGTCCGCTTCGGCCTGGGACAGATCGGCACCATGTCGCGGCCGGGCCTTCAGGCGCTGGCGGGGGTGGCGGGCGCCAGGGGGCCTTTCACGCCTTACCATCTGGGCTTTGTGTTCGGGCCGCGCATCAATGCCGGCGGGCGGGTGGGGCGCTCGTCCCTGGGCGTCGATCTTCTGACGGCGCGCGAGGCAGACAAGGCGGCGGAATTCGCCGCCCAGCTCGACCTGCACAACAAGGAACGCCAGGCGATCGAAAAGATCATCCTGGAAGAGGCCGCCGCCATGGCGGCCACCCAGGCCAATGCGCCGTTTCTTCTGGTGGCCGGCGAGGGCTGGCATCCCGGCGTGGTGGGCATCGTGGCGGGGCGCCTGAAAGAGCGTTTCGCCAAACCGGCTTTCGTCGCCGGGTTCGAGGGCGGCATGGGCAGGGGATCGGCGCGCTCCATTCCCGGCATCGATGTCGGCGCCATCATCCGCGCGGCGGCGGAAAGCGGCGTGATCGAATATGGCGGCGGCCATGCCATGGCGGCGGGTTTTTCACTGATGGCCACACAACTCGACAGTTTCCATAAGTTCATCGAAGCGCGCTTCAGCGGCGCAGGGCCCGCGCTGGCCGCTGCCAATGATCTGGAACTGGATGCGGTGTCTTCGCCGGCCGGCGCCAACATCGCCCTGGCGCAGGAGATTGCCGCGGCGGGTCCCTTTGGCGCGGGCAACCCGGAGCCCCTGCTGGGTCTCTCCGATGTCCGGGTGGCCTTTGCCGATGTGGTGGGTGGGGCGCATGTCAAACTGCGTTTGGCCGGGCGCGACGGCAGTGTGCTGGATGCGATTGCCTTCAGGGCCGTTGGAACACCCCTGGGAGACGGGCTTTTGGGCGGCCGGGGGAGGCTTCTGCATGTGGCGGGACGCCTGCGCCAGGACGACTGGAACGGCCGGATAAGGGTGCAGTTGGAAGTCGAGGACGCCGCCCCCGCAACCGCCTGATTTGGGTTGCAAAAGCCGGGTTTGGCCGCTAAACCCCCGCCCTCCGGCAGCGCCCTTCGTCTATCGGTTAGGACTCAAGATTTTCAATCTTGCAAGAGGGGTTCGACTCCCCTAGGGCGCGCCAATAAAACCAAGCACTTAGAAGTTTGTTCTCATCCGGTTAGACAGGTGTTCTGCCCCGGTTAGACAGTCCCCGGTTTTGTTCTCATCCTTGGCATGGCTTCATTCCGCAAAAGGACCGGACCATCATCAGCGATGCATGCGCAGGGCCAAATCTTATGCGTTTCAATTTCAGAAATGGTTCTTTGCTGATTCTGGCGATTTCAGCCATCGCATGTTCGAGAATAATGTTTGCGTTATTTCATGACCCCGAGGGCCCGAATCTCCTCGTGGTGACGGGAATGGCCACTGTCATCTACCTCATATCTGCTGCAGTCTATCTCTCAAGCTTCCTCCCGTGGCTTACAGGGTTCAAAAGAAGTTCGGCTGCGGTTTTTCTCCAGATATTCGTCGCTACCGGCTTTTACTTGGGGTTGCGCTGAGATCGAAAGGCGCGTGATCCGCCTAACTTAATGACTGCTACTGGCGCAAAGCGGACATTGGGCCAATCGGCTGGAATGGCCGCAATTCACCTAAAGCGGACATAACTCTGGCGTCGGACGCCGGTTCAAGGCACACAGCCGGTCAAAAGCGAGTATGGTCCTCGCGCAATAGCTGTTGGGTGGAAGTTAGCCGATGCATGACAACCATCTGACCGCCCGCAATCTCCATCTGGCCGGAATGCTGCGGCAGGCAGGCCCGGACGCCGAGGCGCAACGCCTGGCTCCGCCTCGGGCGAAACGGAGGACGTAATGGCCTCACCAGCGCCCTACCAATGGACGCCGGCCAACAATGGCACCACCTTCCCGATGGATCGGTCCAGCCATGTGAGACTGCTGGACAAGGCGGTGGAAGCCCAGCGCCAGCACGAGCAGGAAATACTGGTGTGGGGCCTTTCCATCGCCGTAGTGTTTCTCTTGATCGTCATAGGCGGCACTATCCAGTATCGGCGCGTGGTTGCCGCAAGAGAAGCCGAACGCCTTTTGCGCATTTTCGGGCCCAAGCCACTGCGATAACTGCCCTCGGGCGGCTTTCAGTCATTGCCGCTTTGCTTCCCAGGCGGGTATTGCTGCCGTTTGTGCAAAACGCGCCCCGGCTTGACGAATCTCCGGCGGGCCGGAGCCAAGTTGGCAACCGTAGCGGCACGTCCGGGGAAATCAGCGCCCGCAACATTGCTCGCGGGATTTCCATCTGGCCAATACCAGGGCCACGTTCTGCCGCGCCTTGGTAAATTTTCGCAGGCCGGTTCCGCCGGCAACGTCTTGCAAGCCGGCGCCAAGATTGCCATTATAACTCAGACAAAAGACCCTGCCCAGACGGTGCTGGAAGACGGGGAGGGGAGGGCCTGTTGTGATTCGCAAGCGTGATCGTTTTATGTTGCGCGCGGCAACCATCGCGGCGGCTCTGTTTTGCGGGGCGGCACTTCCAGGTATCTGGGGACCAAATGTTGCCGCCGCCCAAAGCCCCACGCCTGCCCAGAATCCGCATGTGGGTTTTGATAGCGATATCGCGCCGGTCTTCAACAAATATTGTATCGGTTGTCATTCGGGTGCCCAGCCGAAGGGCGACATGCTGCTCAAATTCAAGGACGAAGCCGATGCCCGCGGCCGGGTGGCCAACGACGATTTCTGGAGCAAGGTCTCGACGGAACTGTCCAGCGGCCGCATGCCGCCGGCGATCGTCAAGAACCGGCCCAGCGACGATGAGCGCAAGCGGCTTGTGGACTGGATCAACAACGATGTTCTGACCATTGCGGGCAAACAGGATCCGGGCCCCCCGGTCTTTCACCGCCTGAACAACCGGGAGTACGCCAACACCATCCGGCAACTTCTGTATCTTCCCGCCGATTACGATCCGATCGCGGATTTTCCTGCCGATGAGCGCGGCGACGGCTTCGACAACAATAGCGACACGCTGACCATCTCTCCTGTTCTGATCGAGCATTATCTGGCGGCAACGGAAAAAGCGGTGGCCACAGCATTTGCGCCCAGGAAGGATACAAAGGACCAGACGCTGTCGGTTACGTCGCCGCTGAACGACCCGTCGAAGGATTTCAAAGCCGACTTTGCCAACCGTCAGGCCAAGATACGCATTAACGTCGAGGCGTTCTTGCCCCGGGCCTGGCGGCGTCCGGTGACCAAGGAGGAGGTCGACGGCATCATGAAGTTTGCCGCTTTGTCCTTCGCCAATGACGGCGAGTCGCAGGACAAAGCGACCGGGTTGGCCATTCGCGCGGCACTGCTGTCACCGAATTTCCTGTTCCGGCTTGAGCAGGATCCCCATCCCGATGGGGCCGGCAAGGTTTATGCCCTGACCGAATATCAGCTTGCCACCCGGCTCTCCTATTTCCTCTGGAGCACCATGCCGGACGACGAGTTGTTCGCCCAGGCCAAGGCGGGAACGCTCCGCCAGAACCTGGATGCGCAGGTCACGCGGATGCTCAAGGATCCCAAGGCGATCTCGCTCACACGGGATTTCATGGGCCAGTGGCTGGAAATCCGTGGCCTGGAAAGCACGCCCAATCTCGATAAGGCGCTGGCGGCGTCGATGAAGGGCGAGACCGAGCATTTCTTCAATTACATCGTTGCCAACAATCGCCCCATCACCGATCTGCTGGATGCGGACTATGCTTTTGTCGATGAGCGTCTGGCCAAGCTCTATGGTATTTCCGGCGTCACCGGCGATGAATTTCGCAAGGTCAAACTGGATCCGGCACAACGTTTTGGCCTGATAACCCAGGCCTCGATCCTGACCCTGACGTCCAAGCCGCTGGGCACGGGACTTCGCACATCGCCGGTGGTGCGCGGCAAGTTCATCCTGGAAAACCTGTTCAACCAGAAGATTCCGCCGCCGCCACCCAATGTTCCCCCGCTGGCGGTGGACGACACCCATCCCCTCACCGGAACCACCCGCCAGATTTTCGAGCAGCATCGCACCAATCCGGTCTGCGCCGGCTGTCATGCCCGCATGGAGCCGTACGGCTTTGCGCTTGAGAATTACGCCGGCAATGGTTCGTGGCGGACGCAGGAGAACAATATTCCCATCGACGCTTCCGGCGAGATCAATGGTCATAAGTTCACCACGCCCGCCGAATTCCGTCTGGTCCTGGCGACCCGCAAGGATGATTTCCGGCGGGCTGTGGTCCGCAAGGTACTTTCCTATGCCCTGGGGCGCGGCATTCAGGGCTATGACCGGCAGGTCATCGAGGAGATCACCGCCAACGTCAAAAAAGACGGCGACACCTTCAACAGTGTCATCGTGAATGTGGTGAAGAGTTTCACCTTCCAGAACGCCCGCGGCAGTATTGCGGTAGCCGCCGCCGCGAACAGCAATTCCAAGGCCCAGAAAGGCCTGCAGCCGATCAGCCTCTCCGTTGGAGGAACCAGCAAATGATGATCCCGCGCCCGCCCATGAGCCGCCGCGCCCTGCTTCGAGGGGCCGGCAGTGTCGCGATCGCGCTTCCCTTCCTGGATGCGATGATTCCGGAAAGCCTTATCGGTTCGGCCGAGGCGGCCGTCCGGACGAAGAAGGCGATGCCCAAGAACCGCTTTGCGCTTCTTTACTATCCCAACGGGCTGCATACCGCGGCCTGGTATCCGAAGGGCGAGGGTACCAATTACGACCTGACCGGCACCTCCATGGAGCCGCTCAAGCGCCACCAGAAGGATTTTCTGCTGCTCGGCAATCTGGCGGTTCCGATGGCGATGTATGACGCCGCCGGCGACCATGCCAAGGCGATCGGTTGCTATCTGACCGGCGTGCGGATCCGCAAGACGGCGTCGGACGACATTCAGTGCAGCGTTTCCATGGACCAGGTGATTTCCAGCAATATCGGCAATCGCACCCGGTTTCCGTCGCTGGAACTGGGCCTGGACTATGGCCGCATGGAAGGCGGCTGCGACCCGGGCTATGCCTGCATCTATTCCAACAATGTCTCATGGAAGAACGCGCAGACGCCCGCCATCAAGGAAGTCAACCCACGGGTGGTGTTCGACCGGCTGTTCGGCAATGCCCAGGCTTTGGACCATGCGGGCGAGTCCAGAGACCAGCAGGAAACCTACAATCGTTCCATCCTGGATTACACCAAGGACAGCCTGACCCAGATCAATGCGCAGCTTGGAGCAAACGACCGGCATCGCGTGGACGAGTATCTGGGCTCGATCCGTGAGATCGAGCACCGGTTGGATGCCCCGCCATCGAACATGAAGCTGCCGCCCGGCGTGGTGCGTCCGACGCGGGTGCCTGAAACTTTCAAGGAGCATTTCCGGCTGATGGCCGATCTGCAGGTGCTGGCGTTCCAGATGGACGTGACCCGGATTTCCACCTTCATGCTGGGTGTGGAGCAGAGCCGCCGCACTTATCGGGAAATCGACATACCGGAAGAGCATCACGGCCTTACCCACCATGCCGGCGACCCGGCCAAGATCGCCAAGGTGATCAAGATCGACACCTATATGGCCGATCAGTTCGCCTATTATCTCGACAAGATGAAGGCGGTGAAGGAGGGCGACAAAACCATGCTGGACAACTCCATGGTGATGCTGGGCAACGGCAATGGCGATGCGGCCCACCACGACCACGTCAACTGCCTGTCGGTGTTGGCAGGCCGGGGTTGCGGAACCTTGGACCCCGGCCGCTATGTGGTGTATCCGGATGGCACCCCGGTTTCCAATTTGTGGCTGTCCCTGATGGACCGTATGGAAACCAAGGTCGAGCGCCATGGCGACTCCACCGGCCGTCTTACCGGCCTCACCGCAGCATAAAAGGCGGCGGTTGACGGCGTCCGTGAGGATGGTATCAGGGCGATAGCGCTGTTGTGAGGATGCCATGAATTTCAAAGCGGTCGGTGTTGCGGCAGCCTTGATGCTTTGTCCGGTGACGTCTGCCTGGGCGGTGGATCTCGCCGTGGAGAAAATCGCGGCCCAGATCACGGCACGATCGGCTTCCCGCAATGTCCAGAAGATTGAAGATGTCCATCTACGCATGCAGAGCGCGATCAATTGCCTGGTCGGGCCCAAGGGAGAGGGGTTTGATGCCGCCGCGCCCAATCCCTGCGCGGCCAGCGGAAACGGGCTAATTCCCGATACCGCGGAGGCGAACAAGAAGGACGAGTATCAGGCAGTGGTGGCCAAGCTGAAAACCGGCCTCGCGACCAGCGACCGGGGCGTCGCGATGCAGATTGCGCTGGACGCGGCTGATGCGATCGTTTCGATTTCCGACGAGTAGAGGCAGCGGCCAGGGTTGAGAGCGCCGGGTGTGCCGAAGCGTGCCTAGGTAATGTCCGCCACCCGAAAACTCTGCGGTTTTTCGCCATTCTGCCAGCGATCCATCATTGCGGTGAAAGCGGTTTCGATGGCTCGTGTGGTACGTGCGGTATCGAAAAGCGGCACGGTATATCTGTTCTTGTCCAGATGATCGCGGGCTGAGGCAAGGGCGGCGGGATCGCGCGCCAGCCTTTCCGCGAGTGTCTCGTACTCTGTAAGTGTCTCGGCCACCAGCTGTGGCAAGCCGACGGCGGCAAGCAAACTCGCCCCCACGCGCCCGGCGAAGGTTGTTCCCCGGCAGGCAAGTAATGGCACACCCATCCACAATGCGTCGCTTGCTGTCGTATGGGCGTTACAGGGTAGGGTATCCAATATGAGGTCTGCCAGCGGAATACGCATCAGGTGTTCTTCAGGCGACACGGTATGTGTGAAGATCAGCCGATTCCCATCAATTCCGCGTTGCTCGGCGGCTCTTTTCAAGTTTTCGGAGAAGAGGTTCTCGTCACTGAGCAGCCAAAGAACGCTGCCGGGAACGCGCCCTAGTATCCGCATCCAGACGTCGAATATCTCCGGCCCGATTTTGTATCCATAATTGAAATTGCAGAACACGAAGGCCTTATCCGGTAAATTATAGGTGGCTCGTGATATCGAGGTTGCGGCGGGGCGAATACGCTTGTCGTCGTTTATTTGATAGCTGTTGGGCAACCAGACGATTTTCTCAGCGTAGAACTGCTCCTCTCCTTCCGGTACAGCGTTGGCATCAGCCAGAATATAATCGATATAATCGGCGCCCAGCGTCCCAGGAAAGCCGAGGTAACTGACCTGCAGAGGTGCGGGACGGCGCGCGAATACCCCGTTCCTGGATGCGCCGAAATAGCCGTTCAGATTGACCAGGACATCGATTTGCTCCTCCGCGATGCGTTTGGCGGCGTTCAAGTCCGATAAATCTGAAATGGGGACGATGTGGTCGAATGCCCCCTCCAGCCGCTTGCGCATGACGCTTTGATCGTTCTGCCCATTGTCAAAAGCGAATATCTCAAACCGAGTCCTGTCATGCTGCTCAAAAAGACCGGCACTCAGAGTCATTGTGGCTTGTTGGCGAAACTCGCCGGAGACATATCCGACGCGAATACGGTCTGAGAGCCGGCTTTTGGAAAATACCGCCGGCAGCGGCGGAAATTTATCCGCAGCAAAGCTACGCGCGCAGGCGGCAAGGATGGCCGGTGAATCCGTGAAAGCCTGGCAAATAAACGGTTGCGCAACCCGCTTCCCCGCGCATATCTGCGACTCCAAATCGCCCTTTTCCCGGTCGAAAGACCGCCAATCGCCGATCAAAGCCTTCAAATGAAAATGATTGCCCCGGGCGTACGGAAAAAACGGGTCGATTCCAAGCAGAAGTTCCACGTCAGCTATGGCGGGAACCGGCATGCCTTTTCGCAGCCAGAACAGTTCTGCCCTGCTATTCAGGGCTATGACATGGTTGGGTTCGACCGCCAGGGCGGTATCGTAGGCGGCGATCGCCTGGTCGATCTTCCCCGCGGCGGTTAGCGCTGCGCCAAGATTGATGAGGCATCTGACGTCTCGCGGCCTGTCCCGTAAGACCAACTGGAAGTCCGCTATGGCATCGTTGATCCGGCCGGCTTGTACAAGGCTGGTCCCGCGATTGATCAATGCCTCCGCGTAGGCGGGACGCAAATTCAGACTGCCGTCGAACGCGTCAACAGCCTCCGGAAATCTTCCAAGGGCATGAAAAGCCAGCCCCTGGTTGTTGAGGGCCTCAGCGCTGCTGGCATCGAGGCGAATGGCGCGATCGAAATCACCAAGCGCCTCGGTATAACGGCTCAGCCGCATATTCGCCGCACCGCGAATATTCCAAATGGAGGCGTCGTCAGGCTTGGTTTTGCAAACCTTGTCCAGCGCGGCAACGGTCTCCTCAAAGCGGCCAGCGGAAAACAGCGCCGCCGCATAGTGCGTCAGGGTTTCAATTGCGCCCGGCTGAACCTTTAGCGCCGATTCAAACAACCGCAACGCTTCATTCAGATCGCCGCTCTGGCGCTGCAACAACCCAAGAAAGTGCAACGAGGTGTAATCGCTCGGGCGTTCTTGCAATATCGCCTTATAAACTGCCATTGCCTCGGGCAATCGCCCGGCCTGGTGCAAGGCCACCGCTTTCGCTATCGCGCTGGGGTACTGCATCTCGATACCAGCCGATCCAATTGACGACTTCAATGTTCCGCGGAAAGGCTATCATTTATCCCGATCTTTGGCCGCATGGCGAAGCGCCATCAATCGGTCAGTCTTCGGCCCCTCGCAGCGGCTATTGCTCTGTGGAATATTTGTTTGGTGCGCCAGGCGTGGGCAGATCGGTGATGAGCTGCGTGCCGGCGGCATGCGCCCGGGCGAGCGGCCCGTTGAGGGTGATGCCGCTGCCCGTGATCGTTGCCTCCGCAGCGTGCGCGCGGCCAAGCGGTGCGGTCACGGTGATGGCTGGGCCGCCGCGGCCGGGATTGAGAGCGGCGACCGTGGCAATTTCGGCATTCGCGCCGCCGTCGATGCTGATTTCCTGCCCAACCGTGAAGCCGCTCAGGGATGCAACGGGGATCACCGTGGCGCCCGCGCCAACGGCCGCGGCCTCGGTGGTGGCGCCGGCCGTGCCGACCGTGGCAATCGTGGCCGTCTCACGCGCCGCACCTGTGTCGATCATGACCGTCTGGCCCACCTTGAAGTCGGCCACGCCGGAGACCTTGATGGTAGCCGTGCCGGCGGGCGCACCCAGCGGCATGGTGGCGGCGGGAGAGGCGGCAAAGTCGGTGCAGTTGCTGTCGCTGTCGCCGCCGTCGGTGCGGCGGCCCGCGCTGCTGTTGGTCAAAACAGGGAACGGTCCCCGGCCCACCACACGTCCAATGCCGGGCGCGGTGACGCGGCAGCCGCTCTGGCCTGTGCCGGAAACCGCCTGATACCCCTCGGATGCCCAGGGATCGACGAGCAGGCCATAATTCAGGCTATCGGCGACTCTTCCACCGGCGTCACGCAACACCATGCTGCCGGCCGCTGTGGCAAGCGCCGGGCCGCCAAACCACTGATCCGGAGCCTTGCCGTCCTGATAGCCCGCGGCGGTAACGGCCTGTCCCCGCACCGCGGCCTCGATCGCATGGGCTTTGACCAGGGGCTTGTCGAGGGTGATGCCGTCGCCCAGCGGCAAAACCGGCTCATTGCTGGAATGCGCAAAACGGGTCGCCGGGGAAAAACTGATCCCCGTGCCGCGGGCACTGAAGGGCAAATTGCCTGCATGGTTGAACTTCAAGGGAGCGGTCAGCTCAAGGCCTGTGCCGGGAGCGACCGCGGGTTCTGCGCTGAGATGATCGCGCTTCAGGGCAGGGCGTATCCCGACACTGTCCCCGTTTATGGCGGTGATGGTGACCGTCTCCAGCTTGTCCGGCATGCCGATGATCAGCCTGTCGCCCGCGACCAGGCTGGCGCCACTGGCGCCCTGATTGTTGAACACGCCAAAGCCCGGCCGCACCCGAATGCTGTTCGCGCCCGCAGCTGCATCGGCTGCCAGCGCATCCCTGATAGCCGCCGTTCCCACGCTCTTGACGGTGACGGTCTCGATCCCATGGCCGATGCTGGCGATATCCAGGCGGATCTTGTCGCCGGCCGTGATATTGGCGCCGGATGACACGCTGATATTTGTGGCGCCCGCCGCGGCATCAGCCCCGAGGAAGGCCTGCGTGCCTGGTTTACCCACGGCCGTGACAGTCGCCATTTCATATTTTTCAACGCCGCGCGAGACTGCGGGGTAACCGGCGCCATATCCCAGGGCGATCTTCTGGCCGGCTGCAAACCCTTCCGTGTTTGTCACAGGCACATTGCTGGAGCCGGCGGGAATTGTGATTATCGGATCTTCGGCCGGCTGCCATAGCGTGGTCTGGCTGCCGGCGGCTGAGCCGAGCTTGGCAATTTTGCGGGTCTCCGCATCCTTTCCGGTACCGATCGTGATCGAGTCACCCGCCTTCATACCGTCGGTGTTGCGGACATGGATGATGGTATCGCCGGCCCGGGCGGCTGCGGCCAGACCCGAGTTCGCGAGACCGAGCAGGTAGAAGCCGCGAGGGGCAAGTTTGCTCCCATCCGGAATCCTGATGGTGGAAGCGATCACCTGCTGGGCCTGATGCTGCGTCAGGCTCCAATTGGAGATGTCAGCCTCGCTGGCGCCGGCGTTGTAGAGCTCGATGAAGGAGTTCGTCGTGTTGGCGGAACCATCGCTGACCCGGAATTCGTTGATCTTCACCGGGCTGACATTGCGGATCTTTCCGGCCATTTTCTCAGTCTGTTTTTTGCCATTCGCGGTCCAGGACACATTGGCGACGATGTCGCCGTTAAAGGGGGCAGGACCGGAGGTGACCTTGAAAGTCGCACGCACGCCGGCGCCGGGCGCAATCGGATTTGGAAAGGTGTGATTTCCAACAGCGGCGGAAGTCCAGCCTTTGGGCACCGACAGGCTTAGCGTAACGCCTGTCGCGGGTGCATCCGAGGTGTTGGTGAAGGTTACCAACGTGTCTTGGGGGCTGCCTGGCGCGAAAGTCTGCAAGCCGGTTGGCATGGCACCCGCCGAAGCTGCCGCAACCGTCAGCGGCGCCACATTATATCGGGCGGCGACGACATTGGCCTGGACAGATTGGTCGGTCGCATCTTTCGGAAAAGTGCCCGCCGCCGTCATCGCGCCTTCATAGAAGGTTCCTTGCGAGGCATTGCTGTTGTCGCCGCCATTGCCCAGCAGGATGGCACCTTGCTTGCGCATCGGGTCATAAGTGACATCGACGCGCGGTCCGTCGAACATGACCTGCAGCGGGCCATGCTGGGCATCACCGCCCAGCGAAGCCCAGTGGTGCGGCTCGCCCTTGGCCATCGCCGTTACAAAGCGCGAGATGGTACTTGGCAGACCGGTGCAGAGTTTGGAAGTGCTGCCCTTGTTGACACAGCCTACCAAATTGTTTTCCTGGTCCGTCATCACCCAAGGACCAGGCGCACTGCCGTGATACCAGCCGGTGGAGTTGCCATAATAGGTCGTCTCCATTGTGCCGTTGCCATCGTCCTTGCTGTCGATTTCGGCGTTGCCGTAATCGAAGCAGCAGCCGGAATTGTAATGCAGGCCGTTGATGACCCAGTATTGCCCCTGGGCCTGGTCGTCGACCGCGGTGCCCTTGGGATCGTTCAGGCGCAGGCCCATGCCGGGGGCGATGAAGACGCCATAAACCTTATGACCCATGATGGTGACTGGCGCCGCATCGGCCAGCGGCAGGTTGTTGAAACCGCCCATGGCCGGCCCGTTAAAGGCGCCTCTCGGCGCCTGGAACAGGTCGTTATGCTTGGGTGACTGGTCATAAACTTTGGAAATCCAGCAATAGGTGTTGGCGCAGAAGGTGTCCTGCGCCGCTGCATCGGCATAGCCGCCCGCATCGCTTGCAGAAGCCGGCACCATGCCGATATTCAACATCTTGCCGTCGGATTGGCGCAGAACCTGATACAGGGGGCCATTGTAGGACGCGTAGAGCGCGCGCGTGGTGCTGTGGGCGGCGACGCAAGGGTCACCGGCAGCGCCGTAGATATCGCACGGGCCCTTGAGCCGGGGCATCGCGCCATTTGCAGGGGATTGCGCGACGCTCAACGTCGCAACGCCGGCCAACCCAAGCAGCGCAAGCAGGAAGGCAAGTTGTTTTTTCAATCTCATGACCGGCTTATCGGTGTGGGCTTTGCGGTTTGATTGTTGTCACAACTACTCAGACAAAACAATATTTGCAAAACGGGATCGATGGACCGGATTCCGACCGTCGCAAGGCCATCGTGCTCAGTCTGGACGCCGAGCCGATCTTTTACGGCGAAGATTTGCGGGGACCCTGGTCCGGCAAGGCGAAGATCGCGATGACATCACCGAAGGATGGCCGGCCAAGTTTTGCCATCAACCGCGGCCAGCCATTGGCGGAAAGACCGCCGGCGGCGGCGGCGACATACTGCACCCCGTTTACCCGATAGGTGATCGGTGGTGCCGCAACTGCAACGCCCAGGTTGAAACTCCAGAGCTTTTGACCCGTCCGGGCATCGAATGAACTTAAATGGCCGTCCATCTCGCCGCAGAACACCAGATCGCTGGCGGTCGCCAAGACCCGCCGACCATGGGAAGCGGCGATTTGTATTGCCAGTCGATCTTTCCGGTATCGACATTGACGGCGGACAGCGTTCCGAAAAGCGCCAGCTCGTCCTTCCCATCCATGATGAAGCTCAGCTTTCCGCCCATCACCTGGCCGGCCACCGGCGTGCCCGGCTTGTAAGGGCCGACCTCTACAGTCGCAAACGCGGCAGGCTCATGCACCCCCATCACATAGAATTCGCGGGTGCGAGGCGAAAAGGCCGCCGGAGACCACTGACTGCCGCTGACCCTGGCCAGGTCCGGACGAGATCAGCAAAGCCCACAAGCTGGCGGCCAAAGCACGCTTTGGGAACGAGACCGGTCTCATGCGCGTTCTCCTGCACCTTGGCGATGCCGAGGCCGCGAAAACGGGGTTGGAAAGCGGCCATCCGATGTTGCCGGTGAAACGGGAAGCTGGTCAACGCCGGATCTGCAAGTATCGGCTCGCAAATATTTGTCAGACAAATCTTGACATCGCCCGCCGAAGGCGCCCGTCCTCAAGGCGGGCCACCTTTGCGAGGTTGCGACACCGGCCGGCAATTGACCGGAAGGTCTATTCGCCCCAAGGGATTATCGGGAGCACAGGCTGGTTTCTGCCCCATTTTGTGGCCGCCACCGGCACGGCCCTCAGTTGCTCGGTATTGCGGCTCTCTGTCTTGGCTGCATATCGCAGGTTGCTTTACCTTAAAGCGACTAACGCTTGCGACGTCGGTAATCCTGTGCGAATTGTAGAAGAGGGGAGCAGTAAAAATTTCCAGTGTGAAAAAGAAGCCGTCTTCCAGCTTGCGTATTCCCGGCACGATAGCGCGTGATCTGGGCATAAAGATCGTCTCGGGCATGCTGCGGCCGGGAATGGTTCTGGAAGGCGAAGTCGAGGCCAGCGATCAGCGGAAGGTTTCCCGCTCAGCCTATCGGGAAGCGGTCCGCATATTGGTGGCCAAAGGCCTTGTGAAGTCCCGGCCAAAGATGGGCACCAGTGTCAATGACCGTTCGACCTGGCATCTGTTGGACCCCGACGTGTTGTCCTGGATATTCCAGGTCGAACCCGATTATACCCTGGTTTACAGCCTGTTCGAGATGCGCCGGATGGTCGAACCGGAAGCGGCCGCGCTGGCGGCCGAACGCCGCTCGCCCCAGCATGTCGCGGCGATGGCTGCAGCATTGGAGAGCATGGGGCGCTACAAGACGGTAAGCAAGGAATGGCGCGACGCCGATGAGCAATTCCACACGGCATTGCTGGAGGCCTCGGGCAATCCGTTCCTCGCCTCCATGACCTCCAGCATCAACGCGGCCGTCAGCTGGTCGACGATCTTCAAGCAACGCCACGAACCGCTAAGGCGCGACCCGGTTCCCGATCATCGAAAGGTCTACAAAGCCATCGAGAGCGGAAATTCCACCGCGGCCCGCAAGGCGATGGTCCAGCTGGTGGACCTGGCATTGGTGGATATAACGACGGCGCCCAAATGGCCGGTGGTCATTTCCGGCACAAAGCATTTGCAGGCGGCAAAACATGTTACCGGCAAGAAGCAGCGCGCCTGACAGTCAGCCGCCGGCGGCGACTTCGAGATAATCGATATCAAGGGCGTAAGCGCCTCCAGAAATCTCGATAACATTGTCGCCCGCCTTCAGATTGGCTTCGCCCGAAAGCATCATTCTGCTTCCGTTGCTGCGTGTGCCCAAATCCCTGACGCGCAACGCCGCCACGGACGGGTCCAAGGCAGCAGGCTGGCTACCGGCGGAAATACTGGTGCCGTTGGCACTCAAGCGCGGGCTGGCCGGCAGGCCGATATCTCCGTAATTGACCGCCAGCCTGTATGACCCGGCCCGGGCGACATGGATACGAAAGGTCAAACGCCCCACATCCTTGGCCCCGAGGCGCACTTTCGCACCGTTCGACATGGACGCATCGCGCATGAGGGCTGAACCCTGCCGCCCGGCATCCTCCGCCTCATAGCGATTGAAATTCAGTTTGGCGGAAGCAAACAGAATTTCATTCTTGGAAGGATTGGCAGGCGCGTCCGGTGAGGCGGAAGACGTGAGATGAAGCATGCCGCCATCGCGCTTCAGCATCAGCGCCTGTGTCCAGCCCGCGCGATTGTTCATCAATTTCTGCACCGGTGCCGGCACTTCCCACCACGGACCGGCGCCGCCATTGTTGTTCCAATAGAAGGACCGCCCCGACGGATCACCGCCACCCGCAGCGCCCCGCGCGCTGACGACCAACACGCCGTCCGGTCCGCCGACGGGATACCAGCCGACAACCGGACAGTTGGCCGGATATTGGCCTCCATCGGTCACCACCGCAGTGCCGCGATCGGCGAAGGCGCCCCAATGCAGCCCGTCCTTGCTGAATTTCAGATGGACCTGGCCGTTGTTGGGTCCCTGAACATCTTCATAGCTGTAGACATAGGTCCCATTGGGCAGGCGGGTTATGATCACCATACCCGGGCGTTCCACACCTCCCGGCATGGCGGTGTCAAAGATCTCTTCGCCCCAGCTCTTGCCGCCATCGCTGGAAACCTTGTGGCTGAGAAGTTGGTTGTAGCCATCCAGTTTGTGGGTCTCGCTGGAATAGTAGGTGACGAGCCGGCCATCATCGAGCACCAACAGGTTGGGCTCCCAGACGGGAAGTTCTGCGGTGCCATCCACCACCGAGCCACGATACTGCCAGCTCTTTCCCTGGTCGTTCGAGCCGTAAAGCTGCAGCTGCATGGAGGCCATCCGTCCATTGTCTCCATTGCAGACCGCGCTGGCGGAAAGAAGCACGGTACCGGCCTTGAGCAAGCCGACGGTGCGGGCCATCTCGGTCAGATGCGGCTGCCAATGCAGGTTGCACTTGGCGTGATCGGTGTGCAGCGCATCGGTGGCATGGGTGACGAGTTGCCAGCTTTGGCCCTCATCGCGGCTTTCATAGATGGGGATTCCCTGCATGCCATTTTCTTCAAAGGCGATCAGCAGGCGGCCATTGTCGGCAGGATCGGGCTGATGGGTCAGGCGTACCAGCGTGACATAGGCCTGGCCGTCAACCAGCTTCTGCCCCACCGCGCGTTCCGCCGGCTGTGCGCCGGCTGCGGAAACCGTGCACGCCAGAATGAGGGGCGCAAACAGGGCTACCCATGCCGCCTTGGATTTCACGGTCTTTCCCCAAAAGAAATATTCGGAAAGCGACATCTAGCAGAGATATAATGTCTGAGGAATGAGGCTGCGCGATATGTCCCGTCGCGGCCCGGTATCTGGGGCAGGTTATGGAATTCGATCAGGTCATCGCACCGCTGGGACGGGACGGGTTTGTTGCCCAGCATTGGGAAAAAAGCTGGCTGCATCTGCCGGGAGCGGAAAGCCGGTTTTCCGATCTGTTGAGCTGGGATGATCTCAATGCGATCCTGGAGAACACCCGCATGGCGCCGCCGCATATCCGACTCACCCAGGATGGCCGCCCTGTCGAGCCGGACCGCTATATCCATACGCAACCGGGCCAGGGAAATCTGCCGCGTATCGACACAGGCCGGCTGATGGCACTTCTGGCCGAGGGGGCGACCCTGGTTTTGCAGGGGATGGAAGATCTGTCTGCCAAGGTGCGGATGTTGTCGGACTCCTTTCGCGACGCGCTTCAGGCCCGAACCCATGTCAATCTCTATGCGGGCTGGCGAAGCCAGAACGGCCTCGACCTGCACTGGGATCCTCATGAAGTGATGGTGCTGCAGCTGCATGGCCGCAAACGCTGGCAGATATTCGCGCCGACCCAGGACTATCCGCTGGATTTGGGCGATCCGCCCAAACCCAACGGTGCGCCGGCATGGGACGGCACGCTGAATGCCGGCGCCGTTCTTTATCTGCCCCGCGGCTGGTGGCATGTCGCCCATCCCCTCAATGAGCCCAGCATGCATCTGACGTTCGGCATTGCCCCGATGCACGGCCTCAACCTGTTGAATTGGACGATGCAGCGGCTGCGGAGCAACGTGCACCTGCGGCGCAACCTGCCTTTGCTGCGGGACGCCGCCGGCCGGAAAGCCTATATGGCGCAGTTGCGGGCGGCTGTCGCCGAAACCCTCGGCGATACCGCGATTGATGATTTCATGCATGACGCGGGCGAGCATGTGCACGGCCGCGCGCCAATCCGCCTGCCGCAAGCGCCTTACGATCAGGCCGCGCCCTTGCAGGACCAAAGCCGGATACGTCTGGCGTCATCGCCCCGGCTGTCTCTAAGGGTCCGCGACGACAAAGTGGCGTTCAACGCCTATGGCAAAAGCTACAGCGTGCCCGCCTATGTGAGGCCTGCTCTGGAGTTGCTCAGCGACAAGCGTGCCATACCGGTCTCGGAATTATGTGCGGCGGTGGAGGGGGAGGCCGCCACCGCCAGCTTGAAACAGGGCCTGGCGATGTTGGCGCGGGCCGGGGTTGTGGTGATCGAATCCGATTGAACGCAGGTCCCGGCGGCGGCTCAAGGGTCTCCGGAACGCCACGGCGGCAATTTGTCTGAGGACAATTTCCCCAAAAATCCCCCGGTCAGTCCGTGGTCCGAGTTGGGGCGCGAAGGCGGGGAAATGCGCAATATCGCGCCGCAACATTTCCACCGGTGCCCCCGTTATTTGTCTGACGAAAGCGCTTGCCTACGGACGGAGGCGGTGGTTATTGTCTGAGTTATAGAACAAGGCAGGCGGATCATCCGCCGCGTTTCAGAGGGGTTTACGATGCACAGGAAGCTGTTACGCGGGACTGCGTCTGCGTTTGCTATCGCCATGGCCACCATGGGAATGGCCCAAGGCCAGGACTCGACCGAGACCGTTACGGTTACCGGCGTCAGGGCCTCCGTGAACAGCGCCCTTGAGGCCAAGCAGAATGCGGGCCAGATCATCGACTCGATCGTTGCCGAAGATATCGGCAAGCTGCCGGACAGCACCCTGGTGGAATCGCTGCAGCACGTCACCGGCATAGCCATCCTGCGCAACAATGTGGAACCGACCACCGTTCTTATTCGTGGTCTCCCGGATGTCGAAACCTTGCTGAACGGCCGCGCGATCTTCTCCTCGGCCCCGACAGGCGGAACCACCGGGCGCAACGTCGTCCTGGCCGACTTTCCGTCTGAATTGCTGGCCCAGGTCGATGTGCACAAGGCATCTTCCGCCACCGATATCGAAGGCGGCATCGCCGGCCTGATCGATATTCGCCTGCACCGTCCTTTCGACTTTGACGGCTTCAAATTCGCCTTCAGCGGCCAGGCCGTGAACGGGTCCCTGGCGGATCATATCGATCCGCAGCTCAGCTTCCTGCTCTCCGACCGCTGGAACACGGAAATCGGTGAGCTCGGCCTGTTGGTTGACGTGTCCTACAAGGACATTCATGTGCGGCAAGACCAGGTTTTGGGCGGACAACGCACCACGATTATCGGGCCGGTGCCCGGCGCCGGCGCGTTCGGCGGCTCGGTTTGCACCATAAACCCCATCACAAATTGTCCCACCCGCAGTGTAACCACCGTCGCGGGCCCCTTGGGTGCGGGGGGTTTGAATGTGCCGTTCGCTCAAGGTGTGCGGCCTGGCTATGCGGCCGAAAGCTCCAATATCAGTCTTTTCCAGCGCGACGGCTCTGTCGAGCGTGCGGCTCTCTACATCGCCGGGCAATGGAAACCCACGGACAGGGTCAATGTCTTTGCGGATGCCTTCTACACCCGCTTGCGGCAGAAGGCGCCGTCCTTCGTGGACGTCAAGCTGCGCAGCAATTGCCCCGACGCGGCGGCCAGCACAGTCTTTCAAGGCACCAACATCGTCGCCACCGGCAAGTCCGGCTGCTATTCGCTGACCTCGGAACAGGACCGCCGCAACAAGGAAGACACGTTGCAGATGGCAGCGGGGGCCGATTGGCTGGTGACCGACAACTTCACCTTGAAAGCCGAAGTTGACGTGACGACCAGCAAGGCCATGACCGTCAACATCATCCCGGATACCGCCTACAATTATCCCGCCGACGGCTTTTCCTTTGACAACAATTTCCAGGGTTCCGGCGGGGCTTATGTAAGCACCGTGGGGAATCCGCAGGATGATCCCAACCAGCTGATCCTGGACCAGTTGTTCGACCAGCGGAACAAGGCCGTGGGCGGCGACTATGTCTTCCGCATGGATGGCCAATATGATTTTTCGCCCTCAAACTACATCAAGTCCATCCAAATCGGTTATCGTGGCGGAGCGCGTAGCTCGCACAACACAGCAGCCGCCAACGCCGCATTGAACTGCACCCAGTCGCCGAACCCGACTTTGGCCTACAATGCCGATATCATCGCCACCCTCAACAGCCCGGTCTGCAAGGCCTATCTGGCGCAGGGTTCGGGCGGAAACAGCCCGGCAAACTTTACGACCCTGGGCGGCATCACGGTTGGTTCCCTTGGCGCGGGCGCACCGCACCGGACCCTTGGTAATTTCTTCGGCGGCAAGTTCGGTGAAACCGGCTGGACAAGCTTCGATCCGGACTGGCTGTGGGCCAATGTCGAAAAGATCCGCAACCTTTACGGCCTGACCGGCGAGCGCCCCGATGTTCCCAGCTCCACCTTCATCGTGAACGAAGTCACCCAGTCCGGTTACATCAAGGCCGATTACGGCTTCGATGTTTATGGCTTCCCTATCGACGGCAATTTCGGTGTCCGGTTTGTCGACACCAATCTGACCGAGCAGGCGTATATAACGAACCAGAACAACGGCCAGATTTCTTTCACGCCCACAACGGCGCGTAAGGAAACCACCGACCTGATGCCGAGTTTCAACCTGCGCGCCACGCTTGACGATGGTCTGTTTTTGCGTTTTTCCGCCAGCAAGACCGTGACGCGTCCCAGCTTCTCCCAGCTCAACCCGGCCCAATCCTTCAGCGGCGCCGGCCAGACCCTGCTGGGCACATCGAGCAGCGGCAATCCCAACCTGAATGCGGAAAAGTCGGTCAATCTGGACGTCAGCGGCGAATATTATTGGGGCAAAGGCAACCATATCAGTGCCGCCGTGTTCCACCGCGATGTGAAGGGCTACATCCAAACGGCGGCGTGTACCTCGGCCATTCCCGGTTGTGTCAACGGCCAGGTGACCGTCAATGGGCTGGTCTATAACTACACTCTGCCGCAAAATTTCCAGGATGCGACCCTGGAAGGTGCCGAGGTCGGCTATTCCCAGTTCCTGGATTTCCTGCCCGGCCTCCTGAGCGGCTTCGGCTGGGATACCAACGCCACCTATGTTTCCGGCCCCTTCAACAATATCAGCATGTGGAGCTACAACGCCGCGGGTATCTATGAGTATGGTCCCTACTCGGCGCGTCTTTCCTATACCTGGAGAAGCACCTCACTCTTCAACCCCGCTTTCACGCCGGGCGTCCAGCCGCAAAGGCTGTATGCGCGGCCGCGCGAGAATCTGGATTTCTCGTTCAACTACACCCTGGACGACAATCTGATCCTGACCTTCGATGCCACAAACATCATCAACAGCCAATTCAAGACCTATGCCGGCAAGCAGAGCGCGCAGGATTTCCTGCTCTACAATGTGGAAATCTCGCAGTTCGACAAGACCTACTCGATCGGTTTCCGTTATCGGATGTGAGGAGCGGCACGACCGATTGGCTCATGGCGGGAGAGTGGATGTGCGTGAGGTCTTGAAAGGTGACGCGGGGGGCGCAGTCGGGGGGGCGTCCTGATCGCCCCTGCGTGGCGGCTGGTGGTCCCCCTGGCCACCAGCCGCCCGCTTTTTCACGGAGAATGTCTCTATGGCACCACGGCTAACCGCTTTGATCGGCCGCCGGCACGCCATGGGGGGGATCGCGGTCGTTGCTGCAGGACTCGGCATAAGGTTGGGGCGCGCGCAGACGGCGCCGCAGCCTCTCAACTCCCGCCTCAGCGGCGATATAGCGCCGGTTCACGATCCCTGCATCGCCAGGCAGGGGAGCACCTATTATGTCTTCTGCACCACCCAGCGGGGTGACGCTCCCGGCCAGATATCCTGCCGTGAGTCAAAGGACCTGTTGAACTGGAAAAGGACGGGTACGGTATTCGACCAGACTCCGGCCTGGATTTCACAACTGATTCCGGACGTCCGTGGACTGTGGGCACCGGACATCAGCTTTCACAAGGGGCGCTACTGGCTCTATTACGCCGCATCCAGCTTCGGCAGCAATGTATCGGCCATGGGACTGGCGACCAATGCCACACTCGATTCGGCGTCTCCGGATTTTCATTGGAAAGACGAGGGGCTGGTGTTCCAGTCCCGCAAATCCGACGATTACAACTGCATCGACCCCGCGCATTTCGTGGACCGCGACGGGCAAAGATGGCTCGCCTTCGGCAGTTTCTGGGGTGGTCTGAAACTGATGAAGGTGGATGCCGAAACCGGAAAGCCTTTGGCCGAGCCGCAACTGATCACGCTGGCGGCCCGCCCCGAACCAGAAGGCGGTCCCGATCCCATCGAGGCTGCCTTCCTGATCGAGCGTAACGGCTGGTATTATCTGTTTGCGTCCTATGATTTCTGCTGCAAAGGCGCCCAGAGCAACTACTACACGGCCTGCGGCCGCTCGCGGCGGGTGACAGGGCCCTATGTCGGACGGGATGGCCGGCGGATGACCGACGGTGCGGGCGTGGTTGTCCTGAAAGCCAACAATGCCGAAGAGGGCGGGCGCTGGCGCGGCCCCGGCCATTGTGCCGTCCTGCGCGATACGGGCGGCGATACCATCGTGTACCACGCCTATGACCGCCAGCATGAGGGGACCGCAAACTTGCGCATTGCACCGCTGGTCTGGTCATCGGATGGCTGGCCGAGCGCCATCACATAGGAATCGACGGGAACTCAATCCCGTCAGGAGAGGCCGTAATGACGCGCGTACGAACTTTGTTTGGCATTGCGTTGATAATGGGGCTGAATGCCATGCTGACAAGCATGCCGGCGGCCGCAAAATCCGGCGGCATCAAGTTCGCGCCCGATTATTCCGACATGCGCGGATTCAACTACAATCCCATAAGCGCCAAGAATGGCGACGACAAATGGATCAGTTACAACCATGCCGAAGTCGACCGCGACATGGGCTATGCGGAGCGGCTCAATCTCAATGCCGTTCGCATGTTCCTGTCCTACAAGGCCTGGCTGGCGGACCGCGCCGGTTACGACCAGAAGCTCAAGGACTTCACCCGCACGGCTTTCGCCCATCATATCGGCGTGATGTTCGTTGTGGTGGGCGGTCCGCAAGGCATGATGCCGGACTTGTTCGAAGAGAGCGGAAAGCCCAAGCTGCGCGAATATGCCCAGGATCTTGCCCGCGCGGTGGGCAGCGAGCCGGGCCTTTCCATGTGGGATGCCGCCAACGAGCCGGATTGGGTACATCCGCCTGCGGCGCTGCCCAATACCAACCAGCCGCAACGGATCAAAGCGGCCCGGTTCATGGCGCAGGCATTGAAGGAGTTCGACCGCAACACGCCCATCACGATCGGCTGCATGATGCTGGATTGCACGCAAGAGACTGCGGATGTGGTCGATGTTCTGTCACATCACGATTATTCCCAGACCCGGGCCCAGATCGACGCCGACATTGTCCGGGCGCAGAAAATGTCCGCGGACCTGAAGAAGCCGGCCATCAACAGCGAAATGGCCTGCGTGGGGCGCGCCAATCCGTACGACATCGAGCTGGAAGAGCATAACAAAGCCCATATGGGCTGGATGATCTGGGAGCTGATGATCGCGCAATATTGGGGCAATGTGCACGGCATCCTTTATGCCAATGGCACGGTGCGCGATCCTTCCATCGTGGCGGCCCTGTTCGGCTTCTATCGCAACCGGGGCAGGGACATCGTCATGGAGCAGTCCGACCGGGAAGGGATCACCTCGGGCGTATTGCAGGATGCCCAGAAATGGATTGCCAATCCCAGCCCCGACTGGTTCGACGGTATGGTGATCGCCGAAACCGAGGCCAATACGTTGGAAGCCGCCCAGTTGGTGAGCATGCGCGACCTGCCTACCCGCAAGGTGGAATTGCTGCGGGCCGCACCGCCGAACATTCCCGCCCTGCGCTTGTTGATCCAGCAATTCTCGGATGAACTTGCGGCCAATGCCATTCCGGGCGAAACGCCGCTGCACCGCTATTACACGCCCCATGTTCCCCATTGAGCCGGGTTGCGCAATCAAGGATGACAAGATGAAGGCTTCTCTCGCGGCTATGATGGCGGTCAGATGACCCAGTCGCGCCTCCGCTGGTTTTTCCTCCCGTTAGTGGTCTGCGGGATTTTGCCGTTGCGGCAAACGGTTCTCGCACGTGAGGCAAAGTCACTTGGCGAGGCGGCGCAAACCCGGGCTCAGGCAATGCAGGTGCTTGGCCGCTTGCCGACAGGGGCCATAGTCGCTTTCGTCCGAGAGAAATCAGGCCAGTGGGGCCTGGAAATCAGTGGTGGCAATACGCCTCATCTTTCGCAGCCACAGCCTGCCCGATTGGAAATATTCCGGTCCACCTCCCCGAAGTCCGCGCCACAGGAGATGGCGGCAGGTTATGCGTCCGTTCAAACAGCCAAAGGTGAAATGACGGCGAGAACCGATGTTTCGGGGGGCGCGGACATTGTGTTCCATGTCGAAGATCGCTGGAGCATTAGGGACGGCACCCTCCGGGTTCATCGCCGGGTGCAGGTTTCGGGAAGCGGGGAGGGCGGATTCGGCTCCGCAATTCTTCTTTCAGCTTCACCAGAAGTCGGCTGGACGGATCTGAAATTCCTGGCCCCCAGCAAACTGTACGGCGATCCGGCATTCGATGGCCCGACTGCGCCGGGAAGCCCGCTGCACGATGCCTCCAGGCGTTTCTCGATGCGGGAGATGGCGCTTACCGCTCCGTTCTTCGCCGTCAGTTTCCCGGATGGCCATTCCGTTACGGTCCTGGATCCCACACCAAAGGGCGAAACCACGGTGGAGGAGGCCGCATCGCCGACCAACACTGTGCTGACCGACGCCCGGTTCAATTTCGGTGCGCTGGGCGCCCATGAACAATCCGGCAGTGTTTCCTTCGGTTATTGGTTTCCCGGCACGGTGGATGATTTTGTCAATCTGGACAGGGAAACACCGCGGCAGCCGGCGGGCACATCGCCTGGTGCCGCGCCTGCGCTGCTGACCGCGAATGGCGAACTCGCACCGCCCCCAAAACCGCAGGTTCAGCCGGCCTGGCGCCGTCGCTACAGCCCGATCAAGGACGGGTTTGTGCAGGAGTATAATGTCGCGTTCCGCTTGGGCCAGGGCGAGAGTTTTCCACAGACCATTCGCAATTCCTTCCGCTGGGCCTGGAATGTCCTCAAGCCGGCCGCAAATCCTGTCGATATCGACATGATCCGGCGCATAACGGTTGACCTGCTTTCCAGCCAGGTCCTGACCGTCGAGAGCCGCACCGGCATACCCTATCTGCTGGATGCCCACACCGGCCAGTTCCGCAACCGCTCCGATGCCAAGCGGGCCGCCATGGGTTTCTGCGCGCGGAATATCGAGATCGCGGATGAGTTTCTCAAGGAAGCCGATCACGAACCCGGCACGGTCCGGAGCCGGAAACTGCGGCAGCAAGGTTTGGATATCATCGCCACCTTTGTCCGGCTTTTGCCGATGGCGCCGCCGGACGGCGACGGCTTCGACCTGTTTACCGGTAAGATCATTCCGGCGTCCTGGTCCGTCGGCCAGCAACCTTTGCTGACCATCAGCACCGATATGCGCAGCCTTGTCCTGGCTTACGAGCGGGAAAAGAAAAAGGGCATCGACCATCCGGAATGGCTTACCTGGATAAAGACCTATGCCGATTGGCTGCTGACCCAACAGAGGGAGGACGGGTCTTTCCCCCGGGCGTGGAAGCCGGGGACCAGTATGGTCCTCAACAGCTCGCCCAGTGCCACCTATGCCCCCATCGTCCTGTTTGTGCCGCTGACGCGTGTCACGGGGGACAACAGATATATGGAAGCGGCGATCCGGGCGGGAGAGTTCGTCTGGCAGAAGTATGGATTGGCCGGCAATTACCAGGGCGGTGCGGTGGATGCCTCGTCCGCCCGCCTGCTGACGGACAAGGAAGGCGGCATGGCATCGCTGGATGCCTTCATGGCACTTTATGAGCAGATCCATCAGCCCAAATGGCTGGCACGCGCCTTGTCGGCGGCGGACTACACCGAAAGCTGGATTTGGATCTGGAATGTGCCGTTGCCGGGCCATGTGCCTGACGCGCGTCTGCGCTGGCGCAATGGCCCGATGGTGGGGCTTCAGGAGATCACCACCAACGGGACCGGTGTAGGTGCGGGCGGCGACGAATATCTGGATTGGGCTGTTTCGCTGTACGCCAAGGCCTACAAATATTCCGGCGACCGGCATTATCTGGATGTGGCGCGCATACTGCTTCACAACACCAAAGCCAAGGTCGCCACGGCCAGGGACACCTTCGAGTTCGTCGGTCCGGGCTGGGAGCAGGAGAGTTGGAGCAACGATCCGGGCAAATGGCTGCCCTGGCTGGGCGCGAACCACCTGAACGGCATTCTTACCTTGGAAGAACTGGATCCGGCTCTTTACCGCGAACTCACCTCGAAACCGCAATAATCAAGGAGCAAAAATGACTCCGCACCGCCGGCATGTCGTTCAGGGACTTCTGGGAAGCGCCGCAGCGTCCACCCCGGCATGGGGCGCTTCCGCGCCGAAGCTGGTGGTGGAAACCAGTCACGGCAAAGTGAAAGGCGTCGTCCTGGATGGTACAAGGCTGTTCCGCGGCATTCCCTATGGTGGCGACACCTCCGGCAAGAACCGCTTCATGCCACCCACCAGGCCGGCCAAATGGGCGGGGGTGCGCGATTGCACCGATTGGGGCCATATCGCGCCGCAGAGGGTCGCTAGCGGCACGGTCAGCGAATACACGCGAATGGTCGGCTGGAACAATTATCGCGGCGGGCTAAGCGAGGATTGCCTCAACCTGAATGTCTGGGCGCCGCTCAGCGGCAGCAAACGGGCCGTGATGGTGGCTTTCCATGGCGGCGGCTTTACCAGCGGCTCCGGCAATCTTGTCGCGCTGGAAGGCGATCACCTGGTGCGCGAAGGCGATGTGGTGGTGGTCACCGTGAACCACCGGCTAGGCGCGCTAGGTTACACCGATCTTTCGGCTTTGGGCGGGCCCGAGTTCGTCACATCCGGTGTCGCCGGGATGATGGATTGCGTGGCGGCGCTGGAATGGGTGCGTGACAATATCGCCAATTTCGGCGGCGATCCGGGCAAGGTGATGATCTTCGGCCAGTCGGGCGGTGGCGCGAAATGCTCGACCCTGATGTGCATGCCTTCGGCCAAGGGCCTGTTCCATCGCGCCGCGATGCAGAGCGGTTCGACCATCAAGCTGACGCATCGCGATGTCGCGCGCAAGAATGCAGAAGCTCTGCTGGCCAAGCTCAACTTGGGGCCGGGAGATACGGCCCGGATTCAGTCCATGCCGTTTGAACAAATCATCGCGGCTCAGGGACAGGTGGGCCCGGTTGTGGACGGCACGGTGGTGCCCCGCGATCCCTTCGATCCCGATGCGCCGGCCGTATCCGCCGACGTCCCGATGATCATTGGTACCTGCCTCGAGGACCAGGGTCTCAACATGACCGATTGGGATATCGACGAAGCGGGATTGAAGACCTGGATCGAAAGCCAGGTGCCCGGACAGGCCGACAAGGTGTTGGGGGCCTATCGCAGGCTTTATCCGGCCAAACGAGCTTTCCTGATCAAGGCGATGATCGCGACCGACAAGGCGTGGCGGCGCAATGCCGTCCTCCAGGCGGAGCGCAAGACTGCCCAGGGCAGGGCACCGGCTTATATGTATCGTTGGGACTGGCCTTGCCCGGTCGCAGGAGGAAAATTCGGCGCCATTCACGGCACCGATTTGTCCATGTCCTTCGCCAATGCGGATACGGATGTCGGCACCGGTTCACCCCAGGCGCGGCTGATGGCCAAACGCCTGGGCTCGGCCTATCTGGCGTTCGCCAAGACCGGCAATCCCGACAACGCCAACACTCCGCATTGGCCGGCGTACAATGTCGTCGATCGGTCCGTAATGGTATTCGACGACGAGACCAGGCTGGAAAAAAATCCCCATGCCGAGCTGCAGCTGATGTGGGACCAGCTGGCGAGTTGACGCCAACAAAATCAATAATTTGAAAGATTGTTCTCGCAGGGCACTTCAAGTTTGAAGTGCCCCCGGAGCAACCTTGGTTGTTCAAATGCGCTCGTCCGCCATATGGCGCAGGTCGGCCCGATTCAGGTTGGTCATCACGATGCCGTCGGCACGGTTGTAGCGGACGTCGCCCGCGTCGATCCAGACGATCTTTTCGCTGTCCAGGCGGACCAGAAGCGCTGAAACATTGCCATTGGCGGTATGGGCGGTATCCACCACGGTGCCGACACGGCTGCCGGTGATCAGCTGAACGCGCTCGCCGATCAGGCCGGCATCGCGGTCCACGATCACCCATTTCACATAGCGGTTCGGCCACACGCCGCGGCGATAGGCGGCACGCTCGGCGGCATACCGGGTTTGCAGGCTGTTATAGGCGGCGGTGCGGTCCTGATAGTCCCGCTGCTGTGCCTGGTTCTGCTGCAACTGACCCTGATATTGCTGCTGCTGCGCCTGAAATTGGACATTATCGGCGGCGGCCTTGGCATCGTTGGCGGCGGCTTTTTCATCCGCCGCTGCGTTTTGCGCTCCGACCTGCTTGTTGATTTCAACAGTCTGGGCCTGTTCCGCCGGTGTGGAACGTGTGGTGGGCATGCCGTTGGCATCGACTCGTTCGCCCGGCATGGGATTGCCGCCCTGGGCGAAAGACGCCGTACCGATAAACAAGACAATCGCAGTGGTCGAAAGAGCCGATTTCAGGAACATCATTTGTGTATCTCCCTTGGAGAAATTGGGCCGCGGAAATTCCGTCGGCGTCGTTGCGTTCGTAGCGAAAAGGGCGGCTCTGGAGCCGCCCCGTCCCACTGACGTGTCGCAGGGATCAGAAACCGATCCACACGCCGCTTTTGTAATAGCCGCGGTCACTATGGGGTTCGCGATAATGGCGTTGGTCGTTCCAGGTCTGGTGGAAATACCAGTCGTCATTGTGACGGCTGTAGCCGCGGCCCGGATATCTGTAGCTGGACTCCGTATGCCAGCAATCGCCAGAGTCGTTGCAGACCATGCGAGCAGAGGCTGGCGCGGTGGTGGCGACGAGTGCGCCCGTACCCATGAGCAAAGTAATGGCGGCGGCTGAAACAGCCGTTTTCAGGATAGTCATTTGGGGAAACTCCTATTGGAGGACATCGCATGCCCTCTAGAGAGTGAACGCTGGTAACAGCGTTCGGTTCCCTATACGTCCCCAGCTAATTCACAGCACGCGACACAAAGGTCGCGTGGGTGACGGAAACGCTCATGCCGGTCGGCTTATTGATGATCTCTACCTGAGCATCCAGTTGGTGGGCGAGGGCTTTCACCAGGCTGGTGCCCAGGCCGCCCTTTGCGGGGGCCCCGTCATTCTTCGGGCGCCCCACGCCGTTGTCGGAAACCGAGAGTTTCCAATCCGTGCCATTGACCTCATAGACGACGGTGACGGTCGCTGCGCTTTTGGGGTTGGGGAAGGCATATTTCAGCGCGTTGATCACCAGCTCGGTCACGATAAGGCCAAGGCTGATGGCATCGGTGGCCATGACCCAGCCCGCGTCCGAGGTCACCGAGAGCGTGGCAGGCCGGCTCTCGCCGATCATGGATTCCGAGAGCGAGTCGCAAAGCTTCGAGAGATAGGGCGCGATGTCCACCGAGTCCATGCGGCCGGAGGTATGCAGATGCTGTTGCACGGCGGCAACCGACATGACGCGGCGGTGCGCGTCCTGCAGATGCTGGCGGGTCTCCTCCGAAGTCACGGCGCGGGCCTTGAGCATCAGGATGCTGGCGATGATCTGGAGGCTGTTGACGATGCGATGCTGCATTTCCGCCAGCAGCACTTCCTTCTGTTGGAGAAGATCATCCGTCCGAAGCTGGAGAACCGCTTTTTCCTCTTCGATCAATCGCCGCTCGGTGATGTCCTCGAAGCCCAGAAGGATGAGCGAGTGGCCGTCATCCGTACCCAGAACCTTGCGGGCATGCAGCAGGAATATCCGGGGACCGATGCGGGGAAATTCCTGCGCGACCAGAAATCCTTCCACCACCGTCTGATCCAGCAAGGAACGCTCCAGCAGCTCGTGCAGCGCCGCAATGTCCCAGGCGCCGTCATCCAATGCGAACAGCGATGTATTGGGCGTATCCTTGGGACTGATCAGGAAGGATTTGTGAAAGGAAGGACTGGCAACCAGGATTGTCAGCTTGTTGTCGAGCACCAGCAACGGTTCGCGGACCGTCTCCACGACGACCTGTGCGAGCGAGCGGGCATCTTCGATTTTATCGAGGAGCATGGTCACGAATATCTATTCTTGGCGGGCGTGCCGCCGGGACGACAATGAAAATGTCCAACGTGCCGATCAATCTCGATCCAACTCGAAACATGAATGCATCGCCCCCTTGGCGACCTCGCCCACACGGCGATCGGCCTGGGTGACCGCGATCATGTGAGTCGTGCACAGCGCGTAGGCATGGGCCAGGGCAGCAATGTCATCTGCGGCATCGATATCGCGCACCGTGACGACAAACGCCTTCTTGTCCAGAAATGCCATTTTATATTGTTGCAACGGATGGGTGTCTCCCAAGTGCGAGCGGGAGCGCGGACAAGGTTTGGTGGCTTGTCCCGGAGGTCTCTCAACCGCCAGCGCTCGGATCGGCTTCTGGCGACGGGCAAGTCATAGCACGCAACGCCTCCCGCCACCTAATAGTAGGACAAGACCCTTTCGCGGCGTCCTTGCGGACGCGCGAATGATTAATTTCACCGCACTCCGGCAGGCGGTTGAGCCCGTCCGCCTTGTATTATCCCGGATAAAGGCCCATAGGGTGCACGGCTGCTCCAAGGCGCCAATCCCGATCCGCTTCGCGGGTACTTGGTCTGACATTTTCCCGGCTTGATGTTTTCATTCTCCCGACGCCCGTCCGCACGATCATTCGCAAAGGATATCAAATGACCATCGGCACCGTGAAATTCTTCAATTCCTCTAAGGGCTTTGGCTTTATCGCACCGGACGGGGGCGGAAAGGACGTGTTCGTCCATGCGACGGCGCTGGAAGCTGCCGGAATGACCTCACTGTCGGAGGGTCAGAAAGTCTCCTTCGATACCCAACCCGATGCCAAGGGCTCCAAAGCCGTGAACCTGAAGAGCGTCTGAACAACTCGACGGGGAGGGGGCTGGGGATCAGCTTTCAACCCCTTCGCCCCTTTCGTGCTCATTTAAAGGCCATCAATGTCCCGTGAATTGCCTGCAATGCGATCGACCATCGTGGAAGAACTTGTCGCCGCGCTTGCGCCCTATCCCAGGGGGCTGCGGCGCTGGTCCGTGATGCGCGCTATTCGCAAAAACCGCGAGGCCGTGGCGCGAGAAATTCCGCTCAAGATGGAAGCAGATGTGGAGCGTGCTTTCCGGCAGTTCTGCCGCGACGACGCAACGCAGACATCAGGAACGGTCCTGTTCTGCCGCCCCGCCGAAAAAGCCGGTGAAGTATGGGCGCTTGATGCGCGGTATGCCGGCGCGGGTGCAATTCCATCCCAGGAATAGAGAGAGCGATGGCGCCCAAAACCCCGAACTATTCGCAGGATCGCCTGCAACGCGAACGTGCCCAGGCCGCCAAGGCCAGGGAAAAGACCGAGCGCCTCGCCGAAGAAACCGCTCGACGCAAGGCCGAACAGGCCAAAAAGGGCGAGAACGGCGGAAGCTAGGCGGGAGACGGCCTTTTAAACCCAAGGCGGATATAGCTCACCGAATATCCTCCGCCGCCGATACTATAATTTTGACTGCTGCCGGCGGGCAGCAATCCAGGCATTGGCTTCGGCTTCGGTCGAAAAGCCGGGAATCTCCCTGTTGGCCCACTCCGGCCGGGACATTACCACCGTATACTGCCCGTTCTTCTGCATCCTGACGATGTAGCGCGCCGACCGCTCCATCTTTTCAATTCCCTTGAACATGGACGAACGCTACGCCCAAACAGGTTCAGTTGATACGCCTAAAGCTGTCACCGGCGCGCCTGACGCGCCATGAAAGGCGTATGGTCCGGCGCCGGCCATGAGTCGGCACAACAGGAGAGACAGATGTCCAGAGGCAATCGCGAGAAGAAAAAGCCCAAAGCCGACAAGAGCAAGGTAAAGCCTGTCGAGGCCGCCACACCGTTCGGAGCGGCATCGAACGCCGGCAAAGCCGCGGGAAAGCGCAAATAGGCTATCGTGGGAAAAGCTCCGTGCGAGAGCACGGACTTTTTATCTGCGGATGAGCGGAGATACACGGGCTATCGCTCGCGCTGAACCAACGTCCAGGCAGAATTTTTTGCCATATCCAGTTCGAATGGCGGACCTTTGGTGTCCACGAACTCCAGCCATCCGATGCGTCCGCCATCCACGATGGCGATGACTTTTGCCGACCTGCGCAGTCCGCCGACCATGCCTTCGAAGATCTGCCCTCTCGAAAACATCAGGGCCGTACGGCCGGCGAGGCGCTAGCTGTTTCGGCGATAGCGCGATCGACAAATTTCTCGGCCTCCTCGACAGCGGAGGCCAGGCTCTTCGTGACGCTTCCGTTGTGGACGAACTTGCCGTCCTTGGTAATCGTGATTTGCCACCCGACCATCAGTGTTTTTTGTTCGAGATCATATCCGCGATAGCTCATTGCGACCTTTAATGGAGGCTGGGACTTTCAATCAGAAGATCAATTCGCATTTTTGCGCGCTTCAAAGTCTCTTCCTCGTCCCACCCTCTGACGATCCGTTTTTCCAGTGCAAGCGTCGGCCTGTCTTTCAGCACCACGACAATCAAAACCTGCCATTGCGGCGAAGCGTAGGTGACTTGCAGGGAATAGCCGCGATAATCGACAGTCCCGCGACGGTTTTCCAAGTGTGCCATGTGCGAAGATAGCACTTCGCGTCGGCCGCGTCTTAACTCATTCCAGTCGGATGCTCTGAATGGCAATCAACCGCGCGATTGTTCCATGCTTCGGGCCTTGCTGGCTTGTATTCCGCGATGCAAGCGCCTATGTAGGGACGGCGACGGCGTTCCATTCGTTGAACGCGAAGTTGTACTCACCATCCGCATCCGGCGCCTGGCCGGGGCAACCACCCTTCAGACAGATGTGTCCTTCCGCGCCGCCCAAGCATGCGCTTGGCGCCAAGCATCGGAGTGACCATGGCAATCGGAACAGTGAAATTCTTCAATTCGGGTAAGGGCTTTGGCTTCGTGACGCCGGAAGGTGGCGGCAAGGATATCTTCGTGCATGTCTCTGCCGTTGAGGCCGCCGGTATGTCCGTCTTGGCGGAGGGCCAGCGCATTTCCTTCGACACCCAGTCGGACGTCAAAGGCGCCAAGGCCGTCAATCTGAAAGCGGCCTGAGTCCCCGGAATGGCGGTAAAGCACCGCTCGCAACGTCAAAATCGTTTTGCGGGGCTCTCATGACCCAGCTCAGGCGCGTTGCGTTTATAGGCAACTCCTTGCCGCGCCGCTGTGGAATTGCGACCTTCACCACCGATTTGCACAAGGCTGTCCTGTCGTCCGGCACGCAGATCGAGACCTGCATCGTGGCGATGAATGACGACAGGCGGGCCTATGACTATCCCCCCGAGGTCAGGTTTCACATTCGCGACGACGTCCTCGAGGATTACACACAGGCCGCGGATTTCCTGAACACAGAGAAATACGACGTCGTTTCTCTTCAGCATGAGTTTGGCATCTTCGGCGGCGATGCCGGCGCGCACGTTCTGACGCTGCTCTCGCGGCTGGACATGCCGGTGGTGACGACCTTCCACACCGTCCTGTCCCGTCCCACCCCCGCTCAGCACAATGTCCTGCGCAGGATCGCGCAACTATCCTCCATGGTGGTCGTGATGGCGGAAAAGGCGCGCGAGCTGTTGTGCGCCGTCTATGACGTTCCCGTCGAGAAGATCGTGGTCATTGCCCACGGCATCCCGGACTTTCCCTATGTCGAACCTGACCTGGCGAAGGTCAAGCTGGGCTTCACCGCCAAACCTGTCATCCTGACCTTTGGACTTCTTTCTCCCAACAAGGGGATCGAAGTGGTGATCGACGCGATGCCGCTGATCCTCAAGAGCCGGCCGGACGCAGTCTATGTCGTTCTAGGAGCGACCCACCCCAATCTCGTGCGCCAGGAAGGCGAGGCCTATCGTGAAAGCCTGATGGCGCGCGCCCGGACTTTGGGAATCCAGAACAACGTCGTCTTTCTCGACCAGTTCGTCGACCAGGCGACTTTGCTGGATTTCATATCCATGTGCGACGTCTATGTGACGCCCTATCTCAACGAAGCGCAAATGACGTCGGGAACGCTTGCCTACAGCTTTGGCCTTGGAAAAGCAGTGGTTTCAACGCCCTACTGGCACGCGCGCGAATTGCTGGCGGATGGACGCGGCGTGCTGGTCCCCTTTCATGACTCTGCCGCAATCGGTACCGAAATATCGGGGCTGCTCACGGATGACGCCAGGCGGCAGGCCATGCGTCTGCGGGCTTATTCCTCCAGCCGGTCCATGACGTGGAGACGCATTGGGGAGCGGTACAATGCCGTCTTTGCGCAGGCCCGGCGCACCCATCGCCTGACCGTGATCGCAAATCTGGACAAGAGGATATCCGCAGGGGGAAATCCCGCGCCGCCGGACATGCAAATCGGCCATCTCCTGTCCATGTGCGACGATACCGGCCTTTTTCAACACGCCATCCATTCGATACCGGACAGGTCGCACGGCTATTGTATCGACGACAACGCTCGCGCGCTTCTGTTGGCGTGCGCCCTCAACACCGCCGGAGAGGAGCCGCTTTCCGAAGTCCTGACGGCGCGGCTGGCTGCCTTTCTTCAGCATGCTTGGAACCCCGCAACGCGACGCTTCCGCAACTTCATGAGCTTTGGCCGTGTCTGGCTGGAGGAAAGCGGCTCGGAAGACAGCCATGGGCGAACGTTATGGGCTCTGGGCGAATGCGCGCGCAGCGACATCAGCCCATCCCGGCGTCTGTGGGCCGCCAATCTATTCGATGAGGCGCTGCCAAGCGCCGAAGAGTTTCGCTCCCCGCGTGCCTGGGCGTTTTCTTTGTTGGGCCTGCATGCCTATTGCAGCATTGTCCCAGGTAATGCTCTTGCGGCCCGGCTCCGGAACATACTGGCAGACAGGCTGATCGGCGTCCTTGCATCGGTGGAAAGCGAAGACTGGATCTGGTTCGAGGAAGGTCTGGCTTACGACAATGCCAGGCTGCCGCAGGCCATGATCCTGACGGGAATTGCGACCGGAACGCCCGCCTATACGAGGGCTGGTCTGAGATCCTTGCGCTGGCTTGTGACCCAGCAAACAGGTGCCTCCGGAGTCTTTCGTCCCGTCGGCACACAAGGCTTTGGCGACAAGCGCGCCGCGCCGCGCCTGTTCGATCAGCAGCCGCTGGAAGCGACCGCCACAATCTCGGCTTGTCTGGCAGCCTGGCAGGCGGACGGGGACCCCAAATGGAAGGCCGAGGCGCTGCACGTATTTTCCTGGTTCCTGGGGCACAATGATTTGTCGCTTCCCCTTATCGACCTGGAAACAGGAAGCTGCCATGACGGCTTGCACCCCGACCGGGTAAACGAGAACAAGGGGGGCGAGTCCGTCGTCTCTTATCTGTTGAGTCTTGCGGAAATTCGGCTGGCGCACCGGCTTGGTGACAGCCGCGCGAAATTCCCGCCGCACGCCAGACCAAGTTTTGCCAGGATCGACATCGACCAGGGGGGCATTTGTCACAAATCCAATTCCTGAACCGGCAGGCTCTTTATCTTCGTCCCGATCCGGCCAGGGTTATCGTCCGGCCGTTCAAGCCGGCCACGGAACCGCGCGACCTCAATCCCACCGACAAGACCCGGGCCAATCACATCGTCGATCGTGTTCTGGCCCTGGGCGCCGAGGACGCAGCGACGCAACTGGCGGATGTCCTGGAAAACTTCCAGGGGCGGCACCGTAACCTGCTGGCTCAATTCGAGGCCCGCGCCCACGAGATGGAAGGCGCCTTTGCCGACCATGCCGGGTTCAGCCTGATACAGCGCCAGTTGATCGGCGCCTATTTCCTCCACGAATATTCCTTTGAAGCCGCGGCGCTGTTCAATCCCAGCATCGTTGCCCATCCCGACCAGGCCGGCGCGCCGGAAGGCGGCCTCCGGTTCATCCTCAGCCTTCGCGCGGTCGGCGAGGGGCATGTTTCCTCATTGACCTTTCGCACGGGCTTTATCGCGGCGAGTGGGGATGTGACGGTCGATCCGACCTCGCGCATCGCGACAACGCCTTCGATCGGAATTCGCAGTCTCGGCAACGCGGGCAACGAAGTCTCGCTGGCCTTCGCGCCGTCCAACGATATCAGCGAACGGGTGATCTTCCCCATCACGCAAGCGCATTGGCACGGCATTGAAGACGCCCGCTTTGTTGAGTTTAACGATGGCGGCAAGCGGATTTTCTACGCCACCTACACCGCCTATAGCGGCGACGCGATACGGTCGGAGTTTCTGGAAACAACGGATTTCATCAACTTCCGGCTGATGCCCCTCAGCGGGACCGCCGCGCAAAACAAGGGCATGGCGCTGTTTCCGCGCAAGATAAACGGCAGGTTTGCCATGATCGCGCGGCAGGACAACGAGAATCTCTATCTCGTCTATTCCGATGATTTATATTCCTGGAACGGTGGAACAGCGCTTATAAAGCCCGAATTTCCTTGGGAATTCGTGCAGATCGGCAATTGCGGATCGCCGATCGAACTCGACGAAGGGTGGCTGCTTCTGACCCACGGCGTCGGTCCCGTCCGCAAATACTCCATCGGCGCCGTTCTTTTGGACAAGAACGATCCGTCCAAGGTTCTGGCGCGATCGCGCGAGCCGCTGGTTCGGCCAGAATCCTCCGAGCGGGAGGGCTATGTCCCGAATGTGGTCTATACCTGCGGTGCTTTGCGCCATAACGGCCGGATTGTGCTGCCTTATGCCGTCTCCGATACCTTTTCCAATTTTGCCACGCTCAAGATTTCTGCGCTGATGCAGGCCATGACTGGGTGAGAAGCTGCCATCCGGCTTGGAAACCGCAGGGTCCCGCGCCGCACGTAAAATTTCTGGTATAAGTGCGTCGGGGCGGAAAGCGATGATTTGCACCGGCGCGGGCCGCCGCACCGTCATAGCCGAAGCCAAAGCGCTCATCGAAAGGAAGCCGTCATGACGATCCCGGCATCACCGGGCCGCAATAAGCCCAAGCGAGCAGCCGTCCTTAGTCCCGCGCTTTTGCTCACCCAACCGGGCAAAGGGCGAACCATCGACAAATACCGGAAGAACCAGGTTGTCTTCTCCCAGGGCGATCCGGCTGACGCTGTCTTCTATGTCCAGAAAGGCAAACTGAAGATCACGGTTGTGTCCGAGCGTGGGAAGGAAGCAGTCGCGTCGCTCCTGGGCCCAGACGAATTCTTCGGTGAAGCTTGCATGGCAGGCCAGGCGCAGCGCTTGGTGACTGTTTCCGCCATGACGGATGTGATCGTGGCGCGGATCGAAAAAACCGAAATGACTCGCCTTGTGGAGGAGCAGCCGGCCTTTTCGCAGATGTTCATGAACCACATCCTGAACCGCACTATCCGGGTCGAGGCCGACCTGATCGACCAGTTGTTCAATTCCAGCGAGCGGCGGCTGGCGCGGCTTCTTTTGCTGCTGGCGAATTATGGCAGCGAGGGCAAGCCGGAACCGATCATCGCCAAGATCAGCCAGGAAACGCTGGCGGAGATGATTGGGACTACCCGGTCGCGCGTCAGTTTCTTCATGAACCGGTTCCGTAAGCTGGGTTTCATCAGCTATAACGGACAGATCGAAGTTCACAAGTCCTTGTTGAATCTTGTTCTTCACGAGCAGCCCCACATCAAGACCTGAGACGCGCGGCTTGAAGGGAAGTGGCGGGCGGTCCGCTGCTTGGCTTATCTGGCCCAATCCCGGGCGCCATTTCCGGTACCCGGATTCTCCAACGCTCCGGCCTTCTCGTCAAACTCCCTTGCGGTACGAAGCATTTGCTCGGCACGATCCGGGCTGGTGGCATTGTCGGCCCGTTCACGCCATGCTCCGGCGAGGGCGCGGAGTTGAGCGATTGACTTGTATGGGCCGCGATTCATCGAGAGAGTAACGATTGGCGCTTCAAAGCGCTGCAAGCCCGGCGGTTTTTAGTTTGGGGAAAGCGATAGCTTCGGGAAATCGCGCAAGCCCGCGTTTCAGCGGCTGGTGACCCGGAAATTCTCGACGGGCACATGATTCACTGCCACCAACGCCACGGTCGCTCCAATCACCATTGCAGCTATCGCAAGCACCGTCAGCCAGGCAACCAGCCGGCCGGCCCGAGGGGCGTGAAATTCAATTGCATGGGGGATGCGGTCCATTCGTCAGTCTTGCTCATGTCCCGGAGATATGGCCGACTTTGATGGATTCGAGGGTCCCAAGAAGGCCGAATACCTGCAGCAGATAGATCACCACGGCGATTACGACAACCGCATTCAGGATGCTTTTGATCTTGCCGTCCATGGGAATGTAGGTGTTTACGAGCCAGAGAAGCACTCCGACAACGATCAGCACACCGACGAGATAAATGAGAGGCATGAATTTTATTCTTCTGAATATCTGCACGGCTGTAACACTGCCGGACGGACAAAGTTCCGTCCGATCCGGTGATTCCCGATAGGCATCAATCCGTGGCCGGATAAAATATCGCCACCATTGAGCAATCTTGCTCAGTTTCAGGCTATGGCCGCGGGTTAGGATTGCCTTGCGTGCGCTTCCGCCCCCGACTTCCCAAGTGGAAGCCTCGTCTCCGAAGCTAACCCGGCTGATTAAGCCTCTCCCGGGTTAGTTTTGGGTTTTCGCTGAGCCGTCTGCGCTGCGTATTGATGGCCAATTCGGTGCAGAGTATTGCTGGGGGACGGGGCAGGTTTTGCGTTTGAAGCCCCTTTTTTACGCTTGCTTGAGAGACATGAGAACCTGTGACACAGGCCGCGCGCTCCCATCTGAGATGTTGGAGACGATCATGGCAAAAATGACCAAGGAACAGATGCTGGCCGATTGGACCACCACAAAGGATATCGCCTGTTTCCAGGAATTGCTGAAAGAGGAAACAGACGAGGGCAGATACGCCATTCTGTCACAGTTGCTTTCGGAAGAGTTCGAGCAATTCAAGGTGGAGGCGCCCAGGCCGCCGCAACCCGATCCAAAGGGCGCGATCGACGATTTCGGCAATCCCCTGATGGGACTATTTCTTGGTGCGTCGATGATTGCCGCTACGATGGGCGGTTTTTTTCTGTGGGACAACTATCAGGGCGGCGCAGACGCCAAGACAACCGTCTCGATAAACCAGGAATAGCCCACGCGATCTGGACGCGGGCCGTCTGTGGGTGCAGCGCCGCCCATGTGGGCTGCAAGGTACTTCCGCGGAAAGGCGACCGGCATGAAGCGGGAACGCGTGGCTTGGCTGGTGATCGGCGGCGCAGCGATCCTGGTCATCGGTGCTTTGACGGTGGCGGTGTTGTATGGCCCGCTATCGTAGCGAAAGAGCGCTTCAACCAAAGACGGCGAGGAACTTCCCCGGCGCAAGCGCGTTACCACTGCGCCGCATTCCATCAATCCGATTCTAATGCGTCATCCCTCAGCCGCCGGCTGCGGGCGCGTAGCCCTTTGTGGAGATCTTCATGAAAATCAGATTTGGACTCCTGGCGGCGACCGCGGTCCTGTTAACGGCGGCGCTGCCCGCATTGGCCCAGAATTATGATCCGCGTCGCGATCCAGGCAGCTATTCCGACCGCAACGGCGGCGATCGCCGGATGATGCGTACGCAGGACGACTCTCGCGACCGTCAGGACGGCGCCGGCACGCGATACGACCGGTCGGCCAACTATTATCGCCAAGGACACTTCGAGCAAAACTGCCGCCGTGGCAATGTCGCAGCCGGAACGATCTTCGGCGCTGCTGCCGGCGGCCTGATCGGCTCAGCCGTAAGCCGTGGCAATGGGGGCGCGGTCGTTGGCGGCGCCGTGTTGGGCGGATTGCTCGGCAACACGGTCTCCAAGGACATAGAGTGTGACGATCAGCCTTACGCTTTCCGCACATATTCTGACGGCCTCAATGGCGATGTCGGCCGGCGCTATAACTGGAACCATGGCCAGTCCCGCGGCTACTTCCGGCCGACTCGGGAATTCCGCAGATCGGGTACGCAATGCCGCGACTTCACCGAAACCACCTACCGCGGAAACCGCGCGCTCACCCATACCGGCACTGCTTGCCGCGCCTCCGATGGCCAGTGGCGCTTTGATTGACCGGAACGAATAAAGAGGATTAGGACCGTGAAACTGCGTGACCGCGACCTGTATGACAGTTCCAGCATGCTCTCGAGCTGGGAAAATGAAGGAGGCGCTGCCGTTGGGGATACCGGCTCCCGATGCGCGTCCGATGATATTCTTCATAGTTTCGGACAGAGCGTCGTCGCGCATTGGAATGAATTGCCCCATGGTTTCAAGCAAACGGTGTTTCGGGAAATTGCATCCGGCCGCAAAAGCCGGGACAGGGGATTGCCGGAAGAGAGTTTGCCGGAAGAAAACTTGAAAGTCCGGGCAGCCCGTTTCCTGCACGACATCAGCTCACAACTCCCCAAACGCAACCTGGAACGTTCCACCTTCGCATCAAGGAATGACAATGAGCCATCATAGGCGCTCCCTTAACCCTTCTGGTGCCGCCGCAGCGCCCAATCAAGCCAAAGTGGCGCCAAAGCCCACCGCCCGTCCCGCGCTTGCCGCAAGTCTCAACCGATCCGCACGGTTGGTGGGCACTCTGCATTTGTCGGGCTTTGTCTGGCCGCGCTAATGGGAACGTTCCGCGCTGTCATACTGACCCTTGCCTGTTTGCTGGCAAGCACCGCCGCCCAGGCGGCTGCGGGTCCGGATGCCCAGGGCTGGAACGGTCCAGGCTGGTATGTCACCGGCTCCGCACCGCCAGCACCGCAGCCGGTCGCGGCCCCCAATTATATTCTATTTGAAGGTCCCCACGCGCTGCCGGGCGAATGCCTGCAAGTGTACGACCGTTTCTATTCTCCGGTCGGCATGTGCCGCTTCCTGGATGCAAAACCTGTCGCCTTTACCGGATAAGGCCTTTCCATGCGCGCTTGCCGATACTGCCCGTGACTGAAAATCCAGATCGCAGAGTCGTGGGGCGCTTGCCCAATGCCATGGATTTGACCAGCGCAGAACTTGCTTCGCTGGTTCTGGTGTGCCGCGGGTTCATCTGCGCCACGATCCCAAAATCGCACCAGGCGCGGCTTGTCGAACTGGGTCTGATCCAAGCAATTCTTGGCGGCCTGATGATCACGCCTATGGGCCGGATGGTGGCGCGCGCCTAGAAGCATGGTTCCTTTGGCGAGGAATCCCGCTGCTGTTCGTCCACCGCCCGAACTCATGATGGGCAATCTCGCCACGATGTTGGCACGCTTGCCGCAGCGCTGGATCATTCGTCAGCGGCGTAAGTGATCACGATAGTCAGGGGCTGGCCCATCAGTGGGTAATCAACCGGTGCCTTCGGCGCGGTACATCGGACAGTTGCTCATGGCGTCATGCCAACTCGCGACCCCCTGCGGCATGGCTTCCAGCCGCCAGGTAGCCAGGGCTGCCCAAGTTGCCAGGATGGCAAGCAATGCGATGTTCCAAAGCTTCATTATTCCCTCCATTCGACATTGCGAAAATCTAAAAAAGCCTGCAGCTGCATAGCCGCGCGAGCCTTGTCTATCGGCACGCCGGGTTGGAAATGGACTCGACAGAGGCTATTCAATTCAAGGCCCGGAATCCCTCGGCCTTTCTCAACGGATCATCGTCCGTCTGTTCCGCGGGCGCAAACAAAAAACGGCGCCCGAGAGCGCCGCTATTGTTCCGAATTTGATTGGGCTAGGCCCTTTTACGGCGGCGCGCCGCTACGATTCCGGCGAGACCCGTTCCGAACAGGGTGAGGGTCAGCGGTTCGGGCACTTCGGTTGAACCGGTCACCGTGAACTGTGCAGAAAAATCCACCGTGCAGGTGTCGCAGGGAATCCCGCCGGGATTGGACAGGTTGTCGGTCGACCATATCCAGTTGGCAGTGCCCGCAATGTTGCCCCAGGCGTAGCTGGTATCCTGATAAATCGCACTGGACGGTTCGACCCATGGCTGCGGGGCGACGTTGCCGCTCGAATTGTTGTAACCGCCCAACCAGTAGGAGAGGTTGGCAGGATCTGTCGTGAGCGTCTGGGTGCCGTTCAGGAATTGGCCGCCTCCGCCCAGATTGAAAATGCCGCTCAAGCCGGCGGGGCCGCCATAGTTGATAGCCTCGATCTGCAGATAATAGGTTCCTGGCGACAATGAAGCCGAGGTCACAGAGAAGGAACTGGGCCAGGAATTACCTGAGCCAATCAAAGTCCCCAATGTCAGATTGCTGCTGCTGACATAGGCAAAAAAAGCGTTGTCTGCGGTCGTCGTGCCCGAGAGGATCGCATCCGCATTTGCTGCCGAAGCCGCCAGCAACGCGGTGCTCAGAACTCCGGCAAAAAGATTTGGACGAACTTTCATGGCATTTCACCCTCGCTGGCCATCGCACTGCGTTAAGCATATTTCGTGCCGTCAGCACTTGCCTTTTTGAATCAAGGGCCGGATTCGTTAATGTTGTCAGTCGTGTAAACAAGGTTTACATGAGTCGGGTTTTCACGATCGGCGGCAGGCACAAGGGTGTGTCCAGGAATGGGACAGCCGCGCCGCTCTGTTTGAAGTGCGTGCTGCAAAACTGATTGAGAAACAGGGTCTCGATCATGCCGGAATTTACGGGCCTGGAACCATTCACGACCTGGGACGGCGCCTTCGCCGCCGAGGAGTTGGATGCCATTGTCGCTTACGGCGATGCCATAAGACAGGCCGAGGCGACGATTTTGGACACCGCTGCCGACGACACCAATAGCAGCTTCCGCAATACGCGAATATCCTGGATAGAAGAGTCGCAGGAGACGCTTTGGCTCTTCCAAAAGCTGGTGGGCGCAGCCTCGACCATCAATCAGCAGGCTTATTGCTTTGACCTCGCGGCGCTCGAATCCCTGCAATACACGGTCTATCTCGCGGGCGAGAGCAGTCACTATGATTGGCACGTCGACCATGGCCGTACACCCAGGCGGCGCAAGCTGTCGCTGGTATTGCAGCTTTCCGCGCCGACCGATTATGAGGGCTGTGAACTGCAAATTCATGCCTCAAACCGGATAGACACGGCGCCCAAAACGCGCGGCACCCTGATCGCCTTTCCGTCTTACACTCTGCACAGGGTGACCCCCATCACGGCCGGCATTCGCAAGTCGCTTGTGATGTGGTGTTCCGGTCCGCGCTTTCGATAATCCGTTCCAATCGCCTCGCGATGGGAACGAAAGCCAAGGCGGCCCGCGCGACGGCCGCCCCGAGAAATTATATAAGGGAGGACCCATGCTTCACGTTTCGCTCCAGCGCCGCGATTTTCTCCGGGCCGCCGGCCTAGCCGCGGTCTTTGCGCCATCGGCCTTCGCGGCCACCAGGACACATTATGACCCGGCCGCGAAATTCGACCTGACCGTCAGCGAGTTGGAGTATCGCCGCAACGCCAAGGGGCGGTCGCTGATGGCGCGCATCTACCAGCCGACCGGACCGGGCCCATTTCCGGTGGTGCTCGACCTGCATGGCGGCGCCTGGAACGCCAAGGACCGGCATGCCGAGGAGCCGTTCGATCGTGCTCTTGCCGCGGCCGGGGCCTTGGTGGTGGCGGTGGACCTGACCCTGGCTCCGGAAGCGCCTTATCCGGCCTGCGTGCAGGATGCGAGCTATGCCCTGCGCTGGCTCAAGGCGAAAGCCAAGACCTGGAATGGCGACACCACCCGGATCGGGTTGTTCGGAAGCTCAAGCGGTGGCCATGTCGCCGAGCTTTTGGCACTGCGGCCAAACGATGTGCGCTACAACGCAATCCCTTTTACCGGCGGTCCTACCGCGTCGGTGGATTATGTCCTGATGCGCTCGCCGATCAGCAACACCTTCGCGCGCTTCGAAAATGCGCAGGCGCATAAGGTCGACAGCATGGTCAGGAACAATCAGACCTTCTTCGTTCCCTGGGATTCCATCCATGAATCCAATCCGCAGGAGATTCTTGACCGCAAGGAAAAGGTGACGCTCAAGCCTTTTCTGATCATGCAGGGCGCGCTGGACAACAATATGCTGCCCGCCTTTCAGACAAAATTCGTTGAGACCTACAGGGCGGCGGGCGGTTCCTGCGACTATACCATCTTCGATGGGTGCGAGCATGAATGGGTGGCCCAGCCCGGGCCGCAGACGGACCGCGCCCATGACATGGCGAAAGACTTCATCGCCCGCCATGTGAATATCTGATGGACCGCCAGCGGAACGCTCCTCAGTGCATCGCCGCAAGCCTGTCCAGCATCAGGTCGGCGATTTCACTCCGCTGCAACACCCCGTTCCTGCCGGCCGTCATGTGGTAGAGGGCCTCGAGATAGGCGAGGTCGTACTTGGTCAAACCGTCCACCGCATGGCTGCAACCCGCCGCCATCCTGTTCATGATGCTGGGCAGCTCCTGGCAGGTATCCAGCGAGTTGATCTGGGTCAGCGCCAGCATGGCGATATAGTCGGCCAGGGGCACGATATCCTGTCCCGCCAGCTTGGTGGAATCGATCACGATCAGGACGTGGTTGAAGCCGGAGTGGATGCCGTCATTGAGAAGGCTGCCGTACGAGGCGAAGAAGGGCGGCATGTCGGCCAGGGACGTGCCGGGGGAATTCGAGACGATATCGCCGTTGGCGGTCGACAGGGAATTGAAGTTTCCGACACTGGTGCCGCCGACGACGGACCTTCCCATGTCCAGGTGACGCCGGCCCTTCCTGTCGGTGGATTCAGTGGCGTACCAGGCCTGGATGGGCCTGGTGACGGTCCCCAGCGCTTTTTTCTCTGCGACCGATGAAAAATAGCCGAGATAATATTGCTCATCCTTGCTGACAGCGTCGAGCAGATCCTGCGGCGTGGTGGTGAAAACGATCTCGATATTGGGCGTGCAGGACGTATCGGTATTGACGGGCGCGCCGGCCGCCAACGCGAGATACTGCACTCGTTGGGTGATGAACCGTGCGTAGTGCTCGTTCTGGCCGGTCACGCGCGGGCACAAGTGGCGTTCCCAGCGCGCCATCTTGCCCAGGACTATCGTGGGCGCAGCGAAGTTCTTGGTGAATTCGTGAAGTACGCGCCGCGATCCCGTGACGGTGACGCTTTCGGTGGGGGGCGAGGCCGTCTCCGCCACTGCCTGCATACCGCCCGCTATCAGCAGGGCGGTAACGGTGAACAGCCTTATTGTTTTGCTCGACATGCTTCGATGCCTCCGCCCAACCATCATAGACTATCGGTATCGGGGCTGGAAAGCCGGGGGTCGCAAGGTCTTGATTCTCCCGCCGGAGGCCAGGGGCCGGCCGGGCAGAAACAAGACGGCAGGCTTACCTGGCCGCCCCACGCACCGGACCCAGCCGGTGCTTGCCCAGGGCGATGTCATCGATCCAGACCGTGAAACCGTCGCCGGTGGCGGGTTGGTAATTCGTGAACCCGATCGACATGGTCTGAAACACGGCGGGGATTTCGATGCCTTCATAATTGCCCGCGCCCTTGTGCTGGCCGATGTCGGCGACTTCCTTGCCGTTGACAAAAAACGCGTATGTCTGGGTCGCGGCATCGGCGTGCCATTCCAGCAGGGTCCATTCGTCGTTGAATTTCTGCATGGTGGCGGACTTGGGGCCGAATTCCTTGCGCCCGTTCGGCGGCTGGACATTGTAGAACCAGCCATAGTCGCCATTGGGATAGAACAGCAGAGTGGCCAGGCGCACATCGATCAGATCATTCGCCAGCGGGCTGATGCCCTTGCCGTCGACGAAGGTGGCATGAATAAGCCGCCCCGTCGGCATCGGCGTCGGCGTCTTGACCTTGTAGTAAAGCCGGCCCCAATGCTCACCGCCCAGCGCCGCCACTTTGTCGGGGGCGAGGCTGATGAAGCGTCCGCCTCGCACTGCGGGCGCAATGACCAAGGCATGCTTGCCGCTGTGGGCCACGCCTTCTTCGACACTGAGGTCGCCGGTTTTGGTGAAGCCTGCGGGAATCGCGCCGGCAGGTGTCGATTCAAAATCCTCCGATACGATGGTGCCTGGCGAAGAAGGGCCATTGGTGGCGCAACCGGATACAATCACACCCAACACCGCGGCGGCCGCGGCGAATGACATCTTCATGGAAAGTCCTCAAGCCCTGTTGAATGATGAACCTATCGGCTCTCCCTGAACCGGTCCATATCCGGGGTGGATACGCTCTGGGCATGTTCCGGTATCGGTTGCGCAACGCCTGCGCGAATTTCCACAAGCCATGTGCGGCTGAATAGACGCTTCCCGCCTTATCGATCGATGAAACAAGCTTGCCTTGTCCCGGGCCCTCGGCGACAACCGATGGAAAACGGGCAGTTTCAGCGCAGACGGGGAAAACATGGATTATCGGTTACCTATCGATCGCCGTCTTGTCTTGCAGGCGGGGAGCGCGGCCATGGGTGCGCTGGCCCTGCCAAGTGGCGCGGCGATTGCTGCGGCCGCGAACGGCAAGGGCTGGGAATGGCAGCCAATGCGCTGGGTGCAAATCTGCGCCACCGACGATGATCCCCAGCGCTATGACCAAGCCTTCTGGATGGGCTTTCTCAAGCGCACCAGCACCGGTGGCGTATGCCTCAGCGCAGGCGGAGTGACGGCCTTCTATCCCACGAAGGTCCCGTTTCACTACCGCAGTCCCTATCTGGGCAAGACCGACATGTTCGGCGACCTCACCCATGCGTGCAAGAAAGAGGGTATTCGGGTACTGGCGCGGGTCGATCCCCATGCCATGCATGCCGACGCGCTTGCGGCCCATCCCGAATGGGTGGCGCGCAATGCCGACGGGACGCCCAAGAAGCATCCGACCGCGGCCGACCTGCATCTCACCTGTCCCAATGGCGCGGTGACCTTTGAATGGATGCCGAAGATCTTGAAGGAGATTGTCGCCACCTATCCGGTAGACGGCATTTTCGGCAACCGCTGGGCCGGCAGCGCGGGCATCTGCTATTGCGATGTCTGCAAGAGCGAATTCAAGACCGCCAGCGGCTTCGATGTGCCGGCGTCGCTGGCCAACCCGCAGTCTGCCGAGGTCAAGGCCTACAATCTTTGGGTGGACAGCAAGCGCTACGCCCAGCTCAAGCTCTGGACCGATACGGTGAGCGCCGTCAATCCGGAAACTTTTTTCACGCCAGGCACCTGGGGGCGGCTGGACCCCGTGCGCCTGCGCTCCACCATACGGGCGGTGTTCTCCGACCGTCAGGGCCGCAACGGCCAGGATCCCGCCTGGCGCAACGGCCAGAGCGCCAAGGAAGCCTATTGCACCATGCAGGACCGCCCGGTGAGCGGCATCTTCGCGGTGGGTGAGACATCGACGCCGTACCGCTTCGAGGATTCCTGCCAGTCCAGTGCGGAACTCGCGAGCTATCTGCATGACGGGTTGGCGCACGGCTTCAGGCCCTGGATGACGAAATTCAAGGCCGAAGTGTTCGACAAGCGTTGGGTGCCGGTGGTCGAGAAGATTTATGCCTGGCATGCCCGGAACGAGAAATATTTCCGCAACACCGAGAATCTGGCGCGGGTGGCGATGGTGCAATCCGACCAGACCGCCACTTATTATGTGCCGCCTACCAATCAGGCTTCATCAAACCGCGAGGTTGTTCCGGAATCCGCGCAAGCCAGGGTGGGCAACAACGACCATGTGAGGGGTTTCTACCATGCGCTGGTGGAATCGCGGGTGCCGTTCAACCTGGCTGACGAGCGCCAGCTCGAGCCGGACTATATCTCCCGCTATCGCGTTCTGGTCCTGCCCAATGTGGCGGCGTTGTCGGACAAGCAATGCGCCCAGTTGCGCGACTATGTCGAGAAGGGCGGTGCCATCGTGGCGACCCACGAAACATCGCTTTACGACGAATGGGGCAAGCCGCGCGGTAACTTCGCACTGGCCGAGCTTTTCGGCTGCGACTATGCGGGCAAGACCGATCCGCGCGTGCAGAATTCCTATCTCACGGTGCGCGGGCCGCATCCGCTGACCGCGGGTTTCGATGACGCGCCGCGGATCATGGCCGGCACCAAGCTGGTGCATGTCACGCCACGCAGCCCCCAGAAAGCGCCGCTGACCCTGGTACCCAGCTATTCCGACCTGCCGATGGAGCGGGTTTTCACCACCGTGTGGGAAACCGATACACCGATGGTCTATCTGCGTGAGGTCGGGAAGGGAAGGGTGGTCTATTTCCCCTTCGATCTGGATCGCTGTTATTGGGAAACCACCAACCAGGATCACCTGGCGCTGTTGCGCAACGCCGTCGCCTGGGCTGCCAATGGCCGGCAACCCTTGACGGTGACCGGTCCGGGCATGGTGGATGTCAGCTACTGGCGCCAGCCGGACTCCGTCACGGCGCATCTCGTCAACCTGACCAATCCGATGGCGATGAAAGGCTATATGCGCGAAATCCTGCCCATGGGTCCCTATACGGCCAGTCTGGAAATTCCGCCGGGCCGCAGCGTGAAATCCGTGCGCTTGTTGGAATCGGGCGCCACCGTCACGGGTCGCAGCGAGCAGGGGCGCCTGGTGGTCGAGGTGCCCCGCATTGAAGTGCATGAAGTGGTGGCCGTGGATCTCGCCTGAAGCAGGGCCTGGATGGCGCCCGTCAGCTGGCAGGGGCCGTCGCTGTGGTGTTTTGCAAATGCAGGGTCTGGATGTTCTCGCCGGCTGTGACTTCAAATTTCACCCGGCTGAAATCCGGTTTTGACAACCGCGGACGGGCATCGCGGGAAAATCCGTAAGGCTCTTTGGGGATCCCGAGAAAACCCGTATCCATTTTTCCGTTGCTGTTGAGGTCCTGATAGACCTCGATGGCGTAAGTGCCGGCCGGGATATTTTGAAACGTCACTACCGTTTCTCCCGCGCCGGCCTGAACGTCTGCGCTTGCGGCCGGGGTGGCATTGTCATCCGGGTAAAGCTTTTCCGAATAAAGTCCGACGCGCACAATTCCCTGGGGGACCACATTTTCAACCCGTACCACCAGGGTAGCTTCGTCCGTACTGTCGGCGGCGCGGGCCGGCACGGTTATCGCCGACGCCGACAACATGGCGCCCGCAAGCAGCGGCAGGATGTTTCTCTTGAAAGCAGTACGCATGCTGGTCTGAATCCTCCGCGGCAGACGTAAGTGCAAACGCCGGCAGCGGTAGGGCGGTCAGGGAGGGGCACCTTTGAGCAAAACTCATGGCCTCAGGGCGGAAGTTCCGCAGGTTGGGTTTTGAGATTGCGGCCACGGAAAAGTGCGTTCTCCGAATCCGGGTCTATCCTTGGGAAAAATCAATAAGCCATTGTCTAACAAGGAATATTTGTAAGTTCCATTTACCACCAATTGCTCCGTATAATCATAAGCCATTACAATCCCTAGTTGTTTCATTTTGGTACAGTTGTTGCTGAGTTCCTTACAGCGTCGGCTTAGACCTCGGATCACCCGTTGGCTGGCTTAGAGGCACCATGGGGGATTCAATGAAAAGGGTTGGTTTTGCTTTTCTCGCTGCCGCGGCCTTGACGGCATTGGGCAGTGTTGCGGCCCAGGCTCTGCCATTTCCGCCGACATCGTTCGTGCCGCAAGCCGGACCTGCGCAGAATTACAGTGACGGGATATTTGTCTTCAAGGCGCCGCCGCTCACTTCGGTGGAGGCGCTCAGCGTGACCAATGCCGACATCAACAGCTGCTCCACCATTCTGGTCGGGGGCTGTTTCTTCGATATCACCACCGTCCCGGGCCTCGGCATCAATTCGAGCATGGAAAACAAGTTCACGCTGGTTTACGAGCCCGATGGCGTCACCCTGAGCGACATATTCGGCATCAACTGCAATGGCCAAACCTGCGACCTGGCATTCTTGTCGAAAAGAGCTGGGGCGCCCATCGATCTCACCGGTGTCGACACCTCGAATTTCTTCGCGGTGACCGAAATCGCGGGCGCCGACTCCACAGTGTTTGACGCGAGCTATTATTTGGATCCGACCTGGGTGCGATTGAACAACGGCTTTGCGCGCTTCATCTCCGCCACTGATGTGCCGGAGCCGGTGACAGTCACCTTGTTTGGCGCGGGCATCGCCGGTCTGGCCGTTATGCGCCGCCGCCGCAAGACAGGCACAAGCGTTTAATCGGCACCGGCGTTGAATGAAAAGGCCGCCCGAAGGGGCGGCCTTTTTGTTGGCGTGCGTTCGCTGGAGATGCCGCCTATCGCTATTTGCCGCCGCCGCTTCCGGTCACGGCATGGAGAATGGCCGCACCGGCCTCGGTATTCTTGAAACCCTCAAATGCCGAGCCGATGGCCTGGCCACCTTTGGCGGTGAACAACTCTCCCCACTTTGGCCCTCTACAGGTCAGGCTCGTGTCACGAAATGGTGACCTGAAATGAGCGGGCAAGCCTTGTGATCTGCCTGCTGTGCGTTGGCCGGCCGACTGACAAACTGTCGGTGTGTTCAAAAGGCAATCATGGTAAACGGCCGGGGTGATCAAACCGCCGAAATAAGCGGCATCCGCGTGTCCGCGCGGTCACCGGATGAAAATAAGCGCCGGGCGCGATCCAGCCCGCACATTCTTGTGCTAATTTGGCACTGGGACAAACTGGGGTGCATGGTGAGGGGCATTTTCCCTCTTCCCTTGACGGCGATGACGCGCGCTTTGGCGCGCCGGCAGGATCATGATCGTTGCTGTCGGCACAGCGCCTCGCAGCATCCGGCCCGTTCCCGCTTCATCGGCCAGGACCGGCGCTGATGTTGTACCGCTACCTCGTCACCAAAGTCGGGCTGTTCGTTTTCCTGGCATGGCTGGCCGACCGGCTTCGTATTCCGGTTCCGACCGACATCTACACTTTGTTCGTGTTCGAGATCATTGTGCTGGTCGTGGCGATCCCGATTGTGACGGTATGGAAGTCGTTCCGCTGACCTGCAGCAGAAGGGCCTGCAGGCCTCAGCCGGTAAATTCGATCTTTATCCTTGGAAGATCGACGCACGCCCCCAGCGCGGTGCCAAGTATTTCGACGGTTTTTTTCACATCGCGCGCCGCCACAGCTTTGTTCAGCCTGTCGTTGAGAAAGATATTTCCGGACGTATAGCCGGGCTCGCCGCGAACGGAGAGAAAGGCGGGGATGCCGTTCTCTACAAGCGCGCTGATGAGCCGAAGAAGCGGGGGCCAGGTTATCCTTTCGACAGATCCAATCAGCTCAAGCGTGAGCCCCTCGGAAGGATATCCGGCGGGGATATGGGTCGCGGCAGCCGTGATGAGTATTTCGCAGCGATCCGGCCGCCAGCTGTCGTCAAGGTTGGGCATTTGCCTCCAGCCGCAATACCAATCTCTGCACACCGGTGGACGTCTTTCGTAAATATTGCACCCTTTTCCGTCCGCACAATGCGCGCAAAGGATGCCCGGCGGCTTCTTCAATTCGGGTGCCTCGATTGTCAGGTCCTTGCAACAAGACGTGCATCCGCCGCAGTCCCTGTTCGGAACCAGATATAATTTCTTGGCGGCGCCGTCGTTCATCGGTTCTTGTTGCGGTGCATCCCGTCACGGACATGCGGTGACAGAACGAAGGTATCAGGGCGATGGTATGCAGACCCACCCCGTCTGTCACCACGGTCCCGGTTAGCCGGCCGCTTGCCTGGGCTCGCGGCGTTGGCTTAGCTTTTCTTAGCGAGCCCTGGCGAGCTTAGAAAAGCTTGCCCCTCTTCGAGCGCAGCGAGGGAGGCGTCGCTCTCGTAGGTCCACTGGACCTGCTCGTCTGCCGCGCTGAAGCGCGGCAGACCGCTCCTCCTCCAGCGCCTCGCCTAAGCTCGGCGCGTTCGCCCATTCTCGCATGTCCACTGGACATGCTCGCGCGCTTGTGCGCGCCATGGGTTCATCCGGCCGCTCGCTCAAGCTCGCGGCGTTCGACGCTCAAATCGATCGTCGCACGACGCTGTCGCTAGCGACAGATCGATTTGACCGGCTTTGCCGGTCGCGTCTCACCCCGGAATATCCGGCTCGACAACCAGCGCAAGCTGGGCGAGCGACTGTTGCCAGCCAAGATAACAGGCTTCCACCGGGATCGCCGCCGGAATGCCGGTCTGTTCGATATGGACCTCCGTACCGACCGACACCGGCTTGAGCTGCACGGTCACATGCAGGGTGCCCGGCAGATTGGGGTCGTCGAAGCGGTCGGTGTAGCGGATCAGGCTATGGGGAACCAATTCGAGATATTCCCCGCCAAAAGAATGCGCATTCCCGGTTGTGAAGTTCTTGAACGACATCCGGAATTTGCCGCCGACTTTCGCCTCCATCTGTTCGACCGTACAGGTAAAGCCGTAGGGCGGCAGCCATTTGGCCAGGGCGTCGGCTTCCAGGAAGGCCCGGTAGACTTTCTCCGGCTTGGTGGAGAGCACGCGATGCAGGCGGACGGTATTTCCAGCGGGTTTCTCAGACATGATATTGCTCCTTCATGGTCAGTGGACGGGTATCGCCCGGTCTCCTCTTCAAGACGTGCGATGCGGGTCCTGTCCGACATCCGCGCTCCCAGTTTCACCGGTTTGGAACCCTGTCACAATTGTTTCTCCCACCCCGGCGATAAAACCGGCAAAGTTTCGCGCAAGTTATGTCGGAAAGGGCGCCCGCCGGACGTCCTTAAGGACGTCGATCAGCGATAGGAGATGGAAATGGCGAACAATTTCTTCTGGTACGACCTGGCCACTAGCGATGTCGAAGCTGCCCGCAAATTCTATTGCGACGTGGTGGGCTGGGGCTATCAGGACAATAGCCAGGCCGGCCAGACCTATGGCCTGTTCACGGTCGGGGGCGCCGGCGTCGCCGGCGTAATGCCCTATCCGGACGGCATGAAACCGCCGAATCCGATGTGGAACGGCTATATCGCGGTGGACGACGTCGATGCCGTGGCGGCGAAAATCAAGGACGAAGGCGGCACCATCCATCGCGGGCCCTGTGACGTCCCCGGCGTGATCCGGTTTGCCGTGGTGGCCGATCCGCAAGGCGCGGTATTCCTCATCGCCAAGGGATTGGACTCACGGCCCATGCCGCAGCCACCGGTTGGGACACAAGGCACCTTCGGCTGGCGGGAATTGTTCGCTGCCGACTGGGAGACGGACCTTGCCTTTTATCAAAAGTTATTCGGCTGGACCAAGGCCACGCCCCACGACATGGGCGGGCACGGCATTTATCAGTTGTTCGCGGCCGGGGCCGAGCCCATCGGCGGCACCATGAACCGGCCGCCTGAGATGCCGGTATCCTGGTGGAATTACTACATCAATGTCGAAAGCATCGATGCTGCCAAACAGCGCGTGGAGAAGGCTGGCGGCTCTGTGAGGATGGGGCCGATGGAAGTGCCAGGCGGCCAATGGATCTTGCAGGGACAGGACCCCCAGGGCGGCCATTTCGCGCTGGTCGCTCTCAAACGTTGAGAAGACTATTCCGCACAGAACGGCGTGCGCACTTTTTCATCACTTGAAAGGCCGCGCTTTTATTTGACTGGGTGATAGAAAACCACCGCCCTGTATGTTACCTGTGCGGCGAAGGGGTGTTCTTGCCTTGTTATAAACTGCGGACAGCACCGGGCTGGCGCGGCAGTTATTTGTGCCAGAGCGCCGGACGGCTCTCCGCTTCATTGGTGGAGGCTCATTTGACACCCATTTCAAAGTTTTTCACGCCTGTCTCTTTCGCCCTGATTGCTGCATCTCTCGCTGCCTTGGGGGGCGCCGCCCTTGCCCAGCAGAACAAGGACACCGTGAAAGTGCCCGATGGTCTCGCTCTGTCAGAGTTCAAAGGGTACGAAAAGTGGCAGGTGATCGCCGTCAGCCAGGGCGGAAATATCATCGATGTGATCGTGGGCAATCCGGAGATGATTGCGGCCTATCAATCCGGCCTTCCCGCCGAGGGCAAGAAATTTCCCGACGGCGTGAAGATGGTGAAGATCCACTGGAACTCGACCAAGCAGCAGGACGGCTTTCCCGCCCTGGTGCCCGGTACCTTGCACGACCTCGACACCATGGTGAAAGACAGCAAGCGGTTCGCCGCCACCGGCGGATGGGGATACGGCCAGTTCAACTATGACGCCGCGTCCGACAACTTCACGCCCCTGGGTACGGGCCCCGGCTGCGGCTTCGCCTGTCACACCAAGGTGGCGGCAAAGGATTATGTCTTCACGCAGTTTCCCAAACGGTAAGCATCTGGGCGCTGGACTCTCCCGTTAAAACGGCATTTCCTTCGCGTCCCCAACCCGCGAGGAGGATTGCATGCCCGGTTTCCGCTTCCCCCGTCCTTTGCTCTTTGCCGCCGCGTTTCTGCCCCTGACCTGCGGCCTGGCTGTGGCCCAGGCGCCCGCCGCGCCGCCGCCCACCCCCATGGGGCTGACCAGTTCGTCCTTCACCGATGGCGGCATTATCCCCGACAAGTACACCCAGGCTTCGACCGCACCGGTTTCGCCCGCCCTGGCCTGGACCAACACGCCAGCCGGCACCCAAAGCTTTGCCCTGATCGTAGATGATCCTGATACCGCCCTGCAGCGCACCACCAATGAGGTACTCCACTGGGCGGCGTTCAATATCCCGGCGACGGCCACGTCCTTGCCGGAGAGTGTGCCCAATGAAGCGACCTTGCCCGATGGCACCATCCAGCCGCTCAATACGGGAAAGAAGAACGGCTTCATGGGCCCGGGCGCGCGGGGCAATGTCTATCACCACTACACCTTCCAGCTTTATGCCCTGGACACCAAGCTGAGCCTGGGACCGGATGCCACCCGCGCGCAGATCATGGCGGCGATGGATGGGCATGTGCTGGCCAAGGCCGTGCTGGTGGGCCGCTTCCATCGTCCGTTGATGTGAAGGCCTGATCTAAGCACAGGCCTGCCTCCCCCTCATGCGTGTTGGCGCATAGGAGGGGGAGGTGGCTTCAACGTTCGATGGTAGCGCGAAGCGCGCCGAGAGTAAGCTGAAGCCGGAGGGGGTCAACCTTTCAAAGACGCCATATCGATCACGAAGCGGTACTTCACGTCGCTTTTGAGCATCCGCGCGTAAGCCGTTTCGATGTCTTGCATTTTGATCATCTCGATATCCGAGGTGATGCCGTGCTTGGCGCAGAAATCCAGCATCTCCTGGGTCTCGGGAATACCCCCGATCAGCGAGCCGGCGATGGCGCGCCGCTTGAACACCAGATTGAACACGGCGGGCGAGGGATGCGGCGTGGAAGGCGCGCCCACCAGTGCCATGGTGCCGTCCCGCTTCAAGAGTGAGGTGAAGGCATCCAGGTTGTGAGGCGCCGCCACGGTGTTGAGGATCATGTCGAAGCTGTTGGCGTGCTTTGCCATCTGCCCGGCATCTTTCGACACCACGACTTCGTCGGCGCCCAGCGCCTTGGCGTCGGCCACCTTGTCGGGCGAGGTGGTGAAGGCGACGGTGTGCGCGCCCAGGGCATGGGAGAGCTTCACGCCCATGTGACCCAAGCCACCGATGCCCACAATGCCGACCTTCTTGCCGGGGCCCGCGCCCCAATGGCGCAAGGGCGACCATGTGGTAATGCCGGCGCAGAGCAGGGGAGCGACCGCCGCCAGGTCTTTCTCGGCATGGCTGATGCTGAGCACGAAATGCTCGTCCACCGTGATGGAAGCGCTGTAGCCGCCAAAGGTGTTGGGACCGCCGCCCACCGGGCCGTTATAGGTGCCGGTGAAGCCAACCGGGCCGTCGCAATATTGCTCCAGCCCTTCCTTGCACTGCGAACAGGTGCGGCAACTGTCCACCATGCAGCCCACACCCACGATCTGGCCGGGCTTGAAGCGGCTGACGTCGCTTCCGACCTTGGTCACCTTGCCGATGATTTCGTGGCCAGGCACGCAAGGGAACTGCACGCCGGGCCATTCGCCGCGGGCGGTGTGCAGATCGCTGTGGCAGACGCCGCAGAACAGGATCTCCAGGGCGACGTCTTTCGGACCCGGCTCGCGGCGGTCGATGGTATGAGGGCCAAAAGGCGTGGTTGCCGATTGAGCGGCATAGGCTTTGGTCTGCATGAAGACTCCTGCAAGGGACGGGGAAATATCCCTTGGCAAATAGGGCTGAAATGCGCCCAGTAAAGACCATTGCGGCTTTTCGTCCGGATTTTGGGGGCGCGGTTGACGCCCGCCCGCAATAAAATTACCACCGGCCCGATTTCACAAGGATTGGCTGCATGCGCGTCGACCAGATTCCGGTCGGGAAAAACGCCCCCGATGACGTCAATGTCATCATTGAAGTTCCGATCGGCGGCGAACCCATCAAATATGAGCTGGACAAGGCCTCCGGCGCGCTGGTGGTGGACCGGTTCCTTTATACCGCCATGCGCTATCCGGGAAATTACGGCTTCATCCCGCATACCTTGTCCGGTGACGGCGATCCGGTGGATGTGCTGATCGCCAATTCCCGTGCCATCGCGCCCGGCGCGGTGATGAGCGTACGGCCTGTGGGTGTGCTTCTTATGGAAGACAATGCCGGGATGGACGAAAAGATCGTGGCGGTACCGTCCGCCCACATCACCCAGCGTTTCGACGGCGTGACCAACTATAGCGATCTGCCGGACATCACGGTGAAGCAGATCGAACATTTCTTCGCCCACTATAAGGACCTGGAGCCCGGCAAATGGGTCAAGATCATCCGCTGGGGCGATGCCGCCGAGGCCAAGCGGATGATCCTCGACGGCGTGACGCGTCAGCGTAACGCCAAAAAATAAAGCGTGACGCGTCAGCGTAACGCCAAAAAGGCTTAACCCTCACCGCTCCAATCGGGCGGCGGCGGCAGCGATTTGACCAACTGTGACAGGCCATCGCGATAGGAATCGCGCAGGCTGATCCAATAGGGATCATCCTCTTTCAGCATGGTCATGTTGGCGGTGGAATAGCTATCGGTCTCATAGCGCAGAATGTCGATGGGCATGCCCACCGACAGATTGCTGCGCATGGTGGCATCGAAGGACAAGAGCGCCAGCTTGGCCGCCTCATCCAGCGGCGTTTCCTGAGTAAGCGAGCGGTCCAGGATGGGTTTGCCATATTTGGTCTCGCCGATCTGCATGAAGTTCGAGCGCATGGTGGCCTCGATGAAATTGCCGGCGAAATAGACCTGGAACAGCCGCGGCATCTCGCCGGCGATCTGGCCGCCCACTAGGAAGCTGCCATTGGGATCGCCGAAGGGCTGCACCGAAGCACCGTCGCGGGCGATGGTCTCGCGCAGCTTGTCGCCGATGATGCGGGCGACCTCGAACATGGAATGGGCGGCGTGCAGGTCGTCCGGCCTGCCGCTGCCCAGATCTTCCCGCAGTTGGGAAATCACCGATTGGGTGGTGGCCAGGTTTCCCGCCGAAAGAATGGCGATGACGCGATTGTCAGGCAGGGTGACAAGATCGAACTTGCGCACCCGCGCCACCTGGTCGACGCCCGCGTTGGAACGGGAGTCCGAGGCCAGCACCAGCCCCTGCGGCAGGATGATCCCCAGGCAATAGGTCATGTGACTGTGTTCGATAGGAAATTGAAACGCGCCGCGATGGGCGTGACCGCCATAGAAGTCGGTGATCTTTCCATCATGACCGGTTCCCAACCTGTTGGGGCCAATATGACATCGAGGTGTCTGTCTCGCGACAGACACTGTCAGCGGATATAGGACCGCAGCACTTCGATCAGTTCGTCGGCTGCCTGAGTTTCTTCGCGGGTCGGCTTGGCCGCCATCATATGTTCCTGGATATGGTCTTCCACCACTTCCGCCATCATCCCGTTAACGGCACCGCGTGCCGCGGTGAGCAGGGCCATCACCTGGGTACAACTGTTGTCGGCTTCCAGGGCACGTTCGATCGCGTCGACCTGCCCGCGCAGACGGCGGACCCGATTGAGCAGCTTGCGCTTTTCGACAATGGCGTGCGTCACCTTGGCGCTCCACAGCCTCTGGAAATATACCCCATGGGGTATATACCTCCGCCGCCGCCTTGGAAAGCTGCAAGAGACTTACGGACATGAAAAACCAAATCCCCCTGCTGGCCATTGCGGCGATCTTTTCGCTCGCGGTTGGCTCTCCCGCCTTTGCCCAATCCGTCGAGGACACTCAGGTTCCGCAACACTGGGCACTCCACGGCCAAGCCACGTTTGTCGATCAATATCACCCGGCTTTTCATTCCCCCTATCGGGGCCCCAACAGCCTGGACCCCGGCAGCAGAGGAAACGAAACCGTCGATATGACCCTTTTCGCCGGCGCCAGCCCCTGGCAAGGCGGCGAGGCCTGGGCCAACGTGGAGATGAACCAAGGCTTCGGCTTGTCCGGCACTTTTGGCGTGGCAGCGTTCCCGAGCGCCGAGGCCTACAAAGTCGGCAGTGCTGAGCCCTATGGCCGGCTGCATCGCCTGTTCTTCCGCCAGACCTTCGATCTGGGCGGCGCCGAGCAAGCGGTCGAAGGCACGGCCAACCAACTGGCCGGCGCGCGCACATCCGACAATCTGATCCTGACCGTGGGCAAATTCGCTGTCACCGATATTTTCGACACCAACAGCTACGCCCACGATCCCCGCGGCGACTTTCTCAACTGGGCGATCGTCGATGCTGGCGCTTTCGATTATGCCGCCGACGCCTGGGCCTATACCTATGGCGGGGCGGCGGAATGGAGTTTTGACGCCTGGACCTTGCGTGGTGGTGTGTTCGACATGTCGAAGATACCGAACGGCAAGGAACTGGAAACTGATTTGAGCCAATTCGAACTGGTGGGCGAGGTGGAGCGCCGCATCGACCTGTTTGGCCATGATGGCAAGATCAAGCTGCTGGGTTTTCTCAATCGCGCCAATATGGGCAAATACAGCGACGCGGTAACGTTGGCGCAAGCGACAGGGACCGTTCCCGATACCGCGTTGGTGCGCCACTACCGCTCGCGGGCGGGTGGATCGCTGAATGTCGAGCAGGGGCTGACGGACGATCTGGGATTCTTCCTGCGCGCCAGCATGGATGATGGCGGCCGGGAATCCTACGAGTTCACCGATATCAGCAAAAGCCTCTCCGCGGGCCTGTCGCTGAAGGGCACAGACTGGGCGCGCAAGGACGATACGGTGGGCTTGGCTTTCGAGGCCGCGGGCATTTCAAATGCCGCAAAAGCTTATCTGGGGGCAGGCGGGCTCGGTGTGCTGGTAGGCGACGGACGGTTGACCAGCTACGGCAGCGAAACGGTGATGGAAACCTATTACGACGCCCAGATCGTCAAGGGCATCAACGCTGCGCTGGATTACCAGTTCATCGCCAATCCCGGCTACAATGCCGACCGCGGCCCCGTGTCGGTGCTGGGTTTCCGCCTGCACGGAGAATTCTAGCGGTAGCGCGCTAGCGAAGGACCCGGCCCAGCAGCTCGCGCCAATTTTTTGGCGTGAGTCATATATTTCGCCGCCGGAATGGGAATTCCAGAGGGCAAGTGACAGCATGTCAGCATGGATCGCTTGGCCTGGCTGTCTCAGTCATTCCATACGTTTTCAATGTTCGGTTTAACAGCACTTTAAGCGATCCAAACACATCTTTCGTGGAGACGTCCCCAGGGCTGAACGTATGCACGCGCGTTTCCGACATTTGGTTCTTGGCCTGATTTTGAGCCTTACAAGCGCTGTTCCTGCTCTGGCCGATGATGATCCACCGGTCGTTCATGCCAGGCCTGCGATGTGGACCGTGCATGGGCCGAAGGGCACAGCCTATCTTCTGGGTTCGGTCCACGCTCTGCCCGATAATATTGAATGGCAGACACCGGAGATCAAGACCGCGATACGGCGGTCCGGGACCTTCGTGTTTGAAGTACCGATGCAGCTCGATGCTCGCGAACGCGCCGCGCATTTGCTGAGCGAAAATATGCTCTTGCCCATCAGCACGTCATTGCCCTCCTATTTCGACAATGAGATGCGAGGAGAATGGAGCGCGGCAATCGAGCATACGCAGGTCACACCAGAATTGTTGGTGCATTTGCGTCCTTGGTGGGCTGCGAAGATCTTGGCAAACGCGATGAGTGGACGCGTTGCGATATTTGCCGATCAAGGAGTCGACAACAAAGTGGCGGCCATTGCGCGAGATCGCGGCGCACGTTTTCGGGCGCTGGAAACCGATGAATTTCAGCTTCACATGTTGATGGGCGACGCGACGCCGACCAATGAGTTATCCATGCTGCGGGCGGCAATGAAAAAGGCCAGCACCATGTCGATGACGCCATTCAAAAAGCTGCTGACGGCATGGGAGACCGGCGACGTCGCCGGCATTAAAGCGACGGGCCTGGACACGATGTCGCCGGCGGAGCGCAAGGTCGTACTGGATGACCGCAACAGCGCATGGGTACCGCAGATAGAAAAGATGCTGAATGGGAAAGGGACATTCTTTATCACGGTCGGCGCGGCCCACTTGGTCGGTCCTGAAGGCGTTCCGGCGAAGCTTCGCGCCGCCGGCTACCATGTTGACGGCCCGCAATAGCGTAGAGGATCGTTCCCGGCTGGGATCGAATGCCTTACCGGTAGCGCGCCGCCGGATGGGCCCAGGACAGGTTGGGTCCGAGCTTGAGCCGCGCCGCTTCGGCGTCGTGGAGCTGCTGGACATCGGGCAGGGATGGAATGGTAATGCGTTCTCCCAACTCCAGGCCCTTGAGGGCTGCATCCACCATCTCGCCCACATCCATGATCCGCTCCGCTGGAATCCTGGCGTCCAAATCAGTGCCGGCGCGCTCCCATATCTCGGTGCGCACGGCGCCGGGCAGCACCGTCTGGATGGTGACGCCGTTTTCGGTCAACTCGCGGGTCAAGGCCTGCGACAGCGCCAGCACAAATGCCTTGGAGCCGCTATAGACCGCATTGAAACGTTCGGGATTGATGGATACGGCGCTGGCCATATTCACGAGGGTGCCGGACTTCCTGGCGACAAAGGCGCGCGCGGCCGCCAGCGCGAGACGCGTGGCCGCGGTGACATTAAGGGCGATCAGCTTCTCGATCACGTCCACCGGTGTCTGAAGCTGCGGCGCCACGGTGGCAATGCCGGCATTGTTGAGGAAGAAGGTGATGGCGGGATCGCTTTCCAGAACCTGTTCCACCCGCGCGACATCGTCCGATTGTGTCAGATCGGCGACAAGCACCTGAGACTCTGCACCCGTCCTGGCAAGCTCCGTCGCCAAAGCCTCCAGCCGCGCCCGGTCGCGCGCTACCAGCACCAGGTCATAGCCGCGTTGCGCAAGTTTCTGGGCATAGGTCTTGCCGATGCCGGTGGACGCGCCGGTGATAAGGGCTTTGGGCCTGGACATGCGAACTCTCGCGGAAAAGTTGCGGGCAGAAGTTAAGACCAATGGGCCGCTTTTCAAGCACTGCTTTCCAAGTTTGGCGCCGCATGCGAGATTTCACCCGCTTTGCCGGAAAGTCATTGATGCGCATCCTTCTCTCGTCTGTTTTTGGTTTGCTGTTGTTGGCGCACCCCGCTTTTGCCGCGGGCAAGGCGGGGCTATGGACAGTCACCACCACCTACCAGTTCGGCATGAAATATCTGCCGCCGGCGCTGGTGGCGCTGGCCCGCCAGCAGGGCCTCAAGCCGCCGGTCAGCGGCCAGCCTTTCACCCATCACATCTGCATGACCGAGTATGAGGCCGACGGCCGCCAGCCTTTGCACCTCAACAGCCGCGACCTGGACTGCGTCAACCGCACTGTCAGCTTCAAAGGCGGGCGCATGGTGTTGGAAAGCATTTGCCACGGTCCGCTGGAAGGGGTGGGCCGCGCCCAGATCCTGTGGCGCGGCACCGACCATTTTGAAGGCACCTACGACTTCAAGGGCCGCTCCCGCGGCGAGCCGGCGCGCATGAGCAGCAGCTTTGCCGCCGACTGGCAGGGCCAGGATTGCCGGGGCGTTCGGGTCTTCATCCCCCAGGACAACAATTGATCGCATTGACAGCTTTGACCGCGCTGCCAGATTCGGTGCGCGGAATATCGATGGGGAACAAAATGGTCATGCCTGGAAAAACACTTCTTGGATTTGTTGCTTGCGTCCTTGTTCTGTCGTCTCCGGCGGCATGGGCAGCGCACGGCAAGGCGGGCCTGTGGAACGTCACGTCGACCACCAGCCTGGACATGACCATGCCACCGGGCATGCAGGACCATATGAAGGACATGAAGGCGCCTGCGCCCGAGAGCCACACCACCCAGATGTGCATGAGCCAGGAAGAAGTGAATTCCGACCGACCGCCCCACATCGATCAGCGCCAGACCGGTTGCGATACGCATGTCACCAGCATGAGCGGCACGTCCCTGTCGGCCGAACTGACCTGCAACGGCGCCATGAAGGGGAGCGGCCATATGCGGCTCACCTATACGGGAGCGGAACATTATCGCGGCAGTTATGACTTCAAGGGGACGGTGGAGAACAATCCCACCACCATGCGCACGACCTTCCATGGCGATTGGGTAAAAGCCGATTGCGGGGATGTCCGGCCGTACAGACTTCGCACCCAGTGAGCGGCGGTTGACAGGCGTTACGCGCCTGTCAGAATTTGGCCAGACCAATTTTCGGGGGAAGCATGAGCAAGAAATTTATCACGGCACTGGTCACCGCCGGAGTCGTTATGGCGCCGATGGCAGCACTGGCCGCCCATGGCAGACCCGGGCTGTGGAATGTCACCACCAGCATGGAAATGGCGAACATGCCGCAAATGCCGCCGGAAGCCATGGCGATGATGAAGTCGCGCGGCATGAAGATGCCGGGCATGGGCCAGCCCATGACCAGCCAGATGTGCATGACCAAGGAGCAGGTCAATGGCGATACGCCGCCGGCCATGCACAAGCGGGAAGAGAATTGCACCACCAAGCTGTTGAGCCAGACGGGCACCTCGATGAAATCGCAAGTCACCTGTCATGGCCGCATGGAAGGCGTGGGCCTGTCCGAGATGAGCTGGCGCGGCAATGAACATTATGAAGGAACCTATAGCTTCAAAGGCACCATGGAAGGCCGCCCCCAATCGATCAGCACCCGCTTCTCGGGCGATTTCGTGAAGGCCGATTGCGGCGCGGTGAAGCCGGCCAAGGTCATGTCGCATTGAGCTTGATGGCGCATTGATGGAAGAGACGGCAGCGCTAGCTGCGCTGTTGCGCGAAAGCCGCCGTACCGTGATCTTCACCGGTGCGGGAATGTCGACGGAGTCCGGCATCCCCGATTTCCGTTCGCCTGGCGGCATCTGGACCAAGATGCAGCCTATCCCATTCCAGGATTATCTTTCCGATCCCGGGGCGCGGCGGCTGTCCTGGCAGCGGCGCTTTGAGATGGAAGAAACCTGGGCCAAGGTCGAACCCAATGACGGCCATCGCGCCGTGGCCGAACTGGTGGCGCAGGGCAGGGCAAGCCATGTCATCACCCAGAATATCGATGGGCTGCATCAGATCAGCGGCATCCCGCCGGCCCGGGTGATCGAATTGCATGGCACCACCCGTCATGTCAAATGCCTGGATTGCGGAACGCGGATGGAAATCCCCGACATCCACATTCATTTCGAGAGGCATGGCGAAGCCCCCGATTGTGCCCAATGCGGCGGGATCATCAAGACAGCCACCATTTCCTTCGGCCAGGCCATGCCGGAACAGGAAATGGCACGCGCTGATGCCGTAGCCAAGGCCTGCGACCTGATGCTGGTCTTGGGCTCTTCGCTGGTGGTTTATCCCGCGGCAGGGTTCCCGCTGCTGGCCAAGCGCCATGGTGCCAAACTGGCGATCCTGAACCGGGAAGAAACGCCCCTGGACCGCTTCGCCGACCTTACCATCCATGGGGAAATAGGGGCTATTTTGCCGCCTATTGTTGACTCTTTATAAGCGGGTTGCCCCACCCTATATGACTGTTAGACTGTACGAATCCCTTACATCCGGAGAATGAGCGTGCGCCGCGCAGACGAAGAAGACGACGACAAGGAAGACAAGTCCCCGCGGCCCGATCCCCAATCGTCGGAAATCGCCAAGGCGCTCTACAAGTCCCGCACCGTGCTGATTTTCGGCGAAGTGGACATGAAGATGGCCGAGCGGGTCACCGCCCAGTTGCTGGCCTATGCCGAAAGTGAGGGCGACATTCGTGTCATCGTCAATTCTCCCGGCGGTCATGTGGAATCCGGCGACACCATTCACGACATGATCCGCTTTGTCGGCAACCGGGTGAAGGTGATCGGCACCGGCTGGGTGGCGTCCGCAGGCGCGCATATCTTTTTGGGCGCCAAGCGCGAGAACCGCTACTGCCTGCCATTCACGCGCTTTCTGCTGCACCAGCCTTTGGGCGGGGTGCGCGGCCAGGCCAGCGACATCACCATCGAGGCGGAAGAAATCCTCAAGATGCGCGCCCGCCTGATCAAGGAAATTTCGACCGAGACCGGCCAGCCTTACGAAAAGGTGGTTGCCGATACCGAGCGCAATTTCTGGATGGGCGCCGAAGAGGCGCTCAAATATGGCCTGGTCGGCAAGGTCGTCAGCAGCGCCAGCGAGGTCTAGACCGTGGCGCCGCCACCCTGGTGGTTGGGCGCGGCAATCTATCAGGTCTATGTCCGCAGTTTCTGCGATGGCAATGGCGACGGGCAGGGCGATTTCGCCGGCCTGACGTCGAAGCTCGATTACATCAAATCGCTGGGGGTTGATGCGATCTGGCTGTCGCCCATCCATCCCTCGCCCAATCGCGACTGGGGTTATGACGTTTCCGACTATGCGGACGTCCATCCCGATTACGGCACCTTGGACGAATTCCAGGCCTTGCTGAAAGCGGCGCATGAGTGCGGCCTGAAGATCATCCTGGACGAAGTGTTGGCCCACACCTCCGACGAACATGCCTGGTTTGCGTCAAGCCGTGACGGCGATCCGGAGAGGCGCGACTGGTATGTCTGGGCCGGTCCGCGTGACGACGGCACGGTGCCCAACAACTGGCTGTCGGTGTTCGGCGGACCGGCCTGGTCCTACCAGCCGGCGCGGCGGCAATATTATCACCACAAATTCCTGCGCCAGCAGCCCAAGCTGAATTGGATGAACGCGGGCGCGCGCGAGGCGGCGCTGGACGTATTGGATTTGTGGCTGGAGCGCGGCGTGGATGGCTTCCGCCTGGACGTAGCCAATGCGTTTCTGCACGACACGCAATTGCGCGATAACCCGGCTATTCCTGCGGCCGCACGCGGACCGGTGGAATGGTCGGCGGCTGCCAACATGCAGCGGCATCTGCACGACTCGAACCTGGAAGAAAACCGCGCCGTGCTGGATGTGATCCGCCGGCGGGTAGACGCCTTCGACGACAGATTTGTATTCGGGGAATTTTCCGAGGAGTTCGAGCGCTCCGGCTGTTATCTGCCGCCGCAAACCGGTCTTCATGCCGGCTACAATTTCGCCCTGTTGGTAGCCACCGACCTCGCCGCCATCAGCGCGCATCTGGAAACCTTGGCACGCTTTCCCGATCACTGGCCCTGCATCGCTTTTTCCAACCATGACGTGATCCGCACCGCCAGCCGTTTCGGCGCTGCCAATGCCAAAGTTCTGCTGGCGTTGCTGGCAGCCTTGCGCGGCACCTTGCTGCTCTATCAAGGCGAGGAACTGGGACTCCCCGAAGTCGAACTGCCGCGCCATCTGCTGAAAGACCCGGTGGGCGATCTCTATTACCCGCTGTTCAAGGGCCGTGACGGTTGCCGCACGCCCATGCCCTGGGATGCCGCCAAGCCGCATCTGGGCTTCACGGCGGGCGAACCCTGGCTGCCACTGGGACCGCGGCATCGGGCATTGGCCGTGTCGGAACAGGAAAGCAATGTCCATTCGGCGCTGGCCTATACCCGGGCCTTGCTGGCGGCCCGCAAGGCCCGCCCGGCGCTGCGCGAGGGAAGCCTCCAGCTTCTGCCTGGGCCGCTGTTGGCCTTCGTACGGGAAGGCGGTGGCGAGCGGATTGTCTGCACTTTCAATCTGAGTGAAGCCGATGCCGTTCTGGACCTGCCGGGCCCGGCCACCGTCCTTCCTTTCGGCACCGGCACGACGGGCCTGTCAGGCTCGCGGCTGGTCCTGGGCGCCAACAGCGCCTGTTTCTGCGCTCTCTAGTGCCTTCAGGGCCGCCTCCAGCGGCAGCAGCACACAGACATGCCGCCCGGCATGGCTGATCACACCGTCAAACACCTGATAACCGGCCGGCGCCTCTCCGCCTTGCAGGAAGCCTCGCACTTGGCCGGCCAGGGCCGCCAGGGCCGCACGGTCCTGTCCGGGCGCGGCCGCAGCCAGCAGCGCCGCCGAAGCCTGGGTGAGGACGCAAGCCCGGGTGGTGTGGGCGAGCGCCAGGATCTGCCCGTCTTCAAGCGCCAGCTCCACGGTCACCCGATCGCCGCAGGCAGGGTTGTGGACACTGGCCGTGGCGTCAGGCGCGGGCAGATGGCCGGAGCCGGTGGCGTCGGCCGCCAGCCTCAGCAGCTCACGGCGGTAGAGGGGGTCGCCCGTTTCACTCATGCCTGATGTTCAAACGCCACTTCAGAGTCCAAGTCAAAGCCTTTGGAGTCCGACGGCTTTTCGTCCAGAGGAGGGGAATTGTAGGCAGGGGAAACTTCAGGCGCTCGCCATGGCGCGCGGCAGGCGCATCCGGGCGCAAAGACCGCCGCCCGGCCGGTTCTCCAATTGCACCGCGCCGCCATGCCCCTCGGCAATCGCCTTGACCAGGGTAAGCCCCAGCCCGGTCCCGCCCGTGGCTTCGTTGCGCGAACTCTCCAGGCGGACAAAAGGTTCAAACACGCGCTGGCGGTCGTTCTCCGGGATGCCGGGGCCTTCATCCTCAACCAGTACCTCATAGCCGTCGCCGGTATCGGCGATCCGTACCTCGGCTTTGCGGCCATAGGCGACCGCATTCTCCACCAGATTGCGCACCGCCCGTTTGATCTCATTGGGCCGGCAGGAGATGGGCGCGGGGTGGTGGTTGATCCAGCTTACCGGCTCGCCCAGCTCGTCCAGGTCGGCGCAAAGGCTTTCCACCAGGGCCGACAGATCCACCTGGCGGGGCCGCTCGCCGCCGGCGCCCTTGGCGGCCGCCAGGACCTGCTCGGTCATGACCTGCAATTCCTCCAGATTGTGCATCAGGCCTTCGCGCAGATCGTCATCTTCGATGAATTCCAGGTTGATGCGCATGGCGGTGATCGGCGTGCGCAGGTCATGGCCCACCGCCGACAAGAGATGGCGCTGGCTTTCCAGAGTGCGGGTCACCTTGGCGGCCATCGCATTAAAGGCGGCAGCGGCATTGCGCACATCGTCCGGGCCCTGTTCGGCGACATGGGGCGGCGTGCCGCTGCCCATCGCAACCTTGGCTGCGGCCGTGGTCAGTTCCGACAAGGGTTGCACCACGCGGCGAGCCATAATGGCGGCGCCCGCCGAAGCCGCCACCACCGCGATCAGGGCAGCAATCATGATCTCCACCGGCCAATCGGGAGGCGGGCGCAGCAGAACCCCACTCACAACGCTGTGCGCATCGATGGGTACAATAGTCTGGACCACATCCGTGCCGGGTTTGGCGGTGGCAGCGTTAAACGGACGCAGCTCTTCGGGAATATTGGCCATCACCTCATGCAGATGGACGATCACCGCGTTTTTGCGCGGATGATGATCGGGCAGGGCGTCGGCCAGGCGCTTGGCCAGTGCCGCTTCCTCCGCCGTCATCGGCTTGACGTCATATCCTGCTCTTACCTCACGGAAGCGCACATACTGCTGGCTCATGAAGCGCATCGCCACCAGGCGCGATTCCGGCGTTACCTGGCTGACAGTGGCCGCGACCGCTGCGGCGCGGTCGATCATGCGCTCATAGCTGAAATTGCGGGCCTGGGCCTCACTCTGTTTGTAGAAGTAAAATGCCACGCCGATGTTGGAGACCGCGACAGCGCCGGCCACCACCAGGATCAGCTGCACGACGAGGGTTTTCGGCCAGAACCTGAAACGCATCACAGCCCTTTTACGTTCGCCTTGCTCCATCTTCACTGCGAGCTAGGCCAACTCCGGATCCATCGCAAAGATGTATCCGCCTCCCCATACGGTTTTAATATAGCGCGGATTTTTCGGGTCCGGCTCGATTTTCTTGCGCAGCCTGCTGACATGGTTATCGATCGAGCGGTCGAACAGATCGGCGTCGCGGCCCTTGGTCAGGTCCAGCAACTGGTTGCGCGTGAGCGCGATCTTGGGCCTTTCCAGCAAAGCCGTCAGCAGACGGAATTCTCCCGATGAAAGCGGCAGGGCGACGCCGTCCGGGCCGATCAGCTCGCGCTGGCCGGTGTCCAGCATCCAGTCGCCGAACTTGACCCGCTCCGCACCCGGCGGTTTCTGGCGCGGCGGCAGCGCCTGGGTGCGGCGCAGCACCGCCGCCACCCGAGCGATCAGCTCGCGCGGACTGAAGGGTTTGGCCAGATAATCGTCGGCGCCCATCTCCAGCCCGATGATGCGGTCCACTTCCTCGCCCCGGGCGGTGAGCAGAATGACGGGAATCTGGGTGGTCTCGCGGATGGAGCGGCACAGCGACAGGCCGTCTTCGCCCGGCATCATGATATCCAGCACCACCAGATCTATGGCGGCGCCCTTCATCACCTTGCGGGCCGAGGCGGCGTCCTGGGCGGTAGTGGCCCGATAGCTATGCTCGCGAAGATACCGCGCCAGCGGCTCGCGTATGTCCCGCGCATCCTCCACCAGGAGGATGTGAGGTTTGGACTCTTCCTTCATCATAAGGCGCAATTTTGACGCCACGCTGTGCTCCATACAAACAGGGATTTGTCGCAAAGCCTGTCAGTGCCGATAGTGTCGGTGATTTGCGGCAAAAAAGGAAATGCACCTTCCTGCGCTTCGCGCCTGGAGGCGTGGCCCTCTGCCTTGCTTAACGGGAGCCGGAAAGCCCTGTCAGGATGAACAACAACAGCAGAATGGCCACCACGCCTGCCAGCCCAGCAAGCCAGGCATGGAAGCCGGGGGGCGTCGGGCCATGGTCTGGAGGAGGGTTCGCCATCCATTTTTCCTATAACCGGGCCGGGATTGGGCCAAAACCGGTGCCCGGCCCCTTTCCCAGTCCGCCTGTATAAGGCAGAATTGTGGCTAACTCTGCTTAAGCGTGCGGAGAAGGGAATGGAAATCAGTGGTGGGGCGCTGACCGTAACTGGTCAGATCAAGTGGTTTGACGCCCACAAAGGCTATGGCTTTATCACGCCCAGCAGTCCGGCGGCGGGCGGCGATGTCCTGCTGCATCAGACTTGCGTGCGCCAGTCCGGATTCCGCCAGGCGGTCGAAGGCGCGATGATTGTGTGCGAGGCGGTGAAGGGCCCCCGGGGTCTGCAGGCCAGCCGTATTCTTTCGCTCGACAATTCCACCGCCCAGGTGATGGAGGCCGACAGCGACCGCGCGCCGCGTTACATGGCGGAGCCGCAGGGCCCCGCCTTTGAAGGCACAGTGAAGTGGTTCAATCGCGCCAAGGGCTATGGCTTTGTCTCCCGCGGCGTCGGCACGCCCGACATCTTCGTGCACATGGAAACCTTGCGCCGCTGCCATGTCCGCGAATTGCTGGAAGGCCAGAAGGTCAAGGTCCGGGTCGGCGACGGTCCGAAGGGCGAATTGGTGGCCGAAATCGCGGTCGTGGACGCCTAGACCCGCCTCAAAGACGACCGAACATTAAACGCGGTTAAGCGCTGCAGTGCTGGCTTTCCGGCATGGCCTTGTGATAGTCGCCAGCCATGCGCTTGCTGTTGCCCATTCTGCTGTTCTTGATGCCGCTGCCGCTGATGGCGGCGGAGAAATGCCCCGTGCCGCGCGCGCTGAACTTCCAGGTGGAAGGCGAGATCCGCCGCGACACGCCCGGCTTCACCGAAGGGTTGGAGGTGCATGACGGCGCCATTTACGAAAGCACCGGCGATGTCTTCGGCGACACACGCATCAACCGCATCGATCTCAAGACCGGTCATGTCAGCCCGGTGATGAATGCCGGCAAAAACTATTTCGGCGAGGGCCTCACCGTCTTCGGCGGCAAGCTCTATCAGATGACCTGGCGCGAGCATCGCGTCTTTGTGTTCGACCAGAATATGCGGCGCCTGCCTGAGCTTTCCAATCCGCGCGAGGGCTGGGGACTTACCCATGACGACATCCAGCTGATCGCCAGCGACGGTTCCAGCCGCCTTTTTTTCCTCTCACCGCAGGATTTCAGCACCCGGCGTGTGCTCAAGGTGTTCAACCGCGACCGCGAGGTGAGAAACCTCAACGAGCTGGAGTATGTCCAGGGCGCGATCTGGGCGAATGTCTTTGAGGCCTGGAACATCGTGCGCATTTCGCCACTCACCGGCTGCGTGGAAGCGATTGCCGATCTCAAGCCGCTCAGGGCACGCATGAGCGCCGACGACCGGCGCGCCATCGATGCCGATGACAATTTTGTGCCCAACGGGATCGCCTATAACCCCGCCAGCGGACATTTCATCCTGACGGGGAAATACTGGCCCATGCTCTATACGGGGCGGTTTGTGGAGGCCAATTAGGGGCTGCGGCAGGCCGAGCCTTGAAGGCTTTTGCCGGCCCGTGTAAGGCATTGGGCGACCGGAGCGTAGCGCAGCCTGGTAGCGCATCTGCTTTGGGAGCAGAGGGTCGCGTGTTCGAATCACGCCGCTCCGACCATTCATTTCCGCGTGAACCGCGCGGAAATGAATGCCATAAAACTGAGGAGTTGTTCATGCGCGCGCGCATCTACAGACCGGCCAAGAATGCCATGCAGTCGGGCAAGGCCCGCAAACAGTGGCTGCTGGACTATGAGCCGGAAAGCCCCCGCACCATCGATCCCTTGATGGGCTGGACCTCGTCGCGCGACATGCGCCAGCAGCTTTCGCTGGAATTCGATACGGCGGAGGAGGCGGTGGCCTATGCCAAGGCCAACAATATCCCCTATCAACTGTTCGAGCCCCACGTCCCTACGCCCAAGCCCAAGGCCTATTCGGACAATTTCAAGTTCGACCGCAAGGTGCCTTGGTCGCATTGAGCACCCGGCGCACTCCCGCCATGACATCGTAAGATTGTTGGGCCAAACTCCCTTCCGCAGCCCAGCCGGATAAGCGGGGACGGGAGACGTGCTTGCCATATTCCTGGGCTATGCCTTGTGGGGCGTCGTGTGGGGCCTGCCCATCACCCTGCTGGTGCGGCTCGTGTTCGGGAAGTTGTTTGGACCCAAGCGACTTTTGCCCCTTGTGGTGGCCCATGCGGTCGCCTTTTGCGCCCTCTGCTATGTTTTGCTTTTCGGCTTCACCACATCGCACTTCGACGGGTTTCGCACCGCGTTCCTGACGGCGGCCCAATTCCTGTGGCCGGTCCAGGCGGTGTTCCTGGCCTGCGACCTGACGGGCTTCTGGCTGTTCAGACAGGGAACGGCGGAGGATGAAAAACCTTAAGCGGCGATCTTGGCACTGCCGCCAAGGGGAGCAACTAGCAAAATGATCTAAGCCTCTGATAGAACGAGGCGATGACTCCGTAGCTCAGCTGGATAGAGCACCTGCCTTCTAAGCCGGTGGTCGCTGGTTCGAATCCAGCCGGGGTCACCAATCTCAGGTGGACCAGAGTCGAGAGGCAGGATTTCCGGCCCTTCGAGCCTCTCGCTCATGCTCGGGGCGTTCGGCCCTCAGATCGGTCGTCGCACGACGCGTCTTTCGCTGTCGCTCAAGACCTAGCGACGGACCGATTTGCCCGGCAAGCCGGTCGCGTCTCACTCAACCAAATTCGATTGTAAACCTTAATTACAGTTCCCTCGTGAGCAGGCGCGGTAAGGGCTTGAACTTCCCGCCTTGTCCGTCCCGGTCCGATTATTGCTTAACATTCATATTGCGCGAGTGGCGTGGTCTTTTGGGATTGGAGACACGCATGAATTTTCTGGCAAAAACGTTGGCGGCCATGCTGGTCGTGGGGTCGGTGCAGGCGGCACAGGCGGATCCCTTGTTGTTCCGGGTGGACCTGTCGGGAGCAAACGAATTTCCCGCCAATGCCTCGCCCGGTTTCGGGACGGCTTTCATAAGGATCGACTCCGTGGCGAACACGATGCAGGTCGATGTCATCAATTTCGGCGGCCTGACCGGCACCACCACTGCGTCGCACATCCATTGCTGCCTGCCTTCGCCCTTCCAGACTGGCATCAATGCCGGTGTGGCGACAACCACGCCAAACTTCACGGGGTTTCCCCTGGGTGTGACCAGCGGCTCCTACAGCCATCTTTTCGATATGACTTTGGCGAGCAGCTACAATCCCGCCTTTGTCACGGCGAATGGCAGCTCGGTTTCGGCGTCGGAGGCAGCTTTGTTCGCGGGCATTATCGCGGGCGAGAGCTACCTGAACATCCACAGCAGCACGTTCGGCGGTGGTGAAATCCGCGGTTTCCTGGTTGCGGTGCCGGAGCCGGTGACGCTTTCGGTGTTCGGAGCGGGGGTGGCGGCTCTTGTGCTGCGCCGTCGCAGGAAGACCAACTAGCCTTTCGCGGTGACTTCGGCGATCCAGTCCAGATAACCCCGAAACCCGGCGGCGAACGGCATCGCCACGATTTCCGGCACGGTATAGGAATGAATTTCCTTGATCCGCGCGATCGCCGGTTCGAACAGAGCTGTGCGGGTCTTGATCAGCAACAGGACTTCGGCTTCGTTCTGGGTCTTGCCTTGCCAGGAATAGAAGCTCTCGATCGGCGAGAGCTGCACGCAGGCTGCCAGCTTTTCCTCCACCAGCAGGCGGGCAATCTTTTGCGCTTCCTCGCGCGTCGGTGTGGTGGTCAGCATCACCCCATAGCCGGAGGCATCAGCCTGGTGCGAAGCGGAAGGCCCTTCCCAAGTCACTTCGCCGCCTGATAGCTGCCGGCACGCGCACCCGCCGAACGGCGGGCGAAAGCCAGGATATGCTGCACGGTTTCTTTCAGGCCGGTGGTGACGATATCGCACTCGGTGGCCTCGATACCGTCCAGGTAGCGCGTGCTGTCTCCCGCCAGTCCCCAGAACAGTGCCATCACCGGCACATTGGGCATGCGCTTGCGCAGGCGCCGCACCTGATAGCGGGCATTCTTGAAGGTGCCGGGCTCCAGGTAGGAGACGCAGGTGAGCTGCACGCCGTCGCAGGAAAGCTCGCGGATGTTGGTGGCTGAGGTCTCGTCCGACGACACCACCCGCGCCGCGATGCCGTACTTGCTCAGCATATCGACCAGCAGCAGAGCCGCAGCTTCATCCAGCGGCCCGCGGCCCGCCACGCAAAGAACCGGCTCCAGAGTGGCATTGCGCCAATTTTCCGGCAGTTCCGCGCCCAGGGCGGCCTCGTCCTTGCGGTCGGCCAGATTGACGATCAGACCCTTGATCGCGTCGCGGATACGGGTCTGCCGCAAAGGGTCCAGCACGCCGCGATTGACGTCGGCCTGGGCCAGCATCAGGGCGCGCGCCGCCACTTCATCGTAATAGGCCGACAGCGAATTGGCGCGGAGAAAATCCTCGGCTTCATCGGCGGCCTCATCGGGATCTTCCGCCAGCATGCGCAGATACAGGCTTTCCTCGAACCGCAGGGCCGGCTGGTCGCCCAGCATCACGTCCAGGAATTTGAGGCTCTCGACATGGCGGGAGAAAACCACGAAGCACATGGTCAGCGGGGTGGAGAGCAGTAGTCCCAAAGGTCCCCACAGCCAGGTCCAGAACACCGCCGCCACCACCACCGCCACGGCGGAAAGCCCCATGCTGCGGCCATAGAGGAAGGGCTCGATCGCCTGGCCGACAATGGCCTCGACGCCGCCATACAGGATCATGGTCCACGCCATCTTGGACCAGCCGGGATCCACCGCCAGAGCCAGACCGAAAGGGAACAGGAAGGCCAGCGGTACGCCCACATAGGGCACAAAGCGCAGCAGCGCTGACATCAGGGCCCAGAGCCCGGCATTGGGAATGCCGATCAGCCACAGGCCGCCGCCGATCACCAGCCCGAAACAGGCATTGGTACAGGTTTGCAGGAACAGGTAGCGCGACAGGCGGCTGGCCGCTTCATCCAGCGCGACCGTGGTGCGCTGCATATCGCGCGAGCCGGCCAGGCGGACGAAACGGTCGCGCAGGTCATCCTTCTGCAGCAGGATGAAACCTACAAACACCAGCACCAGGGCGACCAGCGCCAGCGGCTCCAGCAGGGGGCCCAGCACCGTCTGCGCCACCGACCAGGGCGCGATCGAGCTGCGCTGGATCACCACCGGGATGGGCTTGATCTGGTTGGGCTCGCTGGGCCGGGATTCCTCCGGCCGGTTGCCGCCGGTTATCTGATCGGCCAGGTTCTCGACGGTCTTGTTGAGCTGGTTGATGGTGTTGCTGTGAAAGGTCGAGCCCACCACCGACTGGATCTTGTGGCCCAGATTGGTCTGGTAGCGCGGCAGGTCGGCAGCCAGATTGGCGAGTTGCGAGCCCATGAAGGCAGCCAAGGACGACAGGACCACCACCGCCATCAGCACACTGATCAGGACCGGCGCGACATTGCCCAGGCGAAGCCGCTTGAACATGGCGACCAGGGGCGCCAGGGCGAAAGAGATCAGGACCGCCAGGGACAGCGGCAACAGCACCGGACGGCCGAAATAAAGTCCCGCCACCACCACGGTGGCGATCACCGCGGTCATGAATTTTGGCGTCAGCGTGTCCGGCTTGGCGGCCAGGGGGCGGACGGGTTGTGGCAGATCGGGCATGGCGACTCCGGGTTCAGTATAACCCTGAGGGACCGGTTTCGCCTCAACCTAACTTCCTGAAAAAACAGGAAGGTGCGCCGGTGTGGCAGGCGGGCCCCATCTGGTCCACCTTGAGCAGCAAGACATCGCCGTCGCAGTCCACGAAAGCGTCGATCAGGCGCTGATGGTTGCCGCTGGTTTCACCCTTGCGCCAGACCTTCTGGCGCGAGCGCGACCAGTAGGTGACATGGCCGGTAGCCAGGGTCTCTTCCAGGGTGCCCTTGGTCATCCAGGCGAACATCAGCACTTCGCCGGTTTCCTTGCTCTGGGCAATCACCGGCACCAACCCGTCATCGTTGAATTTGACCGCCGAAACAAAGGCTGTGTGGGAGAGGTGATCGGTCACGTTTCTTCTCGAGTCTCGTTCAGTCTTTTCAGGCCTTGTTCCAGGTCGGCGATCAGGTCACCGGCATCTTCCAGCCCGGCATGGATGCGCAGGACCGGTCCTTCCGCCGCAAAAGGCTTGGCAGTGCGCTTGATATGCGCCGGAACGATCAGGCTTTCAAACCCGCCCCAGGAATAGCCGATGCCGAAATGCTGCAACCCGTCGACAAAGGCTGCGACCGCAACCTCGGGCACCGGCTTCAGGACTAGGCCGAACAGGCCGCAGGCGCCGGAGAAATCCCGTTTCCACAGGACATGGCCGGGATCGCCCTCCAGCGGGGGGTAGAGAATGCGGGAGATTTCGGGCCGGGCTTGCAGCCAGCGGGCCAGGGCGAGGGCGGTTTCCTGGTGACGTGCCAGGCGTACAGAAAGGGTGCGCAAACCGCGCAGCCCCAGGAAACAGTCATCGCCGCTGGCATAAAGGCCCAGATCGCCATGGACTTGATGCAGCCGCGCGGCATGGCGCTCATTGGCGGCGACATAACCCAGCATCACATCGGCATGCCCGCCGATATATTTGGTGGCGGCCTGGATCGAGAGGTCCACACCATGCTTGAGCGGCTGGAAGAACAACGGCGTTGCCCAGGTATTGTCCATCAATACCGATGCACCATGCGCGTGTGCCGCTTTCGCGATGGCCGGAATGTCCTGCGCCTCGAAGGTGAGGGAGCCCGGGCTTTCGCAGAACACCGCCCTGGTGTTGGGCTTGAGAAGCGGTGCGATGTCCGCGGTGGGAGCGTAATAGCTGGTTGTAATGCCCAAACGTCTCAAGGTTCGGTCGCAAAGGTTGCGGGTGGGCTCATAGCAGCTGTCCACCATCAGAATGTGATCGCCCGCGCTGCAGACCGACAGGATCGCCAGCGCGATGGCCTGGATGCCGGAAGTGACGCTGACGGTTTTCGCGGCGCCCTCCAGGCTGGAAATCGCATCCTCGAAGCTTTTGGTACTGGGCGTGCCGCGCCGGCCATAGGTGTAGGGCTGGGTGTTGGCCTTCAGCGCCGCCAGGTTGGGATAAAGGATGGTGGAGGCGCGATAGACCGGCGTGTTGACCACGCCGAAATGGGCCTCGCTCATGCGGCCGGCACCGATGGCGCGGGTTTCCATTTTGGGTCGCGCGGGTAAGCCGCGTTCCGATGGCTTGTCCTCGCTCATAGTTTTTCTTCCAGCAAGGGCCTCAGCGGCCGTTCCATGGCCCAGATGATCAGTCCCGCTATGGCGGACACGCCGGCGAGCATAACGAAGAATGCGGGTTTGCTCAGTACGGTCCAATAAGTTCCCAAATATCCCTGCAGCAGACCCCCGCCCAGGAAATTGGGCAGGAAATTCACCGCCATCATCAACGAAGCGATCTTGAGCGGCGCGACCTTGGAATAGAGCGACAGCGAAATGGGCGAAAGATAAAGCTCGCCCAAAGTGACCAGCGCGGAATAGAGAACCAGCCAGAGCCAGCTGGCCTTCGCACCCCCGGTGTACCAGGCGGCGAAGGCCAGGACCAGGCAAGAGGCGGTTTGCAGAAAGCTGCCATAGACCATCTTGGTCATCGAATTGGGTTCGCCGTTTTTCTTGGCCTGCGCCGTCCACAGCGCAATCAGGAAGGGCGTGAAGCTGAAAATCATCAAAGGGTTGAAGGACTGAAACCAGGTCGCGGGCATCTGCCAGCTCACCAGCCCCGGAATCAAAGTGCGATCGGTATTGTCCATCGCCCAAAGTGCCATGGTGTTGCCTTGCTGTTCGTAGCAGGCCCACCACAGCGTAACCGGTATCACCAGCAGGATCAGCGCACCCACGGATTTCCATTCCGCGCGCGTTAGCGGCCTGCGCTCCTGCTTGTGCGCCTCGGCGCGATACTCGGCGGGCAAACCGCGCCAGCCATAGAGATAGTTGATCAGCGCCGCCACCATTCCCAGGCCGGCAATGGCGAAGCCGTAGCGCCAGCCAAAGGCCTCGCCCAGAGTGCCCGCGATCAACGGTGACAGGAAAGCGCCCAGATTGGTGCCGACATAAAAAACGGAATAGGCGCGGTCGCGACGGCTGTCGCCCGGCGCGTAAAGCATGCCGACCTGTGTGGTGGTGTTGGTCTTGAAGAAGCCGGTGCCGAAAATCATCAGGAGCAGGGAGGGAAAGAGCAGCGCTTCCGACGTCATCATGAACTGGCCGACACCCATCAGCAGAATGCCGATGATCACCGTTTTCCGCTGGCCCAGATGATTGTCCGCAATCCAGCCGCCCAGAAGAGGCGTGGCGTAGACGAGCCCGGTATAGGTGCCATAGATCAGGGAGCTCAGTTGCTGAACATTGAGCGGCCCGCTCATCCATTCATAGAAGGCTTTGACCTGCGGGTAGAAAAGGACATGCTCGACATGTCCCGGCAGCAGCACTTCCATGGTGAGATAATAGATGAGAAGCGCGCGCATCCCGTAATAGGTGAAGCGCTCCCACATCTCGGTGGTGGCCAAGGTAGTGAGGCCGCGCGGATGGCCGAAGAAATCGCGGCTCATGAAAAGGCTCGCGCCTTGCGGGTGAGCCAGCCATAAAGAAGGACAAGCAGTCCGGCAAAGCCGATAATCGCTACCGCAGTCGCCGGAAAGGAAGAACCGACCACCGCCAAAGGCGCATCGCGATTGGCGGCGACAATCAAGCCGGCATTGACGACGCCGAAAAGGCTTTCGCCCACAATCATGCCCGAGGCTACCAGCACCCCCAAACGCTCGGCGCGTTCGCTGCGTACGCTGCGATTATAGATCCAGCCGATGATCGCCCCCACGACCACAGGAAGGGTCGCCTCCATGGGAAGGTAGATGCCCAGGCCGACGGCCAAGGGCGGAAGGCGCAGCCACTTGCCCACGCGCAGGATCTCGTCCAGCAGGACGATGCCGGCACCCACGCAAGCGCCGATTTCGATCATGCTCCAGTTGAGCTTGCCGCCGATCACCCCTTGCGCCAATGCCGCCATCAGATTGGCCTGCGGCGCGGCCAGCGGCTTGGCCGCAATGGTGTGCAGATTGGGCGCGCCGGAAAAGCCGTAAGCCTCGGCCAGAAGATTGAGCACAATGGGCACGGTGACGGTCGCGGCCGCCACGCCGACCAGCAACGCCACCTGTTGGCGCCACGGAGCCGCACCCACCAGCTGCCCGGTCTTCAAATCCTGAAGATTGTTGTTGGAGCTGCACGCCACTGCAAACAGGATCGCGGTGATGAAGAGCGCGATCGCCACCATGGGCTTTGCCCCATGGCTGGCAAAAAGCAGCACCAGGCAAAACGCCGTGCCCACCACTGCCAGGATGCCCACACCGGAAATGGGACTGTTGGAAGAACCGATCAGGCCCGCCATATAACCGCAGATGGCGGACACGAAGAAGCCGCCGGCCAAAACCAAGGGGATCGAAAGCAGTGCGATCCAAAGAGCCGCATCGGTCATTCCCGCTTCGCTGCTGAAACGCCATACCAGCCAGGTGCTGACTGCCGTCGATACCAGGCCGATCGCCAGGATGGCGCGGAAAGACATGTCGCGGTCGGTTTGGTTCAGCAGATCGGTTGCGCCACCGCTTGTGCGCATCGTGGCTTTGAGGCCGCCGATGATGGGTCCGACCGTACGCAGCAAAGACCAGACAGCGGCCACCGCCATTGCGCCTGCGCCGATGAAGCGCACGTCATTGCGCCAGATGCCGGTCACAAAGCTTGCCAGGTCGCCATGCATCGGCGTCATCGCGGTGAGGATGGGCAAGGCGCCCGCCCAGGCAATCAGGATGCCTGCGAACATGGCGAGGCCGACGGAAATCCCCACCAGATGGCCGGCGCCCGCCAGCGCCAGCGAAAAAGAGAATGTGTAGCCGGTCGCCGCCATGGTGCCAGTCTTGAAGACGCCTTGCACGTCGCTGGCGGCCAGACGCATCGCGGTCGCAATGGAAAGCCCCGCGGACGCGAGCGAGCCGTAAACCACGGCCAGAAAACCCTCGCGCGCTTCGGGACTTGCGGCGCGCATGTCGGCGCCCACCTTGAGCACTTCGGCAGCCGCCACACCTTCCGGATAGGGAAGGTCGGATTGCGTGACCAGGGCACGGCGGAGCGGGATGGTAAACAGCACCCCCAGCACGCCGCCCGACGCACAGATCAGAAACGAGGTCCAGAACGGAAAATCCGTCCACCAGCCGACGATTACCAAGCTGGGCAGGATGAAGATGACGGACGAGAGCGCACCGGCCGCCGAGCAGACGGTCTGCACGATGTTGTTCTCGCGAATGTTGGAGCCGCGAAAAAGGCCCAGAAAGGCCATCGAGATCACCGCGGCGGGGATCGAGGTGGCGATGGTGAGGCCCACCTTCAATCCCAGATACATATTGGCAGCGGTGAAAACGAAGGTGAGCGACGTGCCTAGGGCAATGCCGCGCAGGGTCAGTTCTTTGCCGGACCCTGTTTCGGGCGTGGAGTCGAGGTTCATGGCCAAACCTTGCCCGCAATCGCCTGTCAGGGCAACGGATCAGGGAAGCTCGACATAACGCTCTTCCCGGCTATAGGGGGTGAAACCCAGCCGCTGGTAAAGGGGCAGGGCGCGGGGATGGTCCAGGGTGCAGGTGTTGATGGTGAGCCGCTGGATCGGCTCCAGCCAGGCATTGATGCAGGTGTGATACAGGAAGAAATAGCCCAGCCGCCTGCCGATTATCTCCGGCATCAAGCCGAAATAGGAGATGTTGCAGTTTCCCTGTTTGCGCAGATCCAGCTCCGCCATGCCGGCCGGACATCCTTCCTTGTAAAGAACAAAAAGCTGGTTGAGCGGATGATGGATCACCTCTTCCAGCGCTTCCGGCGTCAGCTTCTTGCGGTCCACCCAGTAATAGTCGCTGCCGATCGTGTCATAGAGATAGCGATAGAAATGAATGGGCGGCTTTTCACAGCGCAGCAGCGCGATCTTGCCCTTGGGTTGGGGCGGGGGAATGGCCGAAGGCTTGGCCTTCATTTCCAGGAACGTCACCGTCATGGGAATGCGGCGCTTGCTTCCGGGGCTTGCCATCAATCGGTCCCCATTCCCATCAATCCTTCACCACCGGCGCCTCGGGCCGGCCGCCCCATTCGGTCCAGGAGCCGTCGTAAAGCGCCATATCGCGGGCGCCAATCTCGTCCAGCGCCAGCATCAGGATCGCGGCGGTAAGGCCGGAACCGCAGGTGGTGACAATGGGCCGGTCGAGATCGACGGCATCGAAGGCCGCGCGCAACGCGTCCTGTGTCTTCAAGGTGCCGTCATCGGCAATCAGCTTGCGGTAATGCACATTCAGCGCGCCGGGCATATGACCGCCGCGCACCCCGGCGCGCGGTTCCGGCTCCTCGGCCTTGAAGCGGGCGGCACTGCGCGCATCCACCATCTGGGCCGTCTTGTCCTTCACGATGCCCATCACGTCATCGAAACTGCGCACCAGGGATGATCTGGGAATGGCGGTGAAGAATTTGTTCGTGGGTTGCGCGGGGCCGGTCTCGACGGTGCGGCCTTCGCGCTTCCATTTGGGAAAGCCGCCATCCAGCACCTTGACGTTGTCGTGGCCCATCGCCTTCAAGCTCCACCACACGCGCGGCGCCGAGAACATGCCGGCGCCGTCATAGACCACCACCGTCTCGCCGTCGCCGATGCCCAGCGCGCCCACCGCTTTGGAGAATTCGCCAGGCGTCGGCAGCATATGCGGCAGGTTCACGCTGTGATCGGCGATGCCGTCAATGTCGAAGAACACCGCGCCGGGAATATGTCCCGCCTCGAATTCCCTGGCGGGCTCGCGCTTTTCGTCGGGCATGTACCAGGAGGCGTCCACCACACGCACCTCATTCAGATGCGCCGCAAGCCATTCTGTGGAAACAAGATTGGCCGTGGAAACCAGGTTGGTCATTCACCGGACCCTATTCGTAAGGAACCAGGATGGGCGGACGCCGTTCCACCAGCCAGGGCGGGCAGGGCAGGCCTTTTTCCCGCAGAAAGACCGGATTGAACAGCTTGGACTGATAGCGATTGCCGTAGTCGGCCAGGACGGTGACGACGGTATGACCGGGCCCCAGGTCCTTCGCCATGCGGATGGCGCCGGCGACATTGATGCCGGTCGAGCCGCCCATGCAGAGACCTTCATGTTCCAAGAGGTCGAAGATGATGGGCAGAGCTTCGTCGTCGGGAATTTCGTAGGCGTCATCGAACGGCGCACCCGCCAGATTGGCGGTGACCCGGCCTTGGCCGATGCCTTCGGTGATCGAATTGCCGTGGCTTTCCAGCTTGCCGGTCTTGATCCAGCTATAGATGGCGGCACCCAGCGGATCGGCGGCGGCGATGCGGATATTCTTGTTGCGTTCCTTGAGCGCGATGGCGACGCCGCCCAGGGTGCCGCCGCTTCCCACCGCGCAGGTAAAGCCGTCCACCTTGCCGCTGGTCTGCTCCCAGATCTCCGGACCGGTGCCCTCGATATGGGCCTGGCGGTTGGCGACATTGTCGAACTGGTTGGCCCAGATGGCGCCGGCCGCTTCCGTCCTGGCCAATTGCTCCGCCAGCCGCCCCGACAGCTTCACATAGTTGTTGGGGTCCTTGTACGGCACGGCAGGCACTTCGATCAGCTCCGCCCCCAACAGCCGCAGCGCGTCCTTCTTCTCCTGGCTCTGGGTGTCGGGGATCACGATCACGGTCTTGAAGCCCATGGCGTTGGCCACCGTCGCCAGCCCGATTCCGGTATTGCCGGCAGTGCCTTCCACGATGGTGCCGCCGGGCCGCAAGGTGCCGCGTTGAATCGCGTCCTGGATGATGAAGAGCGCAGCGCGGTCCTTTACCGACTGGCCGGGATTGAGGAATTCCGCCTTGCCCAAAATCTCACAGCCCGTCAGCTTTGAGGCGTGGCGCAGGCGGATCAGGGGCGTATTGCCGATGGCGGCTATGACGTCTTTTTTGACGGGATTTGACATGACCCGAACCTAGACGCGGGATGTTACCGCTTCAAGGCTCGGAAAGCCTTCAAGGCCCGTTCGCGGCCTTCCTTTAAATCCACAATGGGGCTCGGGTAATTTTCGGGCGGCTGGGGCGCCTCCCATGGATTGTGAATGTATTTGTCGGGTACCCGCTTCAATTCAGGCACAAAGGCGCGGACATAGGTACCTTTGGGATCGAATTTCCTGCCCTGCAAAACCGGATTGAAGATGCGGAAAAAGGGCGCCGCATCCGCGCCACAGCCCGCCACCCACTGCCAGTTGGCGCTGTTGTTGGCAAGATCGGCGTCCACCAAGGTGTCCCAGAACCAGCGTTCGCCCTCGCGCCAGTGAATGCCCAGATGCTTGATCAGCAGGCTGGCCACGATCATGCGTACCCGGTTGTGCATCCAACCCGTCTGCCAGAGCTGGCGCATGCCGGCATCGACAATGGGAATGCCGGTCTGCCCGCGCGTCCAGGCGCGGAGGTCTTTTTCGCCACGGCGCCATCGGAAGTTCTTGAAGCGTTGGTCCAGCGGCTTTTCGGGTAACTCGGGATTGTAGAACAGAAGCTGGATGCAGAATTCCCGCCAGCTCAGTTCCTTCAGGAAAGTCTCGCTGCCATGGCTGTGATGGCGTGCGCGCACCGCATGCCAGATTTGGCGCGGCGATATCTCGCCCCAATGCAGATGCGGCGACAGGCGCGAGGTGCCATCCATGGCGGGCAGGTCGCGGCCGCGGGCATAGTCCTCGATGCTGTCCAGAAAGTCATACAGTGCGCGGTGGGCGGATTTCTCTCCCGGCGTCCAGTCGAATCCTTTGGCCCAGTCGGGTTTTGCGGGCAGCAATTTCCAGCTTTTGAGGCCGTCGCTCTTGGCCTTGTGGAAGCGCGGCAGCCGCGGCGCCGGATGCGATTTTTCCACCGCAAGGCCGCGTATCGCTTTCCAGAACGGCGTGAAGACCCCGAAAGGCTTGCCGCCCTTGGTCCGCAATTCCCAGGGCTCGTGCAACAAGGCGGCGTTGTAAGTCTCCACTGTTATGCCGGCCGCGAGCAGCTCCTCAGCCAGATCGGCGTCGCGCGCCATCGCGAAGGGCTCATAGCAGCGGTTCCACAGAACCGCCTGGGCTTTGGTGTCCTTCACCAGAGCCTTGACGATCTTTGCGGCATCGCCCCGGCGCAGCACCAGATGGCCTTTGAGCGATTTGTCGAGGGCCTCCAGGGAATGATGCAACCACCAGCGCGAGGCACCGCCCCATTTCCAGTCGCCCGGCGCGGCATCGTCCAGTACGAACAGAGGCAGGACGGGCGCGCCCATGGCGGTGGCCGCGCGCAGCGCCGGATTGTCCGCAAGCCGCAGGTCCTGGCGGAACCAGATGATGACGGGTCTCATATCCAGGTTACGCGCCACGGCGGATTTGGATCATTTACGCGCCAGTCTGGCGCACTCGTCATGTCGAAAACAGGTTGTGAGATGATCGTTGACCATGCCGACAGCTTGGGCGAAAGCGTAAGAGATCACGGGCCCGCAGAAATTGAAGCCGCGCTGTTTCAGGTCCTTCGACAGGGCCAGGCTCATGTCGGTCTGGGCGGGAATCCGGTCACGGTTCTTGAACCGGTTGTCCACCGGGCGGCCGCCGACATGCTTCCAGATCAATTCGCGGAAACCGCCAGGCTCCTTTTCCTCGATCTCCAGCCACAATTTGGCGCCCTTGATGGCCGCTTCGATCTTGGCGCGGCTCCTGATGATGCCGTCATTCTTGAGCAGCCGGTCGACGTCGCGGGCGCCGTAACGGGCGATCTTTTCCGGCGCGAAATTGTGGAAGGCTTTGCGGAAATTCTCGCGCTTGCGCAGGATGGTGATCCAGGACAGACCGGCCTGGAATCCGTCCAGCATCAGCTTTTCGTACAGCGCGCGGGGATCATATTCCGGCACCCCCCATTCGGTGTCGTGATAGGACAGATAGAGCGGGTCTTCGCCCGGCCACCAGCAGCGCTTTTTTTCCGCCATCGGCTAACCCAGCCACGTAGGCCTGTGCAAAGCAACCGGAATTTGTGCTGCCGAAATGTCACCGCTGGTCTCTTCCAGCCGGTCCAGCCGTACCAGCGCGAACGCGGTGGTGCCGTGGGTGGATATCAGCTCGCCAATGTCTACATCGCCCCTGGTCAACGGCCCGCTGGCGGGAAGCGGCGCATCGGCAGTGACCGTAAGAAGCCGCTTGCGGGAGGTGGCGCGATGCTTCATGCGCGAGGTCAGTTCCTGGCCGATGTAGCAGCCCTTGGTGAAGGACACGCCGTTCAATTCGGCCAAACCGCCGTCCAGGGCGAAGATTTTTTCATAACCGAAATCGCTTCCTTCCGGCACGCCCAATGCCAGCCGGTGCTGGTGATAGACGCGCGGGCTCGCCAGATTGGCCGGCATTTCCGCGCGCGCGCCGATGCTGCGCAGACCCAGCGCCGCCAGCCTGGGATCGGCAAAACTGACGGCGCGATCGGCATAGGGCACCACACGATTGTCGGGATGGCCTTTGAGATCGGCATAGACGCCCAACTGGTCGCGAGCCTCGATTCCTACCTGGGACCTGAGCCTGTACATGTTGAGCTTCTTGAGCAGGGCGTCGCGGCCGTCGCGCGCCACGTCCAGCAACAGCGCGCCATCGCCCTCGGTGACCAGGAAATCGAACAGGATCTTGCCCTGGGGCGACAGCAGGGCTGTGTATAAGCCTGTCCCCGGCGCCAGGCCCTGGACGATGTCATTGGTGACCAGTCCCTGCAGGAATTCTCGCGCCTGAGGCCCGGAAATGGCCAGAACAGCGCGGTCATCGAGGAAAGCGGGCTCCATCCCCTCCACTTAGGGGTCTCCGTTGTGGTTGCCAAGGGTGGGAGGGGTAGGCTAACTGCCGGGCCTATGAGCATTTTTACGCCCGGTCATGACGGGAAAAGCTTCGATCTGTTGATTCGCGGCGGCATTGTCGCCACACCGAACGGCATTGCCCCTGCCGATATTGGGGTCATCGACGGCCGCATTGTTGCCATCGGCGCATTGGCCTCCGCCAAGGCGGCTGAGGTGTATGATGCCAAAGGTCTGCATGTGCTGCCCGGCGTGATCGACAGCCAGGTGCATTTCCGCGAACCCGGCAACACCCACAAGGAAGACCTGGCCAGCGGCAGCCTGGCCGCCATCCTGGGCGGGGTGACGGCGGTATTTGAAATGCCGAACACCAATCCGCCCACCACCAACCGCGCCGCCATCGAAGACAAGCTCGCCCGCGCCAAAGGGCGCATGCATTGCGATCATGCTTTTTACGCCGGCGCCACGCCGCAGAATATCGGCGCCCTGGCCGAGCTGGAGAAGATGCCCGGCGTGTGCGGGGTCAAAGCTTTCCTGGGTTCGTCCACCGGTACCCTGCTGCTCAACAAGGAAGAAGACATATTGGCGGCACTCAAGGCGGGTACGCGCCGCGTCGCGGTCCATTCCGAAGATGAAGACCGCATGATCGCGCGCAAACACCTGGCCGAGCGCGGCAAGCCCGAAACCCACCCCGTCTGGCGCGATGCCGAAGCCGCCCGCATGTCCACCGAGCGGGTGCTGCGGCTGGCGCGCGCGGCCGGCCGTCGTCTGCATGTGCTGCATGTCACCACCGGCGACGAGATTCCGCTTCTGGCCGGCGCCCGGGATGTGGCGACGGCGGAGACCACGCCCCAGCATCTCACTTTGTCCGCGCCGGAATGTTACGAGCGGCTGGGCACCTATGCCCAGATGAATCCGCCCATTCGCGATGAAAGCCACCGCCAGGCGTTATGGGCGGCCGTACGCGATGGCGTGATCGACGTGATCGGCTCCGACCATGCCCCGCATACGCGCGAGGAAAAGGACAAGGTCTATCCCGACACGCCCTCGGGCATGCCGGGGGTGCAAACCCTGGTGACCTTGCTGCTGGATCATGTCAACAAGGGCAATCTCACGCTGGAACGGTTCATCGATCTGACGGCCAGCGGAGCGCAACGCATCTTCGGTATTGCCGGCAAGGGCCGCATTGCGGTCGGTTATGACGCCGATTTCACCATTGTCGATATGGGGCTGACGCGTACCATCGAAAACAAATGGATCGCCTCGACCTGCGGCTGGACGCCGTTTGACGGCATGAAGACCAAAGGCTGGGCGATCGCCACCATCCTGCGCGGCGCCATCGTGATGCGCGATTTCGCCTCCACCGGTCCGGCCGCTGGCCAGCCGTTGCGCTTTGTGGAGACGCTGATACCGGAGCCCCTGGCGCGGGCATGACCTATTTCTATCTTATCATGTCCGGCGTGGTGATGGGCCTGATTGCGGCCGTCCCGATCGGACCGGTCAACCTGATCTGCATCCGGCGGACCTTTGCCTTCGGTCCCCTCAATGGTTTCGTCTCCGGCCTGGGTGCCGCGCTGGGCGACGGCATATTTGCCGCCATCACCGGTTTCGGTCTCACCTGGGTCGCGCAGTTGATCGAAGGTTACGCCACCGTCATCGAACTGATCGGCGGGGCGATGCTGGTCTGGTTCGGATGGCGGACCTTTCATGCACCGCCCCTGGTTCGTTGCATGGAAGAAAGGGACGGCGACGGCGCCACCAACCTGGTCCGCGCCATGATTTCGACTTTTGCACTCACCATCACCAATCCCGCGACCCTGCTGGCCTTCACCGCCATGTTTGCCAGCCTTGGCGGGCTGGCGGGTGGGGCGGGCAGCTATGTGGATGCCGGCTTTGTGGTGGGAGGCGTGGTGGGGGGCTCGGCGGGCTGGTGGCTGGTCCTCACCACCGTGATCGGCTTGTTTCACGCCAAGATCGACGAGACCGCGATGCGGCGAATCAACCGGGGTTCCGGCGTTTTGGTGGCCTTTTTCGGCTTGGTGGTGCTGATCCATCTGGTGATCAAGTTCTCCTGACGTCGGGAGAGGGCTGGCGGCTTATTTTGCCGGTTGTGCGGTTTCAGGCTTGGGGTAGGCAAGCCCCTTGCATTAGAATGGATTTGGAGCATCGCAGACGCCTGCGCGGACAGGCGGTGCGGGCTGTGGGGCGGTCGGAGAGTCGGATGAAGTTCGGTACGGTATTTTTGGCGCTTTTCCTGGCAGGAGGCGTAGCGGCGCCGGCTTTGGCGGCTGCGGACGTCCTCAGTATCGATGCCAATCTCAAATTCCTGGAAGACAACAAAAAGCAGAAAGGCTGGATCATACGCCCCAGCGGGCTCCAGTTCCGCATCATTCAGAACGGCTATGGCAAGCGGCCTTCGCCCACCGACACGGTGAAGGTCTATTACACCGGCAAGCTGATCAACGGCGTGGTCTTCGACGGCACCTCGCCGGGACTTCCCGCCTCCATGAAGCTCAACCAGGTGATTCCCGGCTGGATTGAAGCCTTGCAGTTGATGCGCGAAGGCGATCGCTGGCAGCTCGTGATCCCGCCCAATCTGGGTTATGGCGTGCGCGGCTCGCCGGACGGCGGACAGGCCGTTCCGCCCAATCAGGTCCTGATATTCGACATCAAGCTGATCGAGACCACGCCCGCCCCCAGAAAAGGCGAGAAGGGCTATATCCCCGATCCCGGCGACAAGGACGAACAGCAATAACGTGCGCGATTTCCTGATCCGCCCCGTCAAGAATTTGTGGTCGGCGCGGCACCTGCAGGGCGGGCAATGGCGCATTGCCATCGCCCTGATGATGGTGGTGGGCGCCAGCGCGCTATTCTGGATAAGCCGCGATTACTCGGTCTCGGCGCCGGAATGGGACGGGCAGGTGCGCGGCATCGCCTACAATCCCAGTCACATCTTCACCTTGCGCCAGAACAAGAACATTTCGCCGGAGCGCATCAATCGCGACCTGGCGCAACTGTCCAAGATCACCGGCCATATCCGCACCTACACGGTGGACGGCGGCATGGACAAGGTTCCCGAGATCGCGCGGCGTTACGGCATGACCGTGTCGCTGGGTATCTGGATCAGCCCGGACCTGGAGCAAAACGACAAAAGCATCGAGCTGGGCATCAAGACGGCTCTGGCCAACCGCCGCACCATCGACCGGGTCATCGTGGGCAACGAGACCCAGCTTGAAGGCTATGTCTCGCCCGACCAGCTCAACAGCTATATCCGCCGCGTGCGCTCAGCACTCCCCGCGCGCATCAAGATCACAACCGCCGAGCCCTGGTCCACCTGGATGCTGACGCCGGAGGTGGGCAAGGATGTCGACATCATCTTTGTCCATCTGCTGCCCTATTGGGAGAATGTGGACATCCGCGGCAGCCTGAAATCCACCCAGGGATTCTACAATCACATCCAGGCGGAATTTCCCGACAAGCAGATCGTGATCGGGGAGGTGGGCTGGCCATCGGAAGGACGCACCCGCGGCCGCGCCGAAGCTTCCACCGCCAATGAAGGATGGTTCATCCGCGCCTTTGTCCAGTACGCCATGGAGAAGGGCTGGGACTATTACATTATGGAGGCCTATGACCAGCCCTGGAAAGGCCAGGGCGAGTTGGGCGTCGGCGCCTATTGGGGTCTGTTCGATGCCACCGGCAATCCCAAATTCGCCTTCACCGGCCTGATCCGAACCTTCCCGGAATGGCGCGGCTATGCATTGGTCGCCGCCGCGCTGAGCCTGCTCTTGGGCCTGCTGGTGCTGGGGCGCATGCCGCGGATGCGTCAGACCGGCTATCTGGTGGTGGGCGGCATGATCGTGCTGGTCTCCACCGGTCTGCTGGCGCTGATCGACGCCACCGCCCTGGAATATGTCGATCCCACCGACATCGTCGCCATGGTCGCCATGTCGCCCCTGGTGCTCTTGGCCTGCGCCGTGATCCTTACCGAGGGGATCGAGATGGCCGCCAGCCTGTGGCGGGTAGAGCGCCGCGTGGTGCGGGTGGGTATTCCCGAAGTCGCGCCGCGCGTCTCGATCCATGTGCCGACTTATAACGAGCCGCCGCAGATGGTGATCGAGACCCTGAATGCGCTGGCGCGTCTGGATTACGACAATTTCGAAGTCATCGTGCTGGATAACAACACACCCAGCCCGGATGTGTGGCGGCCGGTGGAAGCCCATTGCCGCAAGCTTGGTCCTCGTTTCCGCTTCTTCCATTTCGACGCCGTCAAAGGCTTCAAGGGCGGAGCGCTGAACCGCGCTTTGGCGCTGACCGATCCCGACGCGGTGTATGTCGCGGTGATCGACAGCGACTATCAGGTGCAACCTTTCTGGCTGAGGCGGGTGGTTCCTTATTTCGCCTCGCCGGGCATCGCCCTGGTACAGGGGCCGCAGGATTACCGCGACGCCGGCGAAAGCCGCTTCAAGGCCATGGCCTATGAGGAATATCGCGGCTTCTTCCATATCGGCATGGTGGAGCGCAACGAACACAATGCCATCATCCAGCACGGCACCATGACCATTGTGCGCAAAGACGCGCTGGAAGAGGTGGAGGGCTGGAGCGAGTGGTGCATCACCGAGGACACCGAACTGGGGCTCAAGCTGTTCGAAGCCGGCTATGAAGCCGCCTATGTGCCGCAGAGCATGGGTTCGGGCCTGATGCCCGACACGTTGGAAGCCTTCATGACCCAGCGTTATCGCTGGGTCTATGGCGCCATGCAGATGCTCAAGCGCCATGCCCGCGCCATCTTTGCCGGCGGCTCGGCGCTTTCCTGGCCGCAGCGTTACCAGTTCCTGTCCGGCTGGTTGCCCTGGATTTCCGATGGGCTGGGCATGGTTGTCACCCTGATGGCAATCGTCTGGACTGCCCTGATGTGGATCTTGCCCAGCACCATCGACGTACCCATGCCGGCGCTGTCGGCGGCGGCGATGGCCCTGTTCGCCACCAAGCTGATCAAGACCTTGCTGCTCTATCCGCCCAAGGTGGGTTCGGGATTCCGGGGCGCTCTGGCAGCTTCGGTGGCGGGCCTGTCCTTGACCCACACCGTGGGCAAGGCGGTGTGGACCGGCCTGTTCACCTCGGGCCGCCCGTTCCTGCGCACCCCCAAATGTGCCGATCCCGCCAGCTTCACCCAGGTGCTGAGGGTGGTGTGGCAGGAGGCAACACTCCTGACCTTGCTGATGATCGCCATGATCTCCATGGGGTTCGACCGCGGCTTCCAGGATCCGGCGGTATCGTTGTGGATGGTGATGCTGGGGGTGCAGAGCCTGCCGTACCTGGCCACCATGGTGACGGCACGCATCTCCGCCCGCTCCAACCGCACTTCCGGCGCGGTTCCCGCGGAAGAGACCAAGCTGCCCCAAGCAGCCTGATCGGTTACGGTCTAGTGTCCCGATTCCGAAATTCGCACGATCTCTATATCGGGCTGCAAGCGAATTTCGGAATCGAGGGACACTAGCAACTTATTGATTTCTAGTGTCGTTTGGTTTCGAAGTTCGCATCGAGGCTGATATCGGGATAGTGCGAACTTCGAAACCACGACACTAGCAGCCGCGGAATTTGCCCCTATATTAGGGACCTGGTTTGGGAGTCGCACGCCGTGATGAGCTTCATCCTGTTCCTGTTCGTAATGTACTGGCTGCCCACCATTATTGCCGTGGTGCGGCAGACCAATGCGGCGCTGGGCATCGCCGCGCTCAATTTCCTGCTGGGCTGGACCGTGATCGGATGGGTGCTGGCGTTCGTCTGGTCGCTGGCCGCGTCCTCCGGCCCGCAGGTGATCGTGATCGAGAACGGCCGGGTGGTGCGGTCCTAGGAGCCAGACACCGGGGGATGCATGAGGCTGGACACATCAGCAGCGCTCGCCGGCGCCACGCTCGTTTGGCTGGTGGCGCTGCCCAGCCAGGCCAACCAACCCCCTGCCGACATATCCTTTGCCGGCAAGTCGTTCGCCGCCGTCCTTTCCATTTGCCGGGTGGAAGCCCGTGCAGAGCCCCACGACGCCAATCGCACCATCTTCATTGAAGCCGGCATGGGCGATGGCGGTTTTCCGGTTCGTACCGCCAACCCGAAAGCGCAGGCCTGGTTCAGTTACGGCATGAAAATGTTCCATGCCTTTTATCACGACGATGCCAGGCGGGCGTTCGATAATGCCGTTGCGGCCGATCCCCGTTGTGCCATGTGCCTGTGGGGCCAGGCGCTATCGCGTGGTGCGGTGCTGAATTTCGATGCCGAAGAGGCTGACTTCAAATCGGCCCTGGAGATCGCCAAACGCGCGCAAGCCCAGGCTCGCGCGCCGCGGGACAAGCTGCTCACCGCCGCTTTGGTGCGTAGATATGAGCGCCCCCAGGATGCCGCCGCGGAACATGATTTCGCCGCCGATCTGCTTCAGGCAGACAAAACAGGCCCCACGCCGGACTTACAATTGCTGGCCGCCGAAGTGGTGCTGACGGAACGGCGGCGGGGCAAGACACCGTCTCCCGAAGCCGATGCGCTGGCCGCGCAAGCCGTCGCCCTGATCGAGCCGGTGCTGGCCAAGGCACCGAACAACACGGCGGCCATTCATTACTACATCCATGCGGCGGAAGTTGCCGGACATCCGCAATCGGCATTGCCCTATGCGGAAAAACTTGCGGCGCTGGCTCCCAATGCAAGCCACCTGATCCACATGGCGGCGCACACCTATTACCATGTGGGCCGGTATGAGGATGCCGCGACCATCAACGCCTCAGCGATGCGCACGGACTCCGATCATCTGGCGGAAACCAAAACCGCCGGCGCTTTGTCGGCCGCGCCCTATTACGAGCATAATCTGAATTTCGGGATGGCCGGCGCCCTGATGTCGGGCGACCGGGCCCTGGCGCTGAAATTCGCCGATCACCTTCACCGTGCTTATCCGGAGAAGGATTTTGCCAAGGACGCCATGAGCTATGACGAGGCGCGGCGGTTCATCATCTACGCCCGCTACGAGCCGAAAACCATGCTGTCGCTGCCGGAGCCCGCGGATGACAGTCCGGAAACGCGCAGTTTCTATCACTATGCCCGGGGCGAGGCGTTCGCCGCCCTGGGCGATGCCAAATCGCTGGCGACGGAAACGGAAAAGATCAGCGGCGACGACCGCACCATGAAGATCGCCCGCGCGGTTCTGACAGGGCGCCTGGCGATGCTGCAACACCGCTATAGCGACGCCGCGCATGCGTTCGAGCAGGCTGTTGCGGAGCAGGACGGATATTCACCCCACGCCTGGGACCCGCCGCCTTGGTGGTATCCCGTCCGCCGCAGCGCCGCCGCGGCATGGCTGGCGGACGGCCAGTTTGCCAAGGCCGCCGAGGCGGCCCAAAAGAGCCTGGTGGCCTGGCCATCCGATCCCTTGGCCTTGCTCGTGCTGTCCAGGGCCAAGGATGGCCTCGGCCAGCATCAAGACGCCCGCCGCGATGAGGGGCAAGCCATCGGTCTTTGGATGGGCGATATTTCCAAGGTGAATGCCGCCACGATCTAACTGCGGCTAAAGCCGCAACACCGGCGGCACCGTCTTCCCCGGATTGAGGATGTTCTTGGGATCGAAGGCCCGCTTGAGCGCGCGCATGGCGTCCAGCTCTTCGTGGGATTTGTAGCGCGGCAGTTGCGCCACCTTCATCGCCCCAATGCCGTGCTCGGCGCTGATCGAGCCGCCGAATTCCTTTACGATGTCATGCACGGTTTGCTGCACCTCTTCCCATTGGGCGAGGAACGCAGGATCGTCGCCCAGCTTGGGTGAATTGAAATTGAAGTGCAGGTTGCCGTCGCCCAGATGGCCGAAGCTCACCGGCCGCGCGCCCGGCAAAAGCGCCAGCACCGCCGGCACCGCCTTGGCCAAAAAATCGGGAATGGCCGCCACCGGCACGGAAATATCATGCTTGATGGAAGCGCCTTCGCGTTTCTGGCTTTCGGAAATGCTTTCGCGCAGCTTCCACAAGCCGGCTGCCTGGGCGGCGCTGGAGGCCACCACCGCATCGCTGGCAAGCTCCTCGGTGATAGCATCGGCCAGCCCCTCTTCGAAACTGGCGGTGAGATTGGCATGGCGTCCCGCCGTCGCCTCCATCAGCACATACCAGGGCGAGGGCTGGGAAAAGGGATCGCGAGTGCCGTCGATATGCCGGGTGACGAATTCCAGCGCGATGCGCGGCATCAGTTCGAAGGCCGACAGCATGCCGCCTGTGTGCGTCTGCATCACGCCCAGCAGGCGGACCGCGGCGGCGGGCGAGGGCACCGCGGCCAATGCCGTCACCGCGATCTCCGGCTTGGGAAACAGGCGCAAGGTCGCCGCCGTGATCACGCCCAGACTGCCTTCACTGCCGATGAAGGCCTGCTTGAGGTCGTAGCCGCTATTGTCCTTGTGCAGGGCGCGCAGCATGGGCAGCACGGTGCCGTCGGCCAGCACCACTTCCAGCCCCAGCACCAGCGCACGGGTCATGCCATAACGCAGCACATGGGTGCCGCCGGCATTGGTGGCGATATTGCCGCCGATACTGCAGCTTCCCTCCGATGCCAGGCTGAGCGGGAACAGCAACTGCTTTTCATCGGCCGCGCGCTGTACCTGTGCCAGGGTGACGCCGGCTTCCGCCGTCAGGGTCATGCCGCTTTCGTCAAGGCGGCGGATCGTGTTCAGCCTTTGGGTGGAAAGCAGCACTTCGCCATGCAGCGGGATTTGTCCACCCACCAGGCCTGTGTTGCCGCCCTGGGTGACCACCGCGGTGCCGGTTTCGTTGCAGATGCTGAGGATGGCGGAGACTTCCGCTGTGTTGGCCGGCTTGAGCAGCAGAGGCGAATGACCGTGATACTTGCTGCGCCATTCTTCCAGATGCGGCGCGATCTCGGCAGCGTCCGTGGAAAAACCGCGTGCGCCGGCCGCCTCTTTCAACCGGGCCGCGACCGGCTCCGGCAGGGTCATCGTGGCGCGGCTGCCCGGCGCAACCGGTCATTGATGGCTTCGCCGATACCGGAATCCGGAATAGGCGACACCGCGATCTTGGTGGCGGTCTTGTCCAGCTCGCGCAGCATGGCAAAGAGATTGGCCGCCGCTTCTTTCAGGTCGCCGCCCGGGGAAAGGTTCAGCTTCGCGCCGGGCGCGTCGCCGAACCCCAGCAGCACCTCGCCGGACTCGATCTCGCCCGCGTTCAGGCGCAGGGAGGCGCGGGGCGCATAATGGCTGGCCAATTGTCCCGGCGACTGGATCAGGCTGCCGGGCGCCCCCAGGGGACCGATCAGATCCTCGATCTCCTCGCGCGGCACCGCGCCCGGCCTCAGCAGGAGAGGGCGGTCACCGTCGAAGCCCACCACGGTGGATTCAATGCCCAGGGTGGCGCCGCCGGCATCCAGGATGAAATCCAGTTGGCCGCCCAGGCTTTCGGCGACATGTGCCGCGGTTGTGGCGGTGACCTGTCCGGATTTGTTGGCGGAAGGTCCGGCGACAGGACGCCCGGTCTCCTTCAAAAGCGCAATCGCCGCCGGATGCGAGGGCGCGCGCAGCGCCACCGTATCGAGGCCGGCGCTTACCAGCAGCGACAAAGGCGAATTCTTGCGGCGGGGCAGGACCAGGGTCAGTGCGCCCGGCCAGAATTTCTCCGCCAGCGCCTGGGCACGCGGTGACAGTTCCACATGCCGGCGTGCTTCCTCCAGATCGGCGACATGCACGATCAAAGGATTGAACAGGGGACGGCCCTTGGCGGCGAAAATAGCGGCCACCGCCTGGCCGTTGGTGGCGTCGGCGCCCAGGCCGTACACGGTCTCGGTCGGGAACGCGACAAGCCCGCCTTCGCGCAGGATGCGGGCAGCTTCGGCGATGCCTTTGTTGTCGGCGATGGCGGTTCTGGTCTGAACATCGATCATGGGGGAGGCAATTTAGCGACTGCTGCCCCGATGTCGAGACCGGCAATTTATGCTGTCGTTAATTGGGCTTGTTGGCGCGATTTTCGTCCGACTGCGGCTCAGCCGGCGGCTGCCAGGGCGCCACGGCGGGTGGCGGCACCGGTACCGGCGCGGCAACTTCACCGGCCTGCAAGGCCTGGCGCACGTGTTTCTTGATGTCGGAGACGGTGGCCAGGAAGTCATTGTTCCGCAGCCAGGCCTGCACCGTCAAAGTGGTAGAGATAGGGCCCAACGTGTCGATGTCGACCCGCGCCGCCGGCGCCTTGAGGATACGGGGATCGCGCGCCAGGCATTCCAGAATGGCCTTCTCGACGCGATCCAGGTCTTCGGCGCGGTCGATCTCCACGCTGAAATTGGTTCGCCGCGTGGTCTCGCGCGAGACATTGACGATGGTGCCGGAGAAAATAGTGGCATTGGGGATGGAGATATAATTGCCCTCGTCGGTGACCATGTCGGTGCGGAACAGCCCGATCTCCCGTACCGTGCCGGTGGCGTCGGCGATCTTGATCTTGTCATAGACGCGGAAGGGCCGAAGGATCAGCAGCATCACGCCCGAAGCGACATTGGACAGCGTGCCTTGGAGCGCCAGGCCGACCGCCAGGCCCGCGGCACCCAGCAGCGCGATCAGGGAGGTGGTCTGGACCCCGAACTGGCTCAGCACCGCCACAATGGTGATGGCCAGGACGGCATAGCGCGCAAAGCTGTAGACCAGCGGCTTGAGGGTGTCGTCGATGTAATGGCTGCGGCCGACCAGGTCGTGCGCCCAGCGGCCCATCCAGTTCGCCAAGACCCAGCCGGCGACCAGGATCAGGATTGCGATCAGGATGGTCACACCGCCATTGACCAGCATGACGGTGAGGGCAGGGATGGCGCTTTTCACATCTGCGGGCAGGGCAGCAACAGCCGGGATTGCCGAGGGGAGGGCGCCATAGATGTTCATGCCGTTAACCCTTGGAACTATTGTGCGCCTGACAACGCTTGACCGGAAATAAGGTTTTCAGACCTATGGGAACATGCGGAACGGATATCTCACCTATGGGCTGATTTGGGCGGCAATATGTTGGCCGCTGGACGCTTATGCGGCGCCCGCTTTCCTGCCCGATTGCGCCGGCAAGGTAGAGATCGCCAACGCCCGCGTGGTGCGCGTGGAGCAGAACGGCGCGCTGATTCTTTCCGACGGACGCGCCATGCTGCTGGAAGGTGTCAGGCTGGCTTTGGACGGCGATCTGCGGGAACGGGCTCTGTCGGCTTTGCGTGACATGACAAAGTCTCAGCCCGTAACCTTCACCGCCACACCGCCCAAGGAAGACCGCTACGACCGGGTCCGGGCGCAGGCCTTCGGCCCGGCGCGCGACGCACGCCAATCAAATCAAGCCAGCTGGCTGCAGATTGCGTTGCTTGAGCAGGGCCTGGCGCGGGTGGCGATTTCGCCGGACCGCAACGAGTGCGCGCCCGACCTGTATGAGGCGGAGGCACGCGGCCGTGAAAAGCGTAGCGGCATCTGGGCTATGACGGCCTATCAGGCGAAGGCGCCGGAAACCGTGAAAAACAGCGCCGGCAGTTTCCAGCTGGTGGACGGCTGGGTCACCAATGTCGGCCAGGCGGACGGACGGGTGTTCATCGATTTCGGCAGCAATGGACGCCAGCTTTTTTCCGCCGTGATCCAGCGCCAGGACCGGCGCGCCTTCCGCGATTTCGATTTTGACGAATTGCCGGCGCATCACATCCGGATCCGCGGCATCGTGCAGGACTATCACGGCCGCCCTGAAATCCTTCTGTCCAATCCCGCGCAGATCGAAGTCTTGAACTGACGTTTTCCCCCTCCGACCTACGCATCGCAAGCGATGCTACGGTCACCTCCCCCTCTTATGCGCTGGTGCGCATGAGGGGCAGGTGGGGCCGTGCTTGGCATCAGCAAAGAAAAAGCCCGGTGTCGCCACCGGGCTCTTCCATCGCGATAGAGGATCGCTTTTCTTTTTACGCCGCCTTCTTGGTCAGCATGCCTTCAACGCGCTTGACTGCGGTCGGCTCGTCGGTCTTCTCGACGGCGGCGACTTCGCGGGCCATGCGGGCCAAGGCCTTTTCATAGAGCTGGCGCTCGGAATAGGACTGCTCGGGCTGGCCGCCGGCGCGGTGCAGGTCGCGCACCACTTCAGCGATCGAGACCAGATCACCGGAGTCTATCTTGGCTTCGTATTCCTGGGCGCGGCGCGACCACATGGTGCGCTTGATGCGGGCGCGGCCTTTCAGCGTGTTGAGAGCACCGGCCACAACTTCCGGAGAAGACAGCTTGCGCATGCCCACGGTCTTGGCCTTGGTGGTGGGAACGCGCAGGGTCATCTTGTCCTTCTCGAACTCGATGATGAACAATTCCAGCCTCACGCCCGCCACTTCCTTTTCCTCAATACCGGCAACCTTGCCGACACCGTGGGTGGGATAGACGACGTGATCATTGGTCTTGAATTCGTGCTTCTTGTTGGAGTTGGCGGGGACCTTCTTTGCCGGCACGGCAGCAGGCTTGGCGACGGGAGTCTTGAGGGCGGTCATTTTCTTTTCCTGTGAGGGACAAATGCGAAGGCGTCCACCGGTGGGGCGCCGGATGGCGGTATCTGTCCTGTGTCTCTGAACGGGAAAGAGGCTATCACAAACTTCACGAAAATGGAAGAAAATACCGCGCCATCCCATTGATTCACCGTCATTTATTCTAAAAAGACGGAAAGGGCAGGCAATTCAACCATTTGTGACGGTTGTTCTGTATGCAGAACACAGCCGGAACGGGTAACTCGGTTTCAGGACCCCGAGCCAGGGTTGGGGCTGAAGAACTTCTCGAATTTGTCCGGAACGCCCTGCATCTCTTTCGCATCAGCCGGGGGCTCTCCCTTCTGGGCGATGTTGGGCCAGGACTTGGCATATTCGGCGTTCACAGACAGCCATTTCTCCAAACCCGACTCGGTGTCCGCCTTAATTGCTTCGGGCGGGCATTCCGGTTCGCACACCCCGCAATCGATGCATTCGTCGGGGTTGATCACCAGCATATTCTCGCCTTCATAGAAGCAGTCGACCGGGCAGACCTCGACGCAATCCATGAACTTGCACTTGATGCAGGCTTCAGTGACGACATAGGTCATAAGGCTAGGCTCCAGGGGCAAAAATGCCGGATTCAAACGGGGCTGTGCTTACGGCGCGTCGGCTCCGGAGGCAAGGGCATTGAGGCCGCAGCAATTGCGAACGGTTCGCATCTGTTACTCCAAGACCTCGTACAGGGTCCTGGCTTCGGCCGCAGGACCGCGCCGTTCCCCAAGGGACAAAACCTTGACGGCAATCACCTGGCGGCCACCTCTGCCCAAGGTGAGGACGTCCCCTGGTTTTAACGCATGGCCGGGCTTGTCGACCTTGACGCCATTGAGCCGGATGCGTCCTGCCGCAGCGGCGGCCTGGGCCAAGGGCCGGGTGCGGTAAAAGCGGGCGTGGAACAGCCATTTGTCGAGCCGGCTCATCGCGTGCGTAACGCGGCAAGCGAGGCAAAAGGCGAGTTGGGGGTGGGGGCCGGCTCGTCCTTGCGCTTGGCGTGAGCGGCGCGTTGGGGCCGCTGTCTGGTGCGCCGCCACACCGGCTTGGCGCCTTCGACCGCGATCTCGCGCCAGCCCAGCGCCGTCAGCACCGCGCGCGCTTCGTCCTTGGCCGAACCCAGCAGTGATACCAGCCTGGTCAGCAGAGTTTCGGCATCGGTACCGGCGGACAGGGCTTTTTCCAGCTCGTCTTCAAGGCGCTCAAGCATGTCGAAACGGATGGCGCGGTCCCCCGCAATGGCGAAGCCGCCGGCATGGAGCGCAGGTTCCTCCGCGTCCCTGTCCACCGCAAAGGAGGTAAGCCCGGGTGCGGGCGCCGGAGGCGGCGCATCTTTGCGGTTCCACACGCCCCACAGCAAGGTCAGCAGCGCGGCGGCGTCGGGACGCAGCAGCTTGGGCAGATAGACGGTGCGCCGTCCGAACCAGATACCAAACGGGCGCAAGGCGCGCAGCAGCGGCCCCAATTTTTCCGGCAGCGCCAATGTCGCGCGATCCAGGGCGGCGAAATTCTCCACCAATTGATGGGCAATCCCGCGCGCCTGGCCGGGCAGGGCGGTTTCGCTTCCGGTTTTTGCTTCCGCCGCATCGCGCAAGGCCAGCAACGGCGTCAGCTTCGCCGCAATGCGCGCCGTCACCCAATCCTGCAGCCGGATCTGGAGACTTTCCGTCTTCACATGCGCATCCGCCAGCACTTCGATGGCGGGCGAAAGCGGTGAGGGACCAACCGTTAGCCTTCCAACAATGGCGCCTTCCCACCACAGCTTGCCGTGTTCGCTCAAGGTGATCGCGGCATCCGCGGCACCCGCCAATGCCATGGTGCGGCTCGCGATCTCGCTTTCCAGGCCCTTGAGAGCGGCCGCCCGCAAAGTCCGGCCGTGAATCCCAACCGCACGAGGATCGGGCACGAAACGGAATCCTTCCAGTTTGCCGATGGCTTCGCCGCCGATGGAAACGCCGCCCGCTTCATCCAGCGCCAAAGAAGCGAACTCGTCATCGCGCAGATGCTTCATCAAGACCGAGGTGCGGCGATCGATAAAGCGCTGGGTCAGCCTTTCATGCAGCGCATCCGACAAGCGGTCTTCCACGGCGCGGGTGATGCCTTGCCAATGGGCGCCGTCACGTGTCCAGCCCTGGCGATGCGCGGCATAGGTGTACGTGCGGATCTGCGCCAGCCGGCCTGACAAGGTGGCGACATCGCCTTCGGTGACGTCAGCACGGGCGATCTGGCGCGCCAGCCAGTCATCGGGAATAACGCGATCCTGGGTGCTGAGAAACAGGAAGATGCTGCGCACCAGCTTGACATGCTCGTCGGTGGAGAGCTTGCGGAAATCGGGCAGCTGGCAGACATCCCACAGCCTGGCAACCGTCTCGCGCGCGGTCGCGAGCGCCTTGATCTCGTCGTCTTCGGAAAGAATCTTCAACGCCACCGCGTCGCTGGCGGGGCGCGCCCGCGTCAGGCCCCGTTCCGGCGGCGGAGCGTCGAGGCTCTCGTTCAAGGCCGCCAGGCTGCGGAAGTCCAATTCTCCATTGCGCCATTGCAGTACCCGCACCGGATCATAGCGATGGCTTTCCACCCGCTGTACCAGCTCGTCCTCGAAGGATTCGCAGTCGGCGGTGACGCCGAAGGTGCCGTCATTCATGTAGCGGCCGGCGCGGCCGGCGATCTGTCCGATCTCGGAAGGTGCAAGTTGTCTCAGCCGCGCGCCGTCGAATTTCTGCCGCGCGGCAAAGGCGACGTGATCGACATCCATGTTGAGGCCCATGCCGATGGCATCGGTCGCCACCAGGAAGTCCACATCGCCGGACTGGTAAAGCTGAACTTGCGCATTGCGGGTTCGCGGGGAAAGCGCGCCCAGCACCACCGCCGCGCCGCCGCGCTGGCGGCGCACCACTTCGGCGATGCCGTAGACATCGTCGGCGGAAAATCCCACCACGGCGGAGCGGCGGGGCAGGCGGGTGAGTTTCTTGGCACCTGTATAGGCCAGATCGGAAAAACGCGCCCGGGTGATGAACCAGGCTTTGGGAATGAAGCGCTGGATGATGCCGCGCATGGTGTCGCTGCCCAGCAGCATGGTCTCTTCCTCGCCTCGCGCGTGAAGCAGACGGTCGGTGAAGACATGGCCGCGTTCGGGATCGGCGCAAAGCTGGATTTCATCGATCACCAGGCAAGCCACCGGGATATCCAGCGGCATCGCCTCGACCGTGCAGACATAGAAACGCGGCGCCTTGGGGACGATCTTTTCCTCGCCCGTGATCAGGGCCACTTCCTGCGGCCCGCGCAGTTTCACGATGCGGTCATAGACCTCGCGCGCCAACAGCCTGAGCGGCAGGCCGATCATGCCGGACTTGTGGGCCAGCATCCGTTCGATGGCGAAGAAGGTCTTGCCGGTGTTGGTGGGGCCCAGGACCGCGGTGACTTTGGGCGCGGACGCCGCTTTGCTTTGCATGGTTGCTAGATTGGGTTTGCCCAGGGCCGCCACAAGGAAAAACCGTCCATCATCTCTGTCTTGTTCCGTACGCGGCCGGTTTTCTGGGAGCGCCTACCAGCGGCTGTGGATGGTCCATTCTGAACCAGTACGGAGATGGAACAATTCATGCCCGAATCATCAACCAATTCAATATCTGCCTTTGTTCTCATACATTTAGCTGGCCCCCCCAGGACCCTGACCCACCATATCTAGCGTTGGACTCGAAAGATCGGGCTTTGTCTGGCCACCTCGGCTTTATTCCGTACCCTGACAAATGTGGGTGGCAAATGTCATGGCAAATGCTGGTAATAACAAATGTGGGCTTTCAGGATTTGAAGCCCTTGGGAGTCTGCCCATCCACCTTTACCGAACTGGTGAGGATCGCCAGCACGCCATATTTGGTTTCGGCCCAGATGCGGACCGGCACCGCATAGCTGTGGCCACCGACCTCGCTGGGCAGGCTGACAAACCAGGCATGAATGGTGGGGAACTTTTCATTGTCCTTCAGCACCCGCGGCCGGAAACCTGCCACCTGGCGGTAATGCAGATCGCACTGCACGCCCTTGCCCTGATAAAGGCCACTGTCCAGGCGCACATCCACGTCTTTCACCTTGGTGATTTCGATGTCGTAGCGGCGGCGTCCGTCGAATACCGGCGCGGTGACAGCGCAGGGGTTGCCGGCGTCCGCGCCCATGCCGCTCAAGATCATGGTCACGGCGCTCAGCGGATCCAGCGTGTTTTTGGTGTCATCCGGCTTCACTTCAAAACCGGTGGTGGAATAGACGGGATCGGCATAAAGCCGCGGCGGCGCGGCCCCGTCATAGGTGAGCGAGACTTCCTGCTTCTTGCCCGATTTCCCGGTATAGAAACTGTCATAGAGACCAGGCTGGAATTTCCTGGCGCCCAGCTTGCCCGTCGAGGTGGCCTGGATTTCCGACTGCCAGAAGGCGTTGACCACCCCGGACGTCTGCAAGGTGGAGACGCTGTGATAGTCGTCGCCCCGCAAGGTGGTGTCGATGCCCATCTGGCCCATGGTGATGCCCCCGGCATAAAGGGTCATGGCCACTTCCAGCCGGGAGGCGGGCTGGGTGGGCGATTCCCCGCCGGCGCCGCCCGCCGCCCAGGCGGCCGAACTCCAGGCCAGCACTGGCATGGTGAAAATCAGGGCGAGGGGAACGGTTTTTTTCATCATCTTGCGGTGTAGCTATGGCCGGAATGTCGCTGTTTATATTGGTGCTTTTGGGGCCGTGGGCCAAGTCTGGGTTCGCCAGCTCATTTGTGCCGTTCGTTCGGTTCCTGCTTGACCTAAGGGCCTGATTTGCCTATGAACCCCGCTCTTTTGCGGGGAAAACCCGCGGAAATCCTTGCGAATCGTGAGAACAGCCCATGTCCCGCCGCTGCGAATTGACCGGAAAAGGCACCCAGGTTGGCAATAATGTCAGCCATGCCAACAACAAGACCAAGCGGATCTACCGCCCCAATCTCCAGGTGATCGCGCTGGCCAGCGAGATTCTGGGCAACAGCTACAAGCTCAAGATCTCCATGAACGCCCTGCGTTCGGTGGACCGCAATGGCGGCCTGGATCCCTTCATCCTGAAGAGCAAGGACAGCGTGCTGTCACCCAAGGCGCTGCGCCTCAAGCGCGCGATTGCAAAGAAGGCCGCCGAGAAGGCGGCCTGATCAGCCAATAAGAAGGCCGCCGAAAAGGCCGCCTGACTGCGTAACAGCCGTTTGCGCTAAGCGGCCCGGCGTCCCCGCCGGCCGGCCGGCGCTTCTTCCGCAAACAGATCGATCAACTGCTCGGTCATCGCACCGCCCAACTGTTCGGCGTCCACGATGGTGACGGCCTTGCGGTAATAGCGCGTCACATCATGGCCGATGCCGATGGCTGTCAGCTCGATGCCGGAACGCGTCTCGATCTCCTCGATCACCCGGCGCAGATGCAGTTCCAGGTAATTGCCGGCATTCACCGACAGGGTTGAATCGTCCACCGGCGCGCCGTCTGAAATCACCATCAGGATCTTGCGCTGTTCGGGGCGGGCCATCAGCCGGTTGTGCGCCCAGGTCAGCGCCTCGCCGTCGATATTCTCCTTGAGCAGGCCTTCGCGCATCATCAGCCCCAGATTGCGCTTGGCGCGCCGCCAGGGTTCGTCGGCGGCCTTGTAGACGATGTGGCGCAGATCGTTGAGCCGGCCCGGCTGAGGCGGCTTGCCGGCGGCAATCCATTTCTCCCGGCTTTGCCCGCCTTTCCAGGCGCGGGTGGTGAAGCCCAATATTTCGGTCTTCACGCCCACACGCTCCAGGGTGCGGCCCAGGATATCGGCGCACATCGCCGCCACCATGATGGGGCGCCCGCGCATCGAGCCGGAATTGTCTAAGAGCAAGGTCACGCAGGTGTCACGGAAAGTGGTGTCCTTCTCGCGCTTGAAGGACAGCGGATACATGGGATCGATGATGATGCGGGTGAGCCGCGAGGCATCCAGCATGCCTTCTTCCAGGTCATATTCCCAATGGCGGTTCTGCTGCGCCATCAACAGGCGCTGCAGCTTGTTGGCCAGCCGCGACACCACGCCTTGCAGGGACGACAATTGCTGGTCCAGGAAGCCGCGCAGCCGCGCCAGCTCTTCCGGTTCGCACAGATCGGCGGCCGCGATCTCTTCATCGAATTCGGCGGTGAAAATCTTGTAGCCCCATTCGTCCTGATGGGCGAAGGCGGCTTCATGGCGGTTCGGCTTGGCGCCTTCCTGCGGGTCGGTGGCATCCGAGAGGTCGTCGGATTGCTCCGTGGCACTTTCGCCTTCCACCTGCTCGCCATCCTCGGCTTCGGCGGCGGATTCGGTGGAAGCGCTTTCGCCTTCCTGCTGGACGTCCTGGTCGTCGCCTTCGGAGTCTTCGCCTTCGGCATTTTCGCCTTCTGCGTCATCATCGGAAGACTGGTCGCCCTCGCTCTGATCGCCCAGCGCCAGATGGTTGAGCATGGTGCGGGTAAGGCGGGCGAAGGCTTTCTGGTCGCGCAGCGCGCCCGCCAGCTTCTCCAGGTCAGGAGCCACCTTGGCTTCGATGGTGGAGCGCCACAAATCCACCGCATGTGCCAGGGAAGCCGGCGGTTTCTCGCCCGTGAGCTTCTCGCGCACCATCAGGCCCAGCACGTCGGCCAGCGGCGCTTCGTCCTTGACCCGTGCCTTGGCCAGGCCGCGATGCGTCAGGCGCTGTTCCAATCCGGCGGCCAGGTTGGCCGCCACGCCTTTCATCGCCAGCGAACCGATCGCTTCCACCCGCGCCTGTTCCGCCGCCTCGAACACCGCCGCGCCCTCCGGCGAAGCGGGCCGGAACTGATTGTTGATCTTTTCGTCGTGATAGGCCTTGCGCAGGGCATAGGCATCGCCGGTGCCGCGCACCAGCGCCACATCCTGAGCCGAAAGGTTGCGATGGGGCGAGGGCAGGCGGGCTTTCAGTCCCTTCAGCGCCGGCGGCTCGGAGGAGAAATTGACTTCCAGCTCCGGCTCGGCCGCCAACGACCGCACCGCGACGGAAACAGCGCGCTTGAAAGGTTCGGCAGGGGATTCAGGCTTGGCCACTTCCAACCCTTTTCAAACTGGATCACCCGCATGAAGCGGGTGATGATGGTTGCTACGCAACCATCACCTTGGCGGCGCTCTCCGGCAATTCCTCGCCAAAGCAGCGCTGATAGAATTCCGCCACACTGGCGCGTTCCAGCTCATCGCACTTGTTGAGGAAGGTGAGGCGGAAGGCAAAACCGATATCGCCGAAGATCTCGGCATTCTGCGCCCAGGTAATCACGGTGCGCGGGCTCATCACGGTGGAAAGATCACCCGCGACAAAGGCATTGCGGGTCATGTCGGCCAGCCGCACCATCGCCGAGATGGTCTTCCTGCCTTCCGGCGTGTTGTAGCCGGGTGCCTTGGCCAGCACGATTTCCTCTTCCGCGTCATGGGCGAGATAGTTGAGGGTGGTAACGATCGACCAGCGGTCCATCTGGCCCTGGTTGATCTGCTGGGTGCCGTGATAAAGCCCGGTGGTGTCGCCCAGCCCGATGGTGTTGGTGGTGGAGAACAGCCGGAAGGCCGGATGAGGATGGATCACCTTGTTCTGGTCCAGCAGAGTCAACCGGCCCGACACTTCCAAGACCCGCTGGATCACGAACATCACATCGGGACGCCCGGCGTCATATTCGTCGAACACCAGAGCCACCGGCCTTTGAAGCGCCCAGGGCAGCAAGCCTTCGCGGAATTCCGTCACCTGCAGGCCGTCGCGCAGCACGATGGCGTCCTTGCCGATCAGGTCGATGCGGCTGATATGGCTGTCCAGGTTGATGCGGATGCAGGGCCATTTCAGCCGCGCCGCCACCTGTTCGATATGGGTGGACTTGCCGGTGCCGTGATAGCCCTGAACCATGACGCGGCGGTTGAAGGCAAACCCGGCCAGAATGGCCAGGGTGGTGTCGCGGTCGAAGCGGTAGGCGTTGTCGATCTCCGGCACATGCTCGTTGGCCGTCTTGAAGGCGGGCACCTTCATCTTGGTCTTGATGCCGAATGTGCTGGCGGCGTCCACCGTCGTATCGGGCGCGGCCGTGATTTCCAGGGTTTCGGTATGAGTGCTCATGGGCTTTAGGTCCGGAACCGCCGCGACGGAAGCCGCGGCGCGGTTGGCAGCCCGTTTCAGGTGAGAAGGCCGGAGGCGCGCAACACGCCATAGGCTTTGATAACCTGCTTCAGCCGTTCTTCCGCGCCCCGGTCGCCGCCATTCGCGTCGGGATGAAAACGCTTCACAAGTTCCTTATACCGCGCCTTGATCTCGATCAAGGTGGCGTTGTGCGCCAGTTGCATCGTGTCCATCGCCATGATCTGCAGCCGCGTCAAATGCCGCTCCGGACGCCGCACGGTTTCCCCGTCCTCTGCAAACATCGCATGGCTGTCATTCACGCCGCCCAGCGGGGTCTGACCCATGCGTGCCTTGGCGCCGCGCTTGCCCAAAGGCCAGGTCGGGCGGTGTCCGAGGCTGGCTTCTTCGCGGAAGCGCTGAATGTCGTTGTCGTCCATGCCCTTGAAGAAGTCCCAGGCCTCATTATGGGCGCGGGCATGGGCAGGGCAGTACCAGAAATATTCCGACAGATTCTTGGGCGACTTGGAGACGCGGCAGGAGCCCGGGCCGATGCAGTCCGGGGCCTCGCACATGCGGGTTTCCGGTTCCTTGACGCGCGACTTTCCGGGCTTGATCCGGATGTCGGTCTTGAACCGTGAGGGTCGGGATTGAACCATGATGGAATTATGGGATCGGAACCGTAAAAGACAAGGAAACGTATCGCTTGACATTCCCTCGGCGCAAGCGAACTTCAGATCATGAAAGTCGCCGCCGCCATGCGGGAGAAATTAACCTCCGCCTTTGCGCCCAACGAAATGGACATCGTGGACGAAAGCGCGCGTCATGCCGGCCATGCCGGCGCCACCCGCGAGGATGGCAGCCGGGGCGAAACCCATTTCCATATTCGGCTTGTGTCACCGGCCTTCGAAGGCCTCAGCCGGGTGGAGCGCCAGCGCCGCGTCTATGCCGTGCTGAAAGACGAGCTTGCCGGGCCCGTCCATGCACTCTCGCTTGCAGCCCTTGCGCCGTCGGAAACGACGAAGGGCTGAATTATTTGGGTCGCGCCGCCTAACGCTAGGATGCTTCGCATCCGCTGGGCGGTCGCTCCTCACGCCTGCTGAGGCTGAGCGGAAAGCTTGATGGGCGGGATGATCCTGAGCGCCGTGATCTGGTTGCGCTGGCGGCGCATGATCTCGAACGTGAATCCGAAAAAGGCGAAACGCTGGCCGGTTTCCGGAATGGTTCCGGACTGGGCGATCACCAGCCCCGCCACGGTGGTGGCATCGTCTTCCGGCAGGTTCCAGTCCAGTTCGCGGTTGAGGTCGCGCACCGGCACCGTGCCATCCACCAGATAGGAGCCGTCGGGGCGCCGGCGCACATCCGGGCGGACTTCCGCCGCATGCTCGTCGGGAAGCCGGCCGAAGATTTCTTCCAGAATGTCTTCCAGGGTTACCAGACCCTGCAGCGCGCCATATTCGTCCACCACCAGGGCAAAATGCGCCTTGTGCTCGCGGAACGACCCAAGCTGTTCTTCCAGGGTGGTGGTATCGGGCACATACCAGGGCGGCGCGGCCAGGGCAGGGATGTCGATGGCGTCGAGATTTCCTTTCTGCTCCACCAGGGCCTGGGCCAGATGTTTGGTGGACAGCACACCGATGATGTTTTCCGGCTCGTCCCGCCACAGTGGAATACGGCTGTGATGGGACGCGATGGCTGCGTCCAGCAATTCGCGCTTGGGCAGGTCGGCATCCAGACTGTCCATGTTGGTGCGATGACGCATCACGTCGCCGACCCTCAGCTCCCGCAAATCCAGGATGCCGCCGATCATGTCGCGATGTTCGCGCTCCACATTGCCTTCGCGGTGATGCAGCTCGACCGAGCCGCGGATTTCTTCATGCGCCTCGTCGCTGCCGGGCTCTTCTTCGTTGCCGACGCCGAACAGGGTCAGCACATTCCACACCAGCCATTGCACCGACACGATAACGGGGCCGAGCAGGGCAACGACCCAACGCAAAGGGGCGGCCACAAACAGCGCCACGCGATCGGTGCGCGCCACTGCCAAGGTCTTGGGCAGGGTCTCCACAAAGATCAGGATCACCACCGTCATCAGCGCGGTGGTCACCGCTACGGCGCGCGGACCATAACGGGTTTCAAGTGTCGCGGTGGCCAGCGAGGACGTCAGGATATTGATGAAGGTATTGCCCAGCAGAACGGCGCCGATCATGCGTTCGCGGTTGTTCACCAGCTTGTTGACATTGGCGGCGGCCCGGCTGCCCTCCTTCTCCAGCTGGTGCATGCGGCCGCGGGAAACCGCCGTCAGCGCGGTTTCCGCCGCCGAGAAAAAGGCGGAAATCGCCAGCAACAACACGATGGCGGCGATGGTGTAAGCGAGCATCTTGCGAGAATGGCACCCTGGGAGGGCGGTGATAATAGCCTATTCTCAGTCCGTCAGGACGGATTTTACCGCCTCCAGAGGAACCTCGCGGGTGACAAAGGCCTGGCCCAGCCCGTGCAGCAGGATGAAAGTGAGCTTGCCGTCGGTCACTTTCTTGTCATGGGCCATATGGCGGATCAGTTCGCCGGCGCTGGGACGCGCACCGGGGATATCGGCGATGGTAGAGGGCAGGCCCACCGCCTTCAGGTGGCGAACGAATCGCTCGGCATCCTGGCCCGGGCAAAGACCCAGCTTGACCGAGAGCTGGAAGGCCAGCGCCATGCCGATGGCGACCCCTTCGCCATGAATCAGCCGGTCGGAAAATCCGGTGGCGGCCTCCAGGGCATGGCCGAAGGTATGACCGAGATTGAGCAACGCGCGTTCGCCGGTCTCGCGTTCGTCGCGCGCCACGATATCGGCTTTCATCCGGCAGGAATGGGCAACGGCCTTAACCCGCGAGGCCTGATCGCCGCCCAGCGCCTTTGCGCCATGGACTTCGAGCCATTCAAAGAACTGGGCATCTCCCAACGCGCCATATTTCGCCACTTCGGCATAACCGGCCAGCAACTCCCGCTTGGGCAAGGTATCCAGCAGCGCGGTATCGGCGATAACCAGCCGCGGCTGGTGGAACAGGCCGACCAGGTTTTTTCCCTGTGCCGCGTTGATTGCGGTCTTGCCGCCGACTGACGAATCCACCTGCGCCAGAAGCGTGGTGGGAATCTGCGCAAAGGCGATGCCGCGCTTGAGCACGCCGGCGGCAAACCCGGTGAGATCGCCGATTACCCCGCCGCCTAACGCAATCACCAAGCCTTTGCGGTCGACTTCCATATCCAGCAGCGCGCCGCACAGTCGTTCCAACCCGGCAAAGCTTTTGCTGACCTCGCCCGGCGGCATCACAATAGCGCGCGCATCGATATCGGCCCGCCGCAATCCTTCCAGCAGGCGCGGCAGATGCAATTCGGCGACATGGCTGTCGGTCACCACCGGCACGATGCCCCTTGAACCTGTTTTGGAGACGAAGGGCTTCAGCAATTCCGGGGCGCGCGCCAGCATGCCTGCGCCGACATGAATATCGTAGGCCCGCTCGCCCAGCCCGACTGTGACTTTGCTGTCTGAAGTTGGTTCGCTCATGGCTTTTCGCATATCCCATGGACAGCCAGGGCGGCAACAACCTTGTCCAGCAGCACGGCATGGGGCTCATCGCCGGATTCCAGCACCATGTCGGCTGTGGCATAGACCGGTTCGCGCACCTCCAGCAGCCGTTCCAGGGTGCCGCGCATGTCTTCGGTATTCAGCAACGGCCGTGTCTGGTCATGTTCCTGTCGCTTCCTGACCCGTCCCAGAAGAATCTCGACCGGCGCTTTCAACCAGATGGTGAAGGCTTCGGCCTTCATCGCCTCGCGGGTGGCGGTGTCCATGAAGGCGCCGCCGCCGGTGGCCAATATATGCGCCGGACTGTGAAGCAGGCGGGCGATTACGCTGCGCTCCAGACGGCGGAATTCCGGCTCGCCGTATTTGCTGAAGATCTCCGCCACCGTCATGCCTGCGGCGGCTTCGATCTCATGGTCGGCATCGGCGAAACCCACCTCCAGGCGCGCAGCCAGGCGCTTGCCGATGGAGGTCTTGCCGGCCCCCATCATGCCCACCAGCGCCACGGTCCTGGTCAGTGTCATGCCCTCCCGATACAGCCATGATAGATTCCTGTCCATGACTCGCGCCCCCGCAGGCACTCGCAAAATCCCGGGCATCGGCTCGGCCCATCTGGTCGAGGCCTTTCTCGATATGATGAGTGCCGAGCGCGGTTCGGGCGCCAATACTTTGGCCGCCTATCGCCGCGACCTGGTGGATTTTGCCGGCCATCTCGGGCAGCACGGCACCGATCCGGCCAAGGCGAGCAAGGACCAGGTGCGCGCCTTCCTGACCGGCCTGTCGTCATCCGGCATGGCGGCTTCCACCCAGGCGCGCAAGCTTTCGGCCCTGCGGCAGTTCTACGGCTTTCTGTATGCGGAAGGCATCCGCGGCGACGATCCCACCCAGACCATCGCGGCGCCGCAGGCCAGCCGCCCTTTGCCCAAAATTCTTTCCGCGCATGACCTGGAAGCAATGCTGATCACCGCGGCACAGGACACCTCACCGGAAGGTCTGCGGCTGACCCTGATCGTGGAGATGCTCTATGGCGGAGGCCTGCGGGTCTCCGAACTGGCCGGCATGACCCTGGCGGCGGTGCGAGCAAGGGAAAGCTTCATCCGCGTCACCGGCAAGGGCAACAAGGAGCGGCTATCGCCGCTCAGTCCCGCCGCGCACACCGCCTTGGATGTCTATCTCAAGGTGCGCGAGAATTTCGTGCCCAAGCATGACAAGAACAATCGCTATCTTTTTGCCTCGCGCGGCGCCGAAGGTTTTCTCACCCGGCGGCGCTTTCACCAGCTGTTGAAAGGCCTGGCCATCAAGGCCGGACTCGACCCCGCCAAGGTATCGCCCCATGTGCTGCGGCACGCCTTCGCCACCCACCTGGTGGAAGGCGGCGCGGATCTGCGCAGTGTCCAGACCCTGCTGGGCCATGCCGATATCGCCACCACCCAGATCTATACCCATGTGGCGCGCGACCATCTGAGCCGGGTGGTGCGCTCCGCCCATCCCCTGGCCAGGGCCAAGAAAACCGGCGATTGAAGGCGAAAAAGCAGGCAAATAGGTAACCCGGCGGTAACGGCGGACCGGGACAATGCCCGGCCCGCTTTTTGGTTCGCCCATGCTGCCTTTACCCAGATACAGCGCCGACGCGAAATGGTCCGGTTTCGCCCTGGAATGGCTTGTGGTGGCGCTGCTCACCTTGGGGGTATTCGCGCTTGCGCCGATGGCCGGCCTGCACATCAAGGCGGGACTGGATGACTATCGCAACGCGCTGATGCTGGCAGCGCTGGGCATCGCCGCGCGCAAATTCGGTTATGCCCGTCTCGCCTGCTTGCTGGAATATTTCGCGCTTCTGATGTGCGCCGCCACCGTCATCCTGGTGGCCATCTATATCGGCATGGGCAATGCCGGTCCGCTATGGGACAAAAGCTTTCTGGCTGCCGACCGCGCCCTGGGTTTCGACTGGCTGGGCTGGTTTGATTTTTTGGGAGCCCATCCGGCCTTATACCGCGTGCTCGACAGTCTCTATCACAATGTCGGCCTGGCCGCGCTGTACCTGGTGGTGCTGATGAGTCTGATGGGCAACACGGCGCGGCTTCGCGAGATTTTCTGGCTGTTGTTCGTGGCGGGTCTTTTGACGGCCCTGGGCGGCTGGGCCTGGCCGGCGCTGGGACCGTTCCAGCAATTCGGGCTGCAGAGCCACGGTCCTTTCCTGCCCGAGATGCAGCATCTGTTGAGCCGCCGCGACTTGAATTTCTCGCTGCCCAAACTGCAAGGCGTGGTGTCCTTCCCGTCCTATCACACGGTACTGGCGCTGGGGCTGATGATGGCGTTCCGCGGCACAGGCATCATCGGCTGGATTGTGACCGCCGCCTGTGGCGCCATGCTGTTTTCCATACCCTTTTTCGGCGGCCATTATCTGGTCGACGTGCTGGCAGGCGCCGCCGTGACGGTGTTGTCTTTTGCCGCCATCAGGCTGGCGATGCGGCTGGCGGAACTGATCCGCCTGGGCGCGGGCAGGCGAAGCGCATTGGTGTATGCCCGTGCCGGACAGGCCGGATAATAGTCTAAACCATTGATAGGATAGATATTTTAAGCCGTTCCCTTTCCCGGCCGGCTATGCCATTTTTCCGGCCCATCTGCTGGTTGAGTCATGCATTACCTGGAATTTGAACGCCCCATTGCCGAACTGGAGGGAAAGATCGTCGAGCTGACCAAGCTCGCCGAGGAAGACCCCACCATGGAGATCGATTCCGAGGTGGAACGGCTGAGGACCAAGGCCGGCTCCCTGGTGGCCGATACCTATGCCAGACTGACGTCCTGGCAGAAGGTCCAGGTGGCCCGTCATCCGGAGCGGCCGCACTTCCTGGATTATGCCCGCCGCATTCTCGAGGATTTCACGCCGCTGGCCGGGGACCGCAGCTTTGGCGAAGACCAGGCGGTGGTGGCGGGATTGGCGCGGTTTCGCGGCCAGGCCGTCGCCTTCATCGGCCAGGAAAAGGGCAACGATACCCAGAGCCGGTTGAAGCACAATTTCGGCATGGCGATGCCGGAAGGCTATCGCAAGGCGGTCCGCATTTTTGAACTGGCCGACCAGTTCCGTCTGCCGGTTCTGTCCTTCTGCGACACGTCCGGCGCCTATCCCGGCGTCTCGGCGGAGGAACGCGGTCAGGCGGAAGCCATCGCCCGTTCCATCCAGGCCGGGCTGGGGGTCAAGGCGCCTTTCATCGCCACCATTATCGGCGAGGGCATGTCGGGCGGCGCCATCGCCATCGCCGCGGCCTCGCGGGTCTATATGCTGGAACATTCGATCTATTCGGTGATCTCGCCGGAAGGCTGCGCGTCAATCCTTTGGCGCAGCGCCGACAAGGCGCAGGAGGCAGCGGCTGCCCTCAAGATCACCGCCCAGGATCTGCATCAGTTGCGGGTGATCGACGCCATCGTGCCGGAGCCGGTGGGCGGTGCCCATCGCGCGCCTCTGGAAGCGATCGATGCCGTGGCCGACCAGATCGCGGCGGGCCTGAAGGAAATGGACGGCATTTCCGGCGAAGAGCTGCTGCGCCAGCGCCGTGCGAAATTTCTGGCTATGGGGCGAGGGCTTTAATCTGATCGTTCGATCAGAGTAAAGCCCGAGCGCCCGAAGCTTCGGAGGGAAAACAAATCGGTCCGGTGGACCGATTTGCCGACGAAGCTGAGGGCCGGGGTGAGGTTACCACACACACCGGTCCTATTTCGCTGCCGCGCGTATTGGCATCGTGCTATATTGTTGCTGCTATCGCGATCTCAGCGGGGCGGACTATGAGAACGGCAATCGCGACAATTCTGGTGCTGTTGACGGTTCCAACTTTCGCAGCCGCGAAACCCGCCAAGAAACCCATCTATTACGACTGCCGGCCGTCGGAAGACATCGTCAATGGCCGCTCGGTGTGGAAAACCATCTGCCAGAATCAGGACGGCGAATGGGTGGAAGTGCCGCCGCCAAAGAAAAAGGCCCGGCGCTGAGGCCGGGCCTTGGTTTCGATATGCAGTCGTGAATCAATATCCATGTTCACAGCTGGCCGCTCGCTCAAGCTCGCGGCGTTCGTCACTCGAAATGATCCACTGGATCATTTCGTTCGCCTTCGGCGAACCGCTCCTCACTGCCGGTAATTGGCGATGGAAAGCTGGGAGACCCAGCCCTTGTTGCCCACTTCATCGGCCACTTCGACCCATACGCCTTCCTTGTTGCCGGTGGGATAAAGGATCACGCCCGCATCCAGCGGCTTGAGCACCTTGCCCTTTTCGGCGGGGGTGGCGCGCAACACACCCGGACGGGCCAGGGTCACCGCCTGGGAGGGCGCATCGGCCTTGGCGTTGGCGGACAGGCCGCCCAGATCGCCCACCAGCTTGGTATAGGCTTCGATATAGGCCAGCACTACGACCTGGCCGATGGCGCTGTTCTGGTAGTTGGAAATGCCCATGCCGCCGAAACCGCCCCAGCCGCCCCAGCCGCCGCCGAAGCCGAAACCCACATCGGTCTTGGAGCCGTGGCCTTCTTCCATCGCCTGCTGTTCGCTGGTGCGCACATTGGTAATGGTCAGCACCACATCGGCGGTCTTGGAAGAGATATTGATATGGGATGCAATCGCGCCAAAGCCGCCTGGCAGGAAACCGCCCAGGATGCCGCCGACATTGGTGCCGCTGGCATTGCCGTTGCGGGAAACGATATCCGGCACCAGGACGTAGTCGGCGGCGCGCACCTGGCCGGCACCGATGTTGGAGCCGCCCTGCAAGGTGCCGCCCGCCGCCAGCGCCCGTTCCTGCTGCGCCATGGCAAAGCCGGCGCCGCGGTCCACCAGGGTGAAGCAGCCGGACTTCATCACAAAGACCTTGAGCAGCGCTTCGGGCGATTCCAGGCCCAGCGGAGACCACCAATTATTCGCGGGCTCATGAATCGCCAGCGCACCGAGCTTGCGGCTGCAGTTGGGAATCTCCGCCTGTTTCTGCGCGGTCTTATCATCGATGGAAGCCGCGTAACCTGACGAGGTCGCCAGCGGCATGCAGGCCACAGACAGAGCAGCCGCTGTGGCAACGGATTTGCCGAATCCCATGATAACCCCCTTGTAGCTCCAGCTCCGGATCATGCGATCCGGCCCCGCTGAATCAGAACCCCGCGGAAAAACGCCCGCACAACCGGAGATTAGCCCAAGGCCGGGATTCCGCAATATCTGCCGCGGAGCAGGCGGTTAAAATTGACCGCGGATCGGCAGTGCCGGCGCCACCAAACCGTCATGCTTCTGAAACGGAAAAATGCCCGGCGGACAGCCACTTGCCGATGGAACTTCTGTTCGGGTTGAGAACAGGGCTGCGCGGCAGGGCCGCTCGCTCGTCACTCGGAACGATCCACTGGATCGTCCCGTTGGCCTTCGGCCAACCGTTCCTCGCAGCTCGCGGCGTTCGCTCGTCTCGCCGGTCCACCGGACCGGCTCGTGCGCTTCGCGCACCCTCGCTCACTCCCACCAACCCTTCCACTTAAACCACAGTAAAGGCAGCACCCCGCTGAGCACGATCAAGGCAAGCCCGAAGGGATAGCCGTCCGGCCAGCTCAGCTCCGGCATGTAGTGGAAGTTCATGCCGTAGATTCCAGCCACCAGAACGGGGGGGATGCCCACTACCGAAGCGATGGTCAGGACCTTGAACAGATCGTTCTGCTCGGTGGCGATGAAGCCCAGATCGGCATCCAGCAGGAATTGCAGCTTGTCGGTGAGATGGACTTCGTAATCGTTCAGCGACTGGACGTCGGCGACCGCCGTCTTGAGCCGCGCCTTGACCAGGCCCTCCAACCATTCGCTGCCATGTTCGCTGACAAAGGGAACGGCCCGTTGCAGTACCAGCAAGGTATCGCGGATATGCGACAGGCGTTCGCCCATGTCGCCGATCTCCACCAGGGTCTCGCGCAGCATGCGGTTGACTTTGGCGACCTTGTTACGTTGCCAGTCCTGCAGCTCCTTGTGGAAAATGCGCTGGGAAATCTTCAGCGCTTCGGCGCGGAGCTCTTCCAGCCGGTCGGCATTGTAGTCGACCAGCGCCTCCATGATGACCATGAAGATGTCGGGAGCGCTGCGCGGACGCCGCTTGACGCGCTGGGTGATGGCTTCGAAGGTATGGAGCTGGGCAAAGCGCAATGTCACCAGCATGTCCTTGGTGAGGACAAAACCCAGCGGCGAGGTGACATCATCGCCGCCATTCTTGTTGTGCGGCGTCACCGGCACCGAAATGGTGAAGACGCCTTCCTCATATTGCAGCCGGCTGGAGAATTCGATTTCCTCCAACTGCTCGCGGGGCGGGATGTCGAGCTGGTACTCGGTGCAGGCCTTGGCGATTTCCTCATTGGTTGGATTGAACAGATCCACCCACACCAACTCGCCGCCGGATTCATGTTCGATAAGCACGGTCTATCCCCTCTTGCGCCAGTAACGCGCGAAAGCGGTCTTGGGTGCAAGCGGAACGGTGGTCCCGAAAATCAGACCAGGGCGCCGTGGCAGTGTTTGTATTTCCTGCCCGACCCACATGGACAGGGCGCGTTGCGCTGGACCCGGTCCCAGGTCTGGGGATTGTTGGGGTCCACCGCAGGCACATCCTGCCACAGTCCCGCCTGCTCGACTTCGTTCTCGCCGGTGAGCGGGTCGATATGGGAGGCCAGCATGGCGGGCAGGGGCGTCTCTTCCAGCGGCGGCTGCGGGCCGGTCTGGATCTGCACATGCATCAGCTGGCGCACCACCTCGGTCCGCAGCTTGGCCAGCAGACCCTGGAACAGCTCGAAGGCGTCGCTCTTATATTCGTTCAGCGGATCGCGCTGGCCGTAACCGCGCAGGCCGACATACTGGCGCAGGTGATCCAGGTCGACAATATGGTCGCGCCAGTGATGGTCCAGGGTCTGCAGCAATATGGCCTTTTCCACATAGCGCATCACCTCGGGGCTGTATTCGACGGCGCGGGTGGCGGCGCGGGATTCCACCGCCTTCAGGATGCGTTCGCGCACTTCCTCGTCCGCGATGCCTTCTTCCTTGGTCCACTCCACCACCGGCAGGTCGATGCCGAAAATGTTCTCCACTTCGTTGTGCAGACCCGCGGCGTCCCATTGCTCGGCATAGGCCTTTTCAGGGATATGGCGTGACACCAGCATCTCCACCACCTCCTCGCGGAAGTCGGCGATCTGGTCGGAGACATCCTCCGACGACATGATCTCGCGCCGCTGCTCGAAGATCACCTTGCGCTGGTCGTTGAGCACATCGTCGTATTTCAGGATGTTCTTGCGGATCTCGAAGTTGCGCGCCTCGACCTTCTGCTGCGCCTTTTCCAGGGCCTTGTTGACCCAGGGATGGGTGATGGCCTCGCCGGGCTCCAGCCCCAGCTTGGTGAGGATCGAATCCATGCGCTCCGACCCGAAGATGCGCATCAGATCGTCCTGCAGCGACAGGAAGAACTTGGAGGCGCCGGGATCGCCCTGGCGCCCGGAGCGGCCGCGCAGTTGGTTGTCGATGCGCCGGCTTTCGTGCCGTTCGGTGCCGATCATATAGAGGCCGCCGGCGGCGATCGCCGTCTGCTTGTTGACGGCAACCTCGGCGCGGATATCGTCGGTGCGCCGGCTGCGCTCGCTATCGTCGGTGATGGCAGCCAATTCCTGCTTGATGCGCATCTCGACATTGCCACCCAGCTGGATGTCGGTGCCGCGGCCGGCCATGTTGGTGGCGATGGTGACGGCGCCCGGCACGCCGGCCTGGGCCACGATGAAGGCTTCCTGCTCGTGATAGCGGGCATTGAGCACATTGTGCTGGATCTTGCGCTTCTTGAGGATCTCGGAAAGCTGTTCCGATTTCTCGATCGAGGTCGTGCCCACCAGCACGGGCTGGCCGCGTTCGCGGCACTCGATGATCAGCTTGATGATGGCTTCGTTCTTCTCGTCGGCGGTGCGATAGACCTCGTCATCCGCGTCCTTGCGCGCCACCGCAACGTTGGTGGGGATTTCCAGCACTTCCAGCTTGTAGATGTCCATGAACTCGGACGCTTCGGTCATGGCCGTACCGGTCATGCCGGCCAGCTTTTCATAAAGCCGGAAGTAATTCTGGAAGGTGATGGAGGCCAAGGTCACATTCTCGGGCTGGACCTGGACCTGCTCCTTGGCTTCCAGCGCCTGGTGCAGGCCTTCGCTGTAGCGGCGCCCTTCCATCATGCGGCCGGTGAATTCGTCGATGATCACCACCTGGTTGTTCTTGACGATGTAGTCCTTGTCCTTCTGGAACAGAAGATGCGCCTTCAGCGCCTGGTTGACATGATGGACAATGGTGATGTTCTCGGTGTCGTAGAGATCGCCGTGCGGCAACAGGCCGGCCGCCTTGAGCATCTCGGACATATGCTCATTGCCCTGCTCGGTGAGGGAGACCTGGCGGGATTTTTCGTCCAGCTCATAATCCTCCTTCACCAGCGCGCCCATCACCGCATCCACCGCGCGGTAGGTTTCGCTCTGGTCCTCGGTGGGGCCGGAAATGATCAGCGGGGTGCGGGCCTCGTCGATCAGGATGGAGTCAACCTCGTCGACGATGGCGAAGGCGTGACCGCGCTGGACCATGGTGTCCAGCGAGTATTTCATATTGTCGCGCAGATAGTCGAAGCCGTATTCGTTGTTGGTGCCGTAGGTGATGTCGGCGGCATAGGAGGCCTTGCGCTCATTGTCGTCCAGCCCATGGACGATGACGCCCACGCTCATTCCCAGGAAGCGGTAGATCTGGCCCATCCATTCGCTGTCGCGGCGGGCGAGATAGTCGTTGACCGTCACCACATGCACGCCTTCGCCCGCCAGCGCATTGAGATAGCAGGGCAGGGTGGCGACCAGGGTCTTACCCTCGCCGGTTTTCATCTCGGAGATGGCGCCCCTGTGCAGCACCATGCCGCCGACAAGCTGCACATCGAAATGGCGCTGGCCCAAGGTGCGCTTGGCCGCCTCGCGCACCACGGCGAAAGCTTCCGGCAAAAGGTCGTCCAGGGTCTCGCCCTTTTCCAGACGTTCGCGGAAGGCGGGGGTCATGGCGGCCAGTTCGGCATCCGACATGGCCTGGAATCGCGGCTCGAGCGCGTTGATCTTGGAGACCGTGGCCCAAAGGGGCTTGACCTTACGGTCATTGGCCGAACCAAAAAGCGATTTGGCGAGCGAACCCAGCATGAAATCCTCTACATCCGGCCGGAAAACGGGGCTGATCAGACCGCCAAATCCGCATGGCGGCCGCGCGGGAGACATAAGAACGCGCTAGTCTCTTGTCAAACCAGTGCCCCGATTACGAAATTCGCTTGATCTCTATAATAGGGCTCGGGGCGAATTTCGTAATCGAAGGGCACTGGTAATCTATTGATTCCCAGTGTCGTTTGGTTTCGAAGTTCGCCTCGAGGGCGATATCTGGTGGTTGCGAACTTCGAAACCACGACACTGGGCGGGTTTTTAAGAATATCCCGGCCCATTCAAGGGTAATTCCGGGGCACACATGGCTAAAAAGGCAAAAACGACCCAAAAGGCGGCGCATCCGGTTTCGCCCCTGGCGCCTAAGGCCTTTCCCAAGCTCCCGCCGCTGGCGGGGGTGCGGCTGGCCACCGCAGCAGCCGGCGTACGCTACAAGGACCGTACCGACGTTCTGATGGCCCTTTTGGCGCCGGGGACCCAGGTGGCCGGGGTCTTTACCACCTCCAAGACGTCCTCTGCGCCGGTGCTGTGGTGCCGGGAAGCCCTGAAAGGCCGGGAGGGGCGCGTGCTGGTGGTGAACAGCGGCAACGCCAATGCCTTCACCGGCAAGGCGGGCCAGGACGGCGTGCGCGAGATCGCCCGCGAAGCCGCCGGCGTAACCGGCTGCCGGGAGGATGAGGTCTTCATGGCTTCCACCGGTGTGATCGGCGAACCGCTGCCTGCCGCGAAAATCACCCGCGTCCTGGCGGATCTGGCGGCGCGCGGCGCGCCCGGTAACTGGCGCGCCGCGGCAGACGCCATCATGACCACCGATACATTTGCCAAGGGGGCAACCGCCACCGCCCTGATCGACGGGGTGAAAGTCACCATCAATGGCATCGCCAAGGGCTCGGGCATGATCGCGCCGGACATGGCCACCATGCTGAGCTTTGTCTTCACCGACGCCAACCTTCCGGCATCGGTGCTGCAGGAATGCCTCAGCGCCGGAGTCGGCCCGTCCTTCAATTCCATCACGGTGGATTCCGACACCTCCACCAGCGACACCTTGCTGCTGTTTGCGAGCGGCAAGGGCGGCAAGCATGCCGCCATCGTCAAAGCCAGTGACAAAAGGCTCACCGACTTCCGCCGCTCGCTGGACGCGGTGCTGATGGACCTTGCGCTGCAAGTGGTGAAGGACGGCGAGGGCGCGCAGAAGCTGATCCGCATTGATGTCAGCGGCGCGGAGAATGACCGGGCCGCCAAGCGTATCGGGCTCGCAATCGCCAATTCGCCGCTGGTCAAGACCGCGATCGCCGGCAATGACGCCAACTGGGGCCGTATCGTGATGGCGGTGGGAAAAAGCGGCGAGGCGGCCGACCGCGACCGGCTCAAGATTTCCTTCGGCGGCCATGTGGTGGCGGAAAAGGGCATGCGCGCCGTCAAATACAATGAGGCCATGGCCACCAAGGCGGTCGCGGGCCGCGAGGTGCAGATCGCCGTGGATATCGGCCTGGGCAAGGGCGCCAGCCGCGTTTGGACCTGCGATCTGACCCACGGCTATATAGATATCAATGGCAGCTATCGGTCCTGAAACGATGATTTCGCGCCGCTCGATCATGACAGGCGCGTTGCTGTTGCCTTTTTTGTCGTCGCTCCGGCTCTCGCCGGCGCTCATTGCCGCCGACGCAGCCGAGGCACCATTTGCCGCGCTGGAAAAACAGGCCGGGGCGCGCATCGGCGTGGCGGCGCTGGATACCGGCAGCGGGAAGCGCATTGCCTGGCGCGCCAATGAGCGCTTTGGCATGTGCTCGACCTTCAAGCTGTCGCTGGCGGCCGCGATCCTGGCAAAAGCCGACAAGGGCACGGTGCGATTGGATCGCTTGGTGCCCTATGGCGCGGACATGCCGATCGGCGTATCGCCGGTGACCCGCAAAAATCTCTCGCACGGCATGACGATTATGGAATTGTGCGAAGCCGCTGTGGTCTATAGCGACAATGGTGCGGCCAACCTGCTGCTGGCGGTCCTGGGTGGTCCGCAAGCCATGACCGCCTATTGGCGAAGCATCGATGATTCCGTTACGCGGCTGGACGACATCGAGCTCAAACTCAACATTCCGGACGGCGAGCGCAACACCACCACGCCCTCTGCCATGCGGGGCAATCTCAACACCCTGCTGCTAGGCGAGGTTCTGTCGCCGGCATCGCGTGACCGGCTGCTAGGCTGGATGCGGGCCAGCACCACGGGCATCAACCGGCTGCGCGCCGGCTTGCCGCCGGCCTGGCTTTGGGGCGACAAGACCGGGACCAATGACTCGCGCTACGGCGCCGTCAACGACATCGGCATCGCGATGCCGCCGGGACGCAAGCCCATCCTGATCGCCGCTTACGCCGAGCACGCCAACGAGAAGGTGCTGGCCGAAGCGGGCGCGATCATCGCCAAGGCTTTTGCTTAGGCGAGTGCTACCTTTCCAGGAATCTCGAGCGAGGCATTCCGCCGAGCGACGTTCAGCATCCGAAAAATACCTTCCCCCTCGCGGCGAAGCCGCTGGAGGGGGAAGGTGTCACAGCGAAGTGTCGCCGGAGGCGACCTGAGCTGTGACGGATGGGGGTAATCAAATTAAAGCGGCATCCAGGACGATCTCGCAGTTCAGCACTTTGGAAACTGGGCAGCCTTTCTCCGCCATGCCGGCAAGCTCCTTGAATTTCGCATCATCGATTCCTGGAATCTTGGCGCGCAAAGTGAGCTGTGATTTGGTGATGGCAAAGCCGTCGCCCTGTTTGGTCAAGGTGATCTCGGCCTTGGTGTTCATCTCATCGGCCTTGAAGCCGGCCTGCTCCAGGATCAAGGACAGCGCCATGGTGAAACAGCCCGAATGAGCGGCCCCGATCAGTTCTTCGGGATTGGTGCCGGGCTTGCCTTCAAAGCGGCTGGCGAAACCGTAAGGATATTCGCTGAGCGCTCCGCTTTTGGTCGAGATCGCGCCTTTGCCGTCCTTCAGGCCACCCTGCCACTTTGCCGTGCCGTATGTCGTCATCTGCTTCTCCTTCGTGCTTTCGATTTCGCATTGTGATTTTGCCCGGCAGTATCGCCCGGCAAGCGCGTCTGTGTCCCGCGATGGTGCAATTTCCCTACAAGTTTAAGCCATGCTAACCATGCCGCTTAACTCCAGCTTAGTCCTGTGACGCGAATATGAACACACCGCAACCCTTGATGCTTGTCGTTGCGGTGGCGTTGGTGGATGTTGACGGTAGAGTGCTGCTCGCACAGCGTCCCGAAGGCAAAGGCATGGCAGGGTTATGGGAATTTCCTGGCGGCAAGATCGAAACAGGCGAACGGCCCGAAGACGCGTTGATCCGCGAACTTCGGGAAGAACTCGGCATTGCGGTGAAGGAAGCCTGTCTCGCGCCGTTCACCTTTGCTTCGCATACCTATGGCGCATTTCACCTTTTGATGCCGCTCTATGTCTGCCGCCGCTGGGATGGGACGCCGGAACCGCGCCATCATGCGGCCCTCAAATGGGTGCGTCCGAAAGACATGAAAGATTATTCCATGCCCGCGGCCGATTTGCCGCTGATCCCCATGCTGCGAGATCTCTTATGAAGAAATTCGCGTCCGACAATGGCGGAGCCACCGCCATCGAATATGGGATGATCGCCGGACTGATCGCGATTGCGATCGTCACTCTGGTCGCGACGATAGGTTCCACCTTGGGCAGCGTCTTCTACGGACCGCTGGCAGCCGCAGCCTGGTAGTCACCCGCCTTTGAGGGACTGTTCGGCGGTACCCAGGGCTTCCGCAAGGCTTGCCTTGGCGCTGCCCGGTTTTAGCGGCTTCTGCTGGCTTTCGTGCGGCGCCCAGCCGGTGAGATAGAGCGTGTCGAACCGCGCCAGCAATTTTCCATTTTCCGTGTGATGCTTGGCATAGTGATCCAGCAGGGCGGCCAGGGTATCGCGCCGCAAGGACACTCTGCTGCGCTCCGTCATCGTGTTGGTAAAACCATGGGCGCGCAGATCGCGCACCAGCGCAAAGAAGTCCCCATAGCGCACATTCAGCCGTTCCACGTCGGCAACCGGCAAGGCAAAGCCGGCGCGTTGCAGCAACGCCCCCAGGTCGCGCACGTCGGCGGCGGGCGCCACCCGCGGGCTGACCCCGCCACGGGTGGCGAGCTCGGCATGGGCGAAGGCCTCGCGCAATTCACTCAAGCTGCCGCCACCCAGCATGGCGCCGACAAACAGGCCGTCGGGCTTGAGCTGGCGGCGTATCTGGGAGAGCGCCCCGGGCAGATCATTGATCCATTGCAGCGAGAACAGGCTGACCGCCAGGTCGAAGGTGCCTTCGGCGCGCAGCGTTTCTTGTGCGTCGAAATCGGCACAGCGCCAGTCCTGCGCAAAGCCCGCCATCTCTGCCGGTACCTGGCCGCCGATCCAAAGCCCGGTTTCAAATTTGCGTGTTACCGCCGCCAGCCGATCGCAAAGCCCTTCCAAAGCGGCCCGTTCCAGAAAACGGTCGCCGCCCAGCCGCGCGGCGCGCCTGCGGGCGTGCAAGCTTGCGGAAAAATCAAAAAGAGGAGGACGGCTTTCGGGCATCAGGGTTAGATTTATCACACAGAGGGCCACAAATAGGTCAGGGGAATGGCTTCTATTGCCGCCACCGCCGCCAGGGCGGCGCTGGACATATTGTTTCCGCCGCATTGCCTGGGCTGCCGCGCCCAGGTGAGCCAGGCAGGGTTCTGCGCCGCCTGCTGGAGCGCCATCACCTTTCTGGATGGTCCCGGTTGCAGTTGTTGCGGCCTGCCTTTCGCCGTCGCCCTGGAAGGCGACAATCTTTGCGCCGCCTGCCTGGCCCAACCACCGGCTTTCGACATGGCCCGCGCCATCCTGGCTTACGACGAGAAGAGCCGGGGTGCCGTCCTGGCGCTCAAGCATGCCGACCGTCTGGACCTGGTTCCGGGCTTCGCCCGCTGGTTGAGCCGTACTGGCCGGGCGATGCTGGAAAACAGCGACATGGTGGTGCCGGTGCCGCTGCATCCTTTGCGGCTCTGGCGGCGGCGCTACAACCAGTCGGCTGAATTGGCCCGGCGTCTGGCCCGGGACTGGAACCTGGCCTATGAGCCGGTGGCTTTGGTGCGCAGCCGGTCCACCCAGAGCCAGGGTGCCATGCCCAGCGCCAAGGCCCGGCGCCGCAATGTGCTGGGCGCTTTCAGGGTTCCCCAAGCCTCGCGGGTGGCAGGAAAGCGGGTCCTGCTGCTGGACGATGTCCTGACCACCGGCGCCACGGTCCAGGCCTGCGCCAGGGCCCTGAAACGGGCAGGAGCGGCCAGGGTGCATGTGCTGGTGCTGGCCCGCGTTGTGAAAGCGTCCGACATGCTTATATAGGGCCAGCCGCCTTAGCCTGACATGCCATGAAACCGGTCCGAATTTATACCACCCCCATCTGCCCTTACTGCGTGCGCGCCAAGTCGCTGCTCAGGAAAAAGGGGGCGGAGGTCGAGGAAGTGGATGTCCTGATGGACCTCGAGGCCCGGGGCGAGATGGAAGCCAAAAGCGGTGGCGCCCGTTCGGTACCCCAGATTTTCATCGGCGACACCCATGTGGGCGGCTGCGACGAGCTTTACGCCCTGGAACGCGAAGGCAAACTCGACCCGCTTTTAAGTTGACCCCCTCCAGCGCTTCGCGCGCAACGGGGAGGCGGGCCCGTGCTTTCTGCCATTTTTCGCACTTTACCCGGCTGGACAAAGCCCGCCGCCCCCCCGAATAATGCCGCAACGAAAAGCCAAACCGGGAAGGGACCACCATGAAAAAGCTTCTGCTCGCCTCTGTCGCCCTGATGCTTGCCGCGCCGGTGGTGCAGGCACAGCCTGCCAATCCCGCACCGACCATCGCGCCCGCGCCGACCGCGGACGAAATGAAGCTGCCGCGCCCGGATCGCGCCCACGGCATTCCCACCGCACTGGCCATCGAAGCCGCGGTCGAAGCCAACCGCGTCTGTCAGGGCAATACCTATATAACGACCGCGATGATCGCCGACTCTGCCGGCGTTCCGATCGTGGTGATCTCCAATGACGGCGCCAAGGCCATCACCCAGCGTATCGCTATGAGCAAGATTCAGGCGGTGCTGAAATACAAGATGACCAGCGGCGAGGTCGCGGCGAAGGCTGCAGCCGATCCCGCCTTCAAGGCCGAGGTTGCCGCCAATCCGCTGATCGAGACCGCGCGTCAGGGTGCGATCCCGATCGTGGCCGGCGGCCAGACAGTGGGCTTCTTCGCGGTTTCGGGCGCGCCGGGTGGTGACAAGGACGAAGTCTGCGCCAAGGCCGGCCTCGCCAAGATCCAAAGCCGCGTGATGTAGGAAGAACCGAAGCTCGCGATGACATTCCGGGCGGCGTGCGTACAATTGCGTTCCAGCGACGATGTGGCGGAGAATATCCGCGAGACCGTCAAGCTGGTGCGCGAAGCAGCCGCCCGAGGTGCCACGTTCATCGCGACACCGGAAAACACCACCCTGATGGCGCCGGACGGCGGCGCCAAGCTGGCCCATTCCCACGATGAGGCCCATGATCCGGCGCTGCCGGTCTTTTCGGCCCTGGCGAAAGAACTGAACATCTCGCTCTTGATCGGCAGCATCGCGATCAAGGTCAGTGAGACCAAGACCGCAAACCGGTCTTTCCTGTTTGGGCCCGACGGCGGCATCGCCGCCCGCTACAGCAAGATCCATCTTTTCGATGTGGCGCTGGCCTCCGGCGAAATCTACCGGGAGTCCAACACCGTGGCGGGCGGCGACCAGGCCGTGGTGGCACAGACGCCATGGGGCAAGGTCGGACTGAGTGTCTGTTACGACGTGCGCTTTCCGCAGCTCTATCGCCGCCTGGCGCAGAAAGGCGCGTTCCTGTTCACGGTGCCGTCCGCCTTCACGGTGCCGACTGGCAGCGCCCACTGGCATATCCTGCTGCGCGCGCGCGCCATCGAGAATGGCGCCTTTGTGCTGGCGCCGGCCCAGGGAGGTACGCACGCCAATGGCCGCAAGACCTATGGCCATAGCCTGATCGTGTCGCCTTGGGGCGAAGTGCTGGCAGAAGCCGGCACGGAGCCGGGCGTGATAGTCGCGGATATCGATCCAGAACTCTCGGCAGAGGCGCGGGCGAAAGTTCCCAACCTGCAGCATGACCGGAGTTTCATGGGACCATGAAGCGGTCATTAACTGCGTTCGCGCCGTAGGTCTTGCGAATCGTCCCTAGCCGTATCATCCTTTGTATACAGCCTGGGGGCAGGCTGCGGGGAGCGTTCTGTGATTGCTTATTCGCTTCGTTGCCACAAGGGGCACGAATTCGACGGCTGGTTCCGCAACAGCGCCGCCTTCGACGAACAGTCGAGCAGCGGACATCTCACATGTCCGTCGTGCAATTCGATCCGCATTGAAAAGGCCGTTATGGCGCCGGCCGTCAGCGGCACCAAGAAAGCCATGCGCGCAAAGGCAGAAGCCCGTCAGATGCGCCAATTCGCGACAGGCCTGCGCAAATACATCCAGGAAAATGCCGACTATGTCGGCCCCAACTTCGCCGAGGAAGCGCGCAAGATCCATTACGGCGAAACGCCCGAGCGCCACATCTATGGCGAGGCGACACCCAAGGAAGCGCGCGAGTTGACCGAAGAAGGCGTCGATGTGGCGCCGCTGCCGCCGGACCTGGACGGGGCGAATTAACTGCCCTTGAGATCGCGGCTACGCCATGACAGGAGAAAATCTGACTGGTGTATGGCAAGGACTGTTCAGTTATCCCCGCTATCTGCGCGCCGGCAATTTCAGCGCGACCTTGATCGAAACCGCCAGCCGCTTGAGCGGTTCCACGAGCGAGAGGGCGCAGATCGGTCCCCGCCGCGGACAAACGGTGCTTGCCATGCTGGACGGCATCCGCCGCGGACACCATGTGCGCTTCACCAAGACCTATGAGGGACCGCAATATCCGAACCATGCCGTGGAATATGAAGGCACACTAACGCCGGATTTCCTGGAGATCGAAGGCCGCTGGTTCATTCCCGGCAATTGGGCCGGACGTTTCCTGATGATCCGCTCTGGCGGGCGTTCGGTCGAGGTGGCGCGAGAAGTGTTCGAGCGCGTGGACTAGCGCTTGGCTACCACCATGTAGTTCACGTCTACATCGGATGAAAGTTTCCAATCCCAGGCCAGCGGATCAAAGGAAACACCCTGTCTTTTCATGATAGTTAGTCCGCTTCCCTCCAGTGATTTCTCAAGTTCGCCCGGCGGCAGGAAGCGGTTCCAGTCGTGGGTGCCGCGGGGCAGCCAGTTCAACACATATTCGGCACCGATCTTGGCCAGGGCCAGGCTTTTGAGGGTCTTGTTCAGGGTGGCCACGAAGGTGATGCCGCCCGGTTTCACCAGCGCGGCACAAGCCCCGAGATAGGCGGACACATCCGCCACATGCTCCACCACCTCCATGTTCAACACCACGTCGAAGGCGCGGCTTTCGGCGGTCAGGGCTTCGGCGCTGGTGGCGCGATAGTCGATCTCGACACCGGTCTGGGCGGCATGAGCGCGGGCGGTGCCGATATTCCTGTCCGAGGCGTCGGCGCCGATAACGGCAAAGCCCAGCCGGGCCATGGGTTCGGACAAAAGTCCGCCGCCGCAGCCGATATCCAGCAGGGAAAGCCCTTCAAACGGACGCAAGCTCCGGCTGTCGCGCCCGAAATGGGCACAAGCCTGGTCACGGATGAAGGCCAGCCGGACCGGATTGAATTTGTGCAGGGGCGCGAATTTTCCGGCCGGGTCCCACCACTGGGCCGCCAGTGCCGAAAATTTGGCGACTTCGGCCGGGTCTATGGACAGGGAGGGGGATGAATCTGCCATGTAATTTCGAGGGTTGAGCGGGAACCGGTCCCCGTCTACATAGGCCCCAGCTGGGCAAATCTCCAAGGACTTTAGCGGTATGGCGACGATTGCGATGAAATTCGGCGGCACTTCGGTGGCCGACATCGAGCGCATTCGCCATGTCGCCGCCCTGGTGAAGCGCGAAGTAGAACGCGGCAACAAGGTTGCGGTGGTGGTCTCCGCCATGGCCGGGGAGACCAACAAGCTGGTGGGCTGGACAAACGACGCCGCCAAGCCGGAAGGCGGCAACCGTGCCGCCACACCCGATCAGCGCGAATACGATGTCGTGGTGGCGGCCGGCGAGCAGGTGACCTGCGGTCTGCTGGCCATTGCGCTGAATGCCATTGGCGTGAAGGCCCGTTCCTGGCTGGGCTGGCAGGTGCCCATCAACACATCGGCAGTGCACGGCGCCGCCCGCATTGAAGGCGTGCCGGCTTTGGACATGAAGCGCGCCATCGAAAGCGGCGAAGTGGCGGTGGTGGCGGGCTTCCAGGGCGTGGCGCCCGGCACCCGCATCTCCACCTTGGGCCGCGGCGGTTCCGACACCAGCGCTGTCGCGGTGGCGGCCGGCATCGGGGCTGCGCGTTGCGACATCTATACCGACGTGGATGGAGTCTACACCACCGATCCCCGCATCGTTCCCAAGGCGCGGCGGCTGGAAAAGATCGCCTATGAGGAGATGCTGGAAATGGCCTCCCTGGGCGCCAAGGTGCTGCAGACGCGCTCGGTGGAAATTGCCATGCTGCACCGGGTGCCGACCCGCGTGCTTTCGACCTTCACGCCCGATGTGGGCGGTACCCTGTTATGCGACGAGGAAGACATCGTGGAAAAGAAACCGGTCACCGGCATCGCCTATAGCCGCGACGAAGCCAAGATCACCCTGCACAAGGTGCCCGACAAGCCGGGCGTGGCCTCGGCCATCTTCGGACCGCTGGCCGATGCCGGCGTCAATGTCGACATGATCGTCCAGAACGTGTCGGAAGACGGCAAGACCACCGATCTCACCTTCACCTGCACCCGCGGCGAGTTGAACCGGGCGCTGGCGGCGATCGAGACCCATGCCAAGGAGATCGGCTATCGCGACGTCACCCATACTGCCGATGTCGCCAAAGTCTCCATCATCGGCATCGGCATGCGCGCCCATCCCGGCGTGGCACAGATGATGTTCCGCACCCTGTCGGAAAAGGGCATCAACATCCAGGTGATCACCACCTCCGAGATCAAGGTCAGTGTGCTGATCGGTGAGGAATATGTGGAGCTGGCGGTCCGGGCTCTGCATTCCGCCTATGAGTTGGATGCGGCATAAGGCGCCGGTGCCATGGCCTGCGAGTGAGCAGCGGCAGCGTACGAACGCGCCACCCAGATGGGTCCGCTCGTCTGCTGCAGGAATGAGCAGAGATACTTCGGCTAAAGGATGACAAGCATCGCCTGGATGGCCCACACTGTCCCTAGCGACAGCGTAGGACGGCCATGACATCCAGAGGAAATAACTAATGTCCCCCGGTGGTGGTCCACGTCTGCTTCTGCGCCGCCTGCGCGAGATCATGGCGGAACAGACCTCCGCCCAAATGCGGCTGGACAAGCTTGTCACCGTGATCGCCTCCAACATGGTGGCGGAGGTCTGCTCCATCTATCTGCGCCGCGCCGGCAAGGTGCTGGAGCTGTTCGCCACCGAAGGCCTGCGCGGTGACGCCGTCCATAAGACCCGGCTGAAGGAAGGCGAGGGCCTGGTCGGCCTGGTCGGCGAAACCGCCGAGGCGGTGAACTTGTCGGACGCACCCGCCGACCCGCATTTCTCCTATCGCCCGGAAACCGGCGAAGACCCATTCAAATCCTTCCTGGGCGTGCCCATCGTGCGCGGTGGCCAGGTGTTCGGCGTCCTTACCGTACAGAACAAGGCCGAGCGCATCTATGCCGAGGAGGAGGTCGAGGCGCTGCAGACCGTGGCCATGGTGCTGGCCGAAGTCGTTGCCCAGGGCGGCTTCTTCAATGTGGCCGAACTGGACGAACCGGAACTGCGCATCGACCGGCCGCGCAAATTCGCCGGTGACGGATTGTCGGAAGGCGTGGCGGTGGGACGGGTGGTGCTGCATGAACCGCGTGTGCGGGTGGAGCGCATGATCGCCGACAATCCGGTGGCCGAGCTCAAGCGCCTGGAAGAAGCCATCGCGGGATTGCGGGAATCCGTGGACCAGATGCTGTCGTCCAGCGAGCTCGACCTGACCGGCGAGGGCAGGGAGGTGATCGAGGCCTACCGCCTGTTCGCCTATGACCAGGGCTGGCGCCAGCGCATGCGCGACGCCGTGCGCACCGGCCTTACTGCGGAAGCGGCGGTGGAACGGGTGCAGGACGAGACCCGCCTTCGGGTGCAGCGCCTGGGCGATCCCATCCTGCGGGAACGCGCGCATGATTTCGACGATCTGGCCCGCCGGCTGTTGCGCCATCTGACCGGCGAGCAGTCCGGCGAACGCCACCTGCCGCAGAATGCCGTACTGGTGGCGCGTGCCATGGGCCCGGCCGAACTGTTGGATTATGGCCGCGAGAAGCTGGCGGGGCTGGTGCTGGAAGAAGCCGCCAGCACCAGCCATGTCGCCATTGTGGCGCGCTCCATGGGCCTGCCGATGGTGGCTTCGCTGGATGGCATTGCCGACAATGCCCGCGGCGGCGACACCATCGCGGTCGACGGTGAGATGGGCGAGGTGCATCTCAGGCCCGCGTCCGAAATCGTCAAGGCCTTCGAGGACAAGCGCGTCTTGCGCGCCCAGGCCCAGGCCCGCTTCGCGGCGGTGCGCGATCTGCCCGCCGTCACCCGCGACGGCGTCGCCATCCGGCTGATGATGAATGCCGGTTTGGAATTCGACATGCCGCAACTGGCACAGTCGGGCGCCGACGGCATCGGCCTGTTCCGGACTGAACTGCAGTTCATGATCGGCGAGACCATGCCGCGGCTGGCCGACCAGTCGGCTTTCTACAAAAAGATACTGGATGCGTCGGGCGAAAAGCCGGTGGTGTTCCGCACCCTCGATCTGGGCGGCGACAAGGTGCTGCCTTACGCCCGCTGGGAGCGGGAGGAGAATCCCGCCCTGGGCTGGCGGGCCATCCGTATTGCATTGGATCGCCCCGCCCTGCTGCGCTACCAGGTCCGCGCCCTGCTGAATGCCAGCGCCGGGCGCACCTTGCGCGTGCTTTTGCCCATGATCTCGGACGTGGACGAATTCAACCGCGCCCGCGCCCTGGTGGACCGTGAGATGGAGCGCGCCCGGCTGCTCAACCTGGTGCGGCCCACCCAGGTGCTGGTCGGCGCCATGCTGGAGGTCCCGGCCCTGGCCTTCATGCTGCCCCAGTTGATGCGCTCGGCCGATTTCGTCTCCATCGGTTCCAACGATCTTCTCTCCCTGGCCTTTGCCGTGGACCGCACCAATCCCCGGGTCTCCAAGCGCTACGACAATCTCAATCCCGCTTCGCTGACCCTGATCCGGCTGATTGTGCAGAGCGCGGCGGAGAATTCCGGGGACCTCAGCCTTTGCGGCGAGATGGCAGGGCGCCCGCTGGATGCCATGGCGCTCCTGGGACTGGGCATCCGTACCCTGTCCATGCAGCCGGGCCAGATCGGACCGATCAAGATGATGATTCGCAGCCTGCACCTGGGCGAGGTGGCGGCTTTCGTGGACCGCTTATGCGGCCGCACCGACCATTCGCTGCGGACCCGGCTGTCGGCTTTCGCCGCCGAGCGGGGAATTGTCCTGAAATAGCGGGTTCCGGTTAGGCGGGCGGGGATTTATTGCGGCGCAGCGGTTGTCCCCTCCAGGCCAAATCGGATAAGGTAGACTCCACAAATGTTTAGCCGCCTGCCAGGGACGGTTTGGTTGGGGCTGGGCGCGGATCAGGCGGCCGGATGAGCAAAATTACGCAATTGCCAGTGGACAATGACGGGAACGGCGGTGCCAACCGCCGCCGCATCCATTTGCGCGAGATTTCGGGCGACAGCGAGACCGCGGCTGAGACGGTGGGCCAGGAACTCAGGGCTGCCCGGCTGCGGCGGGGCGACGAAATCGCCCAGGTGTCGCGGGCCCTCAAAATCCGCAAGGACCATCTGGAAGCCCTGGAGAACGATAAGTTCGAAGACCTGCCGGGCAAAACCTACGCCATTGGCTTTGTGCGGTCTTACGCCCGCCATCTGGGCCTGGACGCCGCCGACTATGTCGAACGCTTCAAACGGGACATTGCCGGCCGCGCCGAAGACCATGTGCGCGAGCCCGCCGCCATCCACCAGGATGACCGCCGCCTGTCCTATGGCTGGCGCCTGATCGCAGGCGCGGTGGTGATCCTGCTGGTCTGGGGCGGCTGGCACCTGCTGTCCTCCAACAATGCCGCCAACCAGCCGGTGCCGCCGGCGCCGGTTCTCAATCCGCCCAAACCCACGCCGCCGCCCGCGCCCAAGCCGGTCATTGTGCCGCCCCAGGCTGCGACGCCATCGCCCGCAGCCGATGCTGTGCCGCCAGCCGCCGGTGCGGCAAATGAAGCGGGCCAGCAACAGGCATCTGCCCTGCCGCCGCCGGCTGCCGGGGCCCAGACGCCTGCGACCCGGGCCACGCCGCTCTCGTCCGGTTCGCCGACCGCGGCGCCTCAGGCGAACGGCACCGCCCTGCCTTCCGCGGCCCCTGCTTCGGGGCACGCTTATGGCCTGATGAACCATAATCCGCGCGTGATCCTGCGGATGCGATCGGATGCCCATGTGGTGGTGAGGGGCCCCCAGGGCCAGATTATGCTCAACCGCGACCTGAAAGCCGGCGACAGCTATCAGGTTCCCAATGTCCCCGGGATGACCATGGCGACCGACAATGCGGCCGCCGCCGAGATCAGTCTGGACGGTTCCGCCCTGGGTGGGACAGGTGCAGCGAACGAGGGGCTGCCCAGCCTTTCCCTGGACCCCCAGGCGCTGGCAGACCGTTTCAATAAGCGTTAAAGGGCGGGGGCCAAAGAGCTGAAGGACTGCTCATGAGTATTCGCGCTTATCGCGACATCCATCGGCGCAAATCGCGCCAGATCATGGTCGGCAAGGTGCCGGTCGGCGGCGACGCGCCGATCACGGTGCAGACCATGACCAACACCATCACCGGCGACGCCCGCGCCACCATCGAGCAGATCCGCCAGGTGGAAGAGGCCGGCGCCGACATCGTGCGCGTTTCCTGCCCGGATGAAGACGCCACCAAGGCGATGAAGGCCATCACCAAGGCCGCCGCCATTCCGGTCGTGGCCGACATCCATTTCCACTACAAGCGCGCCATCGAGGCGGCGGTGAACGGCGCCGCCTGCCTGCGCATCAATCCGGGCAATATCGGTTCGGCGCAGCGTGTGAAGGAAGTGGTGCAGGCGGCCAAGGACCATGGCTGTTCCATGCGTATCGGCGTCAATGCCGGTTCACTGGAGCCTGATCTGCTGGAAAAATACGGCGAGCCCTGTCCCGAAGCTATGGTGGAGTCCGCACTCAACCACGCCAAGATTCTGGATGACCTGGACTTCCGCGAATACAAGATTTCCGTGAAGGCCTCCGATCCGTTCCTGGCTGTGGCGGCCTATCAGGCCTTGAGCGAAGCCATCGATTGCCCGCTGCATGTCGGCATCACCGAAGCCGGCGGCATGATTTCCGGCACGGTGAAATCCTCTATCGGCATGGGCATGCTGTTGTGGAGCGGCATCGGCGACACCATTCGGGTTTCACTCTCTGCCGATCCGGTGGAAGAGGTGCGGGTGGGCTTCGATATCCTCAAGTCGCTGAACCTGCGGCATCGCGGCGTGAACATCATTTCCTGCCCGTCCTGCGCCCGCCAGGGCTTCAATGTGATCGACACGGTCAAGACCCTGGAAGAGCGGCTGAAGCACATCTCCACCCCGATGTCGCTGTCCATCATCGGCTGCGTGGTCAACGGTCCGGGCGAGGCGCGCGAGACCGACCTGGGCTTTACCGGCGGCGGTGCCGGCAAGGGCCATGGCCAGATCTACCTCAACGGCACGCCATCCTACCGGCTGGAGAATACCGATCTGGTAGAGCATATCGTCGAGCTTTGCGAGAAGAAGGCGGCCGAGATCGAGGCCCAGCGCAACGGCGAATCCGCCAAGACACCGCTGGAAGCCGCACAGTAGCGACCTACATGGCATGGGGCAGCCGCGAATGATCGCGGCTGCCTTTTTGTTTGGACCTTTCTCTGTGGACCCTGGGACATGATACCCGCCGCAAAACTGGAACGGTTGCTGGACCGCTTTCATGCCATTGAAAGCGAGATGGCCTCGGGCGCGTCCGGCGCCACCTTCGTCAAGCTTTCCCGCGAGCATGCCGAGCTGTCGCCGGTGATCGAAACGGTGCGGGCCTATCGCCAGGCGCAGAGCCGGATCGGCGACGCGGATTCCCTGATCGAGGATCCTTCGACTGAAAGCGAAATCCGCAATATGGCGGAAGAGGAACGCGCCGAGCTGAAAGGGCAGTTGGAAACCCTCGACCGTGACCTGCGCCTGGCGCTGTTGCCGCGCGACGCCGCCGACGATTCCTCGGCCATTGTTGAAATCCGCGCCGGCACCGGCGGCGACGAGGCGGCTTTGTTCGCCGGCGACCTGCTCAACATGTACCAGCGCTATTGCTCGCTGCAGGGCTGGAAAACCGAAATCATGTCCCTGTCCGAAAGTGACTTGGGCGGCTTCAAGGACGCCACCCTGGAAGTGGTGGGGCGCGGCGTCTATGCCAAGCTCAAGTTCGAAAGCGGCGTGCACCGGGTCCAGCGCGTGCCCGCCACCGAAACCCAGGGCCGCATCCATACCAGCGCCGCCACCGTGGCGGTGTTGCCGGAAGCCGAAGACGTGGATGTCGAGATCAACGAAAAGGACCTGCGCATCGACACCTATCGCGCCCAAGGCGCGGGCGGTCAGCATGTCAACAAGACCGATAGCGCGGTGCGCATCACCCACATTCCCACCAACACGGTGGTGGCGATGCAGGAGGAAAAATCCCAGCACAAGAACAAGGCCAAGGCGATGATGCTGCTGAAGGCCAAGATCTATGACGCCGAGCGCAGCCGCATCGACCAGGCCCGGGCCAGCGAGAGAAAAAGCCTGGTGGGCTCCGGCGACCGCAGCGAACGCATCCGGACCTACAATTTCCCGCAAGGCCGGGTCACCGACCATCGCATCAACCTGACGCTCTACAACCTGTCGCGCATCATCAGCGGCGACGAGCTGGGCGAGATCGTGGACGCGCTGGTGGCCCAGGACCAGGCCGACCGCCTGGCCGACTTCGAAGCGGCGGAGCAGTGACCTTAGACGAGGCTACGCAAACCTTGGCCCAAGCGGGCGTCGGCAATCCTCGCAGCGAAGCGCGGCTCTTGCTCGCCCATGCCATGGGAATCCCCCGTGAACAGACGCTCACGGCTTTGCCGGCGCCGGAGCAGGGAACAAAGTTCGCGGAGATGATTGTCCGCCGCGCCGGCCGTGAACCATTCGCCTACATCACCGGCCGCAAGGAGTTCTGGAGCCTGGCCTTCGCGGTCGGGCCCGGTGTGCTGGTGCCGCGTCCCGACACCGAGACCCTGATCGAGGAAGCGCTGCGGCTTGTGCCCGACCGGAATGCGCCGCTGAAGATCGCGGACCTCGGCACCGGCTCCGGCGCCATTCTGATCGCGGCGCTCCAGGAATTTCCCAATGCAACCGGCATCGGCTTTGAATCCTCGCCGGACGCCTTTCGATGGGCGCGGGCCAATGCCGAACGGCTGATGCCAAAACGGGTCGAGATCAAGCTGGCGGAATGGGACACGGCAACCGGCCCCTTCGATCTGGTGTTCTCCAACCCGCCTTATATTCCTTCCGGAGAGATCGAATCGCTGGCCCCGGAAGTGTCCCAATTCGAGCCTCGCGCCGCCCTGGATGGGGGCCCAGACGGTTTGGCCGCATACCGGGCTTTGGCGGAACTCCTGCCTGGGCTGCTCAAACCGGGCGGCCACGCCCTGCTGGAAATCGGCCTGGGACAAGGGAATGCCGTGGAATCCCTGTTCCCCAGCCTTGAAATCATCCGGGTGGCACCCGATCTCTCTGGCATCCCCCGCTGCCTCACATTCCGGAAACCATGAGGATTTCCTTGGAAAAGCGCGGGCATTCGGCTAGGTTCGAATTGTAGGGATCGGGGATGATCCTTGTTGCGGGCCGCAAAAAGGGCGAGACCGCAGGCTGGGGCCGGTAACGCGAAGATCGCGGCCGGGCAGGGGCTCAAAGCGAACCATATTTCAGCCGGTTGGAGTGTGCGCGTATCGCGCTCATTTTCGACGGCAAAGGAAGGACCAACAGTGAAGCGCTCTCGCAGAGGCGGCCGCAGGCCGCAACATGGTGGCAACGGCGGAGGAGGCGGCGGAGGCGGCAGCAACAACGGCGGCGGCTTCAATCCCAATCGCACCTATGACTCGTCGGGCCCGGAGGTCAAAATCCGCGGCTCAGCCAGCCATGTGTATGAGAAGTATCTGCAGCTTGCGCGGGACGCCAATTCCAGTGGCGACCGCATCATGGCTGAGAATTACTTGCAGCATGCCGAGCATTACTATCGCATCATGGCGGCGGCGGCGGCTCAGCAGGCCCAGTACCAGGCCCAGCAGGCGGCCCAGAATCCGCTAAGCGCACAGCAGGCCAATCCGCAGATGGCCGGTGGTCACGGCCAGCAACAGCCGCAGATGACCCAGCCCCAGCCGACTCAGAACGGCACCAGCGCGCCGTCCTTTTCCCTGACCGAAGACCGGGGCGAGGAAGAGGGCGAAGAGGCAGAGGCGTCCTAGCCTCTGCCTGAAGCGCCCTAGCTTCCGCTTGAGGCGTCCTAACCTCCGCCTGCGACGTCTGAATATCCCGCGGGGTTCTTGAGCCATCGCAAAGACAGGGACTAACCCTGGAGGGATACTGGATCTTGCAGGTCCGGTTCCCGCTTCCCATATCGCCTCCAGCGGTGCCCGGAACGGGGCCGCATAAGGTCCGTTGCCCATAGGCGCATCAGGTAGGGTTCCCCTGCCGCTGCGTCAAATCCCCGGGGACGGATTGGGAGAGAGCATGGATATCGAGAAATTCACCGAGCGGGCGCGCGGTTTCATTCAATCCGCCCAGTCGCTGGCCCTGCGTGAGGGCAACCAGCAATTCACCCCCGAACATCTGCTGAAGGTCCTTCTCGACGATGAGGAAGGTCTTGCGGCACGCTTGATCACAGCCGCCGGCGGCCGCGATGCGCAGGCGCGCACCGGCGTCGAAGCCGCGCTCAAGAAGTTGCCGAAAGTGCAGGGCGGCTCAGGCCAGGTCTATCTGTCCCAGGAGGCCGCGCGCCTGCTGGACAATGCCGAACAGGTCGCCAAGAAAGCCGGCGACAGTTTCGTCACCGCCGAATATCTGTTGCTGGCGCTGGTGCTGGCCACCGGCACGGATGCCGCCAAGATTCTCAAAGAGGCCGGCGTCACCGCCCAGAGCCTCAATGCGGCAATCGCTCAGTTACGCAAAGGCCGCACCGCTGATAGCGCAACGGCCGAGAATGCCTATGACGCGCTCAAGAAATACGCCCGCGACCTCACCGAACTGGCGCGCAATGGCAAGCTGGATCCGGTGATCGGGCGTGATGAGGAAATCCGCCGCACCATCCAGGTGCTGTCGCGGCGCACCAAGAACAATCCGGTTCTTATCGGTGAGCCCGGCGTGGGCAAGACCGCGATCGCCGAGGGCCTGGCGTTGCGCATCGTCAATGGCGACGTGCCGGAATCCCTGCGCGACCGCAAGTTGATGGCGCTGGACATGGGCGCTCTGATCGCGGGCGCCAAATTCCGCGGCGATTTCGAGGAGCGGCTGAAGGCCGTGCTCAACGAGGTCACCGGCGCCCATGGCGAGATCATCCTGTTCATCGACGAGATGCACACCCTGGTCGGCGCCGGCAAGGCCGATGGTGCGATGGACGCCTCCAACCTCATCAAGCCGGCGCTGGCGCGCGGCGAGCTGCATTGCATCGGCGCCACCACCTTGGATGAATACCGCAAATATGTGGAAAAGGACGCCGCCCTGGCGCGGCGCTTCCAGGCCGTGTTCGTCGGTGAGCCGACGGTGGAAGACACCATCTCCATCCTGCGCGGGCTGAAAGAAAAATATGAGCTGCACCATGGCGTGCGCATCACCGACTCCGCCATCGTGGCGGCGGCAACCCTGTCCAACCGCTACATCACCGACCGCTTCCTGCCGGACAAGGCCATCGACCTGATGGACGAGGCCGGCTCGCGCCTGCGCATGCAGATCGATTCCAAGCCGGAAAAGCTGGACGAGCTGGACCGCCGCGTCATGCAGCTCAAGATCGAACGCGAAGCCCTGAAGAAGGAAAGCGATAAGGCGTCCCGTGACCGTCTGGTGGCGCTTGAAAAGGAATTGGGCGAACTGGAAGAAGAATCCGCCGCCTTGACCGCCAAATGGCTGGAAGAGAAGAAGTCCGTCGCCGACGTGCAGTCGCTGAAGGAAAAGCTGGATGCGGCGCGCCAGGAAGTCGAAGTGGCGCAGCGCCGGGGCGATTTCGCCCGCGCCGGCGAACTCACCTACGGCGTCATTCCAGACCTGGAACGCAAGCTCAAGGCCATCGAGGATAACAAGGATGCTGCCTTGTCGGGCGAAGCGGTGACCGCAGAGCATATCGCCGGCGTGGTGTCGCGCTGGACCGGCATTCCGGTGGACAAGATGTTGGAAGGCCAGCGCGAAAAACTGCTGCATATGGAAACCGACCTGGAAAAGCGTGTGGTCGGCCAGAATGAGGCCGTACGCGCCATCTCCAATGCGGTGCGCCGGGCCCGCGCCGGGCTGCAAGACCCCAACCGGCCGATCGGCAGCTTCCTGTTCTTAGGCCCGACCGGCGTCGGCAAGACCGAACTGACCAAGGCGCTGGCAGCCTTCCTGTTCGACGACGACACCGCCATGGTGCGCATCGACATGAGCGAGTTCATGGAGAAGCATGCGGTGGCGCGGCTGATCGGCGCTCCGCCCGGCTATGTCGGCTATGAGGAGGGCGGCGTGCTCACCGAAGCGGTGCGGCGCCGGCCCTATCAGGTGATCCTGTTCGACGAAGTCGAAAAGGCCCATCCCGATGTGTTCAACGTGCTGCTGCAGGTGCTGGACGATGGCCGCCTGACCGATGGCCAGGGGCGTACCGTGGACTTCCGCAACACCGTGATCATTCTCACCTCGAACCTGGGCACCGAGTTCCTGTCGGTCGAAGGCGGCGATGCCGCCCACGCCCGCGCCCAGGTGATGCAGGCGGTGCGGGCGCATTTCCGCCCGGAATTCCTCAACCGGCTGGATGAGATCATTCTGTTCCATCGCCTGAGCCGGGCCGACATGGACAAGATCGTCGATATCCAGATCGGACGCCTCTCGAGGTTGTTGGCGGACCGCAAGATCGAAATCGCGCTGGACGACAAGGCCCGCCACTGGCTGGGCAATGCCGGCTACGATCCGGTCTATGGCGCGCGGCCCTTGAAGCGGGTGATCCAGCGCCGGCTGCAGGACCCTCTGGCGCAGATGATCCTGGAAGGCGGAATTTCCGAGGGTGCCAAGGTGAAGGTGAGCGCCAGCAAGACCGGCCTCACCATCAACGGCAAGGAGTTCGCGGCCAGTGCCGACGAGTTGGTGGATGCGGCTCCGGCCGGCGTTGCGCTCAACTAAGGGATTGTCATGGCCGATACGATCGCCTTCGCGGATTTTCTCAAGGTGGATATCCGCGCCGGGACCATCGTGTCGGCCGAGGCTTTTCCCGAAGCCAGGAAGCCGGCCTTGAAGCTGGCCATCGATTTCGGGCCCGAGATCGGCATCAAGAAATCGTCGGCCCAGATCACCCGGCATTATGCGCCGGAGAGTCTGGTGGGACGCCAGGTGGTGGCGGTGGTGAATTTTCCGCCGCGCCAGATCGGGCCCTTCATGTCGGAGGTGCTGACCTTGGGCGTGCCGGACGAGGACGGCGAAGTGGTGCTGCTGCATCCCAGCCTGCCGGTGCCCAACGGCGGACGAATGTTCTAGGCTGGTATTTCCCGCGTGATCACTTCGAACCGCTTCAGTTCGGCATTGCCAAAAGCCGTGCTGATCGCGGCGTCCGTGGCGTCACGTCCCCGCGCCATCAGCAGGCGCCCGATGCGCGGTCGGTTGTGACGGGCATCCAATGTGTGCCAGACGCCTCCGAGATAGACCTCGAACCAGGCACTGAAATCCATTGGTGCCGGATCGGGCGGCACACCGATATCGCCCAGATAGCCGGTGCAATAACGGGCCGGAATGTTCATGCAGCGGCACAGCGTGATCGCCAGGTGCGCGAAATCCCGGCAGACGCCCTTGCGCTCGGCATGGCCCTCCGAGGCCGTGCGATCGGCACGGGCATGTTGATAGCCAAATTTGATGCGGTCATGGGCGTAATCGAGAATGGCTTTGACCCGCGGATAACCCGCTTCGATCTTGCCGAACTTCTTCCATGCCAGGGTCGCCAATTTGTCGGTGTCGCAGTAACGGCTGCCCAATAAATAGACAAGGACTTCGTCCGGCAGCTTGTCGACTTCCGCCTGCCGGGCCTTGACCGGTACGATGTCCGGCTTGCCATTATCGCGGATGACAAAGCGGTTGGAGAGCGTCAGGACCCCGATCGGAGCAACCAGCCGCGTGCAATGATTGCCGAAATCATCGAGATAAGTACGAAACGGCACGGGTGGATCGAGACGGAATTCCTCCGGCGCTTGCAGCCGGGGCTGCAATTCCGGGCGCAGATGCACTTGCAGGAGAATCGGGGTCGCAGCCCGGAAGCGGAATGCAATGTCGTAACCGCCCTGGATCAACACAAGCTGCGTCCCCTTGTCGGAAACACAATGCCATGCGGAGGCGAAAGTTCCTCTTTGCAAGAATTCGCACGGGCAGCGGATTACTTCGCCTTCGCCTGCCTGAGGTCGGTTGCGTTGTCGGCAACCTTGGTCTCCAGCGTGGTCGAGGCGATCATGTTGTCGATCTCCTCTCGCTTGGCTTGAAACACATTCAGCAGCCTGCCCAGCAACTGCCGGCCCTGTGCCATCTTCACGGTCAGCGGATTGACCTGCACATTGTTGACCAGGATTTCGTAATGCAGGTGCGGGCCGGTCGCCATGCCGGTCATGCCGCTATAGGCGAAGACCTGGCCCTGGCGCACCCGCGCGCCGCTGCGCATCCCGGGCGCGAAGCGCGAGAGATGGCCGTAATCGGTGGAATAGCCGTTGCCGTGGCTGATCTTGACGAAATTGCCGTAACCGGAGGCCCGGCCCATGAACTGGATCGTGCCGGCGCCCGCCGCCATCACCGGCGTGCCGGTGGGCACGGCGAAGTCCACGCCCTTGTGCATGCGGGTATAGCCCAGGATGGGATGGAAGCGGCTGCCGAAGCCTGACGAGATGCGCGCGCCGTCCACCGGCGTCTTCATCAGCATGCCCTTGGCGCTTTCGCCCTTGGAGTCGAAATACTCCGCCGGCTCGTCGGGCGAGGCCTGGAAGCGGTACATCGGGATCTGCTTGCCGCCCAGCTCCATCATGGCATAGCTGATGGCGCCGTATTTCGCCGGCTGTCCGTCGGGCGTGTAGTAATAGTCGTAATAGACTTCAAACTTGTCGCCGGGATGCAGGTCGCGCTGGAAGTCCACCTTGTAGGAGAACATGCGGATCATATCCACCACCACATCGGCGGGAATGCCCGCCTGCATGGCGGCGAGATACAGGCTTGAATCGATGGTGCCACCCGCGCGATGGCGATGCACCTGCAATTCCTTTTTCACCAGCTCAGCGGTGTAGCCGCCCTCGGTGGTGCGGGTAACGGTGATCTCCTGCTGGATGCTGGGCGAGAAGTGCAGCGACAACAGCCGCGTGATAGCTTCCGAATTTTCCTCCGTGGCGCCGCTGGCGTCATCCTCGCCGGCATCCAGCGGAACCACCACCGGCTTGTGATTGACCATCACCGTGGTGGTGCGGGGTGTGGGCGTGCCCGCAGGACGGCCGTTGGCGGGGGTCGCCACCGAATAGGTGATGTCGAAAGGCTGGCCGATCTTCAGCGCACGGGGATCGAAATTCTTGCCCATGGCGGTGACCACAGCATTGGCGTCCTGTGCCGAGATGCCGACATCCTCCAGCATGCCGGCCAGGGTGTCGCCGGAGTCCAGGGTGACCGTGCGGCTTTCCACCCCGGGATTGGGATTGGCATTGTCCGCATTGTCGGCGGCTTCCTGCGGCTCACTGGCGCGGATCAATTTCATGAACAGGGCATAGGGCAGGGAGGAGCGCCCCGGCGCCACCATGGGATGGTCGACCGGCATGGTGCCCACCGCCATCCAGGCAATGGCGCCTGCCACCACGGCGGTCAGGGAGGTGGAAACCAGTGCCCAGCGGCCGTCGGTCGTGGCCAGGGCGGCACTGGCGCCGTTGAGCCCAAACCGCAGGGAGCGCCTGGGAGCGGCAAATGCAGATGGATCGCGGGTTGCGCGCGGATCGGGACTCAAGGCGGCTCCAAGATTTTTGAAACGTCCGCGGCTTCAAGTCCCCCGACTTTTGCCCGTCTGTCCCAGCCCAAAAATTGTTCGCGCCCCATCCCCGGCGTGCGATGGGTGCCATATAACCGACACCTATGGTGAATCGTCAACTAAAAACCTCCGGCAACAGCTTGTTCTCATTGTGCTTTAGACGATTTCTAAGCTGCCTCGGCCTGGCCGGGCTGATGCTGTCCGCCTGCACTCCGGCTTTTGCCTGGGGACCGGAGGGCCACGAAATCGTGGCCTTGATCGCCTTGCAGGAGCTTTCACCCCAGGCGCGCGCCCAGGTGGCGGCGCTGCTGGGCAGTCCGGCCATGATGGTCCATGACGCCAGCTGGGCGGATGAGATTCGCGACCAGCGCCCTGACACCAGCGGCTGGCATTATGTGGACATCCCCTTGCAGGCGCCCGGCTATGACGCGCGCCGCGATTGTTCCCGGCGTGACTGTGTGGTGGGCCAAATCGAAAATGACCAGCGCCTGCTGGCCAACCGCGGCGCCGGCCAGCGCGTGCGGGCCGAGGCACTGCGCTTTCTGATCCATTTCACCGCCGACGCCCACCAGCCGCTGCATGCCGAAGACGATCACGACAAGGGCGGCAACCAGGTGAGGATTACCATGGGCCGCAAACGTGCCAGCCTGCATCGCGTCTGGGATGCCGACGTGGTCGAGGCTTTGGGCTTTGATGCCGGCGCGGCAGCAGACGGGATTGTGCGTTCCATCACCTCGGCGCAGCGCAAGGCCTGGTCAGGGGGGACGCCGGCACAATGGGCCGATGAAGCACATGCGCTCGCCCGCGATCGGATCTATCCGCCGTTGAATGGCCGCCATGAAATCAGATTGCCCCGCGACTATGCCTGGCAGCAGGCGCCCCTGGTGCGCATGCAACTGGCCAAAGCGGGCGTGCGGCTGGCGTGGCTGCTCAACACCACCCTGAAATGATCAGTCTGAGGCATGGATGGTATTGCGCACTATCGGATAAATCTGTGTCTGCCATCTGGTGCCGGAGAACACACCGTAGTGACCGACACCGGCCTGGACATAGTGCTTCTTGCGGAAGGGCTTGACGCTGGAAAGCAAATCCTGCGCCGCCATGGTCTGGCCCAAACCGCAGATGTCGTCGCGCTCGCCCTCCACCGTCAATAGCGAGGTCTTGCGGATGGCGCGCGGGTCGACTCGCCGGTTGCGGTAGCTGGCGATGCCGCGCGCCAGGTGATGTTCCTGGAACACTTTTTGTACCGTCTCCAGGTAGAATTCCGCCGGCAGATCCGCGACCGAGAAATATTCGTCATAGAATTTGCGGTTGGCGCTGGCCTTGTCGATCTCGCCTTTGAGGATATGACTGAACAGATCCATGTGGGCGCGCACATGCCGGGACATATTCATGGTCATGAAGGCCGACAGTTGCAGGAAACCGGGATAGACGCGGCGATGGGCACCGGCATAGCGCCGGGGCACAGTGGTGACCAGGTTCTGTTCAAACCACTCTATCGGACGTTCGTTGGCCAGCGTGTTGACCTTGGTGGGATTTATCGAGGTGTCGACCGGACCGGCCATCAGGGTCAGGCTTCTGGGCGTGGCAGGATGATTATCCTCAGCCATCAGGGCCGTGGTGGCCAGCATGGATGGACAGGGCTGACACACCGCCACGCCATGCACGCCCGGGCCGATATGGGAGAAAAACGCCGTCAGGTGGTCGACATAATCGTCGGTGCCGAATCTGCCGCAGACGAGCGGCACGTCGCGGCCGCTTTTCCAGTCGGTGATGTAGACGTCATGATCGGCCAGCATGGTCTGGGCGGTGTGGCGCAGCAGGGTGGGAAAGTGCCCCGCCATCGGCGCCGCCAGCAGCACCTTGGGCTGACCCGCCGTGTCTTCCTTGCGGAAATGGACCAGATTGCCGAACGGCATTTCCAGCGCCACTTCCTCATGGACCGTCACGGGCTTTCCTTCCGACACCACCGTTTCGATGCCATAGGGCGGACGGTCATGGATCAGGTGGGAACGGGACACGATCTCCGCCGCCGCCGCGATACTGCGGAAAAAGTAATTGGCAGTGGGACCTAGCACCGTATCGCTGAACGCAGCCTTGACCAGGTCCGCCCCGGCACGCATGGGCGCGAACATGTCCTGCTGGGCTTGATAGGCGTCGTATAGCATCCCGCTCTCGCAAGCCCCCTGGAATCACAGAGGATTCCACTCTGGGTCGACCGTACCCGATCGGATGATGCTGCAGTGCAAAATAATGCTTGTCAACGCGCCAAAACAAGCGAAACTGGTGAATATGAGCGGCGCGGTCCTCACCATATCGAGCAAAAACTACTCCTCATGGTCTTTGCGCGGTTGGCTGCTGTGCAAAATGTCAGGCCTGGATTTCCGGGAAGAAGTGCTTTCCAGCGACGATCCTTCCGCCCGCGCCGAACTTCTTCTGTTGTCACCGTCCTTCCTGGTGCCATGTCTCACCCACAATGGCCTGAAAGTGTGGGACACCTTGGCGATCGCGGAATATCTGCATGAGACGTTTCCGCAGGCCGGACTGTTGCCGCGCGATCCCGTGGCTCGCAGCCATTGCCGCTCCATCGCGGGTGAAATGCATTCCGGTTTTGCCAATCTGCGCTCGGCGCTGCCGATGAATCTCAAGGCGCACTACAAGGGCTTCAAGATTTGGGCGGCGGCTCAGGCCGATATCGACCGCGTCACCGCGATCTGGCGTGAATGTCTGGGCAAATATGGCGGGCCCTACCTGTTCGGAGAAACGCCGACGCTCGCGGATGCCATGTACGCACCGGTCACCACCCGTTTCACCACCTATGACGTCAAGCTGGACCGCCAGTGCGCAGATTATTGCGAAACCGTCCAGGCCTTGCCGGACATGATCGACTGGACCGAGGCCGCCCGTACCGAGCGCGCCGGAATTGAAGAACTCGAAGCGGAGTTCTGAGGCGGCATCCCCGGGCGTTAACTGAAAAACTGTCAGTGTGGCGCCGACTCCAAAATTTCCTAATATGGTGCCCTCGGGGAGAGGGGCATGCGAAGGACAGTATTGGCAGCCTTGGCGGTGGCCATGGTGGCGGATTCTGCTGCGGGGGCCGGCTACAGCCTGCTGAATGTCGGCATAGATTATCTGAACCAGGAACGATACTCCGACGCGATTGTATGGCTGGACAAAGCCATCGCCGCCGGAGATCTCAATCCCGACCAGAGCCATGTCGCGTATGTGGACCGCGGGCTGGCTTATTCGATGCAGCAACAGCCGGACAAGGCGGCTTCCGACTTTACGTCCGCGCTGGCCATCATGCCGGACGACCCCCAGACCATTGCCGAGCGCGCTTCTGCCTATATCGAAGCAAACCAACCGGACAAGGCGATGAACGATCTGGCGGACCTGCAGAAAAAAAGTCCCCATAATGTGAGTATCGCTTTCCAACGCGGCCTTTTGGATTGGGAAATGGGCCACTACGCCGATGCGGGCAATGCGTTTTCGGAGACACTCGCCGATGGCAACTATGCCTATTCCTGGCTATGGTTTCAGCTTGCCAGATTGAAACAGGGGCAGGAGCTCAGCATCTTCCGCCCTCAGACTTGGGACATTGCCGGCTTGCACATAAAGGCGACGTCACAAGTCGGCTGGCCGATGCCATTGATATCATTCTATCAGGGAGAAATGGACGAAGCCGCTGTTTACAGCGCGGTGCAGAAGGACGGTGAAAACGAAGGCCGTTTATGCGAGGCCAACTTCTATATCGCGGAGTGGCGCGCGCTTCACGGAGACGTGACGGCCGCAAAGCCCATGATGGAAAAAGCCGAGAGCGACTGCCCCATGAATTACATTGAGCGGCACATGGCAAAATTCGAACTCAGGAAGCTGCCCTGATGCGTGCGATCGCCATGGCTCTGTTGCTGGCTTTGGTGCAGCCCGCCTTCGCGGCCGAAAAGGCCCAGCCGTCGGGCTGCGCATTGGAGCGCTATTCCTCCATGCCCATATCGACGCTTTCGGACGGCAGGATTGCCATTCCCGTCACGGTCCAGGGACGAAACGCGTCCTTCATGGTGGACACCGGCGGCGTCAGCGCGACCATGACCATGCAGTTGGCCAAGGATATCGACAAGGCCCCCAAGCCCGCCGCACGCTGGCTCGGCGGGGTAGGCGGCTCGTTGCTGACGACATTCATCTATGCGGACAGCTTCTCTATCGGCCGGCTGACGGGAAAAGATCTGATCGTCTACATCGATCCCCGCATCAACGGGATGGGGATCGACGGCACACTGGCGCCCGATATGCTGGGCCGCTTCGATGTGGACATTGATTTTGCCCGCGGCACCCTGTCTCTTTTTTCGCCCTCCCATTGCCCGGGGAAGGTTGTGTACTGGACACAGGGTGAACATATCACGGTACCGATGGACGTGGCACCCAGCGGGCACATTCGCGTTCCCGTCACCGTGGACGGCAAAACCGTCATGGCCACCCTGGACACCGGTTCCGTGATTTCAGTGATGAGCATGTCCTTGGCCAAATCCATCGGTGTCGCGGAGAATTCGCCGGACTTAAAATTGAAACGCAGCTACGGTATCAACGGCCGCTTCAAGGAATACAGCTACCCTTTTAAGACATTGGCGCTGGATGGCCTGACCGTGACCAATCCCCACATCAAACTGCTGTCGGACGAGATGCTGGGTGGCAAACTCGGCTCGGATTTGATCCTTGGCGTCGGCATCCTGCGCCAGCTTCACCTCTACATATCGTACAAAGAAGAAAAAATTTACATCACGCCGGCGCTGGCGAATTAGCCTGACGCGCAGCAGCCCGGCGCGCCACGAGGCTGAGCACCAGCAAGGACGCGGCAAATCCCCACGGGGCCTGCACGAAAGGGTAAATTCCCAGGGCGACGAACATCACCGCCACGGTGATCCATTCCGTCCTGTCGAAATCGCGCTCGCGCAGCAGAAAGGCCAGCGGCACCGCCAGCACCGGCAGATCGTAGAAATAGATGTAGGGCGTGGCCAGCAGGGCCGAAGCGCTCAAGCCCGCGGCTTTCAGTGCAAAAGAAGATCGTCCCCGCCACAACAAGACACATCCCGCCAGCAGGACGGCAATGAGGGTAGCCTGCAGCATCCAGGCGAAAGGATCGCCGGCGCCCAGAAGCCGTGCCACGGCATAGATGCTCTGCAGCTTCCGCCATCCGGTGGTGCCCTGTTCCACCACGGCCTGGCTGGTCTGGGGAAGATAGTGCAGGAAGCCCTGGAACAACTCGGGCCAAACCGCATGGCCGATGCCGACCCAGGCGAAGGTCAGCACCGCCGCGATCCCGACACTGCGCCAATATCCGCCGGCCAGCAGCGCAAAGGGCAACAGGATGCCGAATTGCGGTTTGAAGGTCAGCGCCGTCAGCAGCAGTCCGGCCAGGACCGGCCTGGCCGGCAAACAAAGCAGCATCGCACCCAACAGCGCGGCAGTGAAAAAACCATTTTGCCCGACCAGGACGCAGGCGAGGACCGGCGGCAGCGCCAGCATGAAAGCCATGGGCGCCGCCCGGCGGGTGATGGCATAGGTGACCCCTGCGAAGCCCGCCACTGTGGCCGTCACCCAGATCAGGAATGCGGCGGCATAGGGCAACAGCGACAGAAGAATGGCCACGGCGAAATAGATCGGCGGATAGTGCCAGCCCAGGAAGCCGGCAAAGGGATGGCCGACGAAGCGGGCTTGTACCGGATGAAAAGCAATCGGGTCATAGGCGACCACGGCATGGCCCGCGAGCGCCAGCTTGCCGGCGAGAAACACCGGCAGGAAGTCGGTGACCAGGGGCGCACCTTGGGGATCGGATATCCAGGCGCCCCGGACAAGGAACGAAATCGCCACCACGGCATAGGCAAAGGCGATGCCTGCGGCTGCGGCGGTCAGGCGCTTTTGCGAATCGGCTTGGCGCATGCGCCAGATTAGCCGTCAGCTGCCGCTTTCGTTGGCCTTGGTTTGCAGCTGGACGAAATTTTCGATGCCCATCTGCTCGACCAGGCGCATCTGGGTCTGCAGCCAGTCGATATGCTCTTCTTCGCTCTCCAAGATGTCGGTGAAGAGCTCGCGGCTGATGAAGTCCTTGACCGTTTCACAATGGCTGATCGCCATCTTCAGGTCGGGCAGGGACATCATCTCCAGCGAGAGGTCGCATTTGAGGACCTCCAGCACATTCTCCCCGATCAGCAGCTTGCCCAGGTCCTGCAGATTAGGCAGTCCGCCCAGGAACAGCACCCGCTTGATCAGCCGGTCGGCATGCTTCATCTCATCGATGGATTCTTCGTATTCCTTATGCGCCAGGATGCTGAGACCCCAGTCGGCCAGCATGCGCGAATGCAGGAAATACTGATTGATGGCGGTGAGCTCGTTCTTCAGCACCCTGTTGAGGAACGAGATGGTGACCGGATCGCCCGCCAGGGAAGCATGAGGCTCGGGCCCGGGGGCCGCGGCCGGGGTTACTCCGCCGCCAGCGCCAGCGCCTCGCGGCTTTTTTCCAGCATTTCTTCGATCGTTTCCTGGCATCGTCCGCAATTCTTTCTCACGCCGCAGCGCGTATAGACGTCATCGGCACATTGGGCGCCACCGCAAATCGCGGCACCGATGCGCTGTTCGTTCAGCCTATTGCAGACGCAGACGATCATCCAAGACTTCCCAGCCGGGCCAACCAGGGGGGTTATAAGCCCAGTTGAGAATGATTGTCAATGTCGTTCGCAAACGGGTGGTGAGTCAGTTTGAATTAACCTTGTTTTTTCCGTTGCGGTCCCGCGCCTCAAGAAGGTCTTAGCGTCCCTTTTTAGAGGGACGACAAGATGCAAAGAGCCGGTCGCGGATGGTCAATCCGGCTCAGTCTTTCCCCCGCGAACGGAAGAATATCCACCTGTCGGGGCCTCGTCCCGCTTGAGAGACATGAGAACCTGCTACGCAGGCCACGCGCTCCCATCACAGATGATGGAGACAAGTCGTGTTAGAAAAAACCAGAGAACAGATATGGGCCGATTGGGTAGCCGTGCAGAGCGGCGGCAACTTTCAAGAGATGCTGAACGCACAGACAGAGGACCGTAAATATCAAATTCTCGCTGAACTGCTTTCCAAAGAGCCACGTGCAGCGGCAAAACCTCCGCACCACTAGAGTCTAGGCCGCACGACGCTGCCGATATTACTTCCTCTTTTAGCGCGAGGCCGCCCATGCCCGAATACGAAATTCGTATTTTCAAATCGGAGGGGTTCCCAACTCTGATATCTTGCAGATCCCAGCTTTCAGACCTGCACGCCATCCGCTCCGCCAGAAAGATGGCTCAGCGCGGAGGGTCCTTTGAGGTCTGGCGCGGCCCGGAATGCATTACCGGTTTAGCCAGGCTGCCCGAGCCGCCAGCCGCCTAGATGTGTTCCGCTCGGCGGCTTAATACTGCAACGCTCATTATCAGGCACTTCCTCGCAACAGAGACTGCGCATTCTCGAACCTAGGTCCGACCGAGCACGCGCCGCCCGCATTGAATTGACCCAATGTACGGTAACGACCTCGACTCCTGGCCCGCTCGGCGGATAGCTGTCTAGTTTTGGGAACACCAGTTGGTAAATCGACTCAATCCAGGTCCGCCACCACTTGCCGAGCGTCGGCCTAAGTCGCGAAAGCGTGTTTTGCTGGCCGGAATTGTCACCTACGCGAAAGGCGCACACACTCTCGACTGTTCGATCCGCAGTCTCTCCGAGACCGGCGCTCGACTGGTCGTGGGCCTGAGCATCCAATGTCCTAAGAGCTTTTACCTGATCAATGTCCGCGAAGGCGTTGTTTACGATGCAACGTGGGTTTGGACCAAAGGCGCGGAGGTCGGCGCAAAGTTGGGGAATTCGCGTCACGTGAACGCTATCACCGATCCTTCACTTAAGTTTCTGAAGCGCTTATGGCTCGCAAAGGCGGCGAGCTAGGCGCTCTCGGAACTTTGACTCGCGGGACGCGTTCATATTCCGCCAAGGGACCAATATCCGTTCCTAGAGTCCGGCGACGCCGTCACAGGAGAGCCTCATGAGCACTGTTCTAATAGTTGTACTTATCGTGGTTCTGCTCGGCGGCGGGGGATATTGGGGACGAGGTCGCTACTGGTAAGCCTTAGCGGCTTTGGTGTCCGGATCGGCGTCCTACATCGCCACCCAAACGAGATCTTCTCAGTGCAATTTCTATTTTTCGACGCGAGCGGCCCGCATCTTCCCCCTTAACTGCTTCAGGATGGCCCTGCCGCCCAATTGGTCTAGCTGCCACTGACCGAAGCCCTCGCTTGCAAGGCGACGGCGTAGCTCGACCACCCCATTCACTTCGCCACTGTCCGCGATCTCGAAAGCTCGCTTTAGTAGCTCATGATTGCTTTTCATGGCGCGGCCTACCGCGAACTAGGCGCAACGCGATAAACCAGGGTGTCCGCCCGCCAGACTTCTATGGTCTCTCCAGGGCGAAGCAGTTGGCGCGCAGAGGCAATTGCATCAACGTCGTCTTCGAATTCGGCAGTCGCGAAAAGGGACGCCCTGTCGTGCACCTTCGTCGTTCGAATGTTGTAAGTTGTCATCGCGCCCCAGCGCCAACCTTGAAAAAGCACCCCGTTCAAATGGGATACACGCTGATGAAGGCCACTGCATCAGTCTGATAATTGAATATTGCCAACGATGCGACGCACCGATTGGACAGCACGCTCTGCTTCTTAGAAAAATATGATTAAACTGTACGGATGGATCAGGCCCGCTCTTGCGCGAATCGCCAAATGTCTAGATCGATTGTTGCTGCCATCACACCTGCAGAATTGGGCCAGGATGTTGGTTTAACTTTTTACCGGTTTTGCCGCTCCCCTGGAGGCAGCCAGGCAACGTTACCTTCCGAGCGTTAGTCGGGTTCGGCCCGCCGCCGTGATGCGGAGATTCCCCAGCAAGCGGTAAATCAGACCTCGATCCAGCAGGAGCGCCGCATCTTCGGAAGGAATACTGTCGTGCAGGAAAGTCCTGCCGACTTCCTGGAGGGAGACAAATTGGGCAGCAGACAGAGCATCGTCGGATATCATCGCTTGGTCTATCCCCGCAGCAAGCTGCGCAACGCCTATCTCACCAAGGTCAGGAATACGGATACGAGCGCCCAAAACCCGAAGCAGCCGAAAACGATCGCAAGCGTCGCATACTCGCGAGGCCAATGGGCGTCGGAGGTGGGACGGCTTACATTCCGAGTGTACGGCTCAGGCCTCCAGGGCATCGATATCATCGACCTTCTCGACACCTGTTCCGCGCAATTTCGACTGCGATTTCCTAACGCCTGTCACAAGGCAACGAACAGGAATGCCATCAACTTCGACCGTCACCTGCTCATTTTTCCAGGGCGTCTTGAAGCGATGAATCTCTTTTAGTGCAATTTGATGCCCGCTTTTCCGGGTCAGACCTACCTTATAAGGCATTTTCTGTTTCCTTCGGTTGCGCGGAGCGAAACCCTTAGCCCCGAGCCACCATATTGACCACGATGTCGCACATGCGATCCATGTCAAATGGCTTGATGAGCGTTGCTATTTCTCGTGCCTTAAGGACCGCTGGTGGCGGGCGAACCCCGGCATTCCCCGTCATCATCAGGACCTTGAGTTCGGGGTCGCGCGATACCGCTTCATCAACCAGCGCGTAACCGTCCATGTGCGGCATTCTAATGTCGGAAAGCAGAACCGATATTCCGCGATTGTCCTTCAAAATCCGGGATGCCTTTACGCCATCTTCTGCTTGCATGACCTGCAGCCCTCGGTCTGTCAGCGCGTCGGCAATCAAACTTCGGAGCGCCGCTTCGTCTTCGGCGACGAGCACTTGCGGTCCGGCCATGATGTTTTCCTCTGAAATGGATCGGCGGTGGTGCCGGGGCCATCGCGGAGAGGGCAGATCACGGCCCCACGATGACCATATGGACGCTTTGGTAACGCTCTAGTTCGCTATTCGTTTGGACGTCTTGGAGGATTGTTGGGCAAAGGCTGAACAAACCGTGGAACCACGCTTTGACGATTTGTCATCGCGCCTCCGTAACAGAGCGTGCGGACACCTTCTCCCCCGACTTTGCTGCAACATAGCTGTAGCGGGATGATTACGCTGACTATTCGAGCCTTATTGCCGTGACGACGATAATGTCGGCAGTTCTTCATACCGATTAACTTAGGTCTGCGCGAACAGGCGTGTTATGCTGTGAACGGCGATGCGGTATCTCACCGTGCTTTTTTCGCCTTCTGCCGGGTACGGCTTTCGCTTCGCGAGCCTCTGGTCCCTAGAAAGGGGTAGCCATGGCTCCCCAACCATCACTTTCACCAGCCGTTGCGCTCAATCTGGCATTGGCTGTTGTCGCATCATCGAATGCCCCGCTTCTGCTCCTGGACAGCAACCTTACTGTCATCGCGGCGAGTGAGTCTTTTTGCCGGGCCTTTGATCTCGATATGGCTCTGGTCGAGGGTCGCTTACTAGCGAGCATTGGCGAGGGGGAATGGGATGTCCCCCAACTTGCATCCCTCTTGAAAGCAACAGCCTCCGGCTTCGCGGCTGTCAAAGATTACGAGATGCTGCTGGCGCGCAAAGGCCGGGACAAGCAATGCCTGGTCCTCAACGCGACCAAGCTCGCCTACGCGGACGACGAAAATGTCCGGCTGTTACTTTCTGTCTTAGATATCACCGAAGTGCGTGCCGCACAAAAATTGAGAGAGCAACTTGCCAGCGAGAAAGTGATCCTTGTTCGAGAACTGAATCACAGAGTGGCAAACAGCCTGCAGATTATAGCCAGCGTCCTGATGCAAAGTGCCCGCAAAGTCCAGTCGGAGGAAACAAGAAGCCATCTGGTGGACGCTCACCATAGGGTCCTATCGGTCGCATCGCTGCAACAGCAGCTCGCCGGATCAAGTGTCGGTGACGTGGAACTGCGCCCCTATTTTACTACCCTGTGTGACAGCATCGGCGCGTCCATGATCCCGGATCGCGGCCGGCTGTCCCTGGAAGTCAGGGCCGACGACAGCGTTACGACGGCTCCTGCATCTATTAGCCTGGGCCTGATTGTCACAGAATTGGTGATCAACGCCCTGAAGCATGCTTTTCCAGACAACCGCACGGGCAGGATATTGGTCGATTATAAAGGCCATGCCGCCAACTGGACTCTTTCCGTGTCCGATGACGGTGTGGGCATGCCGTCCCACGCGGCCGCCGCAAAGCCGGGTTTGGGCACCAGCATCATTCAGGCTTTGAGCGAACAATTGGGTGCGACCATCAGCGTCGCCGACGCCAATCCTGGGACCAAGGTTTCTGTCGTCTATGGGGATGTTCCCAAGTTGGCCAGTCAGTCCCGCGGCGCGGCAGTATAAAGCGACACCATGCCCGACACGCCACCCCAGCAGCGATTTGGTCAGAAGCCGATGAGCTTTAACCCACTTAGCGACCCCTTCGACGATCCGGATTTGGGAATCCTTTACGAATATTGGGCGCTTCAGCGCGGGACCCGTTCGATGCCGTGTCGAGCCGACATTAATCCAAGGGATATTGCAGCGGTCATGCCCTTGGTTTTTATTGCGGACATATTCCAGCCGATGCGTTTTCGCTTCCGCCTTGTGGGCACGACCATCTGTAATCGCTGGCATGAAGATTTAACGGGAAGATGGCTAGACGAGCTTTGTTTCGACGGCGAACTTGACGCCGTGCTGGAGCAATATGCGTCCGTCGCTCGGACAGGCACTCCAAGGATCGACAAAGAGGAATTTGTAAACGAGGAAACCCGCTATCTTCATTATCAACGAATGCTTTTGCCGCTGTCCGAAGATGGGCAGGTGCCCAACATGCTGATCGGCATTCAAAAGGCTATCGGCATTGATGGGTATCTGACCCCTTTCCGAAAATGGATGTAACTGTCTTGAAGGATATGCATTTCATAGCCGTGCATGAAATATCCCCCTTCATAGGATCATCCATTTGCGCATTGCCCCTATTTTCTTTTGCAGGTGTCTAGTGCGGCCACCAGTGCTTCAATAGGTTATGAGCGAACTGGAATAGGCCGTTCACGACGGAACTGCCCATCGGAGCCAACATAGGGCCGCGACGCACCGCTCTAGGGGATTGTAATAATATTGCGCATCTGGTCAGGCGGGTCCGATAAGGACCGGAGGAGGCTGGTGAAATGTTAGTGCCGCCGAACTGACTCACCACCCGCAAACGCGCGTATAGACGCTGCCGGCGTCCGCCGGTGAGAGGTTTCGTTCAAAGAGGGGGCCTTCCTGTCCTCTGGCTGTGCTACATTCTTGGTCTAACACGGAGAATCCATAGCGAGACAAAGAAGCAAGACGAACAGGAGGAAAGATGACTGGTTTGCAGGACTTTCATCATGCCGAAGACAAACCCGACAAAACACAAAAAATCGTAACCTGGGTCGCCATCGTACTCGTATTGGGGGGAGCGGCTTTCTATGTCGTTGAATCAGGAATGCTGAAGCCCCAGCCGCAGCAATCGGGACCGAGCTATCCGCGCGGGCTGTAAAAACCGTCCAGAGATAGACCGGCGATATTATCGGCTTGCGTGAGAGCCGCTGGGCGCAACTCCAACGGCTCGCAACAAATGGCGCTGGTTTCAGCCGCCATCCATCTTCCGGTCATCGCCAAATGGAAAAGCCATTGGCAGCCCCGCGCTGCCTGCATTCCATTGTTGGAACTGTACGAAATCGGTCTGGACACCATAAAAAACCGGAATGAAAATCGTCCCTTGGGAATGGGAGGTAACCATGCGCGAATACGAAATCCGCGTCCTGAAAAGCGCAGAGCTTCCTGGCATAATCACGACGGAGATTCATCTCTCAGACCAGGCAGCGATTCGATCGGCGCGAAAAATGGCCATTGGCCGCCAGTTCGAAGTCTGGTGCGGTTTGGAGTGCATCACCGGCTTGGCCAGAACGCCTCAGTCACCCGGCGGCTCCCCAGTTGAGACCGGCGCTGCTTCAGTTTGAATTGGGGCTGTGGTCGGGCGGATTGCGGTCCGGCGGCTTTTGCGGGTTGCCAACATACGGCGTGCTGTCGTCGGGCAGGTGCTCAAGACAGAGATAGGTCTTCGTACCGTCCGCCTCTATTTGGTAAGCGAACGCCGGTTTCCCGCAGGAACTGCATTTTCGCTGAGTCATGGAATTAAAACGTTCCGAACGCCCATTCGGTCGGAACATTTAATTTGGAACGGATTGGCGACCGGGGCGAATTGCCCTGATAACGCCACATTGGGGCCAGGTGGGCGATCTGCCGATGATCACGAAAAACAGAGGATGGTTCCCCCATCCCCTGGCGCTTACATTCCAGGCAAAACTAAGCCAGCGCCGGAAAGACTCCCGCCAGCGAAAACCAGTTCTCCGTCTCCGCGTCCATTTCCGACACTTTCCAATCCGCGAGTTCCTTGTATTGGGTCGCGCCGAAAATGCCGGATGATTGCCCGCCCCGACCTTCGAGCGGCATCACGACGCGTTCCCCGACGCCAAAGCTGTTGGCAGTGGTATAGACCAGTCCCTTGCCGTGATAGAGCGCCGGTTCGTGCAGTACGCGCCTCGCGCGGATCAGCGAACGCGGATATTTGTCGCCAGGTCTTAGCGCCGAAAGGCGGGTGCCCTTGAAAGGTTTGTTGGAGACCCCGGTAATATCGTGGCCGGCCAATTTCCCGACGAAGTCGTCTTCGTCCGGCAGATAATCATAGCTCCAAACGATGGGAAGGTGCTTTTTCAGCGCCGCAGGACGAATGTCGCTCCAGGCAGGAAGCCGCCCGGGCGCGCAAACGTCGCGCCAGTGGTTGGCCACTTCCTTGAGCGCCGGGGAAAGGATGGAGTTTTCAAAGTCGGCAAAAGCGCGCTCGATCCCGATATTGCTCATCGGCGCGACCTTAGCGCAGGGTTTATGCCCGTCAAATGAGAGGGGAGCGTTTTGACCGTTTATCCGGATGATAGTTTGTCAGTCGCCAATTGAGCCTGTCGCTTAGCCCGCCCGTTGCTGGACGGCCATATCGCTGCTGTCGCTTCTCGGCCGGATGGAGGGATCGCCGCTCGTCCAGGCCATGATGGCGAGCCCGGCGGCCACAAGAGCACCGGCGACCACCAGCAGTTTCCAGGTCCCGCCGGGAGCATCCTTCCCATTTATGGAACTGCGCTCTTCCATCTGTCCCTGATCAGTTGCGCGCCGGCAGAATCCGAATTGAGCAGGCGAACATTTCGATAGGCAGCAGGAAGTGTGATCCTGGCGCGCCCTGCCGGGAAGTGTATTGCGGATGTTTGCTTAACGGCGCGGCACACGGCAGGGCTGCCGCGCTTCACCAGCGCAAGCGGTGGGACGTGAGAACAAGGCACGAACCACGTTTTCAAATTTTAACCATGGCCCACTTCCCCGTTTTGTTCTGGGGAAACGTCGCCATGCTGTCCCATTCTGGTGCGAATTAGACCTGACGGATGAGTTTCATGCCACGCCAGATCTCGGCGTGAGTCATTTCATCGTGACGCTTGAGCAGTTTTCGCGCATGCTCTGCCGCCAGATCGTCGGTCATCAGGGACGCTGCGAACAGCAGCGGCTCATGGCCGGGACCGGAAAGCTTGAACTCATAGAGTCTCTTATTCTCGCTTCGCATCTCTAATGGCGCGGCAGGCTTGCGAAGTACGGCCTTGGGAATGATGCTCGCCGGCAACAACCGCTCAAGGTCCCGCCAGACTTCAAAGCGCATGGTCCCTGCGAAAGCCCGCGCCGACTTGATGGCGGCTTCATCGCTGAAATGCGCGGCATGTACGATGATGGAGACGGCGCCCGTGTCGCCAAAGATGCGAAATTCATAATCCTGCATGGAAGGCCCCACGCCCAACCTTTCCCATGCTGTTACTGTTGGCCGGGACTGTCCAGATAAATGTTCATGAAAGGTACGGTGCGTGACAATCCTTGCCTGCGGCAGAAACGCACGAATATTTTTCGAGCAACGGCTTCCCTGAAAGAAACAGCTTTCAAATCAGCGCTATGGCAGGCGGTTGTCCTGGGTGAGGGAACGGGCTGCGTCCATTTTCGCCTTCAACTGCCTGTGCAGTGCCGCGCCCGCCAACTGCTCCAACTGCCATTGGCTGTAGCCTTCTTCCGCAAGCTTTCTGCGGAGTTCGACCAACCCGCTGACTTCGCCGCTTTCGGCAAGCGCAAAGGCCCGCTCCAAAAGCCTGTGATTCGTCATAGCGTTTTTTGCCCCCTGGCCCCCAGACGCATTTTGATGAGGAGGGAAAAAATTGGAACTGAAAAATTCATCTCGCGCATCACAAATAGATTTTCGGTTAATCGCGACCTGCGGAGCAAACAGAAAGAGCCCCGGCCATGGGGAACCGAAGCTCTTTCGCGGCGGACTTAACTTGCGTTAAGCGCCACAGCTCGCCGGCGGGAAGCGAGGCGTGCGAGCTATCTGTTTTGACTGACCACAAGCGCTGGCACCCGCGAAAGGTTACTGTCGTTTTTGTCATCCCACATCCACAGGCCCACGCCCGCGACCACCAACAGTATCGCCATCAGGGATGGCCGCAGCAAAACACCATGGTCGGCGTTTTCCGCGCCGGCATCGTCATCCGTCATGATCAAATTGTTCTTAAGCTCCGCGCGATTAATGGTTTGCCAGATTGTTTCGTTCCGGATATTGAGCAAAATCAATATGGCGCGAATGCAGCGATTCAAACGCTCCCAGCGCACAAATCATGTTGCAAAATTTTGCCTGAGACGTGATGGCGCGCTTGCAACCTGGCTATCGCACGCGCGAGGCAGGGATCAACCCGCCGCGGCCGGTTCTTCCGCCAGCTTTTGCACCGAGACATAATCGGTTTTCCCGGTTGCCAGTTTGGGTATCGCGTCGACCAGCATCACACGGCGCGGCAGCGCCAGTTCCGTCACGCCGTGATTTTGCGCCCAACCCACCATATCGATCCGGCGGGCATCGGCGGCATCGGTCACCAGCACGATCTGCTCGCCCTTGCGGCCGTCCGGCAAGGCCACGGCCGCATGGTTGTTGTCGGGCCACAGGGCGGAGGCGATATTTTCCACCACCGCCAGCGATACCGCTTCGCCGCCGATCTTGGCAAAGCGCTTGAGGCGGCCACGGATGGCGATGAAGCCGTCTTCGTCGATGGCGACAATGTCGCCGGTATCGTACCAGCCGTCCTTCGGCGGCACGATCTCGCCCGGTGCGTCGGGACGGATATAGCCCAGCATGATATTGGGGCCGCGCACATGCAGCTGGCCGGCGCCGGCGATGCCTTGCACCGGCTCCAGCCGCGCTTCCATGTCCGCCATCATCCGGCCCACCGTGCCGGGATGATTGGCCTCGATCTGGTTGGCCGCCACCACGGGCGCGGCTTCGGTCACGCCATAACCTTCCAGCAGGGTGACGGTGGATTTCTTGCGCAGGAAAGACCGCGTCTCGTCGCGCAGCCGTTCGGCGCCGCAGACCGCCATGCGCAGGCTGTCCAGCTCGCCCAGATCGCTGGCGCGGGCATATTGGTTGATGAAGGTATCGGTGGAAAGCAGGATGGTGGCGCCATATTGCTTGATGCGGCGCACGATCTCCTTGGGCTGCAGCGGCGTGGGGTGGCACACCACCTTCACGCCCGCGATCAGCGGCAGCAGGGTTCCCACCGTCAGGCCGAAACAATGAAAGACGGGCAGGGGATTGAACAGCACGTCGCGGGGATAAAGGTCGATATGGGCGCGCACCTGGGCGATGTTGGCCAGCAGATTGCGGTGCGACAGCGCCACGCCCTTGGGCTCGCCCTCGGTGCCGGAGGTGAAGAGGATGACCGCCGGCTGCGCAGGATCAGGCCTTGCCGCCAGCAGGGACGGCATGAGCTTGCCCGCCACCGCCGTCAGCTTGTCTTTCAGGGAAAGCGACTTGCGCAGGTCTTCCAGATAGATGACTTCGGCGCCCAGGCCCGACACCACATCCTGAAGGCCCGCCACCTCGATCAGGCGATGGGCGGTGACGACGCGCTTGACCCGTGCCGTGCATAGCGCGCTCTTCAACCCGGCGAGCCCGCTGGTGAAGTTGAGCATGGTGGGAATGCGCCCCATGGCGGAGAGCGCAAAGAAAGTGAGGGTGGCGGCGATGCCGGTGGGCAGCATCACGCCCACACATTCGCCGCTGCGCGTGCCGCGCTGGAGCGCAGAGCCCAGGGCGAAACTGGCGCGGATGATCTCGTCATAGCTCATGCTGCGGTCGTCGCCATCGACCAGCGCAAGGGTGCCGCCGCCCATTTCCTGGCGTGCTTCGATCAGCGCCCGGAAGATGCTGCGATCGGCGCTGCCGGGATCGAACGGTATGCGCTTCGGCGTTCCCAACCCTGACATGGACCATTCCGAGAAGGAGTCGGAATGCGTCTTACCTTAAGTCGCGTGAAAATGCCCGATCCAGCTTTGGAAACTCCGCACCAACCGCTCGCGGCCGGTGGGACTCGCCGACTTGAACAGGCCGGCGATCTGTTCCCGCAAAGGCTTGGAGTCGGCCCAGAGTTTTTCCGCCTGGGGCTCCAGCGCGCCACGCAACGGTTTGATGACTTCGCGTTCGATGCGCTTGGGACCGACCAGGGCCACGGTCAGAGCCGCCAGGCCCGCCGTCCCCAGGATGTAATAGGTGATCCGCGCCGGACGGCTCGCCGCCATGCGGCCGACGCTATCGATCAGTGACGATTTCGTGGCGGGACGGTGCGCGACGGAACGCAGGGGACGCTTTGGCCGTGTATGGGCGCGGGAAGTCATGAGACCCCTCCTGGCTGGTTGCCTGACAGCAACGCGACACAGGGGCCGAAGTTCACATTTGTGTTGTTATGGAAAGAAGACCCGGCAGCCGCAGCCGCCGGGTCAAGTTATTCAGGACCCCCCACTAAGGGAAAAATAGGGGTACTGTGGCGCCATGCTGCCACGGTTGTTCTGACATTTCGACGACATTGTGGAAGCGCTACCACAAGAATATATTCCCAATATTACATCTCGCATGCCGCGGAGCGGCCAAAAGGTACGGCCGGAACCTTGTTACCATCGCTTGCTTATGGCATCGGCAATTGTTCGGAAGGAAACAAAAACGGCGCGATGACCGAGATAGACAAGGCGACCTGCTGGGCGGGCGTGAAGATTTTCGCGCTGGGAATGGCGCTGATCGGCGCCTTTTATCTGGCTGCCCTCTATGTCTGCTATAAATACGGCTACTGTTTTTAAGCCAATATAGTCCCGGTAACAGGCCAGGGTTGCGGCGCCCGTTGGTGATTTTCCCCGATCCAGCGTCTATATCTCGGCCATGACCATTGTCATCGACACTTTGGGGACCCAGGCAAAGCCGCGTCACCCCGAAAAAGCCCACCGCCCGGACAACGACATCCAGCGCAAGCCCGACTGGATCCGGGTCAAGGCGCCAGTGTCCAAGGAATATATCGCCACCCGCGAGATCGTGCGCGCCAACAAGCTGCACACCGTCTGCGAGGAAGCGGCCTGTCCCAATATCGGCGAATGCTGGACCAAGCGTCACGCCACCATGATGATCATGGGTGACACCTGCACGCGGGCTTGCGCCTTCTGCAATGTGAAGACGGGCCTTCCCGCGGCGCTGGACGGGCAGGAGCCCGCCAATGTCGCGCGCGCGGTAAAGACCCTGGGCCTCACCCATGTGGTGATCACCTCGGTGGACCGCGACGACCTGGCCGATGGCGGTGCGCAGCATTTCGCCGATGTGATCAACGCCATTCACGCGATGAGCCCCGGCACCTCGGTGGAAGTGCTGACGCCGGACTTCCTGCGCAAGGACGGCGCGATCGAGACGGTGATGGCGGCCAAGCCCGAAGTCTTCAACCACAATCTGGAGACCGTGCCGCGGCTCTATCTGAACATCCGCCCAGGCGCGCGCTATTTCGCCTCCCTGCGCCTGTTGCAGCAGGCCAAGGAACTGATGCCGGAAGGCTTCACCAAATCGGGATTGATGGTGGGGCTGGGCGAAACCCGCGAGGAGATCATGCAGGTAATGGACGACCTGCGCGCCGCGAAAGTGGATTTCCTCACCATCGGACAGTATCTCCAGCCGACCAAAAAGCACGCCAGGCTGGACCGATTCTGGACGCCGGAGGAATTCGCTTCCCTGGAATCCATCGCCCGCGCCAAGGGCTTTCTGATGGTTTCGGCATCGCCCCTGACGCGCTCCTCCTACCATGCCGACAGCGATTTTGCGGAGCTGCAAAAAGCCCGCGCCGCCAAAGCGTGATTTCGCACCGCGAGACCCGCAGCGTTCCGTATTCCGCGGAGCTGATGTATGCGGTCGTCGCGGACGTGGAGAAGTATCCGGAATTCCTGCCCTGGGTGGTGGCGCTGCGGGTGCTGACGCGCCGGGACGATGGCCTCGCCGCCGAAATGGCGGTGGGCTATGGGGCTTTAAGGGAACGCTATACCAGCGATGTGAAACTGGACCCGGCGGCGCGCACCATCGACGTGGTCCAAACCAAAGGCCCGTTCAAGACCCTGGAAAATCATTGGCGCTTCATCCCCAAGGAAGAGGGCTGCGAAGTGGATTTTTCCATTCTGTTTGAATTCAAGAGCCGGTTGCTGCACGGCGTCGCCGGCCAGGCCTTTGAAAAAGTGATGCTCAAGATGACCGACGCGTTCGAGGCGCGGGCAAAGAGTCTAACTAAATAAGCGCCTAAGTATCGAAAACGGCATCCGCCGCGACTGTATTTTTCCACTGCCTCAGGATCACGTTTTCGAACTCCAGATAGAAGGGAACCTTGATGTCCAGATTGGGAACAGCTTCGCCATGAATATAGGGCTTTAGTGAACCATCACCGTCCTTCCGAGAGCCACGCGCAAATAATTCTCTATAGCGCCGAGGTGTGATTCCAAAAAAGTGCTCGAGATGAGTAGCAGGATAGCTGGCATAGTGTCCGCGATCAGTTCCTTCAATTTGCAGGGCATCGGAATGCAATTCTGCCGCTAAACTTTTGGGGTACGGCTCGAGAAAAACAACCTTTGCTATACCAGCCGCAATGATGTGTTTTGCGCACATGTGACAGGGAAATGTCGTACAAAAAATTGTTGACCCTCTTATTGCCAACCCCAGCCTTGCCGCATCACAAATTGCAGACATTTCCGCGTGGATAATGCGACCGTATTCCAATGCATCCATCAATTGAGAATTTTTGATGTCGCGCCTTTCCAATGTAGCTGCGACGTCCATTTTGGGATCAATTAGCTTGATCAACTCCGAGAGTAATTGCTGTTTACGTTTGTGGTTCGAGTCATGCCCGAGTACATGCTCTCGAGCGTCAATGCCATCCTCAGGCCAATAGGTACCCCCGCCACCTTTCGGCACCTCGTTTGAACCCAGCGCGATAACTTCTCCTTCGGCTGTAAAAATGGCAGCCCCAACCTGTCTCGACAAATCCAGAGTTCGCAGCGCAGCCCCCTTCGCCGCAAACATCCCGTATTCCATTTTATTTGGGGAAAAACAGTTAGATGAAAAAAGAACCTCACAAAAGCGATCGACCTGGGACTTTACGTCCAAGGTTGCGTGATCCAAGGCTACGATAAAGTCGGCGTCGTGAAATATTTTGGCCACCCGTTGACCATGAAGTTCCGCCACTTCGTCTTCATCGACTTGAATGATTTCTTCGGCCCTCGAACGGAATTTTTCCAAATGACCGGAGTTCTCGCTGGCGGCGAACTTACGCGCCAAAGCGTCCACTCGCGAACCTCGCCGCGAATAAAGCGATATTTGGAAGAATAGCCGACCATAAACCGCACGGAAGAGTTCAATTTCCTCTTTCCGTTTAAATTGATGGATGAGATAAGCGACCTTCTCGTAACTCTCGCTGCCACTCTCTTTTTTGAGGCGGTTTCTGTTACGGACAATTTGGACGATTGCTGCCACCGCCAAGATTGAATCGTCCGCAAAATGTGCCCGAAGCTGGTTCCCATACTTGATATATGACTTATAGCGGTCATACGCCGGCGACGGCTTAAGCTCATCTTCCGGCTCAACATATGCCTCCATAGGCCTGAAGATGTTAGTAACTTTGATTTCGATGACTTTGTATTTGTGCGCCTCGAGAAAATGGCGAAAGCTCTTAACCGCTGGATCTATCTCGGCGCCAATAGGGGCTACAAAACCGAAGAATAATTCAGGATGCGATACCGGGGGGACTAATTTCGTCAAAGTTCTTATCCCTGCGTGTTATGCTCTGAAACTTCTTGGAGGCGAATCGCATGGCTGGAATGAAGCCTGAAAAAAGGCCACGCGAAGAACTCGAGAAAGCCATAGACAAGGTTATGAGCGATCATCGAGAAATGCGCGACCAATGGCGCGCCTCTCTCGACCACCCATCTGAGCCAGGCACCAATACGCAACACAGTAACGCTTGGCGGAAGACCGGATAGCCAGCCTACGCCCTAGACGAATCAGCGCGCTAAAGCTAAGCGGTTTGTCAACGCGTGCCAACATGGCAAGTCGGAGCGGGTATTGCGTGTTAACTTCAAAAAGCCCGTAATTGCTTTAGCTTTCGCTGTCATCGCAGCGACGCCCGGGTACGCTCGTACAATCTTATTTCTGGGATCCAGCTTCACCTACGGGGCCTATTCCGCCGCCCAGCATTACCATCCCGAACTGGTGAAGGACCTGAACGGTCCCAACCGCTTCGGCGAGACCTATGGCGGCGTTCCAGCCATCTTCAAGCAGTTCACCTTGGAAGCCGGGCTCGACGACTATGACGTGAGTTCGGAACTGGTGGGCGGCAAGGGGCTGGAATACTGGTTCACCGTTCCCGACACTTTGGCCCGGATCAACAAGCCCTGGGACATGGTCGTAATGCACGGCTTCTCGCCCCTGGACCAGGCCCATCCCGGCGACAGGACCTTGCTGCTGTCTTCCTCCAAACGCATCGCCGACATGTTCCTCAAGGCCAATCCCAAGGCCAAGCTCTATCTCTTCGCCACCTGGAGCCGGGCCGACCAGACCTATCCCGCGACGGCGAACTCGCCCTGGAAAGGCAAGCCGATCCAGCAGATGGGCAAGGATGTCCAGGCCGCTTATGAGCAGGCGGTGAAGGAAGAGCCACGCTATGCCGGCATCGTCCCGGTGGGGCTGGCCTGGAACCGCGCCATCGATATCGGCGTGGCCGACGGCAATCCCTATGACGGGCTGGACGCGGACAAGGTCGATCTGTGGACCTACGACCATTATCACGGCAGCGCCTTTGGCTATTATCTCGAGGCCCTGATGGATTTCGGCAAGATCACGGGCCATGACCCGCTGGAACTGGACGGCAAGGATCGCGTCGCCGAAGCGCTGGGGATTTCGCCCAGGCAATCCCATGCCCTGATGCAAGTGGCGCACGACACTCTGGAGGCGCAGAAATGAGATTTGGATTTGCCCTGGCGCTTCTGCTGGCGGCGGCGCCGGCAGACGCCCAAGAAAAAGCAAAGACCATCCTGTTCGTGGGCAACAGCTTCACCTTCGGCGCCAATTCGGCGGCGCATTACTACAAGCCCGACAGCGTCACCGACCTGAACGGCCCCGGACCCAACGGCAAAACCACGGGTGGCGTGCCGGCCTTCTTCAAGGCCTTCGCCAAAGAAGCGGGGCTTGATTACACCGTGTCGCTGGAGACGGTGGGCGGCAAGGGGATGGATTTTCACTATGCCGAAAAGCGCGCCTTGCTGGACAAGCCTTGGGATGTGGTGGTGATGCATGGCTATTCCACCCTGGACATCGATCATCCCGGCAATCCCGCGCTGCTGGTTTCATCCGCCAAGCAGATGACCGACATGTTCCGGGCCAAGAATCCCAAGGCGGAGATATGGCTCAGCGCCACCTGGAGCCGCGCCGACCAGACCTATCCCGATGGCAAGCCGTGGCACGGCAAGCCGATCCAGCAGATGGGCAAAGACCTTGCGGTGGCGTACGACTCTGCGGCGAGGAGCGCGCACGACACCGGCGTGGTGCCGGTGGGACTGGCCTGGAACAGGGCGATGGATGCCGGTGTGGCGGGCACCGATCCCTATGCCGGCATTCCGGCGGGCAAGATCAATCTCTGGGCCTGGGACAGCTATCACGCCAGCGCCTATGGTTATTACCTGGAAGCGCTGCTGGTGTTCGGCAAGGTGACGGGCAGGGACCCGCTATCCTTGGGCGACAACGAGACGGTGGCGGACGATATGGGATTTTCAAAACCGCAGACCCATGCGCTGCAGCAGATCGCGCATGATGAGCTGGCGGCGGCACATGTGTTGGGGCAATAAGATGAAAAAACTTGTTTGCGGTCTTTGTTTTCTTCTGGCCGGTCCGGCCTTCGCGGAGGAACCCGATGGCCTGACCCTGCCGCCGGGCTTTCACGCCAGCGTGGTGGCGGAAGGGCTGGGGCCGTTGCGCCATCTGGCGGTGCGTCCCAATGGCGACATCTATGCCTCGACCGGCGGCGAAGGTGCCAAGCCGGAAGGACTGGTTGCGATCGAATTGGGTGCGGATGGCAAGGCGGCGCGGGTCGAGCATTTCAGCAACGTCAATGGCGGCACCGGCATCGGGCTCTCTCACGGCATGCTGTATGCCGCATCCGGGAGCGCGATCTATCGCTTCCGCTTCAGCGGCAATGCCTTGCTGCCGGAAGGCGAGCCGGAAACGGTGGTTGCCGATCTGCCGCGTGGCGGCACCCACGCCATCGCCTTCGACGACGGCGGTCATCTGTTTGTCGGCATGGGCGCCAAAAGCAACGCCTGTTCCACCAAGCCCACACCGGATGCGAAACCCGTGGGCCAGAAGCCGTGCCCCGACCTCAGCGGCGGCGGCGGCATCTGGCGTTTTGACGCCGGCCGCACCGGCCAGAGCTTTGCCGACGGCACGCAAGTCGCCACCGGCATCCGCTTTATGACCGCGATGGATTGGTCGCCGCGCGCCGGCCTTTACGGGATCATGCATGGCCGCGACGGCACCCATGCCGCCTTTCCCGAGATCGTCAGCGCCACGGACGACGACGCCATCGGCGATGAGATGCACCATGTGGTGAATGGCACCGATATGGGGTGGCCCTACAGCTATTATGACGGGGCTCGCAAACTGCGCCTGCTGGCGCCGGATTATGACGGCGACGGCAAGACGGCTGCGCCGGGTCCTTATTCGACACCCGCTATCATCTTCCAGCCGATGCGCGCGGCACCCGTGGCTTTGTTGTTCTATCAAGGGCGGCAGTTCCCGGCGCCGTGGCGCGGCGGCGCTTTCATTGCGCTCCATGGCACCACCGGGCCGCAGCTTCCCCAGGGGCACAATGGCTATACGGTGGCATTCGTGCCCTTCGACCGCGCCGGAAAGGCTGGCGATTTAAAGATTTTTGCCGACGGCTTTGCCGGTCCATCGCCTGCGGACAAAAATGCCGGCAAGGCGAAATACCGGCCGGTAGGATTGGCGATTGCGCCCGATGGCGCGCTTTATGTGGCGGATTCCAACAAGGGGCGGATATGGCGCATCCGCTACGGCGAGTGAAGCAGCTCGCCCAGCATTTCTAGAGCGACAGCGACTGTCTTCAGGCGGACTTCTGTGCGCCCGATATCGCCAAAACGGCATTCGCGATGGATGATTGTGTCGCCGCGCGCGGCAGCGATATGCACCAGACCAACCGGCTTGTCGGCTGATCCGCCGCCGGGGCCGGCAACGCCAGTCACGGCCACCGCCATATCGGCATGGGAATGTTTCAGCGCCCCTTGCGCCATGGCGCGCGCCGTCTCCGCCGACACCGCGCCATGTGCTTGCAGGATCGCGCGCGGCACGCCCAGCAATTCTTCCTTGGCTTCATTGGAATAAGTGACGAACCCGCGCTCCACCACATCCGAGGAGCCGGGGATTTCCGTCAACAGCCCGGCAATCAGACCGCCGGTGCAGCTTTCCGCCGTGACGATCTTCAAGCCCTTGGCGCGCGCATCCACCAGCAGTTTTTCGGCGCGGGTGAGGAGATCGGCGGAGAACATAGCTAGTGTCCCGATTCCGAAATTCGCATGATCTCTATATCGGACCCTGACGAATTTCGGAATCGAAGGACACTAGCCATTTTATTGAATCCTAGTGTCGCTTTGGTTTCGAAGTTCGCCCTAAGATCGATATCAATCATATAGCGAACTTCGAAACCGCGACACTAGAGATGGAAGAAGTAGCGAGCCGCCGCCACCAGCACACCTGCCATCAGCCCTGCGATCATGTCGTCGGTCATCACGCCCAGCCCGCCCTTCAGGTTCTTGTCCGCCCAGCCCACCGGCCAGGGCTTCCAGATGTCGAACAGCCGGAACAGGACGAAGGCCAGGAAAAACGCGGGCAGGGAGATGCGCGCCGCGGGCAGCAGGCCGCCAAACGTCAAAAGGCAGAAGGCGCAGGCCAGCCATTGCCCGGCCAGCTCGTCGATCACGCACTCCGGCGGATCCTGGCGACCGGTTTCGCGCACATGATCGCCGCAGGCCAGGATGCCGATCACCAGGACGATGATGCTGGAGGCCAGCACGCCCATGCCGCCGCCGCCATAAAGCGCAATCAGGATCGCCAGCGGCACGGCGATCGCGCTCATGATGGTGCCGGGCGCGATGTCGAAATAGCCGATGCCGAACACCGAGGCGACGACCGTGGAAGCGCGGGGGATCTTCACTTGTCTCTCACAATCTGACGGTGGCGATAGCCTGGGCGGCGATGCCTTCGCGGCGGCCGGTGAATCCCAGGCCTTCGGTGGTGGTGGCCTTCACGCTGACCCGCGACGGCTCGATTTTCAGAATCTCGGCGATCTTGGCTTTCATGGCGTCGCGGTACGGGCCGACCTTGGGCCGCTCACAGATGATGGTGACGTCCACATGATTGATGACGCCGCCCTTGGCCGCGACCAGCGCGGCGGCGTGATCCAGGAATTTCCACGAAGCCGCACCGCGCCAGCGTTCATCGGTGGGCGGGAAATGCTGGCCGATATCGCCTTCGCCGATGCAGCCCAAGAGCGCGTCGGTGATGGCGTGCAGCCCCACATCGGCATCGGAATGGCCTTCCAGCCCATGGGTGTGCGGGATATTGAGGCCGCACAGCCAGATGTGATCGCCCTCCTTGAACTTGTGTACGTCATAGCCGGTGGCGGTGCGCACATCGGCAGAGCCCAACAGCTTTTCGGCCAGCGCGAAATCTTCCTTGCGCGTCACCTTGATGTTCTTTTCTTCGCCTTCCACCATTTCCACTTTCAGTCCCGCCAGTTCCGCCAGCGCCACATCGTCGGTGACTTCTTCGTTCGCGTGCTCGCGATGGGCGGCGAGAATCTTGGCATAGACAAAACCTTGCGGCGTCTGGGCGCGATAAAGATTCTCCCGCGATACCAAAGTCCAGCGCCCATCGGCGTCTCTGCGGCGCAAGGTGTCGCTGGCTGCCACCATGGGCAGGGCGCCATCCGCGCCGGCTTCCAGCGCCGTCACCACCGCCTGAATGACCTGGGCGGAGATCAGGGGCCGCGCGGCGTCGTGGATCAGCACATAGTCCGGCGCGTCTTTCGCCAGGGCCTCCAAGCCCCGGCGCACCGATTCCTGGCGGGTGGCGCCGCCGGTGATAGGCGAGGCCATGGAGAGGCCGGCCAGCGCCGTGGCGGCGAGGCTTTCTTGTCCAGCCCCGATTACCACCTGGAGGGGCCATTTGGGGCCGGAAGCTATGGCCGCGAAAGCCTCCACCGTCCGGCGCAGCATGGGCCGCCCTGCAAGCTGTTCATATTGCTTGGGAAGGGCGGTGCCGGCCCGTTCCCCCTTTCCGGCCGCGACAATCAGGACGGCAACACGGGACATCCGCTATCTTTCAGAATCTGGTGCACGGGGGACTGCCTAACATTTACCGGGGCAGACCGCGATATTTGTTGCTTTGCAGTATAATGCCTATATTATCATCTTGTAAGGTATTTGCTCAAACAATAGGCATACTTGGTGGCGGGAGTTCTACAAACCTTGCGTACCGCAGCGCAGGCCGAATCTGGAAGCGGCACCATCGCCAATGCCCTTCCCATGCCGATTCTGTTGCTGGGCCCCAAAACCGAGGTCCTTTACGCCAACCCGGCGGCGGAACAGTTCTTCGACACCGGCTTGCCACTGCTGCGCAAACAGAGCCTGGCCGACCTGATCGCACCGCATTCGCCTTTATACCAGCTCGTGACCCAGGCGGCAGAACGCAATGCCTCGGCGGCAGAGCGCGACATCGACCTTTCCACACCCAAGCATGGTGAGCGGGTCGCCGATGTCACGGTCTCGCCGGTACCGGAACCGGAAGGCGCCATGCTGCTGACCTTCCAGGAACGCGGATTGGCCCAGCGCATGGACCGCCAGTTGATGGCGCGCGGCGCGGTGCGCTCCATGCACGGCATGGCGGCGGTGCTGGCGCATGAGATCAAGAATCCGCTGGCCGGTATTCGCGGTGCGGCGCAGTTGCTGGAAGAATCCCTGGCGCCGGAAGAGCGCGAGATGACCCAGTTGATCGTCGCCGAGACCGATCGCATTCGCGGCTTGATCGACCGCATGGAAAGTTTCGGCGATACGCGCAGCTTCACCCGCCATCCGGTCAATATCCATGAGGTGCTGGACCGGGTGCGCAAGGTGGCGGAATCCGGCTTTGCCCGCGGCGTCACCATCCTGGAAAATTTCGATCCTTCGCTGCCGCCGGTGCTGGGCGATCACGACCAGTTGATCCAGGTCTTTCTCAACCTGGTGCGCAATGCCGCCGATGCCTTGCCGGAAAAAGGCGGCGAGATCACCTTGACCACCGGCTACCGTCCCGGCGTGAAATTTGGATCGGGCACAGCAGGCGAACGCGTGTCTCTGCCGCTGGAAGTGACGGTGCGCGACAATGGCTCGGGCGTGCCGAGCGACCTGCTGCCCTATATTTTCGATCCCTTCGTTACCACCAAGGTGCGTGGCTCCGGCCTCGGCCTGGCATTGGTCGCCAAGATCGTGGGCGATCATGGCGGTGTCGTGGAATGCGATTCCGTATCCGGCCGCACCATTTTCCGCGTGCTGCTGCCACAGGCGCGCGGTGGAGAAAGCTGACCATGGTCGCCACTATTCTTGTCTGTGACGACGACAGCGCCATCCGCACGGTGCTGAACCAGGCCCTGGGCCGCGCCGGCTATGACGTGCGCACCACCGGGACGGCGGCGGGACTGTGGCGCTGGATTTCGGCCGGCGAGGGCAATCTGGTGATCACCGATGTGGTGCTGCCCGATGAATCCGGCTTCGACCTGATCCCGCGCATCAAGCGCATGCGCCCCGACCTGCCTATCCTGGTGATGAGCGCCCAGAATACGCTGCTCACTGCCATCACCGCGGCTGAGCGCGGCGCCTTTGAATATCTGCCCAAGCCGTTCGACCTGAAAGAACTGACCAGTGTGGTGGGCCGCGCGCTGGCGAGCCCCCAGACCAAGCGCGACAGCAGCGTAGAGGCCGCGGAAGAGAGGCTGCCATTGATCGGCCGCTCGCCCGCGATGCAAGAAATCTACCGCGTCATCGCGCGCCTGACCCAGACCGACCTCACCGTGATGATCATGGGCGAATCGGGGACCGGCAAGGAACTGGTGGCGCGGGCGCTGCACGATTACGGCAAGCGACGTCACGGCACTTTCGTCGCGGTCAACATGGCGGCGATTCCGAAGGAATTGGTGGAAAGCGAGTTGTTCGGCCATGAGCGCGGCGCCTTTACCGGCGCCACCAATCGCGGGGTGGGCCGCTTCGAACAGGCGGAAGGCGGTACGTTATTCCTGGACGAAATCGGCGATATGCCGCTGGAGGCGCAGACCCGCCTGCTGCGCGTGTTGCAGCAGGGCGAATACACCACCGTGGGTGGACGCACACCGATCAAGACCGATGTGCGCATCATCGCCGCCACCAACCGCGATCTGCGGCAATTGATCAGCCAGGGCCTGTTCCGCGAAGATCTCTATTACCGGCTCAATGTCGTGCCGTTGCGCCTGCCGCCCTTGCGCGAGCGGGTGGAGGATATTCCCGACCTGGTGCGCCACTTCCTGCGCAAGGCGGAAGACGAGGGCTTGCCGCACAAGACCCTGGACAATGAAGCGCTGGACATGCTGCGTCGGCATCGCTGGCCCGGCAATGTACGCGAACTGGAAAACCTGATCCGGCGGCTGGCGGTGCTGCAGTCCGGCGATACCATCACGGCCGCCGCCGTGAGTGCCGAATTGAAAGAGCCGGCCAAGACCTTCGCGGCGGACTCGGGCGAAGGACCGCAATCGCTGGCGGCTTCGGTGGAGCAGTATCTCACCCAATATTTCCTGTCCCAGGGCGACCGCCTGCCGCCGCCGGGCGTCTATGACCGCATTGTGCAGGAAGTGGAGCGGCCGCTGATCTCGATCTGCCTCGCCGCCACCCGCGGCAATCAGATCCGCGCGGCGCAACTGTTGGGCCTGAACCGCAATACGCTGCGGAAGAAGATTAGGGATTTGGGGTTGGAAGTGATCCGCGGCTTGCGGACAGAATAGATGCATCTTTTCCGGGTAGCCACGCCGCGGATCACGTCCAACGGCGCAAGGCCGCGCGGCGCCCTAGCGACAGCGTAGTGGGCGCGCGACTTAAGCGGCCTGAGCCAGGGACTGACTGCAAACTCGCGGGACGGCTTACATCTTCCGCTTTTTCTCGCGCAACTTTGCCGCCAGCATCGCCACGGCGATAGCCGGCAAGCTCAGCACCGCCACCAGCGCCAGTCCCAGCGGCAGCAGACTGAAATCTGATCCCGACGCCCACATCACCCCGAGTTGCATCACCATCACGATCACGGCCCAGCGCCATGGACCGCGTGGAAAGAAATAACCGAGCAGGGCGGACAGCAGCACCGCCAACGGATAGGCCGCCGTCCAATAGAAGCCCGCATCCCAAGGTTCACGCTTGCCGGAAAGGGTTGCTGTCGCCGCCCAGAGCGCCAGGCTGGTGACCGCCGAAATGGCATATGGCAGGGGAGAATCGCGGGCAGGCATCCACCAAGAATTGGTCCTTCAGCGGATAAAGTAAAAATTCCGCGCCCGTTCATTAACCAGCTTTTCCCAGGCATAGCCTGCATTCCGCCCCTTTATGTACGCCGGGGGCATCACGCTGTGTTGATTTTGTGACGCTGCATTCTTGCAACAGTCCGTGCCTTCGCTACACTGCCCCACGAGACCGGGCGCGGGGCGGGGGCCGGGTCGCAACGGAAGACATGGTTATCGAAACAACGTTCCCGGAGCGGCGTGCCGGTCTGCGCCCCATTTCAAGGCCTTCGCAATTGGCCTTCGGCGTCGCCATTCTGGCGGTGCTGTCGGGCTGCGCCACCTATGCGCTTCTCACCGATATCATTCCCTATCACCTGAGCCGCGGCGGGCAGATCGCGCTGCTGGTGTTCAACCTGGCCTTGGTCTTGGGCTTGGCCACTGCCATCGGATGGCGCATCGCGCGCCTGGCCGCTACCGGCCGCTCAGGCCGCGCCGGGGCCAAGTTGCATGTGCGGCTGGTGACCTGGTTCTCGGCCATCGCCGTGATCCCCGTGATCCTGGTCGCCATCTTCGCTGCCGTGACCCTGAACCTGGGACTGGACCAGATGTTCTCCGGCCGGGTGAAGGAAGCGCTGAGCAACGCGGTCAATGTCGCCCAGGTTTATGCCCGCGAACAGCAGCGCAGCATCCTCGACGACGCCTATCAGATCGCCAACGACATCCAGAACGATCCGCGCCTGTTCGACGAGAACAAGCATGTCCGCGCCGATTTCCTGTTCGCCAAGCTGGGGACCTTGACCCAGAACCGCGGCCTGCAGGCCTCCTACATATTGGACAGCAAAGCCCGCGTGCTGGGTTCCAGCAAGCTCAAATCGGTCAAGGATCCCCGGCCGCCGGCGCAAGCCGATTTCGCCCGGGCGCGCGAGAATTCGATCGTCATCGACTCCGATCCCGCTACCAGCAGCGTCACCGCTTTGATCCAGATGCGGGCCTTGAAGGACGCGTACCTGGAAGTGGTGCGCGTGGTCGATCCCCAGGTGTTCGGCTATTACAGCCGCACCAAGGCGGCGGTCAGCGAATATAACCGTCTCAACGCCTCGCGGCTGGAGACCCAGCTTCAGTTCGCCGCCCTCTATGCCATGGTGGCGTTGGTGGTGCTGCTGGCCGCCATCTGGTCGGGCCTTTGGGCCGCCAACCGGCTGGTGCGTCCCATCTCCGACCTGATCGATGCCGCGGGCCGGGTTTCGGAAGGCGATCTCGGCGCCCAGGTCTGGGTGCAGCATCGCGACGACGAACTGGGCCGGTTGGGTATCGCCTTCAACCGCATGACCCAGCAATTGTCGGCCCAGCGCGACGACCTGGTCGCCGCCAACCGCCTCAACGAAGCCCGCCGCCGCTTTATCGAAACCGTGCTGTCGGGCGTGAGCGCCGGCGTGATCGGCATAGACGGGGAAGGACGTCTCACCCTGATCAACCGCACCGCCGCGCGCCTGCTCAATGCGGCGCCGGAGGACCTGGAGACCTCGCATTATTCCGAAGCGGTGCCGGAGCTGGCGCCGCTGATCCTGCGCGCCATGTCCGAGCCGGTGGGCCGGTCCGGCGGCGAAATCTCCATCAAGCGCGGCGGCTCACCCCGCACCCTCAGCGTGCAGGTCACCTCCGAGCGCGGCTCGGCCGACGGCTTTGTCGTCACCTTCGACGATATCACCGACCTGGTCAGCGCCCAGCGCACCGCCGCCTGGGCGGATGTGGCGCGGCGCATCGCGCACGAAATCAAGAACCCGCTCACCCCCATCCAGCTTTCCGCCGAGCGCCTCAAGCGCAAATATTCCAGCGAGATCACCAGCGACCCCGAAGTCTTCCAGCAATGCACCGACACCATTGTGCGCCAGGTGGGCGACATCGGCCGCATGGTGGACGAGTTCTCCTCCTTCGCGCGCATGCCCGCGCCGGTGATGCGGCGGGAGAATGCCCAGGAACTGCTGCAGCAGGCGGTGTTCCTGCAGCGCGTGGCCAATCCCGCCATCACCTTTTCCACAGATGCGCCCAAGGCGGCCGTCTGGTTCGAGGGCGATGGACGGCTGGTGTCACAGGCCCTCACCAATGTGATCAAGAATGCGGGCGAGGGGATCGCGGCGCGCATCGCCAAAGGCGATGACGAGCCGGGCAAGGTCACCATCGCGCTGGAGCCGAATGGAGCCACCTTCGCCTATCGCATCACCGACAACGGCATCGGGCTTCCGCCCGAGCATCGCCACCGGCTGACCGAACCCTATGTCACCACCCGCGCCAAGGGCACCGGGCTGGGATTGGCCATCGTTCGCAAGATCATGGAAGACCATGGCGGTGAAATCGTCCTTGGCGACGCCGAAAACGGCGCCGAGAACGGGGGAGGGGCGCAGGTCACCCTGACCTTCCCCTTCACGCAGAAAAACGCAAAACCAACCGAAAATCCGGACAGCAGCAAGGAACTCAGTGATGAGCAAAAACGGATCGCACATCGCGTCTGAAATCCTCATCGTGGACGATGAGGAAGACATTCGCGACCTGATTGCGGGGATCCTGCACGACGAGGGCTATACCACGCGGGTAGCAGGAGATTCCGAGTCCGCGCTGGCCCAGATTCGCTCTCGCCGGCCGCAGCTTCTGATCCTGGACATCTGGCTGCAGGGCTCCAAACTCGACGGGATCGAGGTGCTGGACATCATCAAGCGCGAACAATCCGACCTGCCGGTGGTGATGATCTCGGGCCATGGCACCATCGAGACCGCCGTCGCCTCGATCAAGAAGGGCGCCTATGATTTCATCGAGAAGCCCTTCAAGGCGGACCGGCTGCTGCATGTGGTGGAACGCGCCCTGGAAGCGGCGCGATTGAAGCGCGAAGTCCAGGAGCTCAAGCTCAAGGCGGGCGACGAAGGCGAGCTGGTGGGCAATTCGCCGACCATCACCCAGCTCAAGGTGCTGATCGACAAGATCGCGCCCACCAACAGCCGTGTCCTGATCGCCGGTCCCGCCGGCTCGGGCAAGGAAGTGGCGGCGCGGCTGATCCATGCCCGTTCGCGGCGCGCCGGCAATGCCTTTGTCGCCATCAATTGCGCCACCATGGAGCCCGACCGGCTGGAAGCCGAACTGTTCGGGGTCGAGGATGGCGATGGCCCGCGCAAGACCGGGCTGTTCGAGCTTGCCCATAACGGCACGCTCTATCTGGATGAAGTCTCCGACATGCCGCTGGAGACCCAGGGCAAGATCCTGCGGGTGCTGATCGACCAGACTTTCACTCGCGTCGGAGGCCAGGTCCGGGTGCAGGTGGATGCACGGGTGATCTGCTCCACCACGCGCGACCTCCGCGCCGAAACCGAAGCCGGCCGTTTCCGTGAGGATCTTTATCACCGCCTCAATGTGGTGCCGGTGCGCATCCCGTCGCTGGCGGAGCGCCGCGACGACATTCCGGTGCTGGTGGGCCATTTCATGAAGCGGCTGTCGGCGGCGGGCGGGCTTCCCATGCGCAGTATCGGCGACGATGCCATGGCGGTGCTGCAGACCCATGGCTGGCCTGGCAATGTCCGGCAGTTGCGCAATATCGTGGAGCGGCTGTTGATCCTGGCTAGCGACGATGTCACCGAGGCGGTCACCGCCGACCTTCTGCCCACCGACCTGGGTTCGGGCGGCACCAAGAATGGCGACCTGGTGATTTCGCTGCCGCTGCGTGAGGCGCGGGAGATATTCGAGCGCGATTACCTGATGGCGCAGATCAACCGCTTCGGCGGCAATATCTCGCGCACCGCCGCTTTCATCGGCATGGAACGCTCGGCGTTGCACCGGAAGCTGAAGTCGCTGGGCGTGGGATCGGCGCAGAGTTTCCCGAACTAGTCCGCTGGTTCAGACCCGCATCCAAGCTCAGGGCGCGCCGTTAAGCGTCGCCAGGCTTTTCTTCATCTCATAGGCGATCTTGCCCTGCTGTTCTATCAGGGAATCGTTCAGGTCGATGCGGTAAAGCGCGCGCAAATAAGCGAAATCGTTGCCTGAGATCGTGCCGGTCTTCAATTTCGCATCGCATTGCGGCGCCGTGAGATTGGCAATGCTGACGACGGGTTGGCAGACTTCAAATGCCGCCGTTTGAGCCAGCGACAGCAGCGCAACATAGTCGGTGACGGCGGAGAAACGGATGCCATCCACCTTGGCCAGATCGACCACTACCAGCACATGCATCAATTCGCTGCGGCGCTCGTCCCCCAGATGGTTGCCGCTCCAATATTCGACATGCGCATTGGGAAAATAGACCCCTCCGAGAGAGACGCCTTCCGGATGCAGCTTGTCGTCGGTGTAGATGCCACCCTGGGCATCCACCGTCTGGGTCATGTACCAGGCTTGGAGCGCATGGCTGACAGTGGCGAGTTTCTTTTCCTGCGCCAGGTCATGATAGCCCAGCAGCCAGGACTTCGCGGCGCGCACTCCGTCCAGCAGTGTCTGCGGATTTTTGGTAAAGACGATGTCGATATTGGGCCGGCAATCCTTCGCCGCCACGGGCGCGCCGACCTGCGACGCCACCTCGCGCAGCCGCGCCGTCACCGTCGCATTCCAGCTCGCGGGCAAGCCCGTCACAGCAGGGCAAACGCCGCCGTGCCAGCGCGCCACCTTGCCGCTGGCCGGCGAGGGCCGGGTATAGGCGACGATGAAATCATGCAGTATTTTGTCGGGTGGGGTTTTGGACTCGGTGACAGTCACGCTTTCGCTCGGCGCGCGGTTCTCGCCTTGCGCCAAGGCGGCCGAAGCCAGGCTTACGCCCAGCAGCAGGCATGTATAGCCGAACCACTGCCGACGCGGCTGCAAGCGCTGGCCTCCATCTTTGACAGGCATGATGCTGCAAATACGCCCCCGGGCCAAGCCGCCATGACAAGACCTCAAGGCAGGGCATCCTTGCACAGGCTGGCAAGATTCCGGACAAAGCGACATATTCCCAGCGGCTCATGGATGAAACAGGGATGACTGGCAGTTTAAAGAAATGGTCTGCCAGCCGCGCGCCAGCGGGGCGCATCGCTTACGTCAATGGCCGCTATCTGCCGTTTGGCCAAGCCGGCGTGCATATCGAAGATCGCGCTCTGCAATTGGGCGACGGCATCTACGAAGTCTTCAACATCCGTGACGGCCAGCCGCTGGACGAGGAAGGCCATCTCGACCGCCTGGAACGGTCCTTACGCGAGTTGGGCATGCCCATGCCGGTCTCGCGGCCTGCGTTGAAGCTGGTGACGCGGGAAATGGTGGCGAAGAACCGCATGCCCAATGGGTTTCTCTATCTGCAGGTGACGCGGGGCGCGGTGAAGCGCGACCATGTTCCGCCGGCGGACGGCCCGCGTCCCACCCTGATCATGACCATGCGCTTGCAGGACGTGGCCGGGTTGAAGCAGCGACTGGAGAAAGGCATCGCGGTTTCCACGCAACCCGACATCCGTTGGGGCCGCCGCGACATCAAGACGGTGCAGTTGCTGCCCAACCTGATGGCCAAGCAGGCAGCGAAGAAGGCGGGCGCGTTCGAAGCCTGGCTGGTGGACGACGAGGGCTATGTCACCGAAGGCTCTTCCACCAATGCCTGGATCGTGGACCAGGACGGCACCATCATCACCCGCGATCTCTCCAACGCGATTTTGCCCGGCGTCACCCGCAAGGTGATTCTGGCGGCGGCGGCCGAAGCGCAGATCAAGGTCGAGGAGCGCAAATTCACCGTGGCAGAGGCCCTGGCCGCCAGGGAAGCCTTTCTCTCCTCGGCGACGGGCGCCGCGATTCCGGTGGTCCGGATCGACGGCCAGGCGATTGGCGACGGTGTGCCTGGTCCGCTGACCCAGCGGATTCGCGACCTCTATGCCGCACGCTCAGGACAAAAAAAGCCCTGATTCCGGGAAAATTATCCCTTTCGCAATTGCAGCATTGCGCTAGAATGGTTCCAAGGTGTCGCGTGACCCCACGCGGCTGAAACAATGGGCGAACCCATGAGCGATAAACAACAGAACCTTCAGGACACGTTTTTAAACGCGGTCCGCAAGAGCAAAGCCGCCGTCACCATCTTCCTGATCAATGGCGTCAAGCTTCAGGGCAATATCACCTGGTTCGACAATTTCTGCGTGCTGCTGCGTCGTGACGGCCAGTCGCAGCTGGTCTATAAGCACGCCATCTCCACGGTAATGCCCATGGGCCCGATCCAGCTTCAGGACGAGCCCGCAGAAGGCTAAGTTGGCTCAAACTGCGTTTGTCATCCATGTCGAGCCCAAGAACCGCAGCCGCGGCGATGTGGCTTTGCGCGATGCGCAGGCGCGTCTGGCGGAAGCGGTCGGCCTGACCGCCGCCATTCACCTGGATGTGGTGGAGGCGCAGGTCGCGCCTCTGGGCCGCCCCACGCCGGCGACCTTGCTGGGCACCGGCAAGGTGGAAGAGATCGCGATCCTGGCCAAGGCCGAGGAACCCGACGTCATCATCGTCAACGCGCACCTGACGCCGGTGCAGCAGCGCAACCTGGAACAGGCCTGGGCAAGCAAGGTGCTGGACCGCACTGCGGTCATTCTCGAAATTTTCGGCGAGCGCGCCCAGACCAAGGAAGGCCGTTTGCAGGTCGAGCTGGCGCATCTCAACTATCAACGCTCACGGCTGGTGCGGAGCTGGACCCACTTGGAGCGGCAACGCGGCGGCTTCGGCTTTTTGGGCGGTCCGGGTGAAAGCCAGATCGAAAGCGACCGCCGCCTGATTGCCGAGCGCATCGTGCGCATCAAGGCCGAACTGGAGAAGGTGAAGAAGACCCGCAACCTGGGACGGCGGGCGCGCAAGAAAGTCCCGTTCCCGGTGGTGGCGCTGGTGGGCTACACCAATGCCGGCAAATCGACTCTGTTCAACCGGCTCACCGAATCCCAGGTGCTGGCCAAGGACCTGTTGTTCGCCACCCTGGACCCCACCATGCGGGGCGTGAAGCTGCCGCAAGGGACAAAGATCATCCTGTCGGACACGGTGGGCTTCATCGCCGACCTGCCCACCGAACTGGTGGCGGCGTTCCGCGCCACCCTGGAGGAGGTGCTGGAAGCCGATGTGATTGTGCATGTCCGTGACGCCGCGCATGACGAAAGCGCCGCCCAGAAGGCCGATGTGCTGAAGGTGTTGGAGGAGCTGGGTGTGCCGCCGGACCGGCCGCTTTTGGAGGTTCTGAACAAGATCGACCTGCTGGCGCCGGAGCAGCGGCGCGGGCTCTTGAGCCACAATGGCCGCCGCGAGGCCATTGCGGTTTCGGCCCTGACCGGGGATGGGATACCGGCGCTGCTGGCTGCCTTCGAGACCACCGTGACGCGTGACAACATCACGGTAAAGCTCAAGCTGGATGCGGCCGACGGCAGCGCCCTGGCCTTTGCCTATCGCCATGCCCAGGTGCTGGAGCGGCGCGAAAGGGGCGGAAAGATCAATCTCAGTTTGCGAATCCATCCCGACGACCTGGGCCGGTTCGAGAACCGTTTCGCCAGGAAAATGTCGATAGAGCAGGGCGTTGAGAGCTGATCCTCAGCCTATAGATTAGCTTTTTCCACCGCTTTCGCCTCCTGCCACAAGGCTTCCATCTCCTCCAGGCTGGCATCACCCGGCTTGAGGCCTTTGGCAGCCAGTACCGCCTCGATATGGCGGAAACGGCGGGTGAACTTGGCGTTGGTCCGGCGCAAGGCCGCCTCAGGATCCACTTTCAGATGCCGCGCCAAGTTGGCGATTATGAACAATAAATCGCCGATCTCGTCCTCGCGTTCGTCCTGGCTTTCGGCGGCCAGCACCTCGCGGGCTTCCTCGGCGATCTTGTCCAGCACCAGATGCGCGTTGTTCCAGTCGAAGCCCACGGTCGAGGCGCGGCGCTGGAGCTTTTCGGCGCGGGTCAGGGCGGGAAGGGCGCTGGCCACATCGTCCAGCAGGCTGGTCTGGCCTGACGCCGTGCGCTCGCTTTCCTTGAGCTTCTCCCAGAAGTCCTTCTGGGCCGCGGCGGTGGCTTTGGCGTCTTCGTCGCCGAAGACATGGGGATGGCGGCGGATCATCTTGGCGGTGACGGCCTCGACCACATCGCCGAAATCGAACAGGCCATCTTCCTCGGCCATGCGGGCATGGAACACCACCTGGAACAGAAGATCGCCCAGTTCGCCGGGCAGGGCCTTCATATCCTTGTCGGCGATGGCCGAGGCCACTTCGTAGGCCTCTTCGATGGTGTAGGGCGCGATGGTGTCGAAGGTCTGAACCTTGTCCCAGGGACAGCCATCGCGCAGGCGTTTCATCACTTCCAGCAGCACGGCGATGTCGCGGGAAGGCTTCAGGTCGGGATCGGTCATGGGCCGGAAGGACTCATTGGCGTGCGCTTCACAATCACCATTGCCTGATTTCAAGACGCGGGACTAGGCTCGGTTCCGGGGACATATCTTGGGGGCTTGAACATGGAATTTTCTCGCCGCGCAGCCATAGCCGGTGCCATGGCTGCACCATTGCTGGCTGCATCGGAGAAAGCCGCAGCACAGGCAAGGCTCAAACCCACCGGCCAGGAAACGCTGGGGCCGTTCTATCCGGTGCGGGCGCCGACGTCCCACGATACCGATCTCACACATTATCCCGGCCACAAAAGCGGCCGGGCGCTGGGGCAGGTGATCCAGCTCACCGGCCGGGTGCTCGATATATCCGGACGGCCGCTGCCCCAAGCGGCGTTGACCGTGTGGCAGGCGAATGCCGCCGGCCGCTATACCAATCCGGTCGACAACAATCCCGCGCCGGTCGATCCCAATTTCCTGGGCGTGGTGTCATTCGGCGTCGCCGCCGACGGCAGCTACCGGCTGCGCACGGTAAAGCCGGGCGCTTATCCGGAGCCCTCGGGCACATTGCGGACGCCGCATATTCACTTCGATGTCGTCAATGCCGACTACCGGCTGGTCACCCAGATGTACTTCCCGGGCGAGGCGCTCAACGGCAAGGACCTCTTGCTGTCCACCTTGGCCGCGCGTCACCGCGACCCGGCCTCATCGATCTGCAAGCCCGCCACGACCAGCGAGCCGAACGTGCAGGCCTTCACTTTCGACCTGGTGATGCTGACATAGCGGTTGCAGCTTATTATTTCCTGAGCTTGGGGCGGCGGTCGCGGGCAGGGCCGGACTTCGCCCGCAAGAGCCGTCCGCACAGCTATTTCGCCAGCGCTTTCCAGTGCTCGATGGCCTTATGGGCGAAAGTGCCAATTTCCCGATACTGCGCGAGTTTTTCGGCTGTCGCGGGATCGTTCATGGCGTCCTTCAAGATTGCCTTTTCCTTGCTTTTGATCTCAGTGTTGGCCGCGAATTGCCCGATGAATGCGCTCCAGCGGCGGGCCACATCCTGCGCCGCAGGTGAGGTGGGATCGCCGATCCGTACCAAGTCCTGCCACTCTGCCATCATGCCCTCCCAATCCCTGGCAACCTGCTCGCGGTCGAGCCCGGCTCTGAAGGTTTCCTTTTCCTCGGCACTGATATGCCGGTCGGCAAAAGGTTTGAGCATCTTGCTGAACTCTTTGACATTCGGCTTCGTCATGACGGTCTCCTTGCTGAGGTTGGCGAGATCGTCGATGGAAAGAGCCTGGCCGGCCGCCAGCTTGGCCCGCGCCGCCTTGACCAGCTCCAGCGCCCGCGCCAGCCGCTGGCTGTCGCGCGTCAGGCTTTGTTCCTGAAGCGACAGGACGGCATCCAGGGCGCCGGCGTTGGCCAGAAGCTCGGCGATCCGGCCCAAGGGCAGGCCCAGGCGTTTGAGGGTCAGGATCTGGTGCAGCCGCGTGATCTGGTCTGGACCGTAGGTGCGCCAGCCGGCCTCGGACCGCAACGGCGTCAGAAGCCCGCGGCTCTCATAGAGACGCAGGGCCTTGGTGGTGACGCCGAAGCGGCGCGCAGTCTCGGAAGGGCTGAGGTTCATACAGACTCAATCTATCAACCCGGCGAGCCTGAAGGGCGGCCCCAGGGGACGGCGCAAGCCCAAGCGACCCGGGCCCCACACCGGTTTTTCGTATAAGTAATATTATGGGAAATCGTAAGGTAATTATCGCTGGCCCCAAGGGCTAGAATCCGCGTTGGGCGCGCACTGCCAAAGCCCTTCGCTCGGGCGCTGCGGCGTTCGGCACTCAAATCAGGCGTCGCGCTACACTGGCGCTAGCGACGACCGATTTGCCCGGCAAGCCGGTCGTGCCTCACCCAGGGAAGCTGGGCGCGCGCCACTTCAAGCCGGACATGCGGACCTAATCGTTGATCCGCACCCCGACATGGAACGTGCGCCCGATAAGGTCATACAGCGAAGAATTGACGCCATAGCTGGTAAAATCGTTCACATAGATGGGCGGCGGGCTCTTATTGAACGCATTGTCGACCTGCATATAGAGCTTCCAATGATCGTTGAGGTTATAGGACGCACCCAGATCCATATAGAAGATGCTGGGCACGCTGTTCATATTGATGGTGGGGTGGGCCAAGGTGGAGGCCGGGCAGCTTCCAGGATTGCAGACAACATAGCTGTTGTTGAGCTTGCCCTGCGAGATCCACCGTTCCGTCAGCGTGAGGCTCCATTTGTCGTTGCTGTATTCCTCGGTGGCCAATACTTTCAGATGCGGGATGTCACCGCTGTTCTCGCCGGCCGAATCCGTAATAAAGCCGCCCTGAATGCCGGGGTTGGTGATGAATTTGGACACATAAGTGCCCAACAGCCGGAACACGAAATCGCCTGGAACCGACACAACATTCCAATCCTGCAGGTTGAACTGGTAGGAGGTTTCAAAGTTGAAGCCATCCGTCACTGTGGAAGCCACATTGTAGTACTGGCTGTTCACTTGCAGCCAACGCGGCGGGATAGACGAATAGGTGGTGCCGGGGGTGGTGATGATGGCCGCGCAATATTGCGTCAGACCGGCGAAGCAGTTGTTCACGCTGGTTGCCCGGTCAATGGTATTGATCTCGCCCGCCACATAGACACGATAATAGTCCAGTGACGCCTGGAAGCCCGGCAACCAGCTCGGCTGGTAGACCACGCCCAACTGGGTATTGATGGACCTCTCCGGCTTGAGCTGCGTATTGCCAAGTTGGGCCAAAATCACTTGAACGCTCGTCTTTGCCCAGGGATCGGGGGCAGAACCATTGGAGGTCGTGGCCGGCGCGAACAATTCGCCCAGGTTCGGCGCGCGCACGTCGCGCGACTGCATTGCCCTGAGACGCACGCCATCAACCGGCGTCTCCCAGGTCAGACCGGCCTTCCAGGTGTTGGAGTCGCCCGCCGTGGAATAGCGTGCGTGCCGGCCGGCAATATTCAAATTGGCGTTGCCCCAATCCGGTGTGTTGATCAGCGGAATACCGAGCTCCACGAAGCCTTCGGTCACATGGTAATTGCCTTGGCCATTGTGGAAGTTGCCCGCATACCAGTTTTTGCCGTTGACGCAGTTCAGCAACGGATCGACGCAAGGGCTGCCGGAAGCGCCATTCGTGCCGGCGACGGTTCCATTGCCGGCGCCGTCGCCACGAACATCCCAGGCTTCCTGGCGCCAGGCCGCCCCCGCCGCCACAGAGATCGGACCCGCCCAGTCGGAAAAGGGCGTGCCGCTGAACGAGAAATCGGCCGCGTCCTGCATCTGATGATTGAGCTGCAGCGGGCCTGGACCCCAGTTCTGGCCGCCATAGACCCAAGCCTTCGAGGCCTCGGAAATGGGGCCGCCAAAGGGATTAAACGGGACGCAGCCTTCTGCGTCCGCCACAGCGCTGCGGCAGACAATGGCGCCCACCGGAACGTTCAAAGCCGAATAGGTCGCCTGATTGGCGGCCGTGACCTGTACCGAATCGATCGCGGCGAACAGATAGGGCTTCAGCGTGATGCCACGCACCGTAATGCGGGTATCGGTTTCGCCATGCTCATAATAGCCGTTCCAACTCCAATCGGTGTTGAACAGATTGAAGGTGCCATTGGCGCCGCCCACCAGCCGGCGATTGTCGCGCAGGCTATGGGCGACTTGCGGGCCCAGCCCCTGGAACAGTGACCCTAAGCCGAAACTGTTGATGCCATTGGAAAGACAGGCTGCCTGGATTGAGGCCGGCAGATAGGCATTGGGGCCGCCCGGCGCGTTGCCGCATTGGATGTCCGATGGTTGCAGAAGCTGTCCAAGATTGTTCGCAGAGTTGGAGAAGACGGGGGACGTCATGGCCAAGGCCCCGTTATTGTCCTGCCCTCCTCCTCCCGAGATGCCGTCCAACGAGCTCAACCAGGAATTGGGATTGGGAATATTGCTGGTCTGCACCTGCGCCCAATTCATGGTGATGAATATTTCGGTATGGGGCGTCAGATCCCAGCTCAGGCGGCCATAGACATTGCCGCGCGTCATCGGAACCGCGATGGTCTGCGCGGAGCTGAACTGGTTGGACGTCTCGCCGCCAACGCAGAAATCCTGAAGGCAGTTCGTTACCGAACCATCCCCCGCCGGGATGCCCTGCTGGATGCCGCCCAGTCCGGTCAGGGGGTTCACGCCGGCAACACCGGTACCGTAGTTGAAGCGATAAGGGGTGCCGCCCTCGGCAAAGGCGATGCCTTGCAGGGGACCGTTGTTGATCAGACCATAACGGCCAACAGAGGTCTCCTGGCCGTTGACGGTGGCGAAATATTGCGGCTGGCCCTTCGGCGTCGAAGCGGGATCGCTATACTGCAAAATGGTCGGCGCCTTGAACCAGGGGCGAGAACCACCCAGCGCGTCATAGGCCTTGCCGGCGCAGCAGGTGAGACGCTGCCAACCGCCCTGGACGCCGTCCAGATGGCTGAACTCGCCCGCCACTTCCACATGCCCCCTGCCCCCGGCGAAGGCGGTGCCAGCCGCCATCTGGAATGTCACCGTGGCATTGTCGCCATAGGTCGACAGGCCGGAAGAAATATTGGCCTTGAAGCCCACGAATTTCTTGTCGGTGACGAAATTCACCACGCCGGCCATCGCGTCCGAACCCCAGGAGGCGGAAGCGCCGCCGGTCACCACGTCGACGCGTTGAATCAAAAGCTGTGGGAATTCGCTGATATCGGGAATGCCGGTCAGATTGGCGCCCACAAAGCGTTGGCCGTCCAGCAAGGTCAGGGTGCGGATACGGCCCAAGCCGAACAGGTTAAAGGCGAAGAGACCGTTCTGTCCGCCGGATGTACAATCGGTGCAGCTCTGCTGGCCGGTCGAACCCAGCAGCGAAGGCAGTTGAGCGACGGCGTTGTAGATATTGTCCTTGTTCTGATTCTGAATGTAGTTCAGGTCCAAGACCGTGGTCGGGGTCGGCGCATTGAAACCGGCGGTGGTGATGCGCGAGGAGGAGACCGTCACCGTCTCCACCGGGCCCGTGTACGCGTCGGATCTTTCCTGCGCCTGAGCCGCACAGATGGAAGTCGAGCTTGCTCCCAGCAACAAAGCAATGACCGATACTGCCGACCTTGAATTCCTCAACATGGTTTCCCGCTCCTTTGAACAGCCCGAGTGATCCACAGAGATCGTGATGACCCCTTGTGGCGACAGGCCGCCGGAAAACCCTGTTCCCCTGAGTAACAGGTCAAGCGCTTCGCTTACCGTATAAGAACCAATTACGGGGCGCACACCCCGAACCTGAGTCAGCTGATAAGGATAAAGAATTACAGCCCCTGTCTGGCGCGATAGCGCCGACAAAGCACGCCCCAAATCAGGCTCAGCAAAGTCGATCCGAAACTTCGCTTGCTGAGCGCTCGTTGGCGTGGCGAGAACGGGACTGCGTGCTAATAACCCCCAGCAGACAACCGCTATCGCGAGGCCTACCCTCTTCACCCTCATTATCTGTCCCAGTGGTCAAGCGATTCCGCCTTCACACCAGCCTATGTGTAGGTATGACAAGCGAAGTCACAATTTCCTCCAGTTGGTATTTCGAATAAAAGAAAAATCGCGGACCGGGTAAGAACAACGGAACCGCATCGTGTCCTAAAGGCAACAGAAATACTGATAGAGCCTGCCGTCCCCATTGGCCAAAACGGCTGCCTTGCCTATACGTGGTCAAATAGAGGCCGATGTCCATGGCGCCGGCGACAGACCGGGCTGCCCTTGGATTGGGCATCGCAGCGACCGAACTTTGGCCACTGTCTGAGCGCTTTGCGAAAAAAACCACCGCCCGGTCAGGCGGTCAGATGCTCCGGCAAGGCTCGGTCACTGGCGAACCCCGGACGCGTCGGCCTTGACACCAGCTTTGGCAGCCGTGGCACCATTGGCGGAATAGAGCAGGACGTGCTTTGCATCCACCCATTTGGCGCGAAGGCCAAAATTGGTCAGAGCGACGAACACCTTATCGAGCTTCCCAATTTCAAAATGGCCGCCGACAGGGAATCCCTTGAGACTTTCATCGCGAAGCTCAAATTCAATGCCGGTATAACGGCTGAAATCCGCCAGCACCTTGCTTAAGGGCTCGCCATTATAGTCCAGTGCCCCTTCCCGCCACGATAGCTTGCGGGACATATCCTCTTCCGAAATTTGCTCCGAGCGCTCAATTTTCTGATCGAAAGCGACACTGTAGCCGGCGGTGAAAACGCCGAGCCGTTTCTCGCTGGAACCGGGAGCGCTGTTGGAATGCGCCAGCTCAACAGAACCTTTTGCGATCGCGACTTCGACAACATGATCCATCAAACGAACATCGAAGGCCGTTCCGACATCTCGTATCAGACGCTTATCCGCCATGACGGCGAAAGGCCGTTTCGCATTGTGCATAACATCGAAAAATGCTTCGCCGCGACGAAGATAGACATCTCTCCGGGTGGTGGAAAACGCTACGTCCAAGCTGGTGTCCGTGTTGATCAACACTTTTGAGCCATCGGGCAAGGTCACGGTTTTTTGCACACCAACCGCTGTCTCATAGTGCTGCCGAACAATTGAAGCCAAAGTGCCCGCTGATTTTGATGCCGGATGATGGCTGTTGGAATACCAAAATGCGGCCCCCAGCATCACGACAGCGCCGGCAGCGACCGAACCCAATCCTCGCCAGGGAATGGCGCGGGCCGGCGGAGTTTTCACGCCTTCCCCGCCATTTTCACTCAAGGGAGAGGCCAGATCCTGAAGGATATCGAAATCGGACCAAAGCGTGGTCAGGCGTGACAGCGCCTCACGATGGGTGGGACTGCGCCTTTGCCATGCCTGAAATTCAGCATAGCTGTCCGCAGACAGCTTATCGTTCTCAAGACGAACAACCCACAGAGCGGCCTCCGCTTCAATGGTGCCGGGATCAGGAAAATTGACAATATTCTTGCTGTCGGACATGCGCTTTTGGCCTTGGCCAGCTTCCCCGCTAATACTTTCGGGGTGAGACGGTCGGTTTGCCATTTACCTCCGTCCGCTTCGATTTAGAAGGTCGCGGGTTTGGTACATAGCCGTTCGCACGCATGTAGTTGCTGCACCGTAACAGGCCGAGTGCGACGTGCTTTTCAACTGTGCTTTCAGATATTTCCAACCGCAAGGCGATCTCTTTGCAAGTTAGTCCATAGACTTTGCGCATTAGAAAGACACGCGCACATTGCGGAGGAAGCTCCGCAACCGCTCGTGCAAACAAATGAAGGCTCTCCCGGCCTTCGACCTGATCTTCTACCGTGACCTGGCTATCGTATAAGACATTCGTCTCGCCAAAATCCTCTAGTGGCACCGTCGACACGTGCGACTGCCGCGCCCTTTCGTTGAGTGCCACGTTTCTGGCTACCCTGAACAAAAAGGCTTTTGGAGATTGAATTTCTCCAATGGATTCCGCGGCGAACGCCCGCAGAAACGCTTCCTGGGCTATATCTTCGACATCCTCGGCCCGCGCAACAAACCGGCGCAGATACTGCTTGAGCGCAGTTTTATTCCCTTTATAGACCTCTAATATACGCGATACCGCCCCAGGCACCCCGGGCGCGCTCACGGACGATTCTCCAAAAGCCGCTCATCCGAGCGCCTTTTGCTGGCGGGAACTCGTGTAGGGGCGACGGACATGACGGCTCCCCCTTTCGACCCTTGTTATCTCGCCGTTCAAAATGTGAGACGGTCTAGGTTTATATCGCTGCATTATCGGCCTCAAGAAAAAACGTATCGGCAGTTGAGAGGATTTCGCAAAACAGCTTAAGGGGGCATGACGTCAAAGTACTGGACTGCCTTGCACAACATTTCGTCAAAAGCCGGTTTGCGAGGCAATGCCGGCTCTCGGCCCGATAAACCGTTCGGGACCTGCCGGCCCAAATTTGCCCTTTGGTTGTTAGGATGGGTTAAGCACCGCGAAACAGGAGAATGAGATTGGCCAAACCCAAGGCACCCGCCCCCAAAGTGACGAAAAAGCCCAATCCCGGCGCGCCTGCCACCAAGGCAGAACATGCGGCGCTCAAACGGGTCGATAAAATGATCATCAAGCGGATGCGGAAACGCTAGGCGCTATCGCAGCGGCCCTCAAGCTGTTTGACCCTCCAATACCCGCCCAGGAGCGCAAAGAGAGGCGCCGCCCATGACAGGGCCATCAGGATTGGGCCGTCCAGCACGCCGCCATTCTGCTTGCCCGTCACAGCGTCATGGATGTTGATCAGCATGCCAAATGTCGACGCCAGACCGGCATTGAGAAGAAGGCTGCTTTCGGACAGGCGGGCCGACACATAACCGGAAAGGACAAAGCCCAGGCTGACTGCGGCGGTGACGGCAATTCCATAGGCGTAGGAGTCCTTGATTATGCGTTCCACGGCCTGGTTGCTCATGCCGGCATGCTTCATCTGAACAAAGCCCATGCCCACGATGACGATCGCGGAAACCATGGTGAGAAGCATGCTCAGCACGTTCCCCGCCAGAAATGCTTTTATGGAAATGCCCCGCATTTTGACCCGACGCTTGCAGCCTCGCGCGGAGTTTACCTCCGATTGCTTAGCGAAATGGTGTGCGCTGGGCTGACGCTTCGTCAGTTCGTCACTAAGCTGGCTTAGCTGATCGATGCCAAAAAGGCCCGGCAGTCGAAGCTACCGGGCCTTTTCTGGCCATGCGCTCCATTTTTGGATTGGATCGCGAGGCGATGATTACATTGGAAACTGATCGCTCGTAATTGATTCTTCTCAATCAAAAAAAACCAGCAATTTCATGATCGAAACGGGCCGGCAAGACCGCGATTGAACGGCGGCTTGAGACGGGAAGACGGCAAGGACCGCCCTATTTTTCAGGCACCGTGACGGTCTTCATCGGTCCCTCGCCTGTGACCAGCAAGATCAAGTCTTCATCCTTGGCGCCGTCCCAATGCACCTTGTTGGCCAGGTCGGTGGCGAAGCTGCCTTGCGGCAGCGGCCAGGTGGTCTTGGGATCCCAATGATCGCTGGTGGAAATCCACCAGGTGCCGGCCACCACATAGGCAAAGCGGTCGGTGGTATGGAAATGCGGATGGCTCATCTGCCCCTTGGGCCACTTGATCAGGATGCCATAGGGACCGGGCTTGCCGGGATCGCCATAAAGCGGGGCCTGCAACTGGCCCAGGCTTTCCCTCTTCCACTTAAGGTCCTTGGGCAGAAGGAAAGTGGCGTGGGTGGAATCCGGTTTTACGGCCGTTTTCGGGATGGGCTGGGCGCTGCCGGGAAGCACGGCGGCAGCCAGGAACAGAATGACGAAAGCGGCACGCATGGCATCTCCGGCACAGGATGGAATGGCAAGCTGCTACACTACCGATGAGGCTGCGAAGCCGGATTGCCGAAACCACGAACATGGGAAACCGGTTGATCGGGATCGCCAGTATTTCCGGTGCCGCATATAATCGCCGGTTGTCACGTCACGGTTCGCGGCTTGGGTCTATTGGAGTGAGAAATGGCGAAGTTCGTATTCGGAATGAACCTGTCCCTGGACGGCTATGTCGACCACCAGGAAATACAGACCGGCCCCGCACTCTTCCGTCACTGGATTGAGCGCGTCCAAAGCCTGACCGGCAGCATATATGGCCGCCGCATGTATGAGGTGATGCGGTATTGGGACGAAGACCATGCCGAATGGAGCGCGGAACATCGTGAATTCGCGCAAGCCTGGCGCAAGCAACCGAAATGGGTTGTGTCGCGCACTTTGGACTCCGTCGGCCCCAACGCCACGCTTGTTTCGAATGACATCGAGGCGGTGCTACGCGGCCTGAAGGTCGAGCGCGCGGGCGTGATCGCGGTTTCCGGACCGGAGCTGGCGCAAAGCCTGACCGAGCTTGGCCTTATCGATGAGTATCGACTCTATTTCCATCCCGTCGTGCTGGGCCGCGGCAAGCCATTCTTTGCCGGCCCGCGGCCGCCGCTGCGCCTTGTTTCCGCCGATCGCGTCGGCGAGGACACGATCAGGCTGACCTATATCCCAGCCTAGAGGAGCAAGGGGAAACCGGGTCCGATTTAGACAAAAGCGAAATAACGGGCTCATACCGATTTAAGGGGTTTGGCCCAGGATCGGGATGAGGCTGGGCCGCTCCCTGGCTGCATGTGTCCCTCCAGCAGAGGCCGCGATGACGCCAACGGAAAAGTGGATATTTTGCCTGGCGCTGGTTTATGCGGTTCCGTCCTTCATCAGCGGGGTCGGCATAACGCTGTTATTTGTTCATTGGCAGGATGTCCGCCGTGCGGTGGCGATGATGCCACGCTTTCTTTCGCCGGAATTGACGTTTGAGAGGCGCGAACGCAAAGCCATCAACCTTGCGCCGGCGGACGAAAGCCAAGACTTGCTGCCTGACGGTCTTGGGCCGCGTTAGGCCGCTTAAGACGGAGAGGGGGATCAGCCACCCCTCCCCGTTCAAACCTGGCGGATGCCCCCTACTCCCTCGCTTGGCGGCGTTCTATAATGCACCCGCGAATAACGGAGTGCTTCTTTCCATGGCCGATAAACTCAGTGACAAGGAAATCGAGCGCCGCAAGCAACAGGCTGCGCTGAAGGCGGCAGCGCCCAAGCCGCATGAGGCTTTTCTGAACGGCGGAGGCAAAGGCAAAGCAGGCCACCAGCAACCCCTGGCGAAGGGGCGGAATTTCCGGCACCAAGGGCGTTAGCGCCCGGTATCAGTCCGGCTGGATCTCGTCGCAGACGTCGCAGACGATCACCGGCTCGCCATTGGCGGCGCGGCCTTCCTCGCAGTGAAAGCCGCTCGAGACATTGAGATAGTTTCTGTCGGAGCCCTGCTTGTGGCTGCCGCCGGCGCCCTCTTCCCAATGCCGCGCGCCGGCCTGGCCGCAATTGGGGCATTTGAAGGCTACCGCGAACTTGACGGGCTCTTTCATCGGCCGAACCTACACTCTTACCGCGCCGATCGCTAACACTCGCGAAGGGCGCTTGGTACGGCCCGGCGGTCAGCGCTGATGCGGGTATTTCGGATACCGCTGGGACGCTTCGCTGCGGTAGAAGGTGCGCATCCGGCCTGCGTGGAACAGGCCCTGGCGCATCACCTGGATCAACTGGTCATAGGCCCGTCCCATCATGCCGGGAAAGCCGTCATGGGAATCGCGCACCGGAAAGGTCAGGGTCGCCACCAACCGGTCCGGCTGGCCGTCGCGCTTCTGGACAAAGCGAAAGCTGAAATCGCCGTGCGGACTGTTGGAATGCGCCTCCATGCCCGCGAATTCCACAAAGATATCGCACAGGCCTTCCTTCGGCGTCAGGTCATCCGACATTGTTTGCCCCTCTTTATTCCTGGCCGCTCGTCCGCACGCTGCCGCTACGGACTCATCGACGCTCCGTATCTCTCATTGTCTGTCTCTCCAGCAGACCTCAGCCCCCGCCGGCGCTCATGGCACCTTCTGCATCAAGGCGCGGATGCGGTCCCACAGCGCCACGCATTTGGTGTCCTCGACGCTGAAGGCCGTGGAATCGGCGCCCCGGATATGCATGGTCGCGGCGGCCCGCTCGATCGCCAGCGCCAGCCGGTCATAGAGCTGCTTGAGTTCGGCAACCTCTTCGGAATCGCGGACGGCCTTGCTCATGGTGCGATTATAACAACCCTGCCCCGCTTGGCGATCCAAACCACTAGTGTCGTGGTTTCGAAGTTCGCAATATCAATGATATCGGGCTTGTAGCGAACTTCGAAACCAAAACGACACTAGAATCAATAAATTGCTAGTGTCCTTCGATTCCGAAATTCGCCTGAAA